>Ga0255166_1000010_pt1 | contig 233476 bp, 277 predicted proteins | sample Atl_Cont_RepC_8d_FD_186013 | JGI IMG/M metagenome (GOLD analysis project Ga0255166, IMG submission 186013) | Freshwater microbial communities from Altamaha River, Georgia, United States - Atl_Cont_RepC_8d | ecosystem: Environmental > Aquatic > Freshwater > River | place: USA: Georgia...
AAAAATTCACCAATTGCTGAAAAATTAGCTTCTGGAAAACAGTTAACTTCGGGTGAGACAAAATCTCTTCAAGATTTTACAAAAAGAAAACAAGAACTTGAAACTTTAAGAAAAATTCAAAATCAAAGAAAAGAAGAGTTTGCGAAAAGAGCTGCGAAAATTCAAGAAGCTTTAACGCAATCTGTTAATACTGTTCAAAAAACACTTCCTTCTGGAACTTTCATTGAATATGAAGGAACTCCTGTTAATTGTACAACAATTTCAAAAGTAAAAGTTAAGAAAAAAACTGTAGTTGCTAAAAAAGAGAAAAAAGAAGATGTTTTAGATGTTAATGGACGACCATTAAAACCAGAAGAAGTTGAATTTATAAAACTTTATAGAAAAAATCAATACGAAGTTGCTAAAATGAAAAAAGACGCCTTGTCTGGACCTGAAGAATTATCAAAAGGTCTTGGAGAGCCTGTTAATTTAGCTACTGTAGCTGGTGAAGGTGGAACCGTTGCGGTTCAAGATTTAAATACTTTGTTTATCTTAAAAGATGGAGCGTTGAAAACATTTGAATTAACTCCAGATATGAAAATTCCAGCAATTTTAGATTCTGAAATCTTAGTATCAGATAAAGGAAAAGGAACTATGGTTAGATTTAGAACTCTAGCTGATGTTCCAAATCCAAGAACTAACAAGATTGAAATTCAAAAAGGAGCTATCCTGGTTGCAAGAACTGGAAGCTTCGATAAAGATACTGGAAAAATGGACATATCTGTTGACAAAGCTGTGTTAGGTTCTGGAAAAACAGTTTCAGTAAACTTATCTGTTGCTTCTGGAGATGGCTCGATGGGTTTATCTGGTCAAATCTATGACACTTCAGGTAAATACTTAACTGGTGCGTTTATATCAGCGTTTACCGCTGGAGCTATAAGCTTTGCGACGCAACAATACGTTGCCCCTTACCAAGCTTCTACAAACGCAGGGACAGCCCTCTCAGGCGCTGGTTTATCTGGTGCGGCTGAAGTTGCTACTAAAATTAGTGAACTTATGGTTAGTAAACTTCAAAACGCAGCTTCTGTGTTTTTCGTACCAAAAGGTATTCCAGTTGTTTTAATTCCTCAATAAATAAAAACCTAAGTATTTTCATATGCTTAGGTTGTTTATAATTATTTGATTTTTATCTATTTATTTGGTAGAATAAGTTATGAGTAAAAAAAATAAAAAAGAAGAAAATTGGATATTAGAATTAAAAAAAGCCAGTGAAGCGTACTATTTAAATCAACCCATTATGACCGATGAAGAATTCGACTTGATCCAAGACGAATATAAAAGATTATATCCGAATCATCCATTTTGGAAAGAAGTTGGCACTAAAATAAAATCTTCTCCTTTTAAAAAAGTTAAACACTCCATTCCAATGGGAAGTTTACTTAAAATTAACACTCAGCAAGAGTTAAATTCTTGGATTTCAAAGTATGTTAATAAAAATAAAATTCTTTGGTCAGAAAAAGTTGATGGACTTTCAATATCGCTATATTTTGAAAATGGAAATTTGACAAAAGCTATCACTCGAGGAGATGGTGAAATTGGAGAAGATGTTTCAAGTAATGTTTTTAAAATGAAAATTTTAAAACAGCTAAAATCCAAATTTACAGGTTTTATAAGAGGTGAGATTTTTTTAAAAAAATCAGATTTTAATAAAAACTTTAAAGACTTCGCAAATCCCAGAAATGCTGCTGCTGGTCTTGTGAGAAGACTAGATGGAGAGAGTAGTGAGCATCTTTCAATTTATTGTTATTGGATCGAGGGAGAATTTGAGACAGAACAGGAAAGATTTAAAAAAATTGAAAAATTAGGACTAGAAACTCCTCAATGGGGAGTTGTTGATAGTGAAGAAAAAATTCAAAAAATTTGGCAAAAATATGAAGATTCTTCTCGTGAAAAACTTGACTATGAAATTGATGGGATTTGTTTATATAATAACTCTGTTAAAGAACAAGACGAGTTAGGAATTGTTGATAATAGACCAAGATTTGCTCGTGCCTATAAGTTTAGTCCACAAGTTGGAGTTTCAAAATTAAATACAGTTCAATGGCAAGTTGGTAGAACGGGTCGAATCACCCCTGTTGCTCAAATAGATCCGGTAAATGTTGCGGGAGCGACTATCTCTAACGTTACGCTTCATAATTTAGCTGAAATTAAACGATTAAATGTAAAAATAGGATCTGTTATTCACATATCTCGAGCAGGAGACGTAATTCCTAAAATTATAAAAGCAACTTCTGGAAAAGAAGAAATTTCTGTTCCAAAAAAATGTCCGGTTTGTTCTTCTCAACTTAAAAGAGAAGAAATTTTCTTAATATGTGAAAATAAGAATTGCTCAGAGCAAATCATTGAATCTCTTCTTTTTTGGCTAAAAACTTTAGATATTAAAGGATTTGGTGATAAAATGGTTAAAAAGCTATTTGAAGAAAAAAAAGTTTTAAAAATAGCTGATTTTTATAAGTTAAAAATTGAAGACTTATCATCAATTGAAAGAAGCGGGGAAAAGTTAGCTACAAAGCTTGTGGATTCATTAAATTCAAAAAAAGAAATAGAACCAGAACTCTTTCTAAAAGGGTTAGGGATTGAAGACTTTGGAGAAAGTGTAGCGAAACTAATCTTGGAAAAGTATAGTTTTGATTCTATTTTTTCTTTAAAATTTGAAGATTTAACTAAAATTCATGGAATTGGAGAAGAAACAGCGAAAAAAGTTATTGAGGGATTAAAAGAAAAAAAAGAAGAAATCAAAGATCTTTTAAAAATTATTTCTTTAAAAGAAAAAAAAGAAGGCCCCTTAACTGGAAAATCGTATTGTTTTACAGAGTTTAGAGATAAAGATTTAGAAGAAAAAATAAAACAAGCCGGAGGTTCTATTTCTGACTCTGTCAATAAATCATTAACTGCGCTTATTGTTAAAAATAAAAATGGAAGCTCTTCAAAAATTGAAAAGGCTAAAAAATATGGGCTTATCATTATGGATTTAGAAGAAGCTTTAAAAAAGGATTTTAAAAATATATGATCAAATATATTAGAGGTGATATTTTTAAAACTGATCTTAACATTATAGCTCACGGCTGTAATTGCTCTGGAGGTTTTAATTCTGGAGTTGCTTTTCAAATAGCTCAAAAATACCCAGAGGTTAGAACTGCTTATTTAAATAAATTTAAAAAAGAAGGCTGGAAATTAGGCGATATTCAAATAGTTCAGACTCAAAACAAAACTATAATAAATTGCGGAACTCAACAGTTTTATGGAAAAGATGGAAAAAAGTACGTATCTTATGAAGCTATAGAATCGGTTATGATAAAATTATTAGATTATTCGTTAAAAACAAATCAAACAATTGCTATTCCTAAAATTGGAGCAGGGTTAGCTGGAGGAGATTGGGAAGTGATTGAATCGATCATAAATAAAGTGTTTAAAGATGTCGAAATAGTCGTCTATATTTTATGAAAAATAAATTAAATTTTTTCATCAAAAAAATAGAAAAAAACAAATATATTGTTAAGGATTCTTATATTTTAATAGATTTTTACCCACTTGTCTGCTATTTAGTTGATTTTTTCAATAACACTCAAACATATTTAGATCTTTTAGATGTAAAGCCTGAAATTTTAATTATTACAAATATATTGGTTCCTGATTTTAGATATGAAAAAATCAATAACGCAAACATCTCTTTTTGCTATGTTAAAGCAGAATCTAAAAGTCAAATTTTAGATAAAATTAAAGAAAAAAAATATAGCGCAATTATTATAAATTCGAGAAAAGATGAGTATATTTCATTTGAAGATATTGCTCGAGCCATTAAAAGCGAGACAATGCTATTTATTTCAGAATCTTCTCAAGATATTTTGCGATTTTTATAAGTTTTTTCTATTTAAAATAGAGAGATGAGGCTAAAATGACCAATCCTTTAATTAAAATAAATGACTTAATTGATCAAAATCCTAATCAAGCCGATATTCCCTTTGAATCCATTGGGGATAGCATTGCTAATTTTGTTCACAGTTTAGACGAAATTGAACCCGTAAAGAAAAGAAGTGTTTTAATTGAATCAATTAGTGATATTAAAAGCTTTGTTTCAAATAAAAACATTAAAAATCATTCAAAATGGAAATCATTTATAAAAGATTTAAGTGCTAAGATTATTGAAGAAAATAGAGTTGGTGAAATTTTTTTAGAAAAAAATCAATCATTTGATTCGTTATTTGTTGATTTGCTACAAAATATAAAAATAATAGACGTTTCTGTTGCAAAGCAGAAAAGTTCAAGAAATGAAAAATTTGAAGAATATAAAGAACAAGTGTCTTTATTGATTAAAAATGGTTTTAGGAAAAAAATAAGATTTGCTTCTTCAGATTCTGTTGAATCAATCAATGATGAAACGATTAAGCTTTTAATAGAGCTATATTTTAAATATATATCATCTCAGCATGAAGAGTTTGAAATCCAAAAAACAGAACAATTCAATAAGTTTGTGGATTATGTTTATTTTAAGATAAATGAGCTTGAAAATGAAAATCTAGAAAGTGGAAAACAAGGAACTTTACTAGATACTGTAAATGAATGTGTTGAATCGTTCATTTTAGAAAAAATAGAACAAGCCAGAGGGTCTTCAACTTTTGAAGCAGCTCTTTTAAAAATAAATAATTATTTTTTTGAAAACAATGAGATTCGTATATCTAATAGAGAAGAAATTAAAAGAAAAATTTCAAAATCTTTATGCTTCTTTGTGTTAAGAGGTTGTTTTGAACAGCTCGAATTTGCTTTAAATGATTATATTCAAAGAAACGTATCGGTTCAAATCGAAAGTGAAATTTTACCGATTTTAGGCGATTTGGAGTGTTTTGAATCGGACCGAAGAGAAATGTTTGATAAAATTGATTCTTCGCTCATGTATTTTTCAGACACTATTTTATCAAATTTTGATTTAGATATGAAAATATCTTTAATTCAAGCCAATCATAGAAGAGAAGTCATTTATGATCAATTATTTTTTAATTTTTTAAAATCAAGAACTTTAATTAAAAAACAGTTATTTGATCAAGTCAATGGATACAAAAAAGTTAAAATAAAAATAGACCTTTTAAAAGAAAAATACAGTGAAGAGCAATATCGTCAAGATTTATCTAATTTAGAATTTTATCTATTAGCTGCTGTGGAACTTTTGGAGAGAGAAATTGTTGAAACTTGTCTTCTAGAATTTGAATACCTATCTTTAGATCAATACGGAGAGATTGGAGAAGATTTAAGAAATGAACTAAATAAGAAAAATTTAGATTGTGCAAAAGAGATGTGTGATTTATTTTTAGATTTTTTAGAGGATTTAAGAAATCAAAGAAATTCTCAAAACATTCAATCACTTCAAAATAATCACCTAAATTTATCGAATCGTTTCAATAAAAGCGTATCTAATCAGAAAAAAGTTAATGATAAATTTGAAAAAAATCTTGATAGATTTAATGAAAAAATAAATTTAATAACTGATTTTTATAAAATAGAAGCTCCCACTGATTTAATTGATTTTGTTATATTATCAATTCCAAAAAACATGATAGATGCTAATTTTGTTCTAAATATAGATACAGAGATTGAAGATTCAATTAAAGATATTATTAAAAGTGGTGTTTTAAATTATTTAAAAGATAGAAATCTTACCTCAAAAATTAACGAAATTAAATCTTTAAATGAAGTTAATGAAGAATTAGATCAATACCATGAATCTTTAAAAGACCTCAATAAAGATTTCGCATTAAAGTTAATAACAGGGTTTTCTGATAGTTCTGTATTATCTTTTTTAGGAATTTTAAAAGTTTCAAATGAATCGACAAGTCTTATCTCTTCTTTTAAAAAAGATATTTCAAAAATAGATGAATCGATTAAAAATAAAATTAAAAATATAATAGTTTCGATAATTTCAGAAGCTTATGAAAAAGCTGTTTATGATAGTATTAGAAATGTTTAATTCTTATATTTGTGTTTTTAAAAATAATCTTTTTTAAAAATACATTTAAAAATTGATGAGTGAAAATCAAAACAAGCTTGACCTATTATTAAACGCAAGAGCTGAATCTTGGCAGAGAGTTTTAGAGGGAAAGATTAAAGTTGAAGACTTTATCTTTGGATCTTTTAATTTTTTGCGTCAATACAGATTAAATCCTGATCCTAAAGCTCATGAGAAAGAAGCTATTTTATTTAACTATCTATATTGGCATATATGTATAGAAAAAAAGTTTTTAATTGAGAATGAGCTTATTAAAATTGGAATGGGGAATGATTCTTTTTTTAATAATGTTATTGAGCTGTATTCTAAAAGAAGAGACCAGATGGTTCGACGATATATTCAAGATAAGCACGATACAATTAAAGAGGGTTATTTAGTTAATCCAAACCTTGTCGAAATCATCACAACAAACAACACGATATTTTATTGCCTCCCCGAAACTGCTAAAAAGCTAAAAACTCCAATGATTAGTCAGAAAAAAAGCAGAAATGCTTATTACTTATCCCTTTTGACTCTTAAAAAAGCCGAAAAATAACAAAAATAAGATTTTTTAGGTTAATAAGAGTTTTATTTTTAAAAACTACCATTTAATAGCTGATGAAAACAATTATTTTGCTACCCCTATTTTTTATGATTTTATCTGGTTGTACTTCAAGTGATAATGCCTGCTCGAGTGCTTCAAATGTGTCAAATGCGGAGTGTCAAAAACAAATCACAGATGTTGACTCAAGATCATTGACTTTAGCGGTTAATTTTTCTGATTCTTACTTTTTTGACCAAAACACTCAATCATGGAAAACAATCTCTAAAAACAATCTAGACGGTGGATTAGTTGGTTTTACCGTTCCGATTTATTCCGATTTTTTAAATATATCGACTAAATCAGCTATGGCTAAAATTATGTTATCTAAAGATCAATTTCAACATCAATCTTCATACGCAGCAACAGATTTTAACAGAATCCCTTATTTTGAAGTTGCGGTTGAAGATGGGGTTGATTATATTTTTGACTACACAAAGACTAACTCAAATAATGAAATTGTTTATCAAAAGCAAGGAGCTTTATCTGTTCAAGATGGACGAGCAATTTTACCATTGATCAATGAATCATTCGACTCTCAATTCTTCTCTTCAGTTTCTTCTTCGAGTCGATTCACTCACTCAATCTCTATTGCTGCACAGTCTAAAGATAAAAAAGGAACAAGAACGACAAATATCATATTTGACGCAGTTTTACAAATTCCAAATACAGACTTTTACGTCAATTACGCTGATGATGCTAAAAATTTTACATTAAAAAATCGTTGGTCTAATTATTATAAAAACACTGATGGTGTTCCAAATACAGATTTTCACTTTATCACGCTCAAAGAAATAAAAAACGTGTCTGAACAAGTTCCTTTAGATCTCAAAATAACATTCCAAGAACCACCTTCTGTTAAAATTATTCAAGACGTTTTTTTAGAAAATCCATTTGATACAAATGAAATTTCTTCAACTTATAAGGTTAATCCTCAACGTGGCTATAATTTTTATGTTCAAAGACAAACCATGACAGGAACTTATCCAACTCCAACAGGGATTGGTCCAGATTTTCAAATGAAACTTAAATTAAACGGAACAAGTCTGTCTCTAACTTCAGGAAGAGAAGCAAACATTAGTGTAGCAGCTGGTGTTCCTTGGAATATAGATGTTTTTTACGATTTTACGCAACATGCGAATTATTCAAATCCAAACGGAACAGGTCTAATGACTCCGCTTCGTCCTGTTTGTCAACAAAATAAAAATGAAAACTTTCTACCTCTAACTGAAGAATCTGCGAAACAAACCGCAATTAACAGTGGTGGATATTTATCGATTTGTCATCCGTCTGAAAATAGAAAAGTCATTGTCGCAGCTTCAGATATAACCACAACTCCATACTCGTTAACAGATACTTGGTATGGTTTTTTCTCTTATGTTCCATATGATATGTTTAAAAGAGAAGTTGGTCATTTCTATGGAATTAGAAGCGTAACGCTTCGAATGGAAGGGTGTGTTAAGATTTCTGTTCGAGATCCAAGCACAGGAAATTATACGATTAAATCTAAATCTCACGCAGTTTGCGATATTCCAGGCGGTGGAGATAATCAGGGTTGGGTTTATTTCTTCGCTGAAAAACAAGCAACTCTTTTCGAAAATATAAATGATTATGAGGGAGTTTCAGGTTTAAAAGCGTTGATGCAATCTTTTGGTTCTAGACCAATAAAGGAAAGTCCTTATTTTTTCTTTAATGGAACAGATCTTAAACCGACAAGAAAACTTTACTAAGAAGGGTTTTTAAAATCTATTTAAAATATATGAAGAAACTATTCGCACTTTTTATTTTAATCTTTACCTTCGGCTGTAATAAGCAAGAAGATACTATTGTTTATAAAGAGTACACTCCAGTTTATAGATGGATGGATAGAGTCATTTACTTCGCTTACTCGACAGGTTCTAACGCAAATAGAAATAATGAATTTCAAAAAGCAAAAGTTCAAGACGCGTTAAAAGAAGTGGCAAATCTTACAAATTTAGGTGAAAATTATTTTTCATTTCAAGAAGTTGATGAAGCCATTCTTCAACCTATATATCAAGCGGGTCAATCCGCAAACGAGTACAAATCTTTTATATTGATTTGGGACGATACTTCTTTTAATGATTTTGTCGTAAATACACTAGGTGGATCAGTTCCTGATAATAACGGAGTTGTCGTGATCAATTCTGCGTATAAAAGAAAGTTTTATATGATCTTAAAAGCGAGTTGCTTCACGTCTTCTGCCACATGCAACAATATCACTCAAAACGGCTTAAGAGCCCTTATAGCGCGTCAGTTAGGAAGTATGGTTGGAATGTCGATGAGATCGGATTGTAGCGCAGATCCTGAAAATACGATGTGTGCATCTTTGCCTACCGACGCCCAGTGGAATGACTTTAATAAGTCTCGTTGGGTCAATAGCTTCAACAACTCTTTAGAAACTATCCTCAATTCTCCTAATTTTTACGACGAATACACGCCTCCATAAGTATAATTATTAAAAATGCTGACTTTCTAACCGGATCGTCTCGAAATGAGATATTTCATAAAAAATGTCTCATCTTGAGACGGTTAGGGTTATTATGTTTAAATCAATTCTACCTCTTCTTTTAATTGGAGCTTTTGCTAAGCCAAAGGTTATTTATGACCAATCCGTTTTTGAAAAAAAGCCAGACATTAACAAAGGTCGATTATATGATTCAATCATTCAAAAAATGGACCAAATCGGTGAAATTGATGAAGAAGAAAAATTAGGAGATAAGCTCATTTTTATAGAAAGAGTGACTTCTCTTCTATCTTGGAAAAGTAAAGAACATGGATTAAAACTAGACTCTGGTAATTTTTTAATTTTAGCACCTAAAAAGAAAAATTTATCTAAAGGAATTGAAGAAGATTCTTATAAAGACTTTTTTAAATCAGATCACTACGCAACAGGTTTTTTATATAAAAAATATATCATCACAAATTATCATGTTTGTCGAGGACTTAACACGATTGTTCGCGACTATGAAAATAATATCTACGGAGTTAAAGTGTTAGCTTTTGATATTAAACAAGATATTTGCGTCTATGAAGCGCCAAGGGAAGTGATGAATCAGAGAAATTTTGAAAATCATAAAATGGAGCTTGATAAAACAGAAGAAGCTTATCGAATTGAAAAGATCGAATATGAAAAGTTGTCTTTAAAAGAAAATTTTTCTATGCCTAAAAAAGTTTTACAGTCAAGACTTAAAGAGTTAGAAGAAAAACTTAAATCTTCAAAAAGAGATTACGCAAAAATCAGTGGGATTTATGGAGAAGATTACATTTTTAAGATTAAGCCAGATTCTTTAAAAGATGAGTGGTCTAAAAAAATGAGTTTTGAAGCTTTTGGTCCGAAGTGTTTAAGTGGAATGAGTGGATCTCCTATCTTTAATCATGAAGGATTATTGGGTATTTTCTGGGGAGCTGAGACTGATTATTCTTTTGAATCGAGAAAAAATTCAAAAAGAGCAGTAGCGTTTAAAGAAAATTATCCGGTTTGTTATTTTATTGATAAATCAGAAATTGATCGAATCATTGATTCGATTGGATCTGAAAAGAGGTGATTTTTAATGATTATTCTAAGGTCATTAAAAGATTAAGTCCATTGTTTGTTCTAAATCCAAAATCATGACCAACTGTGTAGTTAATTTGAAGATTTCCACTTTTTCTATAAATCTCATCTTTTTGAACAATATAGTTGCCAACACTTGAAAAATTTTGGCAACTATTGTCTTTTAAGAAAAAGCCAGGATTACAGCTATAAGAAGTTGTGATAACTGTGTTAGATCCTTCTTCGCAAGATTCAAATTTTAAACCACCTGTTATTGTGGTTTGTTTCTGTCCACTTGGAGATGGGATGTTCATATATTGAGGATCTAACGATAAACAAAAAGAATTATTGACTTGAACCGAGCTATTCTTTTTAAAACAGCGTAAAACAGGTCTAACCAGTGGCTGAATACCGTCGCAAGGTTGGAGAAGGGATTGGCTTGGGATTCCAAATTCGGCGCTATAAGAGGCTCCAGAGCTTGTCTCTGTGGCTTGTGGAGTTGAGTCATTAGAGCTTTGTGTGCAAGCACTTATAGCTAATAAAAATGATATAAGAATAATAAGCCTCATATAGTTTAAATAGGTCCTTTTTTTCTTATTTTTGCTATAAAAAGCTTTAAATCGATGAATTTAATTATTTTTAAATGACTTAAATCTGTGAAAATATCTAAACCTTCTAAAAATAGAAAAACACCATTTATTTAGAGTTATGAAAAAATCAAAATCAAAAATTCAACATGGTCAGTTTTTCACAAAAACTAACCCCTTTACTCTTATCCCTTTTAAGCAATGGATTAGTAAAATTTCTGATTTTGAAAATCGAAAATTCATAGAACCCTTCGCTGGATCAAATAATTTAGTTAAAATGATTCATGAAATTGGATTTTCTAATTTAAAATGGGGATGCTACGATATTGATCCTAAAAGTAAAAATGTTATAAGAAATGATTCTATCCTAAACTACCCAAAAGGTTATGAAAAAGGGGTCTGTATAACTAACCCTCCATATCTAGCTAAAAACTCTGCGAAAAGGATGAAGCTTGATTTTCCTGAAACCGATTATGACGATTTATATAAATTAGCTTTAGAGAGATGTGTTAAAAACACTGAACATGTAGCTGCGATTATTCCAGAATCATTTATAACATCTAATCTTTTCCATTCTTCATTAGAAGTGGTTGTTTCTTTAAATTTTGAAATGTTTGAAGATACGGATTGTCCGGTTTGTTTAGCTTTATTTTCTAAAAACAAAGAAGATTCTAATAACTTTGATATTTGGATAGGAAATGAATATATTGGAAAATATGAAGAGTTGAAAGATTTTATTCCTCATGGAGAAAATTCTAAAGTAAAAGTTGTGTTTAATGATAAAAATGGAAAATTAGGTCTTCAAGGCGTTGATAACACTAAAAAAGCAAGTATTGAGTTTATTCGAGGAAATCTAATTCCAAGTAAAGATATAAAGGTGTCATCTCGAGCTTTAACTAGAATTTCATTTGATAAAAAGACAGAATTAAATATAGAAAAATATGGAAGTGATAAGTTTATAAAAGAACTAAATAAAGAAATATCTAAGTTTAGAGAAAAAACAAGAGACGTCTTTATGACTTCGTTTAAAGGTTTAAGAGAAGATAATTACTATCGTAGAAGATTAGATTTTTCTATGGCAAAAAAGATAATAATCACCGTAATAAATCGGCTTTTTAAGGAAGAGAATTAAGAAAAATTTCAATTTCTTCTGAAGAAATAGCTTTAATTTTATGAAAAACTTCATAACAATTATTAGCAGAGACAAGTTTTCCTTTTTCGTAGTATTCTCCATCAAGAAGCGCTATAAAAACATGATCTTTTAATTGGTTCAATGAAGCGTTTTTAAGAAATTTTAAAGCATCAAAGTATTGATTATCTTGAGATCCACCTTTTTCATATGTGTATTTATGAGTAATGTAAATTGAGTATGTATTATTTGAAGAAGAAGTCCAATTTAAGAAAAAATCTAAAGACTTTGTAGATTCTTGTTCACTTTTAGATCCTTGTTCCAAACTTATTCCACTCACCATTTCTCCATCAGATAAAATATACAAAGCTTTAGGTCCAGCGGTAGGAAGTTTTTTTAAATTTTGAACACCATGTATTGTTTTTAAGTATTTTTCAACCTCTTTTTCTGCGAAATTTTGTCGAGAAGGGTCTTTTATAAAACAACAACGAAACATTTCATCTTGTTTGATTTTTGCTTTTACTTGATCAAAAGTAAATCCAAATTTTTCAGCCCAATTACTAATTTTTTCATTCATTTGATCAGAATCGATTTCTAATAAAACCTTTTCAGTGTTTTCTAAAGTTTTTTCTTTTCTTATTTTTCGATAATCTATTTTTGACATACCTTATAAATAGGTTTTTTATAAAAATAAGAGTTTCAATTTTAAAATAATTATCTATTTTTTTGAATGTTTTGCTAACATATCTAAAAACAAGTCTTTTGTTTCATTTTCATCGATAAAAGATGTTTCTTTCTTCAATTTTTTAATTTTCTCTAAATTTTCATATTTTAAAAAGGTTTTTAATAAGTAAAACATTTTAATTCTATTGACAATTGGGCTTTTAAAATATGGTAAAAAGAGCATAAATAAATCATCGTCTAATTTATTATCTTCTTCTAAAATTCTTTTAAAAACCTCATGTAGAGATATAGATTTGAAATCGCAAATTTTTATTTCTCCAATTTTTAAGAAAAGAAAGTTTCCACTATCTAAAACATGCTCTTCTAAATAGAGGTTTGGATGAAGATCGATAACTGATTTGTTTTGTTTTTCAAAATAATCAATTATTTTTTTATTTTTGTCTTTATATATTTTACTATATGTATTTGCCATTCCTTTTATATTTAAAATCTCTTGTGTTAATTTTAGTTTTTTAATATCTTCATTAAGGTTTCTATTTAGAGGATTTCCATTTTCTAAATTAAAATAAATTGTTTTTAATTCGGGAAGATTTTTCTTAACTTCTTCTATAACGAAATCATTTCTTTTAATAGGATTGATTTTTTCAATTTCTCCATTTTTGTACATTTCTAAAATTTTCATAAAAACCTTTCTGGATATTATATTAAAGTTTGATTGTTTGAAATTTCATAAACTGTTTTTAAAATTTCTTCCGTATTCTTGTCTTTTAGTAAACTTTTGTCTATTTTTAAAAAATCAACTTTATTGAAGATTATTAAACTTATTTTTTGAACAGACTTTTCAGACAATTCAATGACAATTTTTTCAAAATTTTCATCAATTATGTTTAAAGACTTAAAGAATTCTTCTAAATTTTTTCTAATTAAATAACATTTCCAATCTTTAATTGTTTTAAATTCACTTTTTTGAAATTGAAGATATATAGATTCAATAGAATTTTCTTCTTCTGTCATATCTTTGGCTAGATTGAAAAGAAATTTTAAACCGCTCGATATAGAACCTTCAATAATATCAGCTGAAGATATTTTTCCAGTAAAGCTTATTTTAATTAGCAAGTCTTCAATTAAACCAATTACTTCTTCTTTTGCATTTTTTATAGAATATTTTGAAAATTTTTCATAATTTTTAATTGAAGGAGACAGAGATTTTGTGTTTATTTTAAAGTAAGCTTTTTCGTTTTTTATTTTAATCAGTCCTTGAATTATATTTATAAAAAATCTATCTTCATAGTTTTCTTTAATTATCTTTTTTATTTCTAAAACATCTTCTTCAATGAATGAGATTTTATCAAAAATATTAAAAAATAAGAGTTTTTCTTTAATTTCACTTTCGACAAAAGAAAAAAAATCTGATTTGTTTTCAACAAAATTGTTTACAAATAAATCAACGTCGCAATCACCTTCATGCAAGTCTTGTAATTTGTTGTGAAAAAAATCAAGATTTTCATTTTCAAAAAAATTATTGTTTATTAAATCTTTTAAGTAATCTTCTTTTTCATGAATTGAATTTACAATTTCTTTTGCTTTTTCAGTAGCCATCATTTCATAAAGAATAATTGAAAATTGAACATTTTTTCCAATCATTCTATCAAAAACAGGTAAATCTTTATAATTTGCTACAACATCTCTAATGGTGTCATCTTTAAAATAAAAAACATTATCTAAATTTACACCCACTGAATGAATTGATATTTTTAAAATATCGCAAATAACAATTGTATGAAAAACATTTATTGGAATATATTCCATTGATTTTTCAAAAGAATCAATATTGTGTTTTTTAATTATTTGAGATATTTCTTCATAAGTAAGAATTTGTTCCATAACTATTAAATGGTAAATTTAATAAAAATACTTATTTTTAGGCGATTTAACGAAAATTAAACAATTAGCCGCCAAAATTTACTGAGATATCATAAAAACATCTTGACTCGTCAACCCGTCTCCAGAAATAGTGGCTTTATCTGTTAATTCTGGCATTCTCGTTTTGCTGTTATAGTAAAGAATTACTGAGCAGAAAGATCCTTTTTTAAGAACACTTGAACAACGATTTAATTTAACCGAATAAAATTGAGGTATTGAGACTGAAAAATTTGAAATATCCGAATTTCCAGTGTTCGAGATAATCATTTTTTTAGATAATCTGTTTCCAAGCTGAAAATCATTAAAGTTTGAAAAATTTGTCGATATCAACTTTGTTTGAGCCATGTTTGTTGGATAGTTAAAATTTGGATTATAATCTGTATTAACAAATAACTGAAATAAAACGGTTTCTCCTCCACTTGAAAGATTAGGCTCATTTGTTAATTTTAACCGACCATAATAATTTCCATTGGGAACTCCATTTCGTAAAGTGCTTAAGTTAACAGAACATCTTTTTCCAGGATTCAAATACCCAATACAACGATTAGTTTTTATTTGAACATAATTTTCAGGAATATCTAAAATTTTAATATCCATTTCTATTGGATTTGACGTTTTGTTTTCAAAAAAAAGATTTGTTTCTAAAAGAAAACTATTGGCCCACAAAAAATTTGATAAAATGTTCCCATATTGATTTAAAGATAAATCAGAATAAACATATAAACGTTCAGAGTCTGTAAAATCTATTAAAGTTTCTTGGTTAGAAATTGCTGTTTCTTCATTTGGAGTCTGATTTGAATCGTTTTGTTGATTAAAATTTTGAGAATTATTAGAACAAGATACAATAAAAATAACTAAAATTAAAAATATATTTTTCATATAATTTAAATATATCTAATTAAAAATAATAGATTTTTTTTGATTAAAAATAATAATTTTAAGGACTATTTCGTTTAAATCTTCTAAAACATATAAAATTATCTAAATTTAAAGATTTTGATTTTGAAGAAAAAGATAAAAATGAATAAATTAACTGAAAATACTTTAAAGAAGTGTTTTCAGTAGACGTTCCCAGTGTGGAATATATCCCTGGAATTGTGAAATGAGTCGATTTTCCGCTACTTACACAATTAGGATCTGAACTTGGTGCTGAAACCCCAGCTGAGCCAGACCAATTAGAATTACAAATAAACTTGGTCATCTGATAAGCGGTTGGAAGAAACCAGTTTTGAAAAGAATTGACAGTTTTAGATTGACACGCTAAAATTGCGCCAGTATTGCTCGAAACCGTGCTAAAATCGAAAAAGGCTGGAACAGTTGTTGAAATGCTTGATTCATAAATTCCACTGGTTGTAGAACCCCATAAAATACCTGTAGAGTAAGCTCCAGCAGAAGTATCCACAACTAAAATATATGACGCATCATGAGGGTCAGTTCCTAAAAGCTCTCCCCCCATCATTTTCCACCCTAAAACAGAACCAATATATTCATCACAAATTCCCGCATTGACAGAAAAATCGTTAGGGTCAGATTCTACACAATTCGCAGAATTAAACGATAATCCTTCAGTTTTAACATTAAGTAAACTATCTTTTAAAAATATCTCTAAACTGTAAGTTTCATTTCGATCAAATCCCATATTTCCACTAAAAGAAAAATCAACTCCTGAAACTATCGGAATAGATCCTTTAACTTCAACCCCTGACTGATTTACGATACGAGCAGAAGCTTCACTGATTCCGGAAGGATCTGAAAAGACCACATTAAATATAGGACTTTGTCTTCTCGAAAAAGGTATTGATTTAACCACTTTAGAAGAAATCACAGGAGCACTTGTATCGACTCGCCAAGATCCAATCAATGACTCACTTGAAAAATTACCAGCAGAATCCTTAATTTTAACTTTTGCATAATAAACTGAATCTATCAAAGTTAAACTTGATAAAACAAAACTAGTCGATAACCCTTTATCGGTCCAATTCAAAACAGTACCATTAGAGGAGTCTTCAATTTTAACCCAAATAGAAGCTATTGGGCTTTGTGGAGAAGTTTGAGTCGGTAAATTAACAGATATTGTGGGAGATTGAGAACTGCTCGCTAAAACTGTATTAGACAAAGATCCTGTTGGAGCTGATGGATTTGTCATATCTTGTGTCCAAGAATAAGATTGAATCGCAGACTCATTTCCAGCAGAATCAACTGAGTAAAAACAGATATAATCGATAGCGTTTGCTAAATCGCTACTTTGCGCTATTGAAAAATTAAACACCCCACCACTAATTGTTGAGTAGTTTGTTTTAGTTGAGCAATCGTTTGAGTTTGATAATTTTCCATAAATGATCGAGCTTCCCGTTGAAATCACAGAGACGCTATAGTTTGTTGAATTATCATAACTATTAGGAGCATTTGTTAAAACAGGAGTAGACGGAGCAGTCGTATCAAGTGTCCAAGTATAGGTTGAAGCTGAGCTAAAAGCTTGATATCCAGAAGTTTGATTTCCACCAATTAAGCATAGTTTAATTTGACCATCGGAAAGAGTTGATTTAAGAATGGATATTTGAGAAGATACAGGGTTTTCTGTCCAACCTGTAGAAGTGGAACAATCTAAAGAACTTGCTCCAACTTTCCACTTATACGTTTCAACTAAGCTTCCAGATACGGTTAGAGATAAATCTGAATTTGTTATTGTTGGAACAGTCGTTGTCGCCACTGGTGGAGTAGGGGTTGAAGATGTTGTTATAGAAAGTTCAAATCTAGAGCTTTCCGTATAGTCTTTATCAGAGACTTGTCTTAAATAAAAAATAGCCTTATTTTGTGATACAACTAAAAGATTTGGATCTATCCAAATAGAAAAAGAGCTATTTGAACAATCTATAAGTTGGGAATGGTTTTGACTTAAATAAGGAGAAATAGATTGAAACGAGGCGTTATCAAAGCTAATCTCGAAGCGATTAAATTTAGGTAAACAACTTCCTTTAATTTCAAAATCTGTCATTGAGCTGATAGATAAATTGGATTGATCAAAATTTGGTCCATTAAAATTAAATAAACGACTCACCTGCGTTGTCGCATCAGTACATGCCGTTAAAAAAAGGGTTAAAATGAGCAAAAATCTCATAAATAGATAATATCACTTCTCGATTAAAAATCAATCAAATTTTTGAACTATTTTGAGATTTTATTTGTTTTTTTAAGAAATGTACAGAATTGATACAGATTTTTTGTTAAATCATTGTTTTTTATTGATTTAAAAAGAATTGATTCTATTAAAAGGTATTTACTTGATAGGTGAGGGCTTTTATGAACGTTTTTGATCTTTACAAACAAGGAAAAATAGAAGAAACCATTAAAGGAAATCGAAATGAAAAAATTCATGATGAAATAAGAAAAGAAGCTCCATTTCTTTTAAAAGAAATTTTAAATAAAAAAACTTACCAATTATCTCCTGAAGTTTTAGAAAAAATGATTATAGCAAAAGATCTCATGAATAGACGTGGAATGAATGGTATTTATTTACAAAAATATAATTTAATGAATGATATGCTCGATTCTTTTACTTCTAAAGGAATGAAGCGTTTAGAAGAAATACAGGATTTGTTAAAAGTTGATATTCGAGAAGATTTAAATAAAATAGAGTTTAAATTTGAAGAAAAAATTATTGGAGACATTCCTTTTATTTCTTATTATCAAATTTTTCAAAAAATTTTGAAAATAGAAGATGATTCAAATTTAGACGTTTTTATGCTATTTCTTCCTTTTTTTAACAGTAAAAGTTCTTATCGTTTTTATGTATTTTGTTTTTTAAATCAAAAAAATGAATCAGAATTTAAAGATTTAATTTCAACAATCTTTAAGAATGGAAAAAAGACTGAAAAAGAAATTGTCGAAGACTTTTTTATCGAAATTTCTAAAAGAAAAAAAGAATAAAATTATTGGCAGTATTTATCATAATCTTCCTTGTAAAATATTCTTTTTTTTTCTTCAAAGTTTTTCCAAACTTTATCCATTAAATCAATATTTGAAAAGTGAAGCTCTGCGACTTTATCAACTATCTTTAGCATTTTATAATTATCGGCATATAGATATTTCATTTTTTCAGAATCATATTTATATTTTTTAGTTTCCATTAAGTATATTTTACATCCAGATATTAGGTTTAGTTTATATTTATACTCTAAAAATTCTTCTTCGGTTTTGGCGAGTAAAGCTAATCTTGTATATTTAGCATATTTATAAAATTGACCTCGAGTTTCTTCATCATGAAAATAATCATCTATATTTTTCTTAACAATATCGGAAAATCCACGGTTTTCACTGTCTTTTTCTAAGATTTTTTCTCGAACATATTTCTCAAACGTATCTTTATTCAAATCATCGACAATAATGTTATTTGAAATTTTGACCACAAATAAAAAAGAAAAAAATACTAAAAGTAAAAGAAAGATCTTTTTTAACATGTAAAAACCTCGTATTTTAAATCTTAAAATTCGAATCTAAATTTGATTTATTATATTATTTTTTTGAAGATAAAACCTTTTCAAAGTAATCTTCGCATTTTTTACTTGTCATTTTTCTCATAGAATCGCATTCTTTGAAATTTTCCTCTACTAAATCCAAATTAGTAAAGTTTAAATCTTTTTTTACAACTTCATATTTTACTTTGATTTTGTCATCTTCTTCATAAAAAGTGGAAATAATAATATCTTCAGTTTTTCTTCCAAAATTTGATAAATTTTTAGAGAAAATGTTAAATTTCATATTATTAACTAAAATTTCGGCTGTTTTGTTTTTTTGTGGATTATAAGACAAGTTTATTGGAATAGAAATAGGTAAAGATTTATCTTGAACATCTAAACAATTCACATTTAAAGTTAAGTCGTCTTCCGCTTTAAATACATCTTGATCTTTAGCGTTAATTTTTAAGTTTAATTTATCAAGCTCGTTTTCACCCAAAAGGGGGCTTAAAGAAAAATAGTTAAAATCTTTAACTTTTTCACAGTAATGATCACTTTTCTTATTAGAATACTTTCCTAACTTTTTACAAGCATATTCATCATAAAGCTCAGCTCCGTATCCAGCAATATCAGCATATTCTTGATTAGAATTTATATTTAAAGTAACATTAGCTATTTTTTCAATATCTTTATCTTTTAATGAAAAAGTGATTAAGGACCATAGAGGTGTCTCTTTCCATAAATTAAAACAATAAGAAAAAAATGTAGCTCTTGCTTTTTGTTTTCGAAAAAAAAGATCAGCACTGTCCTTGAAATAAACAACTTTATCTATTGTTTTTTCTACAAAACTAGGCTTTTCTTCAGAACTATAAATTTTTAAAGAGGTTAAATTAAAATCCATTTCTTTTAAAATATTTTTTTCATAATCTTCAATATAATCTCTCATAGCATGAAATGACGGATCGTAGTTGACATAAGCATTTATAAAATTATGACAAAAAGATAAAGAAGAACATTTTCCATTTATAAAATTTGGAGGCAAAGGCTTCAAAAAATGATAAAAATCAGAGTTTTCAGATAAAAAAGAAATGACTCGATCTTCTCTATGAGTTATATATCTATCTCCACATCGAACCATATTAGCTGGTGTAGCTATTCCTAAAACTTTTATCTTTTTTCTATTTTGATTAAGCAAACACAATTCGTTTGCAAATAAATTTCCTTGACTATGTGCTATAATAAAAGAATTTGAATCAAAATAAAGTTTTGAATACATTTTTTTAACTTCATTTATTGTTTTTTTTGAAATTTTTTCAAAAACTTCATTTGTTTTCTGAGAAGAAACTTCTTTTATATCTTTAAAAGAAAAAGGATAGATAAAATCAATAAAAAGAAAACTGTGTTTTTTAATTTTTTCTGAATAGTTATATAATGTGTTTATTTTTTTATTTATTTTAAATCCTAGAGAGTCTGAAGAAAAAGTGCTCTCTTCTTCAGAATTGTTTATTCCATTCAGATAATAAATTTTAAAGTTTTTATGGTTTGGCAAGCAACTTCCGTTAAAAGCATACAAGTTTAAAGAAAATAAAAAAACTATGCTATTTGCAATTTTGTTCATAAGCATTCTCATTGAACACTGTTTTAGTTTTTTCATTAAAATTATATTGGATCTTATCCATTAAGTCAACATTAGAAAAATGAAGCTCAGCCGCGTTGTTAATGATTTCGATCATTTCATCATTATCTGTATAAAAAGTTTTGAATTTTTCAAAATCATATTTGTAATTATATTTATTTATTATGTAAATTTGACAAGATCGAAGTTGATTTAATTTATATTTATATGCTAAAAATTCTTCTTCGTTTTTTGCTAAAAGAGCAAGTCTTGTGTATTTTGCGTATTTATAAAAAACGGACCTGTCTTCACCCTTAAATGAATCATCAATGTTTTTTTTAACAATATCTGAAAATCCACGATTTTCGCTGTCTTTTTCTAAAATTTTTTCTTGAACATATCTCTCAAAAGTATCTTTATTCAACCCAGCAACAACCCTGTTATTTATAAATTGAGCTAAAAATAAAAGAGCGACAGCTATTATCACTACAAAAAATATGATTTTTAAAACTTTCAATTTGTTCATTAAAACATCCTTTCGATTATTGTACCATATTATTAAATTAAATCAAGTTTTGGGTTTATTTTTTTGAAAAAAGACATTAAAATTCTTATTTTTATCAATAATATCAATAATTTAAAGATATTAAATTAGTTTATATGATCATATATATTTCCAATAAGGATATTAAAAAAACCTTAATTTTTAGAAACAATAATTTTAGGCTGACCTTTTTGAACAGAAAACTCACCTTTTACTGTTAGATGATTACCAACTCTGTACTTATTTAAATCTTGACTTAAATCTGCGAAAAAAACAAAAACTGTTATTTTTTTATCAAACTTTAAAAGAAGATGTTCATTTTTTAAAATTCGAAGAGACGTAATTTCTCCACTGTAAGAAACTAAAGGATAGTCGAATTTAGCTCCAAAAGGCTCTAATGATTCGAATTGTTTAAGAAATGCCCTATCTAAAAGATCAATGGAAAGATTAAGTTCTATTTCAGGGGTAAAGGTGTTAAATTTTCCCTCACAAGCAAATGATTCAACAGAACTTTTAAAAGATTCAACTTGATCTCGTCTAATCACAAATCCGGCGGCCATATAATGCCCTCCACCGCCTAAATGAAATTCTCTAGTCGCTTCAATGGCAAATTTCATATTAAACCCAGGAACTGAGCGACAAGAAGCTTTTCCAATATCTTCCCCATCTTCAAAACCTATAACAATCACTGGCTTGTTGTATTTTTCTTTAATTCGAGCCGCGACAATTCCTAAAACACCTTGATGAATATCATCACTAATGACAATAACTTTTTTTGAAGAATCAACACTGTTTATAAATTTTTCAATCGCTTCATTTGATATTTCTTTTCTTTTTTCATTGATCTCTTTAAGAGATTCAATTAAAGACATAATTCGAAGCTCGTTTTCTTCAATCAATAATTGAAGTGTTTTATCAGCAGATCCTAATCGACCCGCAGCGTTAAGAATAGGTCCAATTCTAAAACCAATATCTTTAGCTTGAACATTTTCTAGGTCTATTTTTAACGATTCAAACAACATCAAAAGTCCAAGAGGTAGATGTTGTAAAAATTCAAGACCTTTTTTCACAATAATTCGATTATCTTCTAATAAAGGAACAACGTCTGTTATTGATGCAATCATTGCTAATGCGACAAATTCTTTCAATGAAACGTTTCTCTTAAATCTATTCTCTAAACAATTAACTAAAAATAGAGCTAATCCAGCACCTGATAAAAATTTACATTTTTCAATATTATCAATTTTTGGATTTAAAACAGCAAATGCCTCTGGTAATTTTCGATCCGCGCTTAAGTCGTGATGATCCGTAATGATCAGATCAATTCCTAGATTTTTCGCTTCAATCGCAGCTTCAAAAGCTCCAATTCCATTGTCGACAGTGATGATCAATTGATAATTGGCTAGTTTTTTTACAACTTCTCTAGATATACCATAACCTTCCTCAAGCCTATGAGGAATATAAGTGTCAACTTCAAAATCAATCGCTTTAAAATATCTATATAAAATAGCTGTAGAAACCGTGCCATCAACATCGTAATCACCACAGATCACGACTTTATCTTTTCTTGAAATAGCTAACTCAATTCTATCTAAAATTTTACTCATATCGTGAAGATTCGAAGGGTTTGTTAATTTTTTAGAGTTCATCAAATTATCGATTTGTGAATCTTCTCTAATATCTCTTAAATATAAGATTTCAGCGATCAGAGGGTGAAGTTTGTATTTTTCGATTAAATCTTGGCTTAGCATGTCTTTTAAATGTTAGAATTAAAAATAATTCAATTATAACAATTAAAATAAGGCTGTTTTTTATAAAAATCACATTTAATCACATATGGACAATGTCGAATATAAGCTAAGTTTAGAGAAAAGGATCTTTTATTTTATTAAAGATTTAATCAAATATCCTTTTAAAATATCAGGCAAGTACGCGGCTTATAATAAAGGTATTGGAGATATTGTTGCGGTTAAAAATGAAAAGCAATTAGCGAAAAATCCAGCTTATAAAAATAAAGAAGACAATTATTTTAGAGACTTTCAAAGACTCAACACAAAGCTTGTATATACATATATATACGGACCAATCCTTATTGGGATATTGGTGGCATCAATTTTTGTTTATAAAAATAGAGAAAACTATAAAAGATATTTTTCAGTTTTAACCGTACCAATTCCTGAAGAAAGAATGAGTCGCAGGTTTTCTTTTTATTGGGCTAAAACAATTTATTTCTTTAAAAATCAACCTATTCAAAAAGAAGAACTTAGCCCTCTTTTTGCTGGCTATTTTGTAGCACTTCTTGGGGCAAGGTTTTTATCGAGAAATCCTCTTTTTGAAAAGCATGAAGATATAAATGCGAAATTGGTTAGACTTAATTGTTTAGATATGAATAAAAATCCTTGGAGATTTATCTATACAGAAGACGCCGTTTTAATTGTGTCTTTTGGTCAAGATCCAAATAAGTTGATCAATAATATGGATTTTTGGACAAGTCTAAATTTTCCTCCAGGAACCCAATATCAATCGAAAAAAGATATGAATAAATTTGTCGTAATGAAGAAACAATCAGCACCGGAGAGTATCGTTTTTCAGTTAGGAGATGAAGATTATGGATAATCGATCAAATGAAGAGAAAAAAGAGTCGATTCTATGGAAAGTTTTTGTTGAATTTTTAAAAACTCTTTTTCCAATTTTTAAAATTCTATCTATAAACTCAAAATTAAAGTTAGCCGAAGAAACTTTGGGAGAATCAACGACTAAGGAAAAAATTAAAGTCAATGGTCGCGAAGTTAAAATTTATAAAACTCCTTATGATTTTCTGAATCGACAAAGAAAAAGAAACATCGCTTCAGCTGTTTTAGCTTCTTTTCCGATGATTTTTGGAATTGTTTTTTCATATATGATTTTAAGTTCAAATCTTTACTTTATGAAAGGATTTGGCGCTTTTAAAAGAGATATGGGTAAATTTAAAGTTATAGAAGCTGTTAAAAAGTTTGATATCGCAAACCAAATAGATTCTTCTGTTTTTAAAGATATGAAACTAAGCGTTTATATGTTTTTGGGTGGAATTGGAACTTCTGCTCTTTTAGGATTTATCGTTGTTTGGCAAAATCCAATTGTTCAAGATACTAAAAAATTTAAAGAAGGATTGATCAAATCTGGATTTATCAAAGAAACTGATAATCCTGAATTATTAGCAACTCCTATTGGATTTTTAATGGATATCTCAGGGCATGTACCTCGAGAAATAGCTGACTCGGACAGAATCTGGATTCCGCTAAATATCAGAATTAACAAAGATTGGTCTGAAAATCCTAAAAAAAGATCACTTGTTTTTTTTAAAAAAGCATATGAGTTAAAAGGCGGAAATGATTACGGATTTGATAAAATTCCAGTTGAAGCTAATTCTTCTAAAAAGGATAGCTAATGGCAAAGCATAGATCTATTAGTCAAGATGAAATTATGCTTGAGTATGTGTCTTTTGGAGAACTACTCTCAAATGAAGATCTTGAATCTTTACGGTCTCCCTATAACAAATCTGTAATGATTATGCTAAACACATTCCTAAAACCGATTATTATTGAATATAAGAACTCTTTAGGTCAATATACAATCATCACTCCGATAAGCTCTAATTTAGATATAACGAAAAACTTTATTGATAATAGAATCTTAAGAAAAGAGTATGAAACAAAAAGCTACACAGAATCTTTAAAGGCCGCCTTTGGTGTTTTAAGAAATAACGATGTCAATGAAGCTTGGACTCCTTCTGCTCCTGATCATCCAATGGTGAGAAGAAGTTTTATAGCATTTCAAAAAGAGTTAAGAGTTGTCAAAAAAGAAATGATCGAATCTATAAAAAATGAAGAGTATTTTCCTTTAAATTATAATTTTGGTAATACAAATGACATGTATAAAATGACAAATGACCAAAAAATAAATAGAGAAAAAATGTTGGAAATAAAAAATAGAGATCCTGAAAAATTTAACATTTTATGGACTAGTGGAGATTTTCATTTAGCCACTATTGTTGCTAGATTAGAAAAAGCAAGCTTTCCAGAATTATTATTGATGAGAGAAGAGATTTTATCAAAAAACAACATATCTGTAAGCATTAAAGATTATGGTCTGACAGTTAATGAAATTAACGCTGGACTTCAATCTTCAAGTAAAACAAATGAAAGATATTTATTTAAATGCTTCGTTGATGGTAATATCAATTTAAAAGGTGTTCTTCAAATTTTGAGAAATTTAGATAAAATCGATCCCGCTGAAAAACATTTAGCGATTAGAACAGTTCAAGCTTTAACGAACGATTTTGATTGTCGATTTGAAAAAAAAGAGGAAAATCAAAAAAGTTTTCCATATATAAAGAAGTTTTTAAAAAAATACAACGTTTCTGCTCATAAAAAATGGAGAGAAGAGAAATAAATGAAACTTGGAAACTTAATCTATTCTCCAGAAGAGTTTGGTATTTTCAACTATAGATGGGAAAATGATAAGCTTTATTGTAATGATCCAGTTGATTTAAGCTTTAAGCAATTAGAAGAGCTTCCTTTTGATTTTATATACGCCCCTTCTTTTAATTGCTCCTATAATAAACTCAAATCTTTGCAAGGAATTCCGGAAAAATGTAATCAACTTTTTGCGAATAATAATCTTCTAGAAGAAATTGATGTTTTACCTAAAATTTGTAAGTTCATAGATGTTTCTGAAAATCCATTAAAAGAGATTCCAGATTTTAAAAAAGTAGAAGAACTCTTCGAGCTTGATTTAAAAAACTTAAAAGAAGTTTCAAATTGGAACGATCTATTTGTCGTTCAATCTATGAATTTATCGTATAGCTCTATTAAAGACTTATCTATTTTTAACGATAAAAAAATAGAATCTTTATACCTTAAATCAACAGGTATTGAATCAGTTGAAGGATTAGTTGTAGAGTTAATGCTTTATTTAAGAGGTTGTAAAAATTTAAAAACTTTAAAAGGTCTTAAAATTTTACCAATAACGTTAATTGTTCGTGATTGTGGTGAAGATGAAGTTAAGCTTGAGAAAGAAGTTGGATATAAAAAAGCTAGATAATTGATTTCTCAATGTTTCAAAAAATTTAAATATATCTTTCTAAATAATACATTTCAAGCTTTAGCTTTATGCGAAGAGTATTCGATTAAAACTAATAAGGAAAAAATGATTTACCCAACATTTATTGAAATTTTTGGAAAAATGACGCCTTTCCAAGCAGATCAAGAATTTTCAAAAAAAAGGAACTAAAAACTCAGATGAGCTTGTTTTTAAAAATATGAAAAATATCGAAAAGTTTATCGAGATGTTTTTAAAAGTTATAACGTAAAAAATCTTATTTTAAATGAATACAATTCAAAAACTGAACTCATAAACGCGATTAAACAAAGCCAGAATCAGCATAAAAAATCTGCTTAATATCAAAACTTATATTTAAAAATAATAATCAATTATTTCCTTATATTTAAGTTTCCAAAGTGATAAAACTCCATTTAAGCGTAATGAGGAATCGTATGAAAAAAATAATAAATGTTTTGGTTTCTGTTTCTTTAGTTGTCTCTTCAAATGCTTTTGCGCTTGATTTGAGAATTTTGCCTCAAAATACAGATAAAACACATTTTCAAATAATCAATGATCCTTTCAATAAAGATTCAAATGTTGGACTTTCCTACATGTCTTCATTAAACCCTTTAGTTTTTAAAAGAGCAGACGGAACAACTTCAACTCTTGTTAATTCTCTTCAAGTTTTTGAATTGTCGATTTTTCATAAATTATCAGATAAAGTTCAACTAGGTCTTTTAATTCCTGGAGAAAACCCTTCTGGAATTTTAGGTCCTTATGAGGAATCAAAAACTTATCTTGGAAACATATTGATTGAACCGAAAATATATTTTGCAGAAAACATTGCTTTTATCCCAGTTTACTACGTTCCTCAATCTAATTCAATAACAACTCAAATTTCAAATCAAAAAACAAACATAGAAACTTCTAAAAAAAGTGGATATGGTGCTAAAATTGTGGCAGGATTTGGAGATGAGAAAAAAAATGAAACCCTTACCGCAATTCAGGTCGGTGCTATAATGGCTCCAGAGGATCAATTCAGAGATATTGATCAAAGTGAAAAAATAGGAATAAGCGGAGGTATCTCTTACCCTTTAAATGATTCGATTCGATTATTGATTGAAGCTTATGCTGAAAAAACGAAATCAGCTTCTCAGTTAGAAGCGCTAGCTGGTATTCAATATAAAAACGGATCAATTCATTTATCATTAAATGCGGGGAGTGGTGATTTAGCGAGTCAAGAAGCTAACAAAGGGACAATATCTGCTTCAATGACTTATACTTTTAATGAGAAAAAAGAAGAACCAACCATTTCCCCAGCAGACAAGCTTGATGAATCATTTAAGGAGAGATATTACAGATTTGTTCCAAAAAAAGAAACTAAAGAAATTAGCGAAGAAAACGGAAAAGATCTTAATGAAAACGAATCAATTGAAGAGCAAAGTTCCCCTTCAACTGAGCGTGGTCCATTAAATGAAGAAAGATTATCGCATAACCCACTTATGTTGATTGAACCGAAAAGAGTGAAAATTTCTAAAATTTCAATTCCTATCGTTCCAAAAGAAAAACCAATTCCTAATCCTAAAAACGAAGCCATTGTTTTTATTGATAGAAAAAGACAGCTTGAAGTCTTCAAAGCTGTTGAAGTTGATCACTCCCCAGAAAGAACCATTGCTTCTATATCAAATGATCAAGTTGTTGATACTAAAGAGCAAAGAGCTAGATTGAACATTAAAAATGCTTTAAATCTTTTAGAAAATAATTTGTTTTTATATGAAAAATTCATGAAAGAGTCAAAAGAAGATAAAGCGGAAAGATCAAAAGTAGAAATTAAATGGGCAATTAGAGTGTTTCAAAGAAACATAGAAGAAATTCAGGAGAAAGACGAGTTTATTGAAAAAGCAAGTGAAAGGTTTAAATTAGCGAGATCAGTTGTAAAAAATAAAGAAAAAAGAGATAGCGATTTATTTGGAAACATTAAAATCATAAACACTTCAAAAGTTATTTTAAAAACAGCTGATGTTGACGAAAAAGAGATTCATTTCTTGACAATTCTTCCAAAAAATAGTGAAGTTTATGTTTTAAATGAACAAACTTTAAATGAATATGTTCAAATTAAACCAGCTAATGGAAAATGGTCTTCTTATCAATTTCCTATTTTTATTTTAAAAAGATATTTATCTAACAAATCTGAAAATTTAGAAAAAGTTCAAAACGAAGATTTTAAAGAAATCAATACTATTCAAGAAATTAAAGCTTTAGAGTCAATTCTTGAAGAAAAAATCAACTTAAAAATTTCACTTCTTGAAAAAGAAATGGAAATTCCAGAAATAAAACCATTCAATTCAAAATGGATCGGTAAAAAAGAAGATTCAGTTAATGTTATCAGTGAGATTAAGCCTTTAAATTCGATTTTAGAAGATAAAGAAAAAAATGATTTAATCATATTAGAAGAAAAAATTGAATTTCCAAAAATGAAGCCAATTGATTTCAAGTGGGAAAAAGAAGAGACAAGACAAAATATGTCTGAAAAAATAGAAATTGTCTCATTTGAAGATATAAATAAAAATGCTCCAAAAGTTGAACAAAAAATTGAAATCTTAACAGTAGAAGAGCCTGTTAAAAGTACTTCTATTGAAAGCTCTCCTAAAATTGAAGAGAAAAAGATTGAGATCGTTGAACAGGTTAAGAATGAAAACCAAACAATTCAACTATCTAAAGAAGTTGAATCTAGTAGTGATTTAAAGATTGAAAATCCTAAAATAGAGATTGTTGAAAAAGTTCAAGAAAATCCTCCTAAAATAGAAGTTGAACAAAAAATTGAAGATAAAAAAGAAGAAGATAAGAAAAAAGAAATAGAAGCTGAAATTCAAAAAAGAGTTGAAGAGGCTTTAAAGAAAGAAAATGAAGTTAAAAAACAAAAAGAAGACGCTGAAAAGGAAAGACTTGAAAAGTTAAAACAAGAAGAACTTAAGAGAATAGATAAATTTTTTGAGTTAAAAGAAAAAGTGGAGAAAACTCCAGTTAAAGTTGAAGAGAAAAAAGAAGAGATTAAAGAAAACTCTTCTAAGTTTAAAAAACTAATCGATAAGAGTCGTGAAGATTTAAAAGAAGACGATGGGATTGAAGAACAAACAGGTCCTTCTTTTGAAGAGTAAAGAGTAAAAGATTAAGAAAGAAACCTCTAGTTAAATAGAGGTTTTTTTATTTTTAATTAAAATTATAAAGTTGCCTAACTCTAACAATGTCCGAATTAGATAAGTATCGTTTTGATTGAGTTTTTCTAATCGATGGATTCATAATTGAAATTGGATCAACCGAAGTTTCTATGTGTCCAAGCCCTAAAAAGTGTCCAAGCTCATGTGTAAGAACTGATTGGAGATCTACAAGTTGAGTATCTGTAGGGTTTTGTTCAACGTCTCCAAAAGAGAAGTACTTAAAATTAAATAAAATATCGGCATGAATTATTTTTCCCTGACTTTTAGTTCCTGTAAAAGCTAATACGTCATTAGACACAAAACCAACTGAATTTGAATTACAATCATTTGCGATATTCCAATTGTTCAATTTGAAAAGCCCAAAATAATTATCACCCATACTCTGACAAGTCCCTGTCCATTGCGTGTTTGGATAAGCTGGATTATCAAATATAAAGTTAAAAACTTTTCTACCAAAAGCTGCTTCCCAGGTTTGTGCCGAATTCTCAATAGCTACTCGATAAGCATTCATTTCAGTTGGAACATAAACTGTTAATGGAAAATCAGATAAACTCCAAGCTTTAACGCTTTGAGTTGAAGTTGTTTGTTGATCGTAGTAGACTCCTTGTGGAGCGCAAGCTGATAATTGAAGTCCGATAAGTATTGATAGTATTGATTTTTTCATGCCCATATTAAATAGGTCTCAAAAAAGGTAAGCCCTTATTTAAATCATTATATTTATTATTTTTTATTTTATAGGAATCAATAGGGTTGATTTGACCATGTTTTTTTGAGCTGATGTGAGGTTTTTAGGAAATATAAAGATTTGCTTTTTATCTTGTAAAAAACAGCTAATAGATCCATAAGAATTGTCCATGGAAATAAAAATAGAAGATTCGTTCCAATCGAAAAAGAAGGTATTTGATACACATCTTAAAAAACCTAAATTTTTAGGCTTTTCGATTTGAATAAGATCTTCTAAAATTTCAGATTTTAAACTAAAAAACTTGTCATCAAACTCTAAAATAAATCCTTCAGGAATTGACTTATTTTTATTTTTCATATCGATAAGGTCTTTTTTAAAACAATCTCTTCGATCCTGAAAAGTTTCTATTTTTTCACACCCACCATAAATAGCCTTAACTCCAGCTTCTATTTGGGCTCTGCGAGCCGATTCTGCTTTTTCTTTTAATACTTTTTCATACTTTTCATAAAGAAATTTCCCTAAAAAAGCCAAAATTAAGCAGATAATTGATATTTTAAACGTATTTTTCCAAAACATGATATCTAAATGGAAAAAATATATATAATTTCATCTATAATTATTGATTTTCTCCATTTAAAAGATATGAAAAAACTAATCTTTATTTTTGCATTTTTACTAATAAATCTTCCTCAAAAAAGCTCAGCTGTAAATATCGGAGGACTTTCCGTAACTGTCAGTTTTTGTCAAAACATTCAAAAACTAGGATCTATCCTAAATTCATATACACAAGTTCAATGGCCAACCACTGGAGCTGTTGGCGTAACGGTTGGAGTTCTTCAAAATGAGTCTGCTGTTATGGTGATGTGTGATTATATCATTCAGCTTCAAAATATGGACACAACTCAAGCGATCTTCTACTCAGCTTCAACTCTTAACAAACTAACCGACAATAAGTGGAAAGAACATTTAGATCAAGCCGATAGAACTTGGAATATAGCAAATACACTTTATGATTTTGAAAATGGAGAATCTAGAAAAGGAACTTTAGAGAGCGCTTCAACTCATAGAGAACTTGATGAATATATTAAAGACTCAAGACAGTGGGCTTCTAAAACTTTTAATGGAAAAGATGCCGACGTAAGAACTCGTATGCAACGTGAAAACGATATGAACGCTTTTTCTCAAGCCGCTTATCAAAGAGCAATTATTAAAGAAATGATCTCATGCCCAGAACCAACCGATAATAAAAATTACGCAAATATATATAAAAACAAAATTAAACCACTTGAAGGCCCAAGAGATATTGCTCAAGAAGATTATATGTTCTTTAAAGAAAGACTTTTAGAGATGGGTCCAAGATTTATGGGAAATGAAACAGATCTAAAAGCATATGTCGAATTAGTTGAAAAAATGGAAAATAATGGAGTTGGTTATAAAATTTCAGATACAACTATCAGTGAAACAACGACTAAAAATTCAAAAACAGCAAAAGACACAAATGGAAAACCTGTTAAAGAAAAGTCAACAATTTCAAGACCAATTCAAGTTTTTGAAGCAAGATTAAACGATACCGTTTTTAGTTCTTTTAAAGAAAAATACTCAGAAGCTTGGAAAAGTTTTGTTAATGGAAAAATTATATCAAACGGAATCGATGGGTTGTTAAATGATCCTGTAGCAAAATTTCAAAAAGAATTTGTTAATTTAAATTATGAATGTAGTGAAAGAAAAATTATGAGTGGATATGATATTAACAAACAAGATTATTATCTAGAATATGATAAAAGAAGAGCAGAGTGTGAAGCTCAAGTTATTGTTGATCAAAAAAAGGCAGAAAGTTTAATTTCTTACTATACCGATAAATTAAAAGAGTCTTTATATTCTTTCAAATCAAAAAATGCTCAAATCTGGACAACTGAATCTAAAGAGTTAAAAAGAACAAGAGTTGTAACGACGGCTTCACAAGGCTCTTTTACTCAAGAACAAGTCTCTTGCGCTCAAGATTTAACTCCAGCAGAAATGGATAAACTTATGTTGAAGCAACAGTCTGTTAATAATGATTTTACAGAAATGCTCGCAAAAGAAACTATGAAACAAAACATTCGAGAAGAAGAAGAAGCTAAGCAATTAAAAGCTCTTAATAAAGAGTATTCAATTATGTTAGAAATGGTTGATAGAAAAGCCGAAGAGCGAAGAAGAGAACAAAACACAGCTCTTCCAATGACAGCTCCAAAAACTGGACTAGGAATTAAAAAATAAGGAATATCTATGAAAAAAATAATTATAGCTTTTTCAATCATTTTTTCAACAATCTTCCTAACTTCATTTAAGGCTTTTGCTCAAGCAGAAACAAATACAGCTTCTGTATCTTTAGCTTTATATAAAATTCAATCAAGTTATAATAGAGAACTAATCGCAACTTTATCTCAAGAGCTTTTAGATAATCCAGCTATAGGATGGGAGTCTAATGGTCTTTTAAAAACAATTTTCACGATTTGTTTTTTAATCGCCCTTGTTCAAGCTTTGTCAAAAAAAGATCCTCAATCAATGCTAAGAGATATGGTTTTATTAGCTTTTTATGGCTGGCTTGTTGCTGCACTCATGGGTGGTCCGACATATGAAAGATTTTCGTTTCTTCAAGTCAATGACCCAAACTATGTTAGTTCATCAAGATCTTTAGATATTGATATATTCAATTTTTTCGCTTATCAAGCAGATTCTGTCGCGGATAGTTTATTTGGAGCTTCAACTCCTCAAAAACTAGCGACAAACACTCAAAGAAGTAATAATTTGATAAAAAATGTTATGACTTCACGAGAACATTGCAAAGCAGGTCCAGACGGGACTGCGTGTCAAGTCAAATTTTTTGTATCGGATCGATTAGTTGACCCAAGTGAAGTTACTGGAGCTGGGGTTAATACTGAAGATAAAAAAAGTGGAGGTTGGGGAATTCCTGATTTTATAGTTCAAGCTTTTTGGAAAATTATGAAAATTTTTGGTGATTACCAAACATTCCTTTTCTCTATCCTTTTAAGCTTGGTTGACTTAATTAGAGCATTACTTAATTTATTTATAGTCGTCGCGTTTGGTATGATTACAGGGATTTCATTCTTTCTACTCAAATTTATGTTTCCATTTGCTATCATGCCAAGGTATAGAGGTCTTGTGTGGTCAGCAGCTAAAATTCCTCTGTCAGCAACTCTTTACGGTTTTTGTACTTCACTTATAGTCTACATCTCTGCTGCGGGAATTTCCGCTCTAAACTCTGCTGCGGCGAATACGATATTAAAAACCATCTCTACAACTTCTGGAGCAGCAATGGCTGGAAATTTAGCTGTTGTTATTCCATATGTTGGATTAGCTCACGTAGCAGGAACTCTTCTTTTCGCTATTTTACAAATATACGCTTTTATTAGAATTCCAGAATTAAGTAAAGATCTACTAAATTTATCTTTAAACTCAGTTGTTGGATTTGCTAAAGAAACATTCAGTGAAGTTGTTAGAATTACTGGGTCTGTTGCTGGAGCAGCGGCTGGTGGAGCAATTGGCGGAGCTGCTGCTAACTATTCAAAATTTTCCAATCTTTTAGGCGGAGGAGCTGGTGGGGCCGCTGGTGGTGTCGCAAATTTAATCAATTCAGCTCGAGGTTTTTTTGGAGCTGGAAGCATAGCTGGGCCCTCTGGATTATTTGGCGGTGGAAGCAATACATCTGTACAAACGCCAACGCCTATTCTTAATCCAATTGAATCAATCGCTGGAGTTAGTTTAGGCACAGCAGCCCAAAGTTCGGCAAGTGCTGAAAGTATGCTTGGAAAAGATGTCAAAGCTCCAGATAAAAATGCGAAAGTTTTTGACTTTGGTGAAGAAAAAGTTAAAAAAGATAAAAAATCGAGAAATCCAGCTTCTTCTAAATCAGATATTGGCGGATCACCTATGCAAGATACAGACTATGGTCAAGCGATAGGATCGTTTATTTCTGATGCTATGAGCGTTGGCGCGGGAAGTCGAGGCGCGATGCAGAAAAGACTTCAAGGTTCAATTCAAAATCTTCCTTCCAATATAGAAAATCTTATGAATAAAGATTACAAATCTGCTATTGCTAATAGTGAATTGGTTCAATCTTTTCAAAAAAATTATAAAAACAAAACAGGCGCTTTAGATTCGGAAAGAGTTGGCTCTATTCAATCAGCTAGTTCTTTTCTTGAAAGTGATTTGTCAAATAAAGAAATGGAATCTGCCCAAGCGATTGTTAGCAAAATCAAAAACCAAGAATCTGTTGATTCAAATGAAATGAATGAATTAGCAAGGGCTTATAATTTTAATGGAATTAAAAACGAAGAAGATAAAAAATTAGCTAAAGAAGCCTTAGAAAAAGACGTAAGAGCTTCTATTGAAAAAATTAAAAATAAAACAGCTGAAGAGTTAGATTTTGAAAAAGTTTACAAAGCTGAAAAATCTGGAAAATACGCAGATTCTCAATTAAAAGAAGAGATTTCAAAAATTAACGAAAACAGATGGAACGAATACTCAAAAGGTCAATCTAATCAAAATCAATCCTTAATGAACTCGATTAAAGCTGGATTAGATTCTGATAAAGGAGCGAAAGCTTATGAGGAAATGTCAAACAGAATTGATCAAGGTTATTTCGATGAAGACGCTTTCAGAGGCGATGAAGAAGTTAAAAATCAAATGGAAGCTTATTCTCGAAAATTAGATGATAGAGTTAAAAAAGATTTTGAAAAAGAAGTTAAAGAAGTTCAAGATTTAATCGATAAAGATCAACTCTATGGAAACGCAAAAGTTGAAAGATTAGCTCAATTAAAAGAAATGAAAGAGAAAAACTCTAGAATCTTCATGAACTCAGAAAATGAATCAATGAATAAATATAGAGAGCTTTTGGGTGAAAAGCCACCAGTTGATAAAGAATTGAGTAAAAAAGAAGAAGAAATCAGTCAAAAAGAGGCTCAGTTAGCTTCTAATCAAGATATTGACAGTTTGGTGAGCGAATCTCAACAAATCCAAGATAGAAGCGAAGAGAAGGCTGAATTGATTAGAAAAATGTCTCAATATGAGTCAAATGGCAAGACTCGCTCGAAAAGATATAAGAAAATGCAGAAAAGACTGAATTCTATTGAAAATGAAGAATAATTTTAAACTTTAGCTAAAAATAAGATATTTATTATTTATGGAAAATACAAAATATATCATAAAAAAAATAACTCAAGAGCAAAAATTAAAAGCTCTTGAGAATCTTGTTCTAGCCGTTGTTGACCCTAACTATTTAAAAAAATTAAGTGAAATTGTAGATAGAGAGCTTATTGCTAGTAAAGACACTGAAGACTATAACTCTTCAATTGTATCAGGGTTCTTCGATAAAGCATCTATTTCAATGAGAGAAGCTGGACAAATCTCTGTTGAGCCAGGAGATGTGTTTAAAATAAATGAAGTCGCTAAAGCTTTTGCTCAAAATAGAAAACCAAATCTTGAAAACTTTAATGATATAAGTGTTGTGGCTAACTATCATTCTTTTCCATTTTCTATTGGTTTATCTCAAGAGATGAGAACTCATTTTTTATTAAAAACTTCAAAAAGTGATAACTTTGATTCTTTAATCGATGAAGTTGACGGATTGATATCTAAGTACTTATCTATCAATGATTGGATTAAATTAAAAACTGCTATTAAAAAAGCAGAGACTCGACTATTCGCTAATAAAATAAAAGTTCTAAAAGCTGAGAAAATTTTAGGTGTTGAACAAGAGCTTTCCCGAGCTGAAGCTGAAGATAATGGAATCGCCTATAATCCTTCTCTTAAAATTGACGTAAGAAGTGATAATCATGATCTACTCGCTTTAAAAGAGCTTATTTCAATGCTTAAAGGAGAAAACGTTCATCACTTAACGATTGGTCCTGGATTTTTCGCTAAATACATTCCTGAAATTAAAGAGTTAGGTTATGATGGTATTGTTTTTAAAACAGAACAAAACAAATTAAAAGAAATTAAGCTTTCAAAAAATGACGAAAACATGATTGTTGATTTTTCACCAATAGTTGCGGCAAACATTGTTATAAATGAATACTCATATTCAATAAACAGTAAGAATAAAAAAGTTTTTCATAAAAAAGATATTTACACAAATAATTCAAGATACTACGTTGTTGTCGATGGTTGTATATCAGCTCCTGAAGATAAGCGGATTGTTGGATATGAAGCTTTGTCTAAAAACACAATAGCTGTAAAATGTGGAGAAGTTTTTCTATTTGAAAATTTAGAAGATAAATACGAGATTTGTACTAGGCTTTATTTTGTTCCATACGATTATAGTGATTTAAATCTAATTCATCACCACGGATCTGTTGTATTTGGAAGTAATGATCAATCTATGCATAGTTGTGTAGCTAATCCTGAAGAAGATTTTGACGAAGACACTCATCAATACTTTCTTGCCTGGCTTGGAAAGAATTTTAAACATATGTATGATTCTTGTTTTGTTGCGGCTACTTATCATTTTCTTAAAAAAGGTGAAGAACCTTCAAATTTAGTCAATGATGTCAATACAGAACTTAGAGAAAAAACATTTGGATCTTTATTTGAAGAAACAGATTTTACAATTATGTATTTAATTCATGAATATATAGCTGATGACGATTTAGATAAAGCTGCTTTAATCAATATGTTTTTAAAAAACTACGCTCCTTTAACGAAAAGATTCATTTTAGGTAAGTATTTAATTGATTCAAATGGTTTAATGCCACAAAGAGTTGAGTGTACTTATCAAGTTTTTGCTAAAGAAATGGAAAGTAAACTTTTATATAGAAGAGTTACTGCTGCCATTAAGGAAGACAATCTTAAGAAAAAGAAAGATGAAGATAACTGAAAATGGAAGAGTTAAAAAAACTATATAAAGCATATCAATTCATAAGCTTAGCTCCTATGGTTTTATTTGTTTTGATGATTTTTAGTTTTTTTAAGTACAAAACCACAATATCTTATGAAAAAGAGTTTAGTTTTGTTTTTTTTGCTTCTTTTATAGGTTTTATATTTTCTTTAATTTTTTCAATATCTCTTTACATAAGGGTCAAGGAAGGTATTGAAAAAGATATTTTTGAAAAGTTAAAAACAAAAGGCTTCAAAATTAAAAGAGTTGGGTTTAATCAAATCAAGCTCGAACAATTCATTAAAGAGCTTTGGATCGATAAAGGTGTATGGGGAATTGACTTTAACAATGAACCTTCAGAGGATATCGATTTAAGTGAATCGGACCGAAAAATAAGATATAAATAATTTTTTAAAGTCAAGAAGAAAATAAATCAATGCTGATTTTCCAACCTTTTTTTTGATTTTTAACACGATTAAGTTATTGATTTCATTATAAATTTTACATAAATATAAGTCTTTTCTCAAAGAGGGACTGTTTTATTTTTTTGACTCATCATAATCTTTTCTCAACAAAACAAGGAGAGCAAAAAATGTCATATCTATATCAAAATTATACAAAAGATCAAATCGCAAAGAAATTACTTGACATCGCAGAATCAAAGCTTTTAGTGAAACGTGTAGTCAATAAATATCGTAAAAATGGATTCTACTCGATGATTTTTAATGAAGCTGATGTTAGAGGTGAGCTAGATATTACAATTGCTTTAGTTATCAACAATTTAGAAAAATACAATGAAAATCAGAAATGTTTACGTATTAAAAGCTTATTAAATGAAAAAGAAATTTCTAAAATTAAAACAAATAGCTTTCCAAAGTCTTTGGATAAAAAACTTAAATCTCTAGAAGTTGATATGGTTTGGTTTAAAGAAAACTATATGAAAGTTTTGGAATCAAAAGAAGTTGAGCTAAAATTAAACACAGAATCTGAAATTACTGGATATTTGATTAACGCTTTTTCAAACAACATCCGAAAAATTTATTTTAGAAATGAAAATACAAGTAAAAGATCTTTTAATCAGATGTATTATTTAGATTCAGCAAAAGATGAAGGTGCTGATAAAACAAATAAAAACTTTTTAGAATCAATCGGCTCTCATTCTAAAGAAAATGAGTTAAACTATAAATCAACAGTTTTAGAAATGGCTGTTTTTTTAAAAAAATACGATAAAAGACAAAATTTAATGAATGGAAATCAAAAAAGTCAATTAGCTAAGCTTTTTTGCTCTATTGTCAATCCAAGAAAATGCAAAGAAAATGATGAAATCAAAAATGAATTCAATTGGAGTCCTTATCTTCTGTCTAAAAACAAAGAAATTTTAATTAAAAAACTACAAGAAGAATTTAAGGGTCGTCAAGAAGACATTTTATCATTTTTAGATGAAAGAGAACAATACAGAAAAGCTGTTAATTACTAATCAATAAGGAGAAAATATGAAAAATTTATTAAATGAAATTAAAAAAGTAGCAACTTGGCAAAACATATCATTATTAGTTTTTATCGTTATTGTTTTAATTTTAACGACAAGAAATGATAAAAAAGAAGAAACTGAAAAACCAAAAGATTCGTCTAAAGAAGTTTATTCTGTTATCGAAACTAGAAAAAACGATCATGGGTTTAGATTTAAGCTAAATGAATGTTTGATTAAAGATAAAACTGAATATATGGTGGTTGATATTGATGATAATTCTATATATGTTTTAGCAAAAGCTGAACAATTCTTTAAAGGTCCATATCCTTTAACAGATAAAGACCTTGTAAAAGTCGGAGTTCAAGAGACTGATAAAGACACAAGTATCAATCCTGTTTCTTGTTCTGATCTAAAAGTTAAATATCAAAATTAGTTTTCTTCTTTTTTAAATTTAGAAAGCTGGCTTTTTAAGCTAGCTTCTTGTTTTGTTAATTGTAAATAATCAATTATTTTATTCATAGACTCTTCTTTAAGAAGCATTTCTGTTTCCATTTGAAAATGATTCAGACCTATAAATTTTTGGCCATTTTGAGTATAAACATTTAAAGTAAGTTTATCAGAAATAACTACAGATTCTACCAAATTGAGCTGATCCATTTCTTTATCTTGATTCATTAAAAAATCTCCTTTTAATACATATACCGATATTTATTCTTATTTTTATTTTATCTTTTTAAAATCTTATCTACAATTTTCATAGCCTTAGTTCTAGAATCTCCCTCAACTTTTATTAAGGGGATATTGTGTTTTTCTAAAAAAGTAAGCATTTTTGAATCAATTTCTATTGATTCTTGTTCATTGTGGCTTCTTCCTTTTGTTTCAAAATTTTCATTGCTTCTCGTTAAGAAAAAATTTAAGTCTTCATTCTCAGTTGTTAAAATGGAAAGAACAGTTTTGTTCTCATCGCCATTATAGAAAAGATTTAACCAAATAGGAGAATCTGTAATGATATAATCCGCTCTATTGATAAAAACCAGTTCTCGCCTGATCTGTTCCATTAAAATTCTATTTTGAAAAGTTTGATCAACCAACTTAAGATTAACGCCTTCATATACAACTTCTTTCGCATATTCCTGTACAACTTCAACATTTAACCCTCTAGATTTCAACTCTGCCGCAACAAAATAAGCTACGGTTGATTTGCCAATTCCTGGGCCACCGAATAGATTTATTTTCATATATACCTCATATTTTAAATAGGTAAAAGCCTTCAAATATCATATATTTGATTTGAACTTTTTTTGTATTTTTTTTTATATTTTTTAAAATATAAGATATTTAACTTATATGGAAGATAAAAATAATAAATTTAAAGAAGTAGAGTTCAAATATAACGCAAATCAAATTAAGTTAGTTGATTTTCAAAAGAAAATGGCCGAATTAAAACCTCGATTTGTCATTGAAACATCCAGCTGGGATTTATACTATACAAACGAATTAGACGAATCGATTCGTTATAGAAAAAGTGAGATTAAGCCAGAATTAACAATTAAAAGAAAATTAGATAAAGAACATAATCATAAAAGAATTGAAATAAATCTTGGTCTAACAAAAGGTGATCATGAGGAGACTGTAGATCAGTTCGTAAAATTGTTAAATTATGATTTTAATTTTAAAATTTATAAATCTTGTTTTATTTATTTCTTTGACGAAGTAGACTTGGTTTACTATATTGTTTATGATGAAAACATGGTTGAAAAAAGTCGCTTCTTAGAAATTGAGTTTTTAGAAGAAAAAGCGCACGAATCAGAATTAGCCCATATGTTTGAAACATTAGAAAAATATGAAAATGAATTATCATCTTTAGGAATTGATAAAAATAATAGAATTCCTTTTTCATTATTTGAAATGTTTAAAAGTAAAAAATAATCTAAAATTTTTATATTCTTTCTAAAAAGAGGCTTTAACCAAGTCTCTTTTTTTTTATTATTTTTAATGATTTGTTTTCTATAAAAAACAACTATCTTATTTTTAAAAATCTACATTTATAATCAAATGACTGAAAAAAAATATCCAAAAGTTATTCAAGAATTTATCGATACACAAAGATTGTATCCGAACGCTGTCGTTTTAACTGAAGTTGGTAGTTTTTTTGAAATATGGGAACTTGAAGAACTTAAACTTGGACATGCGATTAGAGTTAGTCAAATTTTAGATATTGCCTTAACAAGACGAGATAAATCAGATCCTACATCTCCTAGAATGGCTGGATTCCCAAATTATACCGCTGAAAATTATATAAAAAAATTAGTCGACGCTGGAGAAACTGTCGTTGTTGTTAAGCAAGAGGTTTCTGGTACTAAATCTGATCAAAACAAAAATGTTAAAAGAGTTATTGAAAGAATTATTAGCCCTGCGACAAGTCTTTCGTCTGTAAAAGAATCAAAAAGTCAATACTTCGCCTGCTGTTATCAAGAGGATCTGTTTGTAGGAGTTTGTCTTATCGATTTAAGTACTGGAGAAGTTAGAATTTCTGAAATGGATCTGGAACAATCCAAAGTGTTTATCGAAAACAATAACCCTTTAGAAATTTTATTTTGTCAAGAAGCTTTTATTGAAAAAAAAGATAAGCAAATTTTTCACTTAACTAAAAAAAATATAGATAGACAGTCGTCAGCTGGAGTCGTGTTGTCTCATGTCTATGAAGAGTCAAACCCTTCCTCGAATCATTCCGTAATTTTATCAAAAATTGGAATAAATCTTTGGAGACTAGGTTCTTTAGCTCTGGCTAATTTATTAGATTTTTTAGTTGAGTATAATCCTCTTTTATTAAAAAAAATATCAAAACCAAAAATAGATCAACCTTCTGATTACTTGTTTTTATCTAAAAACGCATATCCTTCACTAGAATTGATCCAATCTCAAAATGATCTAGATAGTAAAAAAACTCTTTTAGGTGTTATGGATAATTGTAAAACAGCGATGGGACGCCGTGTTTTAATCCAATTCATTCAACAACCTCTAGCTAATTTAGAAAAAATCAATGAAAGACATGAATTGGTTCAATCATTTATTGATAAAAATGATTATTTAATAGAGTTAAAAGAAGTTTTTGATATTGCTCGATTGTCGAGAAGATTGGTTTTAAAAAATTTAATGCCTCATGAAATTCTCAATCTTTATAAAAGTCTCAAGATATCAGATAAAAGTTTGGCTAAATTTAATAGAGCCCAAAAATCTATAAAACAAGTTATTAAATTTATTGAATCAAGAATTGACTTTGATATTTTAGAAAAAGAAGGCTCTTTGGATTTTAATTTCTATAGAGGTGATTTAAAAAGTAAAATAGAAAGCGAAAGAAAAGAGTGGGACGAAGCTCATTTGAAGCTTGTTAAAAAAACTGAACAAATCTCTTCAATTCTAGAAACTGATAAATTAAGAATAGCGGAAAGACAAGAGTCTATTCAAATCGTTATTCCTAAAGGTGTATATAAAAAATTTATATCTCAAAAAATAAAGCATAGTTTTGAATTTAAAGAAAAAGCTTCAGAAATTCAAGTTATTGATAAAGATTGGGAAGAAATCGCTAATAAAGAGTTTTATTTGAAAAGAAAATTTAATTTGGTCGCAGAAAAAGCTTGGGAAGATTTCCAATTTCAAATTATTGAAAAATATGGAGATAGTCTTTACCAATTTAGTGAAGAAGTTGGTTTTATTGACACTCTTAGTACTTTTGCTCAAATCGCAAATGAAAGAAACTATACTCGTCCAAAGTTTATTGAATCAAAATCGGCATTTGTTAAAATTTCTAAAATGAGACATCCCGTTGTAGAAGTTAGTAAAGATCTATCGGAAAGCTTTGTTCCTAACGATTTACATTTAGATCAATTAAAAAATACATTGGTCATTTATGGAGCTAATTCAGCAGGAAAGTCGACTATTTTAAAATCTTTAGCGGTTAATATCATTATGGCTCAAATGGGAAGCTTTGTTCCAGCTGAATCAATGGAGATGTCGGTTTTTGATTCAATCATGACTAGAATGACAACTTATGATTCTTTAAGTGAAGGTCTTTCCACTTTTACTATGGAAATGATAGAGCTTCAAAATGCTTTAAAGAAAAAAAGTAAAAAATCATTATTTGTTTTTGATGAAATTGGCAGAGGAACTTCTCCTGAAGACGGAGAAGCGATTGCTTTTGCTTGTTTAGATTTTTTAAAAGACCCTTCAAATAATTCAATAACTCTTTTTTCAACCCACTATCATTCATTATATGAAAATATAAAAAATTTCTCAAATATAGAAATCACCCACATGGCGTGTGAATTAAGAGAGAATAGTTTAATTTTTTCAAGAAAACTTCAGCCAGGGCCAGGAATGGGAAGTTATGGACTGTTGGTTGCGGAAAGTTGTGGACTTCCAGAGTCAATCATTCGATTAGCTGAAAATTATAGATCTAAGCATCATAAGCTAATTGTGAGTAGGTATAATAGTTCGATTCAATCTAATCAATGTGAGCTTTGTGGTCAAGCTCAAGCTAATGAAACGCATCATTTAATTGAGCAACATCAAGGAAAAGTTGAATCTATAAATCTTAATGGTGTAAAGAAAAGTGTTCACGACAAGGGAAACCTCGTCTTGATTTGCTCAAATTGCCACACTAAAATAACTCAGAATAAAATAAAGATAAATAAACGAAAAGTAATCAACAATGGATCGTCTCAATTTGTTTTAGATATTGAAGATCCGTCTCAAAACGATACAAAAAAAGACTAATCTTTTTTAATCTTTATAAAAAAAATAGGTATTTTATTTCTATAGGAGAAATAAAATGAAAAAAGATAAAACTTTGGTCTTAGTTGTTGATTTTACACAAAGAAAGCTTCTTTTAAAGGAAGAGCTAAATAATAATTCAACAGCAAAAAAAGAGAAAGAGAAAATGGAAAAAATCCAATCAGCAATTGCGCTGGTGAGTGCGGATTATTCTGAAAAATTGAAAAAACTAAATCATGAAGAGGTCCAAAAGGTTTCTTAGGATAAGTTATGAATAAAAAAGGAAGTGATTTAAAAAGCTACTTATTTATTAGTTCGATTTTTTTAATCGGACTTGGTCTAATTGTTTTTGAAGCTTTCAAAGCTTTTCTTGTAATTGGACTTGTGGTTTTTGTCGCTTCTTTTTTTATTTCAAATGAAACAGTTCAAAAACATTTCAATTCATTTCGAATTATTCTTAATTTTATTCTTTTAGTTGGACTTGGATGGATCACAAAAGACCATTCAGATAAAAATTATTATGTCATTTTTGGAGCTTTAGCTATTTCTAATTTTGGATTCTTTTATTTTAACTCAAAACTTTCAAAACTTATAAAAGATAACAAAGGAAAAAACGAAGTTCTTAAATCTGTCATAAACTCAATGCCAGAAGTTTTACTATCTTATTCTGGTAAAAAATTTGAAGAGCTAAATAAACAACCTTGGTTTAACTTAACTCCAGATTTCTCAAATTTTGTAATTCAAGAGCTTGTTGAAAAAAACCAAGCTTCTATAATTTATGAAAAAAACAATTCTCATTATTTAATTAAAAAAGCTGAAAATGAACACTTCTCATATTTATTTTATGTATCAGATATAACAGAGCTTGTCTTAAAAGATAAAGAAATTGAAAAAAATAGAATGCAAATCTCAAACTCTTCTCGTTTAGCCGCTTTAGGTGAAATGGCTGGTGGAGTTGCTCATGAAATAAATAATCCTCTTCAGATTTTGTCTTTATCGATAGAACAATTAAAGTTTTTATTAGAAAATGATAAAATCAATGGCTCTGAATGCTTAAAAGTTTGTGATCAAATGGAAACAACTGTTGACCGAGTCAATCGAATAGTAAAAGGGATGAAGCTTATATCAAGAGACGGAAATAATGACCCTTTTGAAAGAGTTGATTTAAAAAATGTATTAAACGATACTTTAAATTTTTGTAAGGAAAGATTTAAAAATCATGGAGTTCAAATTATAACTTTTGAACAAAACGAAGATAAATATGAAGTTTTAGGACAAAAAGTAAGGTTGTCTCAGGTTGTTCTGAATCTTTTAAACAATGCTTTTGATGCTATAAATAAAAATAAAACAAAAATAATAAGACTTTCTCTTGAAAAAGAAAATGGAAAAGTTCTATTATCTGTGATGGATAATGGTGGAGGAGTTCCAGAAGAAGTTTCTGAAAAAGTTTTTCAGCCATTTTTTACAACGAAAGAAGTTGGAAAAGGAACAGGACTTGGTTTGTCAATATCTAAAACAATTATTGAACAACACAAGGGCCAGTTCTATTTAGATAAAATGAATAAAAGCAAATTTGTTATACAAATTCCAGACTATAAAGGATAAAAGGAGATTAAGATGAAGAAAATTATTATCGTAGACGATGAAGTTCAAATTACAGAACTAATCAAAACTTATCTACAGAGTAGAAAAGATTCTGAAGGTAATGAAAAATTTGATATTAAAGTTTTCCATGGTGGTCATGATTGCATCGATTATTTAAAGCAAAAAAATGAAGCGGATCTTATCTTATCAGATATGAGAATGCCTGAAGGCGAAGGGATGGATATTATCAAATATCTAAGTAAAGAAAATAGTCAAGTTCCTATTTTTATCATGACTGGCTTTAGTGGTGATTACAAGACTGAAGATATTTTAACAAGTGGTGCTAAAAAAGTGTTCTCTAAGCCGTTTAAGTTTAAAGAATTGATTCAAACAATTGAAGATTATCTTCAAGTCGCTTAAAACCTATTTAAAAGATATGGAAGTATTCTTAAGTGATTTAAAAATAAAAGATCCAAAATCCTACAATCTTGTAAAAGCCTCTTTGCTTCAAAAGTTGATCAGAAGATCTATGACTCAAGAGGCTCTTTTTATTGCCAAAAAATATATAGAAGACGGACAAATAAAAGCTCTTAAAAGACGGCTTTTAATAATCTCATGTGAAGATATTGGCTTTGCTAATTTAAATGGGTTTATAAAAGTCCATGAAGCTGAATCTGAAGAAGATCTTTTGTTTTCGACAATGCTATTATCTCAATCTTTTAAAAATAGAGAAGCTGATAATTTTTTAATCTATACGACAACTATGCCAAAAGATTTAAAAATTAGATGTGATTTTAAAAATACAGAAATAGAAAATTTTAAAATAATTCTTAAAGATTTAGAAATTTGGTTTGAATCAAAGTCTAAAAATAGTTTAAATGATTTAAAAGAAAAAATTGAAAAAAAAATAACAAATCATCCCGATTACCAAATTTTGAATTTATTATTTGAAGATTATTTGTTTTTAACTAAAAATAAAGTTCATGGGGCAAGATGTTTAATAGCTTTATTTAGTTTAATTCTAGATAGAACCACTCAAAATCTAAATCCTCCACCCGTTTCCTTGATTAGTTTAGAAATGAATCGTTTCGATACAGTTTTCGACTTTGCGCTAGATATGCACACTCCAATTGGAAAATCGCTTAATAGAGGCATAGAACATTGGATTAAAGAGGGTTGTGTTCTGGTTAATAGCTGGTTAAATCCTAAATCTATCGATTCTCTGGGTCGTTTAAAATACCCATTAGGTGCTTTTTTAAATAAAAAGTAATCATTTAATAGAATTGTCTCATTTTTATATAAAATAACCTTATTTTAAAGTTCTTTTTTTGTTGATTTTTCCCATTTAAAAATAGATGAATAGACTCTTATTTTTATTTATATTTTTAATATCGTTTAGCCATAAAAGCTGGGCAGTTGAAGTTGATCCAGCGTTGGTTACGATGTGCGAAAATACAAATAAAATTTTAGGAAAAGTTGGAATGATTGTTCCAATTTATTGGCCCTATTTTTCTCCAGTAACTCCATACACTGGGGTAACGCATGGTTTGTTGAGTACAACAAGTGTTATAACAGAGCTTTGTGATTTTGTAATTCAGCTTTCAACTGGAAATTCAAAAAGTCAAATTTTTGCTTCTAAACAATTTTTAAATAAACTTACTGGAGATCGATTTCAAGAAGATTTCAATTTTGTCGATAAAACTTTCAATTATATGGAAAGCGTATATGATTTTGATTCAGGTGAGAGAAGACCTGGTTTTTTAGAAAGCGAAGCTTCTAATAGAGAATTTAATCAATACGTAAAAGATACTCAAGAGTATATACAATCAAAACAAATGTCAGAATATGAGAAGCGATTAAGAAATCAAGGATATAGTCAAGATATTCAACAAATTTCAAGCTTAGCGGCTCAAAATGAAAATTTAAAACAAGCCCTAAATTGTCCAGATCCTTCCGCTAATCCGAAATATGCAGATCTTTATAAAAGCAATGATATTCAAGCGACTCAAAAAGAAAATGAATCTGCTGTTGAAGATTCTAAATTCTACAAAGAACAACTTTTAGAATTAGGGAAAATGATGTTTACTGGGGAGTATCAAAAATTTTCAACTTATCAATATGAAGTTGATCAAATGTTTTCTCAAGGCGTTTATCTTTCTGATTCTGTTGGAACATACACTTTTGAGACTTACAAAAAAAATAAAAACTATAAAGATTCAAATGGCCATCCTATAAATGATAAAAAAGTTTTAAAAAGAGAGTATCAAATTTATAGTGTTGAATTTCACGATGATCTTTTTAAAAACTTTAAAAAGAAATATGAAGATCCTTGGGAAAGCTCTGTAAAATGGGCCTACATTAAAGATACGTCTCAATTTGGATTGTTCGCAGGAGCTGGAGATAGAGTTGAAAAAAGTTTAAGAAAATTAAATTATGAATGCCGTGAATCTAAATTAATGCAAGGATATGATCCGAACCGTCCAGATTATCAAATAACATATGATAAAAAAAGAGAAGATTGCGAAAACAATTTAACAATGAATGAGGAAAAATCCAAAAATCTCCTATCTTATTACACTTCAAATCTTCAAACAGCACTTTATAAAGATAAAAAAACTTTAGCGAAAATTTGGAATTTTGAATCTTACTATTTAGGAAGACACCGGATCACTACTCAAAATAAAGGGATTGGTTCATGGACAGAAGAAAATGCGAAGTGTTCAGACGAGTTAAGTATTGGAGACATGTCTATTTTAAAACAAAAGCAATTATCCGTAAATAATGATTTAAAAGAACAAATCGCTAAAAATAAACTAAAAAAAATAAATCGAGACGAGAGTAGATCTGAACAATCTAAAAAATTAAATGAAGAATATAATAGAAAATCTGAGTTAGTAAATGAAAAAACAAAAGAGCGAATGAAAGAACAAAACAATTCTCAACCAATAACTGCGCCAAGGGGTGGAATTGGATTTTCTAAATAAAAGGAGATAGATAATGAAAAATGATAAAGAAGTTAGAAAAAAAGGATTGGGTTCTGAAGTTTATCATGATCCAGTTGATGATCAAAACTATGAAAAATCTCCAAGTCTTGTTTGTAAAGTTTCTTTAAAATACTATTGGAAACATTTCCTTTTTTCAATACTATCTTTAAGCTTCATATATTCACAGCTATCTAAAATACCTCAAACAGGTTTGCGAATATATGACATTTTGGGTCATCCACCAGTTTCAAAAGCTAGTAGCAAAATGTGGCTTAATTTTTTAAGCACAAGATTTTCTTCTGAACAAATATCTTATCCTTTATATTTTATAGGAGCTATCATTGTTTTGTTGACAATTTATTGGATCTTGGAAGCTAAGACGACAGTTTATAGTCTTAATTTTAGATTTTTAGAAATTAAAAAGGGTGTTTTTAATCAAAAAATTGGAACAATAGATTTAATTCATATAAAAGATCAAGACATGTCAAGACCTCTTATTCACAGAATTATAGGTCTTTCTGACCTTATCATTGTTAGCAACGACAAAACAACTCCTGAACTTTTCATGAATGGAATTGATCAAAACGAAGCTGAAGAGTTTTTAAATTTTATAAGACAAAACGCTTATCAAAGTTCTACAGAGTACTGGATAGCTAAAGATAGACGTCGAAGAAATGAAAAAAACGGAAAAATAAACCAAGATCAAATCATAGTCGATGACAAAGCTGAAGGCGAAGGTGATCAAAATGACTAAAGAGCAAATTTTTATCTATAAAGAAATTTCAAAACAAATCACAGCCTTAGATCTTTTAGACATTCCTTGGTCTAAAAAAGGAACTTGTTATATAGCTTTAAGCTATGAGTTTTTTAATATGGGACATGACTTATCTGGAATCGAACTTTTAAATAAGATTCCACAATCTTATTTTGACGAAAATTTTAAAGAAGAACTTCAAAATGAAGATTTTTTAGAAGTTGTTTTATTGCTTATTGATTTTATGATGAAAAGCCAGTTTGTTGAAAAAAGCATTGATTTGAAAAAAATATATTTAAAATTTAAGAATTGATTGAGGGTGTTATGAATTTTTTAAGAAAATTACTTATGGTTGAAGTTGAAAAAGAGCAAGGTGATCTTAAGTCTTTTATGGAAAAACTTGAAAAGGGTCAATTCAGAAATATGCTCAACTATGGAATATCTGAGGAGAAAAGAGGATTTTTCACATTAAATCCATTAACTGATCCTGGAGCGCTTTATTGTGGAGCGATGGGAAGTGGAAAATCAGTAGCTATGAAATTTACTTTAATTTCTTCTATGCTTTCAAATAGCGATAACACGATTTATCTGTTATATGACGGAATTAAAGGGATGACAGATTATAGAATTATGTTCAACTATGAAAAAAATGTAGCCTATGCTGTGAACGATGGCGCTAAAATTGTTCCTCTTATCGATATGGTTTATGGTGAAATGATGGCTCGAAAAGAAGAATTTTCAAAGTATCAAGCAACAAATGTTGATGACTACAATCGAATTATGAAAGAAAAAGATCCTAACACAAAAGAATTGGCTAGATTTGTTTTAGCTGTTGAAGAGTTTCACACAATTCCTTCAAGTGAGTACGTTAAGTTCTCTTATTCAGTTGACACACCTGGATCTGTTGCTTTTCAGTTTAAAGAACTTATGAGAGTTGGTCGTTCATATGGCCTAACACTTTTAGCAGCTACTCAACGAGCTGTTGCTGACGATATACCATCAACATTAAGAGTGGGTCTTTCTCAAATGATGGCTTTTAGGGTTTCAAACCCTGGTGATGTTGCCGCAATGAACATTGTTCACGCCGCAGATATTCGACCTGGAAATCCTGGAAGATGTGCTTATGCTGGAGGATTTATTCAATTCCCAAATTTAACAGACTCAGTAGCAAAATGGTTGTTGGATAAATACTATAAACCTTTAAATGCGAGATGTTTAAAATATAAAGTAGAAGATTTTCAAAAAGCTTTTAGTGGTGAGGGAAATTCAGGAATGATTCTTGTCAAACCATTAAAAGATCTTTTAGTAAATTTAAAACAATTCAATCCAATGGACATTACTCGAAGAATTCTGAATAGTTTTGATTTTTCAGTAGAAGCACAAAAAAATGAAGCTTACTCTTGTCAGCTTATAGCGGAAAGAGATGGAAAAAAATATGCCGTTTTAGTTATAACAAATCCAAATCTAGGTACAGAAAAATCTGCTCAATCATTAAAAGAATCAATGAAGTTTTTAAAAGTTGATAGTTTAATTGTTATATCTTTAGATAAAACGATTCCTCCAGCGCTAAGCTCTTTAATTAAAAAAGAAAATGGAATAATGGTTGATTTTGAAGATGTTAATAGAATTGCGATGGTTTTAGATAACAGAATGTCTTTAGAAGAAAAAGGGGATTTTAAAGATGCTTATTCAACTTTAGTTTTAGCTAAAAAAGAAGAAAAAAAAGTAGAGATTAAAGAAGAGCTGTTAGATGAAGACGACTTTGACGATGAAGATGATCCTTTTGAATCAGTTAAAAAAACTTTAAACAACATTAAAAAAGATGCTTAAAATTAAGGAAGGATCAATGATCCTTCTATTCTAAAAATTTTGCATCAACAATTTCATAGCCACCATCTTTTATCGTTCTTAGATATTTGATTTCAATCGTTGTTTTTTTTCCACCAAAAAATTCAACACTATACGTTTTAATTATATAATTTCCGTTTAAAACATTTCTAACATCTATTTCCTTATAGTTAACAATTTTTCCTTGTTTTTCATTAACCATAACTGATTTTAATTGACTCTCAAAAGACTTCTCACTAACTTCAGCTACAGAGTTAGCATATTTTCTAGATTCTCCATTTAAATCAGGCATGGATTCTAACGCTTCGTTTATATATTTAGGGCCTTTTTTCAGAGGGTTAAAAAAACTCTTCTCGCCTTCAATTACTGAAGAGAAATCTTTTGCTTGTAGATTTATGCTAAAAATAATTAAAATAATAAATAATGTTTTCATGTCTTTTAAATGGGGAGTTCTTATATTATTTTTTATTCCCATATCTCCTATATTTGCCAATACCGATTTTATCCCTAAAGATCTAAAAAATATCGATCCAAAAGACTATATAAGCGATTATGAAGAGTATAACGAAACAATTATAGACACAAAAGAGAATCCGTCTTTAAAAAGTAAAAAAAACCACACAATAGCTCAAAAAGCAATAAATCGAATATCTCACATCTTAAAAACTGAAATGAAGCTTTCAGAAGAAAAAAGCAATAGACTAGCTACAAAAATTGCGTTTGCTGCTAAAAAATATGGAATAGATCCAAGAATAATGATTTCAATTATAAAAGTTGAAAGTAATTTTAAACAAGAAGCGACTAACTTTGAAAGCTGTAAAAGAACAAAACAAATAAAATGTGGAGATTATTCTTTGGCTCAAATCAATTATGAAAGCTGGTCTGTTAACTTTCCCAAAATGGGTAGAAAAGCTCTGGATCTTCAAAGATTAAAAACTGATGAGTCATATGCTTTATTTAGGATGGCAGAAATTTTATCTATTTTAAAAAATCAATACGAAAAAACAGATAAAACCTGGTTTGCTCGATATCACTCTTCAACAGATAAACACAAAAAAAGATACATTAAAGAATTAAAGATTGTTCTTAAAAAAGTTATAAAATTAGGACCAACGTTATTAGCAGATTTAAGATCTGACAAGTCTATTTAAAATCTTTTTCTAAAATTTGTTTTTTTAAGTCTATTTCAACAACTTTATTGTAAAGTTTATTAAAATTGTTAATAACTTTGTTAATAGATTCGTTAACCTCAGAAACCTCTACCGCATTTATTTTAAAAAAATCGGCTAAATAAAAGATTACGTCTTTTTTTATCATTTTATTTTCATCTAAAAAGAATTTTCCTTCAAATACAATTAAAGAAGATGTTGAAAATTTTTCAGGATTTGTCGAGATATCATATTTTATTCCATTAAGGTCAAGAACCCAGTTTTCTTCACTCTCTTCTCGAAAAGAGGCAATTTTTGAATTAGGAATAAATGTTTTGACAAATGATTTAATTATAAATTTAATATAAGCGCTGTTTTTAAGAGGAGTTTGTGATCTTTCATTTAAAAGTCTTTTTAGCGATTCGTATTGATGTTCAGATATTTTTTCAAATGATTCCCCAAAAATCTCTTGGCTTAAAATTTCCTTTTCTTGATTTTTTTGTAATTGTTTCATTTTTCCAATTTCTTCTCTTGGAAAGTTTCGACAAATTTTAAAAAGGTTTAAAGATAACGACAATCTTTTGTTTTCACACTCTTCTTTAAAGTTTATAGGAAAGAGTTGATTTTTTAAAAGCTCTTCATATTTGTTATTCTTTAATTCCATAAAACCACCATATCATAAGTAATTCTCTTTTGCAAATCTCCATTTAAGGTTTATGAAAACTTTATTATTTTTAATGTCTATTTTCTTTTATATAGCTTCTAATGCCCAATATAGAGTATATAGATATAAAGATCAAACTATTCTGATTCCTGTTGAAAAAAAGAAAGAATTAGAAGGAAAAGGGTCAACTTTTATTGATTCGCTTAAATTTGAAACAATAAAGGGTCAAGACGGCAAAGATATTGAAAAAGCATGGGTTTGGGCAGGTAATTGTGGAAAGGTCTTTATAGACGATCCTAAAGTGTTAGAATTAAAAGGAAAACAAGCCTCTGTTCGTGTTAAAATGGAGAGTTTTGATAGTTGTCTTGTAAAATCTTGGGAAAAGTTTTAATTTTAAGCTAATGTCTTCGTATAAATCTATTTAAAATAGAGATGAAACTACTTTTATCAATTTTCATTATTTTTGGACTAATGAGCTGTGAAGCTCCTTCCGATAGTTCAACAACCGATGGGACTGTTGTTCAAACACCAACAACTCCTGTTCCGATTTATTTTCCTTTAACAGTTAATTCGCCAGGTGCTGATTTTACAACAATAACAGGATCTTCATTTACATACAGCATCAGTGGTGGACTTCCTCCTTATACATTCACATATGTTTCTGGGCCTGGAACAATTGATCAATCGAGTGGAGAATTTTCTTCAGGGTCAATCGCAGGTACAACAACTATTGATATAACAGACTCGTCTTCACAACAAATTCGAGTTAAAGTAAAAGTAAATGCCGCATTATCGGTTCAACCAACATTAGCTAATTTAAACGTTGGAGAAAGTGTTAACTTTATAGTGAGCGGAGGAGTTGCTCCTTATTCATTTGCTATAGAAAGTGGAAGTGGATTTGTTAACCAAATAGGTCTCTACACGTCAACTCTAACACCTTCAGTCGCATCGATTCGAATTTATGATTCAAGAGGCAATACCACTTCTGCGCAAGTTGTTGTAAAGAAAAGAATTCAACTCACACCTTCTCAACTAACTCTTAACCGAGGTGAGAGTTATCAATTTCAGGCAACTCTTGGGTTTCCTCCATACACTTATAGAATAGCTTCTGGGATTGGAACGATAAATATAGATTCTGGAAACTACATAGCTCCTTTAATTTCAGGAACAGCTAGAATCGAAGTGAGTGATTCTGCGAACAATAAAGTTTATTCAGACATCACAATAAATTCAGCATCTCTTTCTGTAAATTCTTCTCACATAACGCAACAGGTTAGCACTTCTTTTCAATTTAACGCAAGTGGAGGTTTAGCGCCTTATGTTTTTCAATTATGGGCCCCACAAAATAATACATGCTCTGCTTTAAACGGAACTCGATGGAATTCTTTGTTTTGTTCAGAAAAAGGAATTCAAGACCCAGATTCATGTTATAATCTACAAAAAAACTGGAAGTATTGCTCTAGACAAATCGCTTTAGATTGTGATGAAACAAATTCTATGCAATTAGCTGAAGAGGGTTGTTATCAAAGTGGCATAAAAAATACAATCTACACAGATCAATCCTCTTGTTTAGCACAAGGATTTAAATGGTTTGCTGCGAATCAAACTCCTGAAGATTTTTGCGGATCTATATTGGGTGGAAATGTCACAACCCTTATAAATTCTGCGGGAAGTTTTTCCGCGCCTTTAAATGCTGACGAGATTAGAATTAGATTAAAAGATGGTGAAAACTCAACAATTTACACAATCGCTTCAATCACTTCCGCACTCACAATTAGTCCAAGTCAACTCACAACAACTCCTTCAACGGTTAGTATTCTTTCCGCTAATGGAGGTGTCCCTCCTTATTCTTTTAGAATTGTCTCAGGAATTGGGTCAATCTCAAACTCAAATCAAAACTCAGCTGGAGAATTTTTATCACCAAATACAACAGGAAACGCGGTAGTTGAGTTAAGTGATTCAGTTGGGACATCTGTTCAGGCAAGTGTTAAAATTTCTCCTCAATTATTTATTTCACCAACTTCTTCAACTATATCTATTGGAAATCAAATAACGTTTATAGGCTCTGGCGGGGTTCCTCCTTATACATTTGATCTTGCTTCTGGAACAGGAAATATTTCACCAAATGGAATTTACACGGCTGATTCTGGAAATATATTTTCTTCACAAACCGTATCAATTCGCTTAACAGATTCGAGTGGAATTGTAAAATTAGCAAACTTAACAATTACTCCGGCTTTATCGTTTGATCAATCTTCAAATTATGTTTTTGAATCTGGAAGTTCAAATGTTATTCAAGGATTAAACGGAGTACCGCCATATACAATCAAATTGAAAAATAGTTCAATATATGGATCAACGATTCAAAATATTCCAAATAATGGAAATTATACGATGAAGTATAATCCAGGGTTTGTATCTGAAACTGTTTATGAAACTTTAGTTATTACCGATTCATTAGGAAATAAAGCAGAGCAGGTTGTCTCAATTTTTGGAGGGCTTTTATCTTATTTTGATCCAGATAAAGTTTTATTTTCTTCATCAAATAATTCGATTATTCTTAACTCAATATCAACAACTCAAAATTCAAATCTTTTAAGCATATTTTCAGCTAATCACAATTTATCTGACTCAACTACAATAAGATTTTCTCAAATGTCTAGTTGTGATAATTTTGAGTCTTATGAATTTAATAAAAGATTCAACATATCATACATTGATCAAGATAATTTTTCATTCATCTTAAGTCATAAAGCGAATAATTCAATGAGCTGTTCAAATGGGTCTAATTTTAAATATGACGTCCTCTCTTCAAGTTTAGCGACTTGTTCTAATCTTAATTTATTTAAACCACTTAATTTAGCAACGTATGATTTAACTTCTTTAGAAATTCAATGCTTAAGTGGAAATGATATTTTCACAGGATCTTGTGGAAAAGGATCTAGTTGTTTAGATCAATACAGACTTCAATTAACTAAAAATTTATCAAAAGCCTCTCACCTCACTTATTCCCTACCTACTCTTAACACATCTTCAGGATTTGTTAGCGTCGAATTGTGGATGAAATGGGACGGAACAAGATTTGTGACAAACCCTCAAACAAACACCTTCGATGGAACAATTATTGGCTTTTTAAATTATAACGCAAGCTTTATGACAGTGCTTGACTCAAATAGTATTATAAGACCTTCGATTTGTTTCAATACGGACATGTCTCAATTTGACTGCTTTGGGACTCAAAACCTTGATTCTTTAGTAAAAAACAAGTGGACACATTACGTTTTTATATTTAACAACACTGATTATACTAAAAATAAGCTTTATATTAACGGAAACCCGCAAACATTAAGTAAAAGGTCGAGTACGGATTCGGTCAATCGAAACGTTAGTTCAGACTTTTATATAGGCTCTAATTTCAATTTAAACGCCCCAACGACAAGACTTAATGCGGATATGGGAATTATCAGGGTTTACAACAAAGAACTCGTCAATAACGAAGTTATAAACAATTACAACGAAAATAAGTGCCTTTATCAAAAATTATGCTCAAATTAAAGGAATATGAATTTTTAAAGTCCATTTAATGGATATGAACAAGATTATACTTGCCTTATTTTTAATATCCACGAATGCCTACTCGAAAAGTTTAGATTGTGAAGAGTTTTTTATTTTAGCTAACTTTGGTCAGAAACAACACTTGAGAAGCCCTGATTTAAATTCAAATTTTTTCGACCGTTTCGCAAATAATTATTTAGAATCACTAAATACTTATGGAATTGTTTTAACAAAAAAAGAAATTGAGCAACTTTCTAAAAAGATTAAAAAAAATAGTCCAAAATATGCTAAAAATTTTAAAGACTTAAAATGCGAAGTTTTCAATGATATTGAAAGAGACGTTTTGGAAAAATATAAAAGATTTGATTCATTTCAAAATATGAAATATCCAAAAATATCAAGCCTAAATAAAATAAAAATAAATGAAGAAGATTTTTCTAAAGTTGAAGGAATCAAAAAGTTTGTTAAAAAATGGACTCAAAATGAAAAATTGATAAATCCTTCAGAACCTTCTAAAATAGTTGTGAATAGAATAGCAGAAGATCGAAATGAAATTTTATTAAAAAATTTCTACTACACTCTTGATCCACACTCTGGTTATATTCCTGAAAAAGAATCTGTTCTTTTCAATAGTGATTCAACAGGGGAAAGATCCGGATTAGGAGTCGAATATGTTATTGATTTTAAAGGAATAAAAGTTTCTAAAATCATAAAAGATAGTGCTTTAGAAGATGGTCCAATTAAAAAAGACGATTATATTTTAAAAGTTAATGGAAAAAGAATAACTCAATTAAATCAAGGCGATTTTGCAAAACAATTATCTATTCCTGAAGGTAGCGAAGTAAATCTTCAATATCTTAATGAAAAAAATGAAATAAAAGAATATAAAGTTAAAACTAAAAAATTTAATTCTTCAATGTTAAAGGTAAGTTCAAAAATTATTGAAAAAAGTGGAAAAAACTTTTTAATTCTTAAAATTCCTTCTTTCTACTATGATCCAAGTAAAGCAAGAGGAGCCTCTAACGATATGATTGAAGAGTATCGTAAAAATAAAGATAAAAAGATAGATGCGATAATTCTTGATTTAAGATCTAACCCAGGCGGGGCTGTTATTGAGGCAATTAACATGGTTGGTTATTTTTCTGGAAGACAAATCGTTTTATATACAAAAGATAAAAATAGAACAATTCCAAGTATTTCAAGCCAAAAAGAAGCTGAAATTAAAGAGCCACTTTTCGTAATGACAAATAAATTTTCCGCTTCAGCGTCAGAGATTGTTTCTGGAGCTTTGAAAGATCTTCAAAGAGGCGTTATCATAGGAGATAAGACAACTTTTGGAAAAGGAACAGTTCAAGAAGTTATGAATCATTTTCAAAGTGAAGAGTTGGGCATTGTTAAATTTACCACATCTCAATTCTATAGACCAAATGGTCATTCAACACAAATAAAGGGAGTTGAATCAGACATTGAGCTTCCTGATTTTTTTGAATCAACGAAAAGTTCTGAATCTTTAGAAAAAAATCCACTCACTTATGACCAAATTGATCCAATTCTTCCATTGGATGAAGAAAATAAGCTCTATATTCCTTATTTAAATGAAAAGAGTAAAGAAAGAGTCTTAAAAGGAAAAAAAGAAATAGAATCTTTTAAAAATAAAATGACAAGAGTTGATCCAGAAGAAGAAAATTCAGATATTTCCGATAATTACCCTTTAAATGAAACCATAAATGTAGCTCTAGATTATTTAGATGTTGCTCCATTAGAAAAAGTCATATCTCAAACAAACTCTGAGGAGACCTTGAAAGATGCTTCTAAATAATTCAGTTGAATTTTATTTTAAAGAAAAAATAAGCTCTTATACTGAAAAATTTTATAAAAAAAACGAATCTATTGATTCTTATTTGTCTAAAATGCTGACAAGTAAGATTCGATTAGTTGAAAAAAAATATCTTTTCGATTTATATAAAAAATGTAACGAAAATAACGACTTTCAGAGCTATTTGAATTTGGCTGAGCATAGCTTATATATTTCAGGATTTTTCACAGCTTCTTTAAATAATTCAACAGTTGGAATACCTTATTATATAGATATGGGTAAAACAGCTTATTTGCAAGCTTCTAAGGTTTGTAAAATAAAAGAGAATGAAATGATTTTTAGTTCTTTGTCGATAGATTTCGAATTTTATCTAAATTGCTTATTTTCAATAAGTAAAGATAGTTTTAATTCAGACAAACTATCTTTCGCAAGTCAGGATATAATTATTTTAAATCCAGACTTGCTCAGAAAAAAGCATTAAACAACTTTTAAAAAAGGTTTAGCTAAAGATTGAGCTTCAGCTTTTTGATATTTAGAAAACTTAATGACAAAAGAATTAGTTTCACCAGTGCCATCATAAGAAATTTCTCCACCATGAGATTCTATGATGTTTTTAGCAATAACGAGAGGAAGTCCTTTTCTTCCATTTTTTTCATAAGAAGGTGAAAATAATTTTGGAATTTCTCCTTCTTCTAGTTTTTTAGAACTATCCGAAATTGTCATTTTAAGTTCCTCACCCGTTGTGTCAACATCAAAGTCGATCCATTTTGACATAGATTTAGTTTGAATCAATGCGTCATGAGAAGAATTTAAGATAGCCAGTAAAGCTTGCGTTAATTGAGTCTCTCTTGCTTCTACAAAAATATCATCTGGAACATTGTTTCTAAATATAATTTTATGATTATTAAATCTTGTCTTACAAAGTTCAATAACATGTTCGGAAACATCTGACATTTTGGTTAACTTAACCTCTTCAGTTCCACAGTCTTTTATAACAGATCTTAAATCTTTAAAAATTTGACCAATTCTTTCAGCTTGACTTTCTATATTTTTAATAGCTTTAGCTCTTTCTGTTTGTGAAGAAGAATTTTCTAAAAGTTCAGCACTCATACTTATAATGAATAATAAGTTATTAACCTCATGATGCGCTCCACCTACAACTTCTTCTAAAAAGTTCATAATTTGCTTAGAATATACTATAACTTCTTTTTGCTTTGAATCCATAAACACCTCTCATGAAGTTAATACCTTGAAAAAAAATAAAAATGAAAAAAAACAAGAATCGTCTCAAAACAATACACTTTTTTTTATATTTTTATTAAAATAAAGATACTCTTATTAAGTGAGGTTTTTTTATGCAACAAATTAAACATAACGTTATGGTTTTTTTTATAAAATGGTTAGTTAAAATATCTGTTATTTCTCCTTGCTTTTCTATAGGTTCGCTTTACCTAGCAACTTTAGCTTTTCACAAAATAGGAAGTGAAATCACCGAGCCTATTGCTTATTTTATTGCGACTTCTTTTGGAATCTTAGGTTTATTGATTGGCACTCCTCTTTTTTGGTTTTTTTTAAAAGGATCTTTTTTTTCTGGTTTTTTTGGAACTATCATTTTTAAATATATAGATTATCTTTATCATTTTAAAACATTTCAAAATAAAATGATTTTTTCTTTTGGACTTGGTTTTGTTTTATATTTGATTTATTTAATTATTAAATTATTTAAATGGTCTAAATCTGTCTATAACATAAATAAAACTTTAGAAGAAATTGATCAATTAGGAAATGGAGATACTTATGAAAAAGGGCGATTATTTGAAGAATATGTTGCTAATTTATATAGAAAATTTGGATACAAAGCTTGGACAACTACAGAAATGAGAAAAGCTGGTAAATTGCCTGGAGACATTCAAAAAAGAGGCGGATCTGGAGAACAAGGGGTTGACGTTTTAGTATTTGACCATGAATCAAAACAAAACGTTATTATTCAATGTAAACATTATTCAAATAAAGTGTCAAATAGTGCGATTCAAGAGATTGTGGCAGCTAAACCATTATATAAGGCTCAAAAAGCGATTGTAATAACAAATCAAACATTTACAGAACCTGCGAAGGAGCTTGCGAAATCAAACAATGTTCAACTAATTGATAGACAAGCATTGGCAGATCTTATTCAAAAAGCTGTTCATTTTAAGAAATAAAATTTAAGCCTTTTTCAATTCAATGACAAGGGTTGTTTTTTCTTTTTTAAAATCAAAATAGATATTTCCACCATGGTCTTTAATGACGGAGTTAGCAATACTTAATCCAAGACCAGTTCCTTTTCCTATTTCTTTTGTTGTAAAAAATGGCTGAAAAATCTTATCTCGAATAGATTCTGGAATACCTTCTCCAGAGTCTTGTATTTCCACTAATATATTTCCATTTGATGATTTAGAGGTAAAATATATTTCTTTTGTCATAGAATTATTTTTAACAACGGCTTCAAATGAGTTATTTAAAATGTTGAAAAAAACTTGAGAAAGTTCTGTTTTTCTTGCCATAACAAATAAATCTTTTTCTATATTTTTATGAATTGTTATTTCATTGTTTTTAAATTTAGATTGGCAAAAATTAAATGTATCCTCAATAATATCTTCGATTTTTACCTTTTCAAGAGGGTCATTTGAAGCATCTCTTGAAAAAGTTCTTAAAGATTTTATAATATAAGTGATTCTATCAACCATAGAGTTGATCTTAGTCGCTGAATTTTTGATTTTATCTAGAGACCCATTTTTAGAAGCTTCTAATAATATAGATTGACCACTTAACGAAATAATCGCTAAAGGATTGTTTATTTCATGAGCTATTCCCCCAGAAACCTCCCCAAGAGCTGATAATTTTGCTGATTGCTCAATTAAGGCTTTTTGATCTTTAATTATTTGCTCTTTTTCTTTTTGAGACTGAACATTTAATCCTGTTATAACAAAGTTTCCATTTCCATTATTTGATAAAAGAATGAGAAATGTTTCTTTTTTAATTTCAATCTCAAAATGAATCTCTGGTTCAGATAAACACTCTTTAATTTTTTTATTAACTATATTTAAAATGTTTTGATCGGACATTACAAGTTTTGAGAAAAGATCGTTTTTTAAAATAAAATTGTTTTTTTCAAAAATAGCAACAAACCCTGGAAAACTATTCACTAAATTAACTTGGTCATCTTTTTGTTTATTTATCTCAACCCAATTCGATAAATTATTTTTTTGTTGAGTTAGTAAGTAATTTATAAAAAGTCCAATAAAGGCGATTTGAAAAATAAAAATTACCTTTTCTTCATAACTAATAATAAAATATGTTAATAACGAAGTCATTTGAGGAATAACAAATGATAGAAAATGAAACCTAGATAAAGATAACGTTCCAACTGCTGAAACAACAATTGAGGCAATTAAAAATACAAATAAATTAGCTTGGTGATCTTTTATTTGAAAAATAAAAAAAGGAATAGTTAAAAACAATGACCAAGATATTGAATAGATTAAATTTATAAAAGAGAAAGATCTAAAATTGTAGTCTTTTTTTTGAGAAATAAGTTCAATTATTTTTCCACTAATTTTAAATCTAAAAATTGTCATTAAAAAGTGGATAAAAAAAAGAAAAAAATAAGTTATATGAAATTTATGTGAATGAAGATTATATCCAAATATAAATAAAAGAAACAAGATCTGAGATAAGAGGTTCGATCTCACCCTTGTTAGAATTTCTTTTTGTAGATTTATTTTTGATTCCATATTTGAATGTAAAATACTGAAAAAACTTATCTCATTTTGATACGTTAATCGTAAAAGTTTTTTCTCAAAAGACAATCATAGACTTTATTCATAGGAGGTGCGCCGCCTTCTTTTCGATAATAATAATTCCAAGCCGATATAATAGGAAGATCATTGTCAAAATTTCTAGCCTTAAACGTTGTATAGATCCATTTAGCGAGATAAGATGAAGGGGTTGGCATAAACTCTTCAGCTTGAAGCAAATTTAAGCTCATATTTAAATCATCACTGGTGTCGGTTTTATCGAAATAAGAAAATCCAACCCGAATTATTGAAGAAACAACCAGAGTTAAATCAGAAAACATTAAATATGGATAAAATTCATATCTTTTTAAAGATCTAATATAATTTCCATAATCTCCAATAAAAGCTAAATCGTTATAATCTGACGGAAGTTTTTTCTGTTCATTTGACCAATTCTTAAGATCGTTTGGATAAAAAGAGCCACTTTTAACTAAGTTATCTAAATTAGCGATCAATTCTTCTTTCTCATCAAAAACCCCTAGTGCCAAAACTATAGGAAAGGTTTGATCTCTTGAAAAATTTCTTGGATTTGAATACCACTTGGTTTTATCGGGATGTCTAACATAAACACCTTTGTCAACTTTAATTTTCGATAGTTCTTTCTCAAAATCTTTCTTTACTTTTTTTAAAATAACCTTGTTGTCTTTAAATATAAGATACATTCCAAAATAAAAAGTTCCAATTCTGTGAGCAGCATCCCCGCCATCTTTACCTTCTTGAACGATAAGACCAAAATTATCTCGATAATTTGATACAACTTGCTGGTAGTATTCATATTGCTGAAATTCGCAAATCATCTATCTATTCCTCTTTATTTTTTTTAATTTTTTCAATATATTTATTTACTTTCTTAACTACATTTGAGATGTGTCCTAAAAACTGAGTAATTTTATTAGAAGAAGAATCTTGAAGTCTATAAAAATTTAGAATCTTATATTTTAACTCTTCACCCTCTAACTCAACCATTTTACCTTTTTCAGAAATTCTAATTTTTCCAGTCTCTTCAGATACAACAATTGCTAAACAATCAGAAACTTCACTAACACCAAGCGCAGCTCTATGTCGGGTTCCAAAACGATACCCAATATTTTTATCTTTTGATAAAGGCAAAACAGCCGCAGCAGATACTATTTTATTGTCTTGAACAACAAGTGCTCCATCGTGAAGAGCGGAATAGTTTTCAAAAATAGTTAAAATCAATTCTTCACTAATTTCTGCATTTATTTTTGTTCCTCCAGACACATGTTCTTGAATATCCATTTCTCCTTGAAGAACAATTAAAGCTCCTGTTTTCTCAGTTGCCAACTTTGAAACAGCATTGACAATTTCTTCAGGATAAGCGAACTGTTGTTTTTCATTTTTTCCAATCAACATAGACCACTTGTTGTTAATTTTATTAACTGCATGTTTAATTTCTTCTTGAAAAATGATTAAAACAAAAATGATCAAATTGTCAAAAATAAACGATAAAAGTTTCGATACATTTGTTAAATTATATTTTAACGCAATTGTTTTAAATAAATAAAGAGAGATCAATCCAAAAGTGATCTGAGCTGCCCTTGTTCCTTTGAGTGTTGAAAAAATGAAATAAAGAACTATTCCTATAATTCCATAATCTAATATGGCTGTTAAATTTATGGTTGTAAGTAGTTCTTTCATCTCTAATATAATATCAATTTTATCTTAAAAAATCAAAAAATATCTATTCTTTTAATGTATTAAAATGAGAATGAAAACAAAAATAAGGCTTACATTATTTTTATTTTTATACATTTATATATCAATGAGGGAATCATGAGCAATAATTCAAATGAAATGGAAGATATTTTAAATAAAACCTTTACTTTGGCTAAAATGCAAAGACATATTTTGATAACTCCAGAGACACTTCTCTATACAATTATCTTCACAAATCTAGGAAGATCATTTTTGATTGAATCAGGCGGAGACATTAACGGATTAAAGACAGATTTAGAAATTTATTTAATGGAGAAGATTCCTTGTTTTGATTCAGACAGTGATAAAAATCATTCTTCTATTACCACAGAATTCAGCTCTTTACTTAGAGAAGCTCAAGTTTTTGCCGCTTCTTTTCAAAGAAGTAAATTTATTTTAGACGATGTGTTTTTATCTTATTATAAGATAAAAACACCAAGCACCATTTTTTTAGAAAAAAATGGATTTAGAGAAGATAATGTAAAAAAAATAATTTTTAACAAAATATCAAAAAGACAATTACAAACAGCAAACAATCAAGAAGACGAAGACGATTTATCTTTTCTAGTTAATTTAAATGAAAAAGTTTCTCAAAATTCTCTAGATCCATTGATTGGAAGAGAAGATGAGATTCAAAGAGTTATTCAAATTCTTTCAAGAAAAAAGAAAAACAACCCTCTCCTAGTTGGAGAACCAGGTGTTGGAAAAACATCAATCGCCGAAGGAATAGCGAAGTTGATATTAGAAGATAAAGTTGATGAATCAATGAAAAATCATATAATCTGGTCATTAGATTTAGGTGGAATGTTAGCAGGCACAAAGTTTAGAGGAGAATTTGAACAAAGATTAAAAAAAGTTATTGATAAATTAAAAAAAGAAAAAAACGCTGTACTATTTATTGATGAAATTCATACTTTAATTGGGGCTGGAAGTGCTGGTGAAAAAGGATCTTTAGATGCTGCCAATATATTAAAACCGGAATTAGCTAGTGGTGAAATTAAATGCATTGGAGCTACAACTTATAAAGAGTTTAGAAATAATTTTGAAAAAGATTCAGCTTTAGCGAGACGTTTTCAAAAAGTTGAAATCGATGAACCAAATAAAGAAAATACTCTTAAAATTATAAACGGATTAAAAAAACATTATGAAGATTTTCACAAAGTTGTTTACACAGATGAATCTTTAGTTCATTTAGTTAATTTTGCGGATAAATATATAAATGATCGTCATTTTCCAGATAAAGCTATTGATCTTATGGATGAAGCTGGATCTTTAGCAAAGTTGTCAAAAATAAACATTGTTAATAACTCTTTAGTCGATAAAATCTTAACGAAAGTTGCCAAAATTCCAGAAAAAATAATTAGTACTGACCAAAAATCTATACTTAAAAATTTACAGGGAAGCCTTGAATCTTTAATTTTCGGACAAAATGAAGCGATTTTCAAAGTTGTTGACTCAATTCTTTTAAATAAAGCAGGGATTAGAACAGGATCTAAACCTATTGGATCATTTCTTTTCTGTGGCCCTACAGGAGTTGGAAAGACCGAGCTTTGCTTACAGTTATCTAATCAACTCGGATTAGATCTGTTAAGACTTGATATGAGTGAGTATATGGAAAAAGGATCAATTTCAAAACTTATCGGAACAGCTCCTGGATATGTTGGATTTGACCAAGAAGGTGTTTTAACTAGTTTTGTTGTTAAAAAGCCTAATTCTATCATTTTAATAGATGAAATTGAAAAATCTCATAAAGATATCTGGAACCTTCTTTTACAAATCATGGACAATGGATTTATTTTAGATAATTTTGGAAAAAAAATAGATTTTAGAAATACAATAATTATTATAACTTCAAACGTTGGGTCTCACACGATAACAGAAAAATCTATAGGATTAGGTTTTGACGAAGTTATTGAAAAACCAACAAAAGAAATCGAAAACACATTCTCTCCAGAATTCAGAAATAGACTTAGTTCAATTATTTGGTTTAATCCTCTTTCTAAAGAAAATATAAAGTCAATTTTAGAGAAGTATCTAAACGAGTTAGATGTTGTTTTATTAAAAAAAGGAATAATCCTTTCATATAAGGATTCAGCTAAACAATGGCTTATTTCTAATGGATTTAGTACTTCAATGGGAGCTAGACCAATGAAGAGATTGGTAGAAGAAAAAATAAGTATTCCTTTAAGCAAAGAAATTTTATTTGGAAATTTAGAAAATGGCGGAAATGTTTCTATTGAAGAAAAAAATGGATCTTTAGTTTTTGATTTTAAGAAAAGTAGAAAAAAAGAAAAAGTTTAATTTTTCTCTAAAATGCTTAAGCATAAAATCGCTATTTTTATTTTTTTAGATTTGTTAAAATGTTGATTAAAGCTTAATCGACTTAAAGTAAAAATAAGCCTTTCAATGCTTTGAACATCACCTTTGTGGAGGTAAAGATTTAAATCTGGAAAATAAAAGGATCGTTTCAATTCGATACATTTATTTTCAATTAAAATGTTTTTTAAAAAAATATCATTCATTTGGTATTACTTAAATAGGTAAAAGGGAAAATAAATATGGAAATTCAAGAACTTTTAAATGTTTTAAATACAATTTACGATAAAAAGAAAGAATCTATTGATTTTGACGAAGAACCTTTATTAAGATTATTTGTTGAAAAAAATCCTAATTCTTTTTTAGTAAAATGCGACAATGAATCATTTTCTTCTTCTTTTATTTTAATTATAAAACTAGCAAAAACAACTAAAATTATATTTTTTGATCAACATAAGTATGAACAAGTTGAAATGAATTTTTCACCGCAAAGATTAGAAGAATTTATATCAACTTTAAATAAAATAAAATAAATTACAACTCTTCTTTTAAAATTTTAAAAAAGAATTTTTCACAAACTTTGTCTTTTAGTTTAGACAACGAATTACATTTTTTATGTAAACTTTCAAATTCAGACAAATCATATTCGTTTAGTTTTGAAATTTTAGGGACAAATTTTGGAATAAGAATTGAGTCTTTTTCTTCAACAATAACATTTCCTATAACTTCCGTCTCTCTCTCGTCGTTTATTTGATTTTTAGGTAAAACTTCATATTCGTTATCATTAACTAAAAACTTAGCAACTAAGTTCTTTACAGGAGAATATGTCGCAGATATTTCAAATCTTTTTTCATTTTGAATATCTAAACAAGATATACTTAACTTATTCGAAGAAAATTTTGTCATTTCAGGATCTGAGTTTAAATTTATATCTAATCTTTTAAAAATTTCAACAGACGAAGGAATTCTTTTTGATTCGAAATGGTTTAAGTTTTCTACATGAGCACATTCTTTTGATAGATGCTTTTTAAAAGAATCAAAGCTACAAAAACTTTTGAAAATTTCAGAAGCATACGCTATAGAATCCCCATACTCTTCATTTGAATTAACATTTATTTCAACATTAGCAATTCTTTTCATTTCCTCGTCTGATATTGGAACAATAAAAAAGGTTAAGGCATTTAAAGCTATTTTTCCAAAAAATACTCTTGAAAAATAAGAATAAACATTAAATTTGGAGATTTGTTTTCTAAAAAACATTTCAACCTTGTTTTTAACTTCTTTAACTTTATTTATAGAATCTTCTTGGAATGAAAAAAAAGCTTTATCCTCAACAGACTCTATCTGGAGAACTTCAAATTTTAAAGAATCAACCACTGGATCTTGAGCTTCTTTTATAAACGACTTAATTCTAGATAATGAACCTTTATCGGCAAGGTAAGACTCAATTAGTCCGTGATTAGTCTTTGTTTTAACCTCTTCAGATACCGACGCATTGGCTGGGAGCGGTGGTTTAATCTTACTAGTTGCTTCAGCCAAAGACCTTAAACCATTTATAACACTGTCTTCTTTAAATGTAATATAGTTTCTTCCACATTTTATCGCAGAAGCTGGAGTTGCGATTCCTATTACTTCAATGTCTTTTTTATTATCATTAAAATCACAAATACTATTAGCAAAAAGATTTCCTTGGCTATGTGCTATTATTACATTTTTCTTATCTTTGGTTAATTCGCTTAACATATTTTTTCCTAATTGATACAACTCTTGATAAGCTTCAGATTCTAAATTATAAGAATTGTCTGTTTCAAGTAATTTTTGTCTAAGAGTTTCTGCTAAATCTTTAGTCGTAACTACTTTAAGTAGATTTTTATTGATAAAATCAATGAATGGGTAGGATTCTGTTGGATTATAAAGAGACTTAATTGTTTCAATTTTTGTTTTTTCAACAAGAGATGTCACAGAATTATCTACCATCGAATCATCCACTCCAACTCCATTTAAGTAAAAATAATCAATTAAATTTTCTTGGTTTTTACATTCTTTTGAAAACAAATTTTTAGAAAATAATATAAAAATAAAAAACAAAATTATTTTATTCAAATTACTACCTCGCTTTTTTTACATTTTTTATTAAAATTTTCAATAGAAAATGGGTTTAGACGATTTTTTCCCATATAATCAAATATTTTTTTTCTAACTGAACGAAACCTTTCTCGTTCAAAATGTAAAAGCAAAACTTCCACTTTTTTATTTTCAACAATTGCATCTACAATGCTAAAAATTTTTTCTTTTGTCAAAAAAATAGAACATTGAACTAAATTATATAGTTTTATTTGATTTTTAAAATACTCATCTTCATTTTTTGAAAGAAGAACTTTTCTTTGAAAAATAGCCGTTTCATAAAGATATTTTCTTTGTTCTTCGTTTTCTATTTTCTCATCTAGTCTGCGTTTAACAACATCAGAAAACCCACGATTTTCACTATCTTTTTCAAAAACATCGCTTTGAATAAATTCGACCCAAGTTTCTGCATTTCTTGGTTTTACAATATAATTATAATAAGAGTAAAGTAAGATAATAATTAAAATAATAAATAAAAATGTTTTTTTCATTATTTGCATCTTTCTTTAAAATCTTCAATCGATTTAAATCTTTTTCTATTTTTATTTAAATAATCAATGATTTTCATTCTAACAGACCTAAACCTTTCTCTTTCAAAGTGTAAAAATAAAATCTTCGTTTTTTTATTTTCAATAACAGCTTCAGAAAGATCAAATGTTTTTTCATTCATTAAAAAAAAAGAACAATGAAATTTTTTTGATAAATTTATTTTATTCTCGAAATACTCGTCTTCATTTTTTGACAAAAGAACTTTTCTATACAAAGCAGCCGATTCATAATAATATTTTCTCTGTTCTTCATTTTCTATTTTTTCATCCAATCTACGTTTAACAACATCAGAAAAACCCCTATTTTCACTGTCTTTTTCAAAAACATCGCTTTGAATAAACTTAACCCAAGTTTCAGCATTTCTTGGTTGAACAATATAAGTCGAATAAGCATAAAGCAGTCCGATTATTGAAATTAACAAAACAAGGAAAAGAAACATTATTTTTAAAGCTTTTTTCATCAATCCAATAATATCTTTATTTTTAATTTATTTAAAATTTATTTTTTAATCAAAATGATACATTTTATTTCTACCTAAAGGTTCCGTTTTTTTTCTGGAACCTCATGATATAAATAAAACCCAATAAAATCAAACACTTAATAGTTTTAACTTTTATTTATAAAATTATCTTCTATATAAAAACCCATTTATTAGATATGGCCAAAGTTTACTTAATTGACGCAAGTCCTATTTTTTATAAATCATTTTTTGCTGTTCCTCATCTTAATTCCAAAAATGGAGTTCCAACGAATGCGGCTTTTGGATATACTCGAGTTATGATGTCTCTATTAAAACAGTTCCAACCGGAATATATCGGAGTTTGTTTTGATCGAAAATCAGACTCAAGAACAAATCTCTATCAAGGTTATAAAAAAGACAGAAAACCTATGGCGAGTGGATTATCAGTTCAAATCCCAATTGTAAAAAAAATAACTGAATCTTTAGGTATCAAGGTTATTGAAAAAGAAGGATTTGAAGCAGATGATCTTATCGGAATGCTTGCTAAAATAGCTGAAAAAGAAGGTCATGAAGTTGTTATCATAAGTCCAGATAAAGATTTATGTCAGTTAGTAAATGATAAAATTACTGTATATGATTCTTCTAAAAAGGAATTTTTCGATTCTAAAAAAGTAGAAGAAAAATTTGGAGTAAAGCCACATCAAATTATTGACTTTTTAGGATTATCTGGAGACGCTGTTGATGGTATTCCAGGAATCGCAGGAATCGGTAAAACAACTGCGATCAAGTTAATTAAAGAATATGAAAATTTAGAAAATATAATCGCTAATAAAGATAAATTAGCAAAAGGAGCGAGTCAAAAAATTGCTCAAGGACAAAAAATTGGAGAAATATCAAAAAGACTCGCTACGATTATTACAGATTCAACTCTTTGCCCTGTAAAGACAACTTCTGAATTGTCAAAAACATTTGCGGATCGTGATTTTTTAACGAATTATTTTGATGCTTTAAATTTTTTATCATTAAGATCAAAAATTTCAGATCTAGATTGATTCATTGAGTTCTATTAAAATTTGATTTATAATTTTATAAATGTTTGTTTTTTTATTTACATAAATCATAGAATTTTTAAAATTTAATTTTTTTAATTCTTTTCTTATATGGTTTTCAATTTTTAAAGAAGTTTCTTGACTTTCTTTTCTTCCAAATGATTCAAATTTACCATCATTTAAATGTTCTACAAAAATAATAAGATCATATCCGTTTATATAATTTTGAGCTATTTTTTTTAAAAGAGGAGCTTCATATTTTTTTTTATAAAAAGAAGAATAAAAATAACCATTACAAAGAGGTGATTCACAAATAACCAGATCTATCCCTTTAGCGTTTGAAATGATTTTTTCCAATTTAGCTTGCTCTAGAGAATTTTGGATATCAAAACCTTCTTCCCCGAATTTGATATCTTCATAAACTTTATATTTAATTAACTCAGGAACAATTTCAACTTTCTTTTCAAGCATCTTAAAATGATAGAAAAGACCAGACATAATTGTCGTTTTTCCAGAACTCGGCGCTCCGATAAGTGCTATTTTTTTCATATCTTTTAAATGAGAAAATCAAATATAATAAGATGTTTTTAATCTTATATTTACGTTAAATTTCATTATTTTTGCTTTGGACTCAAAAAAGTCGTATTTTTAACATTTCCATTTAAAAAAGGTGAAAATATATCTTTTGCCACATGCTGAAATTTTTACTAAAACTGGAATACTTAGAATGAATCGAATCAATTCTAACAGTATTGTTTTAAATGCAAAAGGTGAAGAGGTCAACGTTATTTCAAATAGTTCTGTTGATAAAAGAAAGTTTTACTCACTTCTTTTAAAAAATGGTGCTCAAATTGTATTAGGTGAAGATACTTATGTAATGACAATTCATGGCCCTAAAAAAATTCAAGAAATAAAAGAAGAAGATTTTATACTTCATCGATTCTCAAAGATAGTTCCAATTCAAAGCCCTCTAATTGAATGGGACAGAACCCCCCTTCCACATTCAGTTCCAATCAAGATTCCTCTTGAGATGAGTCCAAATTTAGCGTTATGGCTTGGGATAGTTGCTTCCAAGGGAAGATACAATGAAGAAAACGGAGCCGTCACGGTTTCTTTAAATGAAAATGCGATTGGGAAAATTTTTAGAGAATTATCATTTAAAGTTTTTAGAACGATTCCTAAAAATTATGCTGATCAAAAAACAGGGTACAAACAACACTATATCCACAGTAAAGGGTTAGTTAGATTTTTAAAATCAACTCTTGGATCAAATTCAAATTTAAAAAAAGTTCCACAACAAATCATGGAAGGTTCAATTGAAACTCAAATGGCTTTTCTAAAAGGGTTAAGTCTTGACGGTTATGTTGATAATGGACATTTAGTGGTTTATGGTGGAGCTTCAAAAAGATTAGCAGAATTTACCGCTATTGTTTTAAGAAATATGGGATATACAATATATCAACAAATTAGAAAAAGCGGTGGGGGCAATGATATTTTTTATGTTAAAATTGTAGCTTCTTGTGATTGGGCAGAACCCTTTATTCCTTTAGAAATGGAAAAAACAGATAATTATCAAGAAAGTGGATATTTAGTCAAAGTCTCGGAAGAAGTTTTAAAAGCTAAAATACCAACAAGTCATCCGAACTATAGCGCTATAAGAAATATAAGACAAAGAAAGTCAGAGACGTGCCTTAATCACACTCTAGACGACCTAGGCTTCACTTATCCTAAAGACGAGTATTATTCAATGGTTAAAGAAATAAGCGTAATAGAAGAGAATGGGTTCTGTTTAGAGGTTGATTCAGGGATTTTATACAATTCGATTGTTTTATCTGAAAAATAACTTTTTCTCCCGATATTGTCTCAATATGAAACAAAGCTTTAATTTATCGGCATGGTTTTATTATTTTTATTTTAAAATTAAAGGATTTAAATCTTTTGATTTCAAAAATCAAACATTTCTAGTTGATTCGAAAAGAACAATTCTTATAGCTTCAGATCCAATTGAAGAAATTCTTGAAATTTATCTTCCAAAAATGAAAACAATAAAATTACCAAATCCAAGAAAAAAAGGAATTTACAAAATAAAAGGATTTGACCCTTATCTAGTGTTAATGATTGTTTAATTAAGATCAAAAATGAATCTAAGCTTTAGATTGTTAAAGCTTTCTTCAGTATTTGTTGATTTAAAATTTTCATTACCAATCAACAAGCCTGCTCTCCAATCTTTTGATAAACGATAGTTATATCCTAATTCAATTTTATGAAAATTATTTGATTTAGAGATTTGAAACTCAAATTGATCTACAGGTCTATCGCTATAGTATGATAAAAAAGATAAAACACCTTCATTTAAAGATTCTTTTTGATAAGATCCAGAATTTATTTTGAAATTTTCAAAACTAAAAAATCCTATTTGAGGATATATCGATAAATACTCACCAATTTTAAATCCATAACCTAAATTTACAGATTTATTTACAAAATTTAAATTTTGACCATTAACTTTTATAGATCCAAAAGAAATGTCTCCACTGATTTTTATAATTTTTTCATAACTTAATCCCAAAGTCGATTTAGCGGAAATATTTGAAAAATTTATTTTTTCATTTGCATCAGGATTTAAGTGTTCATAATTTAATTTGGATATTTGATTATCTAAATAAACATAAAACTTAGGAGCTTGATATGCATTTTCTTTATCTGGATCAAAAAAGTAAAGCGTCCAATCTGAATCTGGATAATACTTGTTTTCACTTATAGCTTTGATGGAAATACTTGATTTTTTATTTGATTTAAATTCTATAAATTGTTGATTTACGTTAAAAATTTTATTATCAATTTTAACTACGAACTTTTTAAAAGAAGAATCCCAAAAAATTTTATTTCTCCAAAATCTAACATTTTTTGGATGATCTATTTTTTCGCCAAAAACTTCATAAGATATTTTCTTTTTTTCATAATCAAAATTTTCTCCAAAAGCTTCTATCTCTAATTGATTTAAGCCAACTTTTAGATTTAAATTTTTAGAATAAACCTCCTCATTCACAATAATTTTTTTAACAGGAGAGACGGTCTTTATTTTATAATCATTTCCTTCTTTTTCTATTCTAAAATTTATATTTTTTTCTAGAATTGAAATTTGATCAAATTCACTCCATGGACCTGAAACTTTTCTTTTATCTAAAGATTTAACTCTCCACTCGTAGCGACCAGGTTCTAATTTTAAAGAAAATTCTGTAGATTCGGTTTGCTTTGATTCTATGATTTTTTTGTTTTGATAAATTTCAATAACATATCCTGTAGCGTTTTCAACTTTTTCCCATTCAAATAAAGCAGCACTTTTAGCCATTGCTATCGAAGTTATTGAAAATAATAGGAAAAGAAGAATTCTCATCTTTTATAATTTATCTAAAATTTAACGATTTGTCAAACGTATCGAATCGATACAAATAAAAAAGCCTACTATCATAGTAGGCTTAAAAGGATTTGGGGGCGTTTCGTCAAACAGAAGCTAAATCATTTAACTTCTAAAAGTTCAATTTCAAAAATAGTCACAGAATTAGCTGGAATGCCAGGTCTAGCACTATTTCCATAACCAAGTTCTGGTGGGATAAATAGCTTAATTTTACCACCAGATTTAATCAACCCTAATCCTTCCTGCCATCCTGCCATAGCTTGTGAAAGTTTAAGATCTAAAGGACTTTTTCTAGCCACAGAATTATCAAACTCTTGACCATTAGTTAAAGTTCCAACGTAATGAACCTTAATTTGAGAGTCTTTGTGAGGAGTTTTTCCTGTTCCTGCTGATTCAATAATATATTGAAGTCCTGTTTTAGTTGTTTTAACTCCACTTTTTAATTTATTCTCTTCTAAAAACTTATCAGCTTCTTTTTTATTTTCTACAGCTTTTTCTGCGGTTTTTTGAACCATGTCTTTCTGCATCTCTAATAAAGCGCTGTCAACTTCCTGCTTATCATATTTAACTCGACCCTCTAAAGCGTCTTTAACTCCATCTGAAAAAGACTTATATTCAATTTGCATGTTTTGTTGTTTAAAGTTTTGACCAACTTGAAGACCGATAGCGTAGCTACCTTTATCACGGTCTAATTTTTTTTCACCTTCCACTTTTTTAGATTTAAACAAATCACATCCGGTTAAAGCTAAAATAGAAGTTAAATATACTAATTTTTTCATTAAACACCTCTTTTTAATTTTAAATTTTTAAGTTTATCAGATTCAATAATATGATCGATAAGACCTAACTCTTTTGCTTCATAGCCGTTCATATAATAATCTCTTTCCATGATTGATCTTAATTTGTCATAATCTTGATTACAATGTAGGCTATACATTTGAGTCAATTTTTCTTTTGTCTTAACAAGATTTTTAGCTTGAATCTCAATGTCAGTTACTTGACCCGACAATCCTCCACCACTTAGAAGCGGTTGATGAATCATTATGTTCGCATTTGGCATAGCGTAGCGATGACCTTGTTCTCCAGCCATTAAAAGTAAAGATCCCATACTAGCCGCCATTCCAATAGCATAGGTATGAACTGGGACTTTAATGTTTTGCATCACATCATAAATACCAAGACCATCATGAACGCTTCCACCTGGAGAGTTAATGTAGAAATGAATCGGTTGATCAGGTCCTTTTTTTTCTAAGAAAAGCATTTGAGCAATAATTAAATTCGCGGAAGCGGGAACAACTGGCGTTGCTAAATAAACGATACGATCCTTTAAAAGTCGAGTAAACACGTCGCTTTGTCTAGTCCCATGGGGAGTTTGTTCCTCTACTGCTGGATTTGGCACTTGATAGTCCATTGATAAATTCTTCATCGATTCTCCTTTTACATAAAATATCAAGATTTTTCTGAAAAGTCAAATTCATTAAAAATAAGACAAAATCATTATATTTATTTTAAATTTATTAAAGTTAAAAGTTCCATTTAAAAAAGTATGTTTAAATCGCTTCTGGCCCAGTTTAATAAAGACTTTCCCTATAAAGCAGGAGAAGACCTTGTTTTGGCTAAAAGTTGCGCTAAATCAATTATAGACAATAATTGGAATGATTTCTTTGAACAACTCGAGAACAGATATATTGATCGAAAAATAATGTTCATTGATAAACATATTAAGCCTAAAATTGAGCAAATCACTAAATATACGATAGAATCAAACAGAATTGTTCTTGAATTATCAAATGGCAAAAAAAAAGCGATAAAAGTTAAAAAAATAGAAGACTTAATTTCGACCTATTTTCTAATAGATGAAAAAGACGAATTATTCAACTTACTCATTTTTTATTTTTTAGAAGAAAAAAACTTTGTAAAAATACAAATTTTTGATCAATTAGGCTAATTTTTATTTTTAAAACAATTAAAAATAATAAAATAGTCTTATTTATCTTAAATGAAGCTGATTGATTTCTTTCTTTTTAAAAAAAATAAGGTTAATTTTAAAGATTCAAAAATTATGCATCTTGTTAGAACTAACCGAATCGAAGAGATTGACTTTAATCGTTTAAAAATAAATAAATTGTTATATAAAAATATAAACCAAGAATCATTCATTCAACTATTGATTCAATTTAAAAAAAATGAATACTTAAAAAAAGTTTTGTCAAATTATCCGGAAATGATCAATCAACCATCTGGAGTTTTTGATCAAACCCCGCTCATGATCGCTTTACATTATTCAAACATCGAAGCTTTTAAAATAATTCTCAGTCTTTCTCCGGATATAAATTTATTAGATAAAAATTGTAATCACATATTGAGTTCTGTTTTTAATAGAAAAGAATTTTATAATCTATTAAGAGATCATTTAAGATTAGAAGAAATGTCTTCTACACTAAGAAAAAAAATAATCATCAGCTATTCTCAACCATTCGCAGATCAATCTATTGTTTTAGATTTAATAAATTTAAACATATTAAAAGGATTGACCAATAAGGACCTATCTCTCATTCTTAAGTTTATGCTTAAAAATTTTAAATATGAAGTCAGTGAGTGTATAGGAAAAGAAATAAAGGAAAGCCATGATTTTATTTTAGAAGAAAAAAACTTAATATCTTCATTTCATGAAGGTTTTTACAAATCAAAACTTATCATCAAACAAACCGCTTATATAGATAAGTTTAAATTTAATCAATATAAATCTTATAATTTTCATAAAATCATTGGACTATCGAAAAAAGATATAATTAGAGAATTTTACCAATCGCTTATAATCTCTAAATATAGTTTTATCCCTAATATAGCTGAAATAAATACTGAGCTAATTGAAACTATTTATTTTTTGAAGAAAAGATTTAAAATAGACGAAAATCTACTAAGACCACTATTTAACAAACAATTGAATTTTGAAATAAATGAAGAATTTGAAGATTTTTTAACTAATCTTTTAAACAATTGGAACCATCGTCGCATAGTGTTTTTAATTTCAAATTCAACATCGTACATAGAATTAAGAGACTCAGCTTACATGTACGAATCTATATCAAGATATTGTTTTATCAATTCTATCGATATAAAAATATTTTTACCGGAAAAGCCTAAAAGTTTTAGAGAAATCCATGATTCTCTTCAAAAAGTTTTAAGTAAAATCGGAAAAGATAAGATTCCAATTGGAATAAATCTTCCCGACAATGTTAAGGATTTAAATTTGAAAAAATTTGAAAATTTTGAAATCCGAATCCCTAAAAACAATTATGATTTAATCGTGGCTGGTCAACATTTATCTATTTGTATAGGAAATAATTTTTATGCAAATGAAATGAATAAAGGTCGAATCGCTATTTTTATCCTCTATCAAGGAAAAACACCTGAGTATTGTGTAGAGTTTGATTTAGGGTTAAATAAAATAATTCAAGCTAAAAGTCATTATAATTTTGATATGGATAAAGATTTTAAGAAAAGATTTGAGTCCTTTATTTTGATGATGATTTAAGTCTGAAAAGTTTTCTTTTATCGTCAGTCCAAATAATCTCAAAGTCTGTTTCTAAATCAATAAGTCTTTTCGATAAAGTGTTTATAGCTGATTGTCTATTTGCGTAGTGATGTTTTATAGAATCAACAATCTCATGTATAGTTAAAGCTCCTTTATCTAATAGAAGGTTTTTAATTTGATCAATCGTAATTTTATATGGAGTAATCACAGAACCCGCTAAAGATCCAGCTATGGAGCTTTTTTGCTCTTCTCTTAAACTTTTAAGTATTATCTCTCTATTAGGCGTCAGATTCTCTTCTGGTTTTTTACTTAAATAAACGTATCCATAAGATAAAGCTTCATTAGCTGGAGGCGCTACCCAAAAGCGGCCAATTCCTTTTTCATTAAGAAAAAAATCAAGAACAATGTTTTGATGATAAGTTCTTTGAGTTGCGACAGAAACATAATCTACATATTTTTTCCACTTATATGCTTGTTCTAAAACCTTTGAGCCATATGACACTTTACATTCAACTATCCAAATTTTTCCATCCTTGACGGCGACAATATCAGCTACTTCATTTAATTTCAAAGGTTTCACTTCTTTATAAACTTCCCAACCTTCATTTTTGAGCCAGCAAACCACTGACTCAGCTAATGAAGATTCGTCTTTGAATTTATTATCCTTTTTCAATCTGGGCCGAAGCATCATCTTCTCCATAAGTGAACAATATAGAACGAGTGTTCTTTTTTCTTTCTGAAGTTAAATAATCGTGGCCTGTAGCTTTAATAATCTCTTTTCTGAGTTGACACATATGCACGTCAAAAGATCTAACTGCCATATTCCATGGAGTGCTATGAAGAAATTCCATAACGGGATGCTTTCTATTTGGCAGCTTATCTAATATAAATCTAAAAACTTCAACAGATCTTTTGTTTAAATTAAGTTTTTGATCTTTATAAAAAAGTTGATTATTTTCACAATCAATTGTAAAATCTTTGTATTTTATTTTAGAACTCAAAGTTAATCTATTTAATTTTAATAAAGCCACAATTTTTAATAAAAGTTCAAAAGGGGCGAAAGGTTTTTGAAGAACGGCATCAGCCCCAGCGTTGTAAGCTTCTATGTGATATTCTGATTGTAAGAATCCAGATATAAAAATAATAGGTGTGTACGCAAAGTTGAGATCAGATCTTATCTCTTTTACAACTTCAACTCCATTTTTTGAACAACTCAAATCGTAATCAACAATAATCACTTGAGGTTTTATTTTTCTTAATTTTTTCAAAATACCACTTGGTTCAGAAATTCCATAAACTTCTGCATTGTATAAAGACAAATGATCGTTAATGTTTTCAATAACTTCTCTTTCATCATCTATAACAAGAACTCTTGTTTTATTTAAATTTTTTTCAATTTTTAATTCAATAGGTTCTTTTTCCTTAAAAACTTTCTTTCCAGAGATCATCTTATTCTCCTTTGCTTTCTAAAGTTTTTCTCTCTTCTTCCAAGTTTCTATTATTAGCTTCTTGAGAAGAAAATTGACCAGACTTAAATCTTTTTTTATGTAATTTGTTTATATTTATTTGAAAAGTTTCTTCAATATCAAAATCTCCAACCTTTAAAATAGAAATTAAATCTGCTAAAATTTCAATAAGAAAATGCTCCATTTTTTCAAGATTTATTTCGCGGCTATAAAAAACACCTTTTTTCATTAGATCTAAAGAGTTTCCTGAAGATTTAACGATTTTGTTTAAAAGTTTTTGAATTTTTTTTCTTTTCATAAAATCTAAAGACATTAAACTTTTCTCTAAAAGAGAGTTTTTATTTTTTAGACTTAAACTTTTAGCTTTTTCAAAAAAAGAATCAGCATCCACTCCAAGTTCATTTACAGCAATTCCTATGTACCAAGTCGCATCCCCACATTCTTCCATAAGATTTGTAAGGTCTAAATTTTTGGACTGAATCATTTCAAATAACTCTGTTATCTCAGTGGAGATCCCCATTGTCGCATGAAGCAGTCTTATATTTCTTTGAGAAGACATATTTTGTCCAATCTTAGAAAAATCATTAGATTCAGTTTTAAGAACATCTACAATATACATTTTAAAATTTAACATAAAAACTCCTTGTTTTTTTTTAAAAATCTTCATCAAAAGATACGTTTTTGTCTTTAGATTTTTGATACTGACCAGAAACCTTTTTTTCAAAAAAGTTCGTAACAGAATCCGCCATCATAAGCTTCATAAAATCAAAAGGATTTTCAGCATTATAGATTTTGTCAAAACCAAATTGAACCGCTAAAATATCAGCAACATGCTTGATATATTGAGACATTTGATCAGCGTTCATTCCAATTAAGCTAACCGGAAGAGCATCTGTCACGAATTCAAGCTCAATCTCAACGGCTTCTTTAATTATCTCTTCAAATTCAACTTGCGTCATTTTAAGCTTCATTTCTTTAAAAAGAGCTGCCGCAAATTGCCAATGTAGAGTTTCATCTAAAAATATATAGTTATTCGCAACAGCTAATCCATGCTGAAAAAGACCTCTTTTTCTAAGCCAAAAAACTGAGCAAAAACTTCCACTAAAGAAAATTCCTTCAACCGCAGCAAAAGCAACCAATCTTTTTGTAAAAGATTCTTGAGAATCAATCCACTTTAACGCCCATTTTGCTTTTCTTTGAATTGTTGGCATTGTTTCGATAGCATTGAAAAGTTTATCTTTTTCTTCAGGATTTTTTTCATAAGCTTCAATCAATAATGAATAAGTTTCTGAATGAACACTTTCCTGATACATCTGAATTGTGTAAAAAGCACGAGCTTCTGGAAATTCAACATCTTTGTAAAATCTTATCGCTAAATTTTCATTAACAATACCATCACTGGCAGCAAAAAAAGCCAAAACTCTCATTAAATAATGATATTCATCTTTGTTTAATTTTTTTAAATCCGGTTCGTCTAAACTATATTGAGGTTTTTCAGCAAACCAAATAGTTGATTCATGCTTTTTATAAAAATCATATAAAGTTTTATTTCGAATCGGATAAAATGTATATTTATTTCCTTTATTGTCTTCCATTTATTTCCTTTTCTATGAAGAACAAACTTCACAAGCTTCTTTGTTATCAATAGAACAAGCAACTGCTTCTACATTCTCTTTTGTTTTATTTTCCGCAACTTCGCCAACTCTAGCTCCTTTAGAAGCTGATTTAGATCTAATATAATAACTTAAAGTTTTCAATCCCTGTTTCCATCCATACATAATCGCTGAGGTGAGTGATCCCATTTTTATATTTTCAAAAAACAAATTCATGCTTTGCGATTGATCCACAAAAGCTCCTCTGGCCGCAGCATGATCAATGATTGTTTTTTGTTTTAGCTCAAAAGCTGTTTTAAAAATGGATTTGATATGATCAGGAATTTCAGAAATGTTCTGAACACTTCCTCTATCAGCTAAAATTCTATTCTTAATGTTAGCATTCCAAAGACCTTCTTTTTCTAGTGCTTTAACAAGATATTTGTTTACAATGATAAACTCACCTGAAAGAACCTCTCTTTTGTAGATGTTTCCTTTTTGTGGTTCAAATGCTTCAATGTTTCCAAAAATAGAGGCAGTACTAGCCGTAGGCATTAAAGCAATCCCTAAACTGTTTCTAAGCCCGTTAATTTTAATTTGTTCCTTTAATCCGTTCCAATCGTATCGATCTGAAGGTTTTTGGTTCCACATATCAAATTGAAGAATTCCCTGACTAGCTGGACTTCCCTGAAAAGACTCATATGGACCATGCTTTTTAGCTAGTTCCATGCTTTCATTTAAAAAAGCCCAATAGATAGTTTCAAAAATGTCTCTATCAAGTTTAAGAGCCTCTTCTGAGTCAAAAGCCAAATCGAGTTGAAAAAAGACATCAGCCAACCCTTGAACACCAATTCCGATTGGTCTATGTTTAAGATTTGAGTTTTTACTTTTTTGAGTTGGATAAAACATTTTATCAATAACGTTGTTCAAATTTTTAGTAGCGATTCTAACAACTTTTTCTAATTTTTTAAAGTCAAATTCTTTCTTTTGAATTTTAACAAACTTTGATAAAGCAATAGAAGCTAAATTACAAGTAGCAGTTTCAGAATCTGTCGACACTTCAACGATTTCAGCGCATAGATTTGATGATTTGACAACACCTATATTTTTTTGATTAGATTTGTGATTAACAGAATCCTTTGCAAGCATATAAGGCATTCCATGTTCAATTTGCATTTCAGCGATTTTAGCTAAAATCTCTCTAGCCTTAACAACTTTTCTCGCTTTACCTTGCTTTTCATATTTTTCATATAAAGCCTCAAATTCTTCTCCATAAACGTCTTGAAGACCTGGACATTCATTTGGGCAAAATAAAGACCAATCAGAATCTGTTTCGCATCGTTTAAAGAAAAGATCTGGTGTCCAAATTGCTGTAAACAAATCCCTCGCTCTAATCTCTTCTGGACCTTGAATTTTTGACATTTCTAAAAATTCAATAACATCTGCATGCCAAGGCTCTAAATACATAGCAATAGATCCAGCTCTTCTAGATCCTTGATTTACAGCACAAGCCACTTCATTAAAAATTTTCATCCAAGGAATCAAGCCTTTTGAAAAACCATTATTCCCTTTAATTTTTGAACCATTAGATCGGATATTGGAAACGTGAATTCCAATTCCACCAGCATGTTTAGAGATAAGTCCAGCTTCTTTTGCTGTATTAAAAATTCCATCAATTGAATCATTTTCCATAGCAACTAAAAAACAACTCGCTAAATTACAATTTTTATGACCAGCATTGAAAAGAGTTGGTGTCGCATGAGTATAATATCCTTGAGATATATTATCATAAAGTTCTTTAATAGATTCGATATTATCATCAGCAACCGCTACCGCAACTCTCATAAATAAATGTTGAGGCCTTTCAACAATTTTATTAGAAACCCGCATTAAATATCCAGGTTTACTTTCTTTTCCACTTAATGTTTTTATTGCGAAATAATCAAAGTTAAAATCTCTTTCATAATCAATTATTTTTTCAATTTCTTTTTGATATTTTTTAACTTGAGCTAAAAAGCCATCACTAATTTGCTCTTCTTTGTATAAACTTTTCATTGTTTGATAAAAAGAAGCACTAGTTTCTTTATGAATAGAGCTAACCGCAATTCTACCCGCGAGCAATCCATATTCTGGATGCTCATCGTTTAAAAGCGCAGAAGTTTCAGCGATAAGCTCATCGATTTGTTGAGTTGAAATACCATCGTAAAGTCCAGAAATTACCTTTTGAGCAACTTTATAAGTTTCTACTTTTTTCAAATCTTCACAAAGTCTAACGATACGTTCATGAACTTTGTCAAAACTTAAAATTTCTTTTTTTCCATTTCTTTTAATAACATAGTGCGTGTTTGCCATCTCTAAATCTCCATATCAGTTTATTGGTTTGTTTTAAATGTAAAAAATGGCTAAAAAGTTGTTATTTTAACTCTTATTTTAAAAGATTTTTTGTGGTGGTTTTTAAATCAAAATTAAGCTAATTATTATATTTATTTATTATTTTTGTTTTGTTTTTTTGATTAGTTCTAAAGCATTTGCTCTAGCTGTAGTTTCAGCTAAAGAACCGCCAAGCATTCGGCTAATTTCTTCCACAAGTTCATCTGATTCGATTCGATAAATTTCAGAAAACGTAGACTCTTTTGTCTGCTTTTTCTCTATATTATAATTAGAGTCAGCATAAACAGCGACTTGAGGAAGATGTGTAATACAAATAACTTGCTTTTTCTCACTGATTTCTCTTAATTTTTGCCCAATCATTAAAGCTGTGTCTCCACCAACTCCAGCATCTACTTCATCGAAAAGATAACATTGCTTAGAGTTAGAAGAAACAGCTCTTACCGCCAAAATAACACGACTCAATTCTCCTCCAGAAGCAATTTTTGATAATTCTGAGATAGGCTCGCTCCTGTTTGGAGATATCATAAAAGATATTTTATCAAATCCATGAATCGAATAATCTGTATCTTTTATCTCTATCTTAAATTGAGCAAATGGCATGTTTAATTTTTTTAAGTTTTGTTCTATTTTTTTAGAATATATCTCCGCTTTTTCTTTTCTTTTTTCACTTAATTTTTTAGATAATTTTACAAATTCTCTTTCACTTTTTTTGATTTCTTCTTTCTTCTCTTCAATAATTTCATCAAAATTAGTTATAAGATCTAAACTATTCTCTAATTCTTCTTTTTTTTCAAAAATAGCTTTAATTGATCCGTATTTTCTTTTAAGTTTTGAAATTTCTTCAATTCTGTTTAAATAATACTGATACATATCTTCATCAACAGATACGCTACTTGTTTTAGGCAATGATTCGAGATAAGAAACAAATTCATTCATTTTTTCTTTAAAACTTTCACTAACGTTTGATTCTTCAGATTCATTTTTTAATTGTTCAATTTCTTTCAAATTAAGATAAACTTCTTTTAATAAAGATTTAACACCTATTGAAGAAAAAAGACTTTCTTTAATTTCTTTTTCAAACGAAGATATTTTTGCTGAATTTTTTAAAATTGAAACTTTCTCCTCTATGTCCTCATCTTCTTTTGTTAATTTTAAAGATTTTATTTCTTCTAATTGAAAATCGATATAATCTTTTTTAGATTCATTGTTTTTTTTATCATCAATTAAAGATTGAACTGATTCTTTTAGTTCTTTTAAATTTAAAAAACTCGTTTTAACCGAATTGATCAATTCTGCATCTATTTCTTGGTCAATAATTTCTCTTTGAACCTTTTCTTCTATTAACGATTGGTTTTCGTGTTGAGAACAAATATCTAATAGATCACTCATAATATCTTTAAGTTGATTTTGAGAAACAACGTTTCCATCAATATATGATCTATTTCTTTCTCCAACAATCCTTTTTACAACAATCGATTCTTTATGAGAAATTTCATATTTTTTTAATTTTTGAGAAAGTTTTGAATCAACTCGAATAATAGCCTCTACAGAAGCCTCTTTGCTGTGTTTTCCAATAAAATTAGATTGAGATTTATCACCTAAAATCAGACTAAGCGCTCCAATAAACAAACTCTTTCCAGCTCCAGTTTCCCCAGTGATAATGTTTAGATTTGGACCTAATTCAATTTCGGCCTCTTTTATTAAAACATAATTTTTGATTTTAATCATTTCAATCATATTCTTCTCTTGATATAAACAATCTTTCTTCTAAATTTTGCTCAAAAAACTTTATATGTTCTGAATTCCAAGTTTTTATCTCCTTCATTATATCAAATCCATTAGAAGTTCTTCCAAGAATTCGGTTTTTGTAAAGAGATTCCATTACACACAAAGAACTTATTTTAGTACAATCCTCATTAAAGAAATCTGAAACGGATAGTTCTTCAAAATTTTTAACATCAAAAGTTGTATTTATTTTTAAAAAATCAAATATGTTTTTAGCGAAAGGTAAAGATAGCTCAGCTGGATTGTTGTGGCGTTTATTTATACATGAATTTTTTATTCTATTTATGACAATTTTAGCTTTAGAGTCAGAATCTTGATTTAAATAATCTTCTAGAGTTTTTCTTGATTTAGATTTTTTTAACAATTTCAAACTTATTTCAAATTTTTTATTTTTAATAAAATTTTTCATAAAATTAAAATCCTTTGAAAAAGATAAGTTTTCTGTTTTTAAATTTTTCAATTGTATGGAGTCTATTTTTTCAATAAAATTTCCAGATATTATAGATATTTCAAAGAAGTCATCGTCAAATAAAAAAATCCTTCTAAAAGTATTGAGAAACTCAGGAGATTGTCGATCTATTGACCATTTGAGATTAAACTCGTTAATGACAGCGCACTTGTTTTCTTTAATTTTTGATGTTAAAAAATCAACATCTTCATTTTCATCAAAATGACTTAAATAATTAAGACCTTTGATCATATCAAAATGAGGATACTCATAAATAAAGCTGATTCCTTTCAATAAAGAATCGATTTGTTTTTCATAAAAAAACAAAGAATCATCTTCAAATAAATATAAAAGTTTATCTAAACTCATCTATTCTCTAATCTTAAGCATAGGTATTGACACTTTTTCTAATTTTTCCTGATCTTCCATTTTACATACACAATAATTTTTTTCCGAAGAAACTTTTCGTCCGTTTTCTGTCATACAAACTTGAGAACATTCAATTTGTCTTTTTTCAGGAACAGAACTACACGCTGAAATTACAACTAATCCCATAATTATTAAAAATTTCATAGATCCTCACTTTCTTAATAAATACCTATTTTTATTATTTTTTATCATAAAAATAACAAAAATACAAGCTCCAAATCCATTTAAACTATACAAATTATAAAAAACATTATATTTAAATATAATTTTTAAACTTTTAACTTTAAAGGATATTTTATAATTGAATGGAACTAGGCAGGACACTCTTAATCGATAATTCAATGCAACCTGTAAAGGTTGTTTCTTGGCAAGAGGCCATCCTATTGGTTCTTAAAAATAAAGCTAAAGTTATAGATGAATACGACAATGTTTTAATTCACAGCGCTTCTCAAGCCTATAAATTACCAAGTATTTTAATGCTTGTCTCCAAATCTAAAAGAAAAAGAGATATAAATTTTTCCAAAAAAGCTATTTTCTTAAGAGATAATTATACATGCGCGTATTGTGCCAACAAATTTAAACCTAATCAACTCAGCCTTGATCACATTACTCCTGTTTGTCAGGGGGGCGGTAAGACTTGGGAAAACATCGTAACGGCTTGTAGAGAATGTAATAGCGAAAAAGGAGGAAGAACTCCTGAACAAGCCAAAATGTCTCTTAAATTAAACCCTTATAAACCTAATTGGAATCCTTCTTATTTTATTCAAATTAAAAAAACAGATCCCGTTGAAAGATGGGAAGTTTGGGTTGGATCTCTATCTTTGAAGATTGAAGTTTAAGATTCAATTATGTCAAATAATCTTAAAGATGAATAAATCATTGACAATTCTTCTCGATTTATAGGCTCTTTTAGTTTCTTTTCTAAAAAGACAACTTTTCTTTTACTTTTGTTAGATTTTTTTCTAAAAAATGATTTTTTTTCAATTTGATAAGCAAAATTAACCGCAGAGTTTCCATTGTAAAAATCTAAACTTTCAATTCCAAGTTCTATATTGAATAAAAGTTTTTCATTTTTATACACACCTAACAAAGCACAATTTCTTAAAATACACTTATCTGAGTACTTGTAGATACAGTTTTTCATTGTCTTACCATAAATATATAGATCATAATTTGTTTTAGGAACTTCGAATCTATATCCATCAATCTCGAAGCCATCAATTTTTCTTAAAATTGGAAAATTTTTCAATAAATCTAAATTTTGTAAATTAAAATACTTGTTTCGATAAGTTTCAAACAAAAACTTTTGAAGGTCTTTTAAAGATTTATAGTTTTTAACAAAAAAAGTCATATCTTCTAAACAGATTGAATCGTAATCTTTTTTGATATATTGAAAAGATTCAAAAAATTGAAAAGATTCTTGAAAAAACAAAATTTTTCTATTTTCTGAAAAATTCCGACTTATTCTTATCAAACAGGCGAAGTCAGATTCAGTCCATATGTTTTTTTCATTTTTTGTATTGACTTTTTCTAAAATTTTAAATTGAAAATCAACAGTCGATAGATCTGAGTAAAAACAAAGCATTGCTTTATTAAAATCAATATATTTTATTCCATTTTCTTCAAAAAACAAAAACTGACCTGCCATTTTTATTAGATTTTTTGATTTGTTTAGAAAAAGTAATTGGCAAAAAGCTGTAAAACTTTTTGATTCAGTCATTTGTTTTATAATTGCCAACTGGTGTTCGTTAAGATTTGAAAAAGAGAATTCTTTTAAAATTAAATCATACAGAAAAGAGTCTCCACAATAACTTTTTATAACATTTAAAATATTTTCATTTTTTGTTTTACTGTATGCTTTTAATAAAAAAATAATTTCACTTCCATTAACTGAATAATATTTAAACAATGAGTCTTTAAATCTATTGATCCAGCTATTGGCATTATTGGAATTATTAGAGTTAGCTAAAGAATTGAAAAAAGAAAGTTTTGTTTTAAATTCAGAGAAATTTATTTTAAATTTAAAATTTTCTAAAAAATAATCAACCTCAAAAGCGTCTATTAGTCGATAAGATAAAAAACGGTCTATTTCATAGTGATCTTCAATCTTTATTCCAAGTTCTTTTATTTTTATAAAAAAATTTTTAACATCTTTGATTTCATTTATTTTTTGATAAACATATCCAGATAAAAAATTATTTACACAAGCTTTATTTTTATTGATTTTGAATTTAATGAACATTTTAAAAATTTCTTCAAATTCTTCATCGACCATTGAATAACTTTGTTTAAAAATAAAAAAGTTTAATATAGCTTCTTTTTGAACACTTAAAAGATAAAAATTGAAGTCTTTTATTGATTCATTTATCTTATTACATGCCTTTATAAAGTCTTGAGTTGAACAGTTTTTAGAAGAAAAGTCCAAAATTCTATATATCCAGAAAAATCTTAATCCGACAGGACAAAATTTAAGATTATTAAGTAAAAAATTTAAACGACTTGAATTTAAATTCAAAACAGTAAATAAGAGAAAATAAATAGAAACAAGTCTGTACATGACTGTTAAATGGCATTTTTTTACTAATTTTATAATTATTTTTAAAAAATAATGTTAGAATCTAGAAAATTTTTCAGCTTTATCAATAAACTCGTTCATTTCCTCAAAACTATAATCACCAGAGTCTTTATAATCTGAGTCAGCGATCCTTTTCGCAAGATCGATAACTTCTGGAGAAGCTATAAAAATTTTTCCAGATTTAACAAACTGCTTTATAACTTTTTTATCTTCTGGTAAAAGTTCGAATTCACTATTTTTAAAAAATTTAACAGATGTTTTAAATTTTTTATTAAGTTCTGTGATTATTTTGTCGCTAAATTCTTTTTTTAAATCAACAATAGGAGGTAGTGAAATTTTGTATATATTTCCTGGATAATATACAGAAAGAGCCTCATACATTTTTAATTGATCCTCATCTGTATCTACATCTAAACAAATTATAATTTTTTTTGCTTTTGTTTTAGTTAAAAGCTGAAGTTGTCCTTCTGCTAAAGTTTTTCCAAGTAAGGCAATAGTTCTGTCAATTCCGCATTTGATCGCTGAAAAAATACCTTCACATACAATGATCGTATCTGAGTTTTTGACATTGTCATAATTCCAAAAATTAAAAGATCTAAATTTACCTCTAGAATTTAAAGTTTTTGGTTGTTGAGTTCCTGTTATATCTCTTGCCATGTATCCCATGATCTGATTTTCTGTCTCAATTGTGAAAACGACTCGCTTTCCATTTTTCCAGACATAGATTGGGATTTTTTTAATCATATCATCTGTTAAGCCTCTTTTTTTCAAATATCCCCAATACTCTAAATCTTTTTCACTTATTTTTTCAAAATCTTCTCTTAAAGGAATGGGACCTTCCGGAGGTTCGTTTTTAGATTGACGAGATTTGGTGCCAGAAACCTGGAAAAGTTCTTCCCAATTCTCTTCTTCAATTTTTTTAGTTGCGTTAATTTTTTCATCAGTTATTCCATAGCAGATCTCTAAAGCTTTTTTAAGATTAAGATCTGCGATTTTCATAACCAAGCTAACTGGATTGCCTTTTATTGAACAGCGAAAGCAATTATACATTCCTGATTGTTTATTGATATATAGCTTTTTTGAACGACCACAATTAAAACACTTATCCGCAATAAGCTCATTGGTTCTTTCCTGATATTTGAATCCCTGTTTATCTAGCCATTCCTGAATGTCAATTATAAGCTTATTTTCTTCCATATTCCTCTTTTAATACTGTTTTATAAATGGAAGATTTAGTCTTATTTTTATATTATATTTGAAAAAACTTTTTTTTTGAGTTTTACAAAAAAAAGAATACTACCATATTGAAAAGAGGAGTTTTATGAAAAAGGGAAAAACAGTTGAATTAAAATCGAAATTAGCCCCAAAAAAATTGGAAAAATCTCAAAAAAAGCCACTGAGCAATAAAAATAAGAATTTAGAAATTTTATCAGATACCGAGATATTAGCCAAACTTCAAAAATCAATCCCTCGACTTGTCGCTGGTACGGTTAGACGCTACGAAAATGGCCATTACGCGTCTATTTTCAATTGGTCCGATATGAACGCCCTTGCGGAAGATACAGCTCTAGAGGTGCTTAGGAGAATAAAAATTCGACAAACCACTCCGGAAAATCCTGAAGGGGTTGATTTAAAAGGAGCTGATTCTTATTTTAAAATGGCATTTAAAAATCAATGTCTTAAAATGTATGAAAAATACGCAAAAACAGATATCCGCGCAGGAATCCAAACTTTAGGGTCTGAAGAGGCAATGGCTGTTGCTGTTTCTAAAAACTTATATTCCCCAGAAGACTCTTATGTACTTTCGAATCATTTCGATTTAATCAAAAAAACACTTCTCGAAGCAGATATTTACTATAATCGATTCGCATATAGTCAAGCTGAAAAATTTAATCGACATCCGTATCCTCACGAAAAACAATACTACGCTGAAATTTTTCAAAAACTTTTAGATGGATATACGGCTGAAGAGATTGAAAAAGATCTTAATCTTCCAAATGCTGATTTCTTAAGGCAGAAAAGACTTATGTGTGATTATGTTAGATCAAAATTTCCAGCTTCTTTACGAGACATGAGAGAGCATTTCACAATTGAAGAAGATTATAGAATTCACACAAAAGAAGTCAATAAGCGACAAAAATTAAAGCAAGCGATTAGAGATTTTAAGCCTAAATTTCTATTCTATGTGCATTCAGTTGTTAAAGATAAACTTGTTGAAGCAACTTTATATGCGCGAATTGAGCTTTATGATAGATTTGAAAACAAAACAAACAAAATTCCACCAAAGCTTGTAAAAATTAAGTCAATTCAAGAAAAAAACAGTACAGACAACTTAAATAAAATTAAAGATCAGCTCTGGAAAGATTCTAAAGACTCATATATTCAAAAAGAAGTTGAAAAACTGGCTCAAGATTATTTAAATGAATCTAAAAATAAGGTAGCTTCTTAAGAGAATTATATTTAATATATATGGGAAAAAAAGCACTCATAATCACAGATATTCATCTTAGGCCCGATCCGGAACATATCGATTGGGCAGAGCGCTTTTTTGAAAAAGTGTTAATTCAAATAGAAATATCAAAACCTAACTATGTATTTATTTTAGGAGATGTTTTTCATTATAAAAATAGACTATTCGCTTCTTGTTTAACAGCTTTTAGAAAATTTATTGAAAAAGTTGTTGAAAAATGTGAAGTTATTTGCTTAGTTGGAAACCATGATTGGGGAATTCCCTATTCTGTCCATTCTTTAGACTCATTTAGGCATATTAAAAATTTCACAATCGTTGAAGAAGGGTTTAGATTAGATGAAAAAAATATATTCATCGCTTACTGTCGAGAACCGGATCGATTCAATGAAATTTTAAAAAAACTAGGCCCTGCGGAAAGATTATTTGGACATCTAGACATAAATTCATTCAAAGTGGGTTCTGGATGGGAAGAAGTTAATGCTTATTCTCAACCTGAAGATTTTCAAAATTTCTCTCAAGTCTTTTCAGGGCATCTCCATCTCGCTCAATCTTCAAAGCTTTCAAATGGAACAGAAATCGTTTTTGTCGGAACAGGGTATACAACAGACTTCGGGGAAACTGATCAAGCGAAAAGAATGATTCTACTCGATATAGATAATGGCGAGTATGAATCTATTGATACAAAAATGACTCTTCATAAAACGATTAGAATAAAAGCTTCTGAAAAATTTCCAGAAATTCCCTTTGAAGAAGTTGCTGACGGGGTTAAATATAGAGTTATTGTGTCTGGAACAAGAGAGCAAATATCTCTTATTCAAAAGCCAAAAAATTATATGGCTAATGTTATTTTTGAATTTTCAACTACAGAAAATCCACGAGTAGATTTATCCGTTTCTGATACTCGAGATGAAACTTTAAACAAATATATAGATTACGAAATTGATCGAAGTTTTGGAGGAGATAAATCAACTCTAGATAAAGATCTTTTAAAAAAGAAGGGGAATTCTATTTTAAATAAATTTAAATAATATGAAGATTAAAAGAATAATAGGCGAAAACATTTATAGCTATAAAAATTTGGATTTTTATTTTGATAAATTTCCAGGTGGAACTACGCTTATTTTAGGAAAAAATTTAGATCAATCTACAGGCAATGGCGCTGGTAAAACGTCCATTCTTAAAGCTCTTTATTATGGATTTTTTGGATCAGATGTCTACAAGGCAAATAAATCAGAAATTATAAGAAGAGGCGCTAGTAGTTTTTATTTAAAAATCGAATTTGAAGATAGAGGTCATGATTTCGCAATTGAAAGATTTGAAGGAAGAAAAGATTTAAATCATGATGGAAAAGGATTAAATTTTTATGTAGATGGTGAACTTTTCAATGGCGACGGGATTGAAGCTACTCAAAAAAATATATTCTCTAAAATTAAAATAACGCCAAGATTGTTTCTTTCCGCCGTATATGCCGCTCAAGATTCTAAAAATAGCTTTCTATTAGCATCAGACACAGAAAAAAAAGAATTATTAGCTGAAATGCTTGACCTTCAAGTTTATGCTAAAGCTTTTGAATATGTCAAAAAAGAAATTGAAAGCCTAGAGGAAAAGCAAAAAGATAGAGACTCTAAAATCCAAAATAATAATAGTCAAATAGAGTTGTTTGAAGAACAAGTAAAAGAGCTTGTTTTAAAACAATCCGGATTCGAAGAAGAGAACAACCGTGAGCTTTTAAAGCTAAGAGAAGATTTTAAGAAAATAGATTTTAAAAAGAAAAGTTTAGAAAAAAGTAAAGATTTTAAGTATAATAAAAGTGAAATAGTCAAATCAATCGAAAATAAGAAAAAAGAAATGATTCAAATTGAAGATTTGATAAATAAAGAAAAATTCTTAATTTTGGATTTAAATAATTTAAAAAATGAAATAGAGAACTTAAATAAAAGTGAAGAGCTAAATTTTAATGAAATTAAAGCATTAGAAAAAGAAAATGAAGATTTTTCAAAAATATCATTTGATGAAAATTATTTTAAAAAAGTTAAAAAAGATATTGAAGAGAATGAGTTTAAATTAAAAGAAAACGAGTCTATAAAAAATTTGAGAAAAAATCTAGAAATCGAAATTAACAATCTAAACAATGAAATAAAGAATTTAGAAAAAGAAATTATTCAAAAAACTGAATCGATCAAAAAACTAGAAAATAGCGAAAAGTGTCCAACTTGCCATAGAGACTTAGAAAAAGAACACATCGATCATATTGAAAAAGATATTTTTAAATTAAAAAAAGAAATAGAAGACACTAATAAAAGTTTAGATATTTCATATAAAAATTTAAATGATAAGAAAGGAGAAATAGAGTTACTAAAAGTATCAGAAGGTATTGAAGTTTTGATTCAAAACTTAAGAAAAGAAGAAACAGATCTTTTAATTCTTTTAGAAAAAAATAATCAAAAAGAACTTACAATAACTAAAAACTATCAAAAAATAGAAGAAAGAAAGAAAGAGTATTTATCTATTTCTCAAAAAAAGAAAGATCTTTTTATATTAAGAGATATAAAAGAAAAAGAATTGTCGGAAAATTATGATTTAGCTGACAAAAGAAAAAAAACAAATCTAGAACTAGAATCCTTAAATAAAGATTTAACAAATGCCGAGATTGAATTAAATAGTCTTAAAAATATAGATGATCAAATAAATTCTCTAAAAGAGCAATTGGAAGATATATCTTTAAAAGGGCAAGAATTAAAACAAAAGAAAAATCCTTATGGTGAAATGATTTTAAGTGTTGAAAAAAAGATAATGTTTTTATTGGAAAAAAATAAAACTATTGAGAAAAACAAGCTAGAAGACGAAGAAGAAATTAAAACATTAAAATTTTGGAAAGTCGGATTTGCTCCGACTGGAATTAGGTCTTTTATAACCGACGATGTTATTGATCTTTTAAATAAAAAAGTTCAAGAAAATTTAAATGATTTGTTTAATGGAGCTTTGAGTGTTTTTTTCGATCCTGAATCGAAAAGCAAAAAAGGAGTTGTTTCGAACAAGATTTCAACCCATTTCTATCTTAACGGAAAAGAAACATCAATTGAGTTATTATCTGGCGGAGAAAAAAGAAGAATTATTCTTGCAACAGACCTTGCGTTAACCGAAATAGCAGAATCTAGAGCTGGAACTCAACTCAATGTTCGCTTTTTAGATGAGCAGTTCGATGGAATGGATAGTAATGGTCAAATTCAAGCTTTTAGGCTTTTTTCTAGGCTTTCTAAAGACAAAGATGGTTTTTTTGTTATATCTCATGACGAAAACTTCCAAAATATGTGTCCTAACGTCGTTTATATTTTGAAAAAGAATGAAATATCTCAAATAGTTTCAAACGAACAATTTAGAAATGCTTCAATAAATGATGAAATTAGTGATGAATTTGAAAAGTTTGAAAAAACTGAAACATTGACAACTCTTTCTTCGGAAGACAAGAAAAAAGCATTAGCTGAAAAAATTAAAAAAATTGCGCAAAACAAAGAGAAAAAAGATTAAAACCAATCTTTAGGCTCTTGAAAAAATAGATAAATTAAAGAAATCTCTCTAATAACTGGAAAAAACAGAGCTATTAAAAATAAAATTGACCAATTTGTATTTAGTCCAATCGACATCAATCTTTTAAAGATTAAGCGATTCATTGTGAATAAAAAAACAGGTAATGTAAAAAAGATACGAATAATCATGTTGACATCAGCATTTTTAAGAATAACGTAGACCGTTAAGGTAAATATAGTTAAAACGATTGACCTTATAAAAAAAGAAAATCTATCTATTTTTTCTTCTTTATTTATAAATGAGTGTATAAAAAGCAATAATTCGATAATCATTTTGATTCTTCCTTTTTAGGAAAAAGAACAAGCAAAATCCAAACAGGAATGAATAAAAATGGATTTATATATACTATAAAAATTGGAATTGAATAATCTGTGCTAATCCCTATTGATTTTAATCTTTGAGAAATTAAAACAAATTGAATAATAACAAAAATTGGTATAAAAATCAAAATTAAAGATCCAAAAGAATTTTCTTGATTTAGTAAGCCAAAGCTAAATTTAAACAAAAAATAAAAAACAACGAAAGAAATCAAACTTCTTATAAAAAATTGAAAACCATTTATTGAATTGTTGTCTTTATTTTCTTTCATCTTTGTTTTCTAACCAATGCTTATAACACATTGATTGGTATTTTTCAGTTCCACCAACATCTATGATTTCTTCGCTGTTATCTATCTTAGAAGTCATCCCAGCATCTTCTCCGCAAACGAAGCAGCAAGCTTTCAGCTTTTCAACGCTGTCGGCAATAGCTAAAATCGAACCCATAAGTCCAAATGGCTTACCTTGAGAATCCATGTCTAACCCAGAAGCAAAGATATGATATCCTCTCTTTTTAAGCTCAATCAACAACTTTAAAGCATTAAAAACATCTTCTGTTGGTAAAAATTGAATTTCATCAATTCCTATATGTTTTATATGAGGTTTTGATTCACAAACTTTAAGAATGTCCAAAGAATTTTCGATATTAACCGCATACATAGAATTTCGACCATGAGAAACTACTTTTTCATCATCGTATCGATTGTCAATTTTTGTTTTAAATAAAAGAAAATCCTTTTTAGCAAAATTTAATCTATTTAATTTTCTCAAAAGTTCTTCAGTTTTTCCACTATACATTGGACCACAAATTATTTCTATTTTTCCATTATTCATTTTCAACCCCTGTTTGCAGATAATTTACAATTTTTTTTAATCCAAAATTTAAGTCATAAACTCGAAGATTATCAATATCTTCTTTTGTGTAAAGAATGCCATGACACTTATCGAAAGAAATACCTTCAGATAATTCTTCTTGTCGATAATAGAAAAATTCTCTATCTTTAATTAAAATGTTTTCTTCATTTATTTTAGAACCAAATTTTTTATAAGAATTTGAACTTTTCTTTTCAAAAAAAGCTTTCGCTTCAATTTTTTCTGTTTTTCCATTAAAAATATCACAAATCAAAAGTTTATCAACATGCGAACATTCCATTCTATAAGGTTTTGTTGGTAAAACAGAAACTTTTCTATAATCAAAAGTCTCATTAAAGCAATTTTCAATTTTAACAGAAAAATCTTTCAATTCTTCTGAAAAAACTGTTTGAACAGATAAAATTGTTAATAAAAAAAGAACTATCTTCATTCAATCACTCCAACGCCTTTAAAAGCTCTTTTTTCTCTTTTGGTAAATTACTTTCATCTATTTTTTCTTCTTTTTTAGAGAATCTATCCTCATCTTTACTGTTATTTTCTACGGCTTTTTTATCTTTTTCTTTTTTCTTTAAAATCTCTTCATGAACCGACTCGTCAACAACTGGCTTACAGGCATCAATTCCTATTTTAAAAATCTTCTCTTTATCTTCAGGCTCAACAATCAATGTGTAAGTTTTTCTTTTAACAGCATAATCTGTTCCGATCATTTGATATTCATACTTTTCAATAATCTCACGAACAACCCCTGGCATTTTCATGACTTTTTGTTGTCCCTCTTGATCCGTAGGCGCTTTTGGGGCTAAAAGGTGGCATAGCACTAGGGTTCCGATTTTGATGTTCATAAAATCTCCTATTGCTTTAAATGGAATTAAAATAGACTTATAGTTTAAATATAATGAATAAAAATCTTATATTTGTATAATTATTTTAACTTTTTTTGAATTATGGATACTAAAATAACATGAGTAAAGTTATTTCAATTAAAATCAAGCCAAAACAACCAATTAAATTTGAAGAAGGCCCTTCTTTAGAGGAGCTAAATCAAATAGAAAGAGAACTTCCCTCTGACGAACAATCTCTTTATTTAGAGTCTTTTTTCAAATACGTTATGAATAATCATAATTCGTTAAATGAAAAAAAATACAACACTGTTAAAAACTTTATATCCCCTATATTAAGCTTAAAATTTACAGAAGTCAAGAAAAAAAGCGTGAGAGTTTTAATTGAAAATTATCTTAAAATAAAACCAGACGATTCTTTGTTTTTATCAAAATTAGACGAAGTCTCAAAAATTGATCATATTTTTAAATTTTATTTTGATCTATACGCTGATGATAAAGCTACTAAGGGATTTGACGAAGCTCTGGATTTACATCAAGATTTTTATTTTATGTGCGAAGAGTTATATATTCAAATTCCGATTTGTTTTGTGTTTTCTTTAATAAACGTAGTAGAGGGATTGAATGATTAAGTTTTTTTGGTTAACTCTTTTATTTGCTTCGTTAAGCTTTGGAAAAGCTCTACAGGTATCTTCAAAATCTATGGAAGGCAGTCAATACTTTGGCGGGGTAAAATCGCCAACGACTCGACTACAGTCCTTTAATCTAACTTATTCAAATGAACATTTTTTTTCAACAAACCTTTCTTACGCTTTTAATAATTCGAGTTTAAGTCTTTTATCGCTATCTTTAACTAAAAAATTTATGTGGGAAACTAATTCTAGGCTTTCTATAGGTTTTGAATTAGGAGTGGGAGTTGCGAATTATAGAGAAAGTATTTCTTTTCAAAATGTTTCAATTTATGGATTAAAACATAACGTATCGATAAATGCTGATTATCTACTAAATGAGTCTGCTTCTTTGATTTTTAGCTATGGAAAAGATCACTACTGGATGACGAATAACAAAATAGATTATTGGGGAAGTGATCCAAGAACTGACTATGCGTTTGATTTTAATTCACCTGAAATAGGTTTGATCTGGAGATTTTAATGAAAAAACTATTTACATTTTTTCTTATCAATTTGATATCATTAGCGACTTTAGGTGAGCAAAACGCAGAAAAAGAGGATCTTCAAAAGCAAGAAGATTCAATGCTTTATTTTAGAGACGGAAAAAGTATCGTGTCTTATGAAAATTATAGCCAATCTTCAATTGTAAACTCATTAGGATATTTAACATATTCTGGAAATTTTATATATGGCGCTGAATTTACTTCTAATTATATAAAAGATTCTCAGTTAAGATTCTTTCACTATCAAGGAGTTTTAGGTTATCGACATTTATGGACTAAAAAGTTTTTGCCCTATGTTTTAGTTATGACAGGTTATTCTTCTTTTAAAGAAGAATCTAAAAATTTAACAGCAGATGGAATATCAAAATCTATAGATTTAGGAGCTGATATTTATAAAAATTGGAGAATTAAAACTTCTCTAGGAGTTAAAACAACTCTATCTAATTATTCAAGCCAAGATATAAAATCTGCTAATTTTACAGATCTTTACGTTATGATTGGGTTTGTTTTTTAAAACAAACCTTTAATATAAAACTCATCAATTCTTAGTTCGTTATAACCATCTCCTACAAAGTTAGAACTATTATTTGGAGAAATCATAACAGAAATCTTTCCTTCATTTGATATATAATTAGAGACTTGATTTTGATTGATAGTTCCTATAATTTCTTGAGAAGAGATATCTTGAGATTCTAAACTTGCTGTGTTTGATCCTAAAATAGTCCATTGATTTGTGGAATAATTATATGCATAAGCAATTATTCCGCCAGATCCTTGAAGAGATATGTTCGAATCTTTAACAGATCCATATCCTCTTATATGAAATTCTAATTTTCTAGCAAAAGTTTTAGCAGGAACTCCAATGTTTGCTTCGATTTTCAAATACTGCATTTCATCACTATTCATATCCCAATAGTAAAGAGAAGAATCAAAATTACCCTGATTAAATCTTTTATAAAAATAAGTTCTACCAGTATCTGGATTTACAGTCATATCGAAAAGTTTATTATCTTGAATTGAGCTAAAATCATAAGGAGTTGAAGAAGATACGCTAATTGTATCATTACCCATTAAAGGATCAAAACTGTATATATTGTAATTTGTAGCACTCCATAACATGAACACTTTTCTATAGTATGGATGATAAGCCATTTTCAAAGGTGTTGGATTAAGTGTTGAAGGAGTTGTTTGAGAAGGTTGATAGTGAGCATTGGCTGGAAAATTACAAGGAAAGCATCTTCTTTTCCAAGAAATACTATCAGCTGTAACGTTATCTATTGACCAAAGATCGTTTGGTTCAAACCACTGAGTTGTTGAAGTTGGAATTTTACTTTTTCCAGAAGCAACAAATAAAGAATTAGTTTCTGGAATATAGACCATTCCATGTTGATATCGACCTATTGGTGATTGGGTTTCGTTTTGATTTGTAATTAAATTATCTCCACCTGGAAATAACTCTTTCCATTTATTTAAAGTCCCATCGTACATGAATAAATCGTCAAAAAGAGAAGATCCAGAAGTATAATCTAAAACTGGACCACTAACGCTTTGAGATTTTCCAAAAAGTCTTAGTCCTCCGAACATGAAAAGTTTATCATTAGAATTTGTCAATTCTGGTAAAATTCTTGAATCTGGAAAATCTCCATATAAATTATCAGCATTATTTGGTTCTTCCCAATTAAAAGGAGCACTTATCCCAAAATTAGCACTCCATGTCATAAGATTTGAGAGAAATGTTTTGTTCGCCGTGACTTCATTCAATCCATTTCCGTAAAGATAAGACTCATATAATCCACCGAAAAGAATTGTTTTCCCAAAATCTGGAACAAATCCTGTCGCAGAAAATCTTAAATCATAAATTTTATCAGTTCTCCAAGTTCCACCAAACCATGGATTTGTATCATTCCTATAAACAATAGAAGCAGAATCATTGCTTGTTAAAGAATTACAAACATCCATGATTGCATCTTTAAAGAAAATCTCTTCACCATACGTTAAAGAACCGACTTGAGTATCTTGCTTGTAGCATCCGATTTGATTTATTTGATGAGTTTCTGCTCTAGGGAAATTTACATTTGTAGAAATTAAAGAAGCTCCAGGGTCTAATGGTTTATTTCCTTTAGAAATTGTAAGAGTATGATAAACAGAAGAATCATTATAGTTGTCTTTTAAACAATTTGATCCATAAACAGTGTTTCCACTTGAAAAAAAACAATGATTCACAAAATATGGAAGATTATCAGCGACAAGAGTTGGTTGCCCTCTCTTTTTTAAATCACCAAAATAACTTTTGTCTTGTAAGTCTAAATTATTCCAATGATTTACAGAACCCCAAGTGTCATCAATTGAAGGAGTTGTATTTTTATAAGTCATTGTTATTTTAAAAATGTTATTTGAAGCATTGGGATTAACTGGCCTTAAAACAGAATCACCATAAGCCCAAATATCTAGACTACCTGTAGCATCATTTTTAGAGGCTGATATGTTGATATTTCCACGATTGCCAGTTCCTTGAATTACAAAACTGGCTTTAGCTTGAGAATCTAAAGCAATAGAAAAAGAGCTTGTTCCAGAATCAACTCCAATAGCGTTAGTTAAAGAGATATCAACAGTTGATCCTTGTGCTAGAGGATTGTTGTTTATGTCTAAAACTGGACCAATTGTAATAGTTGATTGAATAATTTCTGGTGGATTTGCAGATATTCCAGAGGAAGGGTCAGCATATATCCCATTGTATTGAGAAATGACCGGAATAGATCCATACCCTTCACCTGATATAAAATTAACAGTCCAATACCCACATGCTTCGCCAGATTTAGCAACAACCACACTTGAACCTATTTGCGTTGAAGAAATTATAGAAACTTGAGATTCACCCAAAACAGTGTTTGCTGTAGAATTAAATAAAGAACCTAAAGCTGGTGTTGATGAGTTTAAAGAAAAGTTAAAACAATTCGTTCCTAGTGGTCTTAAATAAAAATTAACTAAAGATCCATCTTCAATCACATTATTGAATTGATCCCTAATCGCATTTAAATTGATTGTGATTTGAGAAAGTCCATTTGCCTGAACAGTTCCAATATAAGGCTTAGCTGTAATATCTCCAGTTCCAGGACCAGCTAAAGACGGAAATCGTAAAAATCCAGTCGCTGCTCCAGAAATTACCGTAATCGTTACGTCTCCTCTTTGAGTCGTTGAAGATATTGGAAAAGAGGTTAAACCACCAGAAGTAGGTCTTGTCGTTGGGGTTGTTGCGTTTGCGTTATTTGCTAAAATAGAAACCTCAGTTCCATCTGCAACTATGTTTCCAAATTCGTCTCGTATCGGAAAAGTTTGAATTGTTTTCGTATCGATTCCGCCGTTTGCTATAATACTCGTTGGAGGATTATTAAAACCAATAGTTCCAGAAGGAGGTCCTGGTTTGACGATTGAATTTATTGAGACGTCAAAGCTTGAAACATTTGGCGAAGAAAAAGTTAAAGTATCTGCCGCTATTCCCGTTGTTTGTTTAATAATTGAAAATCGCATAACGCAACTTCTTTTAGAATAAATATACGTTCCACATTCATTATAAGTTCGGCTTATTCCAGAAATAGTATTTGTGGTTGGAGCTTCAACAACAAAATCGCTATCATTTGTAATTGTAATTTCTTGAACATTTACCGCACCAGCAACAACTTCTCCCAAGTTCCAAGAGCTAATAGAATAAGATAAACTCCCAGCAGAAGTTAACCCTTTTCCTGAAATTACTTGTGATTTATCTCCAACAATTAAAGAATCATTCACAATCCCTAGAGAAGTCGGTGAAAATCTAATCTTAACATAACAAGTCGCCAAAACAGGAATTTTTCCAGTATTGCAAGGAGAAGATATGTTTTGAACTGAAAATGGTAAAACTAAAACTGGATTAAAATTTTTAATCTCGTCTGGCCCATAATTTGTTATCCTAACCGTCGCTTCTTTATAATCACCAACAAGAACTCCTCCGAACGGAAGAGATCCAATTGCGACAAGCTCAATTCCAGTTTTTTCTACAATAGTTGTTTCGTCAGCCTTTTTACAGCCAAAAAATGATAAACTGAGAATTAAAATAAATAACGTTTTCATCTTTAATTAAATGGGTTTATTATAGATTGAACTCTTAAATATAAGAATATATCTAATTATTTTTGCGTTTTTTTTATTTTCCATTTAAAAAAAGCATGATTTCATTTAACTCCATTGATTTAGACAAAAACTTAGAAAAAATCGAAAATGAAGTTTCGATAGCGTCTATTCTTGAATTTAATGAAAAAATGGATAAAATGAAAGATTTTTCTCAAGAAAAAAGAATTATTTTAAAAAGCTTAGAAGACAAATATAGAAACTTAAAAGCGCAACTCTTCAACAAAACATACAAACTCTCAAATCCAGAAAACCAATGGATTTCCCAACAAGAAATTTCTGATTTTGAAAATAGACTTTCAACAAAAATGACTCTAAAAGAATATGAAACAAATATCAATTATTTCGATAATTGGTTGTATGATTTAAGAATGACTCAATTTATGAGATTATTTGAATATAAAGTTGAGTCAGATCTTGAAGACTATTTTGCTAAAAAAAATATATTGATGTGCAAATATATAAGAAAAATAGCTTTTGATGAAGCTTTAAAGAAATATAATGGAATAACCAATACAAGTTATAAATTAAAACATATCGATTTTAAAAGAGATTTTCCACAAAAAGAATTATCAACTTTTGTTTATTTATCAATCGATCCAATAGATCTTATCACTTTTAACAAAGTTAATATGGTTATAACTCCAGACGGTGATAAAACTAAGATTTGTGAAGTGAGTCAAATCGTTAATAAATACGTTCTCAATTTAAGCCATAGAGGTCAAAATTTAAAATTAAAAGTGCCATTATACATTGGCGCTATCACTACTAAAAAGGTAAAATAATGGCTAAAAGTATAAATAAAAGATTGCTTCAAATCGAGTCAATTATTGATAGAGCCGAGAAAAAGGTTCGAAAACCTCAATATATCAAATATCCAGCGATTCAAATCGAGACAGAAACTGGGAAACTTATTCAAGAAATTTCTTCAAAAGTGTTTGACGTTAAAGAAAAAAAATGATAAATTACTCTCATGAGTAATATCCCCCAAGAAGGCTATAGATTAGACCAATGTTCTTTTAAAGAATCGGAAAAAGATTTAATCTATTCTAGTTTCGAAAAATTTAAAGAAAAACTTAAAAATTTTGGTCTTGTAAATTTTTGGGAAAAAGGAACTTTAGAAGAAATTGAAAAAGTGTCTCTTCGAAATTTATATGAAATTTCAAACAATTGGGAGAAAGACCTCTTCTCTTTAGAACAAATCTCTTATAAAGTTTTAGTTATTAAAGAGTTTAGACAATTATTTTCACTTATTCAAAAATCAAAAGAAGTATCAATTAAAATAACTGATCAGATCCAAATACTTGAAGATGATTTAAGAAAAAGCTATTCTGCGGTTATAACAAACAATACTCTTTTTTCAGATTATTTCTCATATAAAGAGTTCAAAATTGCACTATCTATGCTAACAAGTGCTGACGTGGTTTCTCTTGATTCTGTTCAAAAATTACGAAAAGAAAATATATTCATTAAATTAAGAAAAAAAATCATATCGGACCGTTCAAATCTTTCTATTTTAATGAAAGACTCAAATCCTCATGTTCATATCAATCAATTATTTAATGAAGATTTTAGAACTTATCAATTGATTAGAACAGAGTTTTATTTAACTCTTTGCGAAGAAGCCTTTAAAATAAAAATACCATTTGGAAAAACAGCTCATACCGAAATCATTAGACCCTCTCACCCATTGGCGGAAACATTTAAATTGGATAGGTCTGAAATTGTCTATTTAACAGTTTCCTTAGACCCTATCGCTGATGCGGAAGTTGAAATCGGGGATGAGATTACATTTAACAATGGAATGAAATTTAATGTTGTCAAAAACCAGGAAGTTGTAAGGCGAGAGATGTTTTATCCAATTTCATTAGATAATTATTCGAAATGTAATTTAACCGTTCCATTTTACTATTCATTTATAAGATGTCAATTAGTTAAAGAACAAAGATCAAACATAAATAAGTTGTTAGATCCTTCAATGGTTGAAGAAGTTTCTCCTCATAAAAAATAATTATATTTAAATTATATTTGTTAAAAAAATCCATTTATTCAAGTATGTACTATTGAGGTTTTAATGAAAACATTATTTTTCTATACAGATACGGAAACAACTGGATTGTTGAAAGAAAGAGATCAAATCTTAACTTATGCGAAAGTTTTGGTTTTGGGTGAAGAGATTTTAGTTGAAGAAGAGATTAAAGTTCTTTTAAAAGACAATGTTTTTCCAAATCCTAAAGCTCTTTTAGTCAACAATGTAAACCCTTTTAGTGAAGACTTTAAGAAAAAAGCATTATCAGAATATGACGCAGCTCATCATTTAGCTAATTTTCTTTTCGACAAAAAAAAAGAAGGCTTTAGAATTGTTCTTATCGCTTATAATTCAGATTATGATGAGAAAATGTATCGAGATATGTTTCATAGAACTGGAATTGTATTTGAATCATTAGTTGACATTATTTACGATCCGTTAACAACCTCTTCTGCACTAGTTGACTCAGGAATGATCAAAACTAAAGAGGTTCAAACCGGATATGGAAAAAGCTATAGATCTAAAAAATTAGAAGACGTCTACAATGCTTTAGGTTTTTCAAGTTCTGGATTAACGACCCATAATTCATTAGAAGATACTAAAATTTTAAAAACTTTAACATCAAAAGTCTATTTTTTAACTTATGGAAAACACATCGAAGAAGCGAGTATTGACGTTAGCGACTGGATTGTCGGAGATTCAAAAACAATTCTTTTCAATGTTGAAAATAGATTAGAACAAAAAACCATTAAAATTCTTAAAAAAGACGAATCTTTCTTTATAAAGCAATTTTTAGTTTTAGATTATGATTTATTTAAAACAAGTGAAGATACTAAAAAATCTATTTACTGGTTAGACTCTCATAAAATCTTTGATCAACTAGATCCAGTTAAAGAGCAAATTCTAATTAACGATATTTATTCAAAAAATCAAACCTTAATCGATCTATACGTTGAAAAACAAAATCCACCAGAAATTAAAGTTTTCAACTCTTTTGAAGAGGCTTATTTTGGTAAAATTGAAAAAATATCAGAACTCAAACTAACCAATCAAGTTGTAGAAAATCCTATCTGCGAAGAACTGATTCGAGCTGAAGAGTATTCTTATTCCCGATACAATAAAGGCTGGAGTCGAAAAGAGCTTGGTGATAATTTTGAAAATGAAGAAATTAAATTAGAAATATCAAGTCAAGTCTCAATATCAAAAGATCCAATCGGCTCTTTTAAATTATATGAAGAAGGAAAAACTATATTAGAATCTTTAAAAAAGACCGAAATTTTAGAGTATTTAGTTAAAAATAAAATTGTTGAAGACAAAAGTGAGCTTTATAAAAAAGCGTCTAATTTTATGGTCGCTATTAAAAATTTTTCCAATCCAAAACATCCGTCTTTGTTAGAAGAAGAGTTTAATGAAAATAAAACTTTTGTCTTCAATGGAGCTAACCAAAATCATAAAGAAATGATGAAAGGGCTTTTAAATCATTATCAAAAGAATAATTCAAAAGCCTTTAAAAATATAAATTTACCTGATTTTAAAATAAATCTTGGTTTATTTAAAAAGAAATAAGAGAGGAAAGTCAAAATTGACTTTCTACTCATCGTTTAAATCGTTTTTTCTTAAATCTTGTAATTCTACTTCTTTTTTTGAAGGAACTGATACGGGATTTCTTTTTATTTCAAAAGCATCATCTAAATTTCTTTCATGAGGAGACTCAACTTTTAATAATTTACCCTCTTCACTAATAACAAACTTGCCTTGAGTTCTCTCCGCTGGCAACCCATTTTTTACTCTAGCCATTGAAAGATACGTTTCACATTTAGCTTTATGTTTTTTTACAAGCTCAATTGTTTTTTCAAGTTCTTCTCTATATTTTCTTTCTTGACTTAGTTTATCTTTTAAAAATTCTTCTCGAACCGATACAATTCTATCTCCATCTAAACCAAGCTCTTCTTTAACTTTAATTGTTGGCTTTGCGCTATCAATCTCTGGAATTTCCACAACTTCTCCACTTCCTCCTAAACGAGGATCTGCTAATTCAACTCGACAACGTTTCGTTTCAGCTTGAAGCGAAGCTAATTCTTGCTCTAATGAATTATTCCACCAAATCTCTCCTTTTAATTTTTGAGAAACTTCCTGACTCTCCCGAACAACAGCTTCACCGCTTGAATTCACACCAATTGAAGTGTCTCTTGATAATCGACCTTTTTCTTCTAATCTTAAATCTAGTGTAGATAGCTTATGCTCACTCGCACACGCAGATAAAATTAAAGATAATGCTATAATTGTTTTTTTCATAATTTACCTCTCTTCTATCTAATATCCTTATTTTTATTTTTATTGAAAATAATCTTAAATATAAGGTTTTTAAATTAAGTATAATTTAAATTATTGAATAAATTCCATTTAATCAAATATAGACGCAGTATAAAATATAATAAGTAGGAGCTTTATCAGATGAGTATCGATCTATCAAAAATTAAGTTCACAAATCTAGTCCAACGTTCGCACTGGACAATTCCTATGGGTGTTGGAAATGTAAAAAAGCAAATTCAAGGAGTTTTAAAAAAAGGACTAAACGGATTTGTAATAACTGATCAAAACATCATGAGTGGTGTTTTGGAGACTTATTTTTTAAGCAAAGATAAAGATTTTTTAGAGAAAAGTAAAATTGAAAAATTGCCAATTGGTATTGGCGCAATTATGGATTTCACAGACGATTTAGAAAACAAAGATTTATCTAGATTATTCTCCTTAACTCTTTACGCAAAAAATCAAACAGGATATAAAAATTTAATTTATCTAAATTCGATTAGTTCAGACCCAAACCATACAGATATTGAAAACTTAAAAGGACACAAACGTCTTTCAATTTCCGAACTTATGGAAAGAAGTGAAGATTTAGTTGTTGGCTCTGGCGGAATTAACGGATTATTGGCTCAATCTATCATAAAAGGAACGGGTCAAGAAGAAGATTTAGCTCAAATTTTTAAAGAAAATTTTGGAGATGACTTTTTTATAGAAATCCACTACAGACCAATCAAAACTAATTGGGACCAAACTCTTAAAAAGTACGTAGCTAATGATGATGATATTCAAAAAACAGTGAATCTTAGATTGATCGAAATTGCAGAAAAATACAATATCAAATGTTGCCTTGTTCAAAGTTCCTACATGACAGATCCTTCTTATTACAAGATTCAAAACATTCTAATCCAAAACCATCCAGATTATAAAAAAAGTGGCTGGATTTTGGACCAACCCTATGCTATAATGAGTGTAGAAGAGATGTATGAATTTATAAAAACCAATTCTCCATATATCAGTGATGAAAATTTTATAAAATTCTGTGAAAACACTCAGATCATTCTTGAAAAAGTTAAAAATATAAAATTAGATTTTACCCCTTCTCTTCCTCAAATAAAATATGGAGAACATGAAGTTAATTTAGATAAAAGTTATGAAGATAAGTTGATTGAGTTAAGAAATAATCTAGTTGGATTTTGTGATTTAATGGTCCATGTTATAGATAAGTCGATAAATGACATATCTTTAAGAACTACAATTAAAACTATTATTCGATTAAAAAAAATAGATTGGAATAATAAAGAAGAAGTTGAAAGGCTAGCTTTTGAGTTAAAAGTTATGCAATTAAACGGAGCGATTCGTCTTTTAGACTACTTTCTTTTATTAGAAGACGTAACGAATTATGTGAGAAGTATAGGTAAATATCGAGGGTTCGGTCGTGGAAGCGGCGGTGGCAGCTTTTTAACTTACGTTATGGATATTTCAGATGTTCAGCCGATTAAATACAAATTGCTATTTGAAAGGTTTTTAACAAAAGAACGTATCGGAGTTTTTTATTTTGATATAGAAAATTATCCATATATTAGAAAAGAAGAAGAAAATTTAGAAAATCCTAGTTTTCAAAAAATTAAAGATATGATTATCAATGATCGGGAAAAAGATATAAATTCAGATTATTTAGAAAAAGAGCTTTTTTACCTTGAATGTAATCCTAATGACGCGGATTATCTTTATGAAACGGCTCAATCAATTTTAAAAAATGGCCAAAAAATTGAAAACAAAAACAACTCAACAATATCATATTTAATTGGAATAACTGATAAAATACCTACTGATTTTATTAAAAGTACACCAACAACTTTACCTGACTTCGATTATGACACAGATGCTCGAGACGAAGTTAAAGTTTATCTTACCCAAAAATATGGAATCAACAACGTTACGCTAATGGGGACTATTGGTACATTAAAAACCAAAGGAGCCATTAAAGATATTATTAGACAACTTAGACCGTTAGTTGACGAAGATGGGAAAATAATTAAAGCAGAAATGCCTCAAGACGACGTTAATGCTTTAACTAAAAAATTTGATTTATTTAAACCTGCTGATTTTAAAACAGAAATAGAATTTTTCGAAGCAACGGTTAAAGCAGACAACTCTTTACAAAAATTTTTCAATGAAAATAAAGATATCGACGAAGCTTTACGTTTATTACTTGGAAATGCGAAATCTACTGGAATTCACGCTGGTGGAATAGTCGTTTCTGCTAGAAATGTTCTAGAAGTCATGCCAATGACTTGGTCTTTTGACGAAAACATGTGGATTACTCAATCAGAAATGGCTTATGTTGAAAGAGTTGGCTTGATTAAATATGACTTTTTGGGATTAAAGACTTTAGGGGACTTAAATAGGGTTTTAAAATTAGTTAATGAAAGACACAATAAAAATTATAATTTAAGTAATATCCCAATGGATGAAAAAGAAATTTTTGAATTATTTGTAAGAGGTTTAACAGAATCTGTTTTTCAATTCAATACTCCTCTAGCTACAAGTATTTTAGTTCAATTAAAAGATGTTAAAAGTATAGTTGATTTAGCGATTATTACCTCTATAGCAAGACCAGGTCCGTTAGCTATGGAAATGGATAAAACATTTATTGGAAGAAATACAGAAAAAGAACCTATCACTTATCTTCATCCAAGTTTAAAAAATATACTAAATGAAACATTAGCGATTTTGGTCTTCCAAGAGCAAGTTTTGGAGATATCAAAAGAAATTGGAGACTTAGATAAAGATGACTCTGTTAAGTTGATGAAAGCTTTATCTAAAAAGAAACCTGAATCTGTTCAAAAGTTAATTGAAAAATTAAAAACAAATGCTATAAAAAACAAAGGCTTTACAGATCATACCGCTCAAACAATGATAGATCTTATTCAAGCATTCAGTTTATACGCTTTTAATAAATGTCTAACTGGGGATACTTTAATTAAAACAGAAAAAGATGACTCAATTTCTATTTTAGATATTAAAAATAAATTGAAAAAAGAAAAAGTTTTTTTAAAAAGCTTCAATGTAGAAACCAGTTCTTCTTTTAATGATGAATGTTTAGCTGTTCATGAAAGTGGAGAAGTCGATGTTTATGAGGTTGAATTTGAAGACGGATCTAAAGTTAAATGTACAATGAACCATGAATTTTTATGTGAAAATGGAATTAAATATACTTTAAAAGAAATAATTGCTAAAAATTATAAAATAATGACAAGTTCTGATAAAACTACAATTGGAATTAAAAATATAAAACTTATAGGAAAAGAGCAAACTTATGACGTGGAAATGCGCTCTGATTTTCATAATTTTATTCTTGAAAATGGGATCGTATCAGGGAACTCTCACGCCGTAGCTTACGCCGCCGTTTCTTATTTATGTATGTGGTTTAAAAGCCATTATCCATTAGAGTGGTATAGCGCTGTTTTAACTGGTGCTGACAAGGAAGATTTTAAGATCATCTACCCAAAATGGAAAGATTCTATCAATAGACCGGATATTAACTTAAGTAAAGAGGGATTCATCATTGATGACACTGTTAAAAAGGTCATTATGCCTTTAAGCTCAATCGAAGGCGTTGGCGATAAAGCGGCAGACAACATTATTAAAAACCAGCCTTATTCTTCTTTTAGCGATTTTTACAGTAAAATTGATAAGCGTCAAGTTAATAAAAAAACAATCTTAAGCTTGATCTTTTCTGGAACTTTCGACTCAATGAAGCCAGAAGATTTCTCTGTTAACAAATGGCGAAAAACTTTAGTTGGTTATTTTATTAAATTAAAACATGCCGCTAAAAAACCAAGCGCAAAAGAAAAATTAGAAGATGAAGCTTTTTTCAAATCAGTCGCTGATATGAATCGAGGAGCTATGTTAAAAGAAGAAATCACTCTTCTTAACTTCACAGCTTTTGACTATTTTGATTACTATAAAGACAAAATGACAATTACCGCTAAAAAAGAATTTGGAAAAGAAGCGATTAAACCTGGGCAAGTCGCTGAATATCCAGATAAAGCTTCTGTTGTAGTTGGAGGATCGGTTCAAGCGATTAAATTTTTTGTAGTTAAAAATCAAAACAGTAAAATTTTTGGTCGAGAAATGGCAAGTTTAACTATTAACAACGCAGGAGAATCAGTTGAAGTTGTTATTTTTCCAGATACTTTAGAGAGAGATCCATCAATTCGCGAGCTAGACGACTATACTCCTGTTATTATTCAAGGATCTGTGAGCCGATTTGGTGGAAAATTATCAATTTCATACAATAAAGGAATTATTCTTCTTTAAAAAATAACGAAAGAGGGACCCTAACCCCTCTTTTTCTTACATTTTTTTTCTAAATCTCTATATGAGACACTCAAAATAGGTATTTTAAATTTGAACGTGCTCTAAAGGAGTTTAAATGAAAAGATTGTCAAATGCTGATTTGATTCGAAAATTAGACTATAGCGAGGGAAATTATCAACAAGCTTATGTCTCTAATGCTAAAAATGTTCAAGATGAAGGTTTTAGGCATTTTTTAGGCTCAACAATTAAGGAAGATGAGAAGAGAAGAGCTGAATTTGAGAAACAAAAAGCGATTAAAGCTTCGAATTAAATCGAAGCTTTTTTTTATTTCCTTTTAAAAGGTAAAATTTCTGCAGATTTTTCCTTAACACTTTCAAAATTATCACCAGAAACTTTTAAAATTATACTTTCTGTTTTGTTTTTAGATAATTGATACTCTCGAGCTGAGCATGAAGAGCATTTATAATGGCCATTTTTTTGAATAGATTTACTTTTATTGAGATCCATTCTTGAAACTTTACAAGATTTTCCACAACCACATTTTAAATAAATCTTATCTCTAGACCATGGTGCCAATTTAGAAACATCAATACCTAACTCTTCAAATGTTCTTAAAACATCCACTTCTGGGGGAAGTTTAACTGCTTTTAATTTTTTATTTGAAACATCAATTTTTTGACCCTTCCTCTGCGCCCTAGCACAATTCGAGCAAATAGAATCACTATTATCCTTGATAGATTCTGTCTCTTTTTTTAAAGCATAGCTATTGGTAAAAAGATAGTCTTTTTTACATTTATCACAACACCAAATAACTTTCTTTTTAGAAAATTTTGGTAATTCTTCAGGATAGTAGTTGTATCTAGCTTTTGTTTTTTCTCGATTTATCATAAATCCCTCAATCTCTCACTATTTATATCAAATAAGAATCAAAAGTCAAGTTAATTTGTTCTTTTTTGAGATTTTTAAAGAAAAAACTTGAAATGATCCTTTTTGATACAAAAAAATGAAAAATCAGTCTTGACTTTTATTTTATATTGTTATAATTTGTCTTCAAGAGGAGATATTTGGGATGAATCAAGATAATCAAAAAAGAAACGATCAAAACGATTTTTTAAAAGGGCCATGGTTTACTGTACTATTCTTTGCTCTTTTTATTGTAATGTTTTCTGTCATGTTTAATAAGAAAAAAGAATTATTAAAAGAAATTTCTTTTAATGAATATATTCAATCAGTGAAAAAAGGTGAAGTTGATTCTGTTGAATATCGAGGAAATGAAATTTATGGAACATTTAAATCAAGCAATGTTTCTAAAGGAATTTCTTTTAAAACGTATGGAGATACAAGTTCTGAGTATTATTTAAAAATTTTAGGAGAAAACAATTTAACTCCAAAATACTCTCCAAAAGAAGAAGATATATCCGTTTTTTCAATCATCTTAAACTTCTTGCCACTTGTTTTACTCGTATTTGTTTTATATACCCTCTTTAAAGCATTTAAAAATGCTGGTGGCGGTGGCGGAAAAATGATGAGTTTTGGAAAATTAAATCTTGTCAATTTAAATAACTCTAATACAAAAGTTAAATTTGAAGATGTTGCCGGAATGGATGAAGCTAAAGAAGAATTAACTGAAATAGTTGACTTTTTGAAAAATCCTAAAAAATATACAGACCTTGGAGGAATTATTCCAAAAGGAGCTTTATTGATTGGTCCTCCAGGGACTGGAAAAACAATGATCGCAAAAGCAACGGCAAATGAAGCGGGTGTTCCATTTTTCGCAATATCAGGCTCAGATTTTATCGAAATGTTTGTTGGAGTTGGAGCTAGCCGAGTCAGAGATTTATTTGAACAAGCAAGAAAACAAGCTCCTGCCATTATCTTTATTGATGAAATTGATGCTGTCGCAAAACAAAGAGCTGGTTCTCAATTCGGATCAAATGCTGAAATGGATCAAACCTTAAATCAGTTATTAGTTGAAATGGATGGTATTGATGAGAAAAATAAACAAATCATAGTCCTTGCCGCAACTAATCGTGTAGACATTTTAGATCAAGCCTTATTAAGACCTGGTCGTTTCGATAGAAGAGTAAATATCCCTCTTCCAGATATTGAAGGTCGAAAACAAATTCTTTTAAGTCATGCTAAAAATAAAAAAGTGAGTGAATCAGTAAATTTCGACCTTCTCGCTAAGGGAACTTCAGGAATGAGTGGCGCTGATTTGTCAAATCTTTTAAACGAATCTGCGATTTTTGCCGCCAAGAATGGAAAAACAGAAGTTGACATGGATTCTATTGAAAAAGCAAAAGACAAAATTTTAATGGGAACTGAAAGAAAAAGTTTAGTAACAAATCCTAAAGATAAAGAGAAAACAGCTTATCATGAAGCTGGACATGCTTTAATTACAAAACTGTTAAAATTAAACTCTGTCTATAAAGTCTCTATCATTCCAAGAGGAAGAGCTTTAGGCGTAACGCAAATAGTTCCAGAAGATAATCAAGTCTCTTATTCCTCTCAAAAAGCTAAAGATTTTATCTGTATGTTAATGGCTGGACGTGCCGCTGAAGATGTTGTTTACGGTGAATATACAACAGGTGCTAGTGATGACATTAAAAGAGCAACTGATATTGCGAGAAGAATGGTAACTGAATGGGGATTTAGTGAAAGTTTTGGACCAATGAATTTATCTTCTCCACAGAGTCAGTTTGAAGCTAGTTCAATTTCACCTGAAACGCAAAGAAAAGTTGATATTGAAATTTCTCAAATTTTAAAAGATTGTTATGAAAAAACAAAAGAAATTTTAATAACAAATGAGAAAAAGCTTCAAAAAATAACAAAACTTTTACTTGAAAAAGAAACAATTACTGGAGAAGAAGTTTTACAAATTGTTCAAGAGAATTAAAACTTTAAAAAAGAGAGCCTAAAAACTCTCTTTTTTATTTTGCCAATACAAATGTTGAAGCTCCAACAGAACCATTGGCTCCACCAAAACCAGCCGTTCCTGCATTTCCAGCAGAAGTTAAAACATTCACATATCTTGTATTATCAGGAGATAAGATATAAACCTTTCCACCACTTCCTCCAGCGCCATTACCTCCGCGACCAGTTCCTGAAACATTACAATTGTTTGTAAAAAATAAAGAACCTCCAAATGTATCGTAATAATTACAAGATAAATTATTTCCGCCACTACCACCAGATTGACCTCTTGCATAAATCGTTCCAGTTCCCGTTATTAAATTATGTGAATGAACTATTAAAATTTGACCATTAGCTCCTCTAGCCCCGCCACCACTACCTCCATAAGAATTTCCAGTACCGTTAGCGTAAGAGTTTGAAAAAAGAGGAATATACATAAACATACCTGTCGATCCAGCAGCTCCACAAAAGTATTTATTTATAGTACTATTTCCTCCATGCCCACCTCTAGACATAACTTTATATGAGGCTATTGGAGGAATTTCCCCATTGATTGACCCTGATCCACAAGCCAATCCTTGTGAAGAAGCCGAAATTGAAGAGATGGAAGAACCTCCAAGAGTTAGTTCATTAAAATTACCCCCGCTTAAAATGTTTGAATTTGAACCATTTATCGGTCCAACGGAAAGTTGTGATTCAAACGTAGTTCCAGACGACGGAGCGTAGGCAGCTAAATATGTCCCACCGCCAGATCCTCCATATATACCTCCAGCAGCATATGGAACGTTTAAAGCATTTGTTGTTCCATATTCAGTTCCTTGATAATAAGTCGATCCATTTCCACTTTGAGAATTCGCAATAAATACTCCACTTAAATTTGAAGCTAAAGATCCACTTGGCATTGGAATTGTAAAAGTTTGAATCGCTGTGTTTGTCATAGAAGTTGCGTGAAGAAACGGAGAACCTTCTGCTATAATGCTTCCATTGTTTGACAAAGTTCCTTTTACACCTAGAATTGTATATTTTTGAATACTTGTTGTTGTAATTGGTTGTCCAGGATTATTGGTCGGATCTAAACTATATGTTGACGCAGAGTCATAGACAAATTGTAGAACAGCACCAGCGCTAACTGTTACATTGTTAAAATCATAATTTCTTCCAGCAACTAAAGTACAAGTTCCAGAAGAAACAGTTAAATTTCCAGAAGAAAACGTACAGTTTCCACTTGAACCTGTTATGTTTGATTGTAAGCCATATGGCCATCCAAGCTGATAATTGAAAGAAGATGTCAATGAAGTCGAATAATAATTGTAAGAATCTTTAGCTCTAACATTAACATAGATAAGCGTGTTTTCGTTTTGAGCAGGAATTGTTAATGCAGTTGCTGTTAGAGTTGTTGTTCCACTTGTTAAAAGAGAAGTCCAATTTGTAATTTCAGTACCACCACTTGAAGTTCCAATACTGTATTCATAGGAAATAGAATTTCCTTCAGCATCTATGGCTGCTGGAAAACTGAGCGATGGTGTTTTTGTTTGAAAATGTAAACCAGATAAAGTTAAATTCCCAGAAAATGTTGGAGCAGAGTTGTAAATACAAATCGAACCACTCGCGACATAGCTAGGTTCAGTACATGTCGCAATTGAAGGTGAAGCGATTGAAGATCCAATCGCACAAGTGTCTGTTCTAAAGCCGTGAGGAATAGTTGTGATTATTGTTCCAGCTGGAGATTGATAGTTGACTGTTTGTCCAGAACAAAAAGATATTGCTACAGAATTCGAACTCCACGATTCTCGACAATCAATTGGATAAAATGTTACAGTTCCATCACAGGTTTGAAGAGTGTTGTTTGAAAATATCGCATTATATGTATTAAGTGAGCAACTATTTCCGCTTTGATGATAATTTGAATTACAGCTAGTTATTTGACAACTTCCAAAAATAGTTCCTGCCCAATTCTTATATCCACTTGAAGCGTTCAAAGATGATAATTCCGAACTTAGACAAGATGTTTGATTAGAAATACAACTTCCACTACTTAAATGATAACCAGTTCCATTGGTGTTAGATTCTCCGCTACAAGCTGTTATTTGGCAAGATCCAAAGCTTGTCGATCCATCCCATTTTTTTGTTCCAGAAGTTGCGTTCAAAGATAATAACTCACTTGGAGAGCAAGATATTTGATTAGAGACACAACTTCCACTATCTAAATGATAACCAGATCCATCTGTGCTTGATTGTCCACTACAAGCTGTTATTTGACAAGATCCAAAGCTTGTCGATCCATTCCATTTTTTCAAACCATTTGTAGCATTCAAAGAACTTAACTCAAGAGCGGAGCAAGTGGTTTGATTTAAAGCGCAACTTGATCCTTCTAGATGATAACCAGATCCATCACTGTTTGTTTCTCCTGAACAATTCAACGCAAGACAAGAACCAAATGAAGATCCTTGCCAATACTTAACACCATTTGTAGCATTTATAGATAAAAGTTCAGAAGAAGAACAAGTGGTTTGATTAAGAACACAGCTACCAGAAGATAAGTGATATCCAGTTCCATTTGTATTTGTCTCACCTAAGCATGAAGATATTTGACAAATTCCATAAGTTGATCCATTCCAAATTTTTATTCCACTTGAAGCACTTAGCAGATTTAATTCTCCACTAGAACAAGAAACTGAATTTGGTTGACATCGATTATTTGCTAAATCAATATGATAACCAGTTCCATTAGTGTTAGATTCTCCACTACAAGAATTAACAAGACAAGCACCATAAGAAGATCCAGTCCATAGTTTTGTTCCACCAATCGCACTTAAAAAACTTAACTCACTAGCTGAACAATTCGTTGTATTTGATACACAACTATTCCCTTCTAAATGATAACCAGAACCATCGATATTATTTTGACCATCGCAAGAAGTGATTTGACAAGAAGAATAACTTGATCCTAACCATGATTTGTATCCATTAGTTGCGTTAATTGCTAAAAGCTCACTTGAAGAACAAGATTTTAAATCACTAACGCAACTTCCATTTTCAGAGTGAAATCCAGAATTACAAAGTAAAGTTTCTGTTCCAGCAGAAGAACCCTCTAAACAATCTGTTAATTTTTGTCCATTTGTGATTGAACTTAAAACACTTCCCGCTGGTGATAGTTGTGTTTGAATCATTCCTGAGCAAAACGAAACAAGAGTTTCTGATTGATTTCCCCAAGCTTCAAAGCATTTCTCGGCACTTACAACTCTTTGACCATCGCAAGCTAAAAGAGTATTTACAGGATATTGAGCATTATAAGTTCTTAGTACACAACTATTCGACAATAAAACATACGAGCTATCACAAGAATCGATTTGACAAGAATCGTAGTTAAGATTTGTGCTATTCCATAATCGATAAGAAGATAAAGATCCTGTTGGGGTTGGTGAGCAATTTATTTTATTTAAAACACATCCATTTCCATCGCTATGATAGCCATTTGGAGAATTTTCATTATCACATCGAATCGCAACTAAACTCTGTACAGTAGAGCCTGCAGAGCAAAAAACATCTCTAGATCCATTTGATATTTGTAGTGTTCTTATTCCAGAAGGAGACACATAAGTTCCTTTTTGTGAAAAACAATTTGAAGCATCAGTTATATTTTGACTTCCCCAATTCTCTCTACAATTCACAGGATTTATTCCAGTTTGAGTTCCATCACAAACAAGTAGCGGGTTTGAAGGATAAATTGGTGTGTACGTATTAAGAGAACACAATCCACTTTCTACATGATAATTAGAAATACAAGCTGTTGCTTTACATGAGTTGTAAGAAGTTCCGTTCCAAGTTTTTGTTCCAGCAGTAGAATTAGGAACATCCACGCAAGCTTGAGTATTAGAAACACAACTTCCATTTTCATTGTGAAATCCACTATTACAAAAAAGAGTTTGAGACCCAGTTGTTTGACCTGTTGCACATTGAGTCTGCATTTGTCCATTTGGAACAATTAACGAAAAAACTCCTGCTGGAGATTGAATAACTCGACTTTGTCCAATACAATAAGAAATATCTGTAGAATTTTGCTGACCCCAACTTTCTTTACATCCAATTGGAAATTGAACTGATTGTCCTTGACAAGCGGAAAGATTGTTGGAATCATAGATTGGTAAATAAGTATTGTTAATACAAGCATTATTTTCAATATGATAAGAAGAACTACATGTTTGAACAATACAAGCAGTATACGAATTTCCTGTCCAATTTTTTTGACCCACTCCATTTGGAACTGAACAAATCTGTTGATTAGCCGCACAAGCCCCATTTTCTGTATGATAAGAAGTATTACAAATAACCGTTTCTAATCCTATATTTTCCCCTTCTAAGCAATATATTTTTCGAGTTCCATTTGCGATGTTTAAAATTTTAAAACCAGATGGAGATTTAACTGATTTTTCCAAATTTGTAGAATTTAGAAAAGAATCACATTGAGACAACTCTGTTCTTCCATAGTTCACATTATCGACTAAAACTTGACACTCTTGAATGGTTCTACTAACAGTTCCATTTCCTTGACAAGGTGTTAAAGGATTTGGTGAGTAATTTGAATAAATCGGAAGAAACGTTACATTTCCAGAACCTGATAAAAGATTAACAGCTTTTTCCGGAAAATTACCTCTAATATACATAAGTCCAAAAACTGGTTGCAATGTTTTATAAGGTTCATATAAAACTTCTAAATAACAAGATTCTCCAACATTTAAAACACTTGAGCATTGATTCGATCTGATCGTATAACTCAGTGGAAGAGTTATAATCATTTGAGCGGCTGTATTTCCAGAATTTGTAATTGTAATTCCTCTATATGGTAGAGAAGTTCCTTGAACAAAGCCTTCTCTCATCGAAGTTGAAATAATAGTTTGAGTGTTTCCCGTAGAGGTTTGAGGTCTATCAACAACTTTTACTGTAAATAAGGTGGTTATTGCACTTTTGTCATTTGAGATTTCAATGGATTCATTATATGTTCCATCTTTAATTTGTGTAGAATCAAACAAAACAGAAATTTCACATCTCGAATTTGGTTGAATTGTTTCTAAGCATAGATTTTTTTTCATAGAAAATCCATTTTTAGAAGGAAATTTAAATTTATACGTTATTGGACTTGAAGATGAATTTGTTAAAAAAAGAGAAAGTTCTATTTTTGGTTTAAGAATTGAAGCAATTCCTAGATCAATCGCATCTTTTGGGTAAACTAAAAAATTATTAGCACTTGTGATTTGATTCAAATCAATCGTTGTATTTGAAGAAATAGAATAAACCGGAACTCCATTTTCAACAGAGGTCGTATCTTCACTTTTGGTACAACCAAAAAGAAAAGCTAAAATAGAAAAAAAATAGACAATTCTCACTCTTTTTAAATGTGTTTTTTAACTATAAATCGCTTAAAAATGCTGAGTTTTTAGATTTAGCTAATTATTTTATTATTTTTAATTGAAAAATTAAACAAAAACAACTCTTTAGGTAAAAGATTATCCATTTATAGGGTATGAAAAACATTAAAAATTTTATTATATTTTTAGGTCTATTTTTAACAACTATTGCAAAAGCTGATTTTACATATTCAGGAGCAAGTCTTGTTTCTTTAGATTGGGATCAAACAGTTTCAGGAACTGCCCCGACAGCAACGTTAAGCTTTAACTATGTTTCAACAGGATCAAATCTTCTATCTCCAACTTTAAGTGGTACTGACGCTGCTAAATTTAAAATATCTACAGATCGATGTTCTGGACTAACCGCAAAAACTTGTACAGTTACATTAACATTAAATAGAATTTCAACCGCAGGAACTTATACTGCGGTTTTAAATTTATCAAATTCAGCTCCAGCGTCAATTCAATTATCGACTGTTGTTAAAGTTGCGGCTTCTTCGGGGGGGTCATCTTCGACTGAAGCTATCGCTTTTTCTCCAACTTCTCTTTCTTCTTTTTTATTTGATACATATACTTCTCAAAATGTCTCTCTAACTTTAACTAATAATGGAACAAATCCTATAAAATTAGGTGCTCTTTCTTGGAGTACTCCTTCTTCTTATCTTATTATAACAATGGATCGATGTTCAAATGCTAATTTAACGACAAGTTCTTCAAGTAAATCTTGCTCAATCACGGTTCAAGTTAAAAAACCTCTATCAACGGTTAATTCTAATTTAACGATTAGCGGAGGAACTTCTGCTAGTGCGAGTTTAGCTTTTTCTTTAACAGGTCCAGCGTCTTGTACATTTAATGGTCAAACATATCTTGATGGAGCTTCTATAAATGGATATACTTCAGCAACTGTTCCTTATGGTCAACTATGTAGTTCGGTAGCGGTTAAAGGTGTTTGTTCAAATGGAACAATATCACCTACTGTAAATTCAGCGACTTGTACGGTTCAACCCGCTTTACGCTGTACAATTAGTGGAAAAACATACGCAGATGGAGCCTCTATAAGTGGATATACTTCAGCGACAGTTCCATATGGGCAAACATGTAGCTCAGTAGCAGCAACAGGAGTTTGTACAAATGGATCAGTTTCAAATGGAGTTGTATCAACAACATGTAGCGTTACGACATTGGATTGTACATATAATGGACAAACTGTTCCTCATGGAAGTTCAGTCCAAGCTTATCAATCTTCAACAGTTCCTTTTGGACAAACATGCTCAGCAGAAACAAGAACTTGTACAAACGGAAATTTAAGTGGATCTTTTACAAATACATCTTGCTCAGTTTCAGCTCCACTTTCTTGTAATTATAATGGACAAACAATTGCTAGTGGTCAAACTGTTTTAGGATATTCTCAATCAACAGTTCCATATGGGCAAACATGTAGCTCATACACAATGACTGGAATTTGTCAAAATGGAACGATAACAAATCAACCAACATTTTCTTCATGTACAATGACTCAACCACTTGATTGTTCATTAAATGGTCAAACAATTATTAGTGGTCAAAAAATAACAATGTTTGAGAATAGTTCAGTTCCATATGGAACTTTATGTAAACAAGAACAAAGACTTTGTACAAATGGTTCTTTAAGTGGAACTTTTACAAATGCGTCTTGTACTGTTCAACCAGGTGCGACTTGTTCATTTAATGGACAAACAATTGCGAGTGGGCAATCAGTTTCTGCATATGCTACAAGTAGCGTAGCTTTTGGGCAAACATGCGCTAGTGAGCAAAGATTGTGTACAAATGGAACTTTAAGTGGTTCAAATACTTTTTCTTCATGTAGTGTAGATCAAGCGTTAAGTTGCACATTTAATGGACAAACATTTCCTCATGGAGCTTCTATTCCAGGATTTAGTTCAAATTCAGTTCCTTTCGGAACTTTATGCTCAACTGTAGCAACTTCTGGAATTTGTCAAAATGGATCAATCACAAATCAACCAACTTTTTCTTCTTGTACTGTTCAATCCGCTAATAATTGTACGTTCAATGGACAATCAGTTTTACATGGAGATAGTGTTCAAGCTTATGCAACAAGTAGTGTTGCTTTTGGAAATACATGTTCTAGTGAACAAAGAACTTGTAATAACGGAACCTTGAGTGGATCAAACACATTTTCAGCTTGTACAGTTTCTCAACCTCTCGATTGTACTTTCAATGGACAAACTGTTCTTCACGGCGCAAGCGTTTCAGCTTATGATTCTGCCAGTGTCGCTTTTGGAAATTCTTGCGTAAGTGAGCAAAGAACTTGTAATAATGGTGTTTTAAGTGGTTCAAAAACAATCGCTTCTTGCGTTGTTGATCAACCACTTAATTGTACATACAATCAACAAATAATTCCACATGGTCAATCAGCTAGTGGATTTACACAATCAAGCGCACCATCTGGATCAAGTTGCTCTATTTATGCGACAACTTCTCTTTGCGATAATGGAAATTTAGTAAATCCTCCAACTTCTCCTACATGTTATGTTGCATTTCCAGAATGGATATCTCCAACAAATCCAAATTTAGCGATTTGTCAAGGGTCGACAAGTTTACCATCAACTCTTGTATGTCATAAAGATTCAGTTTCTGGCGACGTAATTCCAAACACTGAATGTAGTCAAGCTATTGCTCCAGCAAATACAGTTTTTCAATCACCAGCTGGCAACGTTGTTGATACGATAACAAATGGAACTGAAACAAACCAATGCGCAATTGGTTCTTCAACAAAAACTTTTGTTTCACGAAGTTGTGATAGTGGATTTTTCGATAATGGAACAAGTTGTACGGCTTCAACTTTTACAGCAACCTATAGTACATACAGTCCAGATCCAGCAACTATCCAACCATGCGCAGGAAATGTTCAATCTACAAGAACTATTCTTTCTTGTAAAAGAGATGTTGATAACGTATCTGTAGCGACATCTTTTTGTACAGATCCTAATCCAACAATTACAACAGCATCACCTGTTGGACAATTTAGTCAAGCAATAACAAATGGAACAAACATTTATCAATGTGCTTCTGGAGCAACTGTTCAAACATTCTTAAAAAGAACGTGTTCAACTGATTATTATTCAACAACAACTGATTCAACTGGAAGTTGTGCTTTAAGATCTTTAATGTTTCTAAGTCCTCAATTTGGAGATTTGCAAGTTTTAACATATGGATATATGGCTGCTCCAAATTTAGGTATAACAAATGGAGATCCTGAATTAACCGGAGATATTGGAGCTGCTGGCTTTGTTAATGACAAAAATTTTTCTTTTTACTATAATCGTGGAGTTTTAGGAACAGTAAATGATAGATACTTGCTTTATGTAGGTGTTTACTGGTCAAGCAACGTTCCCCAGGTTATAAGTCTTGATCGAGTCAATAAAACCTCAAGAGTTTTAACAAGTTTTACTTATGCAAGTGCTTTATTTAAAGCAACTACAAATGATGCCTCTATTTTAGATACAAATTTTAAAGTAAGTGAGGCTTTGAATGGGTATGTGTATTTTAAAGTTTCTACATCTTCTGGTGGAGAATTGTGGAGAACAGATGGCACTCAAGCTGGTACTTCTCTTGTTAAACAATTTACCTCTTTAATTCCAGGAACAGAAATTATTGTTTTTGGAAACAAACTTTACTTCTTTGCGGCAGATTCTTCAAATGGTCTAGAACTATGGACTTCAGATGGAACAACAAACGGAACAACTCTTGTCGCAGATTTAAACCCAGGAACTGGTAGTGCTTTAGGTACAGCGTCAATGACTCGAACCTCTGGTGGAATGGCGATTTTAAATAATAAAATTTTCTTTAGAGCAACAAATGGAACAACAGGTGGAATTTACAGTTATAACTATTTGACAAATACAATTGATTTATTCATGGCAGAAACAGGATCTACAGGAAATTTATCTTTAGTGTTCTCAGATAAAAACTCTGACTATTCAGTTAATAAAAGATACTATGATTCTACAAAAATGTATATTAAAGGTGCTAATGGTCAGCTCTATATAACTGATGGAACTGTCGCGAATACTACAACAATCCTAAATGGAAGTGAACAATTCACATTTCATACACCAATCGGATTTACTTCGAATCGTTTCTATTTTAATTGTTTTAATCAATTTCAAATTAGCTACACGATTTGTTCAGTAGATCCTTCAAACGTTGTAAGAAATTTTTACAATCAATGGGATGACATTATAGATCTTGAATTTCCAGGATCTAGCCCAGGATATGTTTACAATAAAAACAACCCAATTGAAACAAGATCTCAATCAGTCACGACAAGTAGTGGGTCTACTACCGCATTTGTTGGAGACACAATTTATTTTATGACAGATAATCAATCAAGCCCTTCTCTTAGTATGGGAAATTTATTCAAAGTAACAAATGATCAATTATATAAAGTTAAAGAAATAACAACTCTAAACTTTGGGGCAAAAGGAAATACATCAACATTAGCTTCAGGAATGTACTACGCATATGGTTATCAAAACAAAGTTTATTTCACAACTGAAACATCAACTGGACGAGAATTGGTAATTAGTAATGGAACACCTTCTGGAACTGGAGTTTTAGAAATTAACAATACTGTTTACAATTCAACTCAAATCAGTGCTGATGTTAGAAACATAATTGGATATAATGGAAAGATTTACTTTACAGCGAATAGACCTTTAACGCCTAATTCTAGAAACATAAGTCCTTCTCCATTAACTAATTATTTCTACATGCCAATGGCTTTAGATCCAATGAATGGAACTTTAACTGAATTATCGAGTAGAACAGCGACAGGAACAGGATCTCCTAATACTCAGCAGTATATAAACGATTTCTTCAAATTTTAAAGTATAATTTTTAAAAAATAAACCTTATTTTTAATGAATAGGGTTTATTTTTTTACATTTAATATGAGATGAGAATTATCGTTTTAATCTTATTTTTAATAGTTGGTTGTACAAAAAAAGAAGACCAAACTGCAACTGTTCAAACACCAGTTGATCAAACTATTCAATTATCTCAAGTTTTTAAAAATTTCTTCGCAACAGATCAGTTAAATACGGATGTTGTCTATTCTCCTCAAGGTATAAACTTTGGAGAATTAAAGATCAATAAAAAATTAACAAAAAATATACAAATATCAAATGGTCCTCTTCTTGATAATTTTTCAGCAAATATCTCTATTGAAGAAAAATCTCCAAAAATTTTCACACTCGATTCTTCAAATTGTACATTGCTTAAAGAAAATCAAAACTGTTCTATTCAAATCTCAGCACTTTTTACAGATCTTTTATTCACTTCCACAAAAACAGCTCGACTCATTTTAGGAAAAAAAGATGGTGTCGATATTTATGTGGAAATTTACGCCTCCCTTCTTGGTGTGTCAATCACTTCGAATCAATTCGAATCTAATTATTCAATTTCAATGAATAGTGGATTTTCAACAAATTATCAACAATACACATTTCAAGAAAGAATTATTACAATAACAAACAATAGCACAACTCGATATCTTAGAAATGACTACATATCTCCGCTTCTAACCGGATCAAATCCAACTAATTTCTACATATCTTCAAATCAATGCCTTTATCCAGTCGCTTCCGGTGAAACATGTCAGATTCGAATCATTTATAAAAAATGGAAAACTTCATCGATTGTTTCCGACACAGAGCTTACATTTCCAGATAAATCAGCTAATTTTAGTTTAAAATATGGACAAGAAGTAACATATTCTCCGATTTTAAGTGATTGGGGAACTTGTTCAGCTTCTGCGGTTTGTAGCGGAACAGGAAACCAGACAAGAACAATTTCTCAATGTATAAAAAATGGCCAAGACCAAACCGACACACAAAATTGTACAACCTTAGCAAACTTAACTCAAAGCTGTAATTCTCCCTCTGGATCAAGAACTATTCAAATCACGGGTGGATCAGTTGGACAGACTTGTTCTACTGGTTCTACAAATTGGGTTAATGACTCTGTAGTTTGTAATGCTGATTTTCATCAAGGCATTGGATACGTTTGTGTCGCTGACACTTTTACTCCTACTTTTTCTTCTTATAACCCAGCAACAAACCCTTTTACAAATGTTTGTGAAGGATCTCAAGTAGCGAGTAGATCGATTCTTTCCTGTGTTCGTGATTATAATTTAGAATCAGTTCCAGTTTCGAAATGTTCCGATCCAGCATCTTCAATAACTTATAAATCTCCACAAGGAACAAGAAGTGTTGTTATCCTAAATGGAATAAAAGAAGAAACTTGCCTAGAAGGAGCTACCTCTTGGACAACTTCTAACATTATTTGTGATAATGGATATTATAGAAATGGATCTGTATGTTCTCCAATCCTATATACTGCGACTTATTCCTCATATAATACTTCTCCTGTAAGTTCAACGGTTTGTTCAGGACAAGACACAGTTTATAGAACAATTACAAATTGTATAAGACAAGATAATAACGCTTCTGTTTCAGTTTCGCTTTGTACAGATCCAGCTCCTTCAAAAATTGTTCAATCTCCTGCTGGAACTCAACTTGTTTCTTTATTTGATTCATTCACAACTCTCCAATCCGGAACACAAAGTCAATTCTGTGCAAAAGGAGCAACAAGCTGGATTCCGATCAGCACGAGTTGTTTTCAATACTACACCTCTAACAATAACAGTTGTGAAGCTAACAATTTAACTTCTCCTCAAGCAGCTCAACTGAGTGGAACTATATATTCGAATCAATCCGCTTTAACTTTTACTGCCGTAACAGATTCAAACGCTAGTGCTTTAAATATATATAGTGATTCGAATTGTTCAAATCAAATCGGAAACTCGATAAGTCTTGGCGTTGGAGTTTGGTCTGTTAGTGGAAATGTATCTTTAAATTCATCAACTCCAATTTATGCGAAAAGCTCAAATAGCTACACTCAAAAAAACTCATCTTGCTCTTTTTTATTTACATACATTCACGACAATCTATCTCCTCAAGCTTCTATGGTTCTAAATAATGGAGCTAATTCTACAACACTTGGAAATGTTAATTTAAATTTTAGCTCAATCATTGAATCAAACGGTATATCAACGGTTCAAATTTTTGAATCAAATAATTGTACAGGCTCTTCAAACACTGTTCCTTTTTCAAATAATATATCTTATAATTTAATCAATAAAGGTGGAAGTGTTAACATTTCAGCCAAACTTTTCGATTATTCGAATAACTCTTCTAACTGTTTAACAGATTCTATCAATGCGTCAATATCAGCTTCTCCACTTTATGGAAATGGTCAATTTCTTCAATTTTTTAATAGTTCAAAAACGATTTGTACTGGAAGTGGGTTTTGCGAAGATTTATCGACTCGCCAAGTTGTAAGATTAGATCAAACCTCTTGCTCAAATTTAAAATTAGTCGATAGTTTAGAAGTTTTTAAATGGACCTGTGAAAATGATCCTGATAATGTAGGGAAGGTTCGATTTGTATCGACACGTTTTAATGACAGCAAAGGATTAAATGATCTAATATCAGATACGTCTTTATCCCCAAGCTGGATTCCTATATCTTTAAATTTAACAAACTCTCAAACCGCACAAAACATCACTATTTCTCAAAATTTTTATCCATTCTCAAATCATTTATCTTACATCCCTCTATCTTGCGTCAACGCATCAAACACTCCACAGTCTTATTCAACTTATCAAAGTTGTATCGACAACGGATTTAATTGGGTTGCTGGTTCTTTCAACTCCGTTTATAATGTTGGAGATAGTAATAATACAATTTTTATAGTTAAAAAATCAGATAGATCAAACCTTTCCACGGAACAAGTTAAAATTTTTAATTTAAATCTATCAAATGATAAAAATTCAATTATTGTCATGCCTGGAGTATCTTTATATACTCAGTCTAACAATCAAAACGCAATAACTGTCAGTAATAGAAATTATTTCTATATAGAAGGGGCTTTTTATGGTGGAGGAGTTCCTTCAACTTCAAATAGCGTATCTGCAATTTATTTATCAAATTCAAAATATGGTATTTTAAATTTAGCAACGGTTCAAAATTTTTCAAAAGGAATCATTATTGATAACTCAAGTTATATTAAAGGAAAAGATTTAATCATATCTCTTTCAGGATCAGAAGGAGTTCTTATATCTTCATCTTCTTATGTTGATTTTAATAGATTTACTCTATCTTCAAATAATTATGCCAATCTAAAATTAACAAACTCATTAAACAACTTTTTTTCAAAAGGAACATTTACAAACGCTCTATCTATAACTCAAGGAAATGGTCTTGAACTTTCAAATTCAAGCTCTAACACTTTTTTTGAAAACTCAATTTCAAACAATAGAATGTCAGGAATTTATTTAAGCTCTTCTAATTCTAATATATTTGTTTCAAACATCTCGTCTTCAAACGGATCTTATGGATTTTTTCTTGATAGCTCAAGTTTAAATAAGTTTGTAAACAATGAATCTTCTTTTAATAATAATTACGGATTTTATACAAACTTAGCTCATAAAAATTTTATTCACAATTTAACTTCTTTTAATAACAATAAGTCTGGAATTTACATAAATACTTCTGATCAAAACTATTTATCAAATTTAGCTATTTTTTCGAACACTAACTCAACAGCTACTGAAGGTGGAATTACTTTAACAGATTCTCTCTACACGAAAATATCTGGAATCCTCTACGGAGGAGTCAATACTCAAGATTGTATAACAAATGGGACCTCTTTATCTAATTCTTTTGGTGGATTACTTTCAAACTGCTCCTCAAAAGGATTATCGACACATAGCTTTATAAGTTCAAACAACTATCCTCAAGCGTCTTCATATAAGACTCAGACTCAAACAGCTTTTTCATATTCTCCAACTCTATTTTCATCATTTAGCGGATTTCCTTTTGTTTTTCAAAAAAACGATATATCTTATGGAAGCTCGGCTCGTTCTTTTTGCTCAACAGGGGATTGTTATCTATTCGACAGAACTTTAAATATAGTCGATAACTCTCTTTTTAATAAAAGTTCAGATCCGATCAATGGAAACAGTTCAAGCACAATTATAAGCGGCGCGAACTGTCCAGTGGAAGTTTCTGGAAATCAAACATTATCAAATGGAGCTTGTCTTATCAGCTCTAATTGGTCTCAAAACTATTTAGACCAAGATTCTTGTCAATTAGCTGGAGGAACGTGGAGTTCTCTTTTTGGAACAACTACAGCTTATACTTCTCCAAAGTTATTTTTAAAGTCTGCAGTTGAGATCATTGACCCAGAAAATCCAGCCTATGGCCTTGGAAACCATGACGGAATCTGTGAAAATGGAGAAGCTTGTGTTTATTCACCTAATTTTGGAGCATATCAGGGTTCTGGTGAGCTTAATTCATGTACCTATAACTCATCAGGCTCTAGCTTAAATAATGTCTTTATATGGGGTTTTCCGATCAATGGATCGAATTGATAATTTTTAACTTAAATATAAATATGGATCAATTTGAGACTCCATTTAATCTCTAATGGAATTAAACGAAATCCTCTCACATCTGGAAAATTTTCACAACAATAATTTACTTATTCAAAGAGAAGTCTTATCAAACTCTCTCAATTACATAACAGATTCGAGATATAGCGATAAAATCTTATTTTTCAACCTTATCTACCATGCTTATATTTTGTCAAATGATGACAATAGCGAAACTTTTCGTCTTTTAAACATTATTGAAAATAATCGAATCGAAACTGAAAAAGCGTTAAATCCTGAAAATATCGCAAACTTATTTAGAATTATAAAAGAAAAACATATCTATAAAAGATTTCTTGATAGAAAAGATTATGGAAGATATGTTTTAAAAATTTTCGACAATTTAGGAATAAATCTAAGGACTCTTATAGGATCAACAACTTCTTCAAACTCGAACACAATTTTTAAACATTTTTTGATCATTTATGGACTAGAAAATGTTTTATCGATTCGAGAAGATTTAATTGACATAGGAATTAGTCCTGAATCTTGTGAAGATATTGATGTCATAAACTATATAAGCTATTTTCAAAGAGAAAACAGCCTAGATTTAATCAATCCTCATTTTTTCTACACATATCTTCAAAAAAGCTCTTACAAGCTTTATATTAACGACTTTCTATCTTGGGTAAAATTATATTTTGATCAAAAAAAACCTAATCATATCGAATGGCTTTCAATCATTATTGAAAAATCAATTGAAGCTAAAATAAATTTAGACTTTAACACTTATGCCTCATTTAAAGACAGAAAGGGTGAAGTTCCTATTCTAGACATTTTTTTTAAAAACCATTATCCAAATGTTTTAATTAAAGAGATTTATCTTTCAAATTTAAAAATTTTAAATCTTAAAATGTCAAATAAAAAATTGTTAGAAATAAAAAATTTCAAAGATCTTGTTTTTAAATTTTATAGAAATGATTCTAAAAAAATAGTTAAATTATTATCTTCGATTTGTATAAAAAATGGTTGTATTGATTTCAGTTATATATATCTAGGTCAACTTATAAACCATCTCGATATAAATCATATCCAAAAAGCTTTAAACTTTATTAAAGAAAATGAATTTCCAGTAAACATTCAAAAACCATTCTCTGAAATGGAAACAAATCTTCTAAATTATACTAAAAGTTTTATTTCTGGAAGAAATGTTATTGATTTTTTATTTTCAAATCCTAAATTCTCATATATAGAGCTAAACTATTTTTTAATAAGATCTTTCAAATATGTTCAAAATAAAATTTTTGTTTTAGAGAAGAAACCAAAAAATATAGAAGATATGATTAACGTTATAGACAGTGAAGTTTCAATGATGATCAATCATGGATTTGAGCTTCCTGTAGAAGAAAGCATTAACAATCTTTCATTTGATAATTACAAAATTGTATTTCCAAAGACAAGTCGAGACTTAATCTGGTGGGGCCGAGATATGGCTAATTGCTTAACTGGAGAGAATTGGTCGATTTCTGTGTTTAGTAAGAAAAGTTTTATTTTTGGAATTTTTATAGAAAATAATTTAATTTATTGTGTTGAAATTGAAAATAGAAAAATAAAACAGTTCGAAGGTAAAAGAAGGGAAAAGCCTAAAGAAGAGTTTAGGCTTAAAGTTGAAAATTTATTAAAATCAAACAATGTGATTGATTAAATATGAGAATCTTCCTCTCCTAAATTTTCAGGAGTTTTAATCCACTTTTTACTGTTCCAATTATAAGAAACATTTAAACTTTTAATTGAAGTTATTTCATAAGTTTTAGGCTCAACGGATTGACATTCTTCACAAACGGTTAATTCAGATTTTTGAACAGTTTGAGCATAGCAATGAGAGCAAATGCCTTCAAAATCTTCTTTATCTTTATCATCGATTGAATCTAAAAATATAACGCTAGATTCGTCTTCATTTAATTTATCTAATAACTCTTGATTTGTCATTTTTTTAGCAACTGCTAGATTTATCATAAAAACCTCATTTTCATTTTTTAAATGGAAAAAAGCTTAAAAAATAAAAATTTAATTTAAGTATTTGATTTTATTGGAAAAACTAAAAAAATTACTGCTTTATCGGTAAATTTCTTAATTTTTAGCTTATTTATCATGATTTTTCTTTAAAAAAGGCATAATTTACTGTTTTAGCGGTAATTTTGAGTTGTAAAAAAAGAGAAAAGCCACTTTTTAGGTGGCTTTTTTTCTTAGATATATTCAATTCGTAAAGATTTATTAAAAATCTTTGCTTTGATAAAGCTTTTCGATAATTGGAATAATTTCAGATAGCTCAGAAATTTTCTCTAATGCTCGAACTGTTTTTTGCTTATCAGATAAAAGCTTTTCTACTGAGCTTAAGTTTGCTAAAAGAGCGATTATTTTTTTAGACATTTCTAAAGCTTTTTTTCTTTCACCTTTAGAAGTCGGTCTCATTCTTGTTAATTCCTTAATCGCTTTATCCAATTCTTGAATTGTTTTTAAAGAAACTGCTAAATCTACGCTTCCGATTGATTGCATTTGTTTATCTAATTCTTTTTTTAAAGTTTCTTTCTTAGAAACAAGCTCAATGACCGATAAATCCTTCATAGATTCTTCAATTTTCGCTAATCGGCTCACTTCTTCTTGATTTTGGTTTTGTTCACTCATAAAAACCCTCCAGATTATAAATAGGTTTTTTAAAAACCCATTTATTATATATGAAAAATAATCACAGCTTATTTATAATATCATCAATAATGCTTATAGCTGTGGCTTGGATTACTTTTCCAAATAAAAAATTTAAGATAAATCATTGCTACAATACTCCTCAAGGCGAGATAAAAATAATCAAAGAAATAGATCAAAAAGTTGTATATAAGATTAAGGACTTCGAAATATCTAAAAAATATAGTGAAATTCCAGACCATCTCTGGATAGAAACAAAATGTTCTATTTAGAATCTTTCTTATCAGATAAATTCAATGTATCAGCAATCGATTTTAAATTCGATCTTTCCTTATTTCGCAAATCAGGTGGGCCATAAAAAGATATTTCCCAAAAAATACCATGAATAATTTCTAAAAGAGAAGGTGCGTACTCAGGAATATATATTTTTTTTATAATTTTATGGTTTTTTAAGATATTGACAGGAACTTCTTCACTTACAAAAATTGGTAAATCGATCAATGATCCTAATGGAGACATAGATATAGAAATGTTTTCTTCTTTTTTATCAATAATTCCAATTCCGTGAAAATTTAAACGATTCGAATTATCAAAAAAACTGGTTTTTGTGTGTTTTTTTAATTCAGAGCCTTCAAATGTTTTATAAAGCTCTAAGCGAATCAATTGATCGATAAGTTCATCTTCTGTTTTTTCATAGGGAATTTTTGAATCTTCAATAAACGCCTCAACTTGACATGGAAGTATTTGATTCCAAAAATCCAAATCTTTTTCTACAAATTTAAATATATCTTGAAGCTTAACATCAACCAAGCGACACTCGTCCATGAGATGTCTTTTATAATAAGGGGTTATAAGTTCTTGGCGGAACGCACTAAGATCAGGGCTCCAATTAGAGCTATAAAGATCATGACCTTTCAAATAAATTCCGCCTTTATCCACAAACTAACCTGCTTTTTTAGAAGATTTTGGAGGATTTCTTTTACCAATCAAAGAATTAAAGATTCTTGTAATATCTGAAAAACTAATGTTTTGAATTGGTTTTTGATAATTTTTCTTATCAGTTAAATCCACACCTTGACGTTTCATGTACTCTAAAACCGCAGTTTGCCAAACTAGTTTTAAACCTTTAGCACTTGCTGGTGGATTTTTTACCATATAATCGATTGAATAAGCTCTGCTTACAAACGATAATGAAGTTTTTTTCGTCGCTTTTTTTGTTGTTTTTGTTGCCATTTTTTTCTCCTTGTTTGTTATTAAAATACCGTTTTTTTGGTATATTTTTTATTTATTTTGTTGAGTAAATCCCGTTCTATCCATTTTTCCCCATTCTTGTTTTTTGAGGTAAAAATCGATAACACCTTTAAATCTTTGCCAAGCCATATATTGTCTATATCCAATGTTCATAAATAAAGAACCAAACAAAATATAGACAAGTTGAGATACAGTTAAATCTTTAGAAAAATTCTTTTCTTCAAAAACAAACGCAATAAGCGTCATCATAATTGAAAAAAGCAATCCTATTGTAAAGAATAATACAACGATTTTCCAAGATATGAAATTAAAGAAAAGACCAACCGCTACCAATATATAAGATAAAATTTCTAAAATTGGAGATAAGATTTCTGTAATTAAATAGAATGGAATAACAAATCTTGAAAAGAATGATTTTCGTGTATTAAATAAAAATCTATCTTCTTTAAAGATTGAAGCCAACAATCCACGTTGCCATCTATTTCTTTGATTCGATAAAGTCTTAAAGTTAGAAGGAACTTCGGTCCAACATAAAGGATCAGGAATAAATCCAATTGTATAGTCTTTATTTTCTTTTAAAAAATGACGATGCATCCTAACGATAAGGTCCATATCTTCACCAATTGAATTTTTATCAAAACCATTGATCTCAAGTAAAGCTTTTCTTTTAAAAACCCCAAAAGCACCAGAAATAATCATTGTCGCGTCAAACAATTGCCAACCTAATCGACCCATTAAAAAACTTTGAGTATACTCTAAAAGTTGACAAAGTTCAATATATGAAGTTGGAACATTGACTCGCTTAATTTGACCAGATTCAATTTTAGCCCCATTTACGACTCGAATCGTTGCTCCACAAGCCATTAAAGTCTCATCTAAATTAAATTCAACCATAACCCTTTCAAACGCCTTCGGATCAAGTAAAGAGTCGGCATCAACCCCACAAACAAATTCTGTCGTTGCCCAGTCAATTCCAGCATTTAAAGAATCGGCCTTGCCACCATTTTCTTTATCGATAAGAGTCATTTTAAACTCTTCATTTCGATAAATAGCCTTAATCTTAGATTTACAAAGTTTAAATTTTGACTCTTCGAATTTTATAGGTTCAAATTTAAATTTACTTAAAACCGTTTCTAATGTTTTATCTTTAGATCCATCGTTTACAATAATAATTTCATAATTCTTATATGTTTGTTTTTGAAAAGACTGAATAGATTCATAGATATTTTTTTCCTCATTATAAGCCGGAACAATCAGTGATATTGGTTTTTCAACAAATCTATTATAGGCCCAATTTGGTTTTTGTTTTTTTAACATTTTTCTTGAAGCAAACAAAAGGATAAGATAAAAGCTGTTTGATACAATAAAAATCGCCGCAATCGCTAGTAAGATATTGATTATAAGTTCTATCCAATATATATTCATCATATTAGTACTTCCACATTATATTAAAAAAGTATGAGTGATCATTTGCTAAAGATGTTGAGTCATAGAAATTATATCTAAATCCAATATCTGTATCATGACTCCATCTATATTTAAAACTTAAATCAAATTGCCTAAAATCAACCGTCGTCTTACCATCTTCTTTTGTTGATCCAACAGAATAACCCACCTCTGTTGAAAAACGATAAGTCCAAGATTTTCCCCAATAGAATCGATACGAAGGCAAAACTTTCTTTTCTGTAAAAGTTAAAAAAGCTCTTGCGCCTAAGTAGAAAGAATCAAAATCATGTCTCATATGAGGCGCGAATGTGATTAGAGAAGAATAGTTCAAATAAGCGCTATATTTGATATTAAGTGAAAACTGATTATTTCCTACGTATTGATAGATTTCATTTTCAATAATGTAAGTTGGTAGAAAAGAATCTTTTGGAGACAAGTAAACCATTGTTTGAAGGTTGCTATCTTTTGAAAGAAAAGTAATTAACCCAGCTCCAATCAAATCACCTTCTTCTGCTGGATTTGACTCTCTTCTCTGATATGAATAGTTGAATAAAAACCAATCATTTTTATCATAATTATGAGAAGACTCTAAGAAGAATGTTTTAGAATCATATCTATAACCACTCGTTAAAGAACCTTCTAAAAATAATCGATTCGATGTTTTTTTATCGTAAAAGAAATAAGGATATCCAGACTCTGTTTCTTTAGTTAAGTCATAGCCTTCTGAAGCTTCATTTTTTGAATTATTTGTATATTCTTCCCAAAGATAATAATTAGTTAAAGTTTTTCGAACCTCTAAATTTCTTGGGTATTTTTTCTTAAGTTTTCTCAATCCTCTAATTGCGTCTTTTTCTTTGTTGACGTCATAATTATACATTTTTTGATAATCATCTAAAGAAAGCAACGTTGGAGTTAAGGAGAAATCTTCAGCCGCTGCTTTTGAAATCGTAACGCTTAAAACTAATAGTAGTATTTTTAATTGTTTCACATATTAGTAATAGACTCTTTTTTTAAAAAATTAAAATTTTTCTTTAAAACAATAATATAAGTTAAATATAAGAAAGTCATTCCGACAACTAATCCTTGAACAAGTAAAGAAACAAATGCGATTCTTATTTTTAAATCAGGGGCAAATCCGAAGAAGTAAATTGCTTGGTCTAACATATTTAAAAGATTGTGTATCATTTTGACTCCTTTGTCTCGTTTTGAAACATTTATACCGAAGGCTCAAAATGAGATTTTAGAAAGTCAGCATTTTTTTGTATTTTTTTGATACATTTCTTTTAATAAATAAAAATAATAATTTTAAACGATATATATATATTTATGGAGAAAACTCTTAGAAATATCTTAATTTTTATAACTATAATCGTTGGAATCATGGCTTATTATTTGTCGAGCCAAATGAAATTTCATAGACCAGAGCAAGACATTGAAGAAAATGAAATTGAGCAAGCAAAAGCTCCAATTCGAAAAAAAGAAAAAATTGAAAAACCAGAATCAGAGAAGATAAATGATGTACCTAAATATGAAGAAAATAACGCCAAAACTGAAGAATCCATTCCTCCTAGCGAAGTTCCTAAATATGAAGATTCTCCTGTAGAAACAAATATAGAAGTTGAAACAGAAACTATAGAAAATAAAAAAGCTGCGTTTTGTGAAGCAAGAATGGCGGATTGCCTATACGTTGGAGTTTTATTTAATTATCCTTCACTAGAATTTCCTTGGAGTGAAGAAAATGATAATCAAATCGTAGAATGTGTAGCGAGTGTTGCGAATTGTAAAAATCAAAATTATCAATTATTGACAAAAGAAGAAGAAATAAATTTTGTTAAAAAAGTTAATGAAATTAAAAGAATGAATATAAAACAGAAATCAAATCCCCAAAACTAACCTTGTTCTGATAATCTGATTTTGATATATGAAGAAAAAGTGCTTTTTAATATATTTGGCTTAATTTTATTATACAAAACTTCTAAAGCTGAATCTTTTGAAACATTTTGTAAATATGAAGGTATAAATTCTTTTTTAAATATAATTTTTAAATTTTTTTCTAAATTTTATTTCTTCAGGTTCTTTTAAAGAAGCCTCACCTAACAAAACTGATATAAAATCATCACCATGATTTTCAAACAAATACTCTGCAAAATTATCTAATCCTGAAATGAATATGTCAATTTCAAAATGCAACTCTTCTTTTTTCTCTTTTAAATTTCTTGTAAAATTTAATAAAGATTCTTGATTACTTGTTTTTATTGCTTCTTCGAATTCTAAAAAGTCATTTCTTAAGAAAGCGTTCTTCAGATTATAACAATCTTCAATCGAAATAATTTCATTAAATTTATAAACAGAAAAGCTTCCACCTAATTCAGATGTCTCAAAAAGAGATAAAACATTTTGTCCAAATAAAATAGCAATTTTTTTCTTAAATTCAACTAATTTCATAATTTTTAAATAGAAAAAACTATATTTAATGTTGATTTTTTCAAAAAAAATGATATATTTAAAAGAAGGTGCTTTTATGTTTATTTACGGTTATTTTGGAAAAGATCTCGCCCATATAAAATGCTGTCCAGTTGAAGAACTTTCATCTGACTTAGATCATATTATTCAAGTTTCTTTTGAAGGTTATGAAATAATGGAAATGTTTCATAAATTTTCTCCAAAAACAAGAGCTTATCGATATATTGATGGCGAAAAGCATAGAGAGGAAATTTTTCAAAATTGGATTAAGCATGATCCTTTAATTTCAAAAATGTCGCCTGTTCTAAAAAATCACTTAATTGCTTCAATTGGAGAATCTTTTCATAATCATTCAGAGTTTTCTATTCAAAATGGAGGAGATGGTTTAGCTTATCCAACTTTTTGTGAAATTTGGGGTCCCACAACTGGGGGATCTATGTTTATTGATATAAAAAAAATGACAAATGACGATATTTTAATTTTAGATAAATATAAAATGTATTGGCATCAATGGAGAACCTGTGTTTCTAAATATAAAGTATTAGAGATTATAAAAATGAAAGAAAAAAACAATTCTAATGGTCATTTTATTGTTGAACAAATAGAAAAAGTCTATAAAGAAAATAATAAAGAATTTAAAAAATCAGCTTAATTCAAATAAAAAGGCTTGTTTAAAACAAGCCTTCAAACATATTTAGTTTTTCAACAAATCTTAATCTTCATTAAATTGAATTTCATCAGCTGAATCGTCTTCTGGTGTATTATCTTTTTTAGAACTATTCGATAAAAGATCAACTTGAAGAACGACCAAGTCAGGAAAAGTATATTTTTTACCATCAATTTCTTGAGTTCTTGTTTGAAGTTTTCCAGAAACTGAAATTTTCGAACCTTTTTCTAAAAGTTTAGATAAAGATTCTGCTTTTTTATCCCAAAGAGTCAAATTGAACCAGCTCGTTTTATCTTGATATTCATTTGAATCTTTTGGTTTATATCGTTCATTAACCGCTAAAGAAAAGTTGATATAACTTTTTCCATTTTTTGTTGTTTTTAATTCAGGTTTTTGCCCTACGTTTCCTACTAAAATAAATTGATTTTTCATACTTAGTTTTTCCTTTCTTGTATGTATATATTAAATAGAAATTTCATAAATAAAGCTAAAAATTATTTAAATATAAGATTTAGTTCTCCAAAACCTTTAATTTTAATAAAAATCTAGCCTTATCAGTTGAATTATCAAGTTCCATTTCACCTTTATGAAGGTCCATAATGGCCTTACAAACCGATAAACCAAAGCCTGTGCCTTTAGACCCGACTTTTGTCGTAAAAAGCTTTTCAAAGACCTTTGGACGAATATGCTCAGGGATTCCAGGCCCATTATCTTCAAAGGAAATAACTGCTTCCTGGCCAATGACTCGAGTTGAGACATGGATTTGTCTATTTTTAACTTCTTTTTCTTTAAACTCATCAATTGAATTATTTAATAGATTTGATAAAACTTGAGTGAATTTAAAAGAATCGATAAGTACGGTAAAATCTTCTGCTAAATCATAATAAACTTCAACTCCGTCTCTTTCCAAAACCTCCTGATTATCAGCGAAGAATTTATAAAGAAATGAACGAAACGAAACTGGCTTAAATTCAGCTTCTTCTCCCTTATCATTAACTTTAGCTTTAGTTTTAAGCATAGCCTTAGAAGCGCGACTAACCGCGTTATCGATTGCGTCAAGATCTTTCATTAAAGGATCGTCAGAAGTAATTCCTAATTTTTTCTGCATCTTTAATCGTAAAGTGGCAACTTTTCCACTAATAACCATAAGAGGGTTGTTAATTTCGTGAATAGCTTCTGCAGAAGTTTCTCCGACTAACACAAGATTTCTTCTTTGTCGTAGTTTATCATTTTCATCTAAAGCTTGCGAGATTAGGTTTGAAAGATCTGCCGCTTTAAATAACCCTTTTTCTAAAATATGATAGGGATGTTTATTTGCCATATTTTTAATATGAGTCGAATCATTGTTTCCAGTTAAAAAAACAATTGGACATTGAATGTTGTTTTCTGAAGTTATAAGATCTGTTCCTTTCTCTGGTCCCAAATTATAATCAGAAATGATCAGATCTAACCGATTGTTTCGTAAACATCTCTCTGCCTCTGTCAAGTTTTTCGCTAAATGAACATTAGATTCTTTATGAAAATCTTTAACCAGAGTAGATATTGTATTTAAGTAATTAACGTCATCTTCTAAAATTAAAATGTTTGTTGCGCCCATGTTATTTATTCTCCTTGTTTATTTTATCAAAATCTTTAAAGTAAAGTTCAACAACAGCTCCATTGTTTTCATTATAAAAATTAGCCTTACCGCCTTGTTCAGCCATATATTCTTGAATCAAATAGATTCCAAGTCCAGAACCATTCTCTTTGGTTGTAAAAGATTCTTTTCTTTTAATTCTTTCCAAAACAGAAAGAGGAAATCCTCCAGCATTATCATAAAACTTAATTTTTTGCTTAGATATTTCTAAATTGATCTGTCTATCTGGAGTTTTCTGCGAATCAAAAGCTTCAGCACTATTGACGAAAAGATTTGAAAGGACAGTTCTTGTTAATTGGAAATCAGCTTCTAAGAATTGACTTCCTTTAAAAGATATCTTAATACCTTTTGTTTTAGATTTTAAGAAGATATTGGCTGTTGAATCGATAAGTGCCATGATATCAATTTTTCTCACCCCTTCTTTTTCTTTAGAAACTTCATTTAAATCTCTAACGTATTCGACGAGATTTGAATAGTTAGCTTGTAGTTTTTTAATAGCAAAATTAGCCCCTTCATAATCACCTTCTTGTAATTTTTGGCTAATCATTTCTATATATAATTGAGGCGTTGAAGCAACCCCTTTAATGTCATGAATGATTGATGCAGAATTTCGACCAATATCTAAAAACTTTAACATCGCAGCATCTTTTTGTTGTCTTGTTAAAGTGATAAATCTGTATCCAAAAAATGACAAGATGTTAATAATAACAATTGAAATTCCAACGTCGGCTCTAAATTTAGCAATTAGCGCTAAATCCTTAGAATAAGTAGCATTACTAATTCCAACTGAAAAAATCATGAAAAGCCCAGAAAGAACTAAAAATGAAACAAATCTATTTTTTGGTAAAGCAAAAAATAGAGATATCGCTAAAATAGACTGTAAATAAGCCATAAAATATCCAGGAACAAATTGTTGACCATGAACCGAGTAAATTGTCAACAATCCACCAAGAAAAAGAATTGAATTATCTGTTAGAATTTTATTTTTATAAAAAAGATAAACCGAGACAAATCCAATACAAATAAAAGCCCTTGGAATTAAATACAGATAAATTGGAACGGTCAAATGCTCTTTAATCCAAGCGATATCTCCAAAAATTTGAATTATTGAAAAAACAATTCCAAGGATTGATATTGTTGAAAATAATTTTTTACTATATGAAGAAACCATAAAACCTCTTTCTTTACATATAGTATTGTTTATTTTTCAAAAAACTAAAAAAAAATTATTTAATTTTACCTTTTATAATCTTATGAGTGTATTGATTGTAGAATATTCCTTCAAAACCAGAGTGTTTTTGACCAGTTACAACTTTATAAACTTCGTTAGCCATTAAAATACCGCTCATCCAAACAACAGGTAAAAAACTTGGTCTTTTGACTTTTTTTGAGATAATATCTTTAACCATTTTTTTAGAAATATGAGAATATGGATCAAAATGAGAAAACGTGTAATCAATCTCTATTTTTAAACATTTTTCCATAAGTTCGTCAGTGAAATCTTTAGGCTCAACTCCTAAAGATGGCAACTTTAGAAATTCCTCCCAATGAGGTGATTTTTTATCCATAACAAAAACACTCGCAAATGGAGTAATCCAAGCGTCTACAATTGTAATTCCCTTTTTACGAGCTGTTCTTTCTAAAATTAAAGAAGACTTCATTTCATCCATACCATTTACAACGATATCAACGTCTTTTAAAATATCTTCAACGTTGTTTTCTAAAACTCTATCTTTATAAACTTTAATTGAAGCTTTTGGATTTATTTTCAAAAATTCTTTCTTCAAAACATCAACTTTATATTTTCCAATTGTTTTTTTATTTGAATGTATTTGTCTATTAAGATTTATTTCTTCATAAATGTCGTGATCAATAAGCTTGAAAGAATAAACACCCATTCGAATCAAAGCTTCTGCGCAAACTCCACCCATTCCACCAACTCCGCAAATCAATACTCTTGCTTTTGTTAATTTTTCCTGATCTTTTTTTGAAATAAGCCCAATGTTTCTAGATAAAAATAAATCAAACATATATTCACCTAAACCTTATTCTTTTCTTCTGTTTTTTGATTAAAAATCCCGACTTGAATAATGTCTTCATTTTTTGAATAATCCAACCAGTATTGACAAAAAACGTTAACTTCAAATCGTGAATCTCTCGGTAAATTTCGAATATCTCTCTCAAATCCCATCTCTTTTGCTTTCGATTCTATAACAAATCTTCTTTTATTAAAAGAAACCTCTTCAGGAAAAGGGAAAAATCTTTTAACATAATCTTCAAAAACTTTCAAAGCAACTTGTGAGTACTCTTTTTGAGGAGGTTTTATTTGATTAACAAAAGGAGAAGGATAGACATTATCAAATATATTGTGAATCTCTCCAATAATACTTGGAACACTTGAAATACTAGTTATATAAAAATCACCAATTTTTTCTCTAATCAACTTATTTGAGTTAACATATGGAAAATACAACAAGTTCTCTCCGATATTTTTTGAAATTAAAACTAAACCTTGATGAACGATGTTCAATTCTCCCTCAAAAATAACATTATAAAAAAAACCAGCCGGATGCCCGTCAAGCTCCATAACACAAATCATTGAATTTTTATAAAAATTATTTCTATTATGTGGATCAAAAATTCCATAATTAAAATTTTTTCCAGATTCTTTATTTACAATATCTAACTGGTTTTGTAAGTGAGAAAGCTCATCTTGACTCATCCACTCTAGAGGTTTATAGTAATAATTTAAAATATATTGTTTAAAAGGAATTACTGTTTTCATATTTTGATAAATCAAAGATTAAAACAAAAAAAACGGCAAGTTTTATTTTAACTTTTTTTTAACTAGATAAAAACATTATTTTGTTTTTTTCTCTTTTTTAACTTTTGCTTTTTTCTCAACAATTGCGTCAACGTCTTTTTGTTCCCAATAAACTTGATCACATTTTGGAAAGTCTGAACATCCCCAAAAATCGCGACCATTTTTACTTTTCTTCGGAACAATTTCTCCTTTTGAACATTTTGGACATTTTTTTCCTGTTGTGTCAATTGGAAGCGCACAGGTACACTTAGGATAGTTTGAACAAGAATAAAACTCTCTACTTCCATCTTTAGTTTTCCGAATAGCCATTTTACTTCCACATTTAGGGCAGACTTTTTCACTCAGCTGAGTTGGAGCTTTTTGTTGTTTTTCGATCAATGTAAATGTTTTGTCTTCATTTCTTTTAAAGTTTTGAGTTGATTTACAAGTCGGATAATTAGAACAAGCTAAAAATTCACCATTTTTTCCACTCTTAACTAAATACTCGCCATCAGAACATGATAAACATTTTATTTTTGTTGATTCGAAGACTCTGTTGTCAACTCTAGTTTTTTTCATTTCAAGTAAAGCTTTATCTAAAGCTTGATTAAAATCTTTCCAAAATTTTTCAACAAATTCCAACCAACTTAATTTCCCTTCTTCAATAAGATCTAAACTGTCTTCAACAGAAGCGGTAAAATCAACATCCATTTCTTTTGGAAAATGCGCAACTAAAGCTCTACAAACCTCTTCACCTAAACTTGTCGGCTTAAATCTATTTTTCTCTTTTTCCACATAAAGTTTAGAAGTTATATTCTTAATAATCGAAGCATAAGTTGAAGGTCTTCCAACGCCTCTCTCTTCTAATTCTTTTACAAGAGTTGCCTCATTGAATCGAGCCGGAGGAGATGTTGTTTTATCAACAACTTTTGGAGCCTCTAGTGGCTTTAATAAATCCTCCAATAAAACTCTTGGAAGAGCTAGTTCAGATTCTTCACTTTCACCTTTTTTTGACTTTTTCTCTTCTTTTAAATCAGAAAACGCTTTTTTAAATCCATCAAATTTAACAACACTTCCCGTTGATCTAAATATATATCCTTCGCAATCAAAAAATATAACAGTTTTCTCTAAAATAGCATTTGCCATTTGAGAAGATACGAATTTTTGATAAATTAAATTATAAAGCTTAAATTCATCAACAGACAAATCGCCACGAACTTCTTCTGGTTTTAACGATAAATAAGTTGGTCTTATCGCTTCATGGGCGTCTTGAACATTTCCGGCTTTTTTATCTTTATGCTCAATAGCCGCGTTTGGTAAATAAGAATCACCATATTCTTTTTTAATTAAATCTCGAACCTCAACAATAGCTTGTGGCTCTACGCGAACAGAATCTGTTCTCATATAAGTGATTAAACCAATGCTTTGACCTTTAGATTTTACATAAACACCTTCATAGAGTTTCTGAGCGACTTGCATGGTTTGAGAAGTTTCAAATCCAAGCTTAACAGAAGCTTCTTGTTGTAGTTTTGAAGTTGTAAAAGGAGGTGTTGGCTTTTGTTCTTTTTCTTCAGTATCAACTTTAACAACTTTAAATAATTTATCTTTTATCTGTTTAGCGATTTCTTCGGCTTGTTCCCTTTTCGATAATTCTTCTTTTTTTAATAAATTGTTTTTACTAAAATACTCAGATTCAAATTTGATCGAATCTTTTTCAAACTTGACAATAATTGTAGCCCAAGTCTCAGGAATAAAACTTTTTATAGCGTCTTCTCTTTCCACTATAATTCTTAACGCAACCGACTGAACTCGACCAGCAGATATTCCACTTTTTATTTTATTCCATAAAATTGGAGAAATCTTATATCCAACTAAACGATCCAAAATCCTTCTCACTTTTTGAGCGGAACATTTCAACTCATCAATGTCGCCAGCATTTTTAATAGCTTTTTCAATAGCATCTTTTGTAACGGCATTAAACTTAACGCGTTTAATAGTTTTCCCTTTTTTCGGTAAAACTTCATAAATACTCTGGCTTATTTTCTCACCTTCTCTATCCGGATCTGAAGCTAGATATATGATATCGATATCTTTAGCTTTTTCTTTAATATCTTTTATAACAGCTTCTTTACCTTTTATCGTAACGTCTTTTATTTCAAAATTATTATCAATATCTATTCCAAGTTCATCGACAGGTAAATCTCTAATATGTCCTTTGGAAGCTATAACGATATAGCCTTGATCTTTCAAGTATTTTTGAATAGTTCCTGCTTTAGAAGGTGATTCGACAATTATTAGTTTTTTTGACATATAATTTAAATGTAAAAAAATAAAAATAATAGAAGAATTTGGATTTTTATTTATATTTAAAAATTTCAATAAAAAGAATAAATCTTCTTGTCAAAAACGTATTTATTAAAAGCTAGGAGAATCAAACATGAAAAACAAAAAAGTTAAAAAAGCTTATACTTACTTAAGAGAAGAACAAGTTGAAGCGATTCGAAAAATGTCAAATCAAGAATTGATGAAAGAGTTTGTTAAAGAAAATAAAAGTGTTAGAATTTTAAAGAAAAAACACAAAGAAGATAAAGAGCTGAAGGATTTAAAAGCTGCGATTAAAAATCATAGAGAAACAACCGTTCCAGAAAAACTTCAAAAAGAATTAAACGAGTTAAAGGAAAGAATTAAAGAAATAAAACAAGAAGTTGATCAAGGTATTGAAAGTGAGCTTGAAGAATTAAAGGAATTAAGAAAAGATATGAAAAATGAACTTGGTGTTCATCTTGAAAAATTGAAACTTCTTCAAAACTTGATCGATTCTAGAGAAAATTAAAAATAAAAAAGGAGGAATTTCAAAGTTCCTCCTGAACCCCTTCTCCTCTTTTTCTTACTAAAAAAAATATAAAAAATTATTTTTAAATTATAAATCATTGAAATCACTTAGCTTTTCTCCTCAACACTGTCTGAATCAATTTATCACAAAAATAAGACAATCTTCTCTTTAAAAGCCATTTAAATCGTTATTAAGATATATAAAACCTTTAAGGAGAAATATGAGTCAAAACTTTTCAAATCTAGTTCAAAAATGGAAAAATGAATCAAACAATGTTAAACATCACTGGAAGGGTAGTTTTGAAGAATATCTAGATCTGGTTAGAAAAAATCCAAAAATAACAAGAAATTCATTTCAAAGAATGTTTGAAATGATCATGTCAAAAGGATCTTCACAATATATTCAACATAAAGAAGAAATGACTCGATACCATTTTTTTGATGACGCAGATAATGGTGGAAAAGACGCTGTTTTTGGATTAGATCAATCCCTTATGCAATTGGTTAATACATTGAAAGCGGCAAGTCTTGGCTATGGCCCAGAGAAAAGAGTTATACTTCTTCATGGTCCAGTTGGCTCTGCTAAATCAACAATTTGTCGAATGCTTAAAAAAGGTCTTGAAGATTATTCAAGAAGTGAAGAAGGCGCTTTGTATAGTTTTGATTGGATCAATACAGAGAAATATCCTGAAATCTTCGGTCATACAAAGTCTTATCCAACTCCAATGAATGAAGAGCCACTTATTCTAATTCCAGAAGATTTACGAAAATCTCTAGAAGATGATCTTAACAAAGGTCAAGACGGTGATTTTAGAATTAAAATAAAAGGAGAGTTGTGTCCTCCGTCTCGTCAAATTTTAAAACAACTCATGGAAGTTTATGATAACAATTTAGATGAGGTTTTAAAAAACCATATTCAAGTTAAAAGAATGTTTATCTCAGAAGCGGATAGAATTGGAATTGGAACGTTCCAGCCCAAAGATGAAAAAAATCAAGATTCAACTGAATTAACAGGCGATATCAATTACAGAAAAATTGCTGAATATGGATCTGATTCAGATCCAAGAGCTTTTAATTTCGACGGCGAGTTTAATGTAGCTAATCGGGGTATGATAGAATTTGTCGAAGTTCTCAAATTAGATGTGGCCTTTTTGTATGATTTACTAGGAGCTTCGCAAGAACATAGAATTAAGCCTAAAAAATTCGCACAAACCCATATCGACGAAGTCATTATTGGGCACACAAATGAACCTGAATATCGCAGGCTTCAAGACAATGAATTTATGGAAGCACTAAGAGATAGAACTATTAAAATCGATATTCCCTACATTACTTCTTGGGAGCATGAAGTTAAAATTTACAAAAAAGATTTTAATTCTTCGAAAATAAGAAGACTTAACATTGCCCCTCATACAATTGAAATGGCCGCAATGTGGGCAATTCTGACTCGATTAGAAAAACCTAAAAAAGCAAATTTAACAAGAATTCAAAAATTAAAACTATACAATGGAAAAGTTCTTCCAAACTTTACAGAAGATAATGTTAAAGAGCTTAAAGAAGAAACTATAAATGAAGGATTAAGAGGAATATCTCCTCGTTATATTCAAGATAAAATTTCAAACGCTATCATTCAAGCTCAGCGACTCAACAAGGGATCTTTAAATCCTTTCTTACTTTTTCAAGAATTAGAAAATGGCTTAAAAACTCATTCACTTATTTCCGATGAAACTGTAAAAGAAGATTATAAAGAACTATTATCTTTAGTTAAACAAGAGTATGAACAAATCATTAAATCTGAAGTTCAAAGAGCTATTAGCGCAGACGAATCTTCTCTCTCAAGACTTTGCTCAAACTATATTGATAACATTAAAGCTTATACTCAAAGAGAGAAAATTAAAAACCCATTCACAGGTCAAGACGAAGCTCCAAATGAATCTTTAATGAGAACAATTGAAGAAAAAATTGAAATTCCAGAATCAAGAAAAGATGATTTTCGTCGTGAAATCATGAACTACATTGGGGCTTTATCTTTAGATGGAAAAAAATTCAATTATAAAATGAATGAACGATTACATAAAGCGCTTGAATTAAAATTATTCGAAGATCAAAAAGATACAATCAAATTAACGTCTTTAGTCAGCTCAGTCACAGATAAAGATACTCAAGAAAAAATTGACATCGTTAAATCTCGCTTAATTAAAGACTTTGGCTATGATGATGTGTCAGCTACTGATGTTCTTCAATATGTCGCTTCAATTTTTGCTAGAGGAGATGTTAAGTAGTGATAAAAGTAATTTCAGGAATTGTTATTCTAATCATTGGGGCTTTTTTCTACAAGCTCTATAAAATCGATAATACAAATCGAGAGTTTGCTCATATTCTAAATACAATTCCTGAATTTATGGAAATTGCTCCGCTTCAAATTTTAGAAAAAAATGAAAAAACTTGTGTAAGGTTTTCTAATAGATTTTTTTCTATAAAAAAAGAGATGAAAAGTGGTAAGTTTTTTATTAAAAAAAGAACTGTAAACGACAAAGATTGCGTGGTTGCTATTTTTGGTGAAAAAGAAAAAGAGTTATCAATTATCTATCCAGAAAATAAAGATCAAATCAAATCTATCCTTAAAGGCGAATGTGTAGATTTAGTTCAAAAACTACCCACAGATGTTTGCGAAAAAGAGGTTTCCAGTGTCAATTAAGCAAGATAAATCAAGATTTACAAACATCGTTAAGGGTCGAATTAAAAAAGACTTCTCGAAATATGTAACAAAAGGTGAAATGATTGGTAAAAAAGAAGATGAATATGTTAAAATTCCAATTCATCGAATCGATATTCCAAATTTTAGATTTGGATCTAAAAATGATCAACAAGGCGTTGGACAGGGTCAAGATGGTCAAGATCAACAACAAGGACAAAGTCAGCAAGGCAATAAACCAGGTCAAGGACAAAAACCTGGAAACAACCCTGGTGAGCATGTTTTTGAAACAGAAATTTCAATCGATGATCTCGCTCAAATCTTAGGTGAAACTTTAGAATTACCAAGAATTGAACCAAAGGGAAAGAAAAATTTAAAAACTGTTCAAAATAAATACAACTCTCTAGCTCCTATTGGACCAAAAGGGTTGAAACATTTCAAAACAACATATAAAAGAGCCTTAAAAAGAGCTATTTCTTCAGGAAGCTACAAAGAAGGATCAGTTCTGGTTCCGATTCGTGAAGACTTCAAATATAAAGCTCCAAAACCTGTTAAAAAACCAGAATCACAAGCGGTTGTTTTTTACATCATGGACGTATCTGGATCTATGGGAGAGGAACAAAAGAAAATTGTTCAAATCGAATCTTTCTGGATCAATGTATGGCTTAAAAAGCACTATAAAGGATTAGAAACTAGATTTTTGATTCATGAATCTGTTGCGAAAGAAGTTAATGAACAACAGTTTTTCACAATATCAGCATCAGGCGGAACATTGATTAGTTCTGCTTATGATTTATGTTTGAAAATTATTGAAGAAAACTATCCTCCGGAAAATTGGAACATTTATATTTTTCAGTTCTCTGATGGAGATAATTGGAGTGGGGAAGATTCAAGAAAATGTATGGAGCTTATTGAAGATAAATTTCTTCCAATCGTAAATTCTTTCAATTATGGAGAAGTTCACTCTCAATACGGATCTGGAAATTTCTCAAAATCATTAACTGATTACTTCGGATACGATACGGATAAATTAGAAATATCTTTCATTAAAGACAGAGCTTCTATTTTAGATTCGATTCGTCATTTTTTAAAAAAAGGAAGATAAAATGTCTTTACCAAATCACTTAAATTCTTTTCGAATAAAAATTGAAGAAATAGCTAAAAGCTATGGTTTGGATTTTTTTCCAACTATTTTTGAACTCGTCTCATACGAACAAATCAATCAAATCGCAGCTTATGGAGGATTTCCTGTTCGCTACCCTCATTGGAGATTTGGCATGGAATATGAACAAATCTCTAAATCATATGAGTATGGTTTGTCAAAAATATATGAAATGGTCATCAACAACAACCCTTGCTATGCTTATCTAATGGCAGGAAACAGTATGCTTGATCAAAAATTAGTCATGGCACACGTTTATGGTCATTGTGATTTTTTTAAAAACAATATATACTTCAAAGACACTAATCGTAAAATGATTGATGAAATGGGAAATCACGCTTCACGAGTGAGAAGATACATTGATATGTATGGAGAAGATCGAGTTGAATCATTTATTGATATTTGTTTAAGCTTAGAAAACCTTATCGATAGAAATTCTTCTTACCAACAAAAAAGTTCAACGCTTTTTGACATTAGTGTTGAGAAAAAAATGATTCTACCAGTTCAAAGATCTTACATGAACAAATACATCAATCCTATTGAAACAACGTTTGAAGAAAAAAGTAAAGTCTCTTTTATTCCACAAAAAGACGTTCTTTTATTTTTAATGAATCAAGCCCCTTTAGAAGATTGGCAAATTGATATTTTAGACATCATTAGAGAAGAATCATATTACTACTCGCCACAAGGGACAACTAAAACTCTAAATGAAGGCTGGGCCTCTTATTGGCATTCTAAAATTTTAACTAAAAATGTGTTAGACGACTCTGAAATAATTGAATTCGCCGATAAGCATTCCGGTGTTATGTATATGGCTGAAAATGGATATAATCCTTATAAAATAGGAATCGAGCTTCTTCGAGACATCGAAGAAAGATGGGATAGCGGTCGATTTGGTCGTGAATGGGAAGAGTGTGATGATCTAAAAGAAAAACAAAATTGGTTTAAAAGAACTAATATGGGAAGAGAAAAGATATTTGAGGTTCGAAAATTATTAAATGATGTATCTTTTATTGAACAATATATGACAGAAGATTTTTGTGTTAAACATAAATTCTTTGTCTATAAAATGAATCCAGAATCTGGTCAATTCGAAATTGATACAAAAGACTTTAAGGCGATTAAATCAATGCTTTTATTTAAAATGACAAATTTTGGACAACCTATTATATCCGTAGCACATAATAATTTCGAAAACAGGGGAGAATTACTTTTAAATCACTTATGGGAAGGAATGGATCTTCAGCCAGATTATTTAAAAGCGACCCTTTCTAATTTATTTAAAATTTGGAAAAAACCAGTAAGTCTTTTAACAGTAGCCGAAAACAAACAAATCATCTATACGTTTGATGGGGTTGAATTTAAAATGACCAACACAGAGGACTCTATATGAAAATCGAACACTTCGGATCAAAAATTGTTGAAGATTTTAGTTGGTATTTTGAAAAAAAATATATCACTCCTAGAGATGGAAATGCTTGTATAAAGCTAAATGAAGAAGAGTTTTTGATCACCCCAAGCGGAGTTCAAAAACAGAACATGACTTTAGATGTTTTAATAAAAATCAATAAATCTGGTGAAAAAATTGAACCATCTAAATTTTTACCTTCAATAGAAACAATGGCTCACCTTGCCGCTTTAGATGTTAGAAATAGCGAAGTCTCAGTTCATGTCCATTCATTGAACACAGTTTCTCTTTTTTCTTTAGCTACAAAACTTAATTTTCTATCTCTTCTTGAAGATAATCTAAAAAATCAATGGCCAGAATTATTCAGATACACTAAATTAGGAAAAACAGTTCCATTCCTAAAACCAGGGTCTCATGAACTTCACGATTCAATCAAAGATTCTTTTCTAAAAGAAAAAAATACCGACATTGTCGTTTTAGATAGACACGGAATTATAGCAACTGGAGAATCCTTAGAAGAATGTAAAGAACACATTCTACGACTAGAACATGTCAGTGAAGTTTTAATAAAAATGCTAACAGCGAGTCAATTCAATTTAGATGTTTTAAGATAAATCTCTATATAAAACAGATAAAAGAAAAGATGGCATTATATCAATTACCATTGAAGAAATGTAAATATCAGGATCATTCAATTTTTGAAATAAAACTTTTCTAACATAAGAAACCATGAATCCGTTATATTCCGCTTCTATTTGTTCATCATTAAGAGGATTGTTTCTTCTTCTCTTAACAAAAGAGCGATGTTCTTCTTTTATAAAATCATTATGTTGACTCATATAGTCTTCAAAATAAGAATCATCCCCTTTTGCGAAATGCGAATTTCTCCAATAAGGCATTAACATTTTCTCAATCAATTCCATATAATCAAACGCTTTTGAATTGTTGATTGAAAAATCATTCTTCAGTTTCACATAAGAATCGCTTTGAATTATTGATGGGAAATCTTTCAAATAAGCGAATTCTACTGAATTTAAAATATCCAACTCAACCACATAACCATTTTCGACAAGATCTAAATAAAACTCAGCAATCATGGGACTTTTAAAAACCTTTGATAATTTTGAAACGATTCGTCTCGACATATATTTTCCTTCCTTATTTTTAAATTAAGAATGATTATAATTAAAATAGAACCATTCAGTTTTAAGGAAAGTTTAACAAAAAATACCAATTTTGACGTCTTATTTTAAAAAATTGAGTATTTAAAACAGTTATTTGTTTAAAATTATCAAAAAAATACAATTTTTATAAAAATAATTAAAAAATCCGCTATTATTGTCTCAAAAGGAGTCAATAATATGAAGAAAGCAATAATTTCCCTTGTAGGTTTGGTTTTTGTAGGATGTTCCCCATTAAAGTCAATAACTCAATTCGAAACACAAAATAACAACTCAAGACTTCAACCCTACTCTTATCAAATGAATAACTCAACTGAGACTTCTATTTATACTCATATCGCAACTATAAGCCCACACATTTTAAACGGAAATAAACTTCAAGCAACAGGTTTCGATAAAGACGGCTCATATGCGTTTATTAGCTACAATACAGAAGGCAACACGGTCAGAGGCGGATTAGATATCCTTTCCGTAAACTCTCTTCAATCACCAAGTATCGTTTCTTCAATCGTATCAGAAAACTCAGAATATGCAGAAGTTAAATTTAAAAATAACTACTTATATATGGTTGGTCAGAAAAAAGACACAAATAGAAATTACGCTCTTCTCACAGTTATTGATGTTTCAAATAAATCAAACCCGATTGCTGTTGAAGAGTTAGTCTTTACCGATGGTTGGTATGCGACTTCTATTGATATTGAAGGAAATAAAGCTTTTATCACAGTTCCAAACGTTGGAGTTAAAGAAGTGGATATTACAAATCCTTTAAATGTTCAACTTTTATCAACAAAATCTGCAGATAACGCTTTATATGTGAGAAGAAGTGGAAATAGATCAGTTCTTGTCGGTGGTTTAAATTCTCACAAAGTTCAAATTTTGGATTCTTCACTAACAACAGCCTATCAAATGTCCTCTCAACAACAAGAAGCTCCGGCTAGATTTGTGATTTCTCAAAATGTTCTTTTCTCAAATGGTGGAAACACTGGTTTAACAATTTTAGATCAAATCAATTCTTCATCTCCATCATTAAAGAGTCAAACCGCTATTTCTGGTCGAGGAAATGGAATTAACGCGGGTCAATGTAAAAAAATCTATCTAGCTCAAGGTGATCAAGGTCTTTTAACTTATGACATATCAAACCTATCGTCTCCTTCATTCGTGGGAAGATTTGATTTCTCTGGAGCCAATGAAGATTGTGGTAGTGCGAATAATGTTTTTGTCGCAAACTTAAATGGAACAGAATATGTTTTCGTTGCTGACGGATTAGCAGGTGTTAAAATTGTTAAAGTAGAAAATGATCCGTCTAGTTGTGGATGTGATAATTCACAAAATCAAGGTCTTTCTTGTAAAGTTTACGATTTATCCTCGACACATCCATCTTCATTGCCGAATTTTAGCTCTCTTACTCCAGTAGGAACTTTTACCACAAATCAATTAGACGTCGTTGCTCAAAGCTGGCAAAACTCATTTACTCTATTTCCAAATTCTCTTAAAATCTATAAAGAGTGGTATGGAATTGTTTGTGAAGGAAACTGGACATTGTCTCAAGCTCAAAGTGTTGAATTTTCATTAGGATCTGATGATGGCTCTAAACTTTACTTAGATAACACAATGATTATCAACAATGATGGACTACATGGTCCTCAAACTTTAACTACAGTTAAAAATTTATCACCAAAAACGTATGCGGTTAAAGTTGAATACTATCAAGGTCCACAAACACAGATCCAACTTGAACTTAAAACAAAAATCAACAATCAATCAACTTATATGACAGGATTTTCACACTAATGGGATTTTTTGAAAAATTTATAAATTTTATTAAAAACTTAGATATCAATGAAGAAGAGTATAGAAGAGAAACTCTAGAGAGCCGATTTGAGGCTCTCCCTTTAAATAAAGGTTTTAAGTTTTTGGATCTATACGACCCATTTGAACACCCACTCACTATAACTTCTCAAGACGTGGCTCTATTTATTGAAGAAAAAAAGAATAAAGGAATGGTTAGATTTGATAAATACGTTAAATGCCCAAACTGTAGCTTAGATATCCACTTATTTGAAGAAAATAATAGATGTTCTCGATGTGAACACGAATTTGTCGCAGATCCGGAAACAACTTTTTTAATTTTTATGAAAATAGGTTAAAATGAGACTTAATTTAAGAAACTTAGTTGAAAATAAAAAAATACAAAACATATTCATCTCAAACAATGGCTGGCAAGGAATGGCAATGTCTCAATTTTCTCAAAAATTTTCTATTGAAGAAATTGAGAATTTAAGACAAGATTTAGAGAACAGATATGACTCTATTCAATCTTTTATTGAAAATAATAAAAAATCATATCCACAGGTTTGCCATTTTTTAGATTCATTAAGAGATAAAACAATTGACTACTATTGGATGTATGAATTATCAGGATCTCAAGATTTTCTATTTAATTTAATTGATCAAAACAAGTCTCTAATTCATGAAAAAGTAAATAAAGAAACAATGAAAGAGTCAATTTTGTTTTTTATTGAAAAATATAAAAAAACACATAAAGAGCTAAGACAAAAATCAGCTCTTGAGATGAAAAAATTTTTGAAGAATCCACTACTTTTCATAAATCTTAACTAAAAAAGAAACAATATCGTTAATATCTCCTTTTAGAAGATAAAAACAATTGTTAGCCAGATTGATTCTGTCTTTTAAATTATGCTTTTCAAAATGATAAGCGCAATAATCAGCAGACAAATAATGATTTTCCATTGAAAAAAAAGAATCTACAAAGCTTATCAAATCTTTATCCAGAACAGTCCGGCCTTCATTTCTTAAATAAAAAAACATCGTGTATTTTCTAATTAACATATCTAAACCTCTAAATAGCCCTTGTTTTTGTTTATTGCTATTTTTCGGATAAATTGTAGATACGAACATTGCGTTTTTTAACTTATAAGTATTCTCGTTTGATATATCTCTACTGTCTATGCTTAAAATTCTGTAACGTTTAGATAAAATGTGGGCTTTTATATTCAAATCTTCTTTTTTTAAAATATCTTTAAAAACTGAATAACTAACTCTATCTAAATCTCCTGAATTGATAAGGGATTCAAAAATCATCGAATCTCCTCTTTTATAAATAAATCAACAATATCATGAACAGATCTATTATTTAAGATCGACACTATTTTTCCACTTTTAAAAACTTCCAAATTTAAATTTCGATTTTTATCTTTTAATTCTTTTTCAATTAAAAAAGGCAATCCTTTAGAGTAAAAAATTTCATCAACTAAAAAAACCAAAAACTTCTTATCTTCAAATAAATCGAAAAGAAGGTTAAATACTAAAAGTTTTCTCAATAAAATCAAAAAAGCCCCTCTAACACCTTTAGTTTTTTCCTTATCAAGACCATCGATTGGTTTTTTCAAAATCATCTGAACAAACATTCCATATTTAAGCTTAGAACCTTCAACAAGATTAAAGGGACCGAATCTTTCAGTCTCTAACATTAAAACATAGCAATGAGGCATTACCTTTTTGACTTTAAATCGATACTGATGATTCGCTAGCTTATTTTTAATATAAGAAAGAGATTCATCGTCTATTTTTTCAATATCTAAAAGTCGATTTAACATAAAAAAAACCTCTATTTGATAGTATCGAAAAATTTGAAAATTGAAGAAAAAATCTCGAAACGATACAAAAATCACTTTTTTTTACAAATTACCCATTTATAAGATAGGAGACGTTATGGAATCTAAACAAAAAACAATCAAGGTATCATTATCTGTTATGGCCAAAGAAGCTGGAATAAGCTTAGAAGCTGACTCTTTCGACGACGTTTATCATGGAGGATACAGCAAAAAAGATGTTCTTAATCAAAATTTATATTTTTCAAAAAAAATGGATGATGTTGAAAAATTATTCCCTTTAGAAGTTGGAATGGAAATGGAAAATTTGGAAAGAGCGAATATAGCCGATGCGATTGTTCAGGCTAGAATTGACGGATTAAAGGATAGTTTAGAAAAAATACAAATATCAAATAAATGTGGAGTAGAGTCTGTATCTATTGATCAATCAACTAATCAAATAATTATGGTTATCAATAATCCTGTTCAATTGATCAACACAATCGTTGACGGAGTCGGGTTAATAAGCGCAGATTTAACGGAAGATTCTTCAATTTCAGATATTGAAGCAAGCATTCACAATATCTGGGATTTTTTTAAAGTTTACCCCGAATCTCCAGCAAGTTTTTACTTAGATGATAGATACACTCCAGACTGTAATTCAGAAGATTTAGAAGAAAATTTAGCTTTTAGACTTAAAGAATTATCAATCGAAGAAGTAGCTGAATATGTTAAGGAATGCTTAGAGTCTTCAAGACTTGACGAGAAAAGAATCTGGGAACTAACAAAGCTTACATCTTTTTCTAAAAAAGAAATAAAAGAAAAAATTATTGAAATTTTTCACGTAGAAGCTTCAAATGCTCTTCAAAAAGCGGCTGATTTTAAGAAAAAAATGGAAACTAGCGAAGATGTTAACGAATCTATTCTTGAGAAAAGAATGGAAATGTACAATGAAAAATCAGGTCCTAGAGTTGGCGATTGGTTAGTTAAAAAAGTAAAAGGCGAAGACAAGTATTATAGATTTTCTCACAACTATGGAGACAGTTTGCAAATATCTGATGGGGGCTCTTTTTATTTAGGTGAAGGATATATCAGCTTTAGTGGAAGTTTAGAACCTTCAATTCCTTTAGAAAAAATGGAAGATACAGGTGAGAAAAAACTAGGTCAAGTCTGGTTCTTTAAAAATGATATAAAACAAGCCGAAAATGGAATAACTCTTGAGACTGAGTTTCGAGTTTACCGATTAAAAGAATAATTCTTATAAAAGAGGACAAAATCCTCTTTTTTTTATTAAAATCTCAAAATAATACAAAATAGCTATTGATTTTTCTTTTCATTTTGATAATGTATCAAAAGAAAGGCAAAATGAAATGACTACAATTGAAAAAATACAACTTATCACACTAGCTTACATCGACTCTTCGAAAAGTCTTAGACTCAAAAATCAATTCTCTTCTTTTAAAAAAGAAATAAAAGCGTTCCTTCCCCTAACAAACTCAACAACAGAAAACGACCACTGGTGTTTATCTTTAAAATCCGCTTATAAAGAAATTAAAGAAATGTCCGAGTTTGACGCAAGTAGTGAAATTTACGAGGGAAAAATTGATGCTATTGAGCTTAATGAAATCTCTAATTTTATAGAATCTGTAGCTTTAAAAGAATACGAATCAACAAAAAATGAGAGTCTTTTAGAGGCAATCTCGTACTTAAAAGAAGTCGCCGATGAAAACAGGCCACGACGAATCGTTATCCCTTTAGAGGTAAAAAGTAAAAATTTAATAGCCTATGGAAGATCTATTGACTTTTAAGGTACACCCAATGTTTTTTTGTTAAAAATAAGATATTTAAAACTATAAAACACATTTAAAAGACAGATGAGTAGAACAAACCTTTCCAAAATTACACTTAAAAGAATCAAGCTTTTGATTGATAGAGGTCTTTTCAAAGATAGAAGTGATCTTTTAAATAAAGCTGTAGAATCTTTGTGTCGCGATCAATTAGAGAAGGATTGTGAATCTATCGTAAAACCTCATTCAAAGAAAAAAACAGAAAAATCTTGACATTTGTCTCTATTCAAGATATTGTTCTAATATGGAAAAATCAATTAAAAATATCCTTAATAAACTTCAAAAAGAAATAAAAATTTTAAAAAAAGAAGTAAAAAAAGCTCAATCTTTAAAAGATAAAGATTATAAAAATGTAAATTATTACATTGATACAATGTCAAAACTTAAAAACGCTAGAGAAGACTTTAGATTAGTTTTATCATATTCAAGATCTTTAAAAGAAAAAATGAAACCAGATTTAAAAGTTTTTGAATTAGAAAGAGCTGAACTTATCATTTTAAAAGAAGTTCTACCAAGCGCACATTTCGCTATTGAAAGAAATGCTAAAAGGCTAAAAGAACAAAACAATAGATTCGCGGAAAAAATAATTCAATTCGCAGAATCCATAAAATCTCCAACTTAATTGTAAAAACAAAGATCTCTCATTAAAATCTCGAACCTAGCGATCAAAATAAAGAATACCATCATCGCCTGTATAAAAATAAATCTCTCCAAATTTATGGGAAAGATTTGTTAATTTTTCACCAATCTCTTTTTCATAATCGCCATCCCAAAAACCTGAACCATGTCTATTTCGCGTAAGCCAAAAATCATGACCAATATGATCTTCATCTGTGTCAGATTTCTCGATAAGATCTTTCGCTTTTTCTCTAAACAAGTCGCAGTCTTTTTTAGCTTTTTCAACGACTTCTTCTGATAAATCCTCAATTGAGAATAAAGAATCCAGAGGAGTTCCTTCTTCATTTGTAGACGACCATAAGGCACAAGTCAAATAACCTCTTAGCATTTTATCGTTAATTTCCATAAATTCCTCCTAATTCGTCATATTTTGGCTTAAAAATAGAATAGCTGAATCAAATCCTCTTTTTACTTCAATTTTGTCCTCTTCAGTAAAGTTTGAATCTTTATTAAAAAAGAACTTATCGGTAAAATTTTCAAATTCAACAATTTTATCTGAAAATTCATCTGTTTGGATATTCAAACTTCTCGTCGCATCAATCAAGTCAACTAAAGTATTGGCATGATCCATATCGAATTGAACATAACTATAAGTACTTGAAAGAGCCAATGCTTTTAAAGTTTGAAGATCTTCAATCAAGCTTTTATGATCAAAAACTGTCGTTAAAAGCTCAATAGATTTAATCGTCTCACCGCTGACAAAGTCGAAATAATCAGAACTTCTATCTTCACCTTCAGTCAATGGTTTGTTTCCAATTTCTTCTATTTGATAATCTTTAATAGAATAAACAGTAAATCCGCGTCCCTGAACTTCAAGAACAACAGATCCGTCGTCTTCTAAAAAAACTCTATGGCTCATTTTTGCTTTTATCATATAAATCTCCAAAATTTAAATGGTTTTTTTACAATAAATGATCAATTTTTACTTTAAATCTTTAAATTTTATAGATTCGCGAACAATCATTAAAGCTTTTCCAAGTAAATTAAGCCCATTCCAGTTATTCTCGTCTAAAATAGAATCATCTAAATAATGAATTCCAACTCCCCAAATTTTATCATAAGGAGATCCTTCGACTAACACTTTACAACTTGTATCTAATAGCATTTTTTTAAGATCTTGATTTTGTCCAAATTTTAAAGCTAACCCATCGACCATTATTTGAAATCTAACCTCTTCCCAGATTTTTTCATCGAATGCTTTGATTTTCTTTCCTAAAGATTTTTGCTTATAAGGAGTTTTTGCTAAAAGAATTTTATCCAACGAATCAAAATCTTTAAAAGTTTCGGCTTTTTTCGCCATAAAATAACACTCACTAGAATTATAAACAATTCCATTTTCTTTTAATTCACAAATATAAAAGTTTGATAAAAACCCATCCCAAAAATAGATATGAGTATCGGTTTCTCTCATCACAAATCTCCTTTAAATTGAAGCCTTTACTGTTCTACGAAATTTAGAGGAAAAATCAGGCTTATCTAAAACTAAAGCTTTTTTGATAGCTACTTTAATTTCAGTCAATGTAAATGGTTTGTCTATAAAACCATCAACTCCAATTTTTATCGCTTTTTTCACAAGCTCTCGGTCATTACTTCCTGTCATCAATAGGATTGGAGGAACTTTTTCCATGGAAACAACATATCTCGTTAAAAGAGTTAGAGAATCCCCATCTGGTAAATTGATATCAGATAGAATTAAATTATAGCTTGAGCTGGATAAAAAAGCTTCTGCCTCAATTAAATCATTACAAGTATCAAAATCGTATTCTTTCATTGCCTCTTTAACGATTTCACAAACTTCTCCATCATCTTCGATCAATAAAATTTTAGCCATAAAAAAACCTCTTTATAGCTATATCTTATTTTATTAAAAAATATAAAAAATCTCGAAACAAGACAGTTATTTTTTTCTTTTATATAAAGTATGAGACAGATATTCAATGTTTTCATTTAAAACAAACTTATCTTTACTTTCAATTAAATCTTCCATTTGTTTTTTAGCTTCAAAATATCTCTCAATAACTTCTATCTCGTATTGATGTTGATTCAAAAATACAAACTGTCTAGACTCTTGAGCGGGATGTTCCGTATCAATCGATAAATCATCAATATAGCAGATAGCTCCATTCTCAAATTTAGATAAAAGAACTTCTTCCAAAATCTCAACATGAGCAAATCTATAATTCGGATCTAAACTTTCTTTAGATTCTTTAAAATCAGAATCTCTAGCAGAATAAAAATAAACCGTATCTCCAACTTCAAAAGACACAATCATATCGCTTTCCAGAATTTTAGCGACATAAACTTTTTCACAATTACAATTTTTAGCACCAAGAATTGCTTGTTCAATTGTCGATTTCATATGAGGGTTATTTGTCCATTTTTCCATAAATATATCCTATTTAATTTTTAAAAAACCATGATCAAGACAATAATCAAGTCCGAAGCTATAATCTTCATGGCAATGATCACATCTGTAAAATTCTGCGGTTGGCTCATGAGATGACTCATTTACACTTCCACACTTAACACAAAATCCATGAAATTTAGATCTTTTCTCTAAATAATCGGATTGTTTAAGATTTAAATGTTTAATTTCAAAATCAATCTTAGGCTTTTCTCGACTCAACTCTTTAATGATTTGATCTTTATCTAAAAAACATCGAACCACATCTTCGCCATTCTTATAATCGACAAAAACAGAATTTATCGGTTGTTGAGCTAGCCACCACAAACCTAAATGTTTATAAGATTCTCCGAATTCAATTCTAACAAATTCTTTAAATTGCGAATAAGTCTCAATCAATGAATCTGACAACTTCCAGTTTAAAATAAAACCCTTCTCAGTCAACAAGTCTCGACTAATCTCAAAAGATTGACCTCTTCCCCAATTTAAATGAAAAAACTCATCAATTCTTGGAGAATCATACCTATCTTCTCTTTTCTCATATTCTAAATAAAAGAATTGTTCCTGAATTGCGAATTGAACCAGTTCTTGTTGAGACTTTCCTAAATTTTTCAATTCCTCACTAAGTTGAAACGGAAGAACAGAGGTTTCTCTCACTAAATGTTTATAATTTTGAATGTTTAAAATGATTCTTTCACGATTTTCAACTATTGATTCTTCAATGAATGATTCAAATCCTGAAATTTTATCTTTAAGTTCCATTTTTTTTAACTGGTCCATGAAGCCCTCTTGTTTTCTAAATGGAGAATGTCTTTATTTTAGTTGTTTTTTTTGAGAAAATTTACGAAAATGGCAAAAGAAAAAACAAAAACAAAAATTGAAGAGAATAAAATTGGATAACTTGAAATATAGTAAGATAGTGGTGATATTGTTAAAAATTCGATCATATCAAAAAAATACCGCTTTTTTCTATGAAAATCTATTTAATATAAGAGAAATGAGGCTAAAATGCTATTTTCAGAAAAAATTAAAGAACTCTTATTAGATAAAGGATATATGATCGTAAACTCAGCTGGTGATCAATGCGCAATGAAACGCACAAAAAATAAAACATCACTCCTGATTAGACCAAATCAGGACCAAACCTTTACAATCTATCTTTCTCAAGTTGAAGGTGTTGAAAATGAATCGTTTCGCTCTGAAAGCATTGATCTTATTTTAGAATTCGGCGATAATTATTTTTAAAGAGGTGATGGATGGATATTCAAAAATGGATGAATCAATTTAAAGAGGAATTTTGGAAAATAACTCCTCACTCTCAAAAAGGTCGAGAAAGCCTTGAAGATAAGGTTGCTGAAGAAGCCTTGGAATATATGCATTTAGAGCCCAAAGAAGCCGCTATAACTCTCCACAACGCTAAATACTGTAAAGGTTCAAGCCTCAAACATGAAGATAACTGCTGGTGTTTTCCTTTCTAAAAATTATTTTTAAATAAATCTTTAAAATCCCGTTATGATACATCTAACGGGAGATATTTATGACTCAAATCGAATCATTTATCAAAAATACAACAATAAATATATTAGCAGTATTTATCGTTGTTGGAATCTTTATTTGGCTTAAATTAGAAAATAAAAAACAGGTATAATCTATTTAGGGAGATTTATGAAAATTGAAAATTTAATTATTCCAGTCGCCATCTTAATTTCTTTACCACTTTTCTACTTAGGTGGGGAAATCAACGCAAAAGTTAATTTAAAAATAGCCGGAAACGGAATGACTCTGGGAAACCGTCCAGAGCCTTATTACAAGTTTCAGCTTCAAAAAGACAATCAAGAATACCTTCTCGGAATCACCAATAAAGAATTTTCTGATAATTTTAAAAACTTCAACCTCACTCAATTACCTGAAAAGAAGTGTTATATCAGTTTCAACAAATATCAAAATTTAATTACAACTAAAATATCTAAGGTTGTCTGTAACGGAAAAGATTTAGCTGTTTACAATTTAGAGAAAAAACAATAAGGAGATTATATGAATCAATCTTTATGGATATTAGGTGGAATTCTTTTAGTAGTTTCCTTAGTAGATCAATTATTTAAAAAACAAAAGAAAGATTCTATTGAAGAGAATAAAAAGAAAATTGAAGAAGCTTTGAAGTCGACGAGTCGTGAAATAAACTTTAAATATGTAGGCCAATCACTATACAGAGGGGTTCCAGTTCTTCAATCTGTATATAAAGCAAAAGTCAACGAATTAACAATATATCTTTACAAAAATCCAGATATAAACAATGAAAATTTTCATTTTCCAAAAGAGGTTAAAATAAGCACGGAAAATCTTTTAAATAAAAAAGATGCTTGGTTCGATTTAACTGGTCCTTACGTTCCTTATATAAAAAAAGCTAATAAATCTGAACAACTTGAAGAAGGTTATGCGATTCATTTCAAAAATATTTAAATTTTCAAATACGACAGAAAGTTTTTTTTATGAATAAATCTTTATGGATATTATTAGTATCAATTATTTTAACGGTTTATTTAATTGATCTACTATTTGAAAAAAAAAGAAAAAATAAGGCGACGACTTTTTTGGAAGAAACTTTATGGATATGTACAGCAATGATTTCAGTGTTTTGTTTAATTGATCTAGTATTTAAATAAATAAAAATAAAACAAATATAAAGGTTTTTAAATATGATATATCTTAATACAGCTACTCAAGAATTTATCAATAAAAATCCTGGATTATTTGTAAAAACAATTCAATGTAATAATTGCCAGAACGAGCTTTCCACAACCATTCCATTTATAACAAAAGATTATATCGGCTTAGCCACACCGAATTGTTCATGTGGAAACTTACTATCTAAAGCAGAAGTAGCAATACCAAGAACTGAAAAAGAAATAGAATCTTGGTTGTCTTTTTTTAAAGAATAGAACAGTTTAGATTTAAATTTTCTTAAAATAAACAAAATCTCTCTATACAAGATTTGATGTTATTTTTTTAAGAGCCAATTTTAATCCAGAAATTAAATCTTCTCGAGTCTCAAACTCAAATGTTTCTGACACAAACCACTCATTTGAAGACCCTTTTCTATGATAAGGAGCTTCCCAATTTACCGCTAAAGCAACATACATAGATCTTTTCTCATCACGATTATCTTTTCTATGAACAAACGCTTCAATTTCAAACATAACCGAACTACTCTCATCAGAGGTATATTCGCTCTCAAGTTCAGACAACTCTTCAGCCAACTGAGACTTTCCTAAATCATTTAAATCAGAATAATTGATTTTATCTTCTTCAATATCTTTTAATTTTTCTTCATTTCTTCTTTTAAATTCTTCCAAAGCACTTTTATTACTAATTTCATATAACTCATTTAATTTTTCTTGCGCTATTTTTGGTAAATTCGATAAATAACCAGTTCCAAAAAGATAACCTAAGTCAGTAAAACCCCGAACACTCGCTCCACCATCATTTGACGAAATAAATCCATCACGACTACGACACTCAACTTCCTCAACTTCTCCTGATATTTCATATTTCTGAGCAATTGAATCAAAACTTTCCTGAACAATTTCTTTAACTTCTTCCATAACAGAAGATAATTCATCTAGTTTATTAAAATAAATCGGACCCGCTGAAACATTCTCCATAGTCCAACCATCCGTCCAAGCTTTGTAGATAAATTCACTTGATCCAATTTCGTTTCCAATCAATTCACGACTATTCTCAATAAACAAAGATAAATCTTGATCTAAAACAGGTACAGCTCTTTTTCCATCTTTAAAAGCTTTTCTTCCAATCATTTTAGCTTGAACCGATAATGCTTGTTTTTGAACTCTGCTTAATTTAGCCATAAATTTATCTCCTATAATTTAAATAGATTTTTTCTCAAAATTTATGTATATTTCTATCTATACATAGATTTACTTTTTGTATACTTACAAATCAACACTATTTAACAGATGTGTAATGAATGTACAATGAAAAAGAGTAGCAAAATCAATAATTTAGAGATTTTTTAGGTTTTAATGTGTATATGGATAGTTTATTTTTTTCGTTAAATCTATACCTAGGGTATATTTATATCGACAAAATTAAACTTTCATATTGTTATGAACCAGTTCGACAAAAGCAGAAACAATAGTTGTTCTTTTAATCAAAAAATCAAGTTCTTCATATTTTGAATCATCAGTAATGTTTTGAAAATGATTTTTACAAAATCTTTTAATAAAATACTTTTCAAAACTTTGAATCAAGTCGTTTCTATCTGACCTATTAACACCTTTTCCTTCGGTTAATTCTAAAAATATCTGTTCTTTATTCTCTTCGAAAAGTTCAGCATAAAACTCTTCTCTTTGATTTAAAAAACTGGCAATAATACTTCTTTTTATTTCTAATTTTGATTTAAAATTTTCAAGAAAATTAACAAGAACTTCTTGTCTAGAGTTTTCAAGCTCTTCTTTAAGAGATTTTAATCGCTCTCTTTCAAAAGCTTGGAAATAATCTCTATAATTAGCTATAGATAAGAATGCCTGTGCTTTAGCTTCGGATATGTTCTCACCCGTCTCCAATGTCTCAAACAGAGACACAGCTGATTCTCCAAACAACGAATTTAACTCTTTTTTAAAATCTATTAGATTCATATAGAGGTAAATAGGAAAAAATCTTAATTTTATCGAAAAAAAGAGATATTATAATAAAAGAGGTTAATTATGCTGGTTTTAAGAGAGTTTGAAAAAGAACATAAATACTTAAGAGTTTGTCCAGTCGAAGAACTACAGTCTGACATGGACGAACATATTCAACTTCCTTTTGATAATTATCCGATACTTGAAAAATATAAAGCCCAAGGTAAAACAAGAAACTATGAAACAATCGATCTATTCAAATACAGAGAAGATGTTTTTCAAAAACTTGCCAAACACGATCCTCTATTCTTGAATATATCAGAATCTTTTAAAGAAAAAATTATATTACTCTTAAGCGCAAACATAAGACAAGAAAGTCGACACTCTCTAAAAAATGGAGGTTCAGGTTTAGCCTATACAACCTTTGCAGAACTTTGGATGTATGTTCATGGAAGTGCTTTATCTACTTTTAAAAAAAACATGGAACCAAGAGATTTTGTCTTACTTATAAAATATAAAAAATATAGAGATTTAACTCTTGCAATTATGAAAAAATATGGATTCGATGAAGTTGTTAAACTAGACGGACAAGAATCTTTCGATTTATCCAAAAAGTTTTATGAAAAAAATAATAAAGAATTTAAGGAGATTGCTTAAATGCTAATCCCAATGGAATTTGGAAAAAAATATAAATACTTAAGAGTTTGTCCAATTGAAGAATTACAGTCTGATATGGACGAACATATTCAACTTCCTTTTGATAATTATCCAATACTTGAAAAATATAAAACTCAAGGAAAAACAAGAAATTACGAAACAATCGATCTATTCAAATACAGAGAAGAAGTTTTTCAAAAACTTGCCAAACACGATCCTCTATTCTTGAATGTATCAGAAGCTTTTAAAGAAAAAATAATCCTTCGTTTAAGTGGAAATATCAGCAAAGAAAGCGCAAACTCTTTAAAAAATGGAGGATCTGGTTTTGCACATTCGACTTTTTCAATTTTGTGGTTGCGAGTTTTTGATAGCACATTACATAAGTACGGAAAAAACATAGATCCTAGAGACTTTGTATTGATGTTGAAGTATAAAAAATACAGAGATATGGCTCTTGCCGTTATGAAAAAATATGGATATTTTGAAGTTGCTAAATTAAATGGACAGGAAGGCTTTGATTTATCAAAAAAATTTTATGAAAAAAATAATAAAGAATTTAAGGAAGTTGCATAAACTAGTTGGAGTCATCTCGACTATTTATTTCCTGACATTTCTCACATTCATATAAATACTCACCCTTCTCTAAACTACAACAAACACAAACCGCCGCTTCTTTATAGATATCAACAGAAATTTCTGGATAATTATAAATAAACGTTAATAATTCTTCTTTTGTTAAATCTTTTAATCGTTTCATTTCTTTTAAATAGAAAAATTAAAATTTTACGAAATAATCCTATTTAAAGATAAGAGGGAAATAAATGAAAAATTTAAGAGACAATCTTAATATCAATAGAAGCGTGTTAGAATCGCTTTATTGCTATGAACGAGATAATTGTATTGAACTATCAATGATTGAAATTAAAGAAGAGTTTCGAAATCAAGGATTTGGTTCTGAAATAATGCGAAAAATATGTACCTACGCAGATTCTGTTCAAAAACCAATCCTCTGCTCGCCAGAACCCCACAATTCAAACATGAGCCTAGAGAGTCTTGTTTCTTTTTACGAAAAATTAGGTTTTGTTCCAAACAAGGGTTCTATTAGAGATTACAGCCTGCCAAGCCATTCTTATCGGCGCAATCCAGAATAATTTCCCGTTATTTAATTTTATGGACAATCCCTATGGATATTCTCTTATGCTTTTAAGAGGAACAACTCTAGATCTTAAAGAAGCTATAGAGAGTAAAGACTTGAAAAGAATTACTCTTTGTCAAAAAAGACTTTATCAGTCTTTATTGGATTTTGACAAATCAAAAAAAATATTTAATAAAGAATCCTTCATTCAACAATCGTATAAAAAAATTGAACAAGAAAGCATTGATTCGGCCAATTTGATTCTTAATTACTCCTATCAACATCTCAAAAAATCACTATTCCTTATAAAATGAATAGACTCCAACAATAGGTAGATAGATCTATTTTTTCTAAACCTTATTTTTTAATATAGTTTGGCTTTAATCATATCAATAAAACTAAGCTTTCATTTTATTTTGAACTAACTCGACAAAAGTAGAAACTATAGATGTTTTCTTAATTAAAAAATTAAGTTTTTCATATTTTGAATCTTCGCCAATATCCTGAAAATAACTTTTACAAAATATTTTAATAAAGTATTTTTTTGAATTAAGAATAAGCATGTCCTTGTCTGCGTTATTTACAAATTTTCCTTCAGTTAATTCTAGAAAAATCTGTTCTTTATTCTCTTCGAAAAGTTCAGCGTAAAATTCTTCTCTTTGATTTAGAAAGTTAGAAGCAACACGTCTATTTTTTTCTAATTTTGATTTAAAATCATCAATGAAGTTAACAAGAGTTTCTTGACTAGACATCTCAAGTTCTTCTTTTAATGATTCGATTTTATTTTTTTCAAAAACTTGGAAATAATCTATATAATTAGCTATAGATAAGAATTCTTGAGCCTTAGATTCGGATATATTCTCACCAATCTCTAGTGTCTCAAATAAAGACACCGCAGATTCTCCAAATAACGAATTTAACTCTTTTTTAAAATCTATTAGCTTCATATAAATATAAATAGGAAAAAATCTTAATTTTATCGAAAAAAAGAGATATTATAATAAAAGAGGTTAATTATGCTTATGCCAATGGAGTTTGGAAACACATGGAAATATCTAAGAGTTTGTCCAGTTGATGAACTTCAATCCGATATGGACGAACATATTCAAATTTCTTTTGATAATTACCCAATTCTTGAAAAATATAAAATTAAAGGAAAAACGAGAAACTATGAAACAATCGATCTTTACAAATATCGAGAAGATGTATTCGAAAAGCTAGCCAAACATGACCCTCTTTTCTCAAACATATCAGAAGAATTTAAGGAAACCATTATATTGACTTTAAGCGCAAACATAAGACAAGAAAGTATTAACTCTTTAAAAAACGGAGGCTCAGGTTTTGCCTATACATCTTTTGCTGCTTTCTGGATAGAAGTTCATGACAATACATTATATAAATTTGGAAAAAATATAGATCCAAGAGATTTTGTATTGATGTTAAAATACAAAAAATATAGAGATTTGGCTTTAAGCGTTATGAAAAAATATGGATACTTTGAAGTTTCTGAATTAAATGGTCAGGAAGGTTTTGATTTGTCTAGAAAATTTTATGAAAAAAACAATAAAGAATTTAAGGAAGTCGCTTAATCCAGATTATCAATTCTATTTAACTCTTGACACTTCTCACGTTCATACAAATACTCCCCACTCTCCAAACCACAACAGGCGCAAACCGCCTCTTTAAGGCTTTGGCACGGAAATTATGAAAAAAATCTGCCTCTACGCTGATTCTGTCCAAAAACCAATCCTCTGCTCCCCAGAACCCCACAATTCAACTATAAGCTTGGAAGATCTTATCTCTTTTTATGAAAAATTAGGATTTCGCCCCAATAAAGGCTCTATTCGCGATTACAGCCTTCCAAATCACTCCTATCGCAGAAACTCCGAATAAAATTCCCGTTATATCTCTTAAAAGAGGTTAGTTGCGAATCTTTTTTAAATCAATGTATCGATAACGCTTTATCAGAAATGGAGCAATTATGAGACTTATCTGTAAACAAAACTATTTACCTGAAGTGATCGAACCAAGAGGTCTTGGCCCTTTTAGAAAAGATCAAGTTGTTCGGCCAAGATTAGATTTCCCCCTAACCGTTGGAAAAGAATATGAAGTTTCTTTTTACATAAGACCCATATCTGAATATACACATCTTTACGTTCTATGCGTATTCACCGATAATCTTGAATATGAAGAATTCTACAGTGAGCCTTCTGGAAGCAAAACATTTCGTGAAAATTTCTTTAAAGATTTAAGTGTTCTTTTTGAGAACCCAATTCCTAGATAAAACAATAGATGAGCACTAAATCTATGCTAGAACTTTTAAAATCCCTCTTCAAACCTAAAAAACCAGATATGCCGTTTCAATCTTTCATCTTAAGATGTTTAAAAGACATGACGATTCGTGAAGTAGCTATAATTGCTAAAACCAGCCTCCCCACAGTTCAGAGTTGGGCATCCGGCCAATCCCACCCTCACCCTTTTGTAATCCCGCATATCATAAAAGCTCTAGAGCCAGAACTTTCACGAAGAGAGCAATCTATAAAGGATTCTATCAATCTTAAAACTCCGAGCCGTGAAGAACAATTCCAGTCCTTCATATTAAGAGCTTTAAAAGTTATGACGATTCATGAAGTAGCTTCAATCATCCAAGTTCAAGTCCCACTAGTCCAACGCTACGCCAGCGGCGACACAGGCCCCCGCAAACCTTTTGATCTACACATCATAAACCTCCTTGAACCTGAACTTCTAAAAAGAGAAAAAGCCTTAGAGGATTGATAATTCTTATATTAGTAAATTTCTAGGTATTTAGAAACGCTACGAAACAACACTAAATGACTATCTCCCTAAGTTCCAGCACCCCACTATAACCTATCCCACATATTAGATTTGTTTTATAGATGATTGGTTTTTAAAAAATTGATTGTTTCCTTCCTCATTGTATAGTACATAATTATCTTCCCTTATTTAATTGCTCAACATCTATAAGATTTCTTATTAGTCTTTCATCTAAAGGATATCAAATCTTAACTCAATCCTTAACTATCCACCCCCTATCTACCAAAGCTATAATAAAAGGGTTTTATCAGATAACTCCCAATCATTAACACTAATAATAACACTATTTTTTAATAATGTTATAACTTAATTTTAGAACTTCTATAGTAAGCTTTTTACATAAGACTTAATTGTTTATAAAGTTTTGAGGGACTAAATCTTTCTCTAATTTAAAGATTAAGACGGATATTGGACATTTAGATAAACTCAGTGAATAGTCTTTATCAGGGGATATATTAAATTTTCATAAAAACTTCTAAGTGGATTTTATCGGGATAATTCTAGATTCCTTATAGAGACTTAAAAAAACTTTAATCTTTATATATCTAAACCTATAGGACAATAAGATCATTTCTATAAGATAGACACTTAACTAATTTAGAAACTGTATTGGGTTCCTTCACAGGACTGTTTTAAAAGTATTTTTCTTTAAGGACACTTCTTTTTGACAGATAAGAGAAGATTGACGTAGGGTTTAATTCAAGCTTTGGGGTAGAATTATAGTTTAGACCAGATAAACAGAGCTAGACCTAGCTAAACTTAGGTAAGCAGAGATAGGGAAAGTTTTTTGATATTGGCAAAGGCTTTGATATTTCTTCTTTGAATTACACTTTTAAAAAGTTCTTTACTGGGTAGCTGAATTATGTTTTATATCTTATTAGCACCAATCTTACAGGTTATTGTTAGATATAAATCCTCAAGAATCTTTTAGGAATGTCTATTCTTTTAGGGTTTATGTAAAAGGTTTTATAGTTATTCAGGTTAGAGGGTTATTTATCTTTCAGGACTTAACGATTGTTCTTTTATAGATAAAGATTTGGGAAGGGTTATGGTTATAAGTTAGGCTTCTTAAAATGGCTTCAGTTGAGTTATTTAGTTAGATTCGATTAAAGATTAGTTCTTATAAGGATTCGTTCAATGGTGGTCAAATATGGCGTTTTTAGGCTTTAATAGGATCGTTCCTATAACCAATATATCCATAACTACAGGTTCAACTACCCTATCTAAAAATCCAGCACTCTTTCCTTTGTTTATTATTATATTACATGTTAATGAATATAATAAAGTGATGAAATACACGTTAAAACAAAGGAAAGAGTAATAAAGAGTGGACTCTTTTTTGTCATAAAATTTTCGCGACTTTTTTGAGTCGACGACAACGACCGTTTACGACTTTTTTGAGTCTTTTAATTTTTCCCTATCACAACCTCCCAACCCTTGTCAAGAAAAATAAGTTTTTTCTCAAAATAATACGTTAAAACAAACCTAAAAGACCTGATGCGTAATTTTTCAAATCTTCAACCATCCCGAAAAGCCCACAAAACCTGCTCAAATCTAAACTTCCAACTCCAAAAAATCATTGAAAAACAAAAACAACAAAAAATCAGTGATGGACTCAATTAAGTCATAGACACTTATTTTTAATTTCAAAATACAAAAATCCAACCCTTAAACCGAACGGCTTTAATCTCTTCTAGCTCCTTTACTCTACATCTATGTCCACAATAAACAGATTCTAAAACTAAAAATCAAGCTCCCCCCCTTTTTAACGACAAATCTCCTACAATCATCTATATAGCAATCTAAATACCAAACCCTAATACAGCTCTATTGTAGTTGAAGATAGGTCTGTCAAAAGTTTAGATAGTCATAAAGGCTAACTCTATGATTTTACTCGGTGTCAAACTTATAGGTGATGAAAAAAAATTAAACATCAACCATTCTCCAATCCAATAAACCTTTCACCCCACCCATAACCCTTATAATCACGCCCGACTTGAGTTTTGCTGAATAAGACTCTTTCGAAAGATTGCTACTATTCATAGAAACCAGTTCCAAGCTTGGGCTGGTTATAATTAAACTCTCATTCAACTATAAAAAACATGATTCAGATATAAGCCAACTAAAAGAAATTGACCCACAACTAAAAATGACTAGTTAATAATTTTTTTTAAATTATCACCACTCTATAACTAAGAATAAGCCAAGGCAAATCTAATCTAAAGCTTTTAAAATAGCAAGTTTTTCTTTAAGACCCTTTAAAGTAGATTTATAAGTTCTATTGTTAGGAACAATACGGCAACATTTATATAAATTACCTTTTTGATAATTTACTAAATGTTTAATCCACTCTTTTGCGGTCATATCAAAAAGATTATTATGACAATAAAAATTTCCCTGTACTTCACGAGGCGAGCCTTCTAAAGACTTAAGTTGATTTTGTGAACAATAAAAATTACCATTAAGTTCTTGAGGACAACCCTCTAATGATTTAAGCTGATTTTGGGAACAATCAACATTAACAACTTTTAAAGGACAACCTTCCAATGATTCAAGCAAATTAGATGAACAATAAAAATCTCCACTGACTTCGTGAGGTCCACCTTTTAAAGATTTAAGATAATTACCTGAACAATTAAAACTTCCATCAACTGATTCAGGAGCGCCTTTCAATGATTTAAGTTGATTGCGTCCACAATCGAAATATCCATCCACAATACCAAATTGAAAAGGAATTTTTTCCAAATTTCTATCGATAAGATCAACCCCTTGAAAGCAATCCAAAATCCCAGTTTTTTTAAATTTTTCTTTATCGTAATTTGTTATTCCAAAGTCTTCAGGCTTTTTCATATATTTTAGTCTTTATAAGCAAAAAGAGTTCCACGATTTGTCGCTTTAACATAAACTTCGATTTCTCCGCCAACAGGTAAATTGAGAAGTTTTAAAGAATTTTTTGGCAAATAGTAAGAGTTTAAAAAAACAATAGAGCCATCATGAATCTGGCCTTCTCCGATTCCTTTAAGAGGGTCAAACCATAATAATTTTACTTTTAATTTTTCCATAAATACCTCTTTTTAATTTTTTCGGCATTTTTCTTAAAAACTTTAATTTTATTTTAAAGCTTTTAAAATTTTTCGCTTTTCTTTTAAACCTTTTAAAGTGGATTCATAAGATGAATTATCAGGAACAATGCGGCAAGATTTATATAAATCACCGTTTTGATACTTTTCTAAATTTTTGATCCACTCCTGAACTGTCATATCTAAAGGATTGCCATGACAATGAAGTATTCGGGCAGTTGTTTTTGGAGCACCTTTTAATGATTTGAGTTGATTATGTGAACAATTAAAACTACCAACTTTAAAGGGACAACCTTCTAATGATCCAAGTTGATTATTGGCACAATCAAAATATCCATTAACTATACCAAATTGAAAAGGAATTGTTTCCAATTTTCTATCACGAAGATTAACACTTTGAAAACAATCTAAAATCCCAGTTTTTTCAAACTTTTCTTTATTATATTTAGTGATTCCAAAATCTTCAGGTTTTTTCATAAAACCCCTCTTTTTCACATCTTCTATCGAAGATTTCGTGTTAAAAATTTAGTATTTCTTAAAAAAAATGTTCGCATTATCTATTTATTCGGAACACTTACTTTAAAACTTTAGCTTTTTTTGAAGCTTTTTCTAATTCAAGAGATTTTTTACTTTTTATCTCATCTATCATCATTTTGTAGTATTCATCCTGAATCTTTAAAGATTCAATCATTTTACGATCTTTATCAATGCTTGCTTTTGATACACAAGCGAGTCCATTAGATCCATTAGAACAAACAAGATCAGCTGTCTCAAACTGACCAGATAACTTATCATTATTCGTTTCCCAAGCTTGACAAACATTTGAAAAAATTAAAATAGCTAAAATTAAACTTTTCACAAAGACCTCTATTTTTATTCTTTTATATAGCAAGTTAAAAGCCAAGTTTAAATTGGTTATATTCGATTTGAGAGTGTGATTGTCAAAAGATTAGATAGTTATTTGAGCTAAGTATTTGATTTTATTAGGTGTCAAACTTTTAGTGAGTGGTTAAAGCTTAAACGATTACCGTATTGCGACAGAGATTTGTCTCAATTCTATTTATAAAGTGGTTTTAAGATTATTGAATCACTTTATGTAAAGAACTGTTTTGAAGTGAATACGATAGGGCTTCCTCTAATAGATAAGAATATGCTTCATGATAGGTTTTGAAGGTTTTTGAATAAATCTCGTTTTTTGAATAGGTAGAAATTACTTTGTAATTTTCACTTTTCCAAATAACTAAAGATAAACGAATTGTTTCATTTTCTTTTAGCTGTAGAGAGTAGATGTTTTCTTCATTCATAATGATGACTTAGTCCTTTTTTTATAAAATTTTTGTAGATTTTTAAAAAACTACAATCAATACCTTAATCTTCTTCGACTGATTCTTCTACCGTATTAGAAATCCCATGTTTTTCCTGGTGGTTTTGAATCATCAAAATCAACTTCTTTGACTTCAACTTTTTCTTCTGTATCTAAAGAGTGTTCGAGTTGGAGCAAGGTACTTATTAAAGTCGCAAAAGCTTGAGAGTGTTCATGACCATGAGAATTTTTTAAATCTTTAATTCTTGCTTTAAGTTGGTTCACTAATTGTTCTGTTTCTTTTTTTGTTAATGTTTGCATATTTTCTCCTATTATAGAGATTATCGGTTGTTTGTATAAAAAACTTTAATTTGATAAGTGTTTGATTTTAATACGGTTTAATTAAATAATGTTTGAATACGACAATTTAAAGTCTTATTTTAAAGCTTTTAAAATAGACATCTTCTTTTTTAAATTCTTTAAAGTTGTTTCATAGTCTGGGTTTGGAACTATTCTAATTGATTGATATACATTTTTAAATACAAAATCTCTTTCTAATGCGAAAACACACATCTCAACTGAAGCTTTTATAAGTTTTCCTTTTTATAATTATCGTCAACTTTTTTTAAAAACTTAAACCTTTTTTAATTTTCTCATTTTAAAAAATTTATAATTTTCAATTCCGCAGAATTGTCCTATCTGTTCAGCGCCTGTTGTTGGATGGAGAGAGAAAGTTTTTGGTAAATCTTATGCGAAAAATAAAGAAAAAATAGAAAACCAAATTCTTCAATTAAGCTTAGATATTCAGCAAATAGAGGCTAAAATGGTTAAAGTTGATATGAGTGATTTATCTAGAAAAGATCTAGAATCGATCCATACCCTTATTTTAGCCGATGTTCATCACTAATCTTTAGAGATTAAGAACAATCCCTCTCTATTTAATAAATAAAGGGGGATTTTATGGCTTTACTAGGGTCAGCGATTTTTTCAATCATATTAGGTCTTTTTATTCTTTGGATTTATTTTCTACCAACCTTTATAGCGAGTAAAAGAAATAATCACTTCTCTTCAGTTCTTTTAATCAATTTATTTTTTGGTTGGTCTTTAGTTGGTTGGATTATTGCTTTAGCGATTGCTCTTTCTTCTCCAAAAATTATAGTTGTTGAAAAAAACGAGGATAGATCTTAATTTTTAACAAATCTATCTTGTATCGATTTATTGATGATATACGCTAAAAATGTAGGCGCAGAAGAACTGGTTCCATTGAATAGGATAGAATCTCCGTCTTTTGTTTCAAGTAAAACATTTCCCTTAAATGGAGCATAGGCGTTAACTAATTTACCATAATTGGAACGTTCCGATAAAGAATAGGGAAATTCATCGCTAATTCCACCTACACAGTAGATGTTTGGAGAATTAAACATACATAACGCTTGAACCTCTTCAACTCTATAAGCATCGTTTCCTGCACTAACCGTTATTTTAACTTTATCTGATAAAAACAATAAAGCGATTATTTCTTCTTCATCAATCAAATCTGGCCCAACTCTAACCGATATATTGAGTAGTGATAAGTTTGGAATTTGGCTCATTTTATTTAAACAATCAGTTAAAATCATCGACTCTTCAATTTGGCAATAAGCTATCTCAATTTTTTCATAAGCGTTAGGGTTTTGTGATTCTACTGTAGCAATGATCTGATCAATAACGGCTTGACCATGTTTGTCAAAATGAGAAGTTGGGTTTGTTTCGAATTGATAAGCACTTTTATAAAGAGAGCGATTCGAATTCCAGTTGATTGGATTGATGTCAATAACTCCGATTATAATTTTAGATTGAGTCGAAACTGTTGGGATTTGATTAAAATCGATTAGATCAATTCTATTCTCTTTTGAAAAATTGATTGAAGCTAAAAGTATTATAGTTGTAATGATTTGTTTCATATCTTTTATTGTTGCAAATAAAATGCCTACTTATAAAGAATTGTAGTGGATTTGATAAGAGTGAAGTGTTAAAAGCTTAGATGTTTTAGGTCTAAGCTCTTGATTTTATTAGGTGTAAAACTTTTATCTGCTGTTTAAAGATTAAACAACTAATACTAAAAAACTAACCACGGCAACAGCCACAGCAACGTATCGAAGCTTTGTATCTAATTTTGCTAATTTAGCTTGATCATTGTTTTGTTTTGATAAGACAAAATCCCAAACTAAAGCTCCTAATACAGCCCAAAAACAGGCACTCACGATTTGCGCTAAAAAACTTGTCGATTCTAACATAATTTCTCCTTTTGTTTATTGATCTTATCTCTTATCGGACATTTATTTTAAAACTTTAATGTATTTATGACTCTTTGAATATGTTCTCTGTCTACTAGTTCTTTTGCTGATTTTTTTGTTGCTAAATCGCTATAAGCTAAATTTCTAATCAATTCTTTAAGGTGAGCTGAATTGTTTTCTTTTAAAGTTTGAACTCCTGTAATTGTATCTCCAACGACAAGAAGGATTTGTTCTGACAGGGTAGTGTCGATTAGGAAAATTTCATTATTGATTTTAAATTGGATCTGATACGAAATCTTAGATTCTCCTTCATATATGTAGTTTTCTAATCTATTAAAAGTGTATTGATTTGCGTCAACTAATTGTCGAATAGCTTGATAAGTTTTTGATTGGGCTTGAGTCATTCCAAATATTTTTTCGATTAGTTTTTGCATTGTAATCTCCTAATAGCATTTGGTAGCAATTTATAGGCCAAGTTCTTGTGTTATTATATTTGATTTGAAAATATGGGTGTTAAAAGTTTGGTTAAAAGTTTGGATAGGGATTTGGGGTAAGTTGTTGATTTTATTAAGTGTCAAACTTTTAATCAATGATAAGTGATTTGACAACTTTTCTTTTAAAATCTAATCTATAAAATTTGTTTTTTCAATTTGTTTAGTGAACGCTTCCGCAAAGCTTTTAGAAACATAGGTTTTAAATGATCTAATTTTAATTTATAGCTATATTTTGATAAATTAAAAACATAACAAATCCTCTCTTTATTTAACTTATCGGAACATTTAAGAATAACTTTAGCTTTTTCTAATACCTTGATATATGTATTGCATTTGGATTAGTTTTTGAAACTTCTTCATGAGGGCCAAAGAAATCACTTTTGTTTGTGTTGAAAGCGACTCGAATCGGTTCAATTGAAGCGATTTCGTCTAAACCACCCTCATAACCATCTAACAAAATTGGGAAATCTTCAGGAAATGTGGATAATTTTTTTATCAATTCTTTTACGGTCATGGTAGATCCTTTGTTGTAAACGCGCAAAGCCTAAATCTCTTATGCTGTATGCTGATATGTTTTGACTCCGTTATATTCCATATACTCTTTATCTAAATAATCAAGAGCTGCTTTATTTGTTTTGCTGACTTTTGCTAAAAAATCTTGAGTTGGATTTTTCACATATTGGATCAAAAATGGAGAAAATTCAATCCCAAGAAGTTGGACTTCTTCTGATTCTTGATTAAAAAGTTCAACCAAGTTCTTTTTATAAACATTAGGATTGTCTTCTTTTTTCATGTGTGTTGGTAAAAAGTTTAAACGCTCATAAGAATAGGGATTTTTGTTAAAAGCGATAAGAGCCATTGCTGAGTTTTGATTTTTAACCAAACTGATCAAATAGGGGGCGGATTTGATTAGACTCATTTCTTGTCTTGGAGAAAGATCCATCATTGTGATAAGACTTGGAAAATTTTCAATCATTGCCATTTTTTTTGGCCATGTTTGATCATTAAGGATTGAGGAAATAAATTGGCCCTCTTCTGGGGATAAGTTAAGGTCATTAATTGAAATTTCTTCTATTTTTTTTAAGAAGCCTTTTAAGATGATATCTTTCATTTGGTTTGTCATGATTTTCTCCTCTATTGTTTAATTATAATTGTAGCAAACAAAAGGCCAACTTCTAAATGTCTTATATTGGATTTGGCCCTCTTAAATGTCAAAAGGTTAGTCATTTATTTTCTAACCTATTGATTTTATTAGGTGTCAAACTTTTAAGCGATGAATCAAGGATTGACACTAATAAACTTTGAATAAAAACTCCGAATCTAACGAAAAAACACTATCAACTAAACTAATGTCAAGATCTGTTCGTTGATTTTTGATTTCTTCAATTTGAGCTTGAATCTCTAATTTATAAGCTTCAAGTTCGTTTGTGAATTTTTCTTTTTGTTCTTTTTGAAAAGTTTCAAAAGCTTCTAATGATTTTGCTTCAAAAGAAAGCTCAGTTTTAAGGAGGTTGTTTAAGTTTTCCATAAATAAAGAAGCGCTTCGTTCCGAGCCAAATCCAGCAGAAACCACTAAGCCATTTTGTTGAATGATTCGATATAGGGTGTTGTGTTTTGAAGTGTAGGGTTCAATTCTAAAATTCATCACAGAGCCTCCACAGCTCTATGTAGCAAGTTAAGTGCCAACTTTATGTCCGTTATAGAAGATTTAAGTCAAGTCAGTGTTTGGGAAATGATCAATGAAGGGTTTAAGTGCTTGATTTTATTAGGTGTCAAACTTTTAGGCGATGAATTAAAGATTTACACGAGGGGCTTTTAACCCCCCATACAATTATTTAGAAAATGTAGATTCAGCTTTTTGAACTAATTCTAATGTGAACTCTATTAGATCTTTTCTTGAAAGCCTCAAATCAGTGTAGGCAGTTATATGTCGAGATTTTTCCTTAATTACGCTTCCGCCATTTGTAGTCAGGTTTTCTTCTATGATGATTTTAATTTTCGAATTAAAAAAACTAACTCTTTCAATCCTGACTTCATAGGGTTTATCCATAAGTAAGTAGAGAAGTTTTTTTAAATAATTTTTTTGAAGATAAGCTTCTAAAATTGAACAAGGTAAAAACGAAAAAACAAATACTGAAATCACAACCTGAACTGCTACTGCCTGAACTACTGGCAGACCTTTTGATTCTGGTAAAGGAAACAAAATCAAAAGTGATAAAACCACTGTCAACAAACTTGATACCCCTACTACAGCAAAAAAACTATAGCTTAGATTACCTAAAAGATAACTGATTTCTTCATCTTTTTGTTTAGGGGTTTTTGTTTGGTTTGTGTATCTACTTATACACTCGTTGATTTTTTCGCTTTGATACATAGGATCTCCTTTGGGGCTTTGCCCGTTTAAAGTTTTATGATCTTATTTCTTTAAAGGGATTATTTCCGTTTTTAAAGTTTGATAAACAAGACCAATTCTAAAATACCGATTTTTTATAAGGTTTTAGAAATGATCCAAAGTCCCAAACCCGCCCAATCCACCCTTTCAATTTAACATGGTTTTAAGGGAAAAGTCAATAAAAATCGAGAAATTCTTAAAATAAGACAGTTCTCTTAAAAAGTTTGACATTGTGGTTGAATCCCTTATGATGGATGGAGGAGATCTTATGAAAATTTTTATTTTAATTTCCATCACGTCAATGTTGTTTTTTGGGTGTTCTAAAGAAACAGAAGAAACAACTTATCATTACTCCTTACCTGAAGAATTAAAAGATTGTAAAATTTTTCGATTGCGAGGAGACAACACCTCTACACTAAGAGTGGTGAAATGTCCAAATTCAAACACAACAACCTCTTACAGTGAAGGAAAAACTAAAATGGACATAACAGTGGTTGAAGAAAACTTGAAACAACTCAAACTTAAAGAATCCGCACTAAATAAACTTACAGACGAGGAAAGAAAAGCATTGGGTCTTTTTAAATAGCATGAAAGAAACACTTCTTCTCCTATTTATGATTTTAGTTCCTATCGTAGCTATTGGATTGATCATGGCTTTTATGTCGGGAGCTTTTCCAAGAAAAGTGAAATGTTTAAAAAAACACTTCGCACTCATTCCTCAAAAAATTGAAGGATCTTGGATTTGGGGAAAAACTTATTTTTCTTATCACACCTATGGACACGGCATGGTTTTAGGTGGCACTGTTAAAGCTCATTATTCGAAAGACGGGAAGAAAGTCTCTTATTCTTCGAGAGGTGCGTCATTTTTTCCTCGTTATAAAAGAGAGTGGGAAGGTCTTCATTTGGTTTCATTAAGAACTCATCTAAGATCAGATCGGTTCTATAAAAGCAAATATCGAGAGAGATTAGATAAGATCAAAAATTTAGAAGGAATCAATGATTTCCTATATGAAGGAAAAAACAAGAAGATCTTAAAGGATATTGAGAAGCTTAAAGGTCAAAAGTGATAGATTTTTTTTAAAAGATTCTCCTCACAGTGAGTGAAAAATTCAAAAACATTAGGGTGGATCTACAAAATTGTCAGTGCTTCGTGGAATGCCCCAAAATTAGCTTCCAAGAGCCTCTGGTTTGACTTATAGGAGTTGATTCTCATATGAGAGTCCTCTTTTAGGGAAAACTCAACCTTGAGCCTTTTAAAGAGGTTTTATAAAAGTATTTAATTTTCTATAAAATCTTATTTTTGATGCTAAGTGTTTAATTTTAATAAGGAAATCGACATCACTATGTGGGATCTTGCTTTATTTAAATATTTTTTAAAAATCAGGTATTAACATTTATGAATAATCTAAAAATAAATCAAGAAGCTATATTTGAAAAAATCTACAAAATAGAGAGAAATGGTGAACTTCAAATCGTTATGTTAGATAAAGATTTAGCTGATTTTTACCAAACAGATACTCGTAAGATAAATCAATCAGTCAAAAGAAATCCTTTAAAATTTGCTGATCAAACATTTAAACTCACAAAAGAAGAGTGGCTCTCTATTTTAAAAGCAAGAAATGAAAATGAGGAAGATCCAATTGAATTTAAAGGTGGACATTTACCTTCAGTTTTTACAGAAGAAGGCGCTTTAGCGTTATCGACAGTGTTGGAATCTCCAGTTGCTATTCAAGTTTTTAAAGTGTTGCTAAAATCATTTTTTGCGATGAGAACTCTTCTAAAGGAAAGACCAGATCTCCAACTTCATCAAGAGGTTTGGGAATTAAAGAATAGAGTTATTGAAGTTGAGAAAAAAATTGGTGAAAACTCAAATCAAAACGTGGTTATTCATCAATTGACAAATAATGGAACTTTTCAACTTGGATCAAACAACTCAATGGTTGTTAAAATCAATGACTTTGAAGATGTTGTTCAATTTATGACAGAACTTAGACGTCATCCTGGTATAAAGGATAATCTTGAATCTAAAGAAGCGATTGATAAATCGATTCAATTAGCTCTAAAAGCGGATAAAAAAGGATTGTTGGAACAAATGAGTTCAGTCATATCAATCACCAATAACATTGCTGATTTAGCAGTTAAAGCTTCTCCTGTGATTTTATCCATTTTATCTTGGCTTAAATAAAACCTTGCTGTTTTAGAGCTTTTTTTAATTTTTTTATAGATAAACCATACTTTCCTAAAGGAGAAGTTATATAAGTTTTGAAATATTTGTTCCCATAAACTTTTTTAGCTTCTTTTTCATATTTAAAAATCTGCTTCTTATTACGATCACAATTCTGCTTCTTTTTGTCTGATTTTGTTTCTACAATGATTTTCATTCCTTTTTTATTAGTGCAAACAAAGTCTGGCTTACATTCTTTTGATAGATTAGGTTCGTATTCAAATTTTAAATCTATTTCTTTAAATAATTTTTTATATTTTGGGTGAACCACCTTTTTTTCGTGAAGATCAAGTTCTGTGTTAAAAGGATTAGAGCCTTTTAATAAAGATTGAATTGAAATAGTTGTTGTTTTTTTTGTATAAAATTCTTCAATCAATACAATCCAATCCCTTGAATCCTTAGATTTTGAGACAATTCGTTTAAATCTAAATTTGGGTGAAGATTTTTTTCCAATTTGGTTTACCCTAATTTCATTTTCTTTTATAGAATAAGATTTTTTCCAAGGGTTATGGCCACGCAAAAGAGAAGCGTGAGGTTTGACTGCCGTTTTTTTCGTTTCAATGTTTTGAATTTTGACTTCGATTTTGTTTAAATTATTTTTACCTATATATTTTAAGAATTTATATTGAGGATTTGATTTTCGACCTTGTCTATTGGTTGTATTTTTAATTTGCTTTAATGAGTATTTGACTTTCCAAGGATTTGTTCCTCTTAATAAAGAAGATAGTCTTGAAAGTTCTGTTTCTCCAGTTTCGTCAAGCTTAACTTCAATTAATCGGTCAGTCCCAGATTTGATTCCTGAATCTCTTACAAAAGAATAAGAAGGCTTTGCGCTCTTCCCTGCGGCGTTTATTTTTAATTTAATTTCTTCTAAAGTGTAAGCGTTTCCCCAAGGGTTAGATCCGTTCATTAAATTTGATAATTGAGCTGTCGCTTTTTGTCCATATTGATTTTTAATTTCAATAATTCGAATGGATTTAGCAGTTCCAACTTTGATTCCAGTATCTCGAACAAATATATATTTTGGGGTAGATTTTGCCCCAACTGCGTTAACTTTTTGCCTTAGAATTTCTTCACTATAAGGAACGCCTCTTCCTGAAAAAGGGTTTACGCCTCCCATGATATGTCGAAACAAGCGAATTGCTGTTTTATTGGAATTAATCATTTGAATTTTTACTAACTTTTCATTTTTTGAATTACGACCAGCAAGCGAGTGAAATTTAAATTTAGGTTCTCGGATCTTTCCTTTAAGATTGACAGCGTTTTTAAGTTCTTTGTCAGAATATCTAATTCTTTTTGTATTCATTCATTGACCTTATTTACATATTTTCTCATCATATAGATATCTTATCGGTTGCTTTGTCTGAAACTTTAATGATTAAGTGAATGAAGAAAAGCTCTTGATAGCATAGAAACTTGTCTTGCTTCTTTTTTAGAGCCGATCACTCTTAATAAGCCACTATCTTCAAAGGAAACATTTTCAAAGCCTTTGTGGGATAGAAAGTTCACTAATTCAATTCCAAAGGAGTTAAAGATTTCTGGGGATAATTGGATTTGGAACTCATCTTTGTGTTTGATTAGTTGAAACATAATCACCTCGTATTATCTTATGTAGCAATCTAAAAGCCAACTCCTAAGTGCCTTATATTGGATTTGAATCGTTCAGTTTTCAATTGTTTGATCATTTCTTCTTTAAACCATTGATTTTATTAAGTGTCAAACTTTTAGTGAGTGATTAGAAGATGTTCGGTTAAAGTTTTGTTATTTTTGAATAAATTTGAGGATAAAAAGCACAATCTTTTTCAGTTCCATCAAGATTATAGTAGGCTCCAGTTTCCTTTTCACCTTCACTCCCTTTTAAGTATATTGTGTTTTTTGAGATAGAGTGAATTGTTTTAGTGGAAGTTTCTTTAACTGCTCCACTGAAAATATATTGGATCTTGACTTTTTCGCCTTTTTTAAAAGATATAGGTTTTTTTAAATCTTTCATTTTCTTTAATTTAACATAATTATAAGTTCCACATTTGGGACATTCCGCTTCTAAAGAAGTTTTATTAGGTTCAATGCTCTCGTCAGTGTATGTGAATTGGCAATCGGAACATTTTATTTGCTTTTTCATGATCATTCCTTTTGTCTTAGGTCCATTTTATTGTTTTTAATCCCCTAATTCAATTAAAAACCACTCAATGCCTGTTTTAGTGTTTTTGCTTTTTCGTCGTGTTTGATATTTCTATAATGATTTTTAGGGTCAATCCATAATTGTCCAGTCAAAATATCATAATCAAATGCGTTCACTTCTAACTCAACAACTGTCTTTTTTAAGCCTGCGGATAAAATTGAAGTCAAACTTCCTGCGCCATTGTAGTTGCCCAATTTAATTCCCTTATAAGAGGAAAGGCCACTACAGCCTGGGTGAAAATCCCAAAGATTTCCATGGCAAACTAAACTTGATCCATCAAAAATAATAGCGGATTCGTGCTCACTACAATCGACACGATAGATAACGTCTTCTCTAATTTTAGATTTTAAAATGTTTTTGACAACGTATTGGTTAGTTTTTTCACAAGCTTCTTCAACAATTTTCTCAAGATTTGATTTTTTCAAAAGATTGAGGTGTTCCACAGAAGGCTCTATCATTTCAATTCTAACATTAAGAAAATCAGAATCTTTTTTTTGAAGATAAATAGATTTTAATTCTTCAGTGAAATCACCATAAGTTAAGGATCTCACCACAGAGAAAGGAACTTCGGCGTGGTCTTTTTCGTCAACAACAACTCTTACTAAGTCATTATCACAGAAAATTTTAGGATTTGATCTCATTAAAAAACTTCCTACATTTTCTGAATTTAATTGAGTAAAAAGGCAAGGGTTGGAATCTGTGATTGAATTATTAAAAATGGAACCTGTCCAAACACAACTATCGAACTGTAATTTTTTATTCATTTCTTCTAATCTAAAATTCAAATTTTTTAGGACTTCTTTTGAAGAAAATTTCATTTCTAACCTCTTTGTTGTTTTCATCCATTATAAAGGGTTTTGATTAATTAGTCTATTGTTTTATCAAAAAACTCTCAAAATGAGAACTTGTCACAATAATGTTTTTATCCTAAAAACACACTTAAAGATTTATTGACTTCATTTCTATTTTTTCATTTAATTCTAATGATACAATTCTTTCTTTTTTTGAGTTAAAGAATTAAGAATTAAATTAGAATAATGTCGGATTCTTTTATAATCCAGCCCATGATCTTTTTTGATATTAGAAACTTTTTCAACTTCCTTTAGAAGGGATTCACAAGCTTCTGCTAAATTTATAACTCCCGCAAGATTAAACAGCACTGAGGCTTGAGATAGATTGTCTTTAATTAATTGAACTGCTATATAATGGTTTATGTTTTTGGTTTTGGCATTTTTTGGAGTTGCTGAGATAATTTCTTTTAGATTCAAGCTCGCGTTATAAATGGCTTCTATGTTAATGTTCATAAAATCTCCGCATTTGTGTGTTTTATCGGCAAGTTTTTTTAAAATTGAACATCTTATCAAAAACTCTCCTGAGAACTTGCGTTAAGAATGTTTTTATCCTAAAAATCCACTTAAAGCTTTTTTGACTTCATTTCTATTTTTTAATTCTTGGCTTTTTTCAATTTCTTTTAATTTTGAATAAGCTAAGTTTCTAACAAATTCTTTAAGGTGAGCTGAGTTTCTTTCATTAATTGGAAATACAGCAGTTATCGCGTCATTAGCAACAATCATGAGTGATTCTCCCAAGATTGAGTCCATCATGATTTTTTGATCTTTATTTGAGATTTCAAATTGATACGAGATAAAGACTTGCCCGTCATTATAGAATTTCTCTAATCGAGTGAACTTGTATTGGCCCAAATCGACCAACTCTTTAACTTTTTGAAGCATTTCGGTTTGTTCAGGTGTCATTCCAAATAATTTTTCGATTAACTTGATCATATGATCTCCTCGCTTATTGATTTATGTAGCAATCTCGATGCCAAATTCTTTTATTGTTATATTGGACTTGAGTCGTTCAGTTGTCAATTGTTTGGTCGTTTCTTTTCTAACCCCTTGATTTTATTCACTGTCAAACTTATCGGCGGTGTTTAAGAGTTTTTATTTATTTCTATTTGATAAGTAAATAATGTTAGATATATTTTTTTGTTTAATTTCTAAAACTTCTCTAGATTTAGGAGAATTTGGAAAGACATTCTCTTTCTTTTGTGTTAGTTGAACCAAACCATTTAAAATTTTTGAAATTAAAGTTCCAAAAATAAAAACTGTTGTAAATAAAAGGACAAATCCCAAAACTGCAACTGACAGACCCAGCCCTAAAGGTCCAAAGATAAAAGACATTCCTGAAAGAATAGAAAGAGCTTCTACACTATCTCTTTCTCTTAAGTCTACTGTAAATAGTCCAATAGAAATCACGATTATTGATCCAACAATTCCAGATAAATACCATTGCCAAGATAGGAGTGGAGCGGCCTTGGCTTGATTTAGGATATTTGCGATTAAAGTTAATATGTTTGTCATGAAAACTCCTCTTTAGAATAGATCGTTGCAAAAATGACGCCAAGTTTTAAAGTGCTTATAAAGAGCTTGAGTTTAGTTTTGTCAAAACTTTGGATAGATATTTTAGATAAACTATTGATTTTATTCACTGTCAAACTTATAGGCGGTGTTTAAAAGATGTTAGATTGGTTTTTGATTTTGAAAATCGATCAATCCTCAATTTTTGCTGTTTTATGAGAATCTCCATAAATTTTAATGATAGTTTGGATTTGCTCCAAGCTGTAAGTTTTTTCTTCCCCAATCATTAAAACTGGACTCATAAGGCTTGACTGATCTTCGACATGTTTAAAGCCCAATGCGTGAGATAGTTCGTGCCTAAATAAAGATCGAAAGTCATATTCTTCAAAGTTAGGTGAAAAATAGATATTTGCTTCTAAAATCTCATCTCCACGCCAATGAAGGCTCGTTCTTGCTTGTTCCGAAGGATTTAGATCCTTATATTGGTTGTTGGTGTTCCAGTAGAGGACATTTTTAGTTGTGTCAATTTCTTTAACTTCTTCATTAGAGATTGAAACAAGATCAATTCCAATTGTTCGATTAAGGGTTGAGATTTCTTCGCGGGCTATTGTTCTTTTTTTAGAGGGAAAATCTTTATGGAAATAAAACTTAACTTCTTTTTTCCATCTCAACGGTTCATTATAAGCGTTAGATAAGAAGATTTTGTTTGAATGACAAGAGCATAAAAAAATTATTAATAGATAAAAACTTTTCATGCTTGATTATCGGCTATATTTTGAAAAAACTTTAATGTTTTAAAAGATTCTCATTCCAACACAAAACATTGATCCTACAAGACTATCCTTTATTATTCTAAATGAATAGTAGATGTTTAGGATTGGGATTAAAGAAATGAGGAGTGTTTTGGCTATTTTTCGACCAAAATGATATCTAAACTTGTTTTTTAAAATAGGACAGTTCTCTGTTGATAGAAGATAGTGGAGTTCTCTTATCTCAAGGATAGATTTAATTCCTAAAAAGAGCATTGGGGTTAAATATAAAAACATCATGAAAATCTCCTGATTTATTTGTTTTTTCTCTTAAAATCAACAAAAATGACATTACTGTTTGTGTTTTCTTCTTTATCGCTTTCTTTGATATTAGACACGTTCCACAAACCTTCGCATCCGTATTTTTCACAAATATCGATGTGTTGCTTTGAAACATTGCTTAGCACTTTTTCTAAATAATCTTTATCTTTTAAAAGTTCTCTTGATTCACTCATAAAATCTCCTGATTCTCCTATCGGCTATATTTTGAAAAAACTTTAATTATTTAAAAAATCTCATTCCAACACAAAGCATTGATCCCATAAAGGTTCTAAGCTCTCTTATCTCCATCCATTTAAGTTTAGCTCTTTTAATAAGACCTTAGGGCAACACTTATCACTTTGATTTCGAGATTCTAACTCAGAAATAAAGAAGGGAACATTTTTGATTCTTCTTATTTCGACTTGGCCCATCTTGCTTTGATTCAGGACGTCAAATCCTAACTTATCACCAGGAAAGATTCTAAGCTTATAGTTGTTTTTGACAAAAGAGATAGTTCCAGCTTGCGATATTTCACTAATCTCATATTTAAGTGCCTTTATTTGCTCTATAACTCTAATAGCTGGGTGATCTGCGACTTTTAACTCCAGAGCTGAGCTGATAGTTGTTTCTTTTCTAATAAGGCTTTGGTGCGTTTTAATGAGGGGTTGAATTTGAGAAAGATCTGTTATGTTCTCCGTTATGCCAAAAGCGTCTACACAAACTCCGCGCTTGTTCATGTTCACTTCGATTCGGTGCTTCTCAAATAACAATAGAGCTTGCCTATCGCTCATTTGGGAAAGTTTAAAGCCTGCTTCGACTAATGCTTCCAACACTTTAGGGAAGAGAGCTTTATTTTCTTCATGATTAATCTCAAAAGTTTCATCATTTTCACATTCTGATCTAAATTGACTAATTGTGTTTTGAAGTGAACTTATTTGGCTATAAGGGATATGTTTATAGGATAAGATTCTACGATCTTTTCTAAACTCTAAGATTAGTTTGAGATCTTGAGAAGCTGATATTTGAATGACGATTCGAAGATTTGCCAAAGTTAGCATGTTTTTAGTGTTAGACGACTTAGCGTGGGTAAAGTTAAGGGCTTCTAAGCTTCTAATAATAAAATCTATTTTATTTTGAATAATAGGGTTTGACGCATTTTCTTTTAAAGCTTCTAAAGATGAGGTAGGAGACGCGTGTTTTTTTCTTAATTTGAAATAAGTCGGGGTTTTGCTTTTAATCGAGATAAGGGTGTTTGTTTGTGGAGATACGACGACAAAACATTTAAAAATGGTGCTTTTATAGATTTTAACGTCTTCTTGCTCTTCACAGAATTGAAGAGAGTCAATAAGTTCATATACAAACTTATGAAATTTGATTGAGATATATTTTTTTTGAGCTGGAGTGAATGAATTAAGGGTTGAGAAGGTTCTTTGAAAATTAATGGTAAGTTGAAACATTCCTTTTGGATGAAGGAAGAATAAAGATCTATCTGGGTTTTGGAAGTTGTAGTTATGTGGCAGGTTTTGGATAAAGTGATGATCAGTTGAAGTGTCGGAAGGAAATGGAAAGGCCATTTCTTTAAGGATTCTTTCGTTGTTTTCAAGAACGAGGCAATTTTCTTCTAAGTCGACCACTTTTGAGATAGTTTCGGATTCATTTCTAATATAAAGGATTGTTTGATTTAAGAGCGACATTGTGCCTCCTATCTGGATTATCGGCTATATTTTGAAAAAACTTTAAGGGATTTTAAGCATTTTTTTTGTGCGTTAAAATGTCCAAAAAGTCTAAGAATTGTTCATTTTATTGATCAATGGTTATTTTTTTATTTCTTCTAATTTGTCATTTTTCCATAAAAAAGTGGAACCATCTTTTGTTTGGATGAACAAACCGACACTATAATCAAGATTGTTTTCTTTTTTTATTTGATCTAAGATCTTATTGTGAGATAGGTTTAATTCTTTTTTAGAAGAAACTGTTTCAACGATCTCTTCTTGATTGTTTTGTCTTTTATAAAGAAAATATTTCATTTGATCCTCGTTGAAAAATGTTTCATAGCATCTTACATGTAGCAATTTAAATGCCAAATCCAAAGTTTATATATTGGATATAAAAGTGTTTGGATGTCAATAAAATGGTCAATTTAGCTTTAACCACTTGATTTTATTAGGTGTCAAACTTATAGGCGATGTTTAAAAGATTTTCAATTCTAAAATGGTAAAGGTTTGTTTTTATGAATATAATTTGTGGGTTGTTTTATTCAAAAAATTGTTAAAATTACTTGTTTTTAATTATTTTTTTTAGTTGTTTTTCTAATTCTTTAATGGATATAAACCCATATTTTTGATGACGCCCTTCTGGGTCTGAAAAGTATATTTTTTCAATGTTATATTTTTTATTTTTAGATAATTCTATATATCTTTTTTTTTGTTTAATAGAATATTTGTGAAACTTATTAGATTGTTTAACTTCTATTACAATGTTTTTATTCATTTTTGGATGCTTAATCATGAAATCTATAATGTTTTTGTTATTAAATTTAAAAGGAATTTTTTGAAAACCTAATTTTGTAAATAATTTTTTATAAATTGGATGGATTTTTTGAATTTCTTCTCTGTTTTGATTTGTATTGAATGGATTAAATTTAAATTTTGTCAAGTGCCTATATGTGGTTTCGTAAGTTTTTTGAGTTTTTTTATTTTTAACAATAACGTATCTTGTTCCATGTTGATTTTTTCTACTATTTGGATTTACACAAATAAATTGAGGATTTGCTTTTTTTCCGATTTTATTTATTTCATTTCTAACCTGGTCGTCATTTTTCATGTGACTTATGTTTTTTGTTTTTAATAAAGAATAAAAATTAAATAGTTTATTGATTTTTCCATTTTTTGTTTTAACCTCTACTAATACAAACAATCGTCTATTTTCTCGAAAGTGTTTTTTATATTTGATTTTAGTGTTCTTACCTGTTTTGAGATCTTGGACTATTTTTTTAATTGTTTTTTTAGTATATTTAAATGGGTTTTTAAATTTATCATTAAGAATTGTCTCTTTTTTTGTTATCTTCTTTTCGTTAGAATAGGGGTCTTTTATTAAAACATAATCATGTTCGTTTTTATAGTTTTTATATAAAGAGCAAAAAACTACATTGTTTTTTTGACAAAGAGATTTTAATTTTGTATTTTCTAATTCTTGTTCATATCTTGGAAAGCAAACCTTTTTGCTTTTGAGAAGGCGAGCGACAAATGCCGTTATTTCTTCATTGTTGATAGCATTTGTAATTCTTACTTTTAGATTTTTTCCTCTTATTATTGATTTTTTTTGATTAACGAAAAATGGGGGGTTGTGTTTTTTTCCAATTTTAGAAACTTCCAATATAATTTCACAATCACTTTTTCTGTTGAAAGGATTTTTATTTTGAGACAAATTCGACAATTTTGACTCTTTTATTTCGCCTGTTTTAATCGATTTAACAACACAAACCCTTTGGTAAGATTTTTTTTTGTTTATTATTGGAAAAAAAGACTTAATATAATAGAATGAAGGATTGGAGTTCTTTCCAATTTTATTTACCATAGATTTTATTGTCTCTTCTTTATGCCGCATAATTAACTTATCGGTTGTTTTATCTAAAAACTTTAATTTATCTTTTATCAAAATGATAAAGAGCTTCTTGAGCTGCTTGTTTTACAATTTTGGGATTATAAGGCAGATTTTGAGTGTTTGTGTAGTGTTTGGCTAAAGAGTGCTTATCCCAATGGCCACTAACACTTTTCATAAATTCAGGTAAAGTTTTTGAAATTTCTTCTCTAATCTCAGAAATTGTCTCTTGAGAAAAGCTTACAAATACAAAAGTGTTTCCTCCAGATAAGATCTCGCCTGTTGATTCACATCTTTGATAAAATTCATATTTTTCTTTTAAAAGTGTATCAATTTTTTCATAATCTAATTTTGGATCTAACAATTTAACATTGATTGAAGATTTGGTTGTGATTCTAACATGTTTTGTGTCGATTCCATTTTCTTTAAGGTAAGATTTAATTTGATTCGCTTTCATGTTATCCCCTTGTTAAGATAGATGATGCAATCAAGAGGCCAGTTTTAAAACTGATCCTGTTTGATTTGAGCGAGCTTGTTGTCAATAAAATGGTCATTTGTTATCTAACTACTTGATTTCATTAGGTGTAAAAGTTTTAGGCAGTGATTAACCCTTGTTCACCAATTATTTAGCTTTTTCAGCTTCTTGGATTATTTTTGTCGCAATTAAGCTTTCCTGCAGAGTGAGAACTGTTAAAATTTCAGCGGTTAGAATCGTTTCATTTTTAGAAACTTGAGATTTTATGATCTTAACCATAGCGACAATGTTCCAATTGTGATCTGCAATCATTATGGGGCTATCAATCACAAATGTTCTATGTCCACTTTTTGAAACTTCAACAATGCTTTTTGGAGTTAGGTTTTGATAGAGAGCTTCCGACTCTTTGGGAGTTGAACATTTTAGAATATAGTTGATTTCATTTAAATAACCCATTCGTTCCCCTAATCTAAAATTTAAGGTTTGATCTCTTTTGTGATTGTTTCGATAATTTTAAGCTGTGTTTTAGACATGTTTCGATTATCTTTTAACCAATCTAAAAGCTCAAGAGTGTCTGTTTTATAAGATTCTTTTGGAGAATCTGTAATGTTTGCTAATCTGTCAACTAATTTTAGAGTTAAAGCATAACTTGACATGTTTTTCATTTTATTTTTTAAATAAGTGTTTTTTCCAAGTTTTTTAATCTCTTCTTCATCACTTGTAAGTTCCCAAACTAAACTTGCGACAAGAGGAGTAAAGTTTTTAGCGATTTCTTCAAAAGAGGTATCAGTATCTTCAAGTGTATCATGAAGAAGCGCCGCACAGATAAGTTCTTCTATTTTTTTTGATTGTTTGAAGGATGCTAAAAGATAAGAGACTTTAATAGGATGCGACACATAGGGTTGTTTTGAAACTTTTCTTGTTTGACCCGCATGTTTCGTTTCGGCAAATTTTAAAGCTTTTAATATCATAAAGCCTTCTTTCTTGGTTCTTCACTTATAGAAGCAAATTTGAAGCCAATCCCTTAAAGCGTTATGGTTGATTTGAATATGGTGCTGTCAAAAGTTTAGATAACGAAAATCGTTAACTACTTGATTTTATTAGGCGTAAAAGTTTTAGGCAGTGATTAACCCTCATACAGGAAGATTCGATCCATTTGCATAAATTTTTCAATAATCCATATCATCACTATCTTCGAGCCAGCCTAAATCAACTATGTCGGCGATAATTTTAATAATTTGAAAAGCATCTTCGATATCGGGTTGATATAGTTTCATTCCATTTCCATTTTTGATATAGCAATTTTCCAAAAATCTTCAGCTTCTTGACCATTTGAAAACGACAATAATGTAGCTTCGCTGTCTTCCAGTTTTTTATAATATATGAAAATTCGAATTGAATCGCTGCCATGAACTGATCGAACAACGTTTCTAACTTCAGAAAAATCTATAATCAGATCATTGCTAACATAGATTTTTGAAAAGTTATTTCTTTGATTTTGACTCATTTGGGATCTCTAATCTTTATAAGCAAATAATGAATTGCTTTTCGTTGATTTCACATAAGCTTCTATTTCGCCCCCGACAGGAAGTGAGAGAAGTTTTAAGGAATTATTTGGTAGATAATAAGAATTAAGAAAAACAACTGATCCATCATGTAGAGAAGCTTCTCCAATGCCTTTAAGCGCGTCAAACCATAATAGTTTTAATTTTTGTTTTTTCATGTCAACCTCTTCAATTCTTATCGGTTAGTTGTTCTAAAACTTTAGCTTTTATTTTGACTCAAAATGATAAATTACACTCTTTTCATTATTGAGATAAACCAAAAATCCAATTATCTAAATGATTATTTTTGATTGAATTGTTTAAGAAGACCAATTCCAACGATCACAGACGAGATCCAGCCGTAGATGTCAGCTAAATTAGCGACACAATAATTCAAATTAATGAAATCAACCACTCCAGCAGAATCAAAGCGACCCACATAGTTCCCTAAGAAAGAGGCTAAAACGAGCGCATAAGCCCACTGTTGAGATTTTTTAGATTCAAGCATAGAAACTGTGAAAAGAGAGAATCCAATCAAGGCAAGAGGCGCTCCAAACTTTATAAGGTCATTTGAAGCTAAATTAAAGACCATATCTTTATTGTAAACAACCAAGTTTGGGAAGAAAAGAGTTGCCATTTTTTTTGAAGCAAGGTCTAAAACTAAAAGAATGATTGTTTTGATTGCTGTGTTCATGCTAAATCAAGGGTGCAATTCCAATACCAGCATTAAGTCGCTTATGTTTGATTTAATAGAGGCTCGTGTCAAAACAAATGACAAACATCCACTAAGATATTGATTTTATTTGGTGTCAAACTTTTAGGCGATGATTAAAGGATTGACATTAGTTTTTGCTTTTTTTTGAGATTTGAGAGAGTTGTTTTAAAATCTGGATTTGGAACAATCTTAACCCCTCGATAGAAATCTTCATTAATTTCTAAGGCTTCTAAACAAAAATCAACAGATTGGGTTTTCATGAGGGAAAGAAGATCATTTCCTCTATCACCATAAAGCTCTTTAATAGCTTCTAAAACTACTATATAATTTGGATTATTCATAAATGCCAAAACAGAATAATCACTATGTATGAAGCGAAATTGTTCATGAGGCTCTAAGCTATTTAGGACTTCTACATAAGAGTCAAATTCTTCTTGATTACAGCGACTATCCTTAACCCAATTTTGAAACCATCCACTGTATTCGTTAAGAGCGTTCAATAGCTCAGTTTGTTCTTTCATGACCTTTTATCCTACCTGAATATTATTTCTTTTAAGCAGGGCTTTGTATTGATTTGAAAAATTAACGACAACCACATTATCGACTCGGTCCAACACTTTTTGACCATTTGATTCTACATCAAATTGAGAATAATAATCTTTATATTCTTTTTGAGATTGAGCCTCAACTTCTTTAATGATTGATTGGCTCATTTCAAGTCCAACAGAAGAAACTTCTTTTCTGATCGTTAAAAGTTTATCTAAAGTAAAGATTGAAACAACTGCGATAATTGATAAAATTAAAAACATATAGCTCCCTTGTTTTCTTCTTAGAGATGCAATCAAAATGCCAGCATCTAAAGCCTTTATATTGTGTTTAAAATCCTTCATTGTCAAAGAGTTGATCATTCTTTGTCTAACCCCTTAATTTTATTAGGTGTCAAACTTTTAGGCGATGAATAGAACTTTTACAAGAGTGTTTTCTCATTTTATCTAAAAATCCAAAAATATCGTTTATATCCGTTTTCATGATTAAACAATTCTTATTCTTCTTTTAAACAATTCTGATTAATTTCTTTATTGAAAACATTTGGCTCCACTCTTCTGTATCTTGCTAAAGAAATTATCGTCGATTCTTTAGATTTTTATAATAATCAAAGTATCTTGGTGAGGCAGGGTGGTTATCAGGATCGTGATGAACAAACCCCACGAGCACCATAAGAAGAGGCACAATAAGCATAAGATTGCCAACTACATTTGGATTATCATACCAAGGAACATTTGCAACATCCGATTCTTGAACTATTGTTTGGGGAACAGATCCGATTTTTTGACAAGTGTATCCGTTTATTGTTTCAACGCAAGAAACTTTTGATGTATCCACGAATGGATTCTTATTCCAAGGCACATTTGCGGTATCTGCTTGAGCCATTGCTGATCCGATAATTAGAGCTGCGAACATGATTTTTTTCATAAAATTTCCTTTTTTGTTTTTCATTCCTTTATGTAGCAAATGAAATGCCAGCCTCTAAAGCCTTTATGTTTGATCTAACAAGAGAGGGTTGTTTAAGAAATTGACAAATCTATTCTAAGTGGTTGATTTTATTAGGTGTCAAACTTATAAACGACGACTAAACTTTTAACATCAAAAATCATAAGAATAGAGGATCTTATCTTTTTTGAAAATAAGAGAATGATTCTTGTTTTTTATTTCAAATTTAGGATCACTCATCCAATAAGCGACAGCAAGAGGTTTTGACATACCTGTTTTTTCAACCAACACTTGACCCCTATAGTTGATGTTTTTCTCAACTATCTTAAGATCTTCGCAAATTTGAACCTTAGAACTTTGACAAGCTTCCAAAACTGTCCGAATCGGATCTGAAAAAGCATAAATTGGAATTAATAGAATTAAAACGATTTTAAGCAACATATTGACCCGCCAAAAATTGAATCGGCATAACTGTGATAAGTTTGTTTTGTTGGAAAACAAAGATCTTATCTGCTAATAAGAAAGCTTTTGATCCATTGTGCTTTTTTGATTTTTCGATATAAGAATCTTTAAGGGGAGATTCCAAGATGTCAATTCCTTGGTTTATCGCTTTTTTAGCAAAAAACTTAAGAGCTGACGCGTCCATTTTGAATCTTTCAAAAGCTCTATCTATAGCATGTTGGCTTATTATTAAGTTCATAACAAACAAAGAAGCAAGAATAGAGCCAGCTTCAAATTAAACAGGTTAGACCTAATAGAACTGATTGTTTAGAGAATTGACATAAATCTTCTAACCACTTGATTTTATTGGGTGTCAAACTTATAGGCGATGGAGAATTGTTTTACAATCCAAGAGCAAGAGCTTTTTCTGGAGTCATCTTGTAAGTGAATCGAATTCTTCTCGAAACTTTAAATGTTGATATTTGGTTTGAGTCAATAGTTCCCATCTTATAATTTGGTCCAAAAGTTTTTTCTAATCTTTCATTGCTCATGTTGAAAAGAGCAGTCATCGCGATTGGTAAAAATTTTCTTTTATCTTCACTGATCACATAGTGGATTTTCTTAGATTTTGGAACTTTTGTTGTTTTCATCGAATGTTTCACATTGATTTTAGCGTTATGTGTTTGATTAAGTTCATTCATTTTAGCTAAAAATTGAGATCCATGAGAAGGTCTTTTTTTTAAGATTTGAATTTCCCAAATGTGGATAAGTTCATGAGCAATAACTGAGATCAATTCTTGTTCTGTCCAGTTAAAGTTTTTAGAAATTTTCATTTCTCTCACAAGAACTATTTGCCCAAATAAAGTGTTAAAATGAACTTGTCCAGCTGCTTTTGACGTGTTAGATAGCTTGATTGGAAAATTGATATTAAGCTCTCCATTGAACATTGAAGCATTTACATGGTGAGTTAGTTCTATGATTTGTTGAAGAAGTTGTTTGTTTTCCATGATTTTAGATAGATGCAATTTAATTGCCACCTTTAAATGGAATCTATTCGATCTAATAGAGGGGATTGTTTAGAGAGTTGACACAAATCTTCTAAGTGTTTGATTTTATTAAGTGTCGATCTTTTAGTCGGTGTTTAATCGTTTGTCAATCTTCTCCAAATCCGACAGAATGATTATATGTTTTACAATTTAAACAAACACAGCGATCATAATGAGAATCTGTAATTTTCCATTGATGTTTTCCAAAAAAAACATTTTATAAAACTTATGAAGCGGCTCATTTTATTCCTTTTTAAAATTAATCTTCCAATTCCATATCTTTTAAGAGTTCTGGAAAACATCCACAATCTTCAGTTTTAGATGTTTCTTCTGCTGTTGTCCATTTTTTTTCAATGACAAGCCCAGTTTTAGCGGACCATTTGGAAATGAGTTGATTTGAAACTTCATGATGTTCATAAACTTTTTTGCCATCGACAAATAAACCTTCCCAATCGTTTCCAGTTGATACTAAAACTAATGATTTGTATTTTTTTGCGCTTTTTTTCATAGATTTATCTTCTCTTCATTTGTGGTAATTGTCAATGTTTATTTAAATTCTTCGATTTTGTGATTGGAACGAATAAATTCTTCAATTTCTCCACTAAGATTCCAAAAGATAACAGCACCTTTTGGGGGAATAATTTTAATAGGGGTTAAAGTTTGTGGATTTGATAAGCTTAATTGTTAAAAGTTTAGACGGTTTATGGTCTAAGCTCTTGATTTAAGGAGGTGTCAAACTTTTATCTGATGTTTAAAATATAATCAGCGATTAATTGCGTCTAAAATAGCTTTCTTTTCTTTTAGATTTCGAAGCGTTGTCTCAAAATCTGGATTTGAAACTATTTTTACATCTCTAAAACAAATCGGAAACTCTTCTAAAGCTAAAATACATAAATCAACGCTTTGATTTTGGATTTCTGTCATAACAAAAGGATTTAAACCCATAGCTAATTCACATAAATGTTTTTTTTGATCTTTAACAAATTTAATAGACCACGGATCTCTGTTTATTGCTGATTTACAGATTGAATCGTTTTGATTTAAGATTACGGATAAAATTGTAGAATCTATTGATAAGTATTTACAGACTTCCTCTTCACTAATTTGATTTAGCCAATTTTTAAAAAGATTCATTTCTTGATCAGAGCATATTTCAGTTCTTGACCAATTCATAAATGAATAATGGTTATGCCCTTTATAAGATTCTAGTTTTGATTCAAATAATGTTTTTATGTCTTCATTTGTCATTCAATAACCTAATCGGATCTTTTAATTAAAAACTTAAATGTTTTATTTTGATTCACTCATTTTCAACAAGTCTTGTCTAACCTTATTTAAATGATCCTCAGATTGAGGCACTCCAGAGACATTTAATTTTAAGAAGTATTCCATTTTATCTTTTAAAGTCCAACTCTCATCGCCACGTCCCAATGTTATATTATAATTTAAAAAATGATTTTTATCTTTTTGAGAGAGTTGAGAAAACGTTTTACCTCTATATGAGAATTGATCTTCATAGTATTGGATTAAAGTGGTTAGTCTTTGTTTTCCATCTAAAATTTCAAAGCCTGGGCTGTTTTCTTTATAGGGAAGCTCGACCATTACGAATTTTCCAATTTCTACCGCGTTAAAAATGCTTTCTATCAATTTTTCTTTATCTTTTAAATCCCAACAAAGCTCTCTTTGATAAGAGGGGTTGTAGTCAATTCCAAAAGAGTAATGATAGCTAAATAAAGAATCAATTGAAGCGTTGTGAAAGGAGATTTGTCTTTTTGAACTTAAATGATTAGAAAAATCTGAAGATTCTTCAAAATTTTCAGGTAAAGCTTCTAAGTGGTGAATGTAGCGGATTGTTTTTTCATTATTTTTTGAATAAATTTCACACTTTAAAATACGGCCTTCATCAATGACCTCTAAAACAATCATAAAGTCCCAATGAGCAGTCCTTGGTTTTATTTTATCTCCAACTTTAAATTGAAATTGAGGAGTTGTCATTGGATATTGTTTTAATTTTAATAATTCAGAATTTAACAAAGATTCAAGTCTCTTCTCTTCTTGCAATGCTTTATTTTTTTCTCTTGATTGACTTCTTTTAAGCTTGGCTTCCTCTGTCATTTTTCTCATAAAATTCCCTTCAAAAGATCCTTAAATTCGTCAAATCTTCACCTCTTAATAAAATTATCGGAATAATTCATTTAAACTTTAGCTTTATTTTAATAAATCTAAAATGGCTTTTTTTTCATATAAATTCTTTAAAGTGGTTTCATAGTCTGGATTTGGGACAATTCTAATGTGTTTATAATTTGGCATATATATTTCTAAAGATAAAAGACAAAGATCAACTGTTTGATTTTTTACAAACCTAATCATTGTTGCGTTTTTACTTATAGCAAGCTTACATAAATGATTTTTTTGATTCTTTATAAAACGAATCGATTCATAATCACAACAAATCGCAAATTCGCATATATGATCGGACTGATTTTCAATTATTGATAAAATTGTATGATCTTTTTTAAGATAAAAACAAATTTGGTCTTCATTTAATTGATTGAACCATTTGTAAATAAACGATTGCTCTCCTTCTTTATAAAATCGATTATCAGACCAAACATTTCTCATTGTGTTTGTTTTTATTTTTTCTTCAAATAGTGTTTTTATTTCTTCGTTTGTCATTTAAAACAGCCTTAAAGGGTTTTATTTAAAAGTCTTCTGAAAGTTTTATATAAATCTAATCGCTTTCTTTTTGATATAATAGCGAATCGCCAACTCCACCAATTAAAAAAGCGAAAATAGAAATTAAAAAAGCGAACATGATTTGTTCTCCTCCTAATAATGAAGGAGTGTTCCAAATAAACAAAATTGGAGCACCTATTATAAGAAGTGGTAATATAAAAACTCGATAAATGATGATTGACATATTGGCCTCCTAAATAGACTTATCGGAATAAATTAAAATAACTTTAGTTTTTTAAAAAAAAGATTTTTTGTATCATTATTGATCGATAATTGAAAAAGGGGGATTTAACCCCCTTTAGAGATAATTATTTAGAAAATGTAGATTCTGCTTTTTGAACTAGTTCTAATGTGAATTGAGTTAAATCTTTTCGAGAAAGTCTTAAATTTGTATAGGCTGTGATATGACGAGATTTTTCTTTAATAACACTTCCTCCATTTGAGGTCAGATTTTCTTCTATAATAATTTTAACCTTAAATCCAAACCAATCAACTCTTTCAATTCTAACCTCGTAAGGTTTATCCATAAGTAGATAGATAAGTTCTTTTAAGTTATCAACTTTTCGATTAAAATTTGAACTATAAAAAGTTAATGTGAAAAGAATAAATAATCCACCAACACTATAAAATTTGTTTAGATTAAAAAAGAAAGCTAAAGGTAAATGTCCTAAAGTTGCTAGCGCAATTGATGAAAGAAACACATCCATAAGAGAAAAAGGGCTGTCTTTTAATAGAAAAACAATTCTTTCATCTCTTTGCCCGTTTAAAGTTTTATGACCTTATTTCTTTGAAGGGATTTTTTCCGTTTTCAAAGTTTTTAAATAAGACCATATCTAAAATACCGTTTTTTATAAGATTTCTCAAAAAGACTCCAGCCCGCCCAATCCACCCTTTCATTCTACCATGTTTTAAGTGCAAAGTCAAGAAAAAAATGAAAATTCTTAAAATAAGACAACTCTTTTAGCTATTCATTATAAAGTGAACAGTGGAACCTATAGTGGAATAGAAATTCTCAGAAAAACAACAATTTTTCCTTAAAAAGATTCTACAAATCTGATCAAATGCCCTAAATTTCGCATAAAACAGCCATTGGCTTGATTTAAAGACAAAAAGACTTCTTCCTTTTTAAAAAACTCAACCTTGAGCCTTTAAAGAGCTTTTACGAAATAATCTAAAAACCTTATTTTTAATGAATCTTCTAAGATTGAACTTATTTTTTTAATAAATTAGAGAGAAGTTTAATGGCTAGTTTTTGTCTTTTAACCATTAGTCTCCCATGTTCTGAGGGGTCTTTTTTGTATTGTTCTAAAGTTTTATAACAATAGTCAATTGTATTAACAATTGCTTCAATTCTTGTTTTTCCATTTTCAATGAGAGGGTCAGAAGTTTTTACCACTGTTAGTTTTAAAGTTTTCTGTTCAAATCCCTTAACATAATAACCCATAAATTTCTCCTTTAGGAATTTTTATTTTTCCAGCTCTCTCTAATTTTATTCATTTTTAGCATAGATTCAGCTTCTTGAGGTCTCCATTTTCCATTATCGTCGCCACGAGTGTTCCTGTATTCCCATCCAACTTCTAATAAACCGTTTTGACCTTTGAGTCGATAGTGAGTTCTTTCTAGTCCTCTCATAGCACTTTTAGTTAGAGAAAATCCTTTATGATCTGGGTGAATCACATATCTTGAGCCTGATTCATTCACAACGTCTTTAGCGTATTCTAATTCAAATCCATACTCATCTTTTAATAATTTGATTAGTTTTTGTTGAGCTTCTTTTTTTGTTAAAACTTTCATTTAATACCTCAAATTTTTAATTTAAAAATCTTTATTATTCTTTTCGGCTTACTTTTTTAAAACTTGACTATTTTCTCGTTTTTTTTGAAGTTTTTTAAAAATTTCTTCAATTCTTGCTTCATTTTGAGATTTAGGATAACTCACCCTTTCTAAACGATTCGCTCGTGTCTGTTCATACATTTCTCGATTTTTAAAAATTCAGCTTCTTTTCTATCAGAGATTTGATTTTATTTTTACGACTCAATAACCTTTTTAAGGGAGTAATCTGTGTTTAATTTGTTTATAAGTTCTCTCTGAGATCAAATAATACCCTGCTCCCCAACTTTTAGAGTGATAACTAAAACTATCAAGACATTCGCTTGAACAAAAACCGTGATGTCCCTCTTTAAAAATAAAGTCTTTTACTTTAGTAATATCTTGTTTAGATTTTAGGACTTTCTTTTTAATAACTCGTACAAGAGTTGAGTCTAAAATTTCAGAGGTAAATTCTAAAACGTATACCGTCTCGCCTTGTTTAAAGTTATGTTTTTGACGGTGTAGCCAACCCTTTTTTAAAAGATGTTGAGTTCCATTTCTCTTTGGGGTAGACCAAGTTCCTGTTATATCGTTTCTTGTTATAGTTTTAGTCATTTTAAGACCTCTATTAGTAAAAGAGTTTTTATTTATTTCTATTTGATAAGTAAATAATGTTAGATAGATTTGTTTGTTTAATTTCCAAAACTTCTCTAAATTTAGGAGGATTTGGAAAGACATTCTCTTTTTTTTGTGTTAGTTGAACCAAGCTGTTTAAAATTTTTGAAATGAAAGTTCCAAAAACAACAACTGTAGTAAATAAAAGGATAAACACCAAAGCTAATGCTGATAGACTCAGTCCTAAAGGTCCAAAGATAAAAGACATTCCTGAAAGAAGTGAAAGAGCTTCTATGCTATCTTTTTCTTTTAAGTCTACTGTAAATAAACCAATCGAAATCACGATCAGAGATCCAACAATTCCTGATAAATACCATTGCCAAGATATGAATGGATCGGCCATGGCTTGATTTAGGATATTTGCGATTAAAGATAAAGTGTTTGTCATAAAAACCTCTTTAGAGTAAATAATAGCAAAAATTAAGCCAAGCTTTAAGTCGCATATAGATGATTTGAGACAAGGGGTGTAAAAACTTTGGATAGATATTTTAGATAAGTGGTTGATTTTATTAGATGTCAAACTTTTAATCGATGAGTAAAAGCTTGACACTTTCTAAATTTTGATTTATTTCTACAAATTGTAAAAATTATCTTATATTTGTTTTGTTCAATTATATGGAACATATGTACATGATTTTAGAACAGTAAAAAACCCATAATTTAAATGACGGATACCGCTCATTAGATAATAGGCTCAAGAATCACAATTTTGGCTGTTCAGAAATTATTAGAAGTTGTTAATGGGTTGTTTGTTTTAAGAAAACTCCGGATTTTGGATAATTCTATAAATCCGGAGTTTTTCTATAAAATTTAAACTTTAGCTTTTTTATTTCCATTAAATGTTAATTTAAAGATACAAAATGTGCATGAAAGAGTTTTAGTTCCAAATGTTGGTGAGTATTTAGTTGAAGGAAAAATTGAGTCAGTTTTACCAGCAAGATTATATATTTACAAAGGTCTTGACGATAATAAAAAATTAGTTGGTCATTATAATTGTTTTTCTAAATCTAAAAACTTTAACTATTGCTTAGAATTGTTTAAAAAAGAAGTAAAAGATTTAAAAGTTCCAGAAAATGAGTTTGACAAATTGATTAACTAATAATTATTTTAATATATCTAAAATAGCCTTTTTTTTCTCTAAATTATAAACGGTAGTTTCAAAGTCTGGATTTGGAACTATTCTTACTAAACGATAAGTGTCTGGGTGTTGGACTAATGCTAAAGAGCATAAATCAACGGTTTGTTCTTTTATGTGCTCTAATGTCCATGGATTTATCTTAATTGCTAGCTCACAAAGTTCTTTTTTTTGATCATTTATGTATTGAATTGATGAAGGGGTTGTTTTTATTGATCGTTTACATAAAGAATCAGAAGGATTCGTTAGCACTGATAGAATCGAAGAATCGATCTTAATATATCTAAAAATATCTTTATCATTTAGATCGAATGGACAGAATTGATCCATCTTGTTCAAGATATGAGATTAGATCTTCTTCACTGATTTGCTTTAACCATTTTGTGAAAAACCCATCTCTTCTTTTGTACAAAAATCCATTTTATACCAAGCCTGAAATCTGATATCTTTTCTTGCTAGATAGATTTCAAATTTTGATTTAATTTCACTATTTTTCATATCTAGATATTTTAACAGCGTTAGGTCTTTTTTTAGAAACTTCTTCGTGTGGTCCAAGCCAATTTTTATCGTTAACATTAAATTCAACTTGAACTTTTTCGATATGTCCTACCTCATCTAGTCCACCCTCATAGCCATCGACAAGAACGGGAAGGTCTTGAGGAAATGTAGATAAGTGTTTCATTAACTCTTTTACAGTCATTGGGTTTTCTCCTTTTATATTTTGTTAATTTCAAAAAATAATTTGTTAGATTGTTTAGATGAACAAATCAGTTGAAGATTAGAATGTATTTTTTCTTTTCCACCGATACGAAAAAAATAACCATTTTTTAAAAAGTTTAATAATTTTTCTTGTAAATCAGGTGCGAGTTGATTAGATTCGTATAGAAGTAAAATTCCACCATTTGCCACTTCGATTAGTCCAATTTTTTTATGATAAGCATTTTTAAAAGAACCTTTCTCATGACCAAAGATTTCAGATTCTAACAAAATACCAGATAAAGCCGAACAATTGATCATAATAAGAGGTTTGTCTTTTCGATCACTTCTTTGATGAAAATCACGACAGAACTCTTCTGCTTCATTAAGTGATTCTTTTAAGATAAGTATTGGTTTTGGTATTTTCATAGAGATAGTATCGGAATTTTTCATATAAACTTTAATTTATAAGTGTATGATTTTAATACGTTTTATTTAAAAAATGGTTGAATGCGACAAATTGAAGTCTTATTTCAAAGCTTCTAAAAGAGCTTTCTTCTCTTTTAAATTTTTAAGAGTTGTTTCATGGTCTGGATTTGAGACTATTCTTACATGTTGATATGTATATGGATTTTTTTCTAAAGCTAAAAGACATAAATCAACGGTTTGTTCTTTAATGTAGTGAATTGATCTTGGAAAATTCTTAATAGATAACTCACATATTTCTTTTGTTTGATCTTTTATAAATTCTATTGAAAAAGGATCATTTTGAATTGCGATCTTGCACATATGAACTGTTTGATTTTTGATAGCTAATAGAATTGTTCCATCTTTTTTAAGATAAGAACAGATTTCTTCTTCACTGAGTTGGTTTAACCATTTGTTGAATCTTTTAATTTCTTTTATAGTACAAACTTTCAATCCTAACCAATTTTTAAAGTAGTTAGTTTTTTTCATATTTCTTTCAAAAACCTTCTTGATTTGATCATTTGTCATTTTACCAAGAATCACTTGAGCCACCTCCCGAAGAATCGCCGCCCCCTCCATCATAAGAAGAATCACTACTTGAGCTAGAAGAAGAATTATCTGAAGTCCAGTAAGAATCGTCTGAAGACATTATCGAGTTTGAAGGATTCGAAGAATTTTCTTCTTTTTTTTGAATAGATTGTTTTTTATATTTAATTTTCTTTTTTAAAGAGCTTAAATGTAGTTCTAATTTGTTTTTTTGGATTTTAAGTTTATTTATTTGATCCGTAGAATTAGAATTTTTCTCTTTTTTTATTAAAAGATTTTCAATTCTTTTCTCTAATGTTTCTGCTTGAGTCATTTCTGTTTTTATTTCTAAAATTTGTTTTAAACACTCTTCATAAATTTTTTTTGTCTTTTCTAATTTTGAGTTAATAATAAAATAAATCACTAAAGCTATAATCGCAAATATAAATAAAAACATATTAAAAACTCTCTTTCTCTAAAGAGCTAATCTCTTCTTCTAATCGTTTTATATCGTTTTGTAAAGATTCAACATCGTCGATTTTTTCAGTACAGAGATTGAAACATTTTTCTCTTAATTCGTTATTTTTTTCTTTTAAATAAAGGTAAGCTTTTTCTGTGGATTCAATGTTTTCTTTAATTGGTTTATCAGATAATTTCAAGATTGAAACTTCCATTTTAGAAATATCATTTTTTTTAACTAATAAGTTGATCAATAGAATTAAAGAGATAAAAACAAATCCTATATTTAAAAAATCATCTAAATGAGAGTTTTCTTTAATCATCGAATCAGCTCTTTTCTGAACAGCACCTTTTTGAGATACAACTTTTAAAACCTCACTCGTTATTTGAACAGCTCCAGCATTAAAATTACCGCTTTTAAAAAAATCATGACCTGATTGTAAAATTCTTTTCGATAACAGATCGGTTAAAGAGCCTTCAAGACCTCTACCGACTTCGATTCGGCTTTTTCTATCATTTGGAGCTATAACGATTAAAACACCATCATCTCTTTTGCTATCTCCAATTTTAAGTGAATGAAAGGTTTTATTTGAAAATTCTTCTATTGATTGACCATTTAGAGCTTTGATAGTGATTAAAACGACTTGTGGACCCATGCCTTCACTATAAACCGCTCTAATCTGCTTATTAAGCTCTTGGATCGTCGATTGCGATAAGACTTGAGCTTCGTCCATAATTGGGCGCATAGGCTCTGATTTGGCCGATAAAGCGATTAAAAGGGTTATTATAATGAATTTCATGCGCTCCTTTAAAAGTTTTCTATCAATAGGTAAAGTTTAAATGAGTTTATTTTTAATTAAACTCTTATCCTATAGTTTCTCAAAATTGCTTCAGCTTCTTCTAAAATCTGGTTAATGGCCAATCCTAAGTTTTTATTTTTAACTTTGATACAGATCGCTGGATAAAGCTCTTTTTCATAATTAGTAGATCCATTTTCTTCAGCGTAGACGGTTCTTAGCCAAAAACCTAAGTTAAATCCAGAAGAACTCATATCCAGTTTAAAAATAGAGCCATTCATCTTATATCCGAGATTTTTCGCTTTATCTAAAAATTCAAAAACATCATTCATCTCTGTTTTCATAATTAAACGGCTCGTCTTCTTTTAAAATCTACAGAAATCACATTATCTTTCGAAGTTTCGATTTCGTTTGAATAATTATATTCTTCTTCTTTTAAATCGATCTGTTTGCTTTGTTCATAGAAATCATTTCTCATATCAGATAAAGAGTCTAATTTTTCATTTAATTGTCTTAATTCTTTTTCCATTTTTTCTTTAGACTCTTTTTCTCTTTCAATATTTTTTTGTTTTAATCTTTTTTGTCTTTCTTCATTGCATTTTTCTCTTAAACAAACACTCATCATTATTAACATTTTTTCTTGAGGAGAATTTAGCTTTAATTTCATTAACTCTTTATTATCTTTTTTTAAACTGATAATAACTGTGTCAAGGTCATTTCTGTTTTTTGAATAAAAACACATAACTCTAGAATTATCTTCTGAAACAAGTCTATAAAGCTCATCTCCTTTTTGAGAAAATTTGTTTTTTTCTAAAAAAAATTTATATTTTTCAAACTCTTCTTTGTATTCTTTTTTAAGAAAGTAGAGAACTAATTTAAACCTCCAAGATTTTAAATTTATATTGAATTCCAAATTTAAAATAAAATTTTTAAAATAAGCAGTAATCGCTTTAATCATCAAATTCTCCTAACAATATGTTTTCGACTTGTTTCTTTTAAAACTTAATGAAAAAAACTAAAATCAATAAAACTAAAAAAATAAAGGTAAAATTAACTTGTCGAATAAATCTATCAGCATAACCTTTTTGGATTTGTTTCATATCTTATCTCCTATAATCATTTTAGCAAATAATAGGCCAACCCTAAATCGAATATATTCTCTTTAAAGGACTTAACTGTTAAAGATTTAAACAGATATCTTCTAAGCTATTGATTAGACAGCTGTTAAACTTTTAATCGATGAATAAAGAATTAACAGCTCCCTATTTAGAAGCTAAGTTTCTTTCTATCGATTTTAAAGAAGGGGTTGATTGATTGTTTTTTTCTAAAATCTTTAATTTCTCAAAATCAATCACTAAACTTTGATTAGAACTGTTCGATATTGATTTTAAAAATTTATGAACATCTCTAGTTGAATTTTTATCTTGAGTCGATAAATATAAAGAAATTAAGCCTGATACAACTCCAACAGCTTGACTAACTCCAGACATTTTAACGCCAAATCCGATAAGTTTAGCTCCATGCGTTATGACAAGATTTGAGTCATTAGACCAGCTCGATTTTGGATCTAAACTATTTAATTCTTTATCAAAATTTGAAACTATAATCATGTTTTTCGTTTTCAAAGAGGCAGGATAGATCGGGGATTTGTCAATGTTTATCCCATCATTTCCAGTTGAGGCGACAATGATAATTCCTGCTTTTTCCGCTTCTAAAATGGCTTCTTTTTCTTTTTTTGAAAAATCAGGCCCAGCTATTGATAAATTGATAATATCCACTTTTGATTTAATCGCTAATTTAATCGCTTCAACTTCGTTATTTAAAGAATTTCCTTTAAAAAGAGAGCTGTAGTATTTTATAGGTAAAATTTTAACTTCTTGATTGATCCCAAGAATGATTCCAGATATATTTGTTCCGTGAAGAAGTTGATCATTCATTCCTGTATTTGTCAGATCATATCCTGAAAAGTTTTTAATCTTTTCTGGATTGTAGATTTTACTTTTTAATTGATGGATAAGTTCTTTTCTAAGTCCAGTATCGATAATTGCTATTTTTATTTCTCTTCTCTGTTTTAATGAAAGGTTGGGTAAATTGTAATTTTGTTTAAAGAAATCGGTTTGTTCTTGAATAATGTCTTTTTTAATAAATTTGGAGAAAAACGATTCAGGATTTTCTTTATGGATATAGGTGAATGTTTTAGGCAATTTCTTAGGAAATTTATTCTCTTGATTTGAGCAACTTACTAAAAATAATATGAAAATAAATTTCTTCATATGTTTCATTGAAGCAAGAATGAGGCCAGTGTAAGATTGGTTTATATTTGATTTAATAGATGTGATGTCAATTTTTTAGACTATGAATTGAGTTAAATACTTGATTTTATTAGGTGTCAAACTTTTAGTGAGTGTTTAAAGGTTTGACACGTTTTTTTTAATGATTAAGCACATTTTTGACTATTTTTTCGTCTCCATAGTTCTTCTAGGAATGTTTTTGATTTTTTTTCTTTTTTTTCTTTAAAATTGTAAAGACCATTAACCATAAATTCAAAATCTTTTTTTGAAACTTCTAAGTTAACAATTTTCTTTTTAAATTTCATCGATAGTATTCTAGCCATGTCGCATGAGCAGATACAGTTGTATTTTTCTAAATTTATATTTTTATGTAGAGAAAGTCTATTCGAATCGGCACGTTGAAATTCTTCGTATTCTCCAGCCATAACTAAATTTGGTCCATCAAAAACTGCTGCGATAGCTTCTTCACTATTGAAAATTCTATAAATAACATTTTCTTTAACTTTTTCTTTTAAAATTCTTTCCACCTCTTTGTTAGCTAATTGGCAGTATTCTTTGACTATGTTTTTTAATTGATTTTTAAATTTTTTAGAGTTTTCTTTTGTTTTTCTTTGAATTAAAAATTTAATGACTCGATTATTTTCTTTAACCAATTCTGAATGAGCTAGATCAAAAAAATCTTTATTTAGCATTTTTGATAGGTCTTCACCAGATACTTCTTTTTGATTATGGCTTAAAATGAATTTATCTTCTTTGTGGAAGAAATATGGATTTGTTTCGTCTATAAATTGAAAAAGATTTTCAGGAGTTAAATCGAAATAGGCTTGTGGGTCACCTGGGTAATAGTCTTTGTCAGTCAGCGGCTTGTTTAAAATTGTAGTTTTACTAAGCCTTTTTTCAAAATCATATTTTAATGATTCGTTAAATTTTTTATTTAATTGCTTTAAAATTTTTGATTCGACATATTTCATTTCTTTATAATAAGATAAAAGACCAATAAAGTCAAACAAAATGTGAATTAAGCGATAATTGTAAATTTTTTCTTATATTTAATTTGTTTGAATTTTAATTACTCTTTACTTTATCATAGAAGAAAAAGCAAAACTATCAACTTTTTAATATATATTATATGAAATCTGGAGATTAAATAATAGTAAAATCCTTTAAGTATTTGATTTTATTAGATGTAAAACTTATAAACGCTGTTTAAAAGTTAGATATCGATCAAAATCAATCGTTTTATACATTATAATGTCTTTTTTAAGTTTTTTTCTTTAAAATGTATATTATAATGTTCAATTCATATCAAAAAGTACATTATAATGTCCTTTTTTTGATAAATAATTGATTTTACTAAATTATTCCATATTCCGATTTGGAATATTTTAAACTTCTCTTAAAATAGATTCAATTATTTTAAGTTGAGTTTTATTTAGATTTCTATTTTCTTTAAGCCAAGTTAAAAGTTCTACAGTATCTTTTCGATACGATTCTTTAGGGTTGTCTGTTATATTCGCTAATCTATCTACTAGCTTTAAAGTTAGCGCATAACTTGACATGTTTTTCATTTTATTTTTTAAATAATTGTTTTTTCCTATTTTTAAAATTTCAGCTTCATCACTTGTTAATTCAAAAACTAAAGAAGCGACAAGGGGTGAAAATTCTTTTTCAATTTCTTCAAAGGTTGTTTCGGTATCCTCTAACGTATCATGAAGAAGCGCTGCACAGATAAGTTCTTCTATTTTTTTTGATTGTTTAAAAGAAGTTAATAGATATGATACTTTAATTGGGTGAGAAATATAGGGTTCATTTGAAACTTTACGTTTTTGTCCTTCATGCTTGTTTTCGGCAAATTTTAAAGCTTTTAATATCATCATAAACACCTCTTGAGATACTTCTCGGATATTTAAAATAAAACTTTAATTTATTTTAAAGCCTCTAAAATAGCGAGTTTATCTTTAAGACCTTTTAAAGTGGACTCATAGGTTGAATTATCAGAAACAATTCGGCAAGATCGATATAAACCATTTTTTTGATATTTTTCCAAATAATGGAGCCACTCTTGAACTGTCATATCGAATGAATTGCCATAACAATTTAAATACCCTTTAATTTTTTGAGAGATTCCTTTTAATGATTTTATTTTATTATGTGAACAATAAAAGTCTCCATCAACTTCTTTAGGACAAAACTCTAATGATTCAAGTTTATTAAACGAACAATGAAAAATTCCATGAACTTCTTGAGGACAACCCTCTAATGATTCAAGTAAATTATATGAACATTTAAAAAATCCACGAACTTCTAATGGACAACCATATAATGATTTGAGTTTATTATAGGCGCAATCAAAACATCCATCCACAATACCAAATTGAAAAGGAATTTTTTCCAAATTTCTATAACGAAGATCAACACTTTGAAAACAATCTAAAATGCCCGTTTTTTCAAACTTTTCTTTATCATATTTGGTGATTCCAAAATCTTCAGGCTTTTTCATAATTATCCTTTTTAATTTTTTCGGCATTTTTCTTAAAAACTTTAACTTATTATAAGAAGTGTTAAAATAAAATTTTTATTTTTTAATCAGCTGCTTAAAAAGGCTGAATCCTACAATTAAAGAAGAGATCCATCCGTAAATATCGGCTAAATTTGCTACACACCACCCTAAATTGATAAAATCTACAACCCCGTTAGAATCGAATCTACCAATGTAATTGCCTAGAAATGAGGCTAAAACAAAGCTATAAGCCCATTGTTGCGTTTTTTTAGATTCAATCATAGAAACTGTATAAATTGAAAAACAAATCAATCCTAGAGGTAATATGAACTTTACCGTATCATTTGCTAATAGGTTAAAAACCATATCTTTATTGTAGACGACTAAATCACTAAAAAAAATAGTGGCTATTTTTTTTGAGATAAGGTCTAAACTAAGTAAAAAGATTGTTTTAACAGTTGTGTTCATAATCAACCATCGTAGCAATTGATAGGCCAATTTAAAACAAACCTATTCGATTTAATAGATAGGATTGTTTAAAGATTTGATAGAAATACTTTAAGTTATTGATTTTACTAGATGTAAAACTTTTAATCGATGTCAAAAAAATAACTATCAATTCTATAAAATTTTTTAAAAAACATCTTCACTCATGTTTTTTACTTTTTTTCTCGTTTTCAATTTCCCAAGAGTTTTTAAATCGTTTATCTGTTTTACAATAAACCTGACTTTGACATCCACATCCTTTAAATAAAAACATTAAAACTATAGGTGTTAAAAAAAATAAAATAGCTTCCATTTTGGATAATCCTTTCTAGTCGAACGCCTCTGACTCTTCATTTAAGACTTTGATATATTCTGCTGATATTGAGCCTGATCTATCCTCTACACAGCTCATTTTTGGCATTTTCTTTTTATTCATATTTATCTCCTATCAATTACTGTAGCAATCTTTAGGCCAATCTTTAAATGAATCTATTCGATTTAATAGATAGGATTGTTTAAAGATTTGATAGAAACTTTTTAAGTTATTGATTTTATTAGGTGTCAAAGGTTTGTGCGGTGTTTAAAAGATGTTTACATAAAATAGTCTAAAATAGCTTTTTTTTCTTTAAGATTTTCAAGAGTAATCTCATAGTTAGTATTTCGGACGATCCGAATATATGGATATATATGTTGATTTTTTTCTAAAGCGATAAGACACAAATCAACCGTTTGCTCTTTTATGTATTGAATGCAATATGATGATATTTCAACGCTTTTTTTACATAAATTATTTGATTGGGTTGAGATTAAAGAAAGCACTGAATTATCTATTTCTATGTACTTTAAAACTTTTTCTTCACTTAATGAATTAAAATAATTTTTAAAAAGATAAAATTCTTCTTTTGTACAAAAATTATATTCAGGCCATAAATCAATAGATTGCCAAAAATGGTTTTCTTGAACTTTTTTTAAGAATAATTCTTTAATTTTTTGATTTGTCATTTAAAAGCCTCTAAAACAGCCTTTTTTTCTAATAAATTCTGTATAGTTTTTTCATGATCTGGATTTGGGACTATTCTAACGAAATTGTGGCAATAATTATCAACTTCTAAAGATTTAAGACATAAATCAACTGTTTGAGATCTAATATGCACAAGATTGTAAGGGTTGCATTTTATAGCAAATTCACATAATTCTTTGGTTTGATCTGTTATAGCAGAAAAAATTGAGCTATCTTTTTCTATATATTTTAAAATCTCTTTTTCGCTTAGTTGATTAAGCCAAATAATAAAATCCTCCATTTCTTCTGGATCACAAATACCGTTAAAAACCCAATCTTCGAAGCAAATAAGGTCATGCGTTAAATTTTCTTTAAATTTTTCTTTAACTTCAATTCTGTTTAAAAATCTTTTGTAAGGTTTTAAATTTTTCATTTTATCCTTTATTTTAAAGCGTTTAAAAGTTCTTTTTTCTTTTTTAGATTTAAAAGAGTTGTCTTAAAATCAGGATTTGGGACAATTCTTACATGTTTGTGAATATGAACCTCGTATGAAAATTTATCTAAAGCCGTTAAGCAAATGTCAACAGATTGCTGGTTTTGATTAATAAATTCTAAAAGTTCAGGATAAGAATCTAATATAAAAAGAATTGATTCTTCACTTAAGTCTTTTGCGATTATTTTAAAAGATTGTTGAAAGTCTTTATCGTATCGAAGGTAAGTTTTTAAATTTTTTTGAGAAAAAATCAATATGTTTTCATTTTTTGTATTTATATAATCTTTTAAAAGCAAGATTTGTTTTTTTCTTGTAGTAAAAATTACAAACAAAATATATGTTAAAAATCCAAAAAAAACAAAATACACGATGTAAATAAGAGATATGGAATCTCTTCATCGGTAAAAAATGTTTTATAAGATTTTAAAAAATTCATTTTTTCCTATTTTAGGTTTTTATTTCCCTGATTTGGGAAAATTGTTTTTAAAGGATAGTCTCCTCTAATTGTGTAAAGTAAAAGTTTAGGAGTTCTATAAGCTTGAACGCTTGAATCTCCATGCCAAAGATCTATTGAGTTTTCTAGATCTTTTTTTGAAATCGAGTTAATTCCTAATTCTTTTAATTTGAATAAAACGGTTTCAACATTTATTGATTTTTTCTCAAGTAAGCATATTGATAAGTCTCTTAAAAAATAAGAGTTAATTATTTCTTTTTTAGATAAATATTTAATTGAGGTTATTGACTTTTCTGTAATTTCTTTTTCTTCTATTAAAGATTCTGGAACTTTTTTCATGTATTCTCCTTATAAGGATTGTCGGGATTTTTTTAAAAAGCTTTAGCTTTTTTTTAATTTTGATTAAAATCGAGACACTTTTTGATAATTTTATCAAAATAAGTCAAGTTCTATTTTAAAGCTTCTAAAATTGATAGTTTTTCTTTAAGTCCATTTAAGGTGGATTCATAGGTTGAATTATTTGGAACAATTCGGCAAGATAGATATAAATCACTTTTTTTATACATTTTTAAATATTTAATCCACTCTTTAGCGCTAATATCAAATGGATTGTTTTCACAACAAAGATATCCTTTAAAATTTTCTGGAAATCCTTTTAATGATTTAAGCTGATTATATACACAATAAAAATCTCCACCAATTTCTTTAGGGCAACCTTCTAATGATTCAAGCAAATTATATGAACAACTAAAACTTTCATGAACTTTTAATGGACAACCTTTTAATGATTTGAGTTGATTGCGTGAAAAATCAAAATCCCCTTCAACTTCTTTAGGACAGCCTTCTAATGATTTTAGTTGATTGCTGGAACAGACAAAATCTCCATTAGTTTTTTTAGGACAATCCTCTAATGATTCAAGTTGATTATTTGAACAATCAAAATTGCCATTGACTTTTTTAGGACAACCCTCTAATGATTTAAGTTGATTATGTGAACAATCAAAAAATCCATTAACTTCTTTAGGGCAACCTTCTAATGATTTGAGTTGATTATTGGCACAATCAAAAAATCCATCCACAATGCCAAATTGAAAAGGAATTTTTTCCAAATTTCTATCGATAAGATTAACCCCTTGAAAGCAATCTAAAATTCCCGTTTTTTCAAACTTTTCTTTATTATATTTAGTGATTCCAAAATCTTCAGGTTTTTTCATTTATTCTCCTCTTTAATCTTTTCGGAACTATTCTTAAAAACTTTAATTTTATTTTAAAGCCTCTAAAATGGCTTTTTTCTCTAATAAATTTTTTAAAGTAGTTTCATAATTTGGATTTGGAACAATTCTAATATAATTACAAGCATTTCTTCTTTTTTGTAAAGCTAAAATACACAAATCAATTGTTTGTTCTTTAATCAGCGCTATGTTATACGGATCTTTTTCAATAGCTAAACGACATAAGTAATCGGTTTGATTTCGAACATATTCAAAAGTCCAAGGCGATTTATTTATTGCTAACTCGCATAAAAATTCTGTTTGGTTATTTAAAAATCTAATACAGGTTGGAGCTTTTTCAATAGCAGTTTGACAGATCGATTCTGTTTGATTTTTTATAACTTTTAAAATTGAAGGATCTTTCTGTATATATTTTAATAACTGTTTTTCACTTAATTGATTTAACCAATTTGAAAAATTATTAAATTCTTCTAAAGAACAAACATTGTCTCTAACCCAGAATCTAAATCCTAAGCTTTCTTTTTTTAATTTTTTTTCAAATAATTGTTTAATCAAATTTAAAATATCCTTTTGTTGGGTCAAAATTAAATTTAAGCTTTGATTTTTTTAATAAATAAACCTCTAAAGTTGATTTTCTCCATTTCGTTAAAACTTCATACGAACCACTTATTCCTAACATTTCTAAAATTACAAAACAATCCTTATTATTTTTGTCTGTATAAGAGATGTCGAGCAGCAACGTTTTAGAGTCTTTATCAAAATCTGCCATATCGACAGTATAGTTTTTAGTCTTATTATCAACAAGCATTAAAAACCCTAAATCTCCCATTTTTAAAACGCGACAAGATTTTATAAATTTTTTCTTTACTTTTTGAGCTTTTTTATTATAGGCTTGAACTTTTATTTTCATAAATTTCCTTCATATAAAATTTTAACATAAATTCTATATAAATGATTATTTTTTTATAAATATCTCAAATCGAATCAATCCTTAAATGAGTCAATAATTGTTTTCTTTTCTAATAAATTTTTAAGAGTTGTCTCATAGTCGGGATTTGAAACTATTCTAACATGTTTATAATTAGCTTTATTTTGTCTTAAAGCTAAAAGACAGGTATTAACAGATTGATCCGGAACGATTTCTAAAGAACCGGAAAGTTGTTCAATAAATGTTTGACCCATTTTGATTGTTTTAAAGTGATCTTCTATAAAATAAAAAGCGACTGATTTAGTTTCAGTCATAACTTTTTCAACTTTTTGGCCGCAATATATCATTGAACCAATCGGAGATTATCTCCGAAATCCTCCGTTAGAAGGTTCTTCTCTCATCAAAACCAATATATGGTCTCTCCAGAAGCTTAAACTCTAATTTTTTAGAGTTTTCCCCATTAAAGTGGGGTCATGAACTTATTTAACCACTTCTTCCCTATTTTGTCAAGAAAAAAATAACTCAATAAAATCAATTACTTAGTATAGGGGTGTATGATTTTATTGTTGTTTTATGACAAAAACATTAGTAAAAACAACTTGAATGAAGTTGAGGGTTTTATGTTTTGTAAATTATTGTTTTTACTTGATAAAATATATTTTAGCAACACTCAAGTATCACTCCCCTGCTTTAACTATTTGAATTGATTAGATGTTAAAATTATAGTCAGTGCTTAGAAAATATACAGGTCATTTTTATTTTAAAGCTTCTATAATTTCTTTTTTCTCTTTAAGGTTTTTAAGAGTTGTTTCAAAATCTGGATTTGAAACAATTCTAACATATCTATAAACAAAGCGTTCTTGTTTTAAAGCTAAAAGACATAAATCGACACTTTGTATTTTTATGCTTTTTAAACAAAGCGGATTACGACTAATCGCAAGTTTAGAAAAATGATAGGCTTGTTCTGAAACAATCCCAATAACCCAAGAATTGGCCTCAATTGATTTTAAGATAAATTGTTCAGTTTTATTTTCTATTGCTGAAAAAATAGTGTGGTCTTTTTTAAAAAGATCAAACAACTCCTCGTCGTTGAGTTGATTTGGCCATTTTTTGAAAAGAATCATTTCATTTTCTGTACAGATATTTTCTTTTACCCAATTAACAAATAAATAGTTTTTGTTTTTTTTCTTTTCAAATAAATTTTTAATTTCTTGATTTGTCATTTCTACTCTTTTAAAACTTTAATGGAATCTTCTGGTAAAACAACAGCTAAAGTTCTGCCATCATCCCATTTAATCCAAATTTGCGTTTGTTTAAAGTATAAAAGCTCTCTAATCTCTTCAATAATACCTCTTTGACCAACATTGATTGGATCTGGATCAACTCCCATGTGAACTAATTCCACTTTATCGCCAACTTTAAACATTTCAGCTCCTATTTGTTATAGCTTATCATTAAATATATAATTTAAAAACTTTTTTTAATATAAGTATTTTTTTGAGAAATTATTATTTTTAAATTTAAAAATGTCTTTTTTTATATTTTTTTCATTTAAAATGAGGGGGTAGATATGAGTTCAAATTATGAAGTTGTTGTTATTCGAAGTAAAGATGATATTCGAGTTTTAAAAAGTGGATTAACTAAAAAAGAAGCAGAAGCGATAGCGAAAGACTGGGAAGAGACAATTTTTAATAGAGATGTTTTTTTTGATCCAGTTCCTAAAGTTAAAGTTCGTGTATCAAAGGAAGAGTAATCTCTTCCTTTTTTTATATTTGATATTTTTCAAGTTTTTCCAATTATTCTTTTTCTAATTTTTCTAAATTTTTAAGTAAAGAAGCATAAGCTGAATTGGCTTCTTCCGATGAATCAAATAAAATCTCCAACTCTGCAGAGTCCCCTAGTGTCCACACATCAAAAGCCCAATAATCTCCATTCTTATAAACACCTGCAGTTTTACAAACTTTTGAAAGTGATATAAAATAAAATGATCGACTTGTTTTAATAATCATAAAACCACCTATTCTTCCATTTCTTCTATTTTTTGACTAAGCTGTAAAAAAGCTTTTTCCGTATCAATAATCATCACGGTCAACAAGTTTCCACTTGGGAGAAGTGTCTTCCTTGTTAATTTCCTCGAAAGGTCCAATTTCTTTTAAAGTATTAGAAAGTTCTTTGAATGTGGTTCTATGAAAGATTTGTCGCATAGTCCAGGTAGTTACCGTAACCGAACCATCTTTATTTTTTTTCATGCGAGTAATGTTGTTAAATTCGGCGGCATCTTCTACCCCTAGTTTAAGCCAGAACTTGTTGTATTTTGCTGTAAAAGATTGTTTTTCTTGTTTTGTCATCTCTACCTCTTTCTTTATTATATTCCTATCTGTTTTAATTATCATCTCGACCTCCAAATCACTTATCGGTACATTTTTTTTAAACTTTAATTTAGCAATCAAAAAACTTATCACATCGCGTTAAAACTTTCCCTCTTTTTCGCCAAAACTCAACAATTTCAAGGGAGGATTGAGCTGTTTGGTCAAAATACTCAAAAGGGGTTAGTTTTTGATTTAAAGCTTCTTCAACCTTATCGTAAAGATAGGTCGCAACGCCTTTTCTTCTGTATTTTGGATCAACAAAGCAATTAAAAGCGATAAGTTTGTTTTCTTTTTTTAAAACAGTTAAAAATCCAACCCTAAAATCGTCATCCCAAACTTCGAATTGTAAATTTTCACTATTTTTTATTGTTTTTGTTATTTTTAAATCCATAACTTGATGATAAGCAATAAAGGTGCCAAGTCATGTCGTTTTTATTTCATTTAAAAACGCTTCTAAACGAGCACTGTTTAACTTTTTTACAAATCTTAGCTAAGAGGTTGATTTTGTTAGGTGTCGAGCTTATAGGCGATGTTAAGAGGTTTTACACATTTTTTAATCTAAATAATTGAAATTTAATCGTTTTAATTTAAAAGTTTAAGATTGCGACTTTTTTGAGTCCATATTTTTATTATATAAACAAAATAGGGGGTTTTAACCCCCTTTAAAATCATTGACCTTGCTTTAAATTCTTTAAATCAAGAAGAGGTGTTCCGCCACTTCCAATAACTGTTGGCAGGACTCCATTCCATTTTTCAATAGCCATTTTTTGTAAAAGCATAGGAGTGATAGAGGATCTAAGCAAAGCTTGAGCCTCAGCTTGTCCCTTTGCTGTATTCACTAGAGCTTGCGATTCATTTTTTGCTTTTTCAGCTAAATACAAAGCTCTTTTTGCTTCTTGCTCAGCCACCATTTTTTGTTCAACTGATTGCGTATATTCTCGGCTAAAAGTTAAGTTCACAATTGATACATCTCGAACCTTAATATTGTATTTAGCTAATCGTTCAATTAAATCATTATCAATCTCATCTTTAAGCTCTTGACGCTTCGATAAAACTTCATCAAGGGTTCTTTTTGAAGTTGATTTTTTCAAAACCTCATGAACAGCAGGGTAAAGAACTCGTTCAACCGCAGTATCTTCGTCTCCAAATTCAGAAACAATTTTTACAACATTTTCTGGATCAACCTGATAGTTTACAGCTATATGAACTTCAACTTGTTGATTTCCTAATGCAACTGCTTCACTTTTTTCAATATCAGCTTTTTGTGTTTGAACCGAGATTTTTCTAACAGAAGAAACCAATGGAAACACGAAATAAACATCCGGTTCCAAAGGCTTTTCATTAACTTTTCCAAAAGTTACACGAACACCTCGTTCACCAGGGCCAACGACTGTACAAGAGCTGATTATCCCGAGCACTGAGAGTAGCGTTAATAGTTTTGTTATTTTTTTCATATTTTCTCCTTTTTTTATTTGAAAAGATTTACATTTTCGTAAACTTTTTTATTTTCAAAATAACCTTCAACTAAATTATCAATACTCTCAATTAAAGAATCAACATCTATATCATGAAGAGTTTGAGAGTTTTTTCTTTTAATAAATGATCCATTTGATAGAGTTCCAATTTGAATATCGTAATAATCCTTATAGTTTAAAGTAATTAAAACATGTTTTTTATGTTTCAACCCATTAACTTTAAAAATTAAACCACCTAAATGATTTTTATTATCTTCATTTAAGAATTGATTTTCTTTAAAGCTTTTAAAAGAAGAAGCTCCCCAAGCGTAAAGAGAGTTTAGGTCTAGGCTTTTTAATTGATTAAAAATAATATTTCCAACATTTTCCATAAAATCTCCATTCTATCAATTTATCGGAAAGTTTTTTAAAAACTTTAGCTTTATTTTAAAGAATCTAAAATAGCTTTTTTTTCATATAAATTCTTAAGAGTTGTCTCATAATCTGGATTTGGGACGATTCGAACAAAACGATAACTAGAAAAACTTTCTTTTACTAAAGCTAAAATACACAAGTCAACGCTTTGTTCTTTTACATAACCAATGGTCAAAGAGTTTCCTCTTACAGCTAATTCACACATTTCTTTTGTTTGATCTTTGATAAATCTAATGGAAAATGAGTTGACTTCAATCGACATTTCACAGAGAGTTTTTGTTTGATTTTTAATTACAGCTAAAATCGAACAATCACGCTCAATGTAATTTAAAAGTTCTGATTCTTCAATTGAATTAAAATAATTCGATAAAAGATCAAATTCTTTTTTTGTACAAACCGACTTATCAATCCATTCAAAGAAAAAATCATCGGTTTTTTGAAATTTTTCTTCAAATATTTTTTGAATATCTCTACTCTTCATTTATTTATCCAATAGCCTTTTTTTTCATATCTTTATTTTACATTTTTTTATTTAAAAAAACAACTATTTTAAATACTTGTCTCCTTTTTGGTCGCAATATATCATTGAACATTTATTCAGTGGGTTTCGATGAGAACGTGTATCTTTTTGGTCGCAATATATCATTGAACCAATCGGAGATTATCTCCGAAATCCTTCGTTAGAAGGTTCTTCTCTCATCAAAACCAATATATGGTCTCTCCAGAAGCTTAAACTCTCCGAGGAGTTTTCCCCATTAAAGTGGGGTCATGAACTTATTTAACCACTTCTTCCCTATTTTGTCAAATAAAAGATTCAAAGAATTTTATTGTTTTTCTTTGTATTTGAAATTTTAATAAGACCTCTTCCAACTTTATAAATAACAAGTGCGGCATTATGATCTGCGTCCATTCTGTAATTACAACTGGTACAGATAAATTTTTTGTCTTTTCGACTATCTTGATCCGTCTTCCCACAACAGCTACAAGTTTGAGAAGTGAACTTAGGGTCAACTTTTTTAACATTTTTTGAGTACTCATTTAATTTTTGAGCAAAATAACCCCAGTTTTTAGAAAGAATAGATCTGTTTAAACCAGTTTTTTGAGAAACTTTCTTTCCAGGATTGTCAACATTGCCTTTAGCTGTTTTTGTCATATTTGATATTTTTAAATCTTCAATATAGATATCTTCACTTTTTTTCGCAATTAAAGTGGCTTCTTTTTTTAGAAAATTTTCTTTTTGTCTTTTAAGTTTTAATTGAAGCTTTGAGATTTTTCTAATTTCTTTTTTAAAATTTTTAGAGTCTCTATCTTTTTTTCTTCTATACAACATAGATTTCTTTTTTGGAATTATTTTTTCTAAATTTAAAATATATTCTGGAAAATCAATGCTTTTATATTTGACCTGATTTGGGTTTTTATTTGACACAATCGCAATAGCGGTTTTTGTTGAAATACCTCGGTCAATTCCAACTGAGCTTTTTTTGACAACTTCTTTTTTTACAGTTTTTTCTTGAATAGAAAAAATTACAAACCACTCACTTCCCTCTTTTTTAAACTGAACAGTTCTTACATTTTCAACTAGAAAAGGTTTAAAGCATTTAAATTTCAAATATCCAAGGTCAAATTTTTCTTTTATATCTTCATAATTTTTAGAAATACAAAAATAAGCATATGAAGAATTTGAATTTTCTTCAAAAGTCGTGTTCCATAAATTTTTAAACGCATTTTTAAAACCAATAAATCCACTGTCTCTCTCACTTTTATAGCGAGGAATTCCAGCTTTTTTCGGGTCTTTTTTTAAATTTCTAAAAAATTGTTTATAAGAATCCTCACTTTTATCAAATACATTATTAAAAAAGCTTGAACAAAACGGAAGAATTTTGTTTTTACGATTCTTTTTCATTTGAGTAAATTCTTTTTGTAGAACAGCTTTTGAAAAATTTTCATTTTTAAATGAACTTTGGAAATGATAAGGAATCTTGATTGAAAATACTTTTTTGTCTTTTTTCGATAAGTTCAGCTCTTTTCCAATGTTTGAATTAAGCCTGTTTTCAAAATTAAAGAAAACAACTGTTAAAAAACTTCTTAATTTATTCCGTTCCTTTAACTCTTCTTCTTTTTCGCTATCTTTTAGTTTTTTAAATTTATCAAAACTTGCTGAAATCAACTCATTTAATTCTTTAATTCTACGATCCGAAATTTTGATCGATTGTCTTTCCGCGATTTTTATTATTTGTTTCGCATCGAAAATATCTATTTTGTCTTTTTTCTCAATTTTATTAAAATTATAAAAATCTTGAGATTCTATTTGTTTTTCAACAATCGCATTCCATAAATCTTTAGAAGCATTTTCCATTTTTTCTAAAATTGATCTCTGTTTTTCATTTAAATATAGTTTATATTTATAGTTTTTTATAGTCGTTTCCATATATTCATTTAAACACATTTTTCAATAAAAATAAAGAATTAAGACTTTGAACCTAAAAAAATATGTATTTTTCTAAGTAATTGATTTTATTGAGTTATTTTTTTTCTTGACAAAATAGGGAAGAAGTGGTTAAATAAGTTCATGACCCCACTTTAATGGGGAAAACTCTAAAAAATTAGAGTTTAAGCTTCTGGAGAGACCATATATTGGTTTTGATGAGAGAAGAACCTTTTAACGAAGGATTTCGGAGATAATCTCTGATTGGTTCAATGATATATTGCGACCAAAAAGGAGACAAGTATTTAAAATAGTTGTTTTTTTAAATAAAAAAATGTAAAATAAAGATATGAAAAAAATTATTTATTTAATCGTACTTATCGCCCCTCTTTGTTATGGATATTCATTTAAAAAATTATTTAAAGAAGTTGAAAAATCTTTTCACCAAGATCATAAAACAACTTCCCATAAAGTCAACAAAGGTCAAATTCAAATTCCAAACGAACCATTCACCAAGGCTGAAGCTCCCCAATCTGTTAGTTATGGAGAATCTTTTGGTCGATGTGACGTTTTTTTTCCTAAAAAAAGAGCCCCTGCTATTGATTCAAGACTAACCTCTAAATCAAGATCAATCTGCTCAACTAAATTTGCGGTCCTTTATTCAACTGATTACAAATCTCCTATTTATACGATTGAAAAACTTTCTTATTTAAATTTTGTATCTAAAAAAGTGGAAAGATCAAACAAGTTTAAAGAAGATTATAGATTGAAAGATTCTGAAAAATCAACACTTGATGACTATAAAGAAGTCTCTTTTCAATTCGATAGAGGCCACAATGTGCCTTCTGGAGATTTTGTTGGAGGGTCTGAATTTGAAAATGAAGAAACCTTCTACCTTTCCAATATGTCAGCCCAAGACGCAACTCTGAATAGAGGTATTTGGGCCAAATCTGTAGAAAAAGCGGTTAGAAGCTATGTTCAAAGATCTTCTGGTGATATTTATGTATTTACAGGTGGCTATTATGGAAAAAATCCGGTTAGATTTGGCAAAAGTAAAGTGGCTATACCAAATTATTTCTGGAAATTGGTTTATGACGATTATACTAAAAAGTCATGGGTTTATTGGATTGAAAATAATTCAACAGATAAGCTTAAAGTTTTGTCTTATCAAGAATTTGTCGATAAAACTCAACTTAAGCTTTTAGATTAAAAAACTAATACAGCATTTGCCGTAGCAAAGAACTTGTCATCCCTTTTAACAATATGTGTTAAAGATAAATTTAATTCTTTTGGGCAGATATCCCCTTTAATAGATAAATCTGAAGAGTCAACTATGGCTTCGTTTATTTCTATTTCAAAATCAACATCAACCGTTTCACCCTCTTCATTTGATATTTCAAAAGATGCAGCAATTGATTCATTTAATAAATTAAACTTTAAGCCTGAAATGCCCCATCTTTGGATAGAAACTGATATCTCATATTCGATTTCAGCTTCAGAAGTTTTACTTTCAAAAACAAATCTTTCCGGTAAATCAACAGAGTTTTCTATATTAACTGAAATTTTTGTTTGAAATTTATTTGATAAATCCATATGTTCTCCGATCTTGTCTATTAAATAGAATTTTTATTAAAAAAGCTTATTTTAAAATTTCACAACCCATATTAAATTCTTTAAAAAAGTCTTTTTTTGATACAAATCAATTAAATTAAATACTTTATTTATTTTTTTTGATAAACTAATTAAAAGAGGTGATTTATGAATTTAAAAGAATCTTTACAATCTTTTTTTGAAAAAAAATACTCAAAATCAGTCGCTTTAGATTATTTAAAAAGAGGAAAAACATCAAATCACCAATCAGGTGTTGATCTTATTTTAGAAAACAAGACTTATCATTTCGATCACAACTTAAACCTTAAAGGTACAACAATTTGGTAATTTATGGCAAATAACCCCACAAACTATAAACAAGTCATTTTAATTCGTGAAGATCTCAATTTAAGTGCTGGAAAACTTGCCGCTCAAGTTGCTCATGCTTCGCTAGGAGCTATTTTATCTATTTCGAAAATTGAAGATAAAAAATTAACAATTGAGCTGGATGATCCTACTTTTCTTTGGATTAGTGAGCGATTTACAAAAATTTGCTTAAAAGTAAAAAATGAAGAAGAGCTTCTGTTCTACTACAATAAAGTTAAGGAATCAAACTTAAAACATGCGATTATAAAAGATGCTGGCTTTACTGAGCTTGAATCTCCAACATTGACTTGTCTAGGGATTGGTCCTGATTTCAATGATAGGATTGACGCAATTACAAAAAAATTAAGGCTATACAACAAGTGAAAAAACCTGAAGATTTTGGAATCACTAAATATGATAAGAAAAAGTTTAAAAAAACTGGAATTTTAGATTGCTTCCAGAATGTCAATTTAAGTAATCTAAAATTAACAAAAATTCCCTTTAACTTTGGAACCATTGAAGGTTTTTTTTCTTGCTCAAACAATAATTTAAACTCATTAAAAGGATCTCCAAGAATTGTTTCAGGTAGCTTTTATTGTTTTAACAATAAATTAAAATCATTAAAAAATTCTCCAGAAAAAGTTTTTTGTGACTTTTATTGTGATAATAATAAATTAAAATCTTTAAAAAATATATCAGAATGCCATCGAGACGTTTATTGCGAAGAAAATCCGATAGATATGACAGTAAAAGACTGGATTGAGGTTTTAGAAAAATGTCCAAATAGCGATTTATTCAAATACTGTCAAATAACTTCTGACAATTCAACTTATGAGAATGTCTTAAATTGTCTTAAAGAGAAATTAGCTATTTTAGAAGCTTTAGATTAAAAATAATTATTCCGATTTTATTTCTTCACCTTTTAAATTAAAAGCTTTATGATAATAATCAAAAACCGCATTTATTAAAATTTCTTTTTCACGATATTCAAATTTTAGAGTTCTATTTGGAACGACAACTGATTCAATGATTTTTTCTTTTTTTTCTGGAACATAGGGTAGACCTTCTTGCTTAACTTCAGGTGTTGTTTTATAAACAGTTTTTTCCGATAGAATATCACTTACTTCAATAACAACATTTCTGTTTTCAGTTTTAAATTTATAATTTAAAGATTTAATCTCAAAACCTTCACCACTTTCTCTAAGCTCGTTTTCTAAACGAAATTTTATAGAGTCGAGAAACATTTTGGTTTTTGACAAACATTCCAAAAGATTTTCTGTTGACTCATAAAATCCATTAAAAGAATCATAGGAACTACCCGTGTAATGATTAAATTCTATAAGTTTTATTTTTTTTGTTTCCATATTTTTATCCTTTTAATATATTTAGTTTAAATCGAATTTATCTAAAAAGCAAATAAATCTTATTATGATAAAAATTATTGAAGAGAGCGAACAATCGATGAAGCTAAAAAACGAGGTGCACTTGCAGAAGTTCCAACAAATTGTCTTTTATCGTATCTAAAATAGTCATAAATATCAATAGAACCTCTATAATAATCGACAGCGTCTATAGAACTACCATAATTGCTACCTTTATCAAAAGATTTGCGATCTAGACTAATTCCACCTACACATATTTTATTTTTTAATCGATAAGAACAAAGCTCGTTTTGAGAAGCGTCAGCGCTATCATTTCCTGCAGAGACTATTATTTTTGTTTTTTCAGAAACCTCCAATAAAAGATCTTTTTCTGATTGTTTCAAATTTGGAATAATCATTGAGATATTTATAGCGGTTAAATTAAGTGATTTAAATTGAGATAAGCAATTTTCGATAGATAGAGTTTCATCCATTTGACAGTAGATAATTTCTACATTTGATACTTTGTATTTTTCAAAAATAGAAACCATTTCGCTTATAACCGCTTCCCCATGAAGGTCATTAGCTTGCTCAATAAAAACAACTTTAGGTTTTGATATTTGAATTGAAGATTTGTATTTTAAAGAAGATTCTGTCCATTTGACAGGATACACGTCAATAACCCCAATTTTGATTTTTTCATTTTTTGAAATATCAAATTTAAAAGAAATACTTCTCTGAACAAGCTCTTTGACCCGTTCTGATGGGTGCTGGACTACGCTTGATAATAATAGGCACATTACTAATTTTTTAAACATACATAAAATGTAGCAAGAAAAAGGCCAAATCTATATATTTTATATTGGATTTGGGGTATGGAAATGTTTAAAGATTTTACAGAGAATGATCTAAGTCGTTGATTTTATGAGGTGTTAATCTTTTAGTCGGTGGTTAAAAGATTGACATAGGGAGTTTATTTAATCACCAACTCTCATAGGGTAGATTCAATGGGTGCTTGTTGTATAATAAAAGAAAGTGTTTATTTTAAACGATATATTTTTATTTAAGTATTGTTTTAAAAAACAAGAAAAAAGGCGACTAGGTAAGGGGGGCTAGCCGCCATGGGGGGTACTCATGTAAGGATAAGATACTTTTTAAAAATTATCAACTCTTTATATTAAAATACCAAATAAAATTTTATAAACTATTGATTTCATTTCTTTTTTTTTGAAAAATTTTAAATAGGCTAATTGACTTTCAATGCAGAAAATAGATTTTTAATTTCTCCAAAAAATCTAGAATGACCATTAAATAGAGTTTTTAATAGTAAATTCTTATTTTTTAAATTATTGAATTAGTCAAAAAGAGCTAATATAGCTTGTTTTTCTTTTAAACCTTTTAAAGTCGACTCATAAGTGGAATTATCTGAAACAATTAAACAAAGTTTAAAAAAGTTTCTGCTCGAATGTTGAGTTTTTGTTAAAAATTCTATCCACTCTTGGACAGTCATGTCTAAAGGATTTCCAAAAAAAACCATTGAACCTTTTACTTCAGGAAGATTGTTTATTTTTTTCAATTTATTGTATTGACAATAAAAACCGCCAATAGCTTTTAATGGACTTCCTTCTAATGAAGTGAGTTGATTATAGGAACAATCGCAAATCTGATTGACTTCTTTAGGAAAATACTGTGATGATTTAAGTTGATTATGAGAACAATCAAAATCTCCCAAAACTTTTTTAGGAGAACCTTTTAGTGATTTAAGATTATTTACTGATAAAATAAAATCTCCATGAGCGATTCCAAAATTAAAAGGGATTTCTGATAAATTTCGATTGCTCAAGTCGACATTCTGAAAACAATCCAAAACTCCCGTTTTTTCAAACTTTTCTTTATCATATTTGGTAATTCCAAAATCTTCCGGTCTTTTCATAAATCCTCTTAATTTTTAACTAAACTATCAACTATCCCTAATTGTTTCTTCCAATCTTTAACTAAATCAAGATCCCAACTTCTCGATACAAAATCCCCCAAATAAGGATACATCAATTTTTTGTCATGAGTATGTTGAAGCCCTAAAGAATGCATTAACTCGTGCCTTGCTAATGTTCTAAAATCAACATACGGATAAGCGTCATTAAACAAAATATCTCTTTTAAAGATTGAAATGCCAAAATAAAGCGTTAAAGTTCTGGCTTGTTCTCCAATTTTAAAAGAATCTCTACTTTTCCAGTAAAGTCCATTTTTAAAAGTTAAATATCTATTTTGAGAATCAATATCTTCACCTACACTAAAAACCTCAAATCCAGCGACTTGATTAAAGCTTTTCATTTCTTCAATCATTTCTTTCTTTTTATTTGAAGGAAACTCTTTATGAAAAGAGAATTGAATCGGAAATTTTCTGGATAAAACCGGACTATCCCCTACAAATAAATATAAACGATTCTGATTTAGGGTTAAAAGTGGAAATAATAGAGTTAAGATAAATGTTTTCATATAGTTCAATTAAAGCAAAATATGTGCCTGGCCTATAAGCTTTATATTAGATTTGGTGGAAAGAATTGTTTAAAGATTTGATAGTTTTCTGCTAAGTTGTTGATTTTATGAGGTGTCAATCTTTTAGTCGATGATTAAAAGAATGACATATCTATTTTAAGATTTTATCTTCTAATTCTTTAATAGATAGAGATCCCTTGTGAATTCCTCTGGGGTCTGATAAAATTATTTTTGATAACCTGTATTGGTTAAGTTTTGATATTTTTCTATATGTAGAGATTTGATTGTTTCTCATATAAAGCTTTTCTGATTGCTTCACTTCAATTCCAATTTTTTTCGTATTTGGAAAAATAACAAAATCTATTCTTTTTCGGCCAAGTTTGAATTCTTTAATGTATGGAATTTTTAGTTTTTTAAATAGATTTTCATAAATAGGATGTATTTTGTTAAGTTCAATTCTATTTTGAATTTTGGAAAATGGATTTTGACCTTTCATTAAATGATCAAATCGACTAAATTTAACCGATCCGTTTTCACAACAAATCTTAACAAATCTTCTATTTTTAATAAATTGAGTACTTATAAATTTAAATTTTGGATTAGCTAGTTTTCCTAATTTATTTATTTTTTCTATAACTTCTTTTTTTGATAGTTTATTTTGAATAAAAGGATTTTTTCTATTTTTTATGTTATCAAAAAAGGCTTCAATTGTTTTTCCAGTTGTGGCATTTTTAATCTTTATTAAGATTTTAGATTTTTCATTTCGTCTCATTGATACGTAAGAAAATTGAGGAATTGATTGTTTTCCAATTTCTTCAACTATTTTTTTAGCTTTAAAATCTTGAATTCTTGAGAAAAGATTTTTATTTTTTGAGATCTTTGAAAAATTTATAGAAATAATTTGTTCTGTTTTTAAATTTTGGATTTTAACCAAAATTTGGCCATATTTTCCTCTTTTTGAAGATATGAAAATAAACCTATCTAAAGCTTTTGCTCCAATTTGGTTGGTTTTTTTCTTAATTTCCTCATTGCTTAATTTTCTCAAAAACAAACTCCTCCTTCCAATTATAATCTAAAAATAATTATTTTAAAATTGTTTTTAAAGAATTGTCTCAAAAATAAGCATCTTAAATGAAATCTTCTTATTTAAAATAAAGCCTAAAAAGGAGCTTAAATGAAAAAATCACAAATCTTGCCAACTCTACTTGCCCTTACATTTTCTCTTGTCGCATGTAAAGAAATTGAAGTGGTTAAAACTAAAAAAGGAACAACATCTTCAAGTGCTGCGCCAATGGTTGACTATGGAATTGCGCTTTATACAGCTCAAGAAGAATTGCTTGGAACTTCTAAATTGTTCAGTATTGACACAAAAGGTGTTATAAACAAAATACAAAGCGAAGAAGGCCAAGATCTTGAAAACTTATATATTAACACGGTTATACCTGTTAAAAGCGGCTTGATTTTTTCAGTTTATAATGGAAATTTAAATCAAAGCGAGAATTATTTTACAAATGGTAAAACGGCTCAAAAATTAAGCTATACAGGTCAATTTTCAAGCTCAAAAGGTGAAAGTATCGATTATTCAAGATCAGCAAAAACACGCTTTTCTTTTTTCTGTAGCCAAGGAACGGCAATGGCTTGGGATGATAATTTAAAAACAATAACTGCAATTTCTCAGACAAGTGGGAGTTGTCAAGTCGCTTATTCTCAAAATAAACTTGTCGTGGTTAATTCAGATTACCAAATGTTTTTCATGGGGCCTTCAACGATTTCAACTAAAATCACAAAATTTTCATTTAATGAAGATTCTATTGGTGAGCCTGAAGTTATGAGTGATTCATCAAGTTTGATCAACTACGTTGATTCTTTAGATGTTGTTGATAATAAAGTAATTATGATTAGAACTATTGGTGCAGATTATTCTAATGTTGTTAGAAGCATTGTTTCAATAAATCTTGACAATAATTCTTCAGAAAATCTTCTTTCAGTTTCTGGAAATGATTCATATATTTATAAACTAACTAATAAAAAACTAGATAATGGAAAATTATTTTTTGTTGAACAACGCTATTTTCAAGGTGATAGTTACGATGTTTTATATGAAGACACTCAAAACGTTTACTACTCTTCAACGGGTTATCAAAATCGTAAACTTATCTCTTACAGCAGTCAAGAGGGCTTATCTGTTTTAATCGATAAAACTTATCAATCAGAAAATTTAGGTTATGAGTTTATTGTTGGAGAAGATACGGCGTTCGTGATTAAAGATCAATACTATCCTTCTCAAGAGGGAGATTCTTATAGAACTTACAATCTTTATAATTTAAATGATTTAGAAAATCCTATATTAGCTTCATATTACGATAGCAGAGTACCAAGTCAACAAGTCTTCCACTTTTTAGATCTTAAAACTGGTCTTATTATAGTCTCAAAAGATATGGTTCAGCCAGATCAGCCAACTCAAAAAGAAATAACTGCATACGTTTTACCTTCGGCGACTAGAGAATTAGGTGTTGATAAAAGAATTGTGTTGGGGAATTTTAACTATGTTAACTTTATAAACTTTTACGGACAAGTTTTATATAACTATTCAAGTTATATTTCAGAAACGGATTCTTATGAGATGAAAGCCGGATTTGTAAGTGTTCTCAAAGATTCGGCACAAATGATTGAACAGCTAAACCCAATGTTTTTAAACAACAACTAGAGATAAGAGGATTATATGAAAAAAACAATTATTACCGCAGTTCTAGCCTTTTCTCAAATCACGACAGCTAGTCAAATGAAATGGGAAGAGATTAAAGTTCAAAAAGGCTATATCTTATCGATTGATTTAAAGAAAAATAAAGAATGCAAAAACATTTGGACTGAGCAAATTAAAGCTTTTAAAGCGATGAATCCTCAAATTAAAAATGTAAATTTGATTAGAGTCAATAAAAAGATTAAAGTTCAAAACTGTAAAATAGAGATTGAACCTGTAAAAGAGCAAGTTCAATCTCCTATTGAAAAATTAACCATTGCTGAAAAGAAGGTCGTGGATCAGCTTTTTTTAGAAGTTTTCAGCGGTGTTAGCTTTTTAGGTGAAAAGTCAAAAGAAGACAGCTCTAAACAAGGTGTTAGTTTAGGCGCTAAAGTTGGAAGAATTGTCGCAAAAGAGGGTAAAAAAGTATCTATGTCTGCAGGTTTATTGGTTAATAGAAGTGAGACTCGTGATAATAACGACGAATTAGGCGTTTATAAGCTCAATACAGCGATTTTAACCCTTGATTGGTCATATCTAGTGGATTTATCGGAAAAATTAAGCGTAGGGCCTAAGTTGAGCCTTGGATTATCGGATGATTTGTCTTTTGCTGACGTTAAGAAAGAAGATAAGGCTGGCTTATATTTAGGTTTAGAAAGTCTTATTGATTTAAAAGAGAATAATTCTTTAGCGATTTCTGTAAATCAAAGAGCTGATGATTTATCTAGAACGAACATTTTACTTAATTTTGGTTTAAGATTTGGTTTTTAATTAAATTTGTTTTTTCAAAGAAAAGAGGAAGCTTAAAAGGTTTTCTCTTTTTTAATTTTTAATTGATTCTTTTATCAAGTCTAAACAATCTTCTTTTGAAAAGTTGCTACTCATACATTCTTTAATGAGTTGATTTGATTTAAGGGAGATTTCTTTTTTTAAATCGTTGCTTACAGATTTTTGAAAAGTTCTTAATAAATAAGCATTTCTAATTTTTTCTTTGTCGCAACTATATAAAAAATAATATCCATTCTTAAAACACTCCTCTTTAATGATTGAATAAGATATGTTTCCTTGTTTGTTCTTAAAATCTTGAAATTTAATAGTTCTAAAAGCCAATGAATAAAAAGAGAATAATAGTGTTAATAGGAAAAATAAAAAATTACGATATTTATGAGGGTGGTCTGAAAATATATTAAATAAAGAAATAACATTCATTACGGAGATTGCCCCAAAAGAAAGAATTGCAACAGCTTTAAATTCTTCGGCTAAAACTGAATTTTCGTAAGTTGAGTTTGTTATTGAAAAAAACAGACCTGTTGCTAAAAAAATGTAAATAGAAAATTTTATTGTTTTCACACATCTATTGTTTCGAAATTATTAAATAAAGTCAATAATTTCATAAAGATTGTATCATTTCGATTCATTTTATCGTTTTTTTAAGTGTTTTTTCTATTTAACAAATGGGGGATATATGAAAAAAGGTTTTTTAATTTTAGTTCTTGAGAGCAGCAAAGAGAATATATATGATGAAAGTGAGGTTTTTGAAGTTGATCAAAATTGGAAAGATAATTCAGATCTTATCGAAAAAATAAAAGAGTTTTCACAAAAATCTTTGAAGCTAAATGAAAAATCTACAGACGAAACGTTTTTTGTATCTATTGACGTAGTGGAATGTCCAGAAGGTCTTTTATCTGTTTTTGAAGAAATTGAAAACTATACGGAAAAATTTTGCGACGATTTAAGCAATTCTTAATTTTTTAAGATCTTTTATAATAACAAAGACAATTCTGAAAAGATTTGTCTTTTTTTATTTAAAAGCTTCTAATATCTCTTTTTTGTTTAATAGATTCTTAATGGTCGTTTTATAGTTTGGATTTGGCACTATTCTAACATATTTATAACAACCTTTATCTAGTTTTAAAGCTAAAAGACATATTTCAACGGTTTGTTCTTCTACAAACTGAATAGATCCACTCCACTTTTCAATTGCTAGTTTACACAATTCTTTCGTTTGATTTTTTACAAACATTAAACACCAAGGTTCTTGTTTAATAGAGAATTCACAAATTTTATTTATCTGATTGTTTATTACAGATAAAATTGTTGGATCTAATTTTAAATAATCACAAATTTCTTCTTCATTTAATTGATTTAGCCAATTAACAAAAGTTTTATGCTCTTTTTTTGAGCAAATTTGTAGATTTGACCAGTCTTTAAAATGCCAAGCTTGATTTCTTAAATTTTCTTCAAATAAAGATTTAATTTCTTTATTTGTCATTTTAAAGCCTCTAAAATAGCTTTTTTCTCTAATAGATTTTTAAGGGTCATTTCATAATTAGTATTTGGGACAATTCTAATATGCGAATAAACTTCACTATCTGATTTTAAAGCTAAAAGGCACAAATCCACAGTTTGTTCTTTAACATTTTTTATAATGAATGGATTGAATTGAATCGCTATTGAAAACAATCTTTCACTTGGATCTTTAATTGATAAAACAAGATGAGGAATTCGACTAATTGCGATAATAGCCAAATATTCGTCAAGATTTGTCAAAACTGAAATAATGGTTGGACTCTTCTGAACATAGCTAATCAATTCTTTTGTGTTTAATTGATTAAGCCATGTTATGAAAATAGACATTTCATATTCAGAACAAACCTTTAATACTTTCCAATTCCAGAATAGAACGCCACTTTCTACATTTTTATCAAATAATCTTTTAATTTCGCTATTTTTCATTTTTTATTTTTTCAAAAACAGCACAAACTCGTTTTATCTGATTTTTACAATCATCAATAGCATTATGCTTTTCACCTTTAAATTCAATTTCTTTTTTCGAATTAAAATTAAAAGCCCTCATTCCAATATCGTCATAGGTCCGAACATCTGCATCATCCCAGTACTTCCAAGGAGCTTCAATGCTACAAGCGTTATAAGCGGATCTAACCCAGACACAATCAGCAACAGGCCCGTTTCCCCAAACCTTAACTTTTGAACAGTTATTTTTTTTCATCTCTTCCTTTAACCAATCGGTAAAAGCAAAAAGAACTTCTCTTAACTCCTCACCTTCTGTAAAAGCTTTTAAAATAACCTTATTGAAAACAGATTCTTCCTGTTTAAGCCAAAAATCCATTGTCGGAACGCTTCCATAAGGACTCTCACAAGACAAACCTACTTTAGCACAAGATTGAGGCTTAATGAATCGATTAAACTCACTTAGAGGTTTTCCTGACTCGATTTGAAATGAAACTGCAGATAACTGAGTGATAACTGGTTTAAGACCGTTTCCTAACGTTTCAACATCAAGCATTATATCTAATGTATTTGACTTAATCATAACGATTCTCTTAAATTACCAGATTCTTCAGTTCCGTTTTGTTCAATCTCCTGGCCCATTTTGATTTTATCTTCTCTTGAATTATCTCGAATCGAAGAACCAAAATAATCTTCAGCTAATTGAATTAAATAACGCTCCTTAGCTTCTTTAATTGTTCTAAACGGACCCAAAGGGGATCTATCGAAATAATTTGGGTATTTAACAAAAAATCCACTATCCTTTTTTACTACTGACGCATCGCACATTTCTAAAACTTTCACATTTTCTCCTTTTTTTTGTTGTTAATATAATTATCGTCGTTTTTTTTAAAAACTTAACACTTTTTTTAATTTTCTCATTTTAAGGCATCTAAGATAGCTTTTTTCTCTTTAAGATTTTTTAGAGTCGTCTCATGATCTGGATTTGGGACGATTTTTATATTTTTATAACAATTATAAACACCATTTGGGATCATAATTGTTTCTTTGATTAAAGCTAAAATACACAAGTCGACTGTTTGATCTCGAATGAAAGCAATTGAATAAGGATCTCTTTCAATAACCATTTTGCATACTTTATAGGATTGATTTGTGATTACAGATAAAATAGTTTGATCTTTATCAAGATAATCACAAATCTTTTGTTCAGGTAATTGATTTAACAATTTTATAATTAGATTCATTTCTTTTTTATTAAAAACACCAAAATTTTCCCAAAAAATAAAAGGGTGTGGGGACGTCAGTTTTTCTTCAAATAATTTTTGAATTTTACCACTTTTCATTTAAGAGCCTCTAAAATATCTTTTTTATTTTTAAGATTTAATAGGGTCGTCTCAACATCTGGATTAGGAACAATTCTAACATCTTTATATGAATAATATAAAGAATTATTCTCTAGTGCGAAAAGACATAAATCAACAGTTTGCTCTTTAATTAAGAAAAGAACGTTTGTATCCAATTGTAAAGCAAACAGGCAAATACTTTCTGTTTGATTTTTAATATGTTTTAAAGAGTATGGATTTATTGAAATAGCCCTTTCACAAATTTTTATGGATTGATCTTCTCTTGCTGAAAGAATAGACCAATCAGTCTTCAAAAAATCACAAAACTCATCTTCGCTTAATTGGTTTATCCATTTTTTAAAAAACTTCATTTCATGTTTGTCACAAATTTTTCTATCAAGCCAATCCTCAAACAAATATTTATGTTTTTTATGACGTTCCTTAAATAAAGCTTCAATTTGATCATTTCTCATTAAAATCCTCTTAAAAAGAATCTAAAATAGATTTTTTAGCATATAAATTTTTAAGTGTTGTCTCATGATCTGGATTTTGGACAATTTTAACCATTGTAAAGTTTAAAAGATTCAAGTTTTTAGTTTTTTTCTTTTCTTCTTCTAATGCTAAAATACAAGTTTCAACGTCTTGATCAAATCTAATCAATCCAAAACTTACATAGGAATCTTTAATACAAATAATTGCTTCTTTTTTAGAAAGTTTATCTTTTTTATAAATTCCATAAGAATAACTATAAGACAAGAGTTCTAACCAATAGTCTTCACTTTTATTTTCTAAATATCTCGCAATAAAAGGGTAGTTTTGTGTATGTTCATAAATTTCTTTAGGAGATAAACTATTAAGCAGAGATATGATCTCTTGTTGAGAACTTTCCGTTAAAAATCCTGTGTTTTTTAAAACATCAAGGCTCATTCCCTTTTTTAATAAGTTCTTTAATTTTACTATATCCATTTAATCATTATAAAGGAAAGTTTTAAGTTTTTAAAGAAATAAGTTAAAATGTATCGATTCGAATCATTTTATTTTAAAATTGTTTACAAAATAATATTTTTTTAATAGAATCATAGGATAGAGGAGAATTTTATGGAAAAAAAATGTTGTGGTGGAAATTGTCATAAACCTAATAAAAAAGAAGACCTTTATTTACATGAATACGATAATGGAGAAATTGAAGTGGTTTCTGGAAAAGATAGATCTGACGCAAAGATCCAAAATTCTTCTGGTCATTTAAGAATTAAACGATATAAACTTGTTGAAGTGGCTGAAAAAGGCTGTTAGAGATGAAAAAACCTGAAGATTTTGGAATCACCAAATATGATAAAGAAAAATTTGAAAAAACTGGGATTTTGGATTGTTTCCAAAGTGTTTATCTTCGTGATAGAAATTTGAAAAAAATTCCTTTTCAATTTGGTATTGTGGATGGATATTTTGATTGTTCCCATAATCAATTAAAGTCATTAGAAGGCTGTCCTCAAGAAGTTAAAGGAGATTTTTATTGTTATGAAAATCAACTTAAATCATTAGAAGGTTGCCCGAAAGAAGTTAATGGAT
>Ga0255166_1000011_pt1 | contig 222505 bp, 190 predicted proteins | sample Atl_Cont_RepC_8d_FD_186013 | JGI IMG/M metagenome (GOLD analysis project Ga0255166, IMG submission 186013) | Freshwater microbial communities from Altamaha River, Georgia, United States - Atl_Cont_RepC_8d | ecosystem: Environmental > Aquatic > Freshwater > River | place: USA: Georgia...
CGCGCAGCAACGCAACCTGGAGCGCCACATCGGGCTCGCGGTGAACGACCGCACCTTGCTGATTCTGGAAATCTTTGCCCAGCGTGCGCGCAGCCATGAGGGCAAGCTGCAGGTCGAACTCGCGCGCTTGCAATACCTCAGCACGCGGCTGGTCCGGCGCTGGAGCCACTTGGAGCGACAAAGCGGCGGCATTGGCATGCGGGGCGGCCCGGGTGAAACACAGATCGAACTGGACCGGCGCATGATTGGCGAGGCCATCAAGCGCACGCGCGAACGTCTGGAAAAGGTCAAGCGCCAACGCGCCACCCAACGGCGCCAACGCCAGCGCCGCGATGCCTTCACCATCTCCTTGGTGGGCTACACCAACGCGGGCAAATCCACGCTGTTCAACGCCCTGGTCAAAGCGCGGGCCTACGCGGCCGACCAACTGTTTGCGACCCTCGACACGACCACGCGGCAGTTGTATCTGGGCGACCAGGACGGGGTGGGGCGCTCGGTGTCTCTGTCGGACACCGTGGGCTTCATCCGGGATTTGCCGCACGGACTGGTCGATGCGTTCGAAGCCACGCTGCAAGAAGCGGCCGATGCCTCGCTGCTGCTGCACGTGGTCGATGCCGCCAACCCCAACTTCCCTGAGCAGATGGCGGAGGTGCGCAAGGTGCTCGCTGAGATCGGGGCCGAGACCGTGCCCCAGGTTCTGGTGTTCAACAAGCTCGATGCCTTGCCCGAAAGCCAGCGTCCCCCTGCGCTGCACGATCACTATGCGGTGGACGATCAGCCCGTGCCGCGTTTTTTTGTCAGCGCACGCACCGGCGAGGGTTTGGCCGATCTGCGCACCCACCTGGCGCAAACGGCCCTGCAGGCGACGCAAGACCTTGAGGCCTGACCGGCTTTGCAGGTGCCTGATGCAAATTGGGCACAATGCAGTTTCGACATCCAACACCATCACACAGCGCATGACTTCCAGATCCTTGAGCGATCATCTGAACGCATGGCGTGCCCGTTGCCCGGGCATGTTCAACCTCAACGACGGTCGTTGGGGGCGCGGTTCTCAAGAGGGCTCCAACACCTCGCACAGCAACGAGTCCGACCCCAAGGGACCGCAGGGCAACCCACCCCCGGGCGGTCCGGCGGGTGGGCCACCGGATCTGGACGAACTCTGGCGCGACTTCAACCGCAAACTCGGCGGGCTCTTTGGTCAAGGCTCGGGCGGGCGTCGCCCCCCGGGTGGTCCGACGCCGTCCTCGGGAGGCCGTGGCCCCAACATGAACGGACGCGGTGTGCGTGTGGGCCTGGGGGTCATCGTGGCGGTGGCTGTGGCCATCTGGATGTCCACCGGTTTTTTCATCGTGCAGGAAGGCCAGCAGGCCGTCATCACCCAGTTTGGCCGCTACAAGAGCACGGTGGGCGCTGGCTTCAACTGGCGCTTGCCGTATCCCATCCAACGCCATGAGCTGGTGTTTGTGACCCAGATCCGCTCGCTGGATGTGGGGCGTGACAACGTGGTCCGCGCCACGGGCTTGCGCGAGTCGGCCATGCTGACCGAAGACGAAAACATCCTGGAGCTCAAGTTCGCGGTGCAGTACCGTTTGACCGACGCCCGGGCTTATCTGTTCGAGACCAAGAGCCCGACCGACACCGTGGTGCAAGTGGCCGAGACAGCGGTGCGCGAGGTCATCGGCAAGATGCGCATGGACTCGGCCATGTCCGAAGAGCGCGACCAGATCGGGCCGCGCGTGCGCGCCATCATGCAGACCCTGCTGGACCGCTACAAGGTGGGCATCGAAGTGGTCGGCATCAATTTGCAGCAAGGTGGTGTGCGCCCCCCCGAGCAGGTGCAGGCGGCGTTTGACGATGTGCTCAAGGCCGGCCAGGAGCGCGAACGTGCCAAGAACGAAGCCGAGGCCTACGCCAACGACGTGGTGCCGCGCGCCGTGGGCGCGGCCTCTCGCCTGAAGCAGGAAGCCGACGGCTACAAGGCGCGCATGATCGCGCAGGCCCAGGGCGATGCCCAGCGCTTCAAGTCGGTGGTGACCGAGTACCAAAAGGCCCCGCAGGTCACGCGCGACCGCCTGTACATCGATGCCATGCAGCAGATCTACAGCAACACCACCAAGATCCTGATCGACAGCAAGCAAAGCTCCAACCTGCTGTACCTGCCGCTGGAAAAAATCATCCAGCAGACCGCGCAGGGTGGAGCGGCCACCGCTGCCACTGAACCCGCATCGACGGCCAATGGCACAAGCGCGCCATCCACGCCAGCGGGTGACGCCCGTGCCCGCGATGGCCGTTCGCGCGATCGCGACATGCGCTGAAGCACAGGGGAGAACAGAACATGAACAACCGCATCGGTCTCTACATTTCCTCGCTGCTGATCTTGTTGATGGTGATCAGCTCCTCGCTGTTCGTTGTCGATCAGCGCCAGTTCGGTGTTGTCTATGCCTTTGGCCAGATCCAGAGCGTCATCACCGAACCGGGGCTCAACATCAAGCTGCCGCCGCCGTTTCAGAATGTCAAATACATCGACAAACGCCTGCTGACGCTGGACAACGCCGACACCGAGCCCATGCTCACGGCGGAGAAGCAACGTGTGGTCATCGACTGGTATGTGCGCTGGCGCATCACCGATCCGCTGCAATACATCCGCAACGTCGGCATCGACGAAAACATGGGCGCTGTGCAGCTGGCCCGCGTGGTGCGCAACGCCTTCCAGGAAGAGATCAACAAGCGCACCGTCAAGGAGTTGCTGTCCGCCAAGCGCGAAGCCCTGATGGAAGACGTCAAGCGTGAAGTGCTCGAAGCGGTTCAAGGTGCCAAGCCCTGGGGCATCGATGTGGTCGATGTCCGCATGACCCGTGCCGATTACGTGGACGCCATCACCGAGTCGGTGTACCGCCGCATGGAGGCCGAGCGCAAGCGCGTGGCCAATGAGTTGCGTTCCACGGGCGCGGCCGAAGGCGAAAAAATCCGCGCCGATGCCGACCGTCAGCGCGAAGTGGCCTTGGCCAACGCCTACCGCGACGCACAGAAGATCAAAGGCGAGGGCGATGCCGAAGCCGCCCGCATCTACGCCGAGGCCTTTGGCCGCGATCCGCAGTTTGCGCAGTTCTACCGCAGCCTCGAGGCCTACAAGTCCACCTTCGCCAAGAAGAGCGACCTGATGGTGGTGGACCCGTCGACCGACTTCTTCAAGGCTTTGCGCAGCAGCGGCGCGGCCGATCGCAAATAAGCCGCATGGACCTCTCCAGCGACGTGCTGTGGTCCGCGCTGGGCCTGATGCTGTTGATCGAAGGGGTCTTTCCCTTTTTATCTCCAGCGGCCTGGCGCCAGCGCATGAGCCAGTTGCTGGCCTTGCACGATGGTCAGATCCGCTTCTTCGGACTGATCTGCCTGCTGGCCGGCCTGCTCATCCTGTGGTGGCTCTGAGCAGGCGCACCTCGGCATGCGTGTGCCGAAGGGCAGGTTCAAAGCCCGTAAAATCACGTTTTTAACAGCGTCCCTTCATCCCATGTCTGCCTGGGTCCTACCGGATCACATCGCCGATGTTCTGCCCTCCGAGGCCCGGCACATCGAAGAACTTCGCCGTCTGCTGCTCGACACCGCGCGGGGCTTTGGCTACGAGTTGGTCATGCCGCCCTTGCTGGAGCACCTGGAATCCTTGCTCTCGGGCACCGGCCGCACCCTGGACCTGCAAACCTTCAAGCTGGTCGATCAGCTCTCGGGCCGCATGTTGGGCCTGCGCGCCGACACCACGCCCCAAGTCGCCCGCATCGACGCCCACTTGCTCAACCGCCCCTCGGTCACGCGCCTGTGCTATTGCGGCCCGGTGCTGCACACCCGTCCGGATCGCCCCTTTGCCACCCGCGAGCCCTTACAGTTCGGTGCCGAAATTTACGGCCACGCTGGCGAAGAGGCCGACCTGGAGGTGTTGCAACTGGCGCTCGACAGCTTGCGCGCGGTCGGTGTCTCGGGTTTCAAGGTGGACCTCAGCGATGCCCGCATCGTCCCGGCCTTGCTCGCCGATCAGCCCCTCAGCACGTCCGAGCGCGAGGCCGTGCATGCGGCCCTCGCCAGCAAGGACGCCAGTGCACTGCAAGCCCTGAGCCGCGACTGGCCTCCGGCGCTGTGCGAAGCGGTGTGTGCCCTGGTGGGCCTGTACGGCGACGTGGCAGCACTGGACCGTGCCGAGCCCTTGCTGGCTGCGTGGCCACGGGCCCAGCAAGCCTTGGCCGATTTGCGTCGTGTGGCGCAGTCGTTGGGCGAGGTGCCCGTGAGCTTTGATCTGGCCGAGCTGCGCGGCTATGCCTACTACAGCGGTCTGCGCTTTGCCATCTATGTGCCCGGTGCCAGCGATGCCTTGGTGCGCGGCGGCCGCTACGACGAAGTCGGCGCGGTGTTTGGGCGCAAGCGCCCGGCGGCAGGCTTCAGCCTGGACCTCAAGGAGCTGGTGGCCGTGGTGCCGCCGCTGGCGCTCAAGGCCGCCATCCGTGCGCCTTGGGGCACCACCGCCAGCCTGCGCGACGCCATCGCTGCCTTGCGGGCGCGTGGTGAGACGGTGGTCTGCATCCTGCCAGGCCACGAGAGCGAGATTGACGAATTTCACTGCGACCGCGAACTGGTCGAAGTCGGCGGTCAGTGGTGCGTCAAGGCACTCTGATCGAATGCGCTGTTTTTCGATGAATTGAGACATGAACATGAGCACAAGTGATCGCGCGCGCGCCACACCGGGGCGCAACGTCGTGGTGGTGGGCACCCAATGGGGTGACGAGGGCAAGGGCAAACTGGTCGACTGGCTGACCGAAACCGCCACGGGCGTGGTGCGCTTTCAAGGCGGGCACAACGCTGGTCACACCTTGGTCATCAATGGCGTCAAGACGGCGCTGCACCTCATCCCCAGCGGCATCATGCGCGCCGGCGTCAAGTGCTACATCGGCAATGGTGTGGTGCTGTCGGCGCCGAAATTGTTGGAAGAGATCGCTGGACTCGAAAAAGCCGGTGTCGAGGTGCGCTCGCGCCTGCGCATCTCGGAGGCCTGTCCGCTGATCCTGCCGTACCACGCGGCGTTGGATGTGGCGCGCGAAGCCGCCAAAGAAAAGGCCGGCAACGCCAAGATCGGTACCACGGGGCGTGGCATTGGTCCGGCCTACGAAGACAAGATCGCCCGCCGCGCCTTGCGCGTGCAAGACCTCAAACACCCTGAGCGTTTTGCCACCAAGTTGCGCGAGAACCTGGAGCTGCACAACCATGTGTTGACCCAGGTGCTGAACGCCCCGGCACTGGACTTCGACACGGTTTACCAAGAGGCCATGACCTATGCCCGTGAGATCTTGCCCATGGTGGCCGACGTTTCGCGCGAGTTGAACGAAGCGCACGCGCGCGGCGAAAACCTGCTCTTCGAAGGCGCGCAAGGCACGCTGCTCGATGTCGACCATGGCACCTACCCGTTTGTGACGTCCAGCAACTGCGTGGCGGGCAATGCCGCTGCGGGTGCGGGTGTGGGCCCGGGTTTGCTGCATTACATCCTGGGCATCACCAAGGCCTACTGCACCCGCGTGGGTGGCGGCCCGTTCCCCACCGAACTCGAATGGGAAAAGGAAGGCACGCCGGGTTATCACATGAGCACGGTCGGCGCTGAGAAGGGTGTCACCACCGGTCGCTCGCGCCGTTGTGGTTGGTTCGACGCTGCCTTGCTCAAGCGCAGCGCGCAGGTTAACGGGCTGTCGGGCCTGTGCATCACCAAGCTCGATGTGCTCGATGGTCTGACCGAACTGAAGCTGTGCGTGGGCTACGAGCTCGATGGCGAGCGCATCGACATCCTGCCGCTGGGGGCCGACGAGATTGCCCGCTGCACGCCCCTCTACGAAACCCTGCCCGGTTGGAGCCAGAGCACGGTGGGGGCCACGCGCTTTGACCAACTGCCCGATGCCGCACGCACCTACCTGCGCCGCATCGAGGAGACCACGGGCGTGCCCATTCACATGGTCTCGACCAGCCCGGACCGCGATCACACCATCCTGCTGCACCATCCCTACAGCGCCTAACCCAGAGGAACCACCATGCTGACCGAAGACGGCAAACACCTGTATGTCTCTTACGACGAGTACCACAACCTGATCGAAAAGCTCGCGCTCAAGATCTACCAGTCGGGTTGGGAGTTCGACACCATTTTGTGTCTCGCTCGGGGTGGCATGCGCCCCGGTGACATCCTCTCGCGCATCTTCGACAAACCCCTGGCCATCATGTCCACCAGCTCATACCGCGCTGACGGCGGCACGGTGCAAGGCCATCTCGACATCGCCCGCTACATCACCACGCCCAAGGGTGAAATCGCCGGCAAGGTGCTGCTGGTGGACGATCTGGCCGACACCGGCCACACGCTGCGAGCCGTGGTCGAGATGCTGCGCAACAACTACAACCCCATCACCGAACTGCGCACTTCGGTCATTTGGACCAAGGGCGTGTCGAGCTTCCAGCCCGACTACTCGGTCGAGCACTTGCCCACCAACCCTTGGATTCACCAGCCGTTCGAGCCCTACGACACCATGCGTCCGGCCCAACTGATGGAGAAGTGGAAGCTCTGAGGACCCCACCTCGGCGCTGTGGGTAATATCCGCGCATGTCCCGCAGCACCGATCTGATCCATCACGCATACCGTGCCCCGAGCGAGTTCGAGGCACCGCAGGTCGGGGTCCACAAGGCCTCGACCGTTTTTTTTCCCAGCGTCGCCGCCATGCGCGAGCGGCAATGGATGGACAAGTCGGCCTACACCTATGGCCTGCATGGCACGCCGACCACGTTCACCCTGGAAGAACGCCTCGCCACGCTGGAGGGCGGCACCCACTGCATCCTGACGCCCAGCGGGCTGGCCGCCGTCGCGCAGGTCGATCTGGCTCTGCTGCAAGCGGGCGATGAGGTGTTGATCCCGGACAACGCCTACAGCCCCAACAAGTCCTTGGCCCAGAACGAACTGGCGCGCTTTGGCATCACGCACCACATCTACGACCCGATGAACCCGGCGGACTTGGCCGCGCGCATCGGGCCGCGCACGCGGCTGGTGTGGCTGGAGGCGGCTGGCTCGGTGACGATGGAGTTTCCCGATCTGCCCGCCTTGGTGCGCCTGTGCCGCGAGCGCGGTGTCTGCTGCGCGCTGGACAACACCTGGGGTGCGGGTCTGGCGTTCAATGCCTTTGATCTGACGCCGGGGCAGGGCGCACTGGCGGTGGACCTGACCATCCATGCCCTGACCAAATACCCCAGCGGGGGCGGCGATGTGTTGATGGGCAGCATCGTCACCCGCGACGACGAGCTCGCGCGCCGCTTGAAGATCAGCCACATGCACCTGGGCACGGGCATCGGTGCCAACGACGCCGAGGCCGTGTTGCGGGCCTTGCCCAGCCTGCCCCTGCGCTACCGTGCCCAGGACGCCTCGGCACGGCAACTGGCGGTGTGGTTGCAACAACGCCCGGAGGTGGCGCAGGTGCTGCACCCGGCCTTGCCGGCTTCGCCCGGGCACGCCCATTGGCAGGCGGTGTGTGTGCGCGACGACGCGCCGCAAGGATGGGCCGCCGGCATCTTCAGCATCGTGCTGGACGCGCGCTACAGCAGCGCGCAAGTCGATGCGTTTTGCGATGCGCTGCGGCTGTTTCGCATCGGCTACAGCTGGGGCGGGCCCATCAGCCTGGTGGTGCCCTATGGTCTGCATGCCATCCGCGAGCGTGACCGACCGCATCTGGCACCTGGGCGACTGGTGCGGCTGTGCATCGGCCTTGAAGACGTGCACGACTTGCAGCAAGATATCGCGCAGGCCTTGGGGGCGCTAGACCCCTGACAAAAAAATCCAGGAGACACCTCATGAACGGCCAGGCATCCCCCCCCACCCATCCTGAACCCACTGGGCCGCGCATCGATGTGCTCCCCCTGAACTGGCGCGACCCTTGGCAGTGGTTGACCCTTGCCGCCCGTGACTTTCGTCAGCAACCCGTGATCGGGTTTTTTTATGGCCTGATGTTCTGGGGCATGGCGTTGATCGTGCGCAGCGTGTTCTTGAACAACCCGGGGTTCACCCTCTCGGCCATCTCGGGTTGCCTGTTGGTGGGACCCTTTCTGGCCATGGGCCTGTACGACGCCAGTAAGCGCATGGAACGCGGCTTGATGCCCAGTGTCGAGGAGTCCATGACGTGCTGGCGTCCGCACATCCGCAGCCTGGGCATGTTGGTCATGCTCATCATCGTCATGGAGTTGTTGTGGGGGCGCGCGTCACTGGTGGTGTTTGCGGTGTTCTTCAACACGGGCATGCCCAGTACGGCCAATGTGCTGGAGGTGTTGTTCAACCCAGAGAACTGGGAGTTTCTGATCGCCTACTTCTGCGTCGGCGGTTTCTTTGCTGGGCTGGTGTTCTCCAGCACCGTGGTGGCCATCCCAATGATCCTCGACCGCGACACCGACGCCATCACCGCGTGTCTGACCAGCATGCGCGTGTTCCTGACGCAGACCGGAGTCATGCTGCTGTGGGGCGGCATCATCGTGGCTCTGGTGCTGCTGTCCATCCTGCCGGCCAACCTGGGCTTTTTCTTCAGCGGACCCCTGTTGGGCTTTGCCTCCTGGCATGCCTACCGGGGATCGGTGCGCTGTTCGGACTAGCGCCGCTCAGAGCTGCTTGCGAATTTCCGGCCAGACATTGCCGAGCATGCGCGGATGCGCTTCCTCGCGCGGGTGGATGCGGTCGGCCTGAAACCAGCGTGATGCATCGCCGGCATCGGCGATGCCCTTGAGCAGAAACGGCACCGAGCCGATGCGGTGCTTCTTCGCCAGCTCGGCATACATCGACGCAAAGCGCTTGGCGTAGTCGGCGCCGTAGTTGGGCGGAATTTGCATGCCCACCAGCACCACGCGGGCCTGCATGGCTTTGCAGGCCTCGATCATGGCGTCCAAATTGGCTTGCGTGCTGGCCAGGTCCAGACCGCGCAGGGCATCGTTGCCGCCGAGCTCGATCACCACCAACACGGGCCGAGTCTGCTGCAGCAGCATGGGCAAACGCGAGCGTCCGCCCGCTGTGGTGTCGCCGCTGACACTGGCGTTGACGACTTGAAAGCCCAATTGCTCTTCACGCAATTTGTTGGCCAGCAGGCTGACCCAGCCACTGCCGCGTGCAATGCCGTATTCGGCACTGAGCGAGTCGCCCACCACCAGAATCGTTGGTGCCATCTGCACGCCGGGCGCCGAGCCGGTCGGTGGTGCGGTGCGCCGCTTCGGTCCGGTGGAGGTGATCTCTCCCTCCATGCCTTCGCCATTGGAGCCCATCACCTTGACCTGCGCTTGGACGGTGTGGGTTTGCAGCGTGGCCGTCAGCAGTGCCAGCGAGCGCAGGGTAAAGTCGCGCCTGCTCCAATCCGAGCGATTCATAGGATGTTCCTTTGTCTGTTTCCACTACCGAACCTTTGATGGTCGTGCAAGGCGTCGGCAAAACGGTGCAAGACGCATCGGGCACGCTGGATATTCTCTGCGAGATCGATGTCTGTCTGCAGCCGCGCGAGACGGTGGCCATCGTGGGTGCCTCGGGCTCGGGCAAGAGCACCTTGCTCTCCATCATGGCGGGACTCGATACGCCCAGCGCCGGCACCGTCTGGTTGCAGGGGCAAGACCTGTTCGCAGTGGATGAGGATCGACGTGCAGCGCTGCGCGCCCAAAGCATGGGTTTTGTGTTCCAGAGCTTTCAACTGCTCGCGCATCTGACGGCCCTGGAAAACGTCATGCTGCCCCTGGAGCTGACGGGGCAATCGTCCGCGCGTGCGCGCGCCGCCGAGATGTTGGAGCGGGTGGGGCTGGCCCAGCGGTTGGGTCACTACCCGCGCGTGCTCTCGGGGGGCGAGCAGCAACGCGTGGCGTTGGCGCGGGCCTTTGTCATGCAGCCCGCGCTGTTGCTGGCCGACGAGCCCACGGGCAGCCTCGACCATGCCAGCGGCGAACGCATCATCGAGTTGATGTTGGCGCTGAACCAAGAGCGCGGCACCACGCTGGTGATGGTCACCCACGATCGGCAACTCGCGGCGCGCTGTCAGCGTGTGCTGCACATGGAGGCGGGCAGGCTCAAGGGATAATCACCGACATGTCCAGCCCCAAAGTCCTGTTCGGTTTTCATGCCGTGGGCGTGCGCCTCAAAACGGCGCCGCAATCCATCCTGGAGGTCTACGTCGACCCCACCCGCCGCGATGCGCGCATGCGCCAGTTTGTCGAGCGCGCCAAGGAGGCTGGGCTGCGGCTCATCGAGGCCGACGGCTTGCGACTGGCACGACTGGCGGGCAGTCACGGCCACCAGGGCGTGGCCGCGCGCGTGACGGCGGTGGAGGTGGCCCGTTCCTTGGACGATTTGCTGGACCAGATCGACGGCGTTCAAGCCCCGCTCATCTTGGTGCTCGATGGCGTCACCGACCCGCACAACCTGGGCGCGTGTCTGCGTGTGGCCGATGGTGCCGGGGCGCATGCGGTGATCGCGCCCAAGGACCACGCCGTGGGCATCAATGCCACGGTGGCCAAGGTGGCCAGTGGCGCGGCGGAAACCGTGCCGTATTTCATGGTCACCAACCTGGCGCGCACTTTGAACGAACTCAAGGAGCGCAACATCTGGATCATCGGCACCAGTGACGATGCGCCACAGACCCTGTACCAGACCGACCTGCGCGGCCCCACCGCCTTGGTGCTGGGCGCTGAAGGCAGCGGTCTGCGCCAGCTCACCCGCAAAACCTGCGATGCGCTGGTCAGCATCCCGATGCAAGGCGCGGTCGAGAGCCTCAACGTATCGGTCGCCAGTGGCGTGTGTCTGTACGAGGCACGCCGCCAACGCCTGACGGCATGAACGCAGGCTGGCACCGGCTGCTGGGGCAGCGCTGGGTGCAGGCCTTGGTGTTCAGCATCGTCTACATCTTGGTCGATGCGCTGAGCTTCATCCATCCGGTCGGCCAACTCAACATCACGCCCTGGAATCCCCCGGCCGCCTTGCTGGTGCTGTTCATCGGTTGGCGCGGTGTGGGGGCCATGCCTTGGGCCTACCTGACCCTGTTGGTCTCGGACGAGGTGGTGCGCGCTTCGCCGCCCCTGAGCGGACAAGTGCTGCTGGGCAACGCGGTGCTGGTGCTGTGCTACGCCGGCGTGGCCTGGGCCCTGAGCGGGTGGTGGCGGGCGCGGGCGGCGGCATCCCAACGTCGTCAAATCGCGGGCATGAGCCTGATCGTCGCGTGCGGGGCTTTGTTCACCGGCGCGGTCTACATCGGTTTGCTGCATGCGCTGGGGCTGATGCCCGAGGTGTCTTATCTGGACGCGCTGTACCGGTTCTTCATTGGCGACCTCTTGGGCATGATGGTGCCGCTGCCGCTGGCGTTCTTGTTGCTGGACGCGCGTCGCGGCGAAGCGTTTGTGGCCTTGTTGCGTCAGCCCTCGTTTTGGGGGCTGTTGTCCTTGCTCTTGCTCTGTCTGGCGCTGATCCTGGCCTTGCCCCAGGACGAACGCTTGCAGTACTTCTTCCCCGTCTTTCTGATCGTGGGCGTGCTGGCCGTGACCCATTCGTTACCGGGTGCTTCGCTGGCCTGCCTGTTGGTGCAGTTGCTGCTGGTCTACAGCGCCAGCCACGATCGCCTGGGCCTGGACTTTCTGCTCGACATGCAGTGGGTGATCTTGACGCTCAACCTCACGGGTTTGCTGATCGGCACCGTGGTCGAGGAGCGGCGCGAAGCCGAAGAACGCCTGCGCGAGAGTCTGCAACTGGTGGCGGCCGGTCAACTCGCCGGTGCACTGGCGCACGAGCTGCACCAGCCGCTGAGCGCACTCAATGCCTACGCCGCTTCAGCCCTTTTGTTGGGGCGTGGCGATGTGCCGGGTTCGGCTGCCGGCTCGACGGCCCGCTTGGATCAGGTGCTGCACCACATCGCCGACGAGACGGCGCGCGCCTCCGAGGTGGTGCGCAGCCTGCGCCGTTACTTCACCGCGGGCGAGTCGCGATTGCAGCGCGTTTCGGTCGAAAGCCTGGTCAACGATTGTTTGCAGCGCTGGCACACACAGGCTCAGCAGGCCGGGGTGGTGTTGCACTGCGAACTCTCGGCTTTGCCGCCCTTGCATGTCGACCCGGTGCAGATGGGCACGGCCCTGGGCAATTTGCTCAAGAACGCCATTGAAGCCAGTCAGCGCGGACAGACGGTGTCGGTGCTGGGACGATGGCGTGAATCGGGTTGGGTCGAGCTGCGGGTGTGCGACGAAGGCACCCCTTTGAGCGCCGCCGAAGCGCGACAGGTCTTTCGGCCGTTCTATTCCGACAAACTGCACGGCTTGGGGCTTGGCTTGTCGATCAGCCGCTCGCTGGTCGAGAACAATGGCGGTCGTCTCATCTACGACAATCAACCGCAGAAGTCCTTTGTCATGTTGTTACCCAGTGCCGACCCCGCCGATGTCTGACAGCCGCTTGATTTGCATCGTGGACGACGACGCCCGTGTCCGCGATTCCCTGGCTCTGATGCTGGGTTTGCAGGGCTACGACTGTCGCTGCTATGACGGTGCCGAGTCGTTTCTCGCGGCACCGCCGGATCGACCCGCCTGCCTGATCCTGGATTTGCGCATGGCCGGCATGGACGGCTTGGCCTTGCAGCACCAGCTCAAGTCGCTGACGGTGGCGCATCAGGTGATTTTTCTCACCGCGTATGCCGATACCGAGGTCATGCGCCAGGCCTTCATCGACCACGCGGTGGACTTTCTGGAAAAGCCCGTCCAACCCGAACGTCTGCTGCACGCGCTTGAGACCGCCTTTGCGCGTTTGCAGGAAAGCCATCGCCACAGCCAGTGGCAACAACGATTGGACAAACTCACCCCGCGCGAGCACGACGTGTACCAAGCCATCGTGCAAGGGCTCAGTCACCGTGAGGCGGGGGAGCAGCTCAACATCAGCCCTCGCACGGTCGAGGTGCACAAGGCACGCATCATGGACAAGCTCGGTGTGACGACCCTGGCTGAGCTGTTGCGACAAGCCCTGGCGTCCAGCCCCCGCGAATAGGGGCAAGGCCTTAGGGCCGTGGGCGAATGTTCAAACCGTCCGTCTGTGCGTAGAGTGCCAACCACACCGCCAGAGTTGTACCCGGCGGTTGGAGGCTCTTTCATGATTCCCATCATCATTCAGACCGTGTTGCACAGCGCACGCCGGCGTTCTTCCGGAACCGTCAAGCCGACGGTGCCCCAGCGGGGCCGTGATCGCCGCCCGGTGGGGTCGTTGGCCGTGACTACACCCAGCCCAAAGCCCCCAGCACAGCCCCCAGGGCCAGCAACCACAGAAGGTGCACCCGTGTGCGCCACACCAGCAGCGTGGTCAGACCGCTGAGGATCCACAAGGGCACATCGCGCGCGCCCTCGGGGTGACTGACGCACAGCAGCCAGCCTGTCGCGATCAGCAGGGCGGTCACGATCGGGGCCATGCCCGCCTTGAAGGCCTTCACCCAGCGCAAGTCGCGGTTGCGATGCGCCCACTGCGTGGTCAAAAAGGTCAGCGTCGCCGAAGGCAGCAAGATGCCGAGCATGCACACGGCCACACCGCTCAGGGCCAAGGCCCATCGGCTCCAGAGGTCGGGCGCGCCCGCTGCGGCATTCAAACCCACATACCAGCCCATCAGCGCAATGAACATGACGTTGGGTCCGGGCGCGCTTTGTGCCAGGGCGATGGAGGAGGTGAACTGTGCATCGCTGAGCCAGTGCTGCTCGTCCACCAAGTAGCGGTGGATGTCCGGCGCGGTCGAGATGGCACCGCCCACCGCCAGCAGCGACAACGACAGAAAGTGCACGAACAGCGACCACCAATCGGCCCCTTGCAACTCGATGGCCAGACTCATGGTCGCTCCTGCCGGCCCAGACCGTACCAAGCCCACACCGTGGCCAGCGGTGCCAGGCACAGCAGGGCCAGGGCCAGCGGCCAACGCATCACACCGATGAGGGCAAAGGTGGCGACGAGCAACAACAGGCAGCTCAGGCGTCCCAGCGGGCTGTTGCGCAAGGCGGTGAGCATCTTCAAGCCCGTGGCCAGGATCAAGCCGGCCGACACCGCGCCCATGCCACGCAACATGCCCTGCGCCAGTTGCGTGTCGGCGATGCCCGCGAACAACGCGGCCAACAGCAAGACCAGCACCAGCGGCGCGAGCAGCAACCCCGCCAGGGCCGACAAGGCGCCACCGAGACCAAAGTGTCGCCCCCCCAGCATCAGCGACAGATTGACCACATTCGGTCCAGGCAGGATTTGCGCCACCGCCCAGTCCTCGACGAACTGCTCCATGCTGAGCCAGCGCTTTTTCTCGACCAGCTCCCGTTGAACCACGGTGAGCACGCCGCCGAACCCTTGCAAAGCCAGGATGGTGAACGACCAAAACAAGTCGGCTTTGTTGCGCGGGACCGCCAGGGGGGCGTGGTCCGCGCGGGGTGGCGTCATACCGTCAGGCCGCCGGCGACTTCGAGCACGGCGCCATTGACGTAGGCGGCTTCATCGCTGGCGAGGAAGGCGTACGCATTGGCGATGTCCTCGGGCTGGCCCAGGCGCTTGAGGGGGACGCGGTGTTCCATCTCGTCGATCACCTTTTGCGGCATGGTCTTGAGAATGGGCGTGGCCACAAAGCCCGGCGCAACGGCGTTGACGCGCACGCCTTTGGGACCGAGTTCGCGGCTCCAGGTCTTGGTAAAGCCGATGACGCCAAATTTGGTCGCGGCGTAATTGGTCTGACCGAAGTTGCCGTAGATGCCGACCACCGACGAGGCATTGAGGATCACGCCCGAACCCTGCGCCACCATGGTGTCGGCCACCGCTTGTGAGCAGTGGAAGACGCCGCGCAGGTTGACATCGATGACGCGGTCGAACTGTTCCAGCGTCATCTTTTGCAAGCGTGCGTCCTGTGTGATGCCCGCGTTGTTGACCAACACATCGACGCGCCCATGGCGCGCCAGCACGGCTTGGACCATGCCATCGACCATGTCGCGTTGCGTCACATCGACCACAAAGCCCTGGGCTTGGGCGCCGATGGCCTGGCATTGCGCGACTGCGGCATCGACCGCATCCTGGCGCACATCGCACACGATGACGATGGCCCCTTCCTGCGCGAACTTGATGGCGGTGGCCAGGCCGATGCCTTGGGCCGCGCCGGTGATGATGCTGACTTTGTGGAGAAGGCGAGGGGTGGTGTTCATGGGCGAAGTTTAATCAAGCCCCATCGGGCGTCGGCCCCGCTGCTGTCATCTGTGCGTGCAGGCATTCGCGCTTGGGCGGCAGCCCCGCCGTTTTGCGCACCGCGAAGCCCAGCGCCGTCAGCTCGCGGCGCACGGCTGAGGACACGGTGTAGGTGGCCAGGCGCGTGTCGACCACGGCATGGCGTGCCACCGACGCGAGCAAAGCCGGTGACCACATGTCGGGGTTCTTGGCCGGGCTGAAGCCGTCCAGGTACACGGCATCCACCGCCTGTGCGGGCAAGTCATCGAGCAGCGATTGCGCGTCGCCCACGCCCAGACACAACTCGACACGCCCTCCATCCAAGGGCCAGCTTTGCCAGCCCGGTTGCAAGTGGGACCAGGCTTGGGCCAGCTCCGGTGCCAGCGCCTGCACGAGCGGAATCAGATCGGCATCCCATGCAGGGGTAGGGCGTGTGCCTTCCGGTGGCGCTGCGGAGGTGGAGGGGTGGGGCTTCAACGCCTCGGCACTGCGGAGGAGGGCGCTTGCATCCACCGGGTAAGCCTCGACCGAGACGAAACGCAAATGCGGGCTGCGCGCGGGATCGCTGCGCCACAGCGCCCAGGTGGCGAGGAAATTGAGTCCCAAACCAAAGCCGGTTTCGAGCACGTCCCACCGCGCACGACCGCGCCAGGCCCGCGGCAGTCCACAGCCGTTGGCAAACACATGCAGTGCCTGTGCCAGACCGCCGCTGCGCGAGCGATACACATCACCAAAGCGCGGGTTGAATGGACTGCCGTCGGGTTGCCATTGCAAGGGCTCAACAGGGGTGAGGGACATGATCGATACGCTACCATGCCGCGATGACGTCGACGCACCAGAGTCCATCGGCCGCCCAGCATTGGGTGCTCTCGGCCTCTGCGTCGTCGCTGCCAGACACCGAGGCGCTGTCGTTGCCGATGGCGCAGGTCACGGCCCTGCTGCACAAGCTCGGCCAAGCCGGTCAACACGCGGTCGCGCAAGACTTGTTGCACATGATCGGCGCACAGGTGCCGCTGGCCCAGTGCACCATCTTTGCCTACGAGGGCAGCGCACCGCCGCACATCGTGGCCATTGGCGACCGCTCGCGCACGCAGTCGCTGCCGGGCATTGCCCAGGCCTACATCGAACGCTTTTACCGACTCGATGGCAGCGTGGCGGTGATGCAAGCCGAGTTCGAGGCCGCACGCCTGGCCCCCGCTTCACAACCGCGCATCGTGCTGCACCTGCAACGCGGCGAGCACCTCGACAACGCGGCCTATCGCCAAACCTGTTACGAACAACCGCAAGTGGCCGAGCGGCTTGCCATCCTGGCGCTGTACGACGGTTGGCGCTGGTTGTCGGTCAACTTCTACCGAGGCCTGGAGCACGGCGTGTTCGACGCCGAGAGCCTGCGCCGCATGGAGGCCTTTGCACCGTTGGTGGTGCAGGCCGTGCGTTTGCACTATGCGGGCCGTGTGATCGACCAGCATCTGGCCGATGCGCTCATGGCGCGGCTCATGCGTCAGCACGCCGAACTGACCAAGCGCGACGGTGATGTGGTGCGCGCCTTGCTCGCGGGTCTGAGCACCGAGGCCATGGCCGAACACCTGGGGCTGGAGCTCTCGAGTGCGCAGACCTACCTCAAACGCCTGTACCGCAAACTGGGCATCTCGGGCCAGCGAGAATTGCTGGCCTTGTTGCTGACCCCCGACGCTGCGTGAACCATGCCCAACACCGTTGCCAAGTCCGCCTCTGAGCCACCGTTCGCGGGGGCCATTGGCGTGTTCGACTCCGGCGTGGGCGGACTGTCGGTGCTGCGCGCCATCCGCGAGGCCTTGCCCGCTGAAGATCTGATTTATGTGGCCGATTCGGGGCACGCCCCCTACGGCGACAAGAGCGAAGCCCTCATCACCGCCCGAACGCTGGGCGTGGGGCAGTGGCTGGCCGTATCCGGTGTCAAGGCCATTACCGTGGCGTGCAACACCGCGACGGTGGTGGCGGTGCAAAGCCTGCGCGAGCGCACGCACCTGCCGGTGGTCGCCATTGAGCCCGCCATCAAGCCCGCAGTCTCGCTCACACGCAGCGGTGTGGTGGGTGTGCTGGCCACGCAGCAGACGGTGCAAAGCGCCAGCGTGGCGCGGCTGTGCGCCCTGCATGGGGCGGACACGCGCATCCTGCTGCAAGCCTGCCCGGGTTGGGTCGAGCAGGTCGAGCGCGCCGATCTGAGCAGTCCGCAGACCCTGAGCTTGATCGAGCGTGACATCGGTCCCTTGCTCGACGCCGGGGTTGACACCCTGGTGCTGGGCTGCACGCATTACCCGTTTCTGCGCGACGCCATCGCGTCGTTGGCCGGACCGTCGGTGACCTTGATCGATCCGGCGCAGGCCGTGGCGCGCGAGTTGGTGCGACGGCTGGGTGCCCAGGTGCGCAGCGCGCAAGGACCGCGTGGTCAGGTGCGGTTCTTCACCAGCGGCGAACTGGCCCAGGTGCGCTCGGTCATCCGTCACCTGTGGGATGACGACGCCCAGGTGCAGCCGCTGCCGAGCGAGGTGCGCGGCTGAAGACCGCGATCCGGCCTGTCCCCATCCAGTGACAGTGCCACGGGCGCGCGCTGCCTACACTGCGCCGCCAGAAGACCCATACCGGAGACCCGCCGTGCATCAACCCCATGCCCAGCCCCGCGCCTCGATTTACTACCCCTATCAGGTGTTCGCGCCTTGGCTACCCAGTCAGCACGGCGCGCAGCCACGTCATCCGGTGGTGATCGCCGGTGCCGGCCCCATCGGTCTGGTCGCGGCGTTGGAGTTGGCGCGCCATGGCGTCGCTTCGGTGGTGCTGGAGTCGGAGTTGCAAGTCAGCGAGGGCAGCCGCGCCATCGTGTTCACGCGCCGCTCGATGGAAATCTTGCAACAAGTCGGCGTGGCCGAGCGCATGCTGGTCGATGGCTTGCCGTGGCGCTTTGGCAATTCCTTTTACCGCGGGCAGCAGGTGTTTCGCATGGAGGCCCCGCACGACGACAACGATCGCTATTGGCCCATGACCAACCTGCAGCAGCAATACCTGGAGGAATACCTGGTCGATGCCGCCCGTGCACAGCCGCTCATTGATCTGCGCTGGGGCAACAAATTAGAGCGGGTGTTGAGCCACGACCCCGTGGTGCGTGTGGCGGTGGACACGCCGGAAGGACCGTATGAGCTGGAAGCCGATTGGCTGATCGCCGCCGACGGTGCGCGTTCGCCCATCCGCAGTCAGTTCGGTTTGAAGATGGAAGGGGCCTCCTACGAAGGGCGCTTTGTCATCGCCGACATCCGCATCGACCTGGACCTGCCCACCGAGCGGTTGGCGTTTTTCGATCCGGCCTGGAACCCGGGCAACACCGTGCTCATGCACCGCGAGCCGCACGGCATCTGGCGCATCGACTACCAGTTGCCTGCTGACGAAACGCCGGAGCAAGCCCTGGCCTGGCCGGCGCTGAGCGAGCGCATCAATGCGCAACTGGCCATGATTGACCAGGCAGGCACGGCGTGGGAGCTGGACTGGTCCTCCGTTTATTCGGCCCGCGCCATGACCTTGCCGGCGTACCGCCACGGCCGTGTGCTGTTCACCGGTGACGCCGCACACCTGTTGCCCATCTTCGGTGTGCGTGGCGCCAACACCGGCTTTCAGGATGCGCAGAACCTGGGCTGGAAGCTCGCAACGGTGCACAAGGGCCTGGCCAGTGAACACCTGCTGAACACCTACAGCCAGGAGCGGGTTGCCGCGTCGCGCGAAATCTGTGAGGAGGCGGGCAAGAGCACGCGCTTCATGACGCCACCCACGGCGGGCTTTCGCCTGTTGCGCGACGCGGTGCTGTCGCTCTCGCTCAGCGAAGACTTTGTGCGCCCGCTCTACCACTGGCGCACCTCGCGGCCCCACGAGTACAGCCGCTCCGCGCTCAACGCCCACGACGACGACAGCCACACGTTCCAAACTGGCCCTGCCGTCGGCGCGCAGCTCAACAACCTGCGCTTGAGCAACGATGGTTTTTTGTTCGACCACCTTGGCGCGGCCTTTGCGCTGCTGGTGTTCACCGATCAAGACCGCTTGCCGGAGGACGTGCAGGCGGTGCTCGCCGCTTGGCGCGCACGCGGCTTGCCGCTGCAAGTGGTGGCCATCGTCCCCGAGACAGCCACGCCAGCACATGGCTGCGCGGGTGCCGATGTGTGCGTGGCCGCGAGCCCCGAGCGGCTTGCACAGCGCTACGGCGTGACCAACCCTGGTGCCGCGTATCTGGCGCGGCCGGACCAACACGTGTGTGCACGCTGGCAAGCACTGGATGCCCGCCGGCTCGACGCCGCCTTGCAACGCGCCCTGGCCTGAAGCCGCCCTCGGAGACACCCATGCTCACCCTTGCCCAACTCGAAACCGTGTACGACACCCTGGCCGAGGCCATCGACCAAGCCGGCCCCGAGCGCCGTGAACTCTTTCTGGTCAAGCTCGCGCTGTTGCAAGCCCAAGCCTCGGGCGACGAGGCGGCCTTTGCCGACCTGACCCAACGCGCTCTGAAAGACCTCGATCCCCACTGAGCACCGGCACGCACCATCTGCGGGGCTGCCCCCGCTGCGGGTGTGTGAATCGCGGCAGACGCCGCACCCCAGGGCAGGCCCCTCGTAAACTACGGCCCGCATGTCCCGCTATTCCGACGTTTCCCTCTTCCCCCGTGACGCCAAGCCCTTGAGCAGTTACCGCCCCTATTGGGCGGTGCGCTTTGGCACGGCGCCGTTTTTGCCCATGAGCCGCGATGAAATGTCGCAACTGGGCTGGGACAGTTGCGACATCATCCTGGTCACGGGCGACGCCTACGTCGATCACCCCAGCTTTGGCATGGCGGTGGTCGGGCGCGTGCTGGAAGCGCAGGGCTTTCGTGTGGGCATCATTGCCCAACCCGACTGGCACAGTGCCGAGCCGTTCAAGGCGCTGGGCAAGCCCAATCTGTTTTGGGGCGTGACGGCGGGCAACATGGATTCGATGATCAACCGCTACACGGCGGATCGCAAGATTCGCAGCGATGACGCCTACACGCCGGGCAACGCCGGTGGCAAGCGACCGGACCGTGCGGCCATCGTCTACAGCCAGCGTTGCCGTGAGGCCTACCCCGATGTGCCACTCGTTCTCGGCGGCATCGAAGGCAGTTTGCGTCGCATCGCGCACTACGACTACTGGAGTGACAAGGTGCGCCGCTCCATCGTGGTCGACAGCAAGTGCGACCTGCTGCTCTATGGCAATGCCGAACGCGCCCTGGTGGAGGTGGCGCATCGCCTGGCGCGCAAGGTGCCGGTGCACGAGATCACCGATGTGCGCGGGACGGCCTTTGTGTGCCGCACCACGCCGGAGGGCTGGTTTGAAATCGATTCGACCGAGGTCGACCGTCCAGGGCCGGTCGAGGCCCACATCAACCCGTATCAGACGGTGAGCGAGCAGGCGAGGGCGCAGGGCGGCACTTGCGAGAAGGAAGACGGCCCCGGCGACGCCGATGCGTCCGAGCCGGTCACTGTGAGCACCGAGCGTCCCATCCAGTTGCACGTCAACCCCGCCTTGTCCGAACGCGGCTTGAGTGGGCGGCGCTTGCCGCCGCGCGAGCGCTGCGTGATTCGTCTGCCCAGCTACGAGCAGGTCAAGGCCGACCCGGTGCTGTATGCCCATGCCAACCGTGTGCTGCACCTGGAAACCAATCCGGGCAACGCACGCGCCCTGGTGCAAGCGCACGGCGAGGGCGTGACCGCGCGCGATGTGTGGCTGACCCCGCCGCCCATCCCGCTCACCACCGCCGAGATGGACTGGGTGTTTGGCCTGCCGTATGCGCGCAGCCCGCATCCGAGCTATGCCGACGCGCAGGGCAGCCACGATGGCGAGACCAAGATCCCGGCGTGGGAGATGATCCGCTTCAGCGTCAACATCATGCGCGGCTGCTTTGGTGGCTGCACCTTTTGCTCCATCACCGAGCACGAGGGCCGCATCATCCAAAGCCGCAGCGAAGACTCGGTCATCCACGAGATCGAAGACATCCGCGACAAGGTGCGCGGCTTCACGGGGGTGGTCAGCGATCTGGGTGGTCCCACCGCCAACATGTACCGGCTGGGTTGCAAGAGCCCGGAGATCGAAGCGGCTTGTCGCAAGCCCAGTTGCGTCTATCCGGGCTTGTGCCAAAACCTCACCACCGACCACGGACCGCTGGTGCGGCTGTACCGGCGTGCGCGCGGCTTGCGCGGGGTGAAGAAGATCCTCATCGGCTCGGGCCTGCGCTACGACCTGGCGGTGCAGTCGCCGGAGTATGTGAAAGAACTCGTCACGCACCATGTGGGCGGCTATTTGAAGATCGCGCCCGAGCACACCGAGGACGGGCCGCTGTCGAAGATGATGAAGCCGGGCATTGGCAGCTACGACCGTTTCAAACGCATGTTCGAGCAGTACAGCGAGGAAGCGGGCAAGAAGCAATACCTCATCCCGTACTTCATCGCCGCACACCCGGGCACCCGGGACGAGGACATGATGAACCTGGCGCTGTGGCTGAAGAAAAACGGCTTTCGCGCGGACCAGGTGCAGACCTTTTACCCCAGCCCCATGGCCACGGCCACGGCCATGTACCACACGGGGTTGAACACCTTGCGCGGCATCCACCGCGACGAGCGCGTGGAGCGGGTGGACATTGTGCGCGGCGAGCGCCGCCGTCGCCTGCACAAAGCCTTCTTGCGCTACCACGACCCCAACAACTGGCCGCTCTTGCGCGAGGCACTCAAGACCATGGGGCGCGCCGATCTGATTGGCAATGGCAAGCACCACCTGGTACCCACCTTTCAGCCCAAGACGGACGGCAGCTACCAAAGCGCGCGTCGCGCCAACAGCACGCCTGCGCCCGCGCGTCGCTCCGCGGCGCCGCGCCCGGGGCAGGTGCTGACCCAACACACCGGTTTGCCGCCTCGCAAACGGCGGTGAGCCAAGTCTTCAGTTGAGCCAGAATTTCCACCAAGGTTTTTTCTTGGTCGTGGCGGACGCTTCCTCGGTCAAATTGAAAAAAGGCAGCAGCAAATCCTCCATCGAGTAAAAGCCCTTGGTTTTTTTCTGCAACTGTTCAACGGCAAACAAGATGCCATTGCCAAAAGCTTCTCGCGAAATGGATTCGTGTTTGAGGCGAACGGTCTGGTAGGGGAATCCAAACAAAATTTCGTGTGTGCCGATGATGCCGCCAGCCCGGATGGTCTTGATGTGGGTTTCATCCACACCGAGCTGCCGCGCAATGACTTTGGCCGTTCCAGAGACTTCTGGTTTGACTTTGAAGTGCTCTTCAATGATTTCAATGTCGGTGTAGGGTGCAATGGTCTTCAAAATCTTGGCCGATATCATCAAGAAATTGATGCCCAACGTGATGTTGGGTGAATGCATGACCACCGTTTTGTCTTGGTGGCTTTTGAGCAGATCCAAAGCTTGCGGTTCATATTGCGAGACCGCGCTGATGATTTTGATGCCGCGGTCGGCGGCTGCCTGTGCGTAATAGGCGGCGCCATCGCTGCCGGAAAAATCGATCACCATGTCCACGGGATGCTGATCGAACAGCTGAGCCGCACTGAACTCGGATTTTGAGTAAATGATGCCTGGCTCGTCCGATTCGATGCCTAAAAACTCGGGCACCGAACGATGCTCCAGTTGATGGGATTGCCGCACAACCCACTGCAACTGGGTCAACTTCGAATGCAGCAACACGGACGCCACCGCTTTGCCGGTTTTACCAAAACCCATCAGTCCTACACGCATGAACTTCTCCTTCCAAAGTGATTCGTGCAATGCAGATTCGCCTGTTCATCCGCATGGGATGGACAGCTGTCAACCAGCGCAGAGGGGAGGAAGAGAAATAGCGGTCCAGATCAGGACGCTGGCCTGCACGGGTGAGATCAATTGCACGAAAGCTGCGAGGCGGCCCGACCATCGCAATGCCTGCTCAACCGGTATTGGTGGAGCACCCGGTTCAATGATAACAAGGCTCAGCGGTGCCGCGCCTTCATGGCGCGTTCGACCTCGCGTTTGCCTTCGCGCTCCTTGATGGTATCGCGCTTGTCGTGCTCGGCCTTGCCCTTGGCCAGCGCGATCTCGCATTTGACCTTGCCATTTTTCCAGTGCAGGTTCAGCGGCACCAGGGTGTAACCTTTTTGCTCGACCTTGCCGATGAGGCGGCGGATCTCGTCTTTGTGCAGCAACAGTTTTTTGGTGCGCACGGCGTCGGGCCGCACATGGGTCGAGGCGGTCTTGAGCGGGTTGATTTGGCAGCCGATCAAAAACAACTCGCCGTCGCGAATGACCACATAACCGTCGGTGAGCTGCACCTTGCCCTCGCGCACGGCCTTGACCTCCCAGCCTTCCAGCACCATGCCCGCCTCGAACTTTTCTTCGAAGAAGTAGTTGTAGGCCGCCTTCTTGTTGTCGGCGATGCGGGCGGGTGGGGGTGCTTTTTTCGTGGCCATGGGTGGCAGATGGAGGTGGGTGGTCTTCTTACAATGCCACCGTTCGAGAATGCATGATTCTAAGTAAGCCGGGAGCGAGGGTTTTGAGCAAGACCGTTCACAAGTCTGTCCTGATCTGGTTCAGCGCCGAAGAGATGTACGCGCTGGTCAATGACGTGGCGCGTTATCCCGAGTTCCTGCCCTGGTGCGACCACGCCCGCGTGGTGCAGGCGCACGACGATGGCATGACCGCCGAGATCGGCATGGCATTGGCTGGCTTTCACAAAAGCTTCACCACCCGCAACGTCAACCAGCCGGGCCGTCAGGTGCGGCTGCAACTGGTCGACGGCCCGTTCAAGCAACTCGACGGTACCTGGGACTTTCACCCACTGATCGACCCCACCACCCAACAAGCCCAGCGCGCCTGCCGCATCGAGCTGACCCTGAACTACAGCTTCGAGAGCATGTTCGGCCGCTTGGTCGGCCCCTTGTTCGACAAGATCGCCGCCACCTTGGTCGATGCCTTTGTCAAGCGCGCCGAGCAGATCTACACCTGAGCCCCATGTCGAGCCCTTCACCCATCGTGGTTCATCTGGTCTACAGCCCGCGTGCGCGCGAGGTGCTGTCCTGCACCTTGACGCTGAAGGCGGGCAGCACGGTGATGCAGGCCATCGAGGCCAGTGGCTGGTTGCAGCAACACCCGGAGATCGATCTCGGCCACTCCCATGCGGTGGGCTTGTGGGGGCGCAAAACCACGCCGGGCCATGTGCTGCGCGAGGGTGACCGCGTGGAGATCACGCGCGCCTTGTTGGTCGATCCCAAGCACGCGCGGCGCGAGCGGTTTCAACAACAAGGCGTGGGGCGTGCGGGCCTGTTTGCCAAGCGCCGCCCAGGCGCCAAGGCCGGTTACTGAACGCCTCAGCGCCCGCTGCCCAGCGAGGTGGTCTTGTACATGAACACCGCGCGGCTGATCTCCGTCACCCACACCAGGCCATCGCCCACCTGTCCGGACTGGCCGGTGCGCACGATGATGTCCACCAATTCGTCGGCCAGCTCATCGGGGGCCACGATCTCGATGCGCACCTTTGGGGTGTAGTCGGTCAAATCGTCCTTGAGGGTGGTCGCGCCATGCACGGACGGCGCCGAGCAGCCTTCGGCCTTGCTGACCGTCATGCCGGGAAAGCCGGGCGTCGCGCGCAGTTTTTCGCGCAACACCGGCAGACGTTGGGGACGCACGATGGCTTTGATTTCTTTCATGCAGGGCTCCTCACGCTCAAGCCTCTTTGGGCGGTTCATCGAACCAGTGGTACAGGGCGGGCAACACCACCAGGGTCAGCAGGGTGCAGGTGATGAGGCCGCCGATCACCACGATGGCCAGCGGGCGTTGTACCTCCGAGCCCGGGCCGCTGGAAAACAGGAACGGGATCAGCCCCAGCATGGCCACGGTGGCGGTCATCATGACCGGGCGAAAACGCTGCCGCGCGCCTTCCCACACCGCTCGGCGCACGCCCATGCCGTTTTGTCGCAATTGGCGGATGCACGACACCAGCACCACGCCATTGAGCACCGCAATGCCCCACAGCGCGATGAAGCCCACCGACGCCGGCACGGACAAATATTCGCGCCCCAGGAACAAACCGAACACGCCGCCCATCGAGGCAAACGGCAGCACCAGGATGATGAGCGAGGCCAGGCGCAGCGACTGGAACAGCAGGAACAACAGGAAGAAGATGGCCGCCACCGTGATCGGTACGATGATCTTCAAATGGCCCAGGGCCCGCTCCATGTTCTGGAACTGGCCACCCCATTCGAGGTAATAGCCTTCGGGCAAGTCGATGCGCTGCGCCACCTTGTCTTGCAGCTCGGCCACAAAGCCGCCGAGGTCACGCCCCTTGACGTTGATGCCCACCACGATGCGGCGCTTGGCCATCTCGCGCGAGATTTGCGCTGGACCATCGGCCACGCGGATGTCGGCCACATCGGCCAGTCGCACCGCCGCGCCACGCGGCGCGTCCAGCAAGATGTTGGACACCGCCTCGACGTTGTGGCGGAAACGCTCGGGCATGCGCACCACCGCCGCGAAGCGGCGCTCGCCCTCGTAGATCTCGGTCACTTCCTTGCCGCCCAGCGCGGTCTCGATGGTGTGGTTCACGTTGGCCACGTTCAAACCCAGACGCGCGATGGCTTGTCGGTCGATGTCGATTTGCAGGTACTGCTGACCCGAGACGCGCTCGATGCGCAAGTCCTGCGCACCTTGCAGCCCCTGCGCCACCTTGGCGATCTGGTAGGCCACACGCCGCAGCTCTTCGAGGTCGTCGCCAAACACCTTGACCGCGATGTCCGAGCGCACACCCGTCACCATTTCGGCCACGCGGGCCGAGATCGGCTGGGCCATGACGATTTGCACGCCGGGCAGGGCCTTGAGCTTGTCGCGGATGGCGTCAGCGATGTCGTCTTGCGTCCAGCCTGAGGGCCATTCGTCGCGCGGCTTCAAGCTGACGATGGGCGTCGATTCATTCGGCCCTTGCGGGTCCGCAGGCGACTCGCCCCGGCCCACACCCGAGACTGCCGATTTCACGCCCGGTACATCCATCACCAAGCGCATGGCCTTCATCTCCATGCGAATCGATTCGTCCAGCGCGATGTTGGGCACGCGGTTGATGCCGGGTACCACCGAGCCCTCGCGCATCTCCGGGATGAACGCGGTGCCCAGAAACGGCAGCAGTCCCAGGGCCAGAACGAACGCAGCCAGTGCGGCACCCACCGTGCGCTTGTGGTGCGACAAGGCCCAGGCCAGCAGACGCAGGTAGCGTGACTTGAGCGCGGCGATCAATCGCGTGTCGTGGTCACCATCGCCCACCGGCGGCTTGAGCAAATACGATGACAGCACCGGCGAGAGCGTCATTGACAACACCAGCGAAATGGCCAGCGCGATGGCGATGGTGTAGGCCAGGGGCGCGAACATCTTGCCCTCCATGCCCTGCAAGGTCATGAGCGGCAGGAACACCAAGATGATGATGCCCACGCCAAAGATCACCGGCGTGGCCACTTCCTGCACCGCGTTCAGAATGGCGCGGGCCTTGCTCTCGCCCAGCTCCCGCGTGCGGCCCAGGCGCGCATACGCGTTTTCGACCACCACCACCGAGCCATCGACCATCAGGCCAATGGCAATCGCCAGCCCCCCGAGCGACATCAGGTTGGCCGAGATGCCCAGCCGGTTCATCACCAAGAAGGTCAACAGCGGCGTCAGCACCAGGGTGGCGACCACAATGAGCGAGGAGCGCACATCACCGAGGAACAGAAACAGGATGACGACCACCAGCACCACGCCTTCGAGCAGCACCTTGGTCACGGTCCACAGCGCGGCGTCCACCAGCTCGGAGCGGTCGTAATAGGGCACCACCCGCAAGTCGCCGGGCAGCATGCCACGTTGGTTGATCTCGTCGACCCGCTTTTTGATGCGACCCACCACCTCCTTGGCGTTGCCACCGGCGATCATCATCACGATGCCACCGACCGATTCGGTCACGCCGTTCTTGATGAGCGCGCCTTGGCGCACCTCGTGTCCGAGGCGAATGTCGGCCACGTCGCGCATGTAGACGGGCGTGCCGTTGACTTCCTTGAGCACGATCTGGCCGATGTCATCGAGGCTGCGCACCAGGCCCACGCCCCGGATCAGGTATTGCTCGGACGACTGCGGCAGCACACCGCCGCCACTGTTGGCGTTGTTGCGAGCCAGGGCCTGTTCCACATCGGCGAGGCCCATCTTGTAGTGGCGCATGCGCTCGGGGTTGACCAGCACGTGGTACTGCTTGACGAAGCCGCCTTGCGAGTTGATCTCGGCCACGCCGGGAATGGAGCGCAGCAAGGGCCGCAGCACCCAGTCCTGCACGATGCGGCGCTGGGTCAGCTCCTCCGAGCTGAGGGTGCGGTTGCCGTCGTCCGGGTGCTCGATCGTGTATTGGTAGACCTCGCCCAGACCCGTCGAGACCGGGCCCAGCACGGGCACGATGCCTTGCGGCAGCTTCTGACTGACTTCGAGCAGGCGCTCCATCACCAGTTGACGGGCGAAGTACACATTGGTGGCGTCGGTGAACACCAAGGTGATGAGCGACAGCCCCGGTTTGTTGAGCGAGCGCAATTCGGTCAAACCGGGCAGGCCGGTCATGGCCACCTCGATGGGCACGGTGGCAAAACGCTCCACCTCTTCGGGCGAACGGCCCGGTGCCTCGGTGGCGATTTGCACCTGCACGTTGGTGACATCGGGGAAAGCATCCACCGACAGCTTGCGCGCGGCCTGCAAACCAAAGAGCAGCAGCATCGCTGCCAGTACCGTGACCACCAAGCGCTGTTGCAGCGCGGCACGAACCAGGGCTGTGACCATGCCTCAGTCCCCGTCGCTGTCCGCAGCCAGATTGCGGTGGTTGTTGAGGTGGAAGGCCCCGTCGGTGACGATGCGGGTGCCTTCTTGCAAGCCTTCCAGCACCACGCGCTGTCCTTCACGCTCCGGCGCGAGCTTGACGCGGGTGAGGCGAAATTGACCGGGGGCCGTCTCCACAAATACGTGGTCTTCGTCGTCTTCACGCACCACGGCACGCGAAGGCACGGTGAGCTGCGGCTGTGGATTGGATTGGATGAGCATGGACGCCAGCATGGCAGGCTTCAAGCGGCCATCGCGGTTGTCGAGTTCGGTGCGGACCAGCACGGTGCGGGTGTCCGGGTTGACGGTCTGCCCGACGTAAATGAGTTTGCCCACCAGTTTTTCGTTGTCCAGCGCCGGCACCTCGATCAACACGGCCTGACCCACGCGCACCTGACCCACTTGTTGCTCGGGCACCTGGGCCACGGCCCAGACGCGCTTGAGATCGGCCACCACGAACATGGCGTCCGAGGGTTGCACCACCTGGCCCGACGCCACCTTGCGCTCAACCACCACGCCCGAGAGGGTGGCGCTGACGGTGGCATTGGAGTCGATGATGCCGGTGTCGGCCAGGCGCTCGATGGCGGCGGTGCTCATGCCCAGCACGCGCAACTGGTCCATGGCGGCGCGCATCTCGGTGGCGGTGACCTCGTATTCGTTTTCGCGGCGTTGCAATTCGGCGGCGCTGATGACATCGGCTTCGAACAGCGTGCGGGCGCGCTGCGCGTTGCGACGCAACAGTTCGGTCTGGCTGCGGGCCTTGAGAAACGCCAGTTGCGCGCTCGACAACTCGCTGCTGTGGATCTGTGCCAGCGGGTCGCCGGTTTTGACGTACTGCCCCAGGTGCGCATACAGGCGATTGACGCGCCCGGTCACGCTGGCCCCGATGCGGGTCAGGCCGAACTCGTCGAAGTCGATGGTGCCGGCCACACGCAAGGTCTCGGCCACCTGGACTTGCTGTGCGGCGCCCAGCGTCAATTGGCTCAGCAGGTTGTCGGGGGCTTGCACCTGCATCGGATCGGCGGTCGGTCGGGCCGCCACCGCAGGCTTGTCACGGCTGCAGGCCGACAGGCCCAAGCTCAACGCAAGGCACACAGAAGCCACAAAGCGCAGGTGGGGTGTCATGGCACAAGGTCAGGGTGTTGGGATGTGGTTTCGTGGGAAGAGGGGCTCAGGGCTGGGCGCGCAGGCGCTCCAGCTCGATCCAAGCGCTGGCGAGTTCAAAGCGCGCGCTGATGAGTTCGTTGCGGGCAGCGCGGTATACGCGCTGGGCATCGAGCACTTCCAGAAAGCCCTTTTCGCCCGCGCGGTAGGCCGTCTCGGCAATGCGCAAGGCGTTTTCGGCCTGGCGCACGATGCCCGACTCCAAAGCGCCGACCTGGGCCTGGGCGATTTCGTATTGCCGATACGCGTTCTCGACGCGCTGGACCAAACCGAACTCGATCGCCTGCACATCGTTTTGCGATTGCGCCAGACGCGCAGCCGCTTCAGCCACTGGGCCACCACGCCAATCCCACAAAGGCACGGTCATTTGCACGCCCGTGCTGCGGCTGCGGTAATCGGGGTCGGTGCCCATGTCGGCGCGCAAACTCACTTGTGGCAGGCGCAAGGCTTTTTGCTCGCTGAGGCGGAACTCCGACTGGCGGGCCTGTGCCCGCAGACTTTGCAGCACCGGGTTGCTTTGCAGGATGTCGTCGCGCAAAGCCTGCATGGACTGCGGCACGGCAATGTCCTGCGGTCCCGGCACGATGTCGTAGCGCTCGGGCAATTCGGGGCCCACCAGGGCGCGCAGCGCGGCGCGGGCCTGCTGGGTGCGGGTGAGGGCGGATTGCGCAGCCTTCTGAGCCATCAGCATTTCGGCGTCCGCCTTGACCAGCTCGAACTTGGCCGCTTCGCCCGTGTCCACCCGCAAGGCAATGCGCTTGCGGATGCCTTCGGTCAATTGGCGATCCTCCTCGGCCGCGCGCAATTCCGACTGCCGACGCAACACATCGAAGAAAGCGGTGCGCAGATCGGCGCGCAGGTCGGCCAGTGACGCGCGCTCTTGCGCTTGCGCGGCCTCAAAACCCGCTTGAGCGGCATCCACACGCGGGAATCGGGTCCAGGGCAGGTCGAGGGGCTGGGTCAGGCTGTAGCTCTTGGTGTTGCCGTAGCTTTCATCGTTGCTGCGCTTGCGCAGATTGCCATTCATCACCTCCAGCTCGGGGTTGGGGATGGTGCGGGCCGTACGGACGGCAGCCTGCGCGCCCCGCGTGGCTTCGCGGATGCTGCGCACCGCCGGACTGGTTTCGAGCATCAAGGCTTCGAGTCGGGCCAGGGTGTAAGCCGGTGCGGGCTGAGGCGCGACCGGGACCGGGGTTTGGGCGGCCGCCGAAGTGGGGGCCCAAGCCGCCAGGGTGACGGAGGCGGCCAGCAGGCCGGTGTAGAACGTTGGGGTCACAAAAAATCTTTCAGTCCGACAAGATGCCACGGATTGTGCGGCATCCCATGCCCTGCGCTGGTGGCTCTCCTGTAAACCCGCGCACTGTGTATACACACGGGGATCGGGGGTTTTTTAGAATCCTTCTTTTGGAGCCATCCCATGCGCCTTCTTGGCAACGCACTCACCTTCGACGACGTGCTGCTGGTGCCGGCCTTCTCGCAAGTCCTGCCCAAAGACACTTCGCTCGCCACCCGTCTGTCCCGCAACATTTCCCTGAATCTGCCCTTGGTGGCCGCCGCCATGGACACCGTCACCGAAGCGCGCTTGGCCATTGCCATTGCGCAAGAAGGCGGCATCGGCATCGTTCACAAAAACCTGACGGCGCAACAGCAGGCCGCTGAGGTGGCCAAGGTCAAGCGCTACGAGAGCGGCGTGCTGCGCGATCCGGTCGTCATCACGCCCCAGCACACCGTGCGCCAGGTCATGGCCCTGTCCGAGCAGCTGGGCGTGTCGGGCTTTCCGGTCTGCGAGGCGGGCAAGGTGGTCGGCATCGTCACTGGGCGCGATCTGCGCTTTGAGACCCGCTACGACGTGCCCGTGCGGGACATCATGACGACGCGCGAGCGCCTCATCACCGTGCCCGAGGGCACCACGCCCGAGCAAGCCAAGGCCTTGTTGAACAAGCACAAGCTGGAGCGCTTGCTGGTCATCAACGACGTCTTCGAACTCAAGGGCCTCATCACGGTCAAGGACATCACCAAACAGACCACCTTCCCCAATGCCGCACGCGACGCCTCGGGCCGCTTGCGCGTGGGCGCGGCGGTTGGCGTGGGCGAGGGCACCGAGGAGCGCGTGGAGGCACTGGTCAAGGCCGGCGTCGATGCCATCGTGGTGGACACCGCGCACGGCCACAGCAAGGGCGTGATCGAGCGCGTGCGCTGGGTCAAGCAAAACTATCCGCAGGTGGATGTGATCGGCGGCAACATCGCCACCGGCGCAGCGGCTTTGGCCTTGGCCGAGGCCGGTGCCGACGCGGTGAAGGTCGGCATCGGTCCCGGCTCCATCTGCACCACCCGCATCGTGGCGGGTGTGGGCGTGCCGCAGATCACGGCCATTGACAACGTGGCCACGGCCTTGCGCGGCTCGGGCATCCCGCTCATTGCCGATGGTGGTATTCGCTACAGCGGTGACATCGCCAAAGCCATCGCCGCCGGCGCCAGCACGGTGATGATGGGCGGCATGTTCGCCGGCACCGAAGAAGCGCCGGGCGAGGTCATCCTGTATCAAGGCCGCAGCTACAAGAGCTATCGGGGCATGGGCTCCATCGGTGCCATGCAGCAAGGCAGCGCCGACCGTTACTTCCAGGAGTCGAGCACGGGCAACCCGAATGCCGACAAGCTGGTGCCCGAGGGCATCGAAGGCCGCGTGCCCTACAAGGGCTCGGTCGTGTCCATCCTGTACCAGATGGCCGGTGGTGTGCGCGCCAGCATGGGCTACTGCGGTTGCGGCACGATCGAGGACATGAAAAACCGCGCCGAGTTTGTGCAGATCACGGCCGCTGGCATGCGCGAAAGCCACGTGCACGACGTGCAGATCACCAAGGAAGCGCCCAACTACCGGGCCGACTGACACGGGCGATTGGCACCGGTTTTTTGCGACAATGGAGCCAGGCCACTCCTGGCCCTTTTTGTTTTATGTCGCACCAAAAAATCCTCATCCTCGATTTCGGCTCCCAGGTCACGCAGCTCATCGCGCGACGCGTGCGCGAAGCCCATGTGTATTGCGAAGTTCACCCCTGCGATGTCAGCAGCGATTGGGTGCGCCAGTACGCCGCCGATGGCCACCTCAAGGGCGTCATCCTGTCGGGCAGCCATGCCAGCGTGTACGAGGTGGACGACAAGGCTCCGGACGCCGTGTTCGAGTTGGGTGTGCCCGTGCTGGGCATTTGCTATGGCATGCAGACCATGGCGCAGCAACTTGGTGGCAAGGTCGAGGCGGGTCACACGCGCGAGTTTGGCTACGCCGAGGTGCGGGCGCATGGCCACACCGCCTTGCTGAAGGACATCGCCGACTTCCACACCCCCGAAGGCCACGGCATGCTCAAGGTCTGGATGAGCCACGGCGACAAGGTGACCGAGCTGCCGACAGGCTTCAAGGTCATGGCGTCCACGCCCGCCTGTCCGATCGCCGGCATGGCCGACGAGGCACGCCGGTTTTACGCGGTGCAGTTTCACCCCGAGGTCACGCACACGGTGCAGGGCAGGGTGATGCTGGAGCGCTTCGTGCTCGACATTTGTGGCACGCGTCCTGACTGGATCATGCGCGACCACATCGACGAGGCCGTGCAAGCCATCCGCGAACAAGTGGGTGACGAAGAGGTCATCCTGGGCCTCTCGGGCGGCGTCGATTCATCGGTGGCGGCAGCCCTCATCCACCGTGCCATTGGTGACCAGCTCACCTGCGTGTTCGTCGACCACGGTTTGTTGCGCCTGAACGAGGGCGACATGGTGATGGACATGTTCGAGGGCAAGCTGCATGCCCGCGTGATCCGCGTGGACGCCAGCGATTTGTTCCTGGGCAAACTCGCGGGCGTCAGCGATCCCGAGCACAAGCGCAAGATCATCGGTGGCCTGTTCGTGGACGTGTTCAAGGCCGAGGCGGCCAAACTCAAAGCCGGCACGGGCGGGCACAAAGGCGCCACCTTTTTGGCGCAGGGCACCATCTATCCCGATGTGATTGAAAGCGGCGGTGCCAAGAGCAAGAAAGCCGTCACCATCAAGAGCCACCACAACGTCGGTGGCCTGCCCGAACAACTGGGCCTGAAGTTGCTGGAGCCGCTGCGCGATCTGTTCAAGGACGAGGTGCGCGAACTCGGTGTGGCGCTGGGCTTGCCGCACGACATGGTGTATCGCCACCCGTTCCCAGGTCCCGGCCTGGGCGTGCGCATCCTGGGCGAGGTGAAAAAGGATTACGCCGACTTGTTGCGTCGCGCCGACGCCATCTTTATCGAAGAGCTGCGCTCCACCATCGAGCCGCTCAGCGGCAAGAGCTGGTACGACCTGACCAGCCAGGCCTTCACCGTCTTCCTGCCGGTCAAAAGCGTGGGCGTGATGGGCGATGGCCGCACCTACGACTACGTGGTGGCCCTGCGTGCAGTGCAAACCAGCGATTTCATGACCGCCGACTGGGCCGAGCTGCCCTACAGCCTGTTGAAGCGCGTGTCTTCTCGCATCATCAATGAGGTGCGAGGCATCAACCGCGTTACCTACGACGTCTCCAGCAAGCCGCCGGCGACGATCGAGTGGGAGTGACGCGAGTGATTGATAGTCCCGGGTAGACGGGTCAGGCGGCATTTGTTGCTAAATTGACGCAGCAAACCAAAAGTTAATACCTATATTTTTATAAAAAGAGAATAATTACACCCTAAGTTCACTCAAGGTGAGCCATGGGCGCCCTCAAAGCTATCGCTTGGGGCTGCCACGCTCTACGGGTCTTGTGCAGCAAGGCGCGTGTGCATGGAGCCTCAACTCCTAGTCCAGCAAGGCGGGACTTGGGAGAGGGCGCGCGAAATCCACGGGCCAGCCTCTGGCGAATATTGGGACTGGGACTTCTTCTCCTGTGGCAAACCCCGGTCTTGAAAGCCGCGTCCGTTGCCGATCTCGGTGTTGCAGCCTACGGCTGGACGCCAGAGGTTGTGGTCAACGGCAGCACTGAGGCTTTCACGGTCACCGTCAAGAACTTTGATGCCGGCAGCACGGTAGCCCCGGCCATGGTCTTGACCATCGAGCTGCCCAGCAATGTGGACTTCAGCAACCAGGCGGCCCCCAGCGGATGCGCCTTCAATCTGGCGGCCAATCCTAAGACCCTGACCTGCAACAAGAACACCCTGAATCCCTTTGACGCCACCGGCGACAAGTGGGACATCCAGTTCAGTGGCACGCCAACCACAGTCGGTACGGTCACGACCCAAGCCACCGTTCGCTATGCCGACCCGGTAGCCACCGTCGATCCCAACCCGACCAACGATGTGCTGGTCATTCCGATCACCGTGATGACCGGCAGCGATCTGAGCATCGCGACCATGAGCGCACCCAGCGGTGCCAGCACCGGCGACACCGTGGCGGTCAGCGCCAGCGTCCGCAATGCGGGACCCGATCCGGCCAGCAACCTGCAAGTGATCATGACCTTGCCCGCAGCGGTGGACTTCAGTTTGCTCGGTTTCGACGGGACCGATTGGGCATGTCGTTCTTTCGGCACCGCCTTGACCTGCGACCATGTACCGGCCACCGCTTTGGCCAAGAACGCCACCACGCCAGCAGTGACGGTTAGCGGTCAGGTGCGTTCTGGCGGCGGCACCATCACCTTTGGCACCGTGGTGCACAACACCTCGCCCAGTGCAGGTGACCCCAACCAGAGCAATAACGGCCCCGCTGTGAAAACAGTGGCGGTCACGGCCGCTACCAGTTTGACGGCGTTGGCTTCATTGACTGGCAGCACTGGATCCACCGTGTTCTCGGCCAACCAACCGGTGAGCCTCAAACTGTGGGCCAGCAACAGCGGCCTGCTGGCCGCCAACGGCGTGACGCTGAGCAGCGCCTTGCCCACCATCTTTTCGGTCGGCAGCCTGCCCGCGGGCTGCTCGCTCAGCGGCCAGGCGCTGAGCTGTGCCGTGGGTGCCGTACCCGCTGGGTCCAACACAGCCTTGTCGCCGTTTGTCATTCCCTTGACGGTCAAGGCGAACACCCCCGACGGGACTGGTTTTGTCACCACCACTGTCGGGCGTGCGAGCCCCAGCGGGGGCTCCAACACCCCGGCCACCAGCAGTTACAGCATCGGCCAGGCCGCGACCCATCTGATGCCGTCGGTGGTTTCGCGCACACCGGCTCTGGCGCTGATGACGGACACGATCACCCACACGCTGAGCCTTCACAACGAGGCCGCCTATGGGGCCACGGGCACCGTGCGTTTCACCTATGCCCTGGACGCCAACGAAACCTACCAAGGTTCGCAAAGCAGCCCCAGCGGCTGGGTCTGCACGGGTGTGGCCGTCGGACAGACGGGAACGCTCACCTGCAGCAATGACTTCCCCGCGACGGCGCCCCTGAGCGCCACCGACTGGCCCACCATCACGGTCTCCACCAAAGTCCGCTCCGGCACGCCGGATCTGAGCGTCCTGACCAGCACCATGTGCACGGGATCCAGCATTTCGCCGCACAGCCCACCGGACAACCAGAGCAGCGTCTGTGCCAGTCGAACCAACAAGGTCAGTGGGCAGGCCACGGCCTTGAATGTGGGCCTCACGGGGGCCAGCAGCTTTCCGGCGGCCAGCACCACCTACAGCTACACCATCGACGTGAGCAATACCGGCATGGGGACGGCGCCCACTGCCACCGTGCAGAGCACGGTGCCGGGATACCTCTATGGCATTGGCATCACCGCACGCATCACGTCACCCGCCAGCGGTGAGAGTTGCTCGGTATCGGCGTCGCTGGTGACGTGCAGCCTGCGCAACGTGGCGCCCGGCGTGCCGCGCACGATCACGGTGACCCTGACGCGCCCCATCAAGGACGGTGCGCTGTCGCTGCAAGCCAGCATCTCGACCGACACGGCGGTGGACTCGCCGCGCTCCGTGCAGAAGGCGATTCAGATCGAGGCACGCCCGGACATTGGCATCTCGGACATGGTGGCCTCGCCCAATCCCACCCGGGTGGGTGTTCCCGTCACCTTTACCACGTCCATCGACAACTACGGGCCGGGCGCACCCAGCAGCCCGGTGCTGCGCCAGACCCTGGATTCGGCCCGGTTTGACTACATCCCCAATTCCGCCACCCTGACGGCCGGTGGCACCTGCCAGTTTGTCAGCGCTTTCGGCGCAGGCGCGCATGCCGGCGCATCGGGCATCGAGTGCTCAGGGTTTGCCATGGACCCCGACAACTCGTACCAGCTCATGTTTCGGGCCTACCCACGCTTCCCCTACCCGGACACCCTGAATGCGACTTATCGGTCGGACGCCACCCTGTCTTCCGCCTACGACATCGACCTCAGCAACAACACCAGTTCCGCCTCGCTGTCGATCACACCGCAGTCCCTGGACCTGAGCGTGACCAACCAGGACATCGGCTATGACCCCAGCATCCTGGGCCAATACATCGTTTACCAGATCACGGTCAGCAACAACGGGCCGTCGCGTGCCACCGGCGCGAAGCTGACGGTTCGCCCGCTGGCCCCCACGTCCAGCACCGACAACTTCGCCATCCGCTTCAACAGCGCGTCCCCCACCGTGCTGCCGAGAGGTGCAACGTGCACAGCAGCATCCAGCAGCCCCGGTGCCGATGTGGTGTGTTACATGGGCAGCGATGCCAGCAACAGTGTGCTGGAGGTCGGTGCAGGCGGCTTGCGCGCCTTTGCGCTGCGCTTTGACACCTCCGGGGTGAGTGCCCTGAGTTCGGCCACCTTTCAGACCACGGCCACCATTGAGTCCGCCGAGACGGGGCCTGCTCCTTTTCGGGGCGATATCAACCCCGGAAACAACACGGTGGTTCAGACCACCACGGTGCAGACCACCAACGACCTGTACCTGACCCAGTCGGCCCCGGCCACGGTGGGCATGGGCCAGGTCTTCCTGTACGCGCTGACCGTGGGCAACCTGGGGCCGTCCACCGCCACGCAGGTGCGGGTCAACGACAGCTTGCCCGCAGGCCTGGTGCTGGCCAGCTTGCCCAGCGGCGCGGGCCAGAGCTACAACGGCATTGGCGTGGTGGCGGGCACGGAGGCGCCACTGACCAGTGCCGCGTGTACGGCTCCGGCGGTGGGTAGCAACGGCACGGTGTCGTGTACCTTCGGTCCCTTGCCCGCCGGTCCCGTCAACAACCCGAACCGGCAGGTGGTGGTCAACATCCCGGTGCGCTTCGCCAGTTACACACTCCCGGCGGGCACGCCTGTGAGCAACACAGCATCGGTCAGCTTGCAGGACTCGTACGCCACCGAGGCCTCTGCCGCCAACAACTCGGCCACCGCCAGCGTCACGCCGACCAGCCAGGCCCTCTCTGGCATGGTGTTTGCCGACCACAACCTCAACCAGCAGGTCGACAGCGGTGAGGGCCTTGCCGACGTTCAGATCACGCTCACCGGCACAGACAGCGCCGGCCACACCTACCAAAGCGGCGGCGACTTTCCGGCCTTCACCACCCGCACCGCCAGCGACGGCAGCTTCAGCTTCACCGGACTGCCCGCAGGCACCTGGACCCTGGTCGAAACCCAACCCACCGCTTATTGGGATCGTTTTGAAATCGCGGGCACGGCGGGTGGCACCGTGCCTGCGGCCATCTGCAACGGCACGACCAACTGCGTGCCCAGCGCAGCGGCCAACACCATCAGTGGCATCGCGCTCCAGTCGGGTCAATCCGCCAGCGGTTATCTGTTTCAAGAACTGGCCCCAGCCACCGTGTCCGGCCGAGTCTTTGCCGACGCCAACAACGATGGCGTGGTCAACGGCAGTGATGCCATGCTGCCCGGTGCCAGCGTGACCCTGTCGGGGATCAGCTACCAGGGGCTGGATGTGTGCACCCTGGTCACTTGCACGCAAAGCACGGGCAGCAATGGCAGCTACAGCTTTAACAATCTGCCGCCATCGAGCAGTCAGGGCTACACGCTCAGCGCCACACCACCTTCGGGTTACAGCCCGGGCAAAGCGGGGGTGAGTGCAACGGCCTCAGGTTTTGGCTCAGCTGTGGGCGTCGCCTCGGGCAGCCGCATCGCCAACGTGGTGCTGGGGCCCGGCGGTGAGGCCCCCGGCAACGACTTGGGTGCCATTGCGGCCAGCCGTCTGCGGGGCTCTGTGTTTGCCGACAGCAATGCCAATGCGCGGCGCGACAGCACCGAGGCACTCGGCTACGCCGGCATGACCCTGACCCTGGAAGGCGTCGATGACCTGAATCAGACCGTCAGCAAAACCACGACCACCACCACGGACGGCAGCTACGCCTTTGAAGCCCTGCGCCCCGGCACCTACACACTGACGGAGAGCACCTTGCCCGCCCATGCAACGCACATGGGCGCGCAGGCGGGCAGCAAGGGCGGCAGCATCGGCGGCACGGCCGTGGCCGCAGGTGTGGGGATGAGCGGCAGCAGCTTGCGCAGCATCTCTGGCATCGTGCTGGCCGCAGGTGACGATGCCAGCGGCTACAACTTTGCGGAAACCGCGCAGGCTTTGAGCGGTACGGTCTATCTTGATCTGGACCGTAACGGAACCAAGGCGCCATCCGAGCCGGGCATCGGCGGCGTCACCGTCAGCCTCTCGGGCACGACCAGCGACGGCCAGGACGTCTGCCATGTGGTGGCTTGCACCACCACGACCAACAGCAGCGGCGACTACAGCCTGAGCGGTCTGCCGCCCAGCAATGCCACGGGCTACACCCTGCAACTGCAAGCCACCAGCGCGGCACCGCTGTCGGGGCTGTACGGCCAGGGCACGTTGCAGGTGGGGGTGGGCCTGAGCACGCCGGGCGTGGTGCAGTCGGGTGCGTTCGCGGGCATCGTCGTGGCGGGGGGCGCATCGGGCACGGGCTACCACTTTGCACAAACCCTGGGCTCGATCGCGGGCGCGGTGTACTACGACAGCAACGACAACGGTGTGCGTGAGGCATCCGATCCCGGCCTGGCTGGCGTCAGCCTCACGCTGAGTGGGAGCACCGCCTCTGGCACCGACGTTTGCACCTGGTTGTCGTCGACCTTGAACAAGCCCTGTACGACCACCACGGCCAGCGATGGCAGCTTCAGCTTTGCCGCCTTGCCCGCCAGCGGTGCGGCGGGCTACACCCTCATCGAAACCCAACCCGGCGGCTATGCCAACCGCAGCGACAGCGTTGGCACGGGCTGCGGCAGCGCCAACTGCGGCACTGCCGGCGCGAGCGGTGGCAACAGCCAGTTCAGCGCCATCGGCCTGGGCCCGGGTGCGCAGGCCAGTGGCTATCTGTTTGGCGAAAAACCAGGTTCGATCAGCGGCAAGGTGTATGTGGACGCCAACGACAACGGCAGCCAGGACCCCACTGAATCGGGGGTGCCGGGCGTCTCGATCACCCTGGCCGGCAACATGTTTGACGGCAGCAGCGTCTGCACCTGGTTGCAGAGCCAAGGCCAGACCTGCACCCGCACCACCGATGCGCGCGGCGCCTATAGCTTTGGACAGGTGCCCATCAGTGATGCAGCGGGCTACACCCTGACCGAGACACAACCGGCGGCTTGGGGTGACTTCGCCAGCGGCGGAGCGAAGGTAGGCCAGGTGGGCTCGACCCCCACAGGCTCGGCTTCCGGCAACAACGTGATCCAAGGCATCGTGACGTCGATCAGCGGTAGCGTGGGTACGGGCTACGACTTCCGTGAGAAAGCCGGCAGCATCTCGGGCTTTGTGTACTTGGATGCGAATAACGATGGCGTGAAGGCTGGGGCAGGCGAGGCGGGCATCAGCGGCGTGACGATCCAGCTCACGGGCACCACGGGCGCCGGCGTCCAGGTCAGTTTGAACACCACCACGGCAGCCGACGGCAGTTTCAGCTTCATAGGACTGAGCGCGGGCAGCTATAGCTTGGCCGAGACGCAGCCCGCGAGTTACCTTGATGGCAAAGAGACCGCCGGCAGCGCCAGTGGAGTGACCAGCACCAACGACCAGATCACGGGCATCAACCTAGCCGCTGGTGTGGACGCCACGGGCTACCTGTTCGGGGAGCTGCCTGCGGCGAACGGGACGATTAGCGGCAAGGTCTATGTGGACTTGGACAACAGCGGCACGCAGAACGGCAGCGAGCCTGGGGTCAGCAGCGTGACCCTGAGCCTCACCGGGCGGGACAACAACAACGCCAGCGTAAGCCTTACCGCCACCACCGGCAGCGACGGCAGCTACAGTTTCAACAACGTACCGACCAGCGACTCGACGGGCTACACCATCACGGAGACCCAACCCAGCGCCTGGGGTGACTTTGCCAGTGGCGGTGCCAAGGTGGGCAGGTTAAGCGCAGGCACGGCGGGCAATGCATCCGGTAACAACACGATTCAGGGCATCGTGACGTCGATCAACGGCAGCACAGGCACGGGCTACGACTTCCGCGAGAAAGCAGCGAGCATCGCGGGGTTTGTGTACGTCGATACCAACAACGATGGGGCGAAGGCAACGAGTGAATCGGGGATTGCCGGTGTAGCGATTCAGCTCACGGGTACCACCAGCACGGGATCATCGGTCAGTCTGAGCACCACGACCGCATCGGACGGCAGCTTCAGTTTCACGGGCTTGAGCGCGGGCAGCTACAGCTTGGCCGAATCGCAGCCCACGAGCTACTTGGACGGCAAAGAGACATCGGGTAGCGCTGGTGGAGGCGTCGCCACCAACGACCAAATCACAGCCATCGCTATGAGTGCCGGCACAGAAGCCACAGGCTATCTGTTCGGCGAACTTCCAGCTGCCAGCGGCACGATCAGCGGCAAGGTGTATGTGGACTTCGACGGTAACGGCACTCAGGGAAGTGGCGAACCCGGCGTCAATGGCGTCGTGCTCACGCTGAGCGGCAGGGATATCTACGGCAACACCGTCAACCTGACGGCGACGACCTCCAGTGGAGCGAGCGGCGACGGCAACTACACCTTCAGCAACGTGCCCGCCAGCGATGCGACGGGGTACACCATCACCGAGACGCAGCCAACGCTGTGGGGTGACTTCGCCAGCAACGGTGCCAAGGTGGGCACGCTCAGCGCGGGTACGACGGGCACGGTGTCTGGCAACAACGCGATCCAAGGCATCGTGACCTCAATCAGCGGCAGCACAGGCTCTGGCTACGACTTCCGTGAGAAAGCGGCGAGCTTTGTGGGCTTTGTGTACCTAGACACCAACAACGATGGCGCCAAGGCAACGAGTGAATCAGGCATTGCTGGCGTAGCGATCCAACTCACCGGCATCACCAGCACGGGAGCAACGGTCAGTCTGAGCACCACGACAGGGGCAGACGGCAGCTTCAGTTTCACGGGATTGAGCGCCGGGACCTACAGCCTGGCCGAGACACAGCCTACGAGCTACCTCGATGGCAAAGAGACAGCGGGCACGGCCAGCGGGCAGATCAACAACAGCGCCTTTGGGACCGATGTCAATTTCAACCGCATTGACCAGATCGCCTTGTCCGCAGGCGTGGACGCCACGGGTTATCTGTTCGGCGAACTCCCAGCTGCCAGCGGCACGATCAGCGGCAAGGTGTATGTGGACTTGGACGGCAACGGCACTCAGGGTAGTGGCGAACCCGGCGTCAGTGGCGTCACCCTCACGCTGACCGGGAAAGACATCGGCAACAGCGCCGTCAACCTCACCATCACCACAGGCAGCGACGGCAGCTACAGCTTCAGCAATGTGCCGGCCAGCGATGTCACTGGGTACACGATTACGGAGACGCAGCCAATCATCTGGGGCGACTTCGCCAGTGGCGGAGCCAAGGTGGGCGCGTTGAGCGCGGGCACGGCGGGCAATGCATCCGGTAACAACACGATTCAGGGCATCGTGACGTCGATCAGCGGCAGCACCGCAACCGGGTATGACTTCCGCGAGAAGGCGGCAAGCATCGCAGGCTTTGTGTACGTCGACATCAACAACGATGGGGCGAAAGCAGCGAGTGAATCGGGGATTGCTGGCGTAGCGATCCAGCTCACGGGTACCACGAGCACAGGGGCATCGGTCTCTCTCAGCACCACCACCACAGCCGATGGCAGCTACAGCTTCAAGGGGCTGAGCGCAGGCACCTACAGCCTGATCGAGACCCAGCCCGCGAGCTACCAGGACGGCAAAGAGACAGCGGGTACGGCCAGCGGACAGGTCCACATCAGCAGCTTTGGCACTGAGGCCAACCTCAACCGCATTGACCAGATCGCCTTGTCCGCAGGCGTGGACGCCACGGGTTACCTGTTTGGCGAGCAGCTTGCCGCCAGCGGCACGATCAGCGGCAAGGTCTATGTGGACTTTGACGGTAACGGCACTCAGGGTAGTGGCGAACCGGGCGTCAACGGTGTCGTGCTCGCGCTGAGCGGCAGGGATATCTACGGCAACACGGTCAGCCTCACCACCACCACCGCTAGTGCGTCCGGCAGCAACGGCAGCTACCTCTTCAGCAACGTTCCGGCCAGTGATGCCACGGGCTACACCATCACCGAGACGCAGCCAACGCTGTGGGGTGACTTCGCCAGCAACGGTGCCAAGGTGGGCACCCTCAATGCGGGTACGACGGGCACGGTGTCTGGCAACAACGCCATACAAGGCATCGTGACATTGGTCAGCGGCAGCACCGGTATGGGCTATGACTTCCGAGAGAAGGCGGCAAGCATCGCGGGCTTTGTGTACGTCGACACCAACAACGATGGGGCGAAAGCAGCGAGTGAATCGGGTATTGCTGGCGTAGCGATCCAACTCACCGGCATCACCAGCACGGGAGCAACGGTCAGTCTGAGCACCACGACAGGGGCAGACGGCAGCTTCAGTTTCACGGGATTGAGCGCCGGCACCTACAGCCTGGCCGAGACACAGCCTACGAGTTACCTAGATGGCAAAGAAACCGCCGGTAGCGCCAGCGGGGTGACCAGCTCCAACGACCAAATCACATCCATTGCTCTGAGCGCCGGCACAGACGCGACGGGCTACCTGTTCGGCGAACGCCCTGCGGCCACCAGCACCTTGAGCGGGAAGGTCTATGTCGACACCAATGACAACAACAGCCAAGACACCGACGAGCCCGGTGTGAGTGGCGTGAGCTTGACGCTCACCGGTCAGGACATCAGCAACCACAGCGTGAGCCTCACCACGACCAGCGCCAGCGATGGCAGCTACCGCTTCGACAACGTCCCAGCCAGCAATTCGACGGGCTACACCGTGCTCAGCGCACAGCCCAGCGCCTGGGGCAGCTTCAGCAGCAACGGTGCCAAGGTTGGCGCGATCAGTGCGGGGACGCCAGGCAGTGCCACGGCTGGGGGCAACGCGATCCAGGGCATCGTGACCTCGATCAGCGGCAGCCTGGGCACCGGCTACGACTTCCGCAAGAAGGGGGCCAGCCTGTCAGGTTTCATCTACGTGGACGCCAACAGCAATGGCAGCAAGGATGCTTCGGAGGTTGGCATCGCAGGCGTGGCGGTGACGCTCAAGGATGCGAGTGGCGCCGCCCTCGAAACCGTCTCCACCCTGGCCAATGGCAGCTTTGTCTTCCAAGGGCTGGCGGCGGGCAGCTACAGCCTGGCACAGGCGGCACTCAGCCAGTACCGAGATGGCACGGATGCGCTCGGCAGCGCAGGGGGCAGTCGCGCGGTGAAGGGGCAGATGACGGGAATCGTGCTGGGCGCGGGGGTGGATGCGGCGGGCTATCTGTTCGGCGAACTGCCAGCGGCCAGCAGCAGCTTGAGCGGCAAGGTGTATGTCGATCTGAATGGCGATGGCAGCCAAGGAGGCGTTGAGCCAGGTGTTGGCGGCGTGACCTTGACGCTGGCTGGCACGGACATCCTTGGCAGCCGCGTGAGCTTGAATGTCACCACCGGCAACGACGGCAGTTACACCTTCACCAACGTTCCGGCCAGTGACGCCACGGGCTACACCATCACCGAAACGCAGCCCGCCGCCTGGGGCGACTTCGCCAGTGGCGGAGCCAGACTTGGCATGCTGAGCACCGGAACCGCAGGCACGGTGTCTGGCAACAACGCCATCCAGGGCATTGTGACGTCGGTGGGCGGCAGCACCGGCACGGGCTACGACTTCCGCGAGAAGGGCGGCAGCATCGCCGGGCTCGTCTATGTGGACACCAACAGCGATGGCGCGAAATCGGGAGCCAGTGAGGTCGGTATCGCAGGCGTGGCGCTTCAGCTCACCGGCACGACGGGCGCTGGCGCGCAGATCAACCTGAACACCACCACGGCAGCCGACGGCAGCTTCAGCTTCACTGGTTTGAGCGCAGGCACCTACAGCCTGATCGAGACCCAGCCCGCGAGCTACCAGGACGGCAAAGAGACAGCGGGCACGGCCAGCGGACAGGTCAACAACAGCAGCTTTGGCACTGAGGCCAACCTCAACCGCATTGACCAGATCGCCTTGTCCGCAGGCGTGGATGCCACGGGTTACCTGTTTGGCGAACAGCTTGCCGCCAGCGGCACGATCAGCGGCAAGGTGTACGTGGACTTCGACGGCAGTGGCACACAAAACGGCAGCGAACCCGGCGTCAATGGCGTCGTGCTCACGCTGAGCGGCAAGGACATCTACGGCAACAGCGTCAACCTGACGGCGACGACTGCCACGGCGTCCGGCAACGACGGCAGTTACACCTTCAGCAACGTTCCGGCCAGTGACGCCACGGGCTACACCATCACCGAAACGCAGCCCGCCGCCTGGGGCGACTTCGCCAGTGGCGGGGCGAGGGTGGGCCAGGTGGGTTCGACCACCACGGGCATGACTGCCAGCAACAACGCGATCCAAGCCATCGTGACGTCGATCGGCGGCAGCACCGGTATGGGCTACGACTTCCGTGAGAAAGCCGGCAGCATCTCGGGCTTTGTTTATGTGGACGCGAACAACGATGGCGTCAGAGCCGCAACCGGTGAAGCGGGCATTGGTGGTGTGGCGATCCAGCTCAGCGGCACGACGGGCAGTGGCGTGCCGATCAGCCTGAACACCACCACAGCAGCCGATGGCAGCTACAGCTTCACGGGTTTGAGCGCAGGCACCTACAACCTGATCGAGACCCAGCCCGCGAGCTACCAGGACGGCAAAGAGACAGCGGGCATGGCCAGCGGACAGGTCAACATCAGCAGCTTTGGCACTGAGGCCAACCTCAACCGCATTGACCAGATCGCCTTGTCCGCAGGCGTGGACGCCACGGGCTACCTGTTCGGCGAGCTGCCTGCCGCGAGCGGCACGATCAGCGGCAAGGTGTATGTGGACTTCGACGGCAGCGGGACGCAAAACGGCAGCGAACCCGGGGTGAGCGGTGTCACGCTCACGCTCGCCGGCAAAGACATCTACAACAGCCCCGTCAGCCTGACCACCGTCACCGGCAGCGACGGCAGCTACACCTTGGGCAACGTGCCGGCCAGCGATGCGGCTGGCTACACCCTCAGCCAAACGCAGCCCACCGCCTGGGGCGACTTCGCGAGTGGTGGCGCCAAGCCCGGGCAGATCGGCTCAGCCACCGCCGGTGTCGCTGCGGGCAACAACAGCATTCAAGGCATCGTCACGCGCGTGAGCGGGGGCAGCGCCGTGGGCTATGACTTTCGCGAGAAGGCGGCCAGCCTCGCCGGCGTCGTCTACCTCGATGCCAACCAAAACGGCCTCCAAGATGGCGGCGAGGCCGGCATTGGCGGTGTGGCGGTGCAGCTCACTGGCACCACGGCCTCCGGCGTGCCCATCAGCGTGAACACCAGCACCCGCGCAGACGGCGGCTTCAGCTTCACCGGCTTGAGCGCAGGCAGCTACAGCCTGGTTGAGACGCAACCCGTGCGCTACGTCGATGGCCGCGAGACCGCGGGCACGGCCAGTGGGCAGGTCAACAACAGCGCCTTTGGCAATGACGCCAGCCTCAACCGCATCGACCAGATCGCCTTGCCCGCCGGCGTGGACGCCACCGGCTATCTGTTTGGTGAGCAACCGGGCCTGCCGGGCTCGATATCGGGCAGGGTCTACGCCGACGACAACCGCAATGGCCAGGCCGATGCCGGGGAGGGCCTGCCCGGTGTGACGGTGCGCCTGGTCGGGGCCAGCGTGAGCACATCGCCACCCACGGTGCAGACCGACGCCGAGGGACGTTACCGCTTCGAGAACGTCAAGCCCGGCGTCTACACGGTGGTGCATGTGCCGGTCACGGGCTATCTGGACTACCCAGGTGCCGACGGCACCGATGTGGGCAGCATCAACGGTAGCCGTGTGGGAACGGCGGCACTCAACCTCATTTCGGGCGTGGACCTGCCATCGGGCGCACAGGGTGTGGGTTACGACTTCCGTGAAATCGGCTCCCGGATCGAGGGCATGGTCTATGTCGACAACGACCACAATGGCCGTGTGGACGCCGGTGAAGCTGGATTGGCCGGCGTGACTATCACCCTGCGCGAGGCGACGGGGCGCATCACCCGCAGCACGCAAACCGATGCACAAGGCCGCTACCAGTTCATCGCCTTGCCCGCCGGTACCTACACGCTGGAAGAAGCACAGCCCCCGGGCTACTTCGATGGCAAGGAGACCGCAGGCAGCGCAGGCGGGCAGGTCAACAACAGCGGCTTCGGCAGTGGTGCCAACCTCAACCGCATCGACCAGATCACGGTGCCCGCTGGCACGGTGGCCACGGGTTATCTGTTTGGTGAGCGCCGCGGCAGCCTGAGTGGCTTCGTGTATGTGGACGCCAACGACAACGGGGCCAAGGACAGCGGCGAATCGGGCCTGGGCGGCATCGAGGTGCGCCTGTCGGGCACCCAGGCTGACGGGCAGGATGTCTGTGCCGCCAACCCGGCCTACTGCGTGGCCACGACTTCGGCCAGCGGGGCTTTCCGCTGGGACGGGCTGGCCCCCGGCACCTACACCCTGACGGAAAACCAGTTGCAGGTGGATGCCCTGAAAAAGAGCAACGGCGCGCCGCTGTACAGCGATGGCAAGGAGACTGCCGGCACCGCAGGCGGCCAAGTCAGCAATACCGCCTTTGGCAGCCAGGCCCTGTACAACCGCATCACCCAGATCAACCTCAGTGCCGAGGCGTTGATTGCCAATGATGGGGCGGTGCAAGGCTATCTGTTTGGCGAGCGACTGTTTGTGGCGGCCACAGCCACGCCGTCCAAGCCCAGCACCCAGGCCACGGTCGCCGCCGAGATTCGCTACCCCATCGTCAGCGGTTTTGTCTACGTGGATACCGATCAAAGCCGGGTGCGCAAGACGACGCAGGTCGATGAACGCGTGCAGGGCTGGCAGGTGGAGTTGAAGGCCAGTCGCAGCGATGGGCAAAAAGAGGTCATTTGCACCACGCAGACCTCCGAGGTGGGCTTTTACCAGTTCGACAACGTGGCCTGCGGCGCGCAGCGTCCGGAGTTCAGCCAGGGCTTGCCGGCCAGCGGTACCACCACGCCGCACAGCCCGGACATCCGGTACCAGCACTTTGAGCTGGCCTGGAGCAACCCCAAGACGGGCATCAGCACCACCGCCCAGTCCTCGGGCGATGTGGGTGACCCGACCGCCGCCGCCGGCAAGATCGTGGCCATCCAGATCCATCCGGACGACCAGATCGTCGAGCAAAACCTCCCGCTCGACCCCAGCGGTGTGGTCTACGACGCCGTCACGCGCCGCCCCGTGGCGGGTGCGCAGGTCACGTTGCTGATTGACGCCAATCAGGTCGTTCCCACCAGTTGTCTCAGCGCGGGAGAGACCAATCCCATGGTCACGGGCAGCGACGGCTTCTACAAGTTCCTGATCCAGCTGGGTGCAGGCTGCAGCCTGAGCCTGGGCACCCACAGCTTGAAATTGACCGTGGTACCGCCCAGCGGCTATGTGCCCAACCTGCCCAACATCTCGGCACTGATTCCACCCAGCCCAGGGCCTCATGAGCCGCCCCCGCAAGCGGTGCAGGGGGTGGATGCCATCCAGTCACAAAGCACAGCGCCGCAGCCCGGCCAAGCCACCACCTGGTACCAAACCTTCAGCATCACGGCCAGTGGCATCCCGGCCAGCAGCTCGGCCGACATCGTCAACAACCACATCCCCCTGGACCCGTTGTCCAACGGTGCCATTCTGATGACCAAGACCACGCCCCAGGTCAATGTCGCCCGGGGCGACCTGGTGGCGTACACGCTGACTGCCACCAACACCAGCGGCGTGGCGCTGGACCAGATCACGGTGCTGGACCGCCTGCCGCCCGGCTTCCGCTACCGGACCGGCTCGACCTTGCTCAATGGCCTGCCCATGGAGCCCGTGGTGAGTGGGCGTGATCTGAGCTGGCCCAACCAGAGCTTCCGGGTAGGCGAGAAAATGACCTGGAAGATGATGCTGGTGCCCGGCGCGGGCGTGGGCGATGGCGAGTACACCAACCAGACCTGGAGTCAAAGCGCAGCCACCGGCAATCTGGTCTCCAACATCGCCTCGGCCGCTGTGCGCGTGGTGCCCGATCCGACCTTCGATTGCTCGGACCTGATCGGCAAGGTGTTTGACGACAAGAACGCCAACGGCTACCAAGACGACGACGAACCGGGCATCCCGGGCGTGCGGCTGGTCACGGTGCGTGGGCTCATCATCACGACCGACCCCGAAGGACGCTTCCATGTGGCCTGCGCCGATGTGCCGCAGCTGGACCACGGCTCCAACTTCGTCATCAAGCTCGACGAGCGGACCTTGCCCACGGGGTATCGACTGACGACCGAAAACCCGCGCGATGTGCGGCTCACGCGCGGCAAGATGGTGAAGATGAATTTCGGCAGCACCATCCACCGCGTGGTGCGTGTCGACATGAAGGCCGACGCCTTCCGGCCCCGCAGCAACGAGTTGGCGCAGGAATGGGAGCGCAAGCTGCTCGGTCTGATGCCTACGCTCGAGCAACGCCCCAGCATCCTGCGACTGGCCTATGAGCGCGGCAACGAGTTGCGCAGCACGGTGCAGTCGCGCCTGGATGCGCTGAGCAAGCACATCCAGCAGATCTGGAAACAAGACCACGAATCCAAGGCGGGTGCGCAAGCGCCGCCGCAGTACCCCTTGATCATCGAAATGGAAGTGCTGGGAGGACCATGACGCTTTGGCAACGGCTCGGCATCTGGATCGGGATCTTCGGTGGCATCGCCGCTCCCGTTCTGGCCCAGCCCGTGCCTCCGCTGACACCGGCTCGTGTCGAGGCGACCATGCCAGCGCCTGAGCCGACGGCGGTCCACATGCCGCTGCCCGCGCGCATGCCGGGTGAGGTGGGCGTGACCGAGGCGCTGGCCATGCAGTCGGCACAGCGCCTCGTCGTACGGGCCGCGCCATCGCTGATCGTGATGCTCACCGATGACCCCAGCCACGGCGGGTTGTTCGAGAACGAAGCTGCCCAACTCACCCCCGCCGCCCGCGAGGCTTTGGACGAGCTGATGATGGCTTATCGCAAAAAGCCCGGCCTGCGACTGGCCGTCATCGGACACGCCGACAGTCGGGTGCTCAGGCCCGAGTTGCAGCGGGACTACAACGACAACTTCGGCTTGTCGATGGCCCGCGCGCTTGAGGTGGCGGGTTATCTCCGCCAGCAACTGCAGCTGCCTATGCTGCAGATCGCGGTATCGGCTCGCAGCGACACCCAGCCGATGGCGGATAACCGAACGACCGACGGTCGGGCGCGCAACCGACGCATTGAATTACACATCTGGGACGAGGTCAGCGTCGACGGCAATCTGGTGGACGCGCGCACTGTGGAAGATGCGGCCAACCGCGAGATCGACTGGGAAGCACAAGGCTACCGCCCGCGCACGCAATGGATCGACCTGCCGGGCCAGCGCGTGGACAACGCGCGTGTGGATGTGACGGGCGTGCCCCCGCCCACCGAGCGCGAGCCGGAGGTGCCCTACCCATTGCCCTCAGGCGTGAGCGTGCAGGCCCGCAACCGCATGCGCGCCGCCTACGCCCAACTGCCGCAGACCCCGGCGCAACAGCACCTGGTGTTGAGCGACGCCCATCTGGGCAGCGCCTTGTTCGTGTCTGGCAAGTCCCATCTCACGCCCGAGGCGCTGGCTTCGCTCGAAACCTTCATCCAGCCCTTGCAGGGCAAACCCAATTTGCTCATCGGCGTGGCCGGCCATGCCGACACGCAACGCCATGCTCCCATCACCCAGCGCATCTACCGCAACAACCAAGGCCTGTCCGAAGCGCGCGCGCTGACCGTGGCCACCTACCTGATGCAGCGGCTGAACGTGCCGCAGGAGCGCATGGCCTTCGTGGGTTACGGCGATACACGCCCCGTGGCGGACAACGCCACCTTGGCAGGCATGGCGCGCAATCGCCGGGTGGAGATCCATGCCTGGTACGACCAGACACCCAGCACCACGCCGAGCGCTGTGCCTGCCGCGCCAGCCAAGGCCAGCGTGGGTTGCGGCGCGCCCGGGGGCGTGTCATCGCTGCCGTTTCGCGTCACGATCGATGGCGAACCGATGGATGAAGGCTCTCCCAACGAAGCGGACCGCCAGCGCTGCACCGACGTGGCACTGGAGCAAACCGACATTCAGGTGCGCTACGACGCGCTGGCCACGGCCCCGGCCATGAATGTGTGGGCCACGCCCAATGCCGCCGCGCGTGGCGAGGTCATCGAGTTTCGGGCCTGGTCCAACTTTGTGCCCTGGGTGCGCCGCGCAGAAGTGCGGGTGTTTCGCCCGGGTCAGCGCACGATGGAGACGCCGCTGGCGGTGCTGCCCATCGTCTGGCACACCCCTTTGCGTTGGCCCATTCCGGAGGCCGCGCCGGGTGAGGCGCACGACCGGGTGTTTTATCTGCTGCGGACCTACGACGAAGCCGGGCGCTTCAACGAAACCGGTCTGCGCCCGATCGACTTGCTGCCACGCAGGCCCATGCCCAGCCGCGAAGACGAAGAACGCCTGGCACGCGAAGCGCAAGCCGGCTATGGCGAGAACAACCTGGACCTGGCCAATATCCCGGTGCGTGGCGGCACCATCACCGTCAACGGTCGACACTTGCAGCCGGGCCAAAGCGTGACCGCGCTGGGCTTGTCCTTGCCGATTGACCCGCAAGGGCGCTTTGCGATTCGGCAAATCCTGCCACCCGGCCCCCATGCGGTCGAGATCGTGCTGCACCAAAGCGATGGCAGCCAGACCTTCATTCGACGCAACGTCACCATTCCCGACAACGACTGGTTTTACGTCGCGCTGGGCGACCTGACCATCGGACGCAACAAGGTCACGGGACCGGCGGGTTTGGTCACGGGGGATACCCAGCACTACGAAGACAAGGTCTATCTGGACGGGCGCGGGGCTTTTTATCTGAAAGGCAAGGTGAAAGGGGAGTGGCTGTTGACCGCCGCCGCCGACACCACCGAGCAGCCGCTGCGCGATCTGTTTTCCAATTTCTCCAGCAAAGACCCGCGCTACTTGCTGCGCCGCATCGACCCCAATCTGTATTACCCGGTGTATGGCGACGATTCGACCGTGGTGGACGACGCGCCGACGCAGGGCAAGTTTTATGTGCGGCTGGAACGCGATGACTCGCATGTGTTGTGGGGCAACTTCCAAACCGCGTGGAGCGGCAGCGAGCTGATCCAGTACTCGCGCGGGCTGTACGGTGCCAAGGGGCGCTACCGCTCGACCGACACCACCACGTATGGCGAAAAGAAAACCCAGATCGACGCCTTCGCCGCCGAGCCCGGCACGCTGGCCGGACGCGATGAGTTTCGCGGCAGCGGCGGTTCGCTCTACTACCTGCGGCATCAAAACATCATGATGGGATCGGAGCGCGTTTGGATCGAAACGCGTGACCCTGACTCCGAGCTGGTGATCGACCGCCGCCAGCTGTCGCCGGGGCAGGACTACGAGGCCAATTACCTGCAAGGCCGCATCACCCTGCGAAGCCCGCTGGCCTCGACGGGTGCGGCCAGCACTTTGGTGACGGCGGGCAGCCTCAACGGCGCACCGCTGTACCTGGTCGTCACCTACGAATATGTGCCGGGCTTGGATGCGCTCTTCAGTCTCTCGACCGGCGTGCAGGCCAGCCAATGGGTGAATGACCATTTTCAGGTGGGCGTGACCGGCTATCGCCAAGGCGAGCAGGGCAGTGAGCAAACCCTCAAGGGTGTGCAAGCCACGTTGCGTCATTCGCCCGGCACCTATGTCAAGGTCGAGGCCGCGCAGTCGCAAGGGGCGGGCAGCGTGACCCAGACCTCAACCAACGGCGGCTTTGGCTTCAACAGCCAGGCAGGGCTCGCCACCACCGCGGGGGCGCGGCGTATCGAGGGGGCGGCCAACCTCGACACGCTCACCGACAGCCTCAAGGGGCGGGTCTCGGCCTATGCGCAAGAACGCGATCACGGGTTTTCGGCACCGGGGCAAGTCACGCTCAACAACGAGCGCATGAGCCAGCAAGGCGCACAGGCCACCATCGCCGTGAGTGCGGACACACAGGTCCAGCTCAAGGCCGACAACCGCGTGGGCGAGACGCTGTCCTCGCGCAACGTCGAAGTGGGGTTGCGACAAAACCTCTCCAACACCTGGAGCGTGGGACTGGGCTTGAAGCAAACCGAACGGCAAACGGCCGTCAGCAACCTCAGCCCCTTGCTGTCGCAAAACGGGAACCGCACCGATGCCATCGTGCGCGCGGACTACCAGCCGGAAAGCGACGAGCAGCCCGGCCAGAAAGCGGACTGGAGCGTCTATGCATTCGTGCAGGACACCTTGGCCCGCAGCGGCAATCGCGCCGAGAACGACCGCGTGGGACTGGGCGGCGCATGGCGTGTGCATCAGCGCGTCAAGCTGCTGGCCGAGGCGTCGCAAGGCGGTCTGGGTTCGGGTGGGCGCTTGGGGGCGGACTATCAGATCTCGGAGCGCAGCAACGCGTACCTGAACTACGTCATCGAAAGCGAGAACCCCGACCTTTACCGCGTGGGACGACAAGGCACCTGGGTTTCTGGCGTGTCGAGCCAGGTGACCGAGCAGGTGAGGGCGTTTGCCGAGACCCGCGCCCTGAGTGGAGCCGGACCGCAGAGCCTGTCGCAAGCCTATGGACTGGACTGGCGCATCAACGAACGCTGGAGCTGGGGCCTCAAGGGCGAGGAGGGTTACATCAGCGACCCACTCAGCGGTGACTTGCACCGTCATGCGATGGGCGTGTCGGCGGCTTATCGGGAGGGCAACACCAAATACGCGGGCAGCGTGGAGTGGCGCGATGAGACGGGCACTTCCACCACGGGCACCAGCAACATCGACAACCACCGCACCACCTGGCTGGTGCGCAACAGCCTGGGCCTGCAAATCGACCGCGACCGACGCTTGCTGGGCAAGCTCAACTTCTCGCGCTCCAACAACAGCCAGGGTGCGTATTACGACGGCAGCTTCCACGAAATCGTGTTGGGCATGGCTTGGCGTCCGGTGCTCAACGACCGCTGGAACACCTTGTTCAAGTACACCAACTTCTACAACCTGCCGGCCACGGGCAGCGCCACCACGGGTTTGCCCAACGGCCAGCTCACCGGCAACGGCGCGATTGCCGACTACGCGCAGCGCACCCAGGTGTTTGCGGTGGACACCATTTACGACCTCAAGCCGTGGTTGTCCATCGGCGGCAAATACGCGGCGCGCTATGGCGAACTGCAAGCCGTGCGCAACGTCAGCGATTGGGTGTCCAGCCGCGCCGACCTGTGGGTGCTGCGCGCCGATTGGCACTGGGTGCGCGAATGGGACGCCGTGCTCGAATGGCGCTTGCTCACAGCCCGCCAAGCCTTGGACGCCCGCTCAGGCTATCTGCTGGCCGTGTACCGCCATGTCCAGCCGGGCGTCAAGGTGGGCATCGGCTACAACTTCACGCACTATTCGGACGACCTGACCGACCAGTCTTACCGCAGCCGGGGGTGGTTTTTCAACATCATTGGGGCGTTTTGAACACAGCCGGGCAGGCGGGCTACATACAATCGCCGCGTCATACCTGCTTTGATTTCCAACCCACAGTCGAAACATCCATGGCCAAGGAAGAAATGCTCGAAATGAAGGGCGTGGTCAGCGAAGTTCTGCCGGACTCGCGCTACCGCGTCACCCTGGACAACGGTCACACCCTGGTGGCCTACACCGCTGGCAAGATGAAGATGCACCGCATCCGCATCATCGAGGGCGACAAGGTGACGGTCGAGATGTCACCCTACGACATGACCAAGGCCCGGGTGGTGTTTCGCCACATCGAAGGGCGCTGACAGCACCGCGCTATCTTTGTCGTGTGAACCTTCCGCCCGATCCTTCCGCTCAGCCAGACGATGCGCGTTTCATGCGGCTGGCACTGGCGCAGGCCGAACAGGCGGCCGCGCAAGGCGAAGTGCCCATCGGCGCGGTGGTGGTCTGTGACGGGCAGGTGATTGCCCGCGCCCACAACGCCCCCATTTCCCTCCACGATCCGACCGCCCACGCCGAGGTGCGCGCCCTGCGCGATGCCGCCCAGGTGCTGGGCAACTACCGGCTGGAGGGCTGTACCCTGTATGTGACCCTAGAGCCCTGCGCCATGTGCAGCGGGGCCATCTTGCATGCGCGTTTGGCGCGTGTGGTCTACGGGGCCCGTGAGCCCCGCACGGGAGCCGCTGGTTCGGTGCTCGATGTGCTGGGCTCGTCACTGAACCATCACACCGAGGTGTGCGCTGGCGTGTTGGCCGCCGAGAGCGCCGCCTTGTTGCAGCGCTTTTTCAATGAACGTCGCCAGAGCCAAACGCGCGAACGCACGCCTTTGCGCGAGGACGCTCTGCGCACGCCAGAGGCGCGCTGGGCCGGGCTGGATCTGCCGTGGTACGGCTCGCGTTACGCCAGCGACTGGGCGTCGCTGCAAGGTTGGCGACTGCACTGGTTCGACAACCGCGACGACACCCGCCAACCCGCCACGCTGTATCTGCACGGCCCCAGCACCTGGAGTGCGGCCTATGCCGATGTGCTGGCTCAGCCAGTGCCTGCCGTGGCCCTGGATTGGCTGGGTTTTGGCCTATCGGACAAGCCGAAAAAGCCATCCGTCCACACGCCGGCCATGCACGCAGCGGTGCTGTCCGATGCGCTGGCGCATCTGCATGTGGCGCAGATCGTCGCACCCATCGCTGTGGCACCGGTGCTGACCTTGTTGAACGCACACGAGCGGGCACTGCCCGTGCACTGGGCCGATGAACCACCGCTCTCGCCGACGCTGGCTCAAGCGCCGTACCCCGATCGCGGACACGAAGCAGGGCGCAAGGCCTGGCTCGCGTTTGCGTCTTCCTCGAACGACAACCCCAGGTGAACGCCCATGGCCCATGTCTACGTTTATTCCCCCAGCGGCGCGGTGCGCGACAAGGCGGCATTTCGCCGTGGCGTGCGGCGCTTGCAGGCACTGGGACACGAGGTGGAGGTCGATGCCGACGCCCTGGCGCGGCACACCCGTTTTGCAGGTGACGACGCTACCCGCCTCGCCGCCATTGGGCGCGCCGCTGCCAGCGGCGCCGACGTGGCCTTGATCACGCGCGGCGGCTATGGCTTGACGCGCCTTTTGCCCAGCTTGCCCTACAAGGCCATCGCTCGCGCAGTGGCACGCGGCACGCAATTCGTCGGCGTGAGCGACTTCACGGCCTTTCAAAACGCGGTGCTGGCACAGACCGGCGCCACCACTTGGGCCGGGCCGGCGCTGGGCGAAGACTTCGGGGCCGAACAACCCGACGACATCATGGAAGCCTGTTTCGACGACTTGGTGAGCGGGCAGGGGGAGGGGGCAGGGTGGCGCTTGTCCAAGCCTTCGGCGCAGGCGCTGAGTGCGCGCAAGCCCGGCGTCTGGGCTCGCGATGCCGTGCTCTGGGGTGGCAATCTGTCGGTGTTGGTGAGCTTGCTCGGCACGCCCTACTTCCCGTCGATCCAAGGTGGCGTGCTGTTCTTGGAAGACATTGCCGAGCATCCGTATCGCGTCGAGCGCATGCTCACGCAATTGCTGCTCGCCGGCGTGTTGGCCCGGCAAAAGGCCATCGTGCTGGGCCAGTTCACCGCCTATCGACTGACGCCGCACGACGCTGGCTTCAAGCTGCCCACCGTGGTCGAATGGTTGCGCAGCCAATTGCGCATTCCGGTGCTGACGGATTTGCCGTTTGGTCATGTTCCGACCAAAGTCTGCCTGCCTGTGGGCGCACCTGTCTCCTTGCTGGTGGAAGACCGCGACGCCTTGCTGCTTTGGGCGCACCAGGATCATTGATCCGACGCTCGGCTCGGTGGAGCGTCAAACACGGGTGGACCGCCCGACTTTGCGCCAACTAAATTTAATACGATGTATATTATGTCAACATATGGATGGGGGTAGACAGCCATCCCCGCGAAACAGGCTCATTGGCTGGCCGCCCCTTCCTGCTGAGCCCGCTCATTGACCTCCCAAGCTTCGATGAACGCCCGGATGTAGAACGCCGCCTGGGGGTTGTCACGCATCTGCGCCAAATCCAATGCAGAACGATCCAGGTTGTTGCGCAGATGGGGATCGGCACCTTCTTCCAGCAGCAGTTTGGTAGCCAAGGGTGGCGCAAATTGCGCGGCCATCATCAACGGCGTGTTGCCGTTGGGCGCTTCGGCGTCGATGTAGGCGTTGTGTTCCAGCAGCAAGCGCATCATGGCTGTGTGGCCGCGCGTGGCCGCGTAATGCAAGGGGGTCCAGCCGGGATGATTGACCTCGGCCCCGCGCGACAACAGCACTTCGGCCACATCGAGCCGGTTTTGAATGGCGGCCATCATCAGCGGCGTCTCGCCAAACGGGTTGCGAGACTGCACTTGGGTTTGCGGCTGGCGGGCCAAAAACAGGGCCACGTCTTTGGCTTCGGCCTTCAAGGCCACGAGCAAGGCTGGATCCCCCGCCGGATCGGGCCAATTGGGGTCGACGCCGCGGCGCAACAACTGCCGGACTTGGGGCAGATCGTCGTTGCGGATGGCCACAAAAAAGTCATCGAATACGCCGGCTTTTGATGGAGAAAATCCAATAAAAACAATAGCGAATATGAAAAACTTCAAGTAAATTCTTAGCATGAGACGGCCCTGAACAAACGCTCAAAATTGGCACTGGTGGCCTCGCCCACGGCCTCCACGGACAAGCCTTTGATCTGCGCCACCTGTTCGGCCACATGGGCCACCCAAGCCGGCTGATTGGTCTTGCCCCGATGCGGTACCGGCGCCAAATACGGGCTGTCGGTCTCGATCAGCAAGCGGTCCAGCGGCACCCAACGCGCCACGTCGCGCAGATCCGCCGCATTTTTGAAGGTCAGGATGCCGGAAAACGAAATGTAGAAGCCCAGGTCCAGCGCCGCGCGCGCCACGGCCTCGGTCTCGGTGAAGCAGTGAAACACCCCGCCCGCACTGCCCGCTCGACCATCTTCCCCCTCCTCGCGCAAGATGGCCAGGGTGTCGTCCGAAGCGCTGCGGGTGTGGATGACCAATGGCAGGCCGCACTGCTGGGCCGCGCGAATGTGGGTGCGAAAGCGCTCGCGTTGCCAATGCATGTCGGCCACGCTGCGCTCGCCCAATCGGTAGTAATCCAGCCCCGTCTCGCCGATGCCGATGACGCGCGGCAAAGCGGCGCGCTCCAACAAGTCTTGCAAGGTGGGCTCCTGCACACCCTCGTTGTCCGGATGAACGCCGACCGTGGCCCAGAAGTTGTCGTAGCGCAGCGCCAGTGCATGCACTTGGGGAAACTCTTCCAGCGTGGTGCTGATGACCAGTGCCCGGTCGACACAGGACTGGCGCATCTGCTCGCGCAAGGCGTCGATGTGTCCCTCGAATTCAGGGAAATTGAGATGGCAATGGGAGTCGATGAACATAAGCGAGAAAACTCAGGCCTTGGCCTGCAAGACCGCACGCGCACGCGCCACCAGGGCTTCGAGCATCAAGCCTGCATTGAAGGGATGCTCGACGGTTCGCGCCTGCTGCATGAGTTCGCGTGACCATTGGCTCAGCGCATCGATGCGCAGTGGACCCGCCGGCAAATCCTCAGCGGTGAAAAAACGGGGTTCAGCGCCTTGGCTCAGCGCCAGGGCATCGTGACAAATTTTTTGCATCACATCCAGCGCTTGCGCCGGCGTGGCGTCGGCCAGCACCGACACATCGCCTTTGGCCAGTGCGCGCGGCAAGGCGGACCATTGCGCCGCTGGCACACCTTGGGCAGCCAGGGCGCGCGCATCGGCGGGGCGACCGCCTGCTGCACGCAGCAACACCTTGGCATCGCCCTGCCCCAGCCCCTGCGCCGCCAACCAGGCCAGGGCCGCATCGGTTTGCGGCCACGCCAGGGTATGGACCTGGCAGCGGCTGCGGATGGTCGGCAGCAGCGCATGCGCCGCCTCGCTGGCCAGCACAAAGCGTGTCTCGCCGGGGGGCTCCTCCAGCGTCTTGAGGATGGTGTTGGCGGTGATCGCGTTCATGCGTTCCGCGGGGTAGATCAAGACCACCTTGGTGCGACCGCCTGAGCGCGTGTGCTGCGTGAAGCTGACCATCTCACGCGCCGCATCGACGCGAATCTCTTTGCTGGGTTTGCGCTCTTTTTTGTCGAGCTTGTCCTGGGTTTTTTCGTCCAGCGGCCAGCCCAGTTCGAGCGACAGGGTTTCGGGCAGCAGCACGCACAGATCCGGATGCGTGCGCACATCCACCGCATGGCAGCTGTGGCAGGTGCCACACGCGCCCTGCTCGCTCGGTTGCTCGCACAACCAGGCGCGGGCGAGTTCGAGCGCGAGTTCGTATTGCCCGAGTCCCGAAGGGCCTTGCAACAGCCAAGCGTGACCGCGCCGCGTGAGCAGGCTTTGCAGCTGCGTTTGCAGCCAAGGGGCCAAGGCGTCGCTCATGCCTGCAACCAACCGGCGGCCAGAAACCGCTGCGACAACTGCTGCCACACCGCCTCGCGGCTTTGTGCGGCGTCCAGGCGCACAAAGCGCTGGGGATCAGCCTGGGCACGTCGCGCATAGCCCTGGCTGACTTGCTCGAAAAAGGCTTGCGGCTGCGACTCGAAGCGGTCGGGCACGCGCGCGACGGCGAGCCGTTGTGCGGCAATGGCCGGATCGAGTTCAAACCAGACGGTGACATCGGGTTGGCGCAGACCTTGGGGGCCTTGCTGCACCCACTGCTCCAGTTGCGTCAACACGCGATCGTCAAAACCGCGCCCTGCCCCTTGGTAGGCGAAGGTGGCGTCGGTGAAGCGGTCACACAGCACCACGTCACCGCGCGCCAGCGCGGGTTCGATGACCTGCTGCAAATGGTCGCGGCGCCCTGCAAAGATGAGCAAGGCTTCGGTCAAGGCGTCCATGGGCTCGTGCAGCACCAACGCGCGCAAGCGCTCGGCCAAGGGCGTGCCACCGGGCTCGCGGGTCAGCACGACCGTGCGGCCTTGCTGGCGGAACGCCTGGGCCAGCGCATCGATGTGGGTGGATTTGCCCGCGCCATCGATGCCCTCGAAACTGATGAACAAGCCGCGTGAAGTCATGGGGCGCTATTGTGCCGTCGCTGGTAGCGGTTCACCGCCGCGTTGTGCGCCTCCAGCGTGGCGCTGAATTCGCTGCTGCCGTCGCCTCGGGCCACGAAATACAAGGCCTGGCTGCGCGCCGGTTGCACCGCCGCCAGCAAGGCGTTGCGCCCGGGCATGGCAATCGGCGTGGGTGGCAGGCCTCGTCGCGTGTAGGTGTTCCAGGCGTGGTCGCGCTGCAAATCGGCGCGGCGCAGGTTGCCATCGAACGATTCGCCCAGGCCGTAAATGACGGTCGGATCGGTTTGCAGTGGCATGCCGATCCGCAACCGGTTGTGAAAGACGCTGGCGATCATGGCGCGATCGCTCTCGCGGCCCGTTTCCTTCTCGACGATGCTGGCCAAGATCAAGGCCTGCTCAGGCGTTTGTAGGGCTAGGTCCGTCGCGCGTTGCGCCCAGGCACGGTCGAGCTGGCGTTGCATGGCCCGTGCCGCGCGTTCGAGCACCCGCCAGTCGCTGCTGCCTTTGCCATAGGTGTAGGTGTCGGGAAAGAACCGGCCTTCGGCCGCCACGTCGGACAGCCCCAGACGCTGCATGATGGCGGCGTCGCTCAAGCCGGTGGTGTCGTGGCGCAGGCCATCGGCCTTGTCCAGGGCCTGGCGAAATTGGCGAAAGGTCCAGCCGTCGATCAGACTCACAGCCCGCAGGTTTTCTTCGCCGCGCGTGAGCTTGCGCAACAAGTCGAGCGCCGAGTCACCGCGCACCAGTTCGTAGCTGCCAGCCCGCAGACCGCGCGAGCGACCGCTGGCCCGAAAAAAGACGTGCAGCAAAAACTCGCTCACATCAACGCCACTGGCGACCGTCGCATTCGCAATGCCGCGCACCGAGGTTTGCGGCTCAATGGCGATGTCGATGCGCTCGGCCGTCAGAGGCAGGGGGCGCAGCACCCAATAGGCTGCGGCCGCAGCCACCAAGCCCACACACAGCAACAAAGCCCAAACGATTCTTTTCAGCACGAGCGATTGTTGCACGCCCCTTGTGGGCGGCGGCTGGCGGCGGCTTATTCGCTGGCGAGCGCTACCACCGTGCCCAGGGCCACCGCGCCGATGGGAACCGCCCAGGCTTGCGGCTGCGCGACCACGGCTTGCTCTTGCGCCACAGGGGGCATGTCCTGTGCGAGGTGAACGCGGCGGGCATCGATGATGCGCAGGTTGCCAAACTCCTTGCGCAGCTGATGCGTCAAGCGCACCAGCGGCCCATCGGCCACACGCGTGGTGACACGGTCACCGCGCGCGCGCAATCGCGCGGCGATCTCGCCCAGCGTCTGCTCACTCCACTGCTGACGCCAGCGCTGACGCGACGACTGCGACAGCCAGCGCCCGATGTGGCGGTTCATGCGCGGCGGGCAACCCACCAGCACCCAACGCGCCGGCGGATTCTGGTCCAGCATCGGCAGGATGTGCTGCCAGCCCTGCTCCCGTTCGTTGAGGTAGACGACAAAGGTTTCCATCTCGACTCTCCTAGGGTTGGTTGAGGTGATTCAGGCCGGGGACATGTCCGAAGACTTGCGACGCGTGCTCCACCAGCCTGCGAGCAAGACACCACTGACCAACACCACATAGGTGCCCCAGCGCGCCACGTCATGCAGCCAGTGTCCGCCTTCGAACAGGGGTGCCAGCAAGTCTTCGCCAACGATCATTTGCGCGGCCGTCCAGGCCAGCACAGCACCACCGATCTGGATGATGGCGGGCCAACGCTCGATCAATTTCAGCACCCAGTGGCTGCCAAACACGACGATGGGCACACTGATGAGCAGGCCCAAGATGACCAGATCCATGGCCCCGTGCGATGCGCCGGCGATGCCCAGCACGTTGTCGATGCCCATCAAGGCGTCGGCCACCACAATGGTTTTCATCGCGCCCCAAAAGGTCGTGGCGGCGACGCCCTCGTCGTGGCCGTCACCCTCGCCGGTGATGAGCTTGTAGGCGATCCACAGCAGGCCCAAGCCGCCCACCAGCATCAGGCCCGGGATCTGCAGCAACCAGACCACGCCCAGCGTCATCAGGGCCCGGATGCCGATGGCACCGACGGTGCCCCAGACAATGGCCTTGCGCTGCAAGTGAGGGGGGAGTTTGCGGGCCGCGAGGGCAATGACAACGGCGTTGTCACCTGCGAGCACCAAATCGATCAAGACAATGGTCAGCAGGGCCGACCACCAGGGGACAGAAAACAGTTCCATGACAAGCAACCTTTCAACGATCAAACGGAGCCCTGCATGCAGGGACGTGGATCGAAGGTCTTGCCAAGCTGTTGTAGGTCAGTTGTGTGCCCGACAAACCGGAAGCCAATGGCTTCGAACTGACGATTTGTCGACCCCGCCCGTGCGCCTTGCGGCTGTTCTGAACACGTCGGAGGCAGCTACTCCCCATCGATGAAACGGATTAAACACGAAAGCGACAGGGCCTGCCTTGCCCGCAAGAACTGTGGGGATTTCACGCCCGGATAATCCAGGCCATGACTGCTTCCGACCTGCCCCTGTTGCCCAACGGCCTGTGTCCCCTGCCCCACCTGGGCGTGCTGCGCGCCCAAGGCGACGATGCCGCGAATTTTCTGCACAACCAGCTGACGCAAGACGTTTTGCTGCTGCGCCCCGATCAGGCCCGGCTGGCCGCTTGGTGCAACGCCAAGGGCCGCATGTTGGCGAGCTTTGTGGTGTGCAAGCCCTCGGCCGACGAGGTGCTCCTGATCTGCCGCCGCGACGTGCTCCCTGCGGTGCTCAAACGGCTGTCGATGTTTGTGTTGCGTGCCAAGGTCCGCCTCAGTGACGCGAGCGATAAGCATCCCTTGTTCGGTCTGACCGGCACCGCGTTGACCGCCTTGGCATCCACCACCAAGCCCTGGCAGCGCGTGGCCCTCAGCGAGGGGGCTCAAGTCCTCACGCTGTATCCAGCCCAGGGCCAAGCGCGCGGGCTGTGGCTCGCCCCCGCAGGCGTGACCCCACCTGAAGGCCCGACGCTCAGTGCCGAGCAATGGGCCTATGGCGAGGTGATGTCGGGCGTGGCCTGGGTGGGGCAACCCAACGTCGAGGCCTTTGTGCCGCAGATGCTGAACTACGAATCGGTGGACGGCGTGAACTTCAAAAAAGGCTGCTACCCCGGACAGGAGGTGGTGGCGCGCAGCCAGTTTCGCGGCACCTTGAAGCGCCGCGCCTTCATCGTGCGGGCCGAGGTGCCGATGCACGAGGCGCAAGAGGTGTTCTCGTCGCTCGACGCCGAGCAGCCCTGTGGGCGCGTCGCCCAAGTCGCCAGCCTGTCGGACTGTCATGTGGGCATTGCCGAATTGCAATTGGCCGCGCTCGACGGCACCAGCTTGCACTTGGGCAACGCGTCAGGCCCGCTCTTGCAACGCCTGCCCCTGCCCTACCCGCTGCGCGACGATCTCTGACCCACGCGGCCGTTCGCCGTCACAACGCGCGCGTCATGGTGATGTGGGCGATGCCCACTTCGTCAAACGGCGCGCCTTCGGTCACAAAACCCAGACGCGCATAAAAACCCTCGGCGCTGCGCTGCGCGTGCAGTCGCAACACCCGGTCCCCGCGTGCACGCGCCACGTCGGCCAAGGCCTCCAGCAACTGTGCGCCGAGTCCACCACCACGCATCAGGCGCGTCACCGCCATGCGACCGATCTGCGCCACCCCCGGCTCGGGTTGCAGCAGTCGGGCTGTGCCCAGGGGCAAGTCATAACGGTTGAACAGCACCGCATGCACGGCGGTTTCGTCCTGGGCATCCCACTCATCGTCGGCGGCAATGCCTTGCTCACCCACGAAGACCTCGGTGCGCACGCCTTGCGCAGCCTCGCGCAGGTCCTGCCAGGTGCCCGTGCGCACCGTGGTCATGGCCTCGCCCGCCTCGAAAGCCTGCACGATGGCGCGCAGGCTCGGCGGCACGGGCAGCGCGGTTTGCGTGGCCGGGTTGGCGTAGACGTAGATCAGTTCGCCCGTGATGAGCAGCCGCTCGCCACAAAAAATCCCGCCGACAAACTGCATCGACGAATTGCCGATGCGCTGGCACTGGAGGCCGACCTCCAATTGGTCGTCGTAACGCGCCGAGCCGTGGTATTCGACGCTGGCTTTCTTGACGTACAGATCACCACCCAGCGCATGCATGGTTTGTTCATACGGCAACGCCAAAGCGCGCCAGTAGTCGCCCATCGCCGTGTCGAAGTACATCAGGTAGTGGCCGTTGAACACGATCTTTTGCATGTCCACCTCAGCCCAACGCACGCGCAGTCGGTGGTGCAATCGGAAGTCGTCTCGTTGCATCTTGTTCCTCACTCGGTGTTCGTCAGACGGCGGCGTGGCCAAAGGCGTGGCGCAGGGCGCGGCCCGCGTCGGCATGGGCCGTCTTGGCCTCGGGAATCGTGCGCCCCATCGTCACAAAGCTGTGTACCACGCCCCGATAAATCTCCAGATCGACGCTCACGCCCGCCATGCGCAGCGCGTCGGCGTAGCGCACGCCTTCGTCCACCAGGGGATCGCATTCGGCCAGCCCCATCCATGCTGGGGCCAGGCCCGCATGGTCGTCGGCATTCAGAGGGGCGAAGCGCCAGTCGTCGCGCTCGGCGGGATCGATGTAGTGGGCGAAAAACCAGTCCACGGTTTCGCGGTCCAACATGAAACCCTCGGCGAAGGTGTGGTGCGAGGGGGTGTCCTGGTGCGCCGTGGTGCCCGGGTAAAACAGCAATTGCAACGCCAGCGGCAGACGGGCGTCGCGTGCCATCAAGGCACACACGGCACTGAGCGTGCCGCCCGCACTGTCGCCACCAATGGCCAGGCGGGTGTTGTCGAGTCCGAGCACTTGGCCCTGCTCGTGCAACCACACCAGCGCGTCCCAGCTGTCGTGCACCGCTTGCGGAAAACGGTGCTCGGGCGCGAGGCGGTAGTCCAGCGACACCACCGCGCAATGGCCCTGGCGACACAGTTGTCGGCACAGGCCATCGTGGGTGTTGAGACTGCCAATCGTGAAGCCGCCGCCGTGCACGTACAACAGCACGGGCAGCAGCTCCTCGTCGTGGTGCTTGGGCGCGTACAGGCGCGCGGGCATGGCGTGACCATCGCGCGCGGGAATGTGCAGGTCTTCCAGCCGCGCCACCTGCGGCGGTGGCAGGTCCAGCAAGGGCGCGCCCGCTTCGTAGAACGCCCTCGCCTGCTCGGGCGTCATGGCGTGCATGGGGGGGCGGCCTGCGCGGTGGATGCGTTCGATCAATTGGCGCATCTCATGCGTCAGCAGGATGCGCGGGTTGTGATGGTGACTGCTCATGGAAATCGGAGGCCTTATGCTTGAATCCTAAAGCACCCGACCCGGAGACCCCCCATGGCCCTGATCCATTACCTGACGCACATCCACATCGACTTTGGCGTGCTCGCCTCACTGGGGGCGCAGTGCCAGCAGCACGGCATCCACCGCCCGCTGGTGGTCACCGACGCCGGTGTGCGCGCCGCTGGCTTGCTGCAACGTGCGCTGGACGCGCTGGCTGACACGCCGCACGCCGTTTACGACGGCACGCCCTCCAACCCCACCGAAGCGGCGGTGCGCGAGGCGGTGGCCGTTTACCAGGCGCAGGGCTGCGATGGTCTGGTGGCCGTGGGTGGCGGCTCGGCCATCGACTGCGCCAAGGGCGTGGCCATTGCCGCCACGCACGAAGGGCCGCTCAAGACCTACGCCACCATCGAAGGCGGCTCGCCCCGCATCACCGAGCGCGTGGCCCCACTCATCGCCGTGCCGACCACGGCGGGCACGGGCAGCGAAGTCGCGCGTGGTGCCATCGTCATCGTCGACGATGGCCGCAAACTGGGCTTTCATTCCTGGCACCTGGTGCCCAAGGCCGCCCTGCTCGACCCCGAATTGACGCTGGGCTTGCCACCGCTGCTGACAGCGGCCACCGGCATAGACGCCATCGCGCATTGCATGGAAACCTTCATGGCCGCGCCCTTCAACCCGCCCGCCGACGGCATCGCCCTCGATGGCCTGCAACGCGGCTGGGCGCACATCGAACGCGCCACGCGCAACGGGCAGGACCGCGAGGCGCGGCTGAACATGATGAGCGCCAGCATGCAAGGCGCGATGGCGTTTCAAAAAGGCTTGGGTTGCGTGCACTCGCTGAGTCACAGCCTCGGCGGTGTGAACCCGCGTTTGCACCACGGCACCTTGAACGCCTTGTTCCTCCCCGCGGTCTTGCGCTTCAACGCGGGGGCTGAGTCGGTCCAACGCGAACAGCGCATGCAGCGCATGGCGCATGCCATGGGTTTGGGAACGTTCGACACCACCGGCACGGCGGCGCAAGCCATCGCACAGGCCGTGACCAATATGAACCAGCGGCTCGGCCTGCCCTCGGGCCTGTCGACGCTGGGTGTCACCCCCGAGGTGTTTGACCGCGTGATCGCGGGCGCCCTGGCCGATCACTGCCACAAGATGAACCCGCGTGAGGCTTCCGCAGAGGATTACCGGCAGATGCTGGTCGATAGCCTCTGAGGTCGCACGACCTTCACAGCCCCTGCACCCGCTCCAGATCCGGCCGCTCCAGCCACTGCGCGAACTCGTCCGCCAGCTGCTGCGCGGCTCGGGCTGCGGTGGTCCAGACCTTCACCCGGGCCTGCCAGTCCTGCGCATAGGTGGTGAAGTCGCTGCGGTCGGGCAGCTTGGCGTTGGGCAAGCTGCGCACCCACTCGGGGTTGGGCGCCAGCACCAGGGTGTGGTCCAGACAGCGCGTCGGACCGTGCCGCCACTTCCAGGCTTTGTCGAGCCAGCCGGGCACGACCGCGCGCTGAAAGTGTGGATAGAGCACGAGGCGGCCCTCGGGTTGCTCCACTGGCGTGCGCCAATCGAGGTGCAAGTGGTAGTCGGTGATGCCGCCGTCCCAATACGCGCCGGTTGCCGCTCCTGGAATGTCGTGCACCGCTTGCAACACAAACGGGATCGAGCAACTGGCCTGCACCGCCGGCATGAAGTTGGTCTCGGTCAGCGCGTGGTGTTGGGTGCGGAAGTCGTCGGTGCCAAACGGTAGCTCGCCTCGGCTGGAGAAGACCACGCGCTCCAGCCAGGCCCCCATGGCGCGGCGCGACACGGCATTGCTCAGGTACGCGCCCAGGTAACCCAACGGCGTGCCCACCGGGTGCTCGCGGTGCAGGATGTGGCGGCCATGCGAGGTCATCACATGCAGGCGGTAGCGCGGGTGTTGCAGCACCTCGGCCACGCGCCCACCGTAAAAGGCTTGCAGACTGCGGCCGAATTCGCGGCTGACCTGTTCGGCGGTGGGACGCTGTTGCCCCGCCGGTGGCTCGTAGCGCTGGTGGATGTAGTCGTGCTCCAGCCGCTCCAGGGCGGTCACCGGATCGTGCAGACAGGCCGTGGCCATGCGCCACGCGCCGATGGACGCACCCACCAGATGCACCGGCTGGTGCGATGGCGGCAGCCACTGACCAAAAATGAACCGATCCAGCGGTCCCAGGATTAAGCCCTTGGGGCCACCCGCTGCACCGGGGATGACACCGACGTGCGACGCCTGCAAGCCGTGCTCGCGCAGATGCGCCAGGGCCCCGGGACCTGCGTAGATGGCGAGGGCCTGCGGGCGCGTCATGGCCTCAGCGCTTGAGCCCTTGCAGCTTGGCAAAGGCCGAAGCCATCGCACCTTGCGCAGGCTCGGCGTGGCGCTGCGGCGCACGCTGGTGGCGCGAAGCGCCTTCGAAGCGGTTGTCGCGCGGCGCGTCCTTGCGGCCCGTGGGCGCGTCGAGCTTCATGCTCAGGCTGATGCGCTTGCGCGGCACATCGACCTCCAGCACTTTGACGCGCACGATGTCGCCCGTCTTGACGATCTGGCGTGCGTCTTCCACAAAGGTGTGGCTGAGCTGGCTCACATGCACCAGGCCGTCTTGGTGCACGCCCAGATCGACAAAGGCCCCAAAGGCCGCGACGTTGCTCACCGTGCCTTCCAGCACCATGCCCTCCTTCAGGTCGGTGATGTCGTCCACGCCGTCGTTGAAGCGTGCCACCTGGAAGTCAGGGCGCGGATCGCGGCCAGGCTTTTCGAGTTCGCCCAGGATGTCGCGCACCGTGATGACGCCCACGGTGTCGTTGGCAAACAGTTCGGGCTTGAGGCTCTTGAGCACATCGGCGCGGCCCATCAATTCGTGCACGGGTTTGGCGGTGTGCGTGAGGATGCGCTCGACCACCGGATAGGTCTCCGGGTGCACGCCCGTCATGTCCAGCGGGTTGTCGCCGCCACGGATGCGCAAAAAGCCCGCGCTTTGCTCAAAGGTCTTGGCCCCCAGGCCCGTGACCTGCAACAGTTGCTGGCGATTGGCAAAAGCCCCATGCGCCTCGCGCCAGCGCACCACCGCCTTGGCCGTGGCCGTCGAGAGGCCCGACACGCGCGTGAGCAGCGGCACGCTGGCGGTGTTGAGGTCCACCCCCACCTTGTTCACGCAGTCTTCCACCACAGCGTCGAGGGTGCGCGCCAATTCGCTCTGGTTCACATCGTGCTGGTACTGCCCCACGCCAATGCTCTTGGGGTCGATCTTGACCAGTTCGGCCAGCGGGTCTTGCAGGCGGCGCGCGATGCTGGCGGCGCCGCGCAGGCTCACGTCCACGTCGGGCATCTCCTGCGAGGCGAATTCACTGGCGCTGTAGACCGAGGCGCCGGCCTCGCTCACCACCACCTTGTCGATGGGCTTGGCGCCTTCGCGCTGGGCCAGCAGTCGGATGAGTTCACCCGCCAGCTTGTCGGTTTCGCGGCTGGCCGTGCCATTGCCGATGGCGATCAGATCGACCGCGTGTTTCTCGCACAGGCGCGCCAGGGTGTAGAGCGAGCCGTCCCAGTCGCGGCGGGGCTCGTGCGGGTACACCGTCGCGGTGTCGACCAGCTTGCCCGTGGCATCGACCACCGCGACCTTGACGCCGGTGCGGATGCCGGGGTCCAGCCCCATCACCGACTTCGATCCAGCGGGCGCGGCCAGTAACAAGTCACGCAGGTTGTCGGCAAAGACCTTGATGGCCACGCGCTCGGCGTCCTCGCGCAAGCGCGCGAACAGGTCACGCTCGGTCGACAGGCTGAGTTTGACGCGCCAAGTCCAGGCCACGCATTTGCGGATCAGATCGTCGCTGGCACGACCCTGGTGCGACCAACCCAAATGCTGAGCGATGCGGCCTTCGGCCAAGCTCACTTTGGACGCTGCCGTGCTGCCGGCGCTGCCAGCCACCGGCGCTTCGGGCTGCACGAGTTTGACGTCGAGCACCTCTTGTGCGCGGCCGCGAAACACCGCCAGCGCCCGGTGCGAGGGCACGCGGGCCATGGGCTCGTCGTAGTCGAAGTAATCGCGGAATTTCGCCACCTCCGGCTGCTGCTCGTCCTTGCCGCTGGCGAGTTGGCTTTGCAGCACGCCTTCGGCCCACAGCCATTCGCGCAGGCTTTGCACCAAGGCGGCGTCTTCGGCCCAACGTTCGCTGAGCAGATCGCGCACCCCGTCGAGCACGGCGGGCACGGTGCTGAAGTCGGTGCCTTCGGGGTCACCCACGGGGCGCAGATAAGCCGCAGCCTCGGTGGCCGGATCGAGGCTGGGGTCGGCCAGCAGCCGATCGGCCAACGGCTCCAACCCCGCTTCGCGGGCCATCATGCCCTTGGTGCGGCGCTTGGGCTTGTAGGGGAGGTACAGGTCTTCGAGTTCTTGCTTGGTCGCTGCCGCTTCGATGGCGGCACGCAGTTCGGGCGTGAGCTTGCCTTGCTCGTCGATGCTCTTGAGCACGGCGGCGCGGCGTTCTTCCAGCTCGCGCAAATAGCTCAGTCGGGCGTCGAGTTCGCGCAGTTGCACATCGTCCAGACCGCCCGTCACCTCCTTGCGGTAGCGGGCGATGAAGGGCACGGTGGCACCGCCGTCGAGCAGTTCAACAGCGGCCTGGACTTGGGAGGGGGAAACGCGGAGTTCCGCCGCGATTTGGCGGGCAATGTCGTGCATGGGAGACGCGCAGAAACAAAAGGAAATTTTTGAAAACGCGCGAGTGTGCCACAGGCTCGCCAGCGCCCCACGGGGCTGCGCGGCCGGATTCAGTCGGTGGGCGGGCTCATCGGGTCCGGCGCTTTGGGCACATAGCGGAAGGTGCCAGTGGCATGCGCGCAAGCGCGGCCTTGTGCGTCGTAGACAGTGCCTTCGGTGAAGGCCGTGCTGCGCGTGCGATGCAGCACCTTGCCGCGCGCGGTCAGCGTGCCGGTGGCCGGTTGCATGAACGAGGTTTTCATTTCGATGGTGACGATGCCCATGGTCTTGTCCACGCTGCGCGCCGCCGTCGCCAGGGCCACGTCGAGCAAGGTCATCAACGCACCGCCGTGGGCGACGTTGAAAGAGTTGAGGTGCTCGGGCTCGGGGGTGAAACGCAACTCGGACTCGCCGTCTTCAAAAAACACCATCTCGAAACCCAGGTGTTCGACGAACGGGATGTAGGCGCCAAAACTTTCTTGCATCATCGACCTCACAGCACTTCAAACACAGCGGCTGCACCCATGCCGCCGCCGATGCACATCGTCACACCCACCCGCTTGGCTCCACGCCGTCTGCCTTCGATGAGGGCGTGGCCCGTCAAGCGCTGACCGCTCACCCCATAGGGATGGCCCAGCGCAATCGCCCCGCCATTGACGTTGAGGCGGTCGTTGGCAATGCCCAGGCGGTCGCGGCAATACAGCACTTGCACCGCAAAGGCCTCGTTGAGTTCCCACAGATCGATGTCGTTGACCGTCAGCCCCAGGCGCTTCAAAACCTTGGGCACGGCAAACACCGGGCCAATGCCCATTTCATCGGGCTCACAGCCCGCCACCGCAAAGCCCAGAAAACGGCCCAGCGGTTGCAGGCCGCGTCGCTCGGCCAGGGCTTCGTCCATCACCACGCAAGCCCCCGCGCCGTCGGAGAACTGGCTGGCATTACCGGCGGTGATCAGTCCACCGGGCAAGGCCGAACGCAGACCTGCGATGGCGGGAGCGGTGGTGCCCTCGCGCAGACCCTCGTCGCGGGCCACCGTGACCTCGCGGGTGATGAGGCCTTGCTGCGCATCCACCACGCCAGCGGTCACCGTGATGGGCACGATCTCGGCGTCGAAGTGCCCGGCGGCAGCGGCCGCACAGGCCTTTTGCTGGCTGGCTGCGCCGTATTCGTCCATCGCTTCGCGACCGATGCCATAGCGCTGCGCCACCTGTTCGGCGGTTTGCAACATGCTCCAGTAAATGGCGGGCTTGCTGTGTTGCAAAGCCGGGTCGAACAGCATGTGGGCATTCATCTCCTGCTGCACGCACGAAATGCTCTCCACGCCACCGGCCACATAGACCTCGCCCTCGCCCGCGATGATGCGCTGCGCGGCCAAGGCGATGGTTTGCAAACCCGACGAACAAAAACGGTTCACCGTCATCCCAGACACCGAGACGGGCAGGCCCGCTGCCAGCGCGCATTGGCGGGCGATGTTCAGGCCGGTGGCCCCTTCGGGGTTGGCGCAACCAATGAGCACATCCTCGACCTCGACGGGATCGATGCCGGCGCGCTGAACCGCGTGGGTCACGACATGGCCGCCCAAGGTGGCGCCGTGGGTCATGTTGAACGCACCCTTCCAGCTCTTGGCCAAAGGCGTGCGGGCGGTGGAGACGATGACAGCTTGGGTCATGGCAATGCTTTCAGTGGAAGGTCTTGCCGTCGGCGGCGAGTCGGGCCAACAGCGGCGCGGGCTGCCAGAAGGTGGCATCGTCGTGCGGGTTGCGGGCGAAGCGCTGCATGGCTTGCACCACGTTGAAGAGCCCGACCTGATCAGCGTACAACATGGGCCCGCCCCGGTGCACCGGGAAGCCGTAGCCGGTGATGTAGACCATGTCGATGTCGCTGGCGCGGGCGGCAATGCCCTCCTCCAGGATGTGCGCGGCTTCGTTGACGAGCGAAAACACCAGACGCTGCACGATTTCCTCGTCGCCGATCTTGCGCGGCTCCAGCCCCAGCGATTCGCGGTGGTGGCGGATCATGGCGTCCACCTCGGGACTGGCGATGGCCTCGCGTCGACCCGGCGCGTAGTCGTACCAGCCCTTGCCGACCTTTTGCCCCAAGCGCCCCATCTCGCACAGCAGGTCGGCGGTCTTGCTATAGCGCAGCTCGGGGCGCTCGACGTAGCGGCGCTTTCGAATGGCCCAGCCAATGTCGTTGCCCGCCAGATCGCTCATGCGAAACGGTCCCATGGCAAAACCGAAGCGCTCGATGGCGCGGTCCACCTGCTGCGGCGTGCACCCTTCCTCCAGCAGAAAGCCCGCTTGCCGCGCGTACTGCTCGATCATGCGGTTGCCAATGAAGCCGTCGCAGACACCGGAGACGACCGCCGTCTTCTTGATCTTCTTGGCCAGCGCCATGACGGTGGCCATGACCTCGGGCGCGGTGGCGCGACCGCGCACCACTTCGAGCAGCTTCATCACCTGGGCCGGGCTGAAAAAGTGCAGGCCGACCACATCGGCGGGACGGCGCGTGAAGCCCGCGATGACGTTGAGGTCCAGCGTCGAGGTGTTGGACGCCAGGATGGCTCCTGGTTTGGCGATGGCGTCGAGTTGGCGAAACACCTGCTCTTTCACGCCCAGGTCCTCGAACACTGCTTCGATGACGAGGTCGGCGTCGGCCAGATCGCTCAGTTGCGTACTGGGTTGCAGCAGGGCCAGACGTTGGGCCAGCCGCTCGGCGCTGAGCTTGCCTTTCTTGACCTGTGCCTCGTAGTTCTTGCGCAGCGTGGCGACGCCGCGCTCCAGCGCCTCGGCCGTCATGTCCACCAGCGTGACGCGCAAGCCGGCGTTGAGAAAGTTCATGGCGATGCCGCCCCCCATCGTGCCCGCACCGATCACGCCCACATGGACGATGCTGCGCTGGGGCGTGTCGTCGGGCACGTCGGGCACCTTGGCGGCAGCCCGTTGGGCCGCGAACACATGGCGCAAGGCCTTGCATTCGGGCGTGGCCATGAGGTTCAGGAACGTCTGACGCTCAAACGCAGCCCCTTCGTTGAACGGCTTTTTCGTCGCCTGCTCCACGGCATCGACCGCCAGCGGCGGCGCTGGGAAATGCCGCGATCCGGCTTTCACCATGTTGCGCGCAAACTGAAAGTAGGCGTCGCCCTGCGGGTGCTGGCACGGCAGGTCGCGCACTCGCGGCAGCGGCCGCACATCGGCCACCTCGCGCGCCAGGGCCAGGGCCTCGTCCAGCAGATTGGCCGCCGAAGTGGCCAGGCGGTCGAACAGACGTTGGCCTGGCAGCTGCGCCAGCCGTTCACTGGGCACGGTCTCGCCGCTGACGATGAGGTTGAGCGCAGGCTCCACGCCCAGCAGGCGCGGCAGGCGTTGCGTGCCGCCCGCGCCGGGGATGAGGCCAATCTTCACCTCGGGCATGGCGATCTGCGCGCCGGGCGCCGCGATGCGGTAGTGACACCCCAGGGCCAGTTCCAGACCGCCGCCCATGGCCACGCTGTGGATGGCGGCGACGATGGGCTTGGTGCAGTTCTCCAGCAAGGCGATGACGGACAGCAGGATCGGCTCTTGAAACGCCTTGCTGCTGCCAAATTCACGGATGTCGGCGCCACCCGAGAAAGCCCGTCCTTCGCCGGTGAGCACGATGGCACGCACGGCGGCATCGGCCACGGCTTGTTCGATGCCGCTGACCACGCCTTGGCGCACCGCCAGGCTCAAGCCGTTGACCGGCGGGTTGTGCAAGGCGATGACGGCGACATCGCCGTGCACGCTGTAGTTGGCGCTCATGGAGGTCCTTGGGTCGGGATGAAACGAATCAGACACCGGGCAGCCGGTAGTCCTTGAGCTGCTCGCGCAGGCGGGTCTTGAGCATCTTGCCCGTGGCCCCGAGCGGGATGCTGTCGACAAAGATCACATCGTCGGGCACCTGCCACTTGGCGACCTTGCCCTCGTAAAAGGTCAGCAGCTCGTCGCGGCTGAGCGTGGCGTCGGGTTTCTTCACCACGACCACCACCGGGCGCTCGTCCCATTTGGGATGCGCCACGCCGATGCAGGCGGCCATGGCCACCGCTGGGTGCGCCACGGCGATGTTCTCGATGTCGATGGTGCTGATCCATTCGCCGCCGGACTTGATGACGTCCTTGCTGCGATCGGTGATCTGCATGTAGCCGTCGGCATCGATGGCGGCCACGTCGCCCGTGGGGAACCAGGCGTCACCTTGCGCATCGCGCAGCAGCGGCGAGCCCGTCTCCTTGAAGTAGCTCGCCACCACCCACGGACCGCGCACCACCAGATCGCCCACGGCTTTGCCGTCGTGGGGCTGCACCTCGCGCGCGTCGTTGACGATCTCCATGTCGATGCCAAAGATGGCGCGGCCTTGTTTGAGCCGAATCTTCATTTGCTCGTCCGACGGCAACTTGAAATGCTTGTTCTTCAGGGTGCACACCGTGCCGAGGGGGCTGAGTTCGGTCATGCCCCAGGCGTGCAGCACGTCCACGCCGTACACCTCGCGGAAGGTGTCAATCATGGCCGGCGGACAGGCCGAGCCGCCGATGACGGTGCGCTTCAGGGTCGAGAAGCGCAGGCCCTTGCTTTGGGTGTGGGTGAGCAGCATCTGCCACACGGTGGGCACGCCCGCGGCAAAGGTCACGCCTTCGGTTTCGAGCAGTTCGTAGACCGATGCGCCGTCCAGCGCCGCGCCGGGAAAGACCAGCTTGGCACCCGTCATGGCAGCGGTGTACGGGATGCCCCAGGCGTTGACATGGAACATGGGCACCACGGGCAAGATGGCGTCGCGCGCCGAAATCGCCATGCTGTCGGGCAAGGCCGAGGCATACGCGTGCAAGAGCGTGGAGCGGTGGCTGTAGAGCGCGCCCTTGGGGTGCCCCGTGGTCCCGCTGGTGTAGCACAGGCTGGAGGCCGAGTTCTCGTCGAAGCTGGGCCAGGGGTAGCGATCGGACTGCTGCGCCAGCCACGCTTCGTAGCTGATGAGGTGGGGCATGGCGCTGTCTTTGGGCAGGCGCTCGGCGTCGCACAACGCCACCCACTGGCGCACCGTGGGGCAATGCGCCTGAATGGCCTGCACGATGGGCCAAAAAGTCAGGTCAAAGCACAGCACGCGGTCTTCGGCGTGGTTGACGATCCAGGCGATTTGTTCGGGCAACAAACGCGGGTTGATGGTGTGCAACACGCGACCGCTGCCGCTGACACCAAAGTACAGCTCCAGGTGACGGTAGCCATTCCACGCCAGCGTGGCGACACGGTCGCCGGCATCGAGCTGCCAAGCATCCAGCCCCGACGCCACCTGACGCGAACGCCGCGCCACATCGGCCCAGGTGCAGCGGTGGATGTCACCCTCGACCCGTCGGGACACCACTTCGCCATCGCCGTGGTGTCGCTCGGCAAAGCGAATCAGGTTGGAAATCAGCAAGGGTTGGTCTTGCATGAGGCCAAGCATGGTCGTCTCCTTGTTTTGGTGTGCGTCAACGATACCAAAGACCGACCTGCACCAATAAGCCCAGAGCCGACAAGCCCATGCCGGCGCGACCACAATGGCCACCATGCGTTCTCCCTTGCCTGCCGCTGTGCCGCCTGCGCACGCTCCCCTGCCCCTGAATTGGTGTTCGGGCTACGCCGATCTGGGGCCGGTGTTTTCGGTGCCGGTGCACCCCACGCCGCTGCGTGCGCCGCATTGGGTGGCTTGCAACGACGCCTTGCGCGCAGACCTGGGCTGGCCGGGTGATGTGTGGGACCGCCCTGAGGTGCTGGCCGCGCTGGCCGGCAACGGCGTCCTGCCTGGCAGCGAACCGCAAGCCACCGTCTACAGCGGTCATCAGTTCGGGATCTGGGCCGGACAACTCGGTGATGGCCGGGCCCTCAGCCTGGGCACGCTGGTCACGCCCCTTGGGGTGCAAGAGTTGCAACTCAAGGGGGCTGGGCTGACGCCGTATTCGCGCATGGGCGATGGGCGCGCGGTGCTGCGTTCCAGCATCCGCGAATACCTGTGCAGCGAAGCCATGTGGGGGCTGGGCATTCCCACCACGCGGGCCCTGTGCGTGGTGGGCTCACCCACCCCCGTGCGACGCGAGACCGTCGAGACGGCCGCCGTGGTCACCCGCGTGGCCCCGAGTTTTGTGCGCTTTGGTCACTTCGAACATTTTGCGCAAGACGATGACCGCGAAGCCCTGCAACAACTCTTGGCGCACCTGCTGCAAGGCCATTACCCCCACCTGTTGGAACTGTCCGAGCCCGAGCGCGCCAGTGCCTGGCTGCACGACATCGGCCAGCGCACTGCCGCGCTGATGGCACAGTGGCAGGCCGTGGGCTTTTGCCATGGCGTGATGAACACCGACAACATGAGCGCGCTGGGCCTGACGCTGGATTACGGGCCGTTTCAGTTCATGGACGGCTTTGACGCACACCACATCTGCAACCACTCCGACACCCAGGGCCGCTACGCCTTTGCCCGCCAGCCCGCCGTGGCGCACTGGAACCTGCAATGCCTGGCGCGGGCCCTGCTCGTGCTGCTGCCGGGCTCGCAAGCAGCCATCGACGCGCTGGACGCGTTCAAAGTCCACTTCACGCAGGCCTTGACCGCGCAGCTCCATGCCAAGCTGGGACTCGATGCGGTGCTCGCGGGCGACGCGGACTTGCAGCAAGACTTGTTGCAACACCTGCACCGCGAACGCGTCGACTGGACGGTGTTTTGGCGTCGCCTGTCGGTGGCGGTGCGCGAATCGGCGCACCTCACACACGCATTCGAGCCCGTGCAAGACCTGTTCGTGGACCGCGCGCCCTGGCAGGCCTGGCTCGACCGTTACCAGCAGCGGCTGGACGAACAGGGCCGCGAGGCGCAGGCACGGCAAACCACGGGTGAGCGCATGCTGCGGACCAACCCCAAGTTCGTGCTGCGCAACCACTTGGCCGAACTCGCCATCCGCGAGGCGCGTGCGGGCCGCTTCCAGATGGTGGCCGATTTGCTGGCTGTGCTGCACCAGCCCTTTGCCGAGCACAGCGCGCACGAGGACTGGGCTGGACTTGCGCCAGAATGGGCGTCCTCACTCCACATCAGTTGCTCGTCATGACCCTGAGAAAAACCGATGCGCAATGGCGCGAACTGCTGCAGGCCAAAGGCGCCGAGCCCGTGGCCTTTGAGGTCACCCGCCGCGCGGCCACCGAACGCCCCTTCACCGGCCGCTACGAGAACCACTGGCAAGCCGGCAGCTACCACTGCATCTGTTGCGGTGCCAAGCTGTTCGACGCCGACACCAAGTTCGACGCCGGTTGCGGTTGGCCAAGCTTTCACACCGCCGCCTCGCCAGAGGCCATCGCCGAGCGGCGCGACACCAGCCACGGCATGGTGCGCGTCGAGACCGTGTGTGCCCAGTGCGAGGCGCATCTGGGTCATGTCTTTCCCGATGGCCCGGCACCCACGGGCCTGCGCTACTGCATGAACTCGGCGGCGCTGGACTTCAGCCCCGCCGACCAGCCCCAGCGCGAGGGGGGCTGAGCCATGAAGCTGTTGCTGGATTTCTTCCCCGTGCTGCTGTTCTTTGTGGCCTTCAAGGTCTGGGGCATCTTCGTTGCCACCGCCGTGGCCATCGTCGCCACGCTGGCGCAGATCGGCTGGCAGTGGCGTCAAAAGGGTCACATCGAACCGATGCAATGGCTGAGCTTGGGCGTGATCGTGGTCTTTGGTGGCGCCACCTTGCTCACCCAAGACGAAACCTTCATCAAGTGGAAGCCCACCGTGCTGTACTGGCTGATGGGCGGCGCGCTGTGGGTGGGTTGGTTTGGCTTTCGGCGCAACTGGCTGCGCCAGCTCATGGGTCAGCAAATGCAGCTCCCCGATGCGGGCTGGCAGGTCATGCTGCACAGTTGGGCCGGCTTCTTCGCGGTCATGGGGGTGCTCAATTTGTGGGTGGCCGAACACTTTGACACCGACACCTGGGTCAGCTTCAAGCTCTTTGGTGGCATGGGTCTGATGCTGGTCTTTGTCATTGGCCAGGCCCTTTACTTGAGCCGTTACCTGTCTCGCGACGAGTCCGACAACGGATCGCAGCCATGAACATCACCGCAGCCCAACTGCACCAGCGTCTGCAAGAGCGGCTGCGCCCGCAACAGCTCGAAGTCATCGATGAAAGCGCGGCCCACGCGGGGCATGCGGGTGCTGACGAAAGCCTGACGGGGACGCACTTTCGCGTGCGCATCGGCAGCCCCGAATTCGCCGCCAAGCCACGCGTGGCGCGGCATCGGCTTGTGTATGATGCTTTGCAAGATTTCATCGATGCGGGCGTGCATGCCCTGGCCATCGAAATCATCCCCAACGACTCACACGACTGCACCCTCACCTCACCATGAAAAAACTCATCGTCGCGACCGCAACCACGGTGCTCGCCACCCTGAGCACCGCTGCTCTGGCCCAGAACATCGCCATCGTCAACGGCAAGGCCGTTCCGAAAACACGCGCCGACGCGCTGACGCAGCAAGTGATCCGCTCGGGCCGTCCGATGACGCCGGACCTGGAGCAACAGATCCGCGAAGAAGTGATCGCGCGCGAAATCTTCATGCAAGAAGCCCAGAACCGGGGGCTCGATGCGTCCGACGACTACAAGAGCCAGTTCGAGCTGGCGCGTCAAACCATCCTGATCCGCCTGCTGTTCAGCGATTACCAAGAGAAAAACCAGGTCACCGACGCCGAGATCCAGGCCGAGTACGACAAGTTCGTGGCGGCCAACGGCGGCAAGGAATACCGTGCCCGTCACATCTTGGTCGAGACCGAGGCCCAGGCCAAGTCCATCATCGCCAGCCTGACCGCAGCCAAGAAGCCGGCCAAGTTTGAAGACCTGGCCAAGAAGTTCTCGAAAGACCCGGGCTCGGGTGCCAACGGGGGTGACCTGGATTGGTCGTCCGCCGGCAACTACGTCAAGGAGTTCTCCGACGCCATGGTGGCCCTGCAAAAAGGTCAACTCACCGCTGCGCCGGTCAAGACGCAGTTTGGCTGGCACATCATCCGCCTCGACGACGTGCGCGATGCCCAACTGCCTTCCCTGCAAGACGTCAAGCCGCAGATTGCGCAGCAGTTGCAACAACAACGTCTGGCCAACTTCCAGCAAGACCTGCGCGCCAAAGCCAAGGTCGAATAAACCGTCCGGCCTGCGATCCACACAAAGCGACCCCCAGGGTCGCTTTTTTCATGCGCGATGGAAACACAGGGTGTCCCGGATAATTCGACCCATGCTTGCTCACCAGATTGAACTGCTCGCGCCTGCGCGCACCGCCGACATCGGCATCGAAGCCATCCAACACGGGGCCGATGCCGTTTACATCGGCGGGCCTTCGTTCGGCGCGCGCACCAGCGCCGACAACTCGGTGGCCGACATCGCGCGCCTGGTGCGACACGCGCACCGCTTTCACAGCCGCATCTTCGTCACGCTCAACACCATCTTGCGCGACGACGAGCTGGAGCCTGCGCGGCAACTGGCCTGGCAGCTTTATGACGCGGGCGTGGACGCGCTCATCATTCAGGACATGGGCTTGTTGGAGATCGACCTGCCGCCGATCCAGCTGCACGCCAGCACGCAGACCGACATCCGCACCCCCGAGAAAGCGAAATTCCTGCAAGACGCCGGCCTGTCGCAACTGGTGCTGGCGCGTGAGCTGACGCTGCCACAGATCGCCGCCATCCGCGACGTGCTGGACCCCGAGCGTTGCATTCTGGAGTTCTTCATCCACGGCGCACTGTGCGTGGCCTACAGCGGGCAGTGCTACATCAGCCACGCCCACACCGGGCGCAGCGCCAATCGGGGCGACTGCTCGCAGGCCTGCCGCCTGCCCTACGAGGTGCGCGACGACCAAGGTCGCATCGTGGCGCACGACAAGCATGTGCTGTCGATGAAGGACAACAACCAAAGCGACAACCTGCGCGCGCTCATCGATGCCGGTGCGCGCAGCTTCAAGATCGAGGGCCGTTACAAGGACATGGCCTACGTGAAGAACATCACGGCACATTACCGCCGTCTGTTCGACGAGATCCTGGAGGAGCGTCCCGAGCTCGCCCCGGCTTCGCAGGGGCGATGCAGCTTTGCTTTCACGCCGGACCCGAATCAGAACTTCAACCGCGAGTTCACCGACTACTTCGTGCAGGGCCGGCAAATCGACATCGGCGCTTTCGACACACCCAAGAACCCGGGCCAGCCCATTGGCTGGGTCACGCGCACGCTGGCCGATCACCTGGAATTGCAAACGGACGACGCGCAAACCGTGCTGCACAACGGCGACGGCCTGTGCTACCACGACCTGCAGCGCGAGTTGGTGGGCTTGCAGATCAACCGCGCCGAAGCCACCGACACGCCGGGCGTGTGGAAACTCTGGCCCAAAGACCCGATGAACGGCTTCAAGGATTTGCGCAAAGGCGTGCAGATCAACCGCAACCGCGACATGGACTGGGTGCGAACGCTGGAGAAGCCCTCGGCCGAGCGCCGCATCGGGGTCTGGATGCGCCTGAGCGAAACCACGGATGGTCTGCGCCTGACGCTGACCGACGAGGCCGGCTACCAAGGCGAGGCGCAAATGACGCTGACCTGGCAAGCCCCGCATCAGCCCGAGCAGGCCCAAGACAAGCTGCGCGGCCAACTCGCCAAATTGGGTGACACGGTGTTCGAACCCATCGACGTGACGCTGGACCTGCCACGCCCCTGGTTCGTGCCGCCTTCCCAACTCAACGCGCTGCGCCGCGAGGCGGTGGCCGCGCTGGAGCACGCCCGCGCACAGGCCCTGCAACGCCTGCCGCGTGGCCAAGCCGTCGAGCCGCCCGCGCCCTACCCCGAGGACACGCTGAGCTATCTGGCCAACGTTTTCAACCACAAAGCGCGCGACTTCTATGCCAAGCACGGCGTGCAGGTCATCGCAGCGGCTTACGAATCGCACGAGGAAGACGGTGAAGTCAGCCTCATGATCACCAAGCACTGCGTGCGCTTCAGCTTGAGCCTGTGTCCCAAGCAAGCCAAGGGCGTCACCGGCGTGCAAGGCACCATCCGCGCCGAGCCGATGCAACTCATCAATGGCCGCGAACGGCTCACGTTGCGCTTTGACTGCAAGCCCTGCGAAATGCATGTGATGGGTCGCATCAAGCACCAGGTGCTGCATGCCCCCGCCGAGGCACCGCTGCGCTTTTACCGCACCCGGCCGCAGGTTTGATGGTTTTTCGAGGAGCGCGTCATGTCATGGGTTCAAGAGTTCAAGGCGTTTGCCGTCAAGGGCAATGTGGTCGATCTGGCCGTGGGCGTCATCATTGGTGGTGCCTTCTCCAAGATCGTCGATTCGGTGGTCGGTGACCTCATCATGCCGCTGGTCAGCCGCGTGTTCGGCGGGCTCGACTTCAGCAGCTACTACCTGCCGTTATCCGGCCAGGCGCTGGGGCTGCCACTGGCCGAGGCCAAGAAACTCGGCGCGGTGTTCGCTTATGGCAGCTTCATCACGGTGGCGCTGAACTTCTTGCTGCTGGCCCTCATCATCTTCCTCATGGTGCGCAAGATGAACCGCTTGATGGCCCGAGAAGCAGCGCCGCCGGCACCGGCCGCGCCGCCACCCACGCCCGAGGACATCGTGCTCCTGCGCGAGATCCGCGACGCGCTGCGCCAGCGGGGTTGAGCGGCTCGACGCGCGCAGCCTCAGCGCGCGATCAGCCAACCCAGCGGCGCGCGTTGCGCCACAGCCGCATCCAGGGGCTGAACGCCTCCAGCCCACCGCTGGCGGCCACATCGGTCCAGCTCATCTGCACGTTGCGGAACACCCGCTCGGGGTGCGGCATCATGGCGGTGAAGCGACCATCGGCGGTGGTGACCGCCGTCACGCCACCGGGGCTGCCATTGGGGTTGAACGGGTAGCGCTCGGTGGCCTGGCCGTGGTGATCGACAAAGCGCATGGCCGCGATGGCGCGACTGGCATCGCCGCGACGCGCGAAATTGGCATAGCCCTCGCCATGCGCCACCGCAATCGGCAGCCGCGCACCGGCCAGACCGCTGAAGAACAGGCTGGGTGAATCCAGCACCTCAACCTGCGACAGACGCGCCTCGAAGCGCTCGCTCTGGTTGGTGGTGAAACGCGGCCACGCCTCGGCGCCGGGGATGATGTCGGCCAGTTCGGCAAACATCTGGCAACCATTGCACACGCCCAGACCAAAGGTGTTGCCGCGCGCGAAAAAAGCCTGGAACTGCTCGGCCAGCGCCGGGTTGAACAGGATGGAACGCGCCCAGCCCACGCCCGCGCCCAAGGTATCGCCGTAGCTGAAGCCACCACAGGCGACCAAGCCCTGGAAGTCGGCCAGCGCGGCGCGTCCGCTTTGCAGATCGGTCATGTGCACATCGTGCGCGTCGAAGCCCGCTTGCGTGAAGGCATAGGCCATCTCGACGTGCGAGTTGACGCCCTGCTCCCGCAGCACGGCCACGCGAGGACGGGCCCCACCGATGAACGGCGCGGCCACGTCGTCGAGCGCCCCCGCCGGCAGATGCACCTGCAAGCCCGGATCGGTGGGATCTCCGGCGGCGGCGTGTTCGGCATCGGCGCACGCCGGGTTGTCGCGCTGTTGGCAGATCTTCCAGCTCACGCTGTCCCAGACCTGTTGCAGATCGACCAGGCGGGCCGAGAAGATTTCTTTCGCGTCGCGCCAAACGCTCAGCTCGCCCTTGCCCTTGTCCACGCTGGACTGCGCGGGGCGCGTCTTGCCGATGTGGTGGCTGTGTCGGGACAGGCCCTGCGCGCGCAAGACCTGCATGGCTGCATCGCGGTCGGACGTGCGCACCTGCAAGACCACACCCAGCTCTTCGTTGAACAAGGCCTTGAGCGTGAGTTCGTCGCGACGCCCACTGACCTGGCTCGCCCAGTTCTTGCTGTCACCCACATCCATGCGACTGTCGCTGATGCCATCGCCTTCGGTGACCAGCATGTCCACATTCAGGGCCACACCGACCTGACCGGCAAACGCCATCTCGGCCACGCAGGCCAGCAAGCCGCCGTCGCTGCGGTCGTGGTAGGCCAGCAGCAGACCCGCCTGGCGCAACTGGTTCACGGCATTGACCAGCGAGACCAGCAAAGCCGGATCGTCGAGATCGGGCACGGCGTCGCCCGGCTGGTTCAACACTTGCGCCAAGACGCTGCCCGCCATGCGGTGCTGGCCACGCCCCAGGTCCACCAGGATGAGCGTGGTGTCGTCGTCGCGGCTGAGCTGCGGCGTGAGCGTGCCGCGCACATCGGCCAAGCTGGCAAAGGCCGTGACGATGAGGCTCACCGGCGAGGTGACCTTTTGGTCCTGCCCATCGGCATCGCGCCATTGGGTGCGCATCGACAGGCTGTCCTTGCCGACGGGGATGGACACCCCCAGCGCGGGACAGAGTTCCAGGCCGACGGCACGCACCGTGTCGTAGAGCGCGGCGTCTTCGCCGCGCTCGCCACAAGCGGCCATCCAGTTGGCGCTGAGTTTGACGCGCGGCAACTCAATGGGCGCAGCCAGCAAGTTGGTGATGGCCTCGGCCACCGCCATGCGCCCCGAGGCCGGTGCGTCCAGCGCTGCCAACGGCGTGCGTTCGCCCAGGCTCATGGCCTCGCCTGCGAAGCCACGGAAGTCGGCCAGCGTGACCGCGCAATCGGCCACTGGCACCTGCCACGGGCCGACCATCTGATCGCGGTGGCTCAGGCCACCGACGGCGCGGTCGCCAATGGTGATGAGAAACCGCTTGCTCGCCACCGTGGGATGGCTGAGCACCTGGATCACCGCATCTTGCAGCGCGACACCGTCGAGCGACAACGGTTCGCCACGCCAGGCCACGCGCTGCACATCGCGCAGCATCTTGGGTGGTTTGCCCAACAACACGTCCATCGGCATGTCGACGGGCTGCACCGGCGCGCCCTCGTCGCGCAGTTGCAATTGGCGCGCTTCGGTGGCGACGCCGACCACGGCAAACGGACACCGTTCGCGCTGGCAATAGGCCTCAAAGCGGGCCAACGCCTGCGGGTCGGCCACGTTGTTGAGCGCGAGCACATAGCGTTCCTGGCTCTCGTTGGACCAGATTTCCTTGGGCGACAGGCCCGAGGCTTCCAGGGGCACCTGGCGCAGGTCAAAGCGCGCGCCACGCCCGGCGTCGTTGACCAGCTCCGGAAACGCGTTGGACAGGCCACCCGCACCCACGTCGTGGATGGCCAGCACGGGATTGGCCGCACCTTGCGTCCAGCAGTGGTTGATGACCTCTTGCGCGCGGCGCTCGATTTCGGGGTTGCCACGTTGCACCGAATCGAAGTCCAGATCGGCGGCGTTGGTGCCGCTGGCCATGGAACTGGCCGCGCCGCCACCCATGCCAATGCGCATGCCCGGGCCGCCCAACTGCACCAGCAGCGTCCCCGCCGGGAACTCGATCTTGTGCGTCAGACCGCTGTCGATGACGCCGATGCCACCCGCGATCATGATGGGCTTGTGATAACCCCGCTGCACGCCGGCGACGGTCTGTTCGTATTCGCGGAAGTAGCCCAGCAAGTTGGGGCGTCCGAATTCGTTGTTGAAGGCGGCGCCGCCCAGCGGGCCCTCGGTCATGATCTGCAAAGGACTGGCCATGTGGGCGGGTCGTCCCAGCGTGCTGTCCCAGAGTTTGGAGACGGTGAAGCCCGTCAGGCCTGCCTTGGGCTTGGCACCGCGCCCAGTCGCCCCCTCGTCGCGGATCTCACCGCCGGCACCGGTGGAGGCACCCGGAAAAGGCGAGATGGCGGTCGGGTGGTTGTGCGTCTCGACCTTCATCAGCACATGGTGTGTGGCCTCGCTCGGGGCGTAACGCGGCGCGGCATCCAGTGCCTCCACACGGGCGACAAAGCGCTCCACGGCATGGCCCTCCATCACGGCGGCGTTGTCGGAATAGGCCACCACCGTGTGCTGCGGGTGCGTCTGGTGGGTGTGGCGGATCATGCCGAACAGGCTGTGGCTTTGTGCTTGGCCGTCGATGACGAAGTCGGCGTTGAAGATCTTGTGGCGACAGTGCTCGCTGTTGGCCTGCGCGAACATCATCAGTTCGACGTCGGTGGGGTTGCGCTGCAAGTCGGTGAAGGCGCGCACCAAGTAGTCGATCTCGTCCTCGGCCAGGGCCAGGCCCCAATCGCGGTTGGCCTGCACCAGGGCGGCACGGCCGCCGCCGAGCACATCGACCTGGGCCATCGGCGCGGGCGGCAACTCGGTGAACAGCGCCTGCGCTTGCTCGCGGCTGGCCAACACCGACTCGGTCATGCGGTCGTGCAACAGCGCAGCCGCGTCGGACAGTGCCGACTCGGGCAGTGCCGCCTTTTGCAGCAGTCCGGCTTTGAGCACCAGCGTGTATTCGGTGATGCGCTCGATGCGCCGCACCGCAAAGCCGCAGTTGTGGGCGATGTCGGTGGCCTTCGAGGCCCAAGGCGAGACCGTACCCAGGCGCGGGGTGACGACCAGGGTGACACCGGCCGCGGGCGCGGGCGCGGGTTCACCATAGGTCAGCAAGGCCGCCAGGCGGGCGTGCTGGGCCGGCTCGGGTGCTGGCTCGCTGGCCACCAGGTGCAGATGGCGGGCCTGCAAGCCGACGATGCGGGTGTCGATGGCCGCCAGGCGCGGCAGAAGTTGCTGGATGCGGAAATCGCTGAGAGCGCCACCGCCCTCGAAAACGCTGATGTGCAGGGTCACGAAGAAACCTTGGGAGTGTTGGGCGCGCACGCAGCGCTGACTGGGCTGCGTCACACAGGGCGAATTTTACGAGTCCCCACACCGGCGCTTGTACACAATCCGCTGGGATAATCGCGTCCCATGAGCATTACCTACAAAGACGAGGCCGGCGTCGCCGGCATGCGCATCGCCGGACGACTGGCCTCCGAAGTGCTGGACTACCTCACCCCCCATGTGCAGGCTGGCGTCACCACCAATGCGCTGGACCAATTGGCGCACGACTACATCACCCAGGTGCAGCAGGCCATCCCGGCGCCGCTGAACTATGCGCCCAACGGCTACAACCCGTACCCGAAGTCGATCTGCACCTCGATCAACCACCAGGTCTGCCACGGCATCCCCAGCGACAAGGCGCTGAAAAAAGGCGACATCGTCAACATCGACATCACCGTCATCAAGGACGGCTGGCATGGCGACACGAGCCGCATGTTCATCGTGGGCGACGGCTCGATCGCGGCCAAGCGGCTGTGCAAGCTGACCTACGACGCCATGTGGCTGGGCATTCAGCAGGTGCGTCCGGGGGCGCGGCTCGGTGACGTCGGTCACGCCATCCAGCGTTTCGCCGAAGGGCATGGGTTTTCCATCGTGCGCGAGTTCTGCGGCCACGGCATTGGCGAGCGTTTTCACGAAGACCCGCAGGTGCTGCACTACGGCAAGCCGGGCACGGGCGAGGAGCTCAAGCCCGGCATGATCTTCACCATCGAGCCCATGATCAACGCCGGACGGCGCGACATCAAGGAGCTGGGCGACGGCTGGACCATCGTCACGCGCGACCACTCGCTGTCGGCGCAGTGGGAACACACGGTGCTGGTCACGCCCACGGGCTATGAGGTGCTCACGCTCTCGGCGGGCAGCCCCGCCCTGCCCGACTTCGTCACCACCACCCGCTGCTGACCCCATGCCGGCCCTGAGCACGAGCTACCGCCAGGAAAAAACCGCCTTGCTGGAGCAGGCGCGCGAACGCATCACCAGCACGCGCGGCGTGCGCGGTCTGCTCAAACGGCTCAGCGAGCTCACCGACGCCGCGCTGCGTCAGTTGTGGGATCAAGCCGGGCTTGGCCAGGAACTGTCCCTGGTGGCCGTCGGCGGCTTTGGCCGGGGCGAGTTGTATCCCTACTCCGATGTCGATGTGCTGGTCCTCCTGCCCGAGGGCGCCGATCCGGATCAGGATGCGGCGCTGAAGGAAAAGCTCGAAAGCTTCATTGGCCGCTGCTGGGACAGTGGATTGGAGATTGGCTCCAGCGTGCGCAGCGTGGACGATTGCATCCGCGAATCCAGCGCCGACATCACGGTGCAAACCTCGCTGCTGGAGTCGCGGCTGATCACGGGCAGCGTCAAGCTGTTCAAGACCTTTCAAAAGCGCTACCTGGCGGCCATGGACCCGCTGGCGTTCTTCACCGCCAAGACGCTGGAGATGCACCAGCGCCACACCAAGTACGAGAACACGCCTTACGCCCTGGAGCCCAATGGCAAAGAGTCGCCCGGTGGCTTGCGCGATCTGCAAATCGTGCTGTGGGTGGCCAAGGCCGCGGGCTTGGGGCACAGCTGGGAGGCGTTGGCCCGCAAGGGACTGGCGACCGCGTTCGAGGCCCGGCAGCTCAAGCGCAACGAAGACACGCTGGCCCTGATCCGCGTGCGCCTGCACCTGGAAGCGCGTCGCCGCGAAGATCGCTTGGTGTTTGACCTGCAACACGCCGTGGCGCGTTCGCTGGGGCTGGGTGTGCAGGCCGACGGCAGCGTGCATGCGCGCGCCGCCAGCGAGGCGCTGATGCGCCGCTACTACTGGGCCGCCAAAGCGGTGGCGCAGCTCAACCAGATTCTGCTGCTCAACATCGAGGAGCGGCTGCAACCCAATACCCGGGCGCTGATCCCGCTCAATGAGCGCTTTTTCGACAAAGCGGGGCTGATTGAAGTCGCCAGCGACGACCTGTACCTGCGCGAGCCGCAGGCGATCCTGGAAACCTTTTTGCTGTACCAGACCCATGCCAGCCTCAAGGGTCTGTCAGCCCGCACCTTGCGGGCGCTGTACAACGCCCGTCCGGTCATGAATGGGGCCTTCCGCGCCGACCCGGTGAACCGGCAGACCTTTGTGCAGATCCTGCAAGCGCCGCGCGGCATCACCCACGCCATGCGTCTGATGAACCAGACCTCGGTGCTGGGCCGCTACCTGTGGGTGTTTCGCCGCATCGTCGGGCAGATGCAGCATGACCTGTTCCACGTCTACACCGTCGACCAGCACATCCTGATGGTGCTGCGCAATGTGCGCCGCTTCTTCATGGCCGAGCATGCGCACGAGTACCCGTTTTGTTCGCAGCTCGCGGCCGGCTGGGACAAGCCGTGGATTCTGTATGCCGCAGCGCTGTTCCATGACATCGCCAAGGGCCGAGGTGGCGATCACTCGCAACTGGGCCGCACGGAGGTGCGGCGTTTTTGCCGCGAACACCAAATCCAACGCGAGGACGCACAGCTCATCGAGTTCCTGGTGGGCGAGCACCTGAGCATGAGCCACATCGCGCAAAAGCAAGACCTGAGCGACCCCGAGGTCATCCAAGCCTTTGCCAAACGCGTGGGCAACGAGCGTTACCTCACCGCCTTGTACTTGCTGACCGTGGCCGACATCCGTGGCACCAGCCCCAAGGTTTGGAACGCCTGGAAAGGCAAGCTGCTGGAAGACCTGTACCGCTACACCACGCGGGTGCTGGGGGGCCGTGCGCCCGACGCCGAAGCCGAGGTCGAGACCCGCAAGCGCGAAGCCCTGACCATGCTCGCCCTGTATGCCCTGCCCTTCGAGGCGCACAAGGATTTGTGGAGCACGCTGGACGTGGGTTACTTCATGCGCCACGATGCCGCCGACATCGCCTGGCACACACGCCAACTCTCGCGGGCCCTGGCGCACGCCAAGTCACAGGGCCGTGGGGTTGGTCCCACGGTACGGGCGCGGCTCTCGCCCATCGGCGAGGGCTTGCAGGTGATGGTCTACACACCAGACCAACCCGATCTGTTCGCGCGCATCTGCGGCTACTTCGACCAGGCGGGCTTCAGCATCCTCGATGCCAAGGTGCACACCGCCAGCAACGGCTACGCACTCGACACCTTTCAGGTCGTCACCAGCCTGCTGGAAGAGCATTACCGCGAACTCATCCACCTGGTGGAGAACGGCCTGGGCGAAGCGCTGGAAAAGGTCACGCCCTTGCCCGAACCGGGCAAGGCGCGTTTGTCGCGACGCGTGAAAAGCTTCCCGATGGCACCGCGCGTGGCGCTCGCGCCCGACGAGCGCGGCCAGCGCTGGTTGCTGACCATCTCGGCCAGCGATCGCGCCGGCCTGCTCTACCGCGTGGCGCGCGTGCTGGCCAACCACAAGGTCAACATCCAGCTGGCCAAAATCAGCACGTTGGGCGAGCGCGTCGAAGACACCTTCCTGGTGGATGGCCCTGCGTTGCAACACAACCGCACGCAGCTCGACATCGAAACCGAACTGCTGGCGGCCTTGCAGGCTTGATAAGCCCTCAGATGTGCGCGCGCACGTAAGGCGCATGCCGCATGTGCAACGACAGTCCCAGGGCCGCCATGTGGTTGCTGTTGCGACCGAGGATGGTGTGCGACAAGGGCAAGAAATCGGCCTCTTCAAATTGGGCATGGGCTTGGTACAAGTCGACCAGGTCGTTGAGGCGAACCACATCCAGTTGGGTGGACTGGCCCTTGGCCACTTTGCGCAGATCGGGCTCGACCGACTCCCACAGGCGCTCCAGCTCGCGGTGCTGGACGGTCAAGCGCTCGATCAGGCCTTCCACACGCAAACGCTCCTCGCCCGGGTGCGCGCTGGCACGAACGGCGGGGAAAAGCTCTTGCTCCTCCTCAGCGTGGTGGGCAAACATGGCCTTGGGAAAAAACGCCAATGCGCCTTCGGCGGTTTTGCGGGCCAATTCGGCCGGAGCCAGCAAGGCGGGCAACTGACCGAGGCGGTCCAATTGCGAGACGATGCCGACGTGGCAGTTGGAAAAATTCATCAAGGGCTGATCGGTGTCGATGTCACTGCTCATGGGCTACTCCGTTGGTTCCGGAGAGCATCGCATCGGACGTGCCGTCGACGCTTGATGCAAGTCAAGCGGTGGGAAACGACGCCAACAGTGCCAGCAAGTCGGCTTCGTCGAGCACGCGAATGCCCAGTTCACGGGCCTTGTCGAGCTTGCTGCCGGCCTCAGCCCCCGCGACAACGGCATGGGTCTTCTTGCTCACGCTGGACGCGACCTTGGCGCCAGCGGCCTCCAGCCGCTCGCGCGCTTCGTCACGCGACAAGGTGGGCAAGGTGCCCGTGAGCACAAAGGTTTGACCGCTGAGCGGCAAAGTGGCGCCCGCCTGTGGCTCGCCCTCCTCCCAATGCACGCCAGCCTCGCGCAGTTGCGCCACCACCTCGCGGTTGTGCGGCTGATCGAAGAACAGGCGCAGGCTCTGGGCCACCACAGGCCCCACGTCGCGCACTTGCAGCAACTGCTCCAGCGTGGCGTCCATGAGCGCGTCGAGCCGACCAAAATGCCTGGCCAAGTCCTTGGCCGTGGTCTCGCCCACGTGGCGGATGCCCAGGCCGAACAGAAAGCGTGGCAGCGTGGTGTGCTTGGAGCGCTCGATGCTGTCGAGCACATTGCGCGCCGACTTGTCGGCCATGCGATCCAAGGCGAGCAAGGCCGACAGATCGAGTCGGTACAGGTCGGGCAGGCTGTGCACCACGCCCTGATCGACGAGTTGATCGACCAACTTGTCGCCCAGGTCTTCGATGTCGAGGGCGCGTCGCTGCGCGAAATGCAGGATGGCCTGCTTGCGTTGCGCGCTGCAAAACAGCCCCCCGGTGCAACGGTGATCGGCTTCGTCCTCGGGGCGCACAGCAGCACTGCCGCACACGGGGCAATGGCTGGGCATGGTGAACACCGCCGCGTCGATGAGGCGTTTCTCGGGCAGCACCGACACGACTTCAGGAATCACATCGCCCGCGCGGCGCACCACCACGGTATCGCCCACGCGCACATCTTTGCGGCGCGCTTCGTCTTCGTTGTGCAAGGTGGCGTTGGTCACCGTCACACCGCCCACGAACACAGGCGCGAGCTTGGCCACGGGGGTGAGCTTGCCCGTGCGACCCACTTGCACGTCAATCGCCAGAACCGTGGTGAGCTGCTCTTGTGCCGGGTATTTGTGCGCCACGGCCCAGCGCGGCTCGCGCGTCACAAACCCGAGTTGGCGCTGCCAGTCGAGCCGGTTGACCTTGTAGACCACGCCATCGATGTCAAAAGGCAACTGGTCGCGTTGGGCCCCCATGCGGCGGTGAAAGTCCACCAGACCCGCAGCCCCTTGCACACACGCCGTTTGACTGGCCACCGGAAAGCCCCAGGCTTGGAGCGCATCCAACACTTCGGCGTGGGTGGCGAACGACGGACCGCCTTGTTCGGCGGGCGTCACTTCACCCAGTCCGTAGGCGAAAAAACTCAGCGGGCGCTGCGCCGCGATCTGTGGATCGAGTTGGCGCACCGCACCGGCGGCGGCGTTGCGGGGATTGACGAAGGTTTTCTCGCCCTTCGCACCAGCCGCGATGCGCTGACGCTGGCGTTCGTTGAGGGCTTCAAAGTCGTCGCGGCGCAGGTAGACCTCGCCGCGCACTTCGAGCACCTCGGGCACGGCGCGTGCCGAGGCCTCGGTGCGCAATTGCAGCGGGATCTGGCGAATGGTGCGGATGTTGTGGGTCACGTCCTCGCCCGTTTCGCCATCGCCCCGGGTGGCGGCACGCACCAGTACGCCCTGTTCGTAGCGCAGGCTCATGGCCAGGCCGTCAAATTTCAGTTCCGCCACATACTCGACCGGCGCATCGCCCTCGCCCAGCCCCAGCTCACGCCGGATGCGGGCGTCGAAGTTCTCCGCTCCGCTGGCCTCGGTGTCGGTCTCGGTGCGGATGCTGAGCATGGGCACGGCATGGCGCACGCTGGCAAAACTCGACAAAGCCTGACCACCCACGCGCTGCGTGGGCGAGTCCGGCGTGAGGAGTTCGGGGTGCGCGGTTTCCAGCGCTTGCAGCTCGCGAAACAAACGGTCGTACTCCGCGTCCGGGATGCTGGGCGCATCCTGTACGTAGTAGCGGTGGTTGTGGTCGTTGAGCTCGGCGCGCAGTTGCGCGGCGCGCAGTTGCGCGGCGCGCGACGCTGGCGAGGGTTCTGGCGATGCGTCGGGCATCGCGAACAGGTCCGCCGTGGTCATGGCTGCCGCCGAAATCGATTCAACTGAACAGGCGTCGCGCCTGGGGCGAGCCCGCTGACAGGTCGCGCGCGTCGAGCGTGTCGTACAGGCTCATCAGGTCACGCGCGATGGCGGCGATGGCTTCTTCGGTCAAAGCACGCCCGTGGTCATCGGTGACGGCACCATCCATGACGCGGGCCAGCTCCAGCGCGGTCTGGATCATGCGCGCAAAGGGCTCTTCATGGCGATCGACCTGCGGCACGTCGAGTTGCAGGGTCAAGCTCCAGATGGCGGTTTGGGTGGGGTCATCGGCCATGGCGGCCTGGCTGTCAAAGCTCAAGCCCAGGATGGGCGGCAAGCCCGCCGTCGACGCCGGCACCACCAAGCGGCCAGGAATCACGCCGGGCACAAAGCCCAGTCGCGCGGCGTTTTGCTGCACATAGCCCGGACTCCAAGCCGCCTGCGTGGCCTTGAGGCTGAAGCTCAGTTGTGCGTCGTGGGCACTGGCAAAACTGTCGAGCTCGCGGCCACGCCCGACCTCTTCCATCATGTCGGGGAATTCAGGGGCTGCATTGATGGCATCGGCAAACTGCTGGGTCTTGAGCACGAATTCGGAGAACTCGATCTCATTGAGCGGGCCCATGCGGTTGGCCAGCTGCACGCCGGCTTGGAAGGCGCTGTAACGCTGACCGGCACGCGGGGCTTCCCACTCACCGGTATCGGCGTGCAAGCCCTCGATGAGGAACATCTTGGTGCCCACGCGGCGCGTCGGGGGCAGCGCCTGCAAGGCGGCATCGCCGCTGACCGGGGCTTCCAGCTCCAGCGGCGCGATGACATCGATCAGCGCATCCAGACTGGGGCGGCGCTCGGTCGGAATGAAATCCGTCGGCGGCAGGGCTTCGCTGGTGCTGGACGGTGCCTCGGCCGACGTGTGCAGCACGGGCTCCAGCGGGGCGTCGGCGTCCAGCCGGGGCTCGCTGGGCACGCCGGTCAAGGCCGCGTCTGTGTCGGGCAGCGGTTGCGCCTGTCGCGGCTTGCTGCGGCGCGAATTCCAGGTGCTGTGGGCGACCACCCCCACCAACACGATGCCACCTGCAATGGCCAGTCCGATTTGTAGAGTACTCATGGGCGTGTGATCTTAAGCGTTGGCATCGGCCATCGACACCGCCGATTCCATGTCCACCGCGACGATGCGGGAAACACCCTGCTCTTGCATGGTGACGCCGATGAGTTGCTCGGCCATCTCCATCGCAATCTTGTTGTGGGAAATGAACAGGAACTGCGTGCCGCGCGACATGCTGGTGACGAGCTTGGCGTAGCGCTCGGTGTTGGCGTCGTCCAGCGGCGCATCCACTTCGTCCAGCAGACAAAACGGCGCCGGGTTGAGTTGGAAGATGGCAAACACCAGCGCGATCGCGGTCAGGGCTTTCTCACCGCCCGACAGCAGGTGAATGGTCTGGTTTTTCTTGCCCGGGGGCTGGGCCATGACTTGCACGCCCGAGTCCAGAATTTCTTCGCCCGTCATCACCAGCTTGGCATTGCCACCGCCAAACAGCGACGGGAACATCTGGCCGAAGTGCTCGTTGACGGTCTTGAAGGTGTTGCCCAGCAACTCGCGGGTCTCGCCATCGATCTTGCGGATGGCGTCTTCCAAGGTGTTCATGGCCTCGACGAGATCGCTGGACTGGGCATCGAGGAAGGTCTTGCGCTCGCGGGCACTGGCCAACTCGTCCAGCGCGGCCAGGTTGACCGCGCCCAAAGCCTGGATCTCACGATTCAGGCGATCGATCTCGCCTTGCAGGCCCGTGAGTCGCACCAAGCCGTCGCGCACCGTGGCGGCGACGGCCTCCAGATCGGCTTGCGCGTCGGTGAGCAACTGGGTGTATTGCTCCAGCCCCAAGCGCGCGGCCTGCTCCTTGAGCTGCAAGTCGGTGATGCGTTGGCGCATGGGCTCGAGCTCGCGCTCGATCTGCAGTCGCCGCTCATCGCTGGCACGCAGCTTGGTCGTCAGGTCGTCGTACTGGCTGCGTTGCGCCGCCAGTGCCGACTCGCGCTCCATCTTGAGGTTGAGCGCGTTTTGCAAGCCCACTTGTGCCGCGGCATCGCTCAGGCGCGCCAGATCGTCGTGCAAGCGTTGCTCTTCCAGAGCGATGGCTTGGGTTTGCTGGGCCGCCGTGTCGAGCATGCGCTTGAGTTCGGCCTCGCGGGTTGCCAAGCTGCGCTGCCCGAATTGGGCTTCCTGCGCTTGACGCTCCAGGCTGCGCTGCTGCTCGCGCGCGTCGTTCAAACGGCGCTCAGCGGCGATCACGGCCTCATCGAGTTGGGCATGGCGCTCCTGGCTGTCGGCCAGTTGCATGTCGAGCTCTTCAAAGCGCGCCTCGGCGGTGACGCGACGCTCTTGCAAGTCGGCCAACTGCGCATCCACCTCACCCAGATCGCCGCTGAGCTGTTCGCTGCGGGCACGGGTCTGCTCGACCAACTGGGTCAGACGCAGGAGCTCGACCTGGACTTCGTGCGCGCGGGCCTGCGCCGCGCTGGCTTCCTGGCGCACCGCGACCAGCCGCTGCGACGCGTCGGCATACGCAGACTCGGCCCGCATCAACGCGAGCCGCGTCTCCTCGACGATGAAGGCCTGGGCCTTGACTTGCTTGTCCAGGTTCTCGATGTCCTGGGCACGAGCGAGCAAGCCGGCTTGCTCGCTGTCTTGTGCGTAAAAACTCACGCTGTGCAGGCCGATGGCGTGACCCGAGGCCACATAAATGGTTTGACCGGGTTGCAACCGACTGCGCAGGTTCAGAGCCTCTTCCAGCGAGTCGGCGGTGAAGCAGTCGTGCAGCCATTCGCCCAGCAAGGCCTTGAGTCCAGCGTCGTGCAAGCGCAGCCAGTCCGACAGGCGCGTGAGGCCGGCGGGTGCTTCGGGCGCAGAGGCCGCAGGCGCGGTGTAGAAGGCCAGCTTGGCCGGCGGCGCATCGTCGACAAAAGCACGGACCATCTCGATGCGGCTGACTTCGAGGGCACCCATGCGTTCGCGCAGCGCCGCTTCGAGGGCGTTTTCCCAACCGGACTCGATGTGGATGCGGCTCCACAAGGCTTGCAAACCGTCCAGGCCATGGCGCGCCAGCCAGGGGCGCAGCTTGTCGTCGGTCTGCACCTTTTCCTGCAAAGCACGCAGCGCTTCCAGACGTGCCGACAAATCGGCTTGCTTGGCCTGCGCCTCGTTGGCGGCGGTTTGTGCACCGCGACGGGCCTCGTCGAGTTGGGGCACCTCGGTTTGCAAGTCATCCAGCTGGGCCGCCAGCACGGCGGCCTGCTCTTGCGCGGCCTCGTGCTGTTCGCGCACCTGCACCAGACGCTGCTCGTCGGGTGCGGCCAGGGCATTGCGGTCGGCTTGCAACCGCTCGCGGCGGGCCTGCAAGCTGCGCGATTGTTCTTCGATGTTGCGTTGGTCAGCGGCCAGCACCTGGATTTGCTGCTGGACTTGGGCTACGCTGGCGCGCTGGTCGTTGCTGCGCTGCTGGGCCACACGCAGGGCGTCTTCGAGCTCGGGCAACTGCAGGGCCTGCTCTTCGACCTGGGCGGCCAGGGTCAGGGCCTGCTCTTCGCCTTCCACGGCCTGGGCCGCCAGGTTTTCGAGTTCTTGCGTGGCGCGCTCGGACTCGTTGCGCCAGTGAGTGGTCTGCTCCTGAATCTGCTGCAAGCGCAGCTCGGCACGCTGGCGGCCTTCGACCACGAAGCGGATCTCGGCTTCCAGGCGTCCCACCTCGGCACTGGCTTCGTACAAAGCGCCCTGCGCCTGGTTCACCTGATCGCCTGCGGCGTAGTGCGCCTGGCGCACGGTCTCCAGATCGGCTTCGATGTGGCGCAGATCGGCGATGCGCGACTCCAGCTCGTTGACGGCCTTCTCGGCCTGCGTCTTCAAGGCCACCTGATCGGCCTCGGCCTCGGCGCGCTTGAGGAACCACAGTTGGTGCTGCTTGAGCGTGACATCGGCTTGCAAGGCGTGGTAGCGCTGCGCCACCTCGGCCTGCTTTTCCAGACGCTCCAGGTTGCTGTTGAGCTCGCGCAGGATGTCTTCGACGCGGGTCAGGTTCTCGCGCGTGTCGGACAGGCGGTTTTCCGTCTCGCGGCGGCGCTCTTTGTATTTCGAGACCCCGGCGGCTTCTTCCAGAAACAGGCGCAGCTCTTCGGGCTTGGATTCGATGATGCGACTGATGGTGCCCTGGCCGATGATGGCGTAGGCGCGCGGCCCCAGGCCCGTGCCCAGAAACACGTCTTGCACATCGCGGCGACGCACCGGCTGGTTGTTGATGTAGTAACTGCTGGTGCCGTCGCGGGTAAGCACGCGCTTGACCGCGATTTCGGTGAATTGGCTCCACTGTCCACCGGCGCGGTGATCGGCGTTGTCGAACACCAGCTCGACACTGGCGCGGCTGGCTTGTTTGCGACTGGTGGTGCCGTTGAAGATGACGTCTTGCATCGACTCGCCGCGCAACTCGCTGGCCCGGCTTTCGCCCAGCACCCAGCGCACCGCGTCCATGATGTTGGACTTGCCGCAACCGTTGGGGCCAACCACGCCCACCAGCTTGCCGGGCAACATGAAATTGGTCGGCTCGGCAAACGACTTGAAGCCGGAGAGTTTGATGGAATTCAGACGCACGGAGAGGGCCTTCTCAAAGAGAAGCCGTGATCATAAAGCCCCGAGCCAGGCCTCCACCTCGGCGTGGAGCGCGCGCAAAGCGGGCTCTAGGGCACGGTAACGCGCCGCCATGGCGCTGGCCGGCTGTTGACGGCTGTCCTGGTACAGATGGGTCAGGGCCTGGGCCAGATCGGTGCCACAAAACAGGGGCACGAAGCCTTTCAGGGCGTGCAGCCCCATGGACAGGTCTTCGCCGTCGTTGGCTTGCGCTGCGGCGTCGAGGCGCAGCAATTCGGTCTGCAAACTGTCGCGAAAACTCTCGACCAGACTGCGCAAGGCGTCGGCCTCGCCGGCCAGCGCTTGCGCTTGAGCGAGATCGAGCAAAGGCGCGGCAAAGGGCATGGCGACGTTCGGTTCAGAGGGACAACTGGCGCGGGATAATAGCAGCCATGAATCCCCTGCTTTCGCGTTTGCAGCCCTATCCTTTCGAGCGGCTGCGGCAGCTGTTTTCCACCGTCACACCCTCTGCGGCGCACCGCCCCATCAGCCTCGGCATTGGCGAGCCGCGCCATGCCACACCGACCCTGGTGCTCGACGCGCTGGCAGGGGCCACCGCCGAACTCGCCGCCTATCCACCGACCGCCGGCTCGCCTGCCCTGCGCGAAGCCTGCGCGGGATGGATGCAACGCCGCTACGGCCTCAGCCTCGACGCGCAGACGCAGGTGCTGCCAGTAAACGGCTCGCGGGAGGCCTTGTTCGCCTTTGCGCAGTGCGTGGTCGATGCTTCACACGCTGGCGCCACGGTGGTGTGCCCGAACCCGTTCTACCAAATCTACGAAGGCGCGGCCTTGTTGGCGGGGGCCACGCCGTTTTACGCCCCCAGCGATCCGGCCCGCAACTTCAATGTGGATTGGGACGCCGTGCCCGACGAGGTTTGGTCGCGCACGCAACTGCTGTTTGTCTGCTCACCGGGCAACCCCACCGGCGCGGTGATGCCGCTGGCCGATTGGGACAAGCTCTTTGCGTTGAGCGATCGCCACGGCTTTGTCATTGCCAGCGACGAGTGCTACAGCGAAATCTATTTCCGCGACGAGCCCCCGCTGGGTGGACTGGAAGCCGCCGCCCGGCTCGGCCGCCACGACTTTCGCAACCTGGTCGCCTTCACCAGCTTGTCCAAGCGCAGCAATGTGCCGGGCATGCGCAGCGGTTTCGTCGCCGGCGATGCGCGCATCCTGAAGCAGTTTTTGCTCTATCGGACTTACCACGGCAGTGCCATGAGCGGCATGGTGCAAGCCGCCAGCATCGCGGCCTGGAACGACGAGGCGCATGTGGTGGCGAATCGCCAGATGTACCGCGACAAGTTCGCTGCCGTCACCCCCCTGCTGGCCGAGGTGCTCGATGTGCGCTTGCCCGATGCGGGCTTCTACCTCTGGGCGGCCGTGCCCGGTGGGGACGACACCGCCTTCGCGCGGGATCTGCTGGCTCAATACAATGTGACGGTGCTGCCGGGCAGTTACCTCGCACGCGAGTCGCAGGGTTTCAACCCGGGGGCTGGCCGCATTCGCATGGCCCTGGTGGCCGAGACCGCCGAATGCGTCGAGGCCGCCGAGCGGATCGTCCGCTTCGTGCGACACCCCGTTTCCTGATCGCCTGGTCCGCCGCAGCGGACCTCTTTTGTCTTACTTTCGCTGAGCATCAACATGGCCCAACACCAACTGCAACACATCATCGACAACGCCTGGGACAACCGCGCCAACATTTCGGCGAACAACGCCACGCACGAAGTGCGCGAAGCGGTCGAGCATGTCATTGCCGAACTCAACGCCGGTCGCCTGCGCGTGGCCACCCGCGAGGGCGTGGGCCAGTGGACCACGCACCAATGGATCAAGAAGGCCGTGTTGCTGTCGTTCCGCCTGAACGACAACCAGGTCATCCGTGCTGGCGAGCTGGGCTTTTACGACAAGGTGCAAACCAAGTTCGCGCACCTCGACGAAGACGCCATGCGCGCCACCGGCGTGCGCGTGGTGCCGCCGGCCGTGGCACGTCGCGGCAGTTTCATCGCCAAGGGTGCCATCCTGATGCCCTCCTACGTCAACATCGGCGCCTATGTCGATGAAGGCACCATGGTCGACACCTGGGCCACGGTGGGCTCGTGTGCCCAGGTCGGCAAGAACGTGCACCTGTCGGGTGGCGTGGGTCTGGGCGGCGTGCTCGAACCGCTGCAAGCGAACCCAACCATCATCGAGGACAACTGCTTCATCGGTGCCCGCTCCGAAATCGTCGAGGGCGTGATCGTCGAAGAAAACTCGGTCATCTCCATGGGCGTGTACATCGGCCAAAGCACCAAGATCTACGACCGCGCCACGGGCGAAGTGTTCTACGGCCGCGTGCCTGCCGGTTCGGTGGTGGTGTCGGGCAACCTGCCCAGCGCCGATGGCAAGTACAGCCTGTACTGCGCCGTGATCGTCAAGCGCGTGGACGCTCAGACCCGCGCCAAGACCTCGCTCAACGACTTGCTGCGCGACTGATCCGAGCCCGGTTGATCTGCCATGTCCCGCACGCTGCAACTGACCGAACAGCTCATCGCGCGTCCGTCGGTGACGCCCGATGACGCGGGCTGCCTCGACCTGATCGGCGCGCGTCTGCAAGCGCTGGGCTTTGCGTGCGAACGCCTCGACAGCGGCCCCGACGATTTCCGCGTCAGCAACCTGTGGGCACTGCGCACGGCAGAGCAAGCCGACGTGCCGGTGCTGGTGTTCGCGGGCCACACCGATGTGGTGCCGACCGGCCCCATGGAGCAATGGCACAGCGATCCGTTCACGCCGACGCACCGCGAGGGGCGTTTGTATGGCCGCGGTGCCAGTGACATGAAGTCCTCGCTGGCGGCCATGGTGGTGGCGTGTGAAGAGTTTCTGGCCGCGCACCCGCAACCGGGCTTTGGCATCGCCTTCTTGCTCACCAGCGACGAAGAAGGCCCGGCGGTGGACGGCACAGTGCAGGTCTGCAATGCCTTGCGTGCCCGTGGCCAACGACTGGACTGGTGCATCGTGGGTGAGCCGACCTCGGTGCAGCGCACGGGTGACATGATCAAGAACGGTCGGCGCGGCACCATGAGTGGCAAGCTCACGGTGAACGGCGTGCAAGGCCACATCGCGTATCCGCAGTTGGCGAAGAACCCCATCCACGCCTTGGCACCGGCGCTGGCCGAACTCGTGGCCATCGAATGGGACCGGGGCAACGACCATTTCCCGCCCACCAGTTGGCAAGTGAGCAACGTCCATGCGGGCACCGGGGCGAGCAACATCATCCCGGGCACCTGCGTGGTCGATTTCAATTTCCGCTTCTGCACCGAGTCCACGCCCGAGCAATTGCAGGCCCGATTGACCGAGGTGCTGGATCGCCACGGCCTGGACTACACGCTGCAATGGACGCTGGGAGGCCGCCCCTTCCTCACGCCCGCCGGCGAACTCGTCGGCGCGGTGCAACAAGCCATTCGCGATGAGGTGGGCATCGAGACCGAACTCTCCACCAGCGGCGGCACCAGCGACGGGCGCTTCATCGCGCAGGTCTGCCCGCAGGTCATTGAGCTGGGTCCGACCAACGCCAGCATCCACAAGATCGACGAGCACATCGCCGTGGCCGATCTGGAGCCGTTGAAGAACATCTACCGCCGGGTGTTGGTGAACCTCCACGCCATCGCCACCGCATGACCGCAGCCAGCGGGCTGCTCACCCTGATCGAGCAGATGGCGGCGCAGTTGCAAGCGGCCCATGCGCGCGGTGAACTCAGTTTTGGCCACGGCACCACCAATGCCCGCGACGAGGCGGCCTGGCTGGTGCTGTGGTGCTTAGGCCTGCCCCTGGACACCGACCTCGACGCGGCCCATGCACCGCTGAGCGCCGAGCAGATCACCTCGGCGCAAGCCTTGATCGACACACGCATCCGCACGCGCCAGCCTGCGGCCTACCTGACCCGCGAAGCCTGGCTGCAAGGCGTGCCGTTTTACGTGGATGAGCGCACCATCGTGCCGCGCAGCCTGATCGCCGAGGTGCTGGCCGAGGGCAGCGTCGATGTCTGGCTGAGCGAGCGCACGCGCCGCGTGCTCGACCTGTGCACGGGCAATGGCTCGCTGGCCGTGCTGTGCGCCCTGGCCTGGCCCGAAGTCGAGGTCACCGGCCTAGATCTGTCGCCCGACGCGCTCGACGTGGCGCGCATCAATGTCGAGCGCCATGGCTTGGGCGAACGCATCACGCTGGGACTGTCCGATGGGCTCGGCTCGGCACAAGGGCCGTTTGACCTCATCGTCTGCAACCCGCCCTATGTCAACGCGCAGAGCATGGCCGCCCTGCCCGCCGAATACCAAGCCGAACCCGCGCTGGCCCTGGCCGGTGGCGACGACGGCATGGACTTCATTCGTCAGCTGCTGCGTGACGCCCCGGCGCACCTCAGCCCTGAGGGCGTGTTGGTGCTGGAGATCGGCCACGAGTACGCACACTTCTGCGCAGCCTTTGCCGATCTGGACGTGGTCTGGCTCAGCACCAGCGCGGGCGACGACCAGGTGTTGCTGGTCACGCGCGACGCTCTGCTGTCACTCGGAGTCCAAAGCGCATGATCGTTCTGCGCGAGGTCACGCTGCGACGCGGCAGCAAGTTGCTGCTGGATGCAGCCTCGGTCACCCTGCACCCGGGCGAAAAGGTGTCCCTGGTCGGACGCAATGGCGCGGGCAAGTCGTCCTTGTTCGCCTTGCTCACGGGCGAACTGCACGAAGACAGCGGTAGCTGCACCTGGCCCGCATCGTGGCGCATGGCCCAGGTGGCGCAAGACATGCCGGAGACCGCGCAGGCCGCAACCGACTTCGTGCTCGAAGGGGACACGCGCCTGATGCAGGCCCGCGTCGAGGCCGAGGCTGCCGAGCGCAGCGGTGACGGCGAGCGCATCGCACTGGCTCACATGCACCTGAGCGATGCTGGTGAACACGACGCGCGCGCCCGCGCCCAGGCCCTGATACTGGGATTGGGCTTTCAAAGCGCCCAGCTCGACCAGGCGGTCAACAGTTTCTCGGGCGGCTGGCGCATGCGGCTGCAACTGGCGCGTGCGCTGATGTGCCCGTCCGATCTGCTGCTGCTCGACGAGCCCACCAACCACCTGGACCTGGATGCCCTCGTTTGGCTGGAAGCCTGGTTGCAGCGCTATCCCGGCACCTTGCTCGTCATCAGCCACGACCGCGAGTTCCTGGACGCCACGACGCAGGTCACCTTGCACATCGACCAAGGGCGTCTGACGCGCTACAGCGGCAACTACAGCCAGTTCGAGCGCCAACGGGCCGAGCAGATGACGCAGCAACAACTGGCTTTTGCGCGTCAGCAAGAGCGCATCGCTCACTTGCAAAAGTTCATCGACCGCTTCAAGGCCAAGGCGACCAAGGCGCGGCAGGCCCAAAGTCGTGTCAAGGCGCTGGAGCGCATGGAGCGCGTCGCGCCGCTGTTGGCCGAAGCCGAATTCAGCTTTGACTTCGCCGCGCCAAACAGCCTCCCGAACCCCATGCTGTCGCTGCGCGAGGTGTGCGCAGGCTACCCGGCCCCCGACGATACGCCGCCGGGCACAGAACCCACCGTCATCGTGCGCGACATCCAGCGTTCGGTGTTGCCGGGGCAACGCATTGGCATTCTGGGCGCCAACGGTCAGGGCAAATCAACGTTGGTGAAAACCATCGCGCGCACGCTCGCGCCGCTGTCGGGCAGCTTGACCGAGGGTAAGGGCCTGCACATTGGCTACTTTGCCCAGCAAGAGCTCGACGTGCTGCGTCCCGAGGACACACCGCTGGAACACATGACCCGCTGGGCGCGCGAACTCGAAGCACAAGGTCGTCTCAGCGGACAAGCCACGCGTGAGCAGGATTTGCGCAATGTGCTGGGTCAATTCAACTTTGGCGGTGACATGGTGCACCAGCGCGTGGGCAGCATGAGTGGTGGAGAGAAGGCCCGCCTCGTGCTGTGCCTGATGGTCTGGCAACGCCCCAACCTCTTGCTGCTTGACGAGCCCACCAACCACCTGGATCTGGCCACACGCGAAGCCTTGGGTCTGGCCCTCAACGCCTTCGAGGGCACGGTGATGCTGGTCAGCCACGACCGCGCCCTGCTGCGCAGCGTTTGCGACGAATTTTGGCTGGTGTCGCACGGCACCGTGAGTGACTTCGACGGTGATCTGGACGATTACCAACGCCATCTGCTGGATGAAGCGCGGCGCGTGCGACAGACGGCACAGACCACCCGAAGCACGCCCGAATCAAGCGCCATCAGCGGGCGCGAATCGCGGCGCGAGGAAGCGCTCAAACGTCAGCAACGCTTGGAAAAAATGCGGCCCTTGAAAAAGGCGTTGGCCCAGATTGAGTCTGAACTCGCTGCGCTGGAAACCGAAAAGGGCACGCTGCACGGGCAACTCATGTCGGCCCAGCCCCCCGACGTCATGGCTCAGGCCGGCCGGCGCTTGAAAGCGGTGGAGGACAACCTGGCCGAGCTGGAGTTGCGTTGGTTGGAGACGGGCGAGGCGCTGCAGGCGCTGGAACAGGCCAACTGATTCGGCCTGACACCTCAGGTTCAGGGCTTGATCTTCTCGACGATCAGCCAAATGCCATTGCCACCCATTTGGTGACTCGTCAGGTGCAACACATTGAAGTACTGACAGATTCTTGGCAGCCACCACGAACTGGGCTGCTGAATCAGGTGGGCGTTTCGTCCGTCTGCCAGCACCTTGGCTGCGGGCCCCATGTGGATGGAAAAAAATCCCAGCCCAATGGTGATTCGCGATAGATCGACCAGAACCGCATCCAGACGATCGGGCTCGATGTGCTCCAACACATCAATGCAGCAAACCAAATCCGCCTCCTTCGCAGGACCGTATTCAGGGAACACCGGATCGTAGGGGAAGTAAGCCTTCGGACGTACGCCAGCTTGCTCCAAGCCCTGGAGCAAGCGCTGTTTGCCTGCACCATAGTCCGACACCGATTGCGCATTGGTCTGTCGAATCAAATCTGCCACGATGGGCGCAAAAGACAACGACGCTACACCGTACTGCGGGTTCTGGTGCAATTGCTTTTGCATTGCCAAATACTCTTCAGAAATCGTGTCTTGACTCATGCTGACTTACTCCAATAAACCGTTTGGCATCACTGTGAATGCGCCACAGTCTAAGTGATGCCCCAAAAGAAAACGGGAAGCCGCCGAAGCTGCTTCCCGTGCAATTTGGTAGGACGTACAAGATTCGAACTTGTGACCAACGGATTAAAAGTCCGCTGCTCTACCAACTGAGCTAACGTCCCAACACCCGCAGAGCATTTGTGTACCCTGCGAAGCCTCGCATTGTAGCGTTATTTTTGGGATTTCTCGAGTGAGCGAGCAGAAATTTGATCGAGCACCCAGCCAGCGGCGCATTGACCGAAGGTCGCGGTCACGCTGACCACCGAACCGTAGCCATGGCAATTGAGCGAACCGTCGCCTTCGATTGCACAACTGGGATCGGGTGGAGCCACACTTTCGCGGCTGAAGACGCAGGTCAGGCCGATCTTCTTGCCCTCTTTGGGCGCACCGTGTGAACGGCGCAAGCGATAGCGCAATTGCGCCAGCAAGGGATCGTGTGTGGTGTGGGCCAGATCATCCAGGTCGACACGGTGCGCCAAGCGCTTGCCGCCCGCGGCACCCACACACACCAGGCATGCGCGCTGGCGCAAGGCCCAGGCCGCCATAGCCGTCTTGGCCGACACCTGGTCGCAGGCATCGATGACGGCATCGACGGGCGCGGGCAACAATTGCGGCCAATTGTCGGGGCTCACAAAGTCCTCAAGGGTGTGAACCACGCACTCGGGATGGATGTGCGCGATGCGCTCGCGCATGGCCTGCACCTTGGCCATGCCCACGGTGGTATCGAGTGCATGGATTTGCCGGTTGATGTTGGACTCGGCCACATGGTCCATGTCGATCAAGGTGAGTTGCCCGACGCCGCTGCGCGCCAGCGCCTCGACCGCCCAGGACCCCACCCCGCCGATGCCGACCACCGCCACATGGGCTTGCCGGATGGCCTGCGCACCGCTGACCCCGTAGAGGCGTTGCAAGCCGCCGAAGCGGCGGTCGAGATCGGCCGTGGTCATCAGCCCAGTTCACGCTCCAGGCGTGCCACCTGGTGCCGCAGCGCCAGCACGGCCCCTGCAATGATGGCGGCCACCGTGATGACGGCGTTCAAACTCAAGGTCGACAGACCACTGAGACCTTGACCAAAGGTGCAGCCCAATCCCGTGATGCCGCCCACCCCCATCATCACCGCACCGATCAGGTGTTGGGCCAGATCGCGTGTGTTGGCAAAACCTTCCCAGCGGAAAGTGCCTTGCAGGAGCGCATTGGCCATCGCCCCGAGGATGACACCGAACACCGCCACGATGCCGGCATTGACGACCTTGGATTTGTCGCTGAAGAACATCAGCCAGTCCAGCGTTTGCCCCACCGGCGCGATGAAGCTCAAGGCTTCGATGCGTCCAGACGACGTGGCGACATAGACCGGCTCCAGGGTTTGCGGATGCTCAGGCACGAACCCGAAATGGCCACTGACCCACCACAGCACCGCGATCGCAGCACCGATGCCCAGGCCTGCCACTAGGTTCTCGGCCTGGCGAAATTCGGCATGACGCAGCACAGACATCACCAGCCACGCACCGATCAGCAACCCCGCCCACAGGCTGGCGCTGTCAGGCGACAGCCCCATCCACCCCGCCAGCACACCCGGCACGCTCGCCGAGAAAGACAAATCCAGCGCCACCGCGTCCACCGTGTTGACACGCAGCACGGCGGTGATGCCCTTGAGCGTGGCAAAGGCACTCACGCCCATGACCACAAACACCACCACCGATTTCAGGTTGCCACCGCCGATGCGCACCAAGGTCTTGTTGCCACAGCCCGAAGCGATGACCATGCCGTAGCCGAACAGGCCGCCCCCCACAGCGCACGACAACCACAGCAAGCGGTTGCCGGCGTACAGCGTTTTGCTGGCGTCGACCTGACCTGTGCCCGCGAGAATCGCAAAGCCAATCATGGCCACACCGATGGCCAGCATCCACTGGCGCGCGCGCGTCCAGTCCCCGATGTTGACCACGTCGGCAATTGCGCCCATGGTGCAGAAATGCGTGCGCTGGCTGATGAAGCCCGCGACAAACGCGAGCGCAAAAAATCCCCACAGCACCTGCTGAGTCAGAGACAAGAACTCGGCATCACTCATTTGAGTTTCCCCAGTCGCTCCTTGGCTGCTGCCGCCGCTTCGCTTTGCGGGTACTTGGCCACCACCTCATCGAGCGTCTTGCGAGCGGTCTTGAGGTCTTTGAGGTCGATGTGGCAATTGGCGATCGACAGCAAGGCGTCCGGCGCCCGCACATGCGACGGCGCGCGCTCGATCAGGTTGCCGAAGTTCTTGATGGCTTCCTTGTAGTCGCGGTTGGCGTACTGCGCGTTGCCCAGCCAGAAGTAGGCGGGCACCACATAGCCGCTGCGCGGCATGCGGCGGATGACATCTTGGAAGGCAGCCGCTGCGGCCTTGAAGTCGCCGGAGCGAAACACCGCCAAGGCCTCGTCGTAGGCGCGGATCTCGGCTGGTTCGGCCACGAATTCGACGCCATCGACCTTGACCGTTGCCGGCTCGAACTTGCGCATGCGCTCGTCAAGCACGCGGGTCACGCCCTGCTCGCGCTTGAGGTCTTGCAGCAACTCCTCCTTCTCCCCGCGCAGGCGCGCCACATCCGAGCGCACGGACTCGGTCTGGTTTTGCTGCTCGATCAGGCTGCGACGCAGTTGCTGAATCTCGTCGGCCTGCTGCTGCACGCGCTCACGCAAATCCAGAATGGCGCGTCGCGCCTCCTCGTCTTCAAACAGCGCCGCTTGTGCAGCGACCGAGCCACACAGGGCCAGCGCGGCCACCGCCACGCGGGTGGCACGGAGGGGTTGCAAGGCTTTCATCGGTAGGTCATCTCCACACGGCGGTTCTTGGAGTAAGCGTCTTCAGAGCCCCCCGTGGCTGCGGGCTTTTCCTTGCCAAAGCTCACGGCTTCCATCTGGGCATCGGGCACGCCCAGGGCGGTGAGCGCACGGCGCACGGCTTCGGAGCGCTTTTGGCCCAGTGCCAGGTTGTATTCGCGGCCACCGCGCTCGTCGGTGTGGCCTTCCAGATTCACGCGACGGTTGCGGTCGGCGCGCAGGAAACGCGCATGGGCTTCGAGCACGTTCTGGAACTCGGGCTTGACCACGAAGCTGTCGTAATCGAAATAAATGACCTGGGCCACGCCCGTCGGCCCGGGCTTGATGCCGCCGCCGTTGAGTCCGCCCAAGCCGCGACCATCAACCCCGGCCACGCCCGCGCTGCCGGCCACACCCGTGCCACTGCCACTGCGGTCTTCGACCTGCACATCATCGAGCTTCACGCCCGACGAACAAGCCGCCAAAAAGCTGACCAGGAGGAGAAGAAAGATTTTTTTCATGTCAGATAAGTCCTTGCGAAGTCAATGAATCGATCAGGGTTGGAGGCGGCTGTAAGGCCCCCAGTTGGGCTCGCGGATGTCGCCGCCCTGCCCGGACAGACGCGCCTTGATGCGGCCATCCAGCGTGGTGGTCATGAGCGCCTCGCGGCCACCGTCTTGCGTGGCGTAGACGATGAGGCGGCTGTTGGGCGCGAAGCTCGGGCGCTCGTCGTGCGTGGTCTCGGTGATGGCGGTGACGTTGCCGCTGGCCAGCTCCATCACGTGCAGCTTGAACGCGCCGCCGATGCGCGAGATGAACGCCATCCAGCGCCCATCCGGGCTGATGGAGGGCGAGATGTTGTAGTTGCCGCTGAAGGTGACGCGGTTGACCGGGCCGCCTTGGGTCGGCATGCGGTAAATCTGCGGCGAGCCGCCCCGGTCACTGACAAAGTACAGGGCTGAGCCATCGGGCGCGAACACCGGCTCGGTGTCGATGCTGGCCGATTGCGTGAGGCGACGCGGTTCGCCCCCGCTGGCATCCATGGCAAACAGTTGGGAGCCACCGTCGCGGCTGAGCGTCATGGCCAAGGTCTTGCCATCGGGTGACCAGGTGGGCGCGCTGTTGGAGCCCCGGAAGTTGGCCACCAAACGGCGCTTGCCACTGGCCACATCGTGCACATAAACCACAGGCTTGCGCGACTCGAAGGACACATAGGCCAAGCGGTTGCCATCGGGCGACCAGCTCGGCGAGATGATGGGCTCGGGACTGGCCAGGGCCGATTGAGCATTCTCGCCATCGGAGTCGGCCACCCACAGGTTGTAGCGCGAGCCCGACTTGGTGATGTAGGCGATGCGCGTGGAGAAGATGCCCTTCTCGCCCGTCAGCTTCTCGTACACGAAATCGGAGATCCGGTGCGAGGCCAAACGCAAGTCACCCGGCACCACCACAAAACTGACGGCACCCAAGTCCTGGGCGCGCACCGCGTCCCACAGACGCACCCGCACATCGAAACGCCCATCGCCCAAACGGTTGATGCTGCCGGCGAGCAAGGCATCCGCACCCGATTGACGCACCGGGCTCATGTCCGGACGTTCGTTCTCGTCGACGGCGCGCGCCAAATTGAGCCCGCGAAACTGGCCACTGCGCTCCAGATCGGCCTGCACAATGGCGGACACCTTTTGCGGTGACGCATCCTCACCCCGCAACACGGCAAAGGCGATGGGCACCTGGGTCATGCCGACGCCAGAGACTTCGACACGGAATTGGGCCCAGGTGGGCAGAAAAACACTGGCACTGGCCGCCAGCAGAAAAGTACGTTTCAGCATGGGCACGGATTATCCCAGTCTTGGGCGGCGTTTCCGGGGCTGCGGGATTTTTACAATAGACTTCAGCCCGCCCACCATGACATCCACTCCCCCCTCCCACACCAGCAGCCTGGCGCTGTATTTGCGTTTGCTCGGCTACTTGCGTCCGTACTGGAAGGTCTTTGCCCTGGCCGTGTTGGGCATGGTCTGCACCGCGGCCACCGAGCCCGTGTTCCCGGCCATCATGAAGTACCTGCTGGACAAGGGTTTCCAAACCGATGATGCCCGACTGGTCTGGGCCATCCCCTTGGCCATCGTGCTGCTGTTTTTAGTGCGAGCGGTGCTGTCGTTTTGCACGAACTATTTGATGACTTGGATTTCGACGCACTTCATGAATGATTTGCGTCGGTCTATGTTCGACAGAGTTCTGGACTTACCGACGCAGGTTTTCCACGACCAGTCTGCCGGCAAGCTGATTTCTCGACTGATGAACGATGCCAGCAATCTAAATCAGGCGGCGACCACGGTTCTTGTGACGGCCATCCGTGAGAGTCTGACCGCCGTGGCGCTGCTCGCTTACCTGATTTATCTGGATTGGCGTCTCACCTTGTTGACCTTGGCAATCGCGCCTGCCATTGCCCTGATCATGCGACGCATGAGTGTGCGCATGCGCTCTGCGAGCCGATCCACACTTCAATCGCTCATGGACATGTCACACACGATTGAAGAAGCGTCCGAGGCACATAAGGTGATTCGAATTTTTGGCGCACAAGATCAACTCAACCAACGCTTCCACCGCGACACCGAGTCCTTCCGTCGATCTTCCATGCGTGAGGCCATTCCGGCTTCGGCCCTGACTCCAGTGACCCATTTGGTGGCCTCGTTTGCCATTGCTGCCATCACCTACTTGGCGCTCTCCCAAACAACCGGTCATGGCAGCGGGTCAGCCGGGGGGTTTGTGTCTTTCATCACAGCCATGTTGTTGCTGATCTCTCCCATTAAGCAATTGACGGCCATCAACCCCATCATGCAGCGCGGTCTGGCCGCCTGCGAGAGCGTGTTTGGTTTTTTGGATACCCCAGCCGAACCGGATCACGGCCATCAAATTCTTGGCGTTTCCAATGGTCACATTCGGTTTGATGCGGTCGGTTTTAGCTATCCCGATGCCCAGCGCCAAGCACTTCAAGACCTGAGTTTTGACATCCCTGCCGGCCAAACCGTTGCTCTGGTTGGCGGCTCTGGTGGCGGCAAGACCACCATCAGTGCGCTGATCCCGCGCTTTTACAGTCCTCAGTCCGGGCGCATCCTGATCGATGGCATTGACATCCAAGACGTGACGCTCAAGAGCCTGCGCGAAGCCATTGCTCTGGTCAGTCAGGACATCGTGCTGTTCAACGACACCGTGGCCGCCAACATCGCCTTTGGCAGCAGCGCCCACCGCTCGCGCGACGAGATCATCGCTGCAGCACAAGCCGCCAACGCGTGGGACTTCATCCAGCAGCTGCCGCAAGGCTTGGACACCCTGATTGGCGAAGATGGCGCGAAACTCTCGGGCGGTCAGCGTCAGCGCATTGCCATTGCGCGGGCCTTGCTCAAGAACGCCCCCATCCTCATCCTCGATGAGGCGACTTCAGCGCTGGACACTGAGTCCGAGCGACAAGTTCAGGCCGCACTGGCCACGCTGATGCACAACCGCACCACGCTGGTCATTGCGCATCGGCTCAGCACCATCGAGCATGCCGATCAGATTCTGGTCCTGGATCAAGGCCGCATCGTCGAGCGCGGCACGCATGCGGAACTGATCGCCCGCGGCGGCTACTACGCCAACCTCAATCGCTTGCAGGGCTGAGCCGCATGGCGCACATTCCCATCCTCATGTACCACCAGGTCGATGAGCCGCCGCCGCGTGGCACACCCTTGCGTGGACTGGTGGTCGCGCCCTCTTCTTTCGCCCGACAAATGCGGCTGCTCCAGTTGCTGGGCTATCGGGGCTTGTCGATGCGCGATCTGGAGCCCTACCTGTCGGGGCAACAGCATGGCAAGGTGGTCGGCATCACCTTCGACGATGGCTACCAGAACAACCTGGTTCACGCCCTGCCCACACTGATGCGTCTGGGTTTCACCGCCACGTGCTACGGCGTGAGCCAACTGCTGGGCGGGCACAACGTTTGGGACGCCGACAAGGTCGCACCGAAGCCTTTGATGACGGTGAGCGAATGGCGGCAATGGCATGAGGCGGGCATGGACGTGGGCTCCCACACGCGCACCCATGCGGACCTGACGGCAGTGTCGCTGCAACAGGCGCGCGACGAGATCGTGCGTTCGCGTGAAGAATTGCAGCAGGCGATTGGCTGCGACGTTCGCCACTTTTGCTATCCCTATGGCCGCTACCAGACCGCTCACACGGATCTGGTGCGCGATGCAGGCTATGTGACGGCGACCACCACTCACCGTGGACGGGCACGGCCTGGCGACGACGCCTACACACTCAAGCGCATGATGATCGCCAGGGCCACCCATCCTTTGCAGTTTTGGCTCAAGGTGGCCACCGCCTACGAAGACCGCCGCTCATGACAGCCGTCGTTTTCTACTGCAAAAGCTACCGCACCGATCTGCGACGTGTTGTTCGATTGGCGCAATCGGTGCAGCAGTTCAACCGCGAGGCGCTGCCGTTTTATGTGTCAGTGCCACAAGCCGATCTGACGCTGTTTCAGGAACACCTGCAACACCTGGGTGTGAAGCTGCTGAGCGATGACGACATCTTGCGAGCCTCACCGCGCATCCTGCCAGCGCAAGTGGTACAGATGCCCGGTCATGTGTCGCAACAAGTCGTCAAGTCAGAGTTCTGGCGGCTGGGGCTTGGTGAGGCCTATGTCTGCTTGGATTCGGATGCCGTTTTCATTCGCCCATTCGGCGTCGACGATTTTGTGGCACCCGATGGAACGCCATACACCATGCTCGACGAGGCCCACGACTTGCTCGAAGACGCGTTGCGCCAGCGGCGTCAACGTGTGTTGGATGGCTTTATCCAAGAGGCCGATCGGGTGCAAGCGCTGTTTGGCCGCGCGGGACGACGCTACAGTTTTGGGCCCTTTCCGCTCGTCTGGCACCGGGCTGTGTGGCAAAGCCTGGACGAGCGGTTCTTGCAGCCGCGCGGCATCAACTTTGCCGACGCCATCGCCCTGGCGCCGATTGAATCGCGCTGGTACGGCGAAGCCCTACTGGCCTACGGTGCGATCCGCTTGCTGCCGTGTCAGGCGCTGTTCAAGGTCTACCACTATGCTTGGCAGTACGATCAAGATCAGCGCCGAGGCATTCAACACAGTCAGCTGGCGCAGATGTATTGCGGGGTGATTTATCAATCGGCGTGGGAGCGAGAGATGGATTGGCCCACAGAGGGTGGTCATCTGCTGTCCCGGCTTGGTCGGAGGGTGCGCCGTTGGCTGGGACGCATCTGAGTCACGTTCATGCCCCATCTCGACATCTACATTCTTTGTCATAACCGCCCTGAGGATGCCCTCCGAGCCATCCGGTCGGTGCTTGCCCAGTCCGACAATGATTTCACTTTGACCCTATCGGACAACTCCAGCAACGACGAAGTCCAAAACATGGTTCAAGCGGAATTCCCCGATCTCCATTACGTCCGCCGGGTGCCCATGCTCAGTGCACTGGAGCATTTCAACCGCTGCATTACCGAGTCTGATGGTGCTTATTTTTGTCTGTTTCATGACGATGACTTGATGGGCGTTGATTTCGTCAAGGAGGTCAAGCTCGCCATCGCCTCCTATCCGCAGGCCATTGCCATTGGTTGCAACGCTCACATAGAGACCCAAGGCTCCTTGCAGCCTGGCACTTCTTTCCGATCCAGCAGTCGCTATGAATATATTCGGTCGGCGCGCGACCTCGCATCGCGTTACTTCGCCCGCTATCAGTCTGGCATTGCGCCATTTCCAGGCTATGTCTATCAAAAAATGGGGGTCGGCGCGATTCGATTCCACTCAGATGAAGGCAAATATTCTGATGTCGCTTGGCTGCTTCGCTTGCGCGAGCAAGGGCCTATGGTGTGGATCAGTCGGCCGCTCATCACTTACCGTTTACATGGCGAGAACGACGGACTGACTGAGTCTCGACGTGATCGGTTGCGTTTTCTTGCCTTCCTGAAGAAGCATCGATCCAGCCTGGGTGAGAACTTGCTCAAAGACTACCGCTGCTCTTTCGTCTATAAGCCCATCGCCAAGTCGCCCCTGAACACGAGCGAGACGCGGCTGAAGATTGCACAGCGTTTTCTTCGCCATTACCGATTCACTCGCCACACACGGCTCGACACCTACATGGCACTCGTGCGCCGTGCCCGTGTGAAATGGGCTCAGCAAAAATGATTTACGCGAACCTGTACGCCGACGGCCATCAAGCCAACTCCCTGTTTGCCGCAGAGGATTCTGTACATCAATACAACCCAACGTACACACCACGCCTGTTACGACAGCGTTTTCTGGAGCACGGGGTCGAGATCAACACCCCAGACCTCAATCGCGACAGGAACATCGCCTTTGACTTGCATTTGGAAGGACGTGCGCTGGAGCCCGTTGCACGTCCCAGTTACCTTATCGCGCTGGAAAATCCGAACATCAACAGGCTCAATGCCAACGCCGACTACTGCCGCCAATTTGATCTGGCCTTTGTCTGGGATCCGCGCCTCTTTGACCTGCCCAATGGCGTTCAAATTCTGATCCCCTACCCCATGCAATGGGAAGAATTTCCGGGGCCACAAGAGCGTGACGTTTTCAGCTGCCTCATCAATGCCAATAAAGCATTCAAAGAAACACAGCCCACCGACCTCTACTTGGAGCGACTGAAAACCATTCGGTGGTACGAGAAGAACGCGCCCGACCACTTCCAACTTTATGGACTTGGCTGGGACAAGTCTCCCCCTGCGTTCACCGCCCTCGGACGCTTGACCCGTAGCCTTGGGCGAGCCAAGTCCCGACTGTTCGGTGCTCCTGCCTTTCCCAGCTACCGGGGGGCCGTGCGAGACAAGGGCGACGTACTGCGCCGCTCCCGGTTTTCCTACTGCTACGAAAACAGCCGAGACCTATCGAATTACATCACCGAGAAAATTTTTGATAGCTTGATCTATGGCTGCGTACCCGTTTACTGGGGCGCTGACAACATTCTTGACTACATCCCAACAGGCTGCTTCATTGACCGTCGACAGTTTCGCGACACCGCACACGTCCACCAACATTTGGTCGACATGACGGACGAAGCTTATATCGAGCATCAACAGCAGATTCGTGAATTTCTCAGATCAAACGCAGCACAGCAATTCAGCTCAGAACGCGTGGTGCAGATCATTGTCGAGCGGGTTCTTGCGCACCTCTCCTCGACTCAATCGGGCTAATTTATCATTGGCCAATGCAGCGCATTCATCCAAACTCATTACAGAAGCGATAGCCCTATGAAAGCCGTCATCCTCGCTGGAGGCCTCGGAACACGTATTTCCGAGGAAACACACCTCAAGCCCAAGCCCATGATCGAAATTGGCGGTAAACCCATCCTCTGGCACATCATGAAGATTTACTCCCACCATGGGATCCATGACTTCGTGATCTGCTGCGGCTACAAAGGCTATTTGATCAAGGAATATTTTGCGAACTACTTCCTGCACATGTCCGATGTCACGTTTGACATGAGCAACAACAGCATGCAGGTGCATCAGCAAAGTGCAGAGCCCTGGCGCGTGACCCTGGTCGACACTGGCGAAGCCACCATGACAGGCGGTCGACTCAAACGTGTGGCCCCCTATCTCAAGGGAGAAGATGCGTTTTGCTTCACTTACGGCGACGGCGTCAGCGATGTCGATGTCACTGCACTCATTGCATTTCACAAGGCTCAGTCTGTGCAGGCGACGCTCACGGCAACCTTGCCGCCAGGTCGATTCGGCGCATTGGATCTCGGTGGGCATAAGGTCATGAGCTTCAAAGAAAAACCAAAGGGCGATGGCGGCATGATCAACGGCGGGTTCTTTGTGCTTTCGCCCTCCGTCATTGATTTGATCGATGGTGATGACTGCATCTGGGAACGTGAGCCGCTGGAGGCCTTGGCTGCGTCTGGTCAACTGGCGGCCTATGAGCACCGCGGTTTTTGGCAACCCATGGACACCCTGCGCGACAAAACCTATCTCGAAGAACTCTGGCAAGGCGGCAAAGCGCCGTGGAAGACATGGGAATGAATCCAGCCTTCTGGCAAGGCAAGCGGGTTTTCCTGACGGGGCATACTGGCTTCAAGGGCGGTTGGCTCAGCCTGTGGCTGCAGCAGCTCGGCGCTCAACTCACGGGCTACGCCCTCCCCGCTCCGACGCACCCCAATCTGTTCGAGACCGCAGGCGTTGCCGATGGCATGAGATCGATCATTGGTGACATCCGCAATGGCACCTTGCTCGCCACGGCACTGCGTGAGGCAGAGCCGGAGATCGTGATCCACATGGCCGCCCAACCTCTGGTGCGCCGCTCCTACGTCGATCCAGTGGAGACCTACTCCACCAACGTCATGGGCACAGTGCACTTGCTGGAGGCTGTGCGTCAGTGCGCGTCCGTTCGTGCCGTGGTCAACGTGACCACCGACAAGTGCTACGAAAACAAAGAGTGGGTTTGGGCTTATCGAGAGAACGAACCCATGGGTGGCTACGACCCCTACAGCAACAGCAAGGGCTGCGCTGAGCTGGTAAGTTCCGCCTACCGCAACTCCTTCTTCAACCCTGAAAAATACGCAGAGCACCGCATGTCTCTGGCGACTGCCCGCGCAGGCAATGTGATCGGCGGTGGGGACTGGGCAGAGGACCGGCTGATCCCTGACATCCTCAGGGCGTACGTTCAAGGCCAGCCGGTCACCATCCGCAGCCCTGGAGCCATACGCCCCTGGCAGCACGTTCTGGAGCCGCTCAGCGGCTATCTGTCATTGGCAGAACACCTGTATCAAGACGGTGCTGCTTTTGCAGAAGCCTACAACTTCGGTCCGCGCAGCGACGATGCGCAGCCAGTCGAGTGGATTGTGCGCGAGCTCGCGGCCCTCTGGGGCCCGGGCGCAAGCTGGCAGATCGATGCGGGCGATCATCCACATGAGGCCCATTTCCTCAAATTGGACATCTCCAAAGCGGCGCACCGCCTAGCCTGGCAACCCAGGTTGGTGCTGCGCGAGGCGCTTCAACTGACGGTCGATTGGGCGCGTCAATTGCATGCAGGCGCCGACATGCGCGCGTACACGCTCACCCAAATTGCCCATTACCAGGACCGCGCGCGCGCGGACTAACACCGGAACGCATCCATGGAAAACGCCAAGACCATCGCCCTGCGCGAACAGATCGCCAAACTCGTCGACGAATACGCGGCCATCGCACTCGCACCACAGCCCTTCCTGCCTGGCGCCACCGTGGTGCCGCCCTCTGGCAAGCTGCTCGATGCAGCGGAGCTCAAGAGCATGGTGCAAGCCTCCCTGGACGGTTGGCTCACCACGGGGCGGTTCAACGCGGAATTCGAGAAGAAACTTGCCGCCTTCATTGGCGTCAAATACCTCATCACGGTTAACTCTGGGTCATCGGCCAACCTGGTGGCCTTCAGCACCCTGACTTCACCCAAGCTGGGCGATCGCGCCATCCGACAGGGTGATGAAGTGATTGGCGTCGCAGCAGGCTTCCCCACCACAGTGAACCCCATCGTCCAGTTCGGCGCTGTGCCTGTCTTTGTTGACGTAGATCGCCTGACGCACAACATCGACGCCAGCAAAATCGAAGCCGCCATTGGCCCCAAGACCAAGGCCATCATGCTGGCGCACAGCCTGGGCAACCCCTTCAACCTGGATGTGGTGACAGCACTGTGCAAAAAGTACAACCTGTGGCTGGTGGAAGACTGCTGCGACGCATTGGGTAGCACCTACCGTGGCCAAATGGTGGGTACCTTTGGTGACATTGCCACCCTGAGCTTCTACCCCGCACACCACATCACCATGGGCGAAGGTGGAGCCGTCTTCACCAACAACGAGGAACTCAAGACCATTGCGGAGAGCTTTCGGGACTGGGGGCGTGACTGCTACTGTCCGCCGGGTAAAGACAACACTTGCGGCAAGCGCTTTTGCTGGAAGCTTGGCGATCTTCCCGAAGGCTACGACCACAAGTACACCTACAGTCATCTGGGCTACAACCTCAAAATCACCGACATGCAGGCTGCTTGCGGCTTGGCCCAATTGGACAAGGCGTCGTCGTTCATTCAGGCTCGCAAGGATAACTATGCGTTCCTCAAAGAGCGTCTGAAGGACTGTGAAGAGTTCGTTCAATTGCCCCAAGCTACCGAGCACTCTGACCCATCGTGGTTCGGATTTCCGATCACCCTCAAAGACAATGCCCCGGTAAGCCGTTTGGACTTGCTGACTTACCTTGACCAAAACAAGATCGGCACACGCCTGCTATTTGCTGGCAATTTGATCCGACAGCCCTACATGCAAGGCGCCCGCTACCGGATCAGCGGCGATCTGACCAATACCGACAACATCATGAACAACACGTTCTGGATCGGGGTACAGCCTGCACTGACCCGTGAGATGTTGGAATACACCGCGCGTCACATCGAGACCTACCTTGGTGTCAACTTCTGATTGGCTCATGGAACCAGCACTGCCGAAGGAAGACCTCGATCTCATCCTCTCGAAAACGTCATCCTTTTGGCGGCGCTATCGTGGGGCGAGATTCCTGCTGACCGGCGGTACTGGATTCATTGGCAACTGGTTGGTACAAGCCGTACAACATGCCAACGATACCCTGGGTGTTGGGATTCACTTGTGTGTTCCCACTCGCAACGTGAATCGCGCTTTGCAAATACGGCCATTGGTCTACGAACGCACAGACATCACACTCATTGGCGGCGACATTGCAAGCTTTGACCTTCCGCCTGGCCCAATAGATCTTTGCCTGCACGCAGCCACCGACGTCGTCGGCTCAGCGAGCACATCGGACAGGCTGAAGCTGTTTGACTCCATCGTCAACGGGACACGGCACGTACTTGATCTCGCCAGAGAACGTGGCGCCGGTCGATTGCTTCTGACCTCTAGCGGCGCGGTTTATGGTCCGCAACCCGCCAATATTTCACACCTCCCTGAGACATACCCCGGCGCACCTGATCCGTTGCAACTGGCCAGTGCCTACGGCCATGGCAAGCGGACTGCCGAATGGCTAACGACGGCTTATGCACACCAACTTGAAACCCAGGGCTTTGGGGCTTCGATTGCGCGTATCTTTGCGCTCATCGGTCCAGGCATGCCGCTCGATGCCTCTTTCGCAGCCGGTAACTTTGTACGAGATGCGCTCGCGAAAAAAGCCATCGCCGTACAAGGGGACGGGCGGACTGTGCGCTCCTACCTCTACATGGCAGACCTTTGCATTTGGCTGCTGAGACTCCTAGAAGATGGCGAGAGTGGTGCCGCATACAACGTTGGCTCGGAGCGCGCCGTGTCGATTCTTGAGTTGGCCACGCACACCAGTTCCATCGCCGGTGTTCCTGATGCTCCGACTGTTTTGCAGCCCCTGCGCCATAGTGAAGTACCGCAGCGCTATGTACCCGATACGCTCAAGGCGCGACAATCCCTCCACTTGGAAGAACTGACTCCCCTGCCGTTGGCCCTTCAAAAGACCTTGCGCTGGGCACGAACAGCGATGACCTCATGAATACCTTCAGCGCCAAGACCATTCGGAAAGCCGTTTTAGACATGGCTTATGCAGGCTCGACCGTTCATATCGGATGCGCTTTCTCGATCGTCGAACTCTTGGCGGTGCTCTATCGCAATCACTTGCGTTTTGACCCTGCCGACCCTGCGTCACTCAGCAGAGACTATTTGGTTCTGAGCAAGGGGCATGGTGTCATGGCCCAGTACGCCTGCTTACACCAGCTTGGATGGCTTAGCGCCAATGATTTGGCAACGTACTTCAAGGACGGAACGCGGCTAAAGGGCTTGGCCGACGCCCATGTACCGGGCATCGAGGCAACAACTGGCTCGCTTGGACACGGACTCTCCGTCGGCGTTGGTCTGGCTCTCGGGGCCAAACTCAAAAGAACCGGTCAGCAGTGCTACGCACTGGTAGGTGACGGTGAACTCAATGAGGGCACCATCTGGGAAGCTGCGCTGTTTGCGTCGCATTTCAAACTCGACAACTTGATCGTCATCGTCGACAAGAATGGCTTCCAGGCGATGGGCAGCACAGACGATGTGATGGCACTGGGCAACATCGAGGCCAAATTCCAAGCATTTGGATTCGATGCCATCAGCATCAATGGACATGACGAGACAGCGGTAGACCTCGCTTACTCGGGCATGAAGAACCTCCAAAACGGCAAACCCAAGGCCATCATTGCTGAAACGGTCAAGGGCAAAGGGGTCTCCTTCATGGAAAACGACAATATCTGGCACTACACACGCCTGACGCCTGAAAACCACGCCCAGGCTGTTGACGAAATCATGCGAAACGAGGGCTAAGCGAATGCGCAATGCTTTCTCCGACACTCTTGTCGCCGCTGCCAAGGCCGACCCCCGCGTTCTGCTCCTAACGGGCGACCATGGCTACGCCCTGTTCGACTCGTTCCGCAAGGCCTGCCCCGAGCAATACATCAATTGCGGCGTTGCCGAACAAAACATGGTCGGTGTCGCAGCCGGATTGGCCAAGGCCGGGTTTCGACCGGTGGTGTACGGCCTAGCTGCCTTTGTACCGATCCGCGTGCTGGAGCAGATCAAAATGGACGTCTGCTATGAGAAGCTGCCAGTCGTCTTCATCGGTGACGGTGCGGGACTTGTTTACAGCCACTTGGGCACCAGCCATCAAAGCACCGAAGACATCGCATGCACGCGCGCCATTCCAGATCTCATGGTGCTGTCTCCCGCAGACCGACATGAAATGAAGGCTTGCATGGAATTGGCATTCTGTGCTGACGCCCCGGTGTATCTGCGCATGGGCAAAAGCGATCGGGGGGATGTACACAAAGACCCTGTACCTCTGAAGATTGGGCATATGCTGCAGGTGCGGTATGGGGCACGGCGCCTCGCCCTCATCGCGACCGGGTCCATGGTCAAAACGGCATTAGAAATTACCGCTCAAGGCCTAGAAGCCGAGGTCTGGAGTGTCCCCTCTGTCAAACCACTTTCAACACAACAACTGACAGAGATCGCGAACCGAGTAGACAAGATCGTCACCCTCGAAGAGCATTCAGTGACGGGTGGCCTCGGTTCCGCAATCGCCGAAAGCATGGCAGGCATCCGAGCTCTGCCCATCTGCCGCATCGGAATTGAAGACAGATTTTCTTCGTCGTGCGGCACGTGGGAGCACTTGTTGACAGAGCATGACCTCAGCCTTGATCTCATCAAGGTAAAAATTCAACGATTCCTGAATAGCTAAAGTCCAGATGAGCGCAACCATTGTTCTAACGGGTGTCACTGGGTTCCTGGGCAGCGCCCTGCTTCGCGCCCTGCTCGTCCACAACTACCAAGTTATCGGCGTGAAGCGCTCAACTTCCGACACATGGCGCATCCAGGATGTTGAGACTCACCCCAGGTTGAATCTTTTTGACATCGATCGTACGGATCCAGCAGAGATCTTCGCTCAGCAAAGGGTTGATGCAATCGTACATACAGCCACTGACTACGGTCGAGATGGATCACCTGTCTACAAAATTTTGGAAGCCAACCTGATACTGCCGATCAGGCTGGCTGAATTAGGCATCCATGCCGGCACCCAACTCTTCATCAATACAGACTCTTATTTCAACAAGGGCAATCACTCCTACTCGCACTTGTTGAATTACTCCCTATCCAAAAAAAGCCTGCTGATCTGGTTGGGACAAATCTCGAAGCGTCTGAAAATCATCAACGCAGTCTTGGAACACATTTACGGGCCGTTCGACGGACAGGCGAAATTCGTCGAGACACTGATCCAGCAGATTGCATTCCAAAGGCGGGATCGAGTGTCGTTGACGCATGGGCATCAAAAGCGTGACTTCATCTATATCGACGATGTCGTTGACGCCTTCCTAAAGCTGGTGCAGTTTGGACTGACGCATGAATTCAGCTTCAAGTCCTATGAAGTTGGAACGGGACAGAGCGTACAAATTTCCGACTTGGCTCAAACCATCAAGACATTGTCGAATAGCCCAACCCAACTGGGCTTTGGCGATCTGCCATACCGGAGTGATGAAATCATGGAATCGGTAGCGGAGAACAGCGAACTGCGTCAACTTGGCTGGTCAGCAAAGATCGATCTGCCCAGTGGCGTTCAGAAAATTCTAAACAGCTGCAGCAAGAAATGACCCACCCAGTCAAGCTGACCATCGGAATCCCGACCTTCAACGGTGCGCGCCGCATCGGTGAGACGCTGGACAGCATCTTGATCCAAACGACCGAAAGCTTGGCGGAGCAAATCGAGATAGTCGTTTCAGACAATGCTTCGACAGATGACACTGAAGCAGTCATTCGCCACTATCAAGGCGTATCAAAGATACCCATTATTTACGCACGACACCCTGAAAATATGGGCTATGACGTTAATGTTGATTCACTGTTTCAGAGATCGACGGGAAAGTACGTCTGGACACTCGCTGACGACGACACCTTGCGCCCTGGCGCACTGAGCAGGGTGCTCACAGCCATAACTTTGCAGCCCGATCTGAGCGCCATTCTCGTCAATTTCGTAGCCTACGATGCTGATCTAGAAGAGGTCCGCGACGCGGTTGCGATTTCTGACGACATCTTTTGCTGGACGCCCGAGGACTTCATAACACGAGCAGAGTCCAAATACAGCCTTCTCTCTGCCTTGATATTCCACAAAGAGGCTTGGCTACACGCAGAAAAGGCTGCGGGATACGGTAGCAACTTTATCCATGTCTACGCCTTATTCAAGATCCTGCGAACCGGAAGTTCGCTGATCATTGCCGAGCCAATGGTCAACTACCGGCAAGGAAGCACCAATTTCGGCGTCTCAGGCGACTCAATATTGAGAACCGGGTTGTCCGCCTGTGCCGTCGTCAATTCGATGGAATCAATGGGCTACGACCGAACACTTCCCCGCATGCTGCTGAAGAAATCCAGGCGCTATATCTATGGCCTCGTCATCGCGTCCAAGCTTGCAGGCATTCAGGAAAAATTACACATCGCCGGAAAACTTATCTCTTTTTACCCAACACCAACAGTTTTTCTAAAGCTGATACCCGTTATCTTTTTGCCAGACAGGCTCTTCTTAACCATGTATCAAATTCGAAAATCAACGACGCGGTGGCTGCAGAATCTGAAGCGGCGAATCTTCCAATCACACTAAAGCTGCATTGAGTCAATCATGATCCCATTAATGAAAAACGCCTTTTTGAATGAGCACGAGACCAAGAAGGCTCTTGCCGAATTCATCCTGAAGGCCGACCGCCTCAGCATGGATGCTGAGTGTCTGAAGTTCGAGCGCAAGTTCTCGCAACACCAAGGACGCAAGGAGTCCATACTGTTCAACAGTGGCGGTAGTGCCAACTTGGCGATGCTGCAGGCGTTGAAGAATTTGGGGCGTCTAAAAGACGGAGACCGTGTTGCCTTCTCTGCACTGACCTGGTCCACCAACACCATGCCCATCATTCAGATGGGCATGGTTCCTGTGGCGCTGGACTGCGACCCGAACACCCTGAACGTGATGTCGCATCATCTGGAAGCCCGTCTGAAGCAGGTAGAACTGAAGGCCCTGTTCCTGACCAAAGTGCTGGGCTTCACAGGTGATATCGACCGTGTTCGCAGCCTCTGCGCCGAACGCGACATCATCCTGATCGAGGACAACTGTGAGTCGCTCGGCACAGTCTTGCCCTCGGGCAAGGCGGGAAACTTCGGTGTGGCAGCCAGCTTCTCCTTCTTCGTCGCTCACCACATGTCCACCATTGAGGGTGGAATGGTCTGCACCGATGATGACGACCTGGCCGAAATGTTGCGCATCGTGCGCGCCAACGGTTGGGATCGCAATCTGACAGCGCTGCAACAACACAAGTGGCGCAAGCGTTATGACATCCACTCTGAGTTCCAGGCCAAGTACACCTTCTACGATTTGGGCTTTAACCTGCGCCCCACGGAGATCACCGGTTTTCTCGGCCAGTACCAAATGCAGTTTTTGGATGCCAATATTGAATGCCGTGAGCGCAACTACTTGCGTTTGGAGCAAATCATGGCCAAGAACCCGGATCTGGTTCTGCTAAGCCACGACCACATCACCACACTGTCGACCTTTGCCATTCCAGTGGTCTGCAAGACCCCAGAGTTGCGCGACCACTATTTGGCGCGGTTTGCTGGCGCTGGCATTGAAATCCGGCCAATGATCGCCGGCAATATCCAGCGTCAACCGTTCTACGACAAATATGTCTCTGAAAAGTATGACCTGCCGGGAACGGACTTTGTTCACTCAAACGGGTTTTACTGCGGCAATTACCCTGAACTATCCGAAACAGATCTCGAAACGATTGCGGGCTGTCTATATCCGCTCTGACATCAACGGGAAAGTGGCACCGTGAAGCTCAAAGACCTTTGGCACAAGAAGAAAAAGCAACGGCAACCGGGCGCAATGACTGTCGTCGTTTTTGCGGGTGGTATGGGTACGCAGATCATCCAGGCTGCAGTCTATTTTTCTCTGCGCCAAGCAGGTGAGCCCGTTCGCGCCGATCTCCGCTATTTCGATACTGAAGCTCGAATGGCACAGGTCGGCGAAAAGGGCCGCGCCACGCACTGGTTCTGGCAACTGGACCCATATGGGTTGACGCGTGATGAGTTTGAGCAGGCCAACGCGGATGATCTCTTAGAGGGTTACTTGTTAAAAGATGGACCAGAGATGGTCACACTCGGTTTGACCGCCCTGAAAGACCCTGGCATCCGACAGTACTTTTCCCCTCGTGATCTAAACGGTCTACACATCCCACCTTTTGCATCCGAGCACTATCTCTGCATTCACGTGCGCCGCGGAGACTACGTCAATGTCGCTAGCCATCTTGTAACAGACGAAGAGTTTTTGAATCTAGGGCGCAAATTTTCGGACCTTGTTCGCCATGCCGCGCTTCTTTCGGACTCACCATTTAGCGCCGCATTCAAAACGCAGATGGATGCAATGTTTCAGTCGGTCAGCTACCTCGACCAACTTGACCCTTACTCCTCTCACTGGTTGATGCGCCAAGCTCGCGTTCTGGTCTGTTCCAACAGCACTTACAGCCTAACGGCAGCCATGCTGAATCCGCAAGCACTGGTCGTGATGCCTAAACGTTGGTTCGGAGCGAACGATCAGGCCCTTGAAGCACCCATTCAAGCCCTCTGCCGCTTCCAGGTCGTGAGTTGATCACCCGCATCTGCTAGGCAGTGGCCTATGCGGTGCCGTTACCGCGACTTAAGAAATCCGAATAGGCAATTTTTAACCCATCGTCCAGACAGGTCATGGCGCGCCATCCCAAGGCGTTGAGTCTGTTGGAACTCATCAGCTTGCGTGGCGTGCCATCAGGCATCCTGGTGTCGAACACGACAGTACCCTGATAACCAACCACTTTAGACACCAACTGCGCCAGATCGGCAATGGTCACATCGGAACCGTACCCTACATTGATGTGGCTGTTCTGCGGCTGAACTTGAGCCTGGTAAACCTCGCGCTCCAGATTCATCACGAAAACGCTGGCCGCAGCCATGTCGTCAACAAAAAGGAACTCTCGGCACGGCTTGCCGGTGCCCCAAATCACCACCTCGGGCGCATTCATCAACTTCGCCTCATGGAAGCGGCGCAGCAGTGCCGGGATCACATGGCTGTTCTCGGGATGGTAGTTGTCACCCAATCCATAAAGATTGGTCGGCATAACACTTCGGTAGTCGCGCCCGTACTGACGGTTGTAACTTTCGCAAAGCTTGATACCGGCTATCTTGGCAACGGCATACGGCTCATTGGTCAGCTCCAGTTTTCCCTCGAATAAAGCATCTTCGCTCATCGGTTGTGCCGCCAGCTTCGGATAGATGCAGCTCGATCCCAAAAACAAGAGTTTTTGCACGCCATGCGTGTGTGCCGCATGAACGACGTTGGCCTGGATCATCAGGTTTTGGTAGATGAACTCGGCCGGGTAAGTGTTGTTGGCATGGATGCCCCCCACCCTCGCCGCTGCGAGATAGACCTGTGTGGGCCGCTCTTGCGCAAAGAACGCCATCACGGCCTGCTGATCGGTCAGGTCCAGCTCGGCATGGGTGCGGGTCAAGATGCGCTCGGGCGCCACGCCTTGCGCCTGCAAGGTTCGAACGATGGCACTGCCCACCATGCCTCGGTGTCCTGCGACGTAGATGGTGTCGGTTGCGGCCACGATCAGTTCTCCTTGCTCACGGGCACGCTGTAGCCGTGCTGCTTGAGCAGCGCGTGCTGACGGGCCTGTGCCAGATCGTGTGCCACCATTTCGGCCACCATCTCGTCGAGGGTGATGTTGGGCACCCAGCCCAGATCGGCCTTGGCCAGCGATGGATCACCGAGGAGGGTTTCCACCTCAGCGGGCCGAAAATAGTTGGGGTCCACGCGCACGATGACATCCCCCACCTGCAAGGCGGGGGCTTTGTCGCCGTCAATGGCGTCGACCACCGCCACCTCGTCAACGCCCTGGCCTTCAAATCGCAAGCGAATGCCCAGTTGCGCGGCCGATTTGTCGATGAACTGGCGCACGCTGTATTGCACGCCGGTCGCGATGACATAGTCTTTGGGCTGGTCCTGCTGCAACATCATCCATTGCATGCGCACATAGTCTTTGGCATGTCCCCAGTCGCGCAAGGCGTCCATGTTGCCCATGTACAAGCAAGGCTCCAGCCCCTGTGCGATGTGGCACAGCCCTCGGGTGATCTTGCGGGTGACAAAGGTTTCGCCTCGGCGCGGGCTCTCGTGGTTGAACAAGATGCCGTTGCAGGCATACAGGCCATAGGCCTCTCGGTAATTGACCGTGATCCAGTAGGCATAGAGCTTGGCCACCCCATAAGGGCTGCGCGGGTAGAACGGTGTGGTTTCCTTTTGCGGAATCTCTTGCACCAGGCCGTACAGCTCGGAGGTGGACGCTTGATAAAAGCGCGTCTTCTTTTCCAGGCCGAGGATGCGAATGGCTTCCAGCAGACGCAAGGTACCCATGGCATCGACATCGGCGGTGTACTCGGGACTCTCGAAGCTGACCGCCACATGGCTTTGTGCGCCCAGGTTGTAGACCTCGTCGGGCTGCACCTGTTGCAGGATGCGGACCAGGTTGCTGGTGTCGGTCAGATCCCCGTAGTGCAACACAAAGTTGCGGTGATCAATGTGCGGATCCTGGTACAGGTGGTCGATGCGGTCGGTGTTGAACAGACTTGCGCGGCGCTTGATGCCGTGAACGATGTAGCCCTTGTCGAGCAGCAGTTCGGCCAGATAGGAGCCGTCCTGGCCGGTGATGCCAGTGATCAGGGCAACCTTGGGGGGATGTGCGGGTGTGGGCATGTTCATTGCAAAGAAAGCTGTTGTCCGATGCGCATCGAACCAAAGTGTGAGAGGTGGTTCTCGTCTTTGAAGATGCTGTGACCGTTCTGAAGAATGGGACAAGCCCCATTCTCGCAAATCAGCACATTGGGATCGACGATGCGCACCGCCGGATGCCGGGCACCGACCTCTGCCACCACTTGGCGCAACAAGACCGTGCTCTGGCCATCCAGCGATGCATCGATGACGCAAGAGCGTGGCGGCTGGCGTCCCCAGGGCAAGGTCCCCACGCACAGGCGCGGATCAAATCCAGGTTCAACCACGGGCAACCAGTAATAAACGGTCTTGCCCGACTCGGTCAGCAAAGCCAGCGTGCGGTCGAGTTTTTCACCAAAGGCTTGCACTTGTGCGGGGTTGGCATTGGCAGGCAAATAACGGCCTCGATAAACCAATGCCACAGCAACCACGGTGGGATCGGCAGCAACCGCTTGAAGGGTCTGGTTCATGTGCGGCTGGCAGTGGAAAAGATCATCTTGCGAAACGTGGTCGAGCAAGGGTACGCACGCGCCCTTTCCCATGACCTTGAGATTCAAGCCCTGACGGGCCATGGCGTCGGCCAGTCCCCAAAAAGCATGTACGGCGTGGCTATCACCCACCACCACGGCTGTGACGGGTTGTGACGGCTGGTGTGTCAGGCAGACCTTCTTTTCGGGAAACAGAAACGGCTGCTCGCACTGGGCATCGGTGATCAGGCCCGTCTTTTCAAAATCGATGAAATCTTGAAGGGCTGAATCGCTGATCTGGATGATGCGCTTGTAGCGAATGCGCTCCATGCCATCGCGATGAAACACATTGGCGCCGATCGTCCCGAGCAACACCATCAGGATGAGCAGTGCACCCACTACCCAGCGCCTGGGTAACCGGCGCAAGGGTCGTTCGACAATCCAATAGGTGCCGGCTGCCAGAGCCAAGCTGGCGCCCAGCAGCAAGCAACGCAAGCCCGCGCTCGGTGTCTCACCCAACATGATGCGTGCGAAGCTGAGCAATGGCCAATGCCAGAGATACAAGGGGTAGCTGATCAGCCCCACCCAAACCATCGGCTTTGAAGCCAGCCAACGATAAGCCAAGCCATGGGATGCCGGGACGGCGATGAGTGCCACTGCTGCGAGCACGGGGATGAGCGCCAGGAGACCTGGGAAGGGGTCGGTGGACTCAAGCCTGAGCAATGTCAGGACGATGGCCAGCAGCGCTGCCCAACGAAGCCTCTCCGACACGTGGCTCGGCAACGCACTCGAAATTCGAGGACCCCAAAGTACCAAGAGTGCACCGCCAAGGAGTTCCCAGGCACGTGTCAAAGGCGAGTAAAAGGCCTGTGTGCGGTCCACATACACCAGGACGCTTGCCAGCAGGAATGACGCCAGCGCCAGCCAGAGCGCGGTGGAGCGTAACTTGGCGTGCCCTTTCCAGGTGGCCCACAGCAGCAGTGGCCAAACAATGTAGAACTGTTCTTCGATGCCAAGCGACCACAAATGCAGCAACGGCTTGAGTTCGGAGGCGCGATCAAAATACCCCGCCTCGAACCACAGCGCCAAGTTGGCCACAAACCCTGCGCCAGCTGCCACATGCTTGCCCAGCTGTTTGTATTCGTCGGCCAACAGGACATGCCAACCCGCATACAAACACGCCAACAAAACAAGCAGCAAAGCTGGGAAGATGCGCAAGATGCGACGCGCATAGAAAGCACCGATGCTCCAGACGCCGTGATCGTGCTCCTTAATGAGGATGGACGTGATCAGGTAGCCCGAAATCACAAAAAAAACATCAACCCCAATAAAGCCACCGGGAAGCCATTCGGGGAATGCATGAAAGCCCAGAACAGCGATGACAGCGACAGCCCTGAGTCCATCAATATCGGGGCGATAGGTGATTTGCATGCCTAACGTGATGGAAAGGCGGCCAGAAGACGGGCCACGGCGCGTTGGGTGGTGTAGGGACTGCCGTCGGATGGGTCTGCCAACCCACGATCACGCCAACGCATGCACAAGGCTTTCAGCGCCATCGCCATTCGCGCTGCGGTGTCATCGCCCTCGCCCAGTCCCGTCTCAATCACCTCGTGCCCCAATTCAGTCAGCATGCGCGCCATCTGCGGATTCCGATGCACCTGGGCCAGGATGGGACGCCGCATCCACAGGTATTCGTACATCTTGGAGGGGATGTATTCCTCGCAAATCGGTTCTTCGCCGTGGATGAGCAGCAGCACATCGGTCGCACGCATCATGCGCAGGATACGTGCGCGGCCCGACAGACCGCTGACAGGGTCGGCCTCGATGCGGCCGTGGTGGCGCAACACCGCTTGCACAGGCGAGGCTTGCAGCCGCTCGCGGGTGACCGGGTCGAGCGGACCACCCGTCACATGCAGCTCAATGTCGGCGAACACATCGGGGGTCTGCTGCGCCAGCGTTTCCAAGGCTTCGATGACGCGCACCAGGGTGCGTGTCGAGGAGAGTGAACCAAAATGGCCGAGCACCAGCTTGGAGCCTCGGGTGTACGGCGGCAACTCATCATCAAACGGGTTGTCGATGCCCGGCAACAGCACATGCCCACGCTCAGCCAGCTGTGGATGACGGGAGCGCGCATGGGCCAAAGCCTGATCGGTGAACCACACTGCCACCTGGGCATGCGTGCAAATCTGTCGCTCCACTTCCAGCTTCATGCGTTCGTGAGCCGTCACAGGCGTGTGCCCCGGCGTGACAAAAGGATCGTGCACCTCGGCCAGCCACGGGATGCCCAATTCGCGATGCAGATCACAGGCCGCCAAATGAGCCGCATAGGCACCGCCCGTCGAGTAGATCAGGTCAAAGCGCTGCGCACGCGCCAGGGCACGTCCTTTGTGCCGGGCGGCAAAGCGCCAGCTCCAGGAACTCTCCAAGGGCCACAGCCACTTCTCGATCAGCATGAGGGGCAGCAAGGGCAAGGACAACAGCAGCATGACCAGCCGATACGCCCAACCCGATAAATGTTGGCGCAGCACATGGCGCAATTCGAAGCGGATACCGGCCGGACCCCAAGGCCAGAGGGGATGGTGTTCGATCACCGTGTCGCGGCGCCCTTGCACGCCGCTGAGCACCACGGGCTCGATGCCTGCCGCGATCAAGTGGGGAATTTTGTCGGTGATGGTCTGGCTGGCGGCGCGTCCGTCCATGTTGAAGGCGTGAGCCAGAATGAGCCAGCGTTGCCGAACCGGTGCAGACATGGGAAGAGAAGAAAAATCAGGCTGACGCCTGGCGATAGAGGGCCTCGTATTTTAGGGCGGCCCCCTCCCAGCTTCGTTGTGCAGCAAACGCCCTGCCCGCCTCGGAGAGCTGTCGACGCAAATCCGCATCATCCAACAGGCGTTGAACGAGCACCGACACAGCCTGTGCATCACGCGGATCGGCCAACAGCAAAGCCTCATGCCCGTCGCGCAACTCGGCCGCAATGCCGCACCAGGGGCTGGCACTGACCACGACAGGCACGCCATGGGCCATGGCCTCCAAAACCACCATGGCATAGCTGTCTTCGAGGGTTGGGTGGATCAGCAAGTCTGCGGCTTGATAGGCCAGCGAGACGTCTGACAAGGGGCCCAAAAAATGAACCCGCGAAGCCAGCCCCAGTTGCTCGGCCTGTGCCTGATAAACAGCTTGCGGACGTCGACTGCCCACCACCGCCAGATGCACCTGGGGCGACAGATGAGACAAGGCCTGCAAGAGGGCATCCAAGCCCTTGCGGGCGTAATCGTTGGCCACAAACAGCAGGCAGGGCCCATCGACCGGCAACGCCAGCCGCTGACGGGCATCGGTGTTCGACAAGGGTTGATCCGAAAGCGTGACGCCAGGCGTGATGACTTCCACCTCGGCATGGGGGTAGGCTTGCAGACATTCGACGCGCAAAGCCTGCGATGTGGCGACGACGTGTCGCGCCGGACGACGGGCAAAACGGGCGGCTTCAAGGTAAAAGTAGGTCAGCAAACGCGGGCTGAGGACCACCTTCAAAACGCGGGCCCACCAGCGCCAACCACGGCGCCCCTGTAACACGCTGTGGCGCAGCGGGCGCACATGGATGGTCTGGATCTGACCCTGCCAGGTGTTCTCGTGCGAATGCACCACATCAAAACCTTCGCGTGTGGCGCGCCAACTGGTCCAGGCGAACACCCACTGATTGATCCAGCGGGGACGTTCACCCAGAGACCACAACCGGTGATAGCGCACTTGGGGCAGCGGCTCATCGGTCTGCTGGCAATAAACATGCACTTCGTGCCGACTCGACAGCGCCCGCGCCAGTTCCACGGCGTAACTCTCGGCACCGCCACCGGCACGAAAGAAACGACGGGTCAGGATGGCGATGCGCATGCCCGGCCTCACATCAACACAATGTCGTACTGTTCCTGCGCCATCGCCGCTTCGGACTGCAAGGCGATGGGCTTGCCGATGAAGTCGCTCAGGCCTGCCAGGTGTTGGCTTTCTTCGTCGAGCAGCAAGTCGATGACCGATGGGTGGGCCAGCACACGGAACTCGCGGGGATTGAACTGACGCGCTTCACGCAGGATCTCGCGCAAGATGTCGTAGGCCACGGTGCGGGCTGTTTTGACGATGCCCCGCCCCTGGCACACCTCGCAAGGCTCGCACAGCAGCTGCGCCAATGATTCGCGCGTGCGTTTGCGCGTCATCTCGACCAGGCCCAGCGCCGAAAAGCCGCTGACCATGGTCTTGACCCGATCGCGCGCGAGCTGCTTGCGGAACTCCTGCAACACGGCCTCGCGGTGGTCTTCGCGCAGCATGTCGATGAAGTCCGCGATGATGATGCCGCCCAGATTGCGCAACCGCAGTTGACGTGCGATGGCACCCGCCGCTTCGAGGTTGGTCTTGAAGATGGTGTCGTCGAAATTGCGCGCACCGACAAAGCCGCCCGTGTTGACGTCGATGGTAGTGAGCGCTTCAGTCTGGTCAACGATGAGGTAGCCGCCCGACTTCAAATCGACGCGCTTGCCCAAGGCACGGGCGATTTCCTCGTCGATGCCAAACAAATCGAAGATGGGCCGCTCGCCCCGGTAGTGCAGCAGCTTGCTCGCGGCCTGCGGCATGAACTCTTGCCCGAAGGCTTGCAGGGCCTGGAACTGCTCGGTCGAATCGATGCGGATGCTTTGCGTCTCGTCGTTGACCAGATCGCGCAACACGCGCTGCAACAGGCTCAAGTCCTGATGCAGCAGCGTCTTGGGCGATTGCTTTTGCGCGGCCTCACGGATGCGGGTCCAGGTCTTGCGCAGGTAGCGGATGTCCTCGGCCAGCTCGGCATCGCTGGCGTCTTCGCCATTGGTGCGCAAGATAAAGCCGCCCGTCTGCCCTGTGGGTTGCCCGTCTTGCGCCAGGCTCTGCAAGCGTTGGCGCAAGGCGTCGCGTTGTTCGGGCGGAATTTTTTGCGACACACCGATGTGCTGGTCTTGCGGCAAAAACACCAACAAGCGCCCGGCGATGCTGATCTGGGTGGACAGGCGCGCACCCTTGGTGCCGATGGGGTCCTTGATGACCTGCACCATCAGCGACTGTCCTTCGAACACCTGCTTCTCGATCGGCACGGCGGGTGCTGGCGCGCCCTCCCCGTCGGCATGGCGCGCCGCAACGCTGCTCATCAGATCGGCCACATGCAAGAAGGCCGCGCGCTCCAAGCCAATGTCGATGAAGGCCGACTGCATGCCCGGCAACACGCGCGAGACCTTGCCCAAGTAGACGTTGCCGACCAATCCGCGTTCCAGCGTGCGCTCGACGTGCAGCTCTTGCACGGCACCGCTTTCGACCACGGCCACACGGGTTTCCTGGGGCGACCAGTTGATGAGGATGTCTTGTTGCAGGGGCATGGTCAAAGATCGAATCCAAACGAACGCAGCACCGTCGCGGTCTCAAACAGCGGCAAGCCCATGATGCCCGAGTAGCTGCCGCGCATGTCGGCAATATACGCCGAAGCGCGGCCCTGAATGGCGTAGGCACCGGCCTTGCCCATGGGCTCACCGCTGGCGACGTAGCGCCGGATCTGTCCCTCGGTCCAGTCGTCAAAGCGCACCGTCGACACGTTCAACGCTTGCTCGCGTCGCCGCGCGTGACCCACGGCCACCGCCGTCAACACGCGGTGGGTCTGGCCGCTGAGGCGACGTAGCATGGCCCGCGCATCGGCGGAGTTCTCGGGCTTGCCCAGGATCGCCGATCCCAAGGCCACCGTGGTGTCCGAACACAGCACCGGCGCGGGTGGCCAGCCGCGCCGGGCGAGGCGCTGCAAGGCGGCGTCGAGCTTGAGTTGGGTCACGCGCTGCACGTAGTGACGCGGACTCTCACCCGCGCGCACCTGCTCCAGGGCTTCGGCGTCTTCGTCGGCATCGGGCAACAGCAGCTCACAGCGCACGCCCAACTGGTCGAGCAGCTGGCGGCGGCGCGGGCTTTGCGAAGCGAGGTAGAGAAAGGCAGGTTTGGCCACAGCGTGCAGAACCGCGATCACTCGCGGTGGTAAGGGTGGTTGGCATTGATGGACCAGGCGCGGTAGAGCTGCTCGATGAGCAGCACGCGCACCATGGCGTGCGGCAGAGTCAGGTCGGAGAGCCGGATGCGCTCGTGGGCCGATTGGCGAAAATCGGGATCCAGCCCGTCGGGACCGCCGATCACCAGGGCCACATCGTCGGCCTCCAGTTGCCATTGGCGCAGCTTGGCCGCCAGGGCCACGGTGGTCAAAGAGCTGCCCCGCTCGTCGAGGGCCACGATGCGGCTGCCCTTGGGAATGGCGGCTTCGATGCGCTCGCGTTCGGCGGCGTACAGCGCTTCCAGGGTTTTGGAGGCGCGGGGTTCGGTTTTGACGGCCTTGAGTTCGACACGCAGCTCGGGCGGAAACCGCTTGGCATAGTCGTCCCAGGCGGTTTGCGCCCAGTCGGGCACCCGCTGCCCCACCGCGACCACGCGCAGTTTCATGTCGTCTTGCGAGCTGGCGTTTTCTTGGCCGCAGGGCTGCGCGGGGTGGCGGTTTTCTTCGCTGGTGTTTTCTTGGCTGCAGTGCCTCGGGGCGCGTTGGTCTTGGCAGCGGCGGATTTCGGGGTGGTCTTTTTCGCGCTGGCGGGCTTGGCCGAGGCAGCGCCCGACTTCGCTGCCGACTTGGCAGCAGCGGGGCTCACCGGCTTGGCCGCGCCGAGCTTGAGACGCACAGGCTTTTCGCCCCAGATTTCTTCGAGGTTGTAGTACTGGCGAATGGTGGGCTGCATGATGTGCACCACCGCAGGACCGCAGTCCACGATGATCCATTCGCCGTTGTCTTCGCCTTCGATGCGCGGCTTGGGAAAACCGGCATCGCGCACCTTGTCGCGCACACTGGCCGACAGCGCCTTGGTCTGTCGATTGGAGGTGCCGGATGCCACGATGACGCGTTCGAACAGCGACGACAAATGCTCGGTATCAAACACCCGCACGTCCTGCGCCTTCACGTCGTCGAGGGCATCGACGATGGTGCGCTGGAGTTTCTGTACGTTCTTCTTGGCGGTGGATTCACTCATGGTGGCGGCGATAGAGCTGATGTTGATGGATGTAGTCGAGGACCGAGGGGGACAGCCCGTCAGCGGGCGTTTCACCGCGCTGCAAAGCGTCGCGGATGGCGGTGGCACTCACGGCCAGTGTTGGCATGTTCAGGTGAAGGAACTCAACCTGCCCCGGATTGTGCCACTCAGGGCTTGCTGCCGAGCGCGTCATGGGCGGGGGCTCGCTGCGCGTGCGGGGTGCTGCCGCAGCATCGACCAGACGTCGCGCGACGACCAACGTGGCCATGCGCACGATGTCGGACCCACGGTGCCAGGTGGTGAAAGCCCGGGCCTGGTCTTCGCCCATGAACAAGAACCAGTCTTGCCCTGGGCGCTCGGCTTGCAACTCGGTCAAGGTGTCCACCGTGTAGCTGGGGCCATCGCGCAGCGTCTCGCGCGGATCGACGCACACGCGCGGCAGATCGGCAAAAGCCCGTTCGGTCATGGCCACGCGATGCGCCGCTGGCGTGAGTGAACGGCTCTTGTGCCAGGCCTGGCCCGTGGGCAGGATGCGCAGCTCATCCAGATCGAATTGCGCCAAGGCGGCCTCGGCCAGCGCCCGATGGGCCCGGTGGGGCGGGTCGAACGCGCCGCCAAACACACCGATGCGCAACGGGGTCATGCGCACACCGTCAAGCCAGCCAGTCCCGACGCACCAGGAAGTCGGTCATCAACGCCGCCTCGGGCGAGCCCGGCTCGGGCGTGCGCTGATACGACCAACTCACCAAAGGCGGCATGGACAACAAGATGGACTCGGTGCGCCCACCCGACTGCAAGCCAAAGTGCGTACCGCGGTCCCACACCAGGTTGAACTCCACATAACGACCGCGCCGGTACAGCTGATGATCGCGCTCGCGCTCACCCCAGGGGGTGTCGCGACGGCGCTGCACGATGGGCTCGTAAGCCGTCATGAAGGCGTCGCCGACGCTGCGCAGCATGGCAAAACCTTGTTCAAAGCCCAACTCAGAAAAGTCGTCGAAAAAGATGCCGCCCACGCCGCGCTGTTCGTTGCGGTGCTTGAGGCAGAAGTAATCGTCGCACCAGGTTTTGAAGCGCGGGTACAGATCGGTGCCGAAGGGGGTCAAGGCATCGCGGCAGACGGTGTGAAAGTGCACCGCATCCTCGACAAAACCGTAGTACGGCGTGAGGTCCATGCCGCCGCCGAACCACGACACCGTTTCACCCTTCGCCGAGGTGGCGGAGATCATGCGCACGTTCATGTGCACCGTGGGCACGTAGGGGTTGCGCGGATGAAAGACCAGGGATACGCCCATGGCTTCAAAGGGCGCGCCGGCGAGGTCGGGACGATGCTGTGTTGCCGACGGGGGCAACTGCGGGCCGCGCACATGTGAAAAGCCGCAGCCGGCGCGTTCAAACACCGCGCCACCTTCGAGGATGCGGGTGATGCCGTCGCCTTGCAGGCGCTCCTGATCGCCCTTTTCCCAGGCGTCCGACAGAAAGCGGGCTTGTCCGTCCAGCACCTCCAGGCGTTGGGTGATGCGTTGCTGCAAGTCAATGAGGTAGTCGCGCACGGGCGAGAGGGTCGGGTTCATGGTGGGGGATTGTTCGGGATGTCGCTGGAAGAAGGCAAGGGCCGGATCGGGCTCGCCTGCTGAGGATGAAAACCTTGCACGCCTGCATAGACCTCATTCAAGCGGGCGTAGTCGCGCTCGAGATCGCCACTCAACTCGATGAATGTGTCCAGCGCCACCTCGCGGCGACCGTAGTCAATGCGCAGCAGTCCCAGTGGCACGCCGGCTTGACGCGCCAATTGGTAGAAACCGCTCTTCCACCCAGAGGTGAGGCGACGCGTGCCTTCGGGCGAAATGCCGATCCAGCAGTGGCTGCCTTGCTCGCGCTGGCGCTGCACATGGACGAGCAGCTCACCCACCACGCCCCGCGCGGCTGAGCGATCCACAGGCACACCGCCGAGCGAGCGCAGCCAGCGCGAAAAAACCGGAACGGCAAACAGGCTGTGCTTGGCCAGAAACTGCACTTGCAATCCCGTGGCCCACTTGACCAGCACCATCAAGACAAAGTCCCAATTGCTGGTGTGCGGGTAGCCCACGATGACGCCTTGCAGCGCGGGAAAGCCGTCGAAGCGCACACGCCAGCCCAGACGACTGAGCAACCACCGGGCCAGGGCGCTGCCCGTGGGTCCCCGACGCAGTGGGTTGGGCGCCAGCATCCCGTGTCAGCGTTGCATGGCGCGGTGCCCGATGTCGCGGCGCCACTGCATGCCATCGAAGTGGATCTGGCCCACGGTGTCATAGGCCAGTTGCTGGGCTTGGCGCAGATTGCCGCCCAGGGCGGTGACGCACAACACGCGCCCACCGGAGACCACCACGTCGGCGCCTTGCGTCTGGGTGCCGGCATGGAACACCATCACGTCATCGCGGTCGGCGGGCAAGCCGCCAATGGCATCGCCCTTACGCGGGGTCAGTGGGTAACCCGCAGCCGCCAGCACCACGCCGATGGCGGTGCGGTGATCCCAATCGAGTTCGGTGACATCGAGCTTGCGCTCGGTGGCGGCCCACAGCACATCCACCCAGTCGGTTTTGAGGCGCATGAGGATGGGTTGGGTTTCGGGGTCACCCATGCGGCAGTTGAATTCGAGCGTCTTGGGCTTGCCCTGCGCGTCGATCATCAAGCCGGCGTACAAAAAGCCGGTGTAGGGGATGCCGTCTTTTTCCATGCCCCGAATGGTGGGAAGGATGATTTCGCGCATGGCCCGCGCATGCACCTCGGGCGTGACCACCGGTGCGGGCGAATACGCGCCCATGCCACCGGTGTTGGGACCTTGGTCGCCGTCGAGCAGTCGTTTGTGGTCCTGACTGGTGGCCAGGGGCAACACGTTCTTGCCGTCGCACAGGACGATGAAGCTGGCCTCCTCGCCTTGCAGAAACTCTTCGATGACCACGCGCGCACCACCGGCGTTGTGGCTGACACCGAGTTTGTTGTCGAGCAACATGAAGTCGATCGCCTCGTGCGCTTCGGCCAGCGTCATGGCCACCACCACGCCCTTGCCAGCTGCCAGGCCATCGGCCTTGATGACGATGGGCGCCCCCTTGGCGTTGACGTACTCATGCGCGGCCTGGGCGTCGGTGAAGGTCTCGTATTCCGCCGTGGGAATGCCGTGTCGCTGCATGAAGGCCTTGCTGAAGGCTTTGGAGCTTTCGAGCTGCGCAGCCGCGCGCGTCGGCCCGAAGATGCGCAAGCCGTGGGCACGAAATTCATCCACCACACCGGCCGCCAGCGGCTGCTCGGGACCGACCACGGTGAGTTCGATTTGCTCGGCCTGCGCCCATTCGCGCAAAGCGACGACATCGGTGATGGGCAAATTGCTCAGGCGCTTGTCGCGGGCGGTGCCGCCGTTGCCCGGTGCCACGAACACCTTGTGCACCTTCGGCGACTGCGCGATTTTCCAAGCCAGGGCGTGTTCGCGGCCACCGCCGCCAATGACCAAAACTTTCATAGCTCGGCGTTGTGATAGACCTCTTGCACGTCGTCGAGGTCTTCGAGCACGTCGAGAAGTTTTTGCATCTTGGCCGCATCATCGCCGTCCAGGGCGATGGTGTTTTCGGCGCGCATCGTGACCTCGGCCACTTCCGGGTTCAGGCCTGCGGCCTGCAAGGCGTTTTTCACGGCTTCGAAGTCGCCCGGCGCTGTGAGCACCTCAATCGCGCCCTCGTCGTCGGCGATGACGTCTTCGGCACCGGCCTCCAATGCGATTTCCATCACCTGGTCCTCGCTGGTCCCGGGCGCGAACACCAATTGGCCGCAGTGCTTGAACTGAAACGCCACCGAGCCCTCGGTGCCCAGGTTGCCACCATGCTTGGAAAACGCATGACGCACCTCGGCCACGGTGCGCACCTTGTTGTCGGTCATGGTGTCCACGATGATGGCCGCGCCGCCGATGCCGTAACCCTCGTAGCGAATTTCCTCGTACGTCACGCCGTCGAGGTTGCCCGTGGCCTTGTCGACGTTGCGCTTGATGTTGTCCGCCGGCATGTTGGCCGCCTTGGCCTTGTCGATGGCCAGGCGCAAACGGGGATTCATGTTCGGGTCGCCACCGCCAGAGCGGGCCGCGACGATGATTTCACGGGTGATGCGGGTCCAGACGCGCCCGCGCTTTTCGTCCTGTCGGCCTTTGCGGTGTTGGATATTGGCCCATTTGCTGTGTCCAGCCACGAGGATCTTCCTTTGATTGCTGTTTTTTGAATGACGGGAATTTTACGTGAGCCCCCTGCCCGCCCTGGCCGAACGCCGCGCATGAAAAAGCCGGGACCAGCCCGGCTTTGAAAAGGCATGCAGAGGCTTCAACCCGCCGTCGCCTCTTCGGGCTCGTGGGGTTCAGCGCGGCTGGACTTGCCCTCCTTCTTGGGCAGCGGCTGGATGTCGAGCAAGACTTGCTCTTGCTCGTCAAGATCGACATTGAGACGACCGCCCTCGGTCAAACGACCAAAGAGCAGTTCGTCGGCCAAGGCTTTACGAATCATGTCCTGAATGAGTCGCTGCATCGGGCGCGCGCCCATGAGCGGATCGAAGCCCTTCTTGGCCAGGTGCTTGCGCAGCGTATCGGTGAAAGTGACCTCGACCTTTTTCTCGGCCAGCTGCTGTTCAAGCTGCAGCAAGAACTTGTCGACCACGCGCAGGATGATCTGCTCGTCCAGCGGTTTGAAGCTGACGATGGCATCCAGGCGGTTGCGGAACTCGGGCGTGAACAGGCGCTTGATGTCGCCCATCTCGTCGCCGGCCTGGCGCGGGTTGGTGAAACCGATGGTGGCCTTGTTCATGGTCTCGGCACCCGCGTTGGTCGTCATGATGATGATGACGTTGCGGAAGTCGGCCTTGCGCCCGTTGTTGTCGGTCAAGGTGCCGTGGTCCATCACCTGCAACAGCACGTTGAAGATGTCCGGGTGGGCCTTCTCGATCTCGTCGAGCAGCAGCACGCAATGCGGTTTTTTGGTCACGGCCTCGGTGAGCAAGCCACCCTGATCGAAACCGACGTAGCCCGGCGGCGCGCCGATGAGGCGGCTCACCGCATGGCGCTCCATGTACTCGGACATGTCAAAGCGAATCAGCTCGATGCCCATGATGTAGGCCAGCTGCTTGGCGGCTTCGGTCTTGCCCACGCCGGTGGGGCCACTGAACAGGAACGAGCCGATGGGTTTGTCTTGCTTGCCCAAGCCCGAGCGCGCCATCTTGACCGCCGCCGCCAACACTTCGAGCGCTTTGTCTTGGCCGAACACCACGGCCTTGAGATCGCGCTCAATGGTTTGCAGCTTGCTGCGATCGTCGTTGCTGACGTTGGCGGGCGGGATGCGGGCGATCTTGGCCACGATGTCCTCGATCTCGGCCTTGCCGATCATCTTCTTGCGTTTGGAAGGCACCAAGATGCGTTGAGCCGCGCCCGCCTCGTCGATGACGTCGATGGCCTTGTCCGGCAGGTGGCGGTCGTTGATGTACTTGGCCGACAGTTCGGCTGCTGCTTGCAGCGCCGCGTTGGCGTACTTGACGTTGTGGTGTTCCTCGAAGCGGCTCTTGAGGCCTTTGAGGATGTCCACCGTCTCGGACACGCTGGGTTCGACCACATCGATCTTCTGGAAACGCCGCGACAAGGCAGCGTCTTTCTCGAAGATGCCCCGATATTCGGTGAAGGTGGTGGCCCCGATGCACTTGAGCTGGCCGCTGGACAGTGCCGGCTTGAGCAGGTTGGACGCGTCCAGCGTGCCGCCCGAAGCCGCACCGGCCCCGATCAGGGTGTGGATCTCGTCGATGAACAAGATGGCGTGGGCTTTGCCCTGCAAAGCCTTGAGCACTGCCTTGAGGCGTTGCTCGAAATCCCCACGGTACTTGGTGCCTGCCAACAGCGCGCCCATGTCCAACGAGTAAACGGTGGCCTCGGCCAGCACCTCGGGCACATCGCCCTGGGTGATGCGCCAGGCCAGGCCCTCGGCAATGGCGGTCTTGCCCACACCAGCCTCGCCCACCAACAGCGGGTTGTTCTTGCGACGGCGGCACAGGATCTGGATGGTGCGCTCGACTTCGTAGTCGCGACCGATCAGGGGATCGATCTTGCCGTCTTTGGCGGCCTGGTTCAGGTTCAGGGTGAACTGCTCCAGCGGAGAGGCCTTCTCGTTTTTCTCGCCCGAGCCGCTGCTGCTGGACTCGTCCGACTCTTGGCTCGCCGCACCCTCATTGCTCTTGGGCGCTTCGGGTGGATCGTTCTTGCGAATACCGTGCGCGATGAAGTTCACCACATCCAGGCGCGTCACGCCTTGCTGGTGCAGGTAGTAGACCGCGTGCGAATCCTTCTCGCCAAAGATGGCCACCAACACGTTGGCGCCCGTCACTTCCTTCTTGCCGTTGCCCGTGGATTGCACATGCATGATGGCGCGTTGGATGACGCGCTGAAAGCCCAGCGTGGGTTGGGTATCGACTTCGTCGGTGCCCGCCACCTGGGGGGTGTTGTCCTTGATGAAGTTGGAGAGCGACTTGCGCAAGTCGTCGATGCTGGCCGAGCAGGCGCGCAACACTTCGGCGGCGCTGGGGTTGTCCAGCAGTGCCAGCAGCAGATGTTCCACCGTGATGAATTCGTGGCGTTGCTGGCGTGCCTCGACAAAGGCCATGTGCAAGCTGACTTCAAGTTCCTGGGCGATCATGTGTGTATTCCTCTGTGTGCTTGCGTGTGAGACTGACTGTATATGGAATCGATGGCCTTGGCTTCAATGGGTGGTTGGGGAAATTCTCAGTCGACGGGCTCGTAAAGACATTGCAGGGGATGGCCGGCCTTGCGCGCAGCGTCCATCACCTGATCGACCTTGGTGGCCGCCACATCGCGCGTGTAGACCCCGCAGACGCCTTTGCCATCGAGGTGGATCTTCAACATGATCTGCGTCGCGCTTTCGCGGTCTTTGGCGAAGAACTCTTGCAGCACCAGCACCACAAACTCCATCGGCGTGAAATCGTCGTTGAGCATGACGACTTGGTACATCTGCGGTGGCTTGGTGCGCTGAGTCAGACGCTCCAGGACCACGGAATCACCGTTGCCCTGGTCGGGCACGGTGGGAGAACGAGGGGGACGTTGAGTGGCCATGCGAATGATTTTATCGATGGCCCTCACAGGGACCCGGCGCCCATTTCAATGACAACTGAAATTGATCTTTCGTACTATTTACGTAGAATCCAAACAAATTTATGGGTTCTTTGGTGACAATTTTGGAGCGGTCATGGCTTTGGGCATCGTGAAATGGTTCAACAACAGCAAAGGCTTCGGTTTCATCGATGCTGGGGATGGAGGTGGCGATGTGTTCGCCCATTACAGCGCCATCGCGATGGAGGGTTTCAAAACCTTGCCACAGGGTTCCACCGTGACCTACGAACTGGTGGAGGGTCCTAAAGGCCGCCACGCCTTGGCCATTCAGGTCGTGAGCAAGCCCGAACGCCAACGGCGCGAGCCGGAAGAGACGGGGCACGAAGCGCGCGAAAGCCGATTGCGCACGCCGCAGTTCCGGGCCAACCAGCTCGCACAATCTCGCAAGGAATGACCGCACGGGGCCCGTCGGCCCCGTTGTCACATGTGGCTGATCATGACTTCGCCGAAGCCGGAGCAGCTGACCTGTCGCGCACCGTTCATCAAACGCGCAAAGTCATAGGTCACTTGGTGGCTTTGCACCGCTGACTCCATGGCCTCAATGATTTTGTCGGCGGCTTCGCGCCAGCCCATGTGTCGCAACATCATCTCGGCCGACAGGATCATGGAACCCGGGTTCACGTAGTCCTTGCCAGCATACTTGGGCGAAGTGCCGTGGGTGGCCTCAAACAAGGCCACGCTGTCGGAGAGATTGGCCCCTGGCGCAATGCCCATGCCCCCCACTTGCGCCACCACCGCATCCGAGATGTAGTCGCCGTTGAGGTTGAGGGTGGCGATGACGCTGTATTCAGCGGGACGCATCAGGACCTGCTGGAAAAAGGCGTCGGCAATGACGTCCTTGATGACCAAGTTGCGGCCGGTCCTGGGATTCTTCAGGCGACACCACGGCCCCCCATCGAGTAACTTGGCGCCGAACTCACGCTGGGCCAGGGCATAGCCCCAATCGCGGAAGCTGCCCTCCGTGTACTTCATGATGTTGCCCTTGTGGACCAGCGTCACGCTCGGTTTGTCATGGTCGATGGCGTACTGGATGGCGCGCCGCACCAGACGTTCGGTGCCTTCCCGTGACACCGGCTTGACGCCCAGCCCTGAGGTTTGCGGGAAACGAATCGACTTCACACCCAGGTCATCGGTCAGAAAACGAATCAGACGACGCGCAGGCTCGCTCTCAGCTTCGTACTCGATGCCCGCGTAGATGTCCTCGGAGTTCTCCCGAAAGATGACCATGTCGGTCTTCTCGGGCTCTTTCAACGGCGACGGCACCCCTTTGAAATAACGCACGGGCCGCAAGCAGACGTAGAGATCGAGCTCTTGGCGCAGACTGACGTTGAGCGAGCGAATGCCACCGCCCACCGGCGTGGTCAAAGGCCCTTTGATCGACACCGCGTACTCGCGCAAGGCCTGCAAGGTCTCAGCGGGCAAAGGGGTCTCGGCACCATACAGAGCGGCGGCTTTGTCGCCGGCATAGACCTCCATCCAGTGGATCTTGCGCTGGCCTCGATAGGCCTTGTCGACGGCGGCATCCACCACACGGCGCATGACCGGCGTCACATCCACACCGGTACCGTCGCCTTCGATGAAAGGAATGACGGGTTGATCCGGCACCTCCAGGCTGAAATCGGGACGAACCTGAATTTTTTGGCCCTGGGGCGGCACGCGGATGTGCTGGTACATGGCAGAAGTGCTCCGGCTGGAATGGCAGATGAACACGGAAATTCTAGTGGTCTGACTGACACGACCCACCACGCAGCATCGATGTCGCAAGTCGTGGCGTATTTGCGCGGAAAATCGTTCGCACCACTGTTGCCGAAATCTGCCATGTCCTTGCTCGTATCCCTCCTGCGCTATCTGCTGCCCAGCTTGCTCGCCCTCGCCGCTTGGGCGCAACCAGGCCCACAAGCCGATCTGCCCCGCGTGACTTTGTCAGCAGGCCTGCATTTGATCCAGGCCCAGGTCGCTCAGACACCCGAACAGCGCGCTGTGGGACTCATGTACCGGCGCGAGATGCCCGTCAACGAGGGCATGCTGTTTGTTTTCGAACAACCCGCCGGTCAGTGTTTCTGGATGAAGAACACGCTCCTGCCCCTCACGGCAGCGTTCGTGGCCGATGATGGCCGCATCGTCAACCTCGCCGACATGAAACCTCAGAGCACCGACTCGCATTGCTCGGCGCGACCGGTGCGCTATGTGCTGGAGATGCACCAGGGCTGGTTCGCGCGCCGCGGCATCCAGGCGGGCTTCCAACTGTCGGGCCCGCCCTTCGACGCGCGCCGCTGAAAGCCATCAAAAAACCCGGACACACAGGTCCGGGTTTTGAGGGGGTGCGAACGGACGGTCAGGCCTTGACCGATGCCAGCACTTTGTTGAAGGTCTGGCTCGGACGCATGACCGTTTCGAGCTTGGCGGTGTCGGGCTTGTAGTAGCCACCAATGTCCACCGGCTTGCCCTGCACGTTGTTGAGCTCTTCGACGATCGTTTTCTCGTTCTCTGCCAACTGCTTGGCCAGAGGGGCAAAGATCGCAGCGAGTCCGGCGTCCTCGGTCTGCGCAGCCAGCTCTTGCGCCCAGTACAGCGACAGATAGAACTGGCTGCCGCGGTTGTCCAGCTGACCCGTCTTGGGTGACGGGCCCTTGTTGTTGTCGAGCAGTTTGCCGGTCGCCGCATCCAAGGTCTTGGCCAGGACCTTCGCCTGGGGGTTGTCGTTCTTGAGGCCCAGATCTTCCAGCGACACCGCCAGCGCCAGGAACTCACCCAGGCTGTCCCAGCGCAGGTGGTTTTCTTCCACCAACTGCTGCACGTGCTTGGGTGCCGAACCTCCGGCGCCGGTTTCGTACATGCCGCCGCCCGCCATCAAGGGCACGATGGACAACATCTTGGCCGAGGTGCCCAGTTCCATGATGGGGAACAGATCGGTGAGGTAGTCGCGCAAGATGTTGCCGGTGGCGCTGATGGTGTCCAGGCCACGGATCACCCGCTCCAGCGTGTAACGCATGGCGCGCACTTGGCTCATGATCTGGATGTCCAGGCCAGTGGTGTCGTGCTCGTGCAGGTACATCTTGACCTTGCGGATCAGTTGGGCCTCATGCGGGCGGTACTGGTCGAGCCAGAAGACCACCGGCATGCCCGAGTTGCGGGCACGGTTCACGGCCAGTTTGACCCAGTCGCGGATGGCCGCGTCCTTGCACTGGCACATGCGCCAGATGTCGCCCTCTTCCACGTTCTGGCTCAGCAACACCTCGCCTGTCTCCAGGTCGGTGATGTTGGCCACGCCGTCCTCCGGAATCTCGAAAGTCTTGTCGTGTGAACCGTATTCCTCGGCTTGCTGAGCCATTAGACCCACGTTGGGCACGGTGCCCATGGTCTTGGGATCGAACGCGCCGTGCCATTTGCAGAAGTTGATCATCTCCTGGTAGATGCGGGCAAAGGTCGACTCGGGCATGACGGCCTTGACGTCCTTCAGGCGGCCATCGGCACCCCACATCTTGCCGCCGTTGCGAATCATGGCCGGCATCGAGGCATCCACGATCACGTCGTTGGGCGAGTGGAAGTTGGTGATGCCTTTGGCCGAGTCGACCATGGCCAACTCGGGGCGATGCTCGTGGCAGGCATGCAGGTCGCGCTTGATTTCGTCTTGCTGGCTTTGCGGCAAGGTGGCGATCTTGTTGTACAGGTCCACCATGCCGTTGTTGACGTTGACGCCCAACTCTTTGAACGTTTTGGCGTGCTTCTCGAAGGCCTCGCGGTAGAAGATCTTCACGCAGTGACCAAACACGATGGGGTGCGACACCTTCATCATGGTGGCCTTGACGTGCAGCGAGAACATCACGCCCGTCTTGTGAGCGTCTTCGATTTCCTTCTCGTAGAACGCCAGCAGGGCCTTCTTGCTCATGAACATGGAGTCGATCACTTCGCGGTCCAGCAAGGCAACCTTCTGCTTGAGCACGATGGTTTTGCCCGACTGGGTGATGAGTTCCATCTTCACGTCGCGGGCACGGTCCAGGGTGATGGACTTTTCGCCGTGGTAGAAGTCACCGGCATGCATGTGCGAGACGTGCGTGCGCGAGGCTTGGCTCCACTCAGCCATGCTGTGCGGGTTTTTGCGAGCGTATTCCTTGACCGCCTTGGGCGCACGACGGTCTGAGTTGCCCTCGCGCAGCACAGGGTTCACCGCCGAGCCCAGGCACTTGCCATAGCGCGTCTTGATGGCTTTTTCTTCGTCGGTCTTGGGGTTCTCGGGGTAGTCCGGAATGGCGTAGCCCTTGGCCTGCAACTCCTTGATGGCGGCCATCAACTGGGCCACCGAGGCACTGATGTTGGGCAGCTTGATGATGTTGGCCTCGGGACGCAGCGTCAGTTTGCCCAGCTCATTGAGCGTGTTGGACACACGTTGCTCGGGCGGCAACATGTCGGAGAACTCACCCAGAATGCGGTTGGCCACCGAGATGTCGCTGGTCTCGACATTCACGCCGGCAGGCTTGGCAAAGGTGCGAATGATCGGCAAAAAAGAAGCGGTGGCCAGCAACGGCGCTTCGTCGGTCAGGGTGTAAATGATGGTGGGTTGCTGGTTGCTCATGTCGGTGTGATCTCCTGAAACTTGTTGGAATGACGGTCTTGTGAACCTCAACGTTTGATCGTCTGGGATTTTGCTTTCAGCGCACTGACCTCAGGCGCAGAATTCGAACTGCAATCTCACGATACAAAAAACGAACGCGGGATTTTTCCACAAAAAAACCCGGTCACCGAAGTCACCGGGTTGTCTCGTGGCCTTGGGGCCCAATCGATCAGGCGAAGTTGGCTTCTGCGAACGACCAGTTCACCAATTGATCGAGGAAGGTCTCGACAAATTTCGGACGCAGGTTGCGGTAGTCGATGTAGTAGGCGTGCTCCCAGACATCCACGGTCAGCAAGGCCTTGTCGGCGGTGGTCAGCGGCGTGCCAGCGGCACCGGTGTTGACGATGTCGACCGAGCCATCGGCCTTTTTGACCAGCCAGGTCCAGCCCGAGCCAAAGTTGCCGACGGCGCTCTTGACGAAGGCTTCCTTGAAAGCGGCATAGCTGCCCCACTTGGCGTTGATGGCGGCAGCCAACGCGCCACTGGGTTCGCCGCCACCTTGGGGCTTCATGCAGTTCCAGAAAAAGGTGTGGTTCCAAATCTGCGCCGCGTTGTTGTAGATGCCACCGCTGGACTTCTTGACGATGTCTTCCAGCGACATGGTTTCGAACTCGGTGCCCTTTTGCAGGTTGTTCAGGTTGACCACGTAAGCGTTGTGGTGCTTGCCGTGGTGGAATTCCAGGGTTTCCTTGCTGTAGTGCGGTGCCAAGGCATCGATGGCGTAAGGCAATGCGGGCAGGGTGTGTTCCATGTTGACCTCGTTGTCAGGAATAAAAAAGAAGCGTGATTCTAGGAAATCGCGTCGGGACGAATCCGCTCGGCCCGCAATTCAACCACACCATCGGCAAGGGTTGCCTGCAAGGGCTGGCCGGGCTCAACCGCCTGCACGGAAGTCACTGCGCGACCTTGGGCATCGGTCAACCAGGCATAGCCCCGTTGCAACACGCGACGCGGGTTCAGAGCGGCGAGGCGCAGGTCCAGCCGCTCCAGCGTCGATCGATGCAGCTGGAGGTTTTGCCGGCTCGCGCTTTGGTGACGCAAGCCCAACACCTGCAGGCCTTGTGCCTGCCTCGACAGGTGACGCGTCAGACCGGACTGCAAACGCGCAGCCCCATCTTGCAGACGCAGGCGCGCAGGTCCCAGCGCTTGCGCGGGTCGCGTCAGCCAGGACTGCAAGCGATCGAGGCGCTGGGCCTGACGATCCAAGTGGCGCATGCCCGCTTGTTGCATGGCCTCTTGCAGCGTCTGCAACTCTTGCCAGCGTTGGGCTCGCGGGGGCGCGCACAACTCGGCCGCTGCGGTGGGGGTTGGGGCCCGCAGGTCGGCGCAGAAATCGGCAATGGTGAAGTCGGTTTCGTGACCGACGCCAGACACCACGGGCCAGGGGCTGTTGACGATGGCCTGCGCCAGGGTCTCGTCGTTGAAGGCCCACAAGTCCTCCAAGGAACCGCCACCGCGCACCAGCAAGATGAGGTCGATGTCCTGGCGCGCACCCAGGGTCTGCAAGGCGCGCACCAAGCTGTGCGGAGCCTCAGCCCCCTGTACCAATGCCGGGACCAGCAACACCGGAATGTGCGGCACACGCCGGGCCAGTGCAGTGGCCACATCGTGCAAGGCGGCAGCCCCCAGCGAAGTCACCACCCCAATGCCCCGTGGCTGGGCCGGTAAAGGGCGCTTGCGCGCGGCATCGAACCAGCCCAGGGCTTCGAGCTTCGCCTTGCGCTGCACAAACTGCTCGAACAGCGAACCCAGACCGGTTCGGCGCAGGCTCTCGACCACCAGCTGCAATTCACCGCGAGGCTCGTACACGCCCAGCCGGCCCTGCAAATCGACGCTCTCGCCATCCTGCGGCGAAAAGTCCAGTTGGCTCGCCGCGCGACGGAACATGGCACAACGCAATTGGCCTTGCTCGTCCTTGAGGGTGAAATAGCAATGCCCGCTGGCTGCGCGTGTGAAGCCCGAAATCTCACCGCGAACCGCCACAGGATTGAAGCGCGCCTGCAAGGTATCAGCAACGGCGCGGCACAAGGCACCAACTTGCCAGACAAACGGCGTCGATGCTGGGTTTGGCGTCATGCGCGGGGCCCAGTCATCCACACGACCGCCCAGGCAGCCCGATGGCCGAAGCCATCACAGCGAAAGCACGGATCTGTCGTGTAAGTGGTTGATTGGATTGACATTTTTCTCGCCCGATTTTTCATCAATTGGAGGCATGCGCGATTTGGCGCGGCTTGGCACCCAACGGGCGCAGGCTTACCCACAAAGTTATCCACATCCTCTGTGGATGAGCGGCTCGGCCATAATTGCAGGCCCTCTTCTTCGGAGAAAGTGTTTGATTTCGATCATACAAGCGGCCGGCTGGCCGATCTGGCCCCTGTTGCTCTGCTCGGTATTGGCACTGGCTCTGGTGATCGAGCGATTGGTCAGTCTGCGGCCCCACAAAATCGTTCCGGCAGGCTTGCTGGAGCAAGTGCTCAAGGCCTGCGAACGTGGGCTGCCGCCGCTGGAAACACAGCAGCAACTGGCCGCCCACTCGGTCTTGGGGCAGGTCTTGGCCAGCGGCTTTGAAGCCGTGCGCCAACAGCCGCGCATCAGCGAGTCCGACCTGCGCGCGCAGCTGGAGGCGAGCGGACGCCGCGCTGCCCATGGGCTTGAAAAATACCTCTCAGCCCTGGCCACCATCGCTTCAGCGGCGCCGTTGATCGGCCTGCTGGGCACGGTGGTGGGCATGATCGACATCTTTGCCTCGCAATCGGCCACCGGCAGCCATCCGGTGCAACTGGCGCAGGGCATTTCGATGGCGCTCTACAACACGGCGTTTGGCCTGATCATCGCCATCCCGGCGCTGATGTGCTGGCGCTACCTGCGCGCGCGGGTGGACGGGTATGTGCTGCACCTGGAACTGGATGCCGAGCGTCTGGTACGTCCCTTGCTGAGCTTGCGCGATCCACGCGCACAGAGCTGAAGCCATGCGCTTTCACCGCCCCCGCAGCCCGGAACCAGACATCAATCTGATTCCGTTCATCGACATCCTGCTGGTGGTGCTCATCTTCCTGATGCTGTCCACCACCTACAGCAAGTTCACCGAGCTGGAACTCACCCTGCCAGAGGCCAACGCCAGCGTGCCACCGCAACGTGCGCGCGAGGTCGTGGTGGCCATCACCCAACAGGGGCGCGTCTTGGTCAACCGACAGGCCGTGTCGGGGCGCGATGTACAGACCATCGCGCAGGCACTGAGCCAGGCCACTCAGCACATCGAGTCGCCTGTGATCGTCGTCAGCGCCGACGCCCAAGCCAGCCACCAGTCTGTCATGCTCGTGCTGGAGGCGGCGCGACGCAACGGTCTGCATCAGTTGACTTTCGCGGCGCGAACGGCCGCGCGGGACTGATCGCCACCCGCATGCCCTCCCCCAGCCAAGCCCACCCCGACTGGCGTCAAACCTTGCGCCAAGCCTGGCTGCGACGCGGTTGGCTGGCCTGTCTGCTGTGGCCCTGGAGTTTGCTCTACGGCGCATTGGTTCGATCGCGTCGCTGGTTCTATCGGTTGGGTTTGCGACACAGCCAGTCCTTGCCCGTACCCGTCATCGTGGTGGGCAATGTGCTGGCAGGCGGTGTGGGCAAAACCCCCATCGTCATCGCCTTGGTCGAGCACTGCCAGCGTGCCGGCCGACGGGTTGGCGTGGTCTCGCGCGGCCATGGCCGCCGCAGCACCGAGACCCTGGAGGTTCTGTCCAGCTCCGATGCGCAGGACGTGGGGGATGAGCCATTGCTGATTGCCCGGCGCACGGGCGTGACGGTTTGGGTGGGCTCTGACCGCGTTGCGGCTGCAGCCGCCTTGCTGCACGCCCATCCGACGGTGGACTTGATCATCAGCGACGACGGCTTGCAACACCTGGCGCTGGCACGTGATCTGGAACTGTGTGTGTTCGACGAACGCGGCGTGGGCAACGGCTGGTTGATACCCGCAGGCCCCTTGCGAGAGCCCTGGCCCAGGCCGGCATCGGCGCACACCCCCTGCCTGCTGCTGCTCAGCGAAGATGCGACGTCGCCACCCACGCCATCGTTGCCCTCTGCGCCGCCCCTTGTGAGCCGTGAGCCGCTGCACCGTGTGCAACGCCATCTGTCGTCCCATGCGCTGCGAGCGGATGGCCAACAGCGCAGCTTGGCCCATTGGCGAGCCCAGCCGGTACAGGCGCTCGCTGGCATTGCCAAACCCGAACGCTTCTTCGCCGCCTTGCGAGAGCAGGGGCTGTCCCTGCAACACACCTGGGCCCTGCCGGATCATGCCCCGATGCAAGATCTGCGCATCGACCCCAACCTGGGGGACTGCCTGTGCACCGAGAAAGATGCCGTCAAACTCTGGTCACAACACCCCGAGATCTGGGCGGTGCCTTTGCATGCTTCGCTGCCGCCGAGTCTGCTGACCGAGATCGATGCCTGGTTGCTGGCGCATCCGCCGCGCACCCCAGGTTGAACCGCCCCGCCCTTATCATTTCCGCCATGGACACCAAACTGCTTGAACTGCTGGTCTGCCCCGTCACCAAAGGCCCTCTGACCTACAACGCCGAGCGTCAGGAGTTGATCTCTCGCAGCGCCCGGCTGGCTTATCCCGTGCGGGACGGCATTCCGGTGCTGCTGGAAATCGAAGCGCGCCCGCTCAGCGACGCCGAACTGGGTTTGTGAAAGCGCAGATCATGGGCTTTCACGTCTTGATTCCGGCGCGCATGGCGTCCTCACGCCTGCCAGACAAACCACTGGCCAACATTGCCGGCGTTCCCATGGTGGTGCGTGTGGCCCAGCGGGCCGCGCAATCCTCGGCCCAGCAAGTGGTGGTTGCCGCAGACGATGTGCGCATCCTGAACGCCTGCGCCGCGCATGGTGTGCATGCCGTGCTGACCCGGGTCGACCATCCCAGCGGCAGTGACCGGCTGGCCGAAGCCTGCGACTTGCTCGGACTCGACGATGACGCCATCGTGGTCAATGTGCAAGGCGATGAACCGCTGATCGATCCAGCCGACATCGAAGCCGCTGCGCGCCTGCTGCAGAGCCGCCCCGATTGCAGCATGAGCACCCTGGCCCATGCGATCGAGGATGCCGAGACACTGGCCAATCCCAACGTGGTGAAGGTGGTGCTCGACGCACGCCAGACCGCGCTGTATTTCAGCCGCGCCCCCATTCCTTGGTGGCGCGATGGCAGCACACGCGGCGCGCCTGCATTGAGTCAACCCGCACCACTGCGCCACATCGGCTTGTATGCCTACCGCGTGGGCTTCCTGCGCCAATTCCCCACCTTGCCGCAAGCCAGCATCGAGATCATCGAATCCCTCGAACAACTGCGGGCTCTGTGGCACGGGCACCGCATTGCCGTCCATGTCACGGAGCAGGCACCGGGCCCCGGGGTCGATACCACCGAGGACCTGGCTCGGGTGCGCGCACTGTTCGCTGGCACGGCTTCGGCCTAAAGCGCTGGCTTGAGCGGCTCTGCCGTAAGGGTCGTTCAAGGGGTCGCATGCTATGCTTTGATCGACCTTCAAGTTTTTCCAGGAACCACCCATGAGACTCATTCTGTTGGGCGCGCCCGGCGCCGGTAAGGGCACCCAGGCGACCTTCATTTGCCAGAAGTACGGCATTCCGCAAATCTCCACCGGCGACATGCTGCGCGCCGCCGTCAAAGCCGGAACGCCGCTGGGCCTGGAAGCCAAGAAAGTCATGGACTCGGGCGGTCTGGTCAGCGACGACATCATCATCGGATTGGTGAAGGATCGCATCACCCAGGCCGACTGCGCCAACGGTTTTCTGTTTGACGGTTTCCCGCGCACCATCCCGCAGGCCGAGGCCATGAAGGCCGCTGGCGTCAAACTCGATTACGTGCTGGAAATCGACGTGCCGTTTGACGCCATCATCGAGCGCATGAGCGGTCGCCGTTCGCACCCGGCCTCGGGTCGCACCTATCACGTCAAGTTCAACCCGCCCAAGGTCCAAGGCCAGGACGATGTCACCGGCGAGCCGCTGGTGCAACGCGATGACGACAAAGAAGAAACCGTCAAGAAGCGTCTGGACGTCTACAGCTCGCAAACCCGTCCGCTGGTCGACTACTACTCAGCCTGGGCCCAAAACGAGCCCACCGCTGCGCCCAAGTACCGCGCCATCAGTGGTGTCGGCAGTGTGGAGGACATTCGGGATCGCGCCTTCCAGGCACTGGCATCCTGATCGGTCACGCGCCGCAACTAAAAGGCCACCTTCGGGTGGCCTTTTGCATGAGGTGTGCAGGCACTGAACACCCGCGCAGCAACCCCGCACGGTTGCGATGCGGGCCGTGCCCGATCAGGCCATCAGCGACAGCATCAAGGCGATGCGTGCCTTGACCGGGCTCAGCCCCCCCGCTGCGTGCAGACCGTCATCCCTGTGCTCGGGAACAACGCCCCAGGCGCAACGCGAAGCGCACCACACAACAGCCCCGCCCTGACGCGCCTCGTCCAACGCCGCCGCCAGATCCTGATGCAGCGTGCCCGCCCCCGTGCCAGCCACCACCCAGCCGCGTGGCGGATGCGACGACGACATCAAGGCGCGCACCTCGCGCCCATCCGCCCCCACATGGCTGTACACCAGGCGCACTTCGGGCCAGTCGCGACCATCGCCCAGCGCGGTCACCGGCACAGCGGGGCAGATCCAGGGGGCTGCGGCCTTGCCCCATTGCAGCGAAGACTGGGCGATGCGCGCCAACGGCCCATTCGGCCCGGAAGAAAAAGCGTCGAGCCGATCACTGAAGACTTTTTGAACCACGCTGGCGGCGTGAACCTCGCCGGCGGCGACCAGCACCACCTGAGCGGGGACTTGCGTCGATGAGGCACTCAGACGCACCCAGTCCACGGCGTCTTGCAAATTACCAGGGCCATCGGCGTCGGGCGCGTTGGCCGGGCGCATGGCACAGGTCAAGGCAACTGGCTTGGCTGGGCGCAACACGCACTGCAGGAAGAAAGCCGTCTCCTCGGCCGTGTCGGTGCCATGCGTGATGACCAAACCCGCCACTTCTGGCGATGCCAGATGCGCGGCGCAACGTCGGGCGAGTTCGGCCCAGACGGTGGGCGTCATGTCCTTGCTGTCGATCTGAGCCACTTGCTCGGATTCGAGCGTCCACGCCCCGTCGGAGCCCAAATCCAAACCGCCCAGCAAGTCGGACACGGGTAGCACCGCAGCGGTGTAGCCCGGGTCCGTGGGCTGCCTCGCCAAGCCGGCGATGGTGCCGCCTGTGGCCAAAACCACAATTTTTCGAGAATTTTTGAGGGCCATGGCTTGCCAAGCACAAAAAGCTGTTTAAAAATACAGTTACTGGATAAACAAACAGATCCCGATTGCCATCCAGCCCATCCGCCCATTGTGCAGGAGCCCAGCGATGACCGACACACCCAAACTCACCCCGCGCCAGCAGCAGATCCTGGAACTCATCCAGTCTGCCATTGCCAACACCGGCTCACCGCCGACGCGCGCCGAAATCGCGGCCGAGCTGGGCTTCAAGTCGGCCAACGCCGCCGAAGAACATTTGCAAGCCCTGGCCCGCAAGGGCGTGATCGAGCTGGTCAGCGGCACCTCGCGCGGCATTCGCCTGAAGGGGGCACCGCTGCGCTCCGTCCAAAGCAGCTTGGCTGAGCAATTCAGCCTACCGCTCAAAGGCCTGGCTCAACTGTCCTTGCCCTTGATTGGTCGGGTGGCGGCGGGCTCGCCCATCCTGGCACAAGAGCATGTTGATCAGACCTACCACGTCGAGAGCAGTCTGTTCCAGCGCAAGCCCGACTACTTGCTGCGTGTGCGCGGCATGTCGATGCGCGACGCCGGCATCATGGACGGCGATTTGCTCGCCGTCCAAGCCACCCGAGACGTGCGCAATGGGCAGATCGTTGTCGCCCGCATTGGCGACGATGTGACGGTCAAGCGCCTGCGTCGCGTCGGTGATCGCATCGAGCTACTGCCGGAAAACCCAGACTACAACACCATCGTGGTCGAACCTGGCGAGCCCTTCGACATTGAGGGCTTGGCCGTCGGCCTCATTCGCAACACCCTGCTGATGTAAAACTAGGGAGACATCCATGAACCTCGCACTTCTGAGCGCTTATCGCCTGCTCAACCCACTGCACCAAGTGGCCCGCAGCTTTCTGCCGCGTCAGGCCATGCAAAGCACCCGACTCCCTGCGCTGCCTCTGCGTGTCGCGCGTGTCATGGACGCCTCGGCCAACCGCCACAGCGCAGGTCGCATGGTGATCTCGGGCCGCATGGCCGATGTGTGCGCCGAACTCGATCGCTTGGTCGAGCTTGAAAACCGCCGCTGAGGCCTTCGACACCCCCTGCCCCAGCCTGCAGCCCGACGCGCAACCACGAGGCGCGCGTCGCGATCAAGGCACAATCGCGGGCATGAACATCGTCATCCTCGACGACTACCAAGATGTCGTCCGAAAACTCAGTTGCGCCAACAAACTCGATCCCTACCCCGCCAAGGTCTACACCAACACCGTCAAAGGTTTGGGGCAGTTGTCCGTGCGGCTCAAGGACGCTGAAATCCTGGTCCTGATCCGCGAACGCACGGCCATGCCGCGTCAACTGATCGAGAAGCTGCCGCGCCTGAAACTGATCTCGCAAACCGGCAAGGTCGGCAGTCACATCGATGTCCATGCCTGCACCGAACGCGGCATCGCTGTGGCCGAAGGTTTTGGCTCACCCTATGCGCCCGCCGAACTCACCTGGGCACTCATCATGGCGGCCATGCGCCGCCTGCCCCAATACATCGGCAACCTCAAACACGGTGCCTGGCAACAGTCGGGGTTGAAGTCGGGCGCCATGCCCGCCAACTTTGGCTTGGGCCAGGTGCTGCGCGGCAAGACCCTAGGCATTTGGGGCTACGGCAAGATCGGACAACTGGTCGCAGGCTATGGCAAGGCCTTTGGCATGCAAGTGCTCATCTGGGGCCGTGAAGGCTCACGCGCCAAAGCCGCACAAGACGGCTATGAAGTGGCCGCCAGCAAGGAGGCGCTGTTCGAAAACAGTGACGTGCTCTCGCTGCACCTGCGCCTGAACGACGAGACCCGGGGCATCGTGCATCTGAACGACCTGTTGCGCATGAAGCCCACGTCCCTGCTGGTCAACACCTCGCGCGCCGAGCTGGTGCAGCCAGAAGCGTTGATCACCGGGCTCAACCGGGGCCGCCCCGGCATGGCCGCGCTCGACGTGTTCGAGAGCGAGCCCATCCTGCAAGGCCACCCGCTGCTGCGCCTGGAGAACTGCATCTGCACGCCGCACATCGGCTATGTCGAGCACGACACTTATGAGTTGTACTTCGGCACGGCCTTTGACAACGTGGTCAATTTCATCAAGGGCACACCGACCAACATCGTCAACCCCGGTGCCCTGCAAGTGCGCCGCTGATGCGGGCCACTCCTGACGGGAAGCTGTCAATCGCTCGGCCATAATGCCGGCCATGAATCCAACCTACCCAATCATTGGTGTGGTCGGCGCGGGTGCCATGGGTCGTGGCATCGCCCAGATTGCCGCGCAAGCCGGCAGCACCGTCAAGCTGTATGACACCAGCGCCCCCGCCATCGAGCAAGCCATCGCCAGCCTCTCGGCGCAATGGCACAAGTTGGCCGACAAAGGCAAGCTCACCCCCGAGCAGGTTCAGACCTACATCGCCCGTCTGCAAGCCGCCACCAAGCTGAGCAGCTTGGCCGATTGCCAGTTGGTGGTCGAAGCCATCATTGAGCGGCTCGACATCAAACAGTCACTGTTCGGCGAACTCGAAGGCATCGTGGCCGACGACGCCGTGTTGGTCACCAACACCTCCTCGCTGTCGGTCACGGCCATCGCCGCCAAGCTCCAGCGACCACAGCAATTTGCGGGCTACCACTTCTTCAACCCGGTGCCATTGATGAAAGTGGTCGAGGTCATCGCTGGTCTCAAGACCGATGCGCGCGTCTGCACCAACCTCGCCGCCTACGCCCGCGAAATGGGCCACACCCCGGTGCAGGCCTCGGACACACCTGGCTTCATCGTCAACCATGCTGGGCGGGGCTACAACACCGAAGCCCTGCGCATCGTCTCCGAGTGCATCACCGACTTCGCCACCATCGATCGCATCCTGCGCGATCAGGCTGGTTTTCGCCTGGGGCCCTTCGAGTTGATGGACCTGACCGCGCTGGATGTGTCGCATCCGGTGATGGAGTCGATCTACCGCCAGTACTACGACGAACCGCGCTACCGACCCAACGTCATCACCGCGCAGCGACTCGCCGGCGGTGTCGTGGGCAAGAAAGTCGGCGAAGGCTTTTACCGCTACGTCGATGGCGTGGCCCAGATCAGCCCCGAACCGGCCACGCCGGTGGTGGAGGACATGCCCCCCGTGTGGGTGTCCTCCCGCGCGGTGCGCCGCGCCGAGCTGCTGCAATTGCTCAAAGACTTGGGTGCCAAGATCGAGACCGCCTCGGCCCCCTCGGACAAGGCGCTGTGCATCGTGGCCCCGCTGGGTTTTGATGTGACCACGGTCTCGATCGTCGAACGACTCGACCCGGCCCGCACCGTGGGCATCGATTTGCTCATCGCCGACACACTCACCAAACGCCGTGTGCTGGCCACCAACCCCGCCACCCGTGCGGACATGCGTGACGCCGCACACGCCCTGTTCGCCCGCGATGGCAAGCCGGTCAGTGTGATCCGCGACAGCGGCGGCTTTGTCACCCAGCGCGTGGTCGCCACCATCGTCAACATCGCTTGCGACATTTGCCAGCAAGGCATCTGCTCCCCTGCCGATCTGGAAACCGCGGTCAAGCTGGGCCTGGGTTACCCCATGGGCCCGCTGGCCATGGGCGACCAATACGGGCCGACCGAAATTCTGGAGGTGTTGTTCAACATCCAGACCGTGTACGGCGACCCGCGCTACCGTCCCAGCCCCTGGTTGCGCCGCCGTGGCGCCATTGGCCTGAGCCTGACCCACGTCGAAGTCTGACGCATGACCGCCCAGCTCAAAAGCACCAGCCATGGCCAGACCATGGTCCTGACGATTTCGGACCCAGCCATGCGCAACGCCTTGGGTCCAGACATGTACGCCGCCGGCATCGAGGCCCTCAACGCGGCCGAGACCAACCCGGAAATCCGCTCGGTTGTCATCACCGGCGAAGGCTCGACGTTTTGTGCCGGCGGTAACCTGCAGCGCTTGCAAGGCAACCGCCAAAAGCCGCGTGAGGTGCAGGCTCAAAGCATCGAGGCCCTGCACACCTGGATCGAAGCCATCCGCACCTTTCCCAAACCCGTCATCGCAGCGGTCGAAGGTGCTGCCGCAGGCGCGGGTTTTTCGCTGGCGCTGATGTGCGACTTCATCGTCGCCGCGCGCGACAGCGTGTTTGTCATGGCCTACAGCGGCGTCGCCCTTTCACCCGATGGTGGCGGCAGTTGGAGCCTCGCGCGAGCCCTGCCGCGTCAACTCGCCAGCGAGTTATTGATGTTGGGCGAGCGCATCGGCGCCGAGCGACTGCACACACTGGGTGTGGTCAACCAGATGGTCGACAGCGGCACGGCCCTCGATCATGCGCTGGCGTTGGCGCAGCGCCTGAACCAGCGTGCCCCCAACAGCCTGGCCAGCATCAAGGAATTGCTCAATGACGCGCCGCTCAACCCCATGAGCCAGCACCTGGCGCAGGAACGCGATCACTTCGTCAACAACCTGCACCACGACAACGCCGGCATCGGCATCGACGCTTTTCTCAGCAAACAAAAACCACAGTACAAACCCGCCTGAGCGGACCATCCGGGGTCTCCGGCGCGACAACCGCAGTACAACAGGTCACACACTAGACAGCCCATGGACGATCCAATTCTTAATATGGAAGAACGCGAGGCCATCAACCACGGTCGTTGGTTCTCTTCTCTCTCACCTTCATTGCGACACGACATCCTGCGATGCGCCTACGTCAAACGATGCAAAGACGGCGAACTGATTGCAGCACGCGGCGATCCAGCCGAGGAATGGATGGCCTGTGCCAAGGGCGCGGTGCGCGTCAGCTCGACTTCGCTGTCGGGCAAGCAAATCACCTTCACCTACGTCGAGCCGGGCATCTGGTTTGGCGATGTGGCCATCCTGGACGGCGACCGTCGCACACACGATGTCTATGCGCACGGCGAAACGACCATCGTCTGCGTGGCCAAGGCCGACTTCCAAAAGATCCTGGCCACGCATGTCGAGTTCTACGAAGCCATGCTGCGTCTGCAGGCACGCCGCATCCGTCAGCTCTTTGGTTTGGTGGAAGACCTCAACACCCTGCCCTTGCGCTCGCGCTTAGCCAAGCAGTTGCTGCATCTAGCCCGCAGCTACGGCGTGCCGTGTCTGACGCATGGCGAGGACATCCGCATCGGCCTGCATCTGGCGCAGGAAGAACTGGCCCAGTTGCTGGGCGCGTCGCGCCAGCGCGTCAACCAGGAGCTCAAGGCCATGGAGCGCGAGGACGCGATTCGGATCGAGCCCGGTGGCTTGGTCATTCGCAACCGCGACGCGCTCATGCGCATCAGCGAAACCGATCTGACCTGAGTGGAGGCCTGGCATGAGCCAGGACCAAACCTACAGCGGGACACGCGCGGTCAGCGAGGCGCATCGCTTCGACACCGAGCGTTTGCACCACTGGCTGCGCGAGCACGTCGCCGGCTATGAAGGCCCGTTGCAGGTGGCGATGTTCAAAGGCGGGCAATCCAACCCCACCTTCTTGCTCAGCACCCCTTCGCGGCGCTACGTCATGCGGGCCAAGCCGGGCCCAGTCGCCAAGCTGCTGCCCTCGGCCCACGCCATCGAACGCGAATTCCGCGTCATGCGCGCCTTGCGCCACAGCGACGTGCCCGTCGCCGAGATGTTGGCCCTGTGCGAAGACGAGTCCGTCATGGGCCGAGCTTTTTACATCATGTCCTACGTCGAGGGCCGGGTGTTTTGGGACCAAACCCTGCCCGAACTCGATCGTGCGCAACGCGGTGCCATCTACGATGAAATGAACCGCGTGCTCGCCGCCTTGCACAGCGTGGATGTGGCGGCCCTCGGTTTGTCCGATTACGGCAAGCCCGGCAGCTACTTCGAGCGGCAAATCACGCGTTGGAGCCGTCAATACCAAGCCTCTGTCACGCAAGCCATCCCCGAGATGGATCGGCTCATCGACTGGCTGCCCGCGCACCTGCCCGCCAGCGCGCGCGACGAGCGCAGCGTCAGCATCGTGCATGGCGACTATCGCCTGGACAACCTGATCTTTCACCCCACAGAGCCGCGCGTGTTGGCCGTGCTGGACTGGGAGCTGTCCACGCTGGGGCATCCGCTGGCCGACTTCAGCTACCACTGCATGGCTTGGCACATTCCGCCGGGCACCTTCCGGGGCATTGGCGGTGTTGACCTGGCCGCTCTGGGCATTCCCGATGAAGCCAGCTACATCCAGCGCTATTGCGAACGCAGCCAACTGAGCACGCCGCAAGCCTTGGCACAGGACTGGAACTTCTACCTGGCCTACAACATGTTTCGCATCGCTGCCATCCTGCAAGGCATTGCCAAGCGGGTCGAGGCCGGCACCGCCTCCAGCGAGCAAGCGCGTGCCTCGGCCGCAGGGGCGCGCCCCATGGCCGAACTGGCCTGGTCCTATGCACAGCGCGCCTAATCCTTTCATCCTTCACCCCCGGCCATCGACATGAACTTCGACCACAGCGACACCGTCAAATCCCTGCAAGCCCGTCTGCTGGCCTTCATGCAAGCGCATGTCTACCCCAACGAGGCGCGCTTTTACCGTGAGGTGGCCGAGAACCGGGCCAAGGGCAACGCTTGGGTCCCCACCCAACTCATTGAAGAACTCAAACCTAAGGCGCAAGCCGCGGGGCTGTGGAATTTGTTCCTGCCACGCAGCCCGCGCGCGCCCACGGGTCTGTCGAACCTGGAATACGCACCCCTGTGCGAGATCATGGGACGCGTGCCTTTCGCCTCGGAGGTCTTCAACTCGTCGGCCCCCGACACCGGCAACATGGAAACGCTGGAGCGCTATGCCAGCGAAGCACTCAAGCAGCAATGGCTCGAACCGCTGCTGCGCGGTGAAATCCGCTCGGCTTTTTTGATGACCGAACCCGAGGTAGCCTCGTCGGACGCCACCAACATCCAGTGCCGCATCGAGCGCGATGGCGATCACTACATCATCAACGGCCGCAAGTGGTGGAGCTCCGGCGCGGGCGACCCGCGCTGCGCGCTCTACATCGTGATGGGCAAAACCGATCCGGACGCGCCCCGCCATTCACAACAAAGCATGGTGCTGGTGCCCGCCAACACACCCGGCGTGCGCGTGTTGCGCCCCTTGAGCGTGTTTGGCTACGACGATGCGCCGCACGGCCACATGGAAATCGCGCTCGACAACGTGCGCGTGCCAGTGACCAACTTGTTGCTGGGCGAAGGTCGGGGCTTTGAGATCGCGCAAGGTCGCCTGGGACCGGGGCGCATCCACCACTGCATGCGCTCCATCGGTGCAGCCGAACGCGCGCTGGAGCTGATGTGCCAACGCCTGAACCAACGCGTGGCCTTTGGCAAACCCATTGCCGCGCAAAGCGTCTGGCACGAACGCATTGCCGAGTCGCGCATCCTCATCGAACAAGCCCGTTTGCTGACGCTCAAAGCGGCCTACATGATGGACACCGTGGGCAACAAAGCCGCCAAGGCCGAGATTGCCATGATCAAGGTGGTGGCCCCCAACATCGCGCTGAAGATCATCGACTGGGCCATCCAGGCCCACGGTGCGGCCGGGGTGTGCGAAGACTTCCCCCTGGCCTATTCGTACGCCAACCAGCGCACGCTGCGGCTGGCCGATGGCCCCGATGAAGTGCACCGCAATGCCATCGCCAAGCTGGAGCTGGCCCGCCACATCGTCTCGGCACCGCAGGACGTCGAGATGCCCATCACCCGGGGTTGCTGAAAGGATCACCCATGATTGACGTCTACTCCTGGCCCACGCCCAATGGCCACAAGGTCCACATCATGCTGGAGGAATGCGGCCTGCGCCTGAACCGCGACTGGCGCGCCCATGCCGTCAACATCGGTCAGGGCGATCAGTTCAAGCCCGAGTTCCTGAAGATCAGCCCCAACAACAAGATTCCGGCGCTGGTCGATCCGCATGGCCCGGACGGCAAGCCGATCAGCCTGTTTGAGTCGGGCGCGATCTTGCTCTACCTCGCGGCCAAGACCGGCAAGTTCCTGCCCAAGAGCGACCGCGCCAAATACGAGGTGCTGCAGTGGCTGATGTTCCAGATGGGGGGCGTCGGTCCCATGTTGGGACAAGCGCATCACTTCCGCATCTATGCGCCGGAAAAAATCGACTACGCCGTCAACCGTTACACCAACGAGGCCAAGCGCCTCTATGGCGTGATGGATCGCCAATTGCAAACGCATCGCTTCATCGCCGGCAACAGCTACAGCATTGCCGACATCGCCATCTTCCCGTGGCTGCGCAGTTGGCAAAACCAGGGCATCGATTGGGCCGATTACCCAGCCCTCAAAGATTGGTTCGATCGCATCGCCGCGCGACCCGCCGTGCAACGCGGCGTGCAGGTGCTGGCCGATTTGCGCAAGCCCATCACCGACAAGCAGTCGCGCGAAGTGCTGTTTGGCAAAACTCAGTATCAAAAGCGCTGAGCCAAAGCCTTAGCTCAGATTGACCCGCAGGATGCGCCCTTTGCCGCCCGAGGCGCATGGGCCATTGCTCACGTAGAGGTAGTTGCCCAACACCGCCGCCCCCACCGGGTTGCACAGGCCGTCGGCCTGGGTCAGAAAGGCCGTGCTCTCGACCGCACCATTGGCTCCCACCCGGTACACGCTCCAAGTCGCCGCGTCGGTGGGGATGCCTGAATTGACGACGTAATAGTTGGCCGTCGCGGCGCTGTAAGCCAAACCCTGAGGCCGGTTGAACGACGCAGCGCAAGCGAAGTCCACCCAAGCGCCATTGACCAGGCGTTGAATGCCGCACTGCGCGCTGCCAGGTCCGGCATCCGAGCGGACCACCCACAGCTGCCCCCCTTGCAGCAGCAAGGCCCCGGGTGTCCCCGTCATGGTCACAGCCGTCGCGTCGCTGCCAAAGAACACCTTGGAGGCACTGTTGTAGCTTCTGCCCCAAGCAAATCCAGTTTGCGAAGCGTCATAAACCAAGCCTGCGTAGACAGCGGCGCTTTGGGTGCTCAGAGGAGTGGCGGCCACCGATTTGGGATAAATACCTGGATCCAGCCCACCGCCAGGATGGGCCGACGCCCACATCGACGCACTGCCATCAAACGCCACGGCGTAGGGTCGCCCAATCGACCACTCCGTGCTGAACGCATCGGTCTGCGGGTCAAAGCTGGCGATTTGGTCTTCGGCCCCATAGACCGAGGCATCAGGTCCGGTGATGGCCAGGTACAACTTGTTGTTGAACGCCGTCATCAACTTCGGATACCGATTGGCAGAGGGCAGATCCCAGGTCTGCACCTGCTTGGTGTAGGTCACGAAGGTTTGTGGGGATGGGTCTGGGCTACCCCCTCCGCCTCCACCACAGGCGGCCAACAGGCCACACATCCCGAGAATCCATGCGCGCTTGAACATGTCTTTTAACTTCGTCACCAAGCCACTTTACTTGATCGAGTCGTGATATTCGACATTACTGATAAAGTTGTTGGTGTATTTGTCGACCAAGAGCCTGCCATGTCCCGATTGATTTCTCTGCTGATCGTCCTGAGCCTGACCCTGGGCGGTCTCGCCCATGCTCAGGACAAGCCCGAACCGCGCCTGAAAGCCGGCGCCAAGAAAGAACTCAGCGAACCCGCGACCAGCGACAACCCGGCGCCGCGTGCCACGCTGGCTCGCCCCCCCACATCGGGCCCCGAGCCGATGATGAAACTCGGCCCCAAGAACAAGCCCTACACCGACATCCTGCACCACACGCTCAAGCTCGACTATTACGACTGCGAAGGCATCGTCGCGCCGTGGTTTCGCGAGCTGCTGGTGGCCGAGATGAATTACTTTGGGGAAATCAACCAAATGCCCTTCGTCAATGGGCAAACCTGTGTCGTGACCATCGGTACCGACAAGAGCCTGACGCCGGGGCGCGTCAGCGTGCAGTTCTACCCCAATGCGCAAAAGCTCAGCGACTGCGTGCGCAATGAGATCTGCCTGGCGTTTCGCAGCGTCAACCTGATCGAAAAAGACAACCACCGCATTTACCGCTCGTACTTTCTCTCGGACATGAACCGCAAGCTGGTGGCCCAGTATTGCGTCACCGACAAGGGCAAGCTGCACGCCGACACCACCTGCTACGCAGTGCCCTGAACGGTGTGCGTCGCGCCAGATCGCGACCCGCTAAAGACCGGGCGGCTGGTGTCGATTCCGTTCGAAGATTGACTGCTTTGCCCCCATGAGCGCCCTGTCCCTGCCCTTGCGCCGACGCTCGTCGCTGCGCCCCCTGCTGCTGGCTCTGATCCTGGCGATCGGCCCAGCGTGCGCGTGGGCCAGTGGCGGCGGTGGTCACGGCGAAGAAGCCAAGAAAGAGGCCGAAGCAGCCCCCAAGGAGCCCTCCTACGTGAATGAAAAGGGTGTCGAGGCCCGGGGCTACACCTACAAGCGCGTCGCGCGCGACGACAAAGGTGAACCCGAGCCCGTGCCCAAGGCACCACCGGCACCGCCCCCAGTCAAAGAAGACAAAGCCGCCGAGAAAAAAGACGAAGGCCACGGCGGCGGCGGGCACGGGGAAGAGCCCAAGAAGGAAGACAAGAAAAAAGAAGAGAAGAAGGAAGCCAAGGCCGAGGGGCATGGTGGCGGCGGTGGTGAGCACGGTGGCGGTGGACACGGCGGCGGACATGGCGGCAAAGAGGCCAAGGCCGAGAAAAAAATCGAGCTCAGCAAGGTCTACGCACGCTCCGTCATCCGCCTGGGACTGGACAACCGTCCCCTGACGCCCGTGCTGCACAGCAATCCCTATGCCGACTACTTTCTGTGCCGAGACACCATCTCCGAGCGCTACCGCGACACCCTGCTCGACGAAATCAACACCTTCGCGGACCAGATGGGATTGGCGCGCGCACACGCCCTGCCCTGCACGGTCAAAGTGGCCAAGCCAGGCACCAAGGTACCCGGCGCCATCTTTGTCGAGTTCTACGTCGATGAGGCCGCAGCCCGCGCCTGCATCCGTGGCGGCGAATGCGGCGAGACGCGCCTGGTGCTGCTCATGCCGAAAGACAAGAGCGGCAAGTCGCCACAGGACATTTACCGCTCCTACACGTTGACGGACGCCAAGAAATACAAACGCGCCGACTACTGTGTGTCACCGCGCGGCCAGCTGCTGGCCAAGAAAAACTGCTACGTCCATTTGCACCCGGACTGGCTGTTCAATTAACGCAGCAAGAAGCGGAGCAACGCGTTCATGCGCGCGCCATACGGCGGACGCACCCATGCGGTGGGCGAGAAACGCCTCTGACGGAACACCGGTCTGAGCTTCGAGAAATTGTCGAAGCCCTCGCGCCCGTGGTAGTGCCCCATGCCCGAAGGGCCCACACCACCGAAGGGCAAATCGGTCTGCGCCACATGGAACAAGGCGTCATTGACGCTGACCCCACCCGAGAGCGTGTGCGTCATCAGGTGCTGCAAACGCTGGGCATCGTGGGTAAAGGGATAGATGGCCAAAGGGCGTGGCCCACGCTGGATCGCCGCCACCACGTCGTGCCAGTTGTCGTAGGGCACAACGGGCAAGATGGGGCCGAAGATCTCGCGCTGCATCAACACGCAGTCTGCAGGCGGGTCGATGACCAGATGCGGTGCCAGCCGGTGCGCAGACGCGTCGCTCACCGAGCCGTCCATCAAGGCGATCACCTCGGCGTGGCGCGCGCGCGCATCGTCCAGCGCATCGAGCAGACGCCGATGCGCCTGGGCATGGATGAGTGAGGTGTAGTCGGGGCTGTCGAGCGAAGGGTACCGTTGCGCAACGATGCGTCGGGCTGCCGCCACGAATGCGGCCACGTGCTCGCGTGGCACATGAACGTGATCGACGGTGGTGCAGATCTGGCCAGCGTTGAGGCATTTGGCGTAGAGGATGCGCTCGGCCGCCAGCGCCACATCAAAGCCGCGATCGATGAGCGCGGGCGAGCGACCGCCCAATTCCAGGGTCACCGGACACAGGTTGTCGGCCGCCGCGCGCATGACCTGCCGTCCCGTCTCGGTGGAGCCCGTGAACAAGAGATGGTCCAGGGGCAGCCGCGAAAACGCGACGCCCACCTCCCCCGTCTCCCGAATCACGCACAAGCGCTCGGTGCCGAACAAAGGCACCAAATGCTCGATCAGGTACGTCGCCAGATGCTGCGAGTGTTCGCTCATCTTGACCAGAGCGCGGTTGCCCGCTGCCAGGATGGACACCAGCGGCACCAGGCTCAGGTTGAGCGGAAAATTCCAGGGCACGATCACACCCACCACGCCCAAGGGTTGCGGCAACACCTCGTTGCGCGCCCAGCCGAAGGTCAGACGATCCACGGCACGCGGGCGCGCGCGCATCCAGCGACGCAAGTGCTTCAAGGTGTGATCGATCTCCTGCACCACCGGCATGATTTCGGTCAGCACCGTCTCATGCGTGCTGCGGTGGCCGTAGTCGCGCGAGATCGCCTCGCACAAGGCCTCGCGGTGCGACAGCACAAAGCGTCGCAGCGTGAGCAACGCGTGTCGACGCTGTGCCTCGTCGGGCACCGGATCGCGGTGGTAGGCGCGGCGCTGGGCCGTCAGCAAGGCTTCGAGATCGATGGGGGTCATGGTGAGGGTTCCTGAGATCGACGCATGAAATCGGCCGCCCGTTCGGCCAGCATGATGGTGGGCGCGTTGGTGTTGCCGCTGACGATGCGTGGCATGACCGAGGCATCGACCACGCGCAGCCCCGACACGCCGCGCACCCGACAGCATGCATCGACCACGGCCAGCGCATCGTTCCCCATGCGACAGGTGCCCACCGGGTGGTACACCGTGTCGGCGTGGTCGCGAATCCAGTCGCGCAAGGCGTCGCCGTCCTGCAACGCGGCACTGCGAGGCCCTTCGCGGCCATGCTCGGCCAGTGCGGGCTGCGCCAGGATGCGGCGTGCCATTTGCACACCGCGCACCAGCACCTCCAGATCCTCGGGGTCTTGCAAAAAAGCGGGGTCGATCAACGGCGTGCGATCGGGTGAGGCATCGGCCAGGCGCACCCGACCTCGGCTGCGCGGTTGCAGGGCACACACATGCAAAGAAAACCCATGGCCCGTCACGAGCTGTCGGCCATGCTCGACCAGCTTGGCGGTAACAAAGTGCAACTGCACATCGGGCTGGGTCAGGCCCGGGCGCGAGCGCAGAAAACCGCCGGCCTCGGCAAAGTTGGTGGTCAAGCGACCCCGCCGATGACGCCGCCACTGACCGATGCCGCGCCACACATCCCACAGCCCACCCAGGCTCAGACCGAACAGCGCACGATCCCCCATGGCATCGGCCACTAGCACCACGTCGGGATGGTCGTGCAGGTTCTCCCCCACGCCCGGCACATCCAACTGCACCGCAATGCCCAGCGACTGCAAATGCGCCCCCGGCCCCAAGCCTGAACGCAGGAGGATCGCGGGAGACTGAAAGGCACCCGCGCACAACACGATCTCACGGCGAGCCTGCCAACGCAGCCGTTGCCCGCCGTGCAGCGCGTGCACCGCCACGGCGCGTCGTTGCTGCCACTCCACTTTGTCCACCGTGACGCCCGTGAGCACCCTCAGATTGGGGCGCTGGCGATGCGGCGTGAGATAGGCCTTGGCGGCGCTGAAGCGCTCGCCGTTCTTTTGCGTGACTTGGTAGAGACCGATGCCGTCTTGCGTGACGCCATTGAAATCGGGGTTGTGGGCAAAGCCCGCCGACACACCGGCCTGCACGAAACGTTGCGAGAACACATTGGGTTCACGCACATCGGCCACGTTCAAAGGGCCGTCGCGACCGTGCCAAGGGTCGTTCAGACGTTCATTGGCCTCGGCGCGAATGAACCAAGGCAGCACGTCCTGCCAAGACCAGCCATCGCAGCCCATTTGTGCCCAGGCGTCGTAGTCCAGCGGATGGCCGCGCATGTAGATCATGGCGTTGGTGGAACTCGACCCGCCCAAGGTACGGCCTCGGGGTTGCCAGCCGCGACGACCGTTGAGCCCTGGCTGCGGCACGGTGCGCAGCATCTGCGACCAGCGCGGCAGATACCCCAGGGCGGCGAGGCCACCCGGGCAATGGATGAAGGCACTCTGGTCCTCGGGCCCGGCTTCCAGCAAAGCCACCGTCACCGAAGGATCCTCACTCAGGCGCGAAGCCAGCACCGAGCCGGCCGACCCGCCACCCACAATCAGGTAGTCGTACTGCATGGTCGTCATCCCTTGACTTCGTCCAGCGGACGAAAACAGCTTGGGATGATAGGCACTTCGCGCGCTGCGCGAGCGACCTCTCAGAGAAGAACCGACAACTCGATCAAGTTGAAGTCGGGATCGCGCACATACACGGAGCGGATCTTGCCGGTCGCCCCGGTGCGCTCCACCGGCCCCTCGACGATGGGCCAGTTGGCCTGGGCCAAACGCTCGATCACCGCCTCGAGTGGGATCTGCACGATGAAGCACAGATCCAGCGCGCCGGGCACCGGTAAATGGGCCTTGGGCTCGAACTCGCGGCCCTGCACATGCAGGTTGATTTTTTGCGAGCCAAATTTGAAGGCCCGTCGCTGCACAGGGGGTGTGCCGCCGACAAAGCTTTCCAGCTGCATGCCCAGCACGCGGGTGTAGAAGTCCACGCAAGCGTCTTCGCGGGCGGTGGTCAACACCAAATGGTCCAGATGGTCAATCATCCAACACTCCTGCTGCGCGGCCATCCCTGCACGACGGGGTGGTCCGTCAAAGACCTCGTGCCTGTGGCCTGCCCGGAGGGAATCGAACCCCCGACCCACGGCTTAGAAGGCCGTTGCTCTATCCAACTGAGCTACGGGCAGAGATGGACCGCTTGAAGACAAAAGGCCCTGAGCGGGCCTTTGTCGTTGTAGAAGATGGTCGGAGCGGCGGGATTCGAACTCGCGACCCTCTGCTCCCAAAGCAGATGCGCTACCAGGCTGCGCTACGCTCCGACTGGTGGGCATTCTAACCGCAGCCCATCGCAGCCCCAGCGTGGCGCTGCCTACACTTGGGCTTTTGTGACGGGGGGTGGATCGTGAAGATGGATTTCGACGGCGTGCAGGCCTTTGTGGCCATCGCTGAACTCGGTGGCTTCAGTCGTGCAGCGCGACAACTGCACATCACCCAAACCGCATTGACGCGCCGACTGCAAAAACTCGAAGCCTACCTGGGGCTGCAATTGCTGGACCGCACCACCCGACGCGTCGAACTGACCAGCGTGGGCCGCGAGTTTCTGCCGCAGGCGCGTGGCATCGTGCAAGAGATGACGCGCGCGGTCGAGCGCCTCAAGGACATGTCCAGCCACGGCCGTGGCAACTTCACCCTGGCCTGTGTGCCGTCGATGACCTCGCATGTGCTGCCCGATGTGATCCGCCGCTATGCCCAGCGCCATCCGGACAACCACATTCGCCTGCTCGATGCCTCGTCGCACGATGTGCGCGAAGCGGTGCTCAACGGTCAGGCCGAAATGGGCATCGCCGTGCAAGGTGAGCGCCATGCGGACTTGCAAGAGGTGGTGCTGTTCGAAGACCCACTGACCTTCATTTGCCGCAGCCCGCATCCACTGCAAGACCGTCGCTCGGTGAGCTGGAGCGACATGCGCGAAGCCGATCTGATCGTGGTCAGCAGCTTCATGGCCACCCGCATCTTCATGGACTACCAATTGGCCAAACGCGGTCTGCGTCTGAATGGCAACTACGAGGTGCAACACCACGCCACCGCCATCAACCTGGTGGCAGCCGGCGTGGGCAGCGCCATCCTGCCCTCGTCGACCTTTCAAGCCGGCGATCGTCCGCAGGTGCACAAAATCCCGATCGTGCGGCCCTCGGTCAAGCGCAAGATCACCTTGCTGCGGCGCAAGCACGGGGGCTTGTCACCCGCCGCCGAGATTTTTTACGAAATGCTGCGCAAGACACGGTTCACATCCCATTGATGCGCGAAACGCAACAATCAGGCCCGATTTTTCACTTCTGAAAACAATTCAGTCACGCCACAATACCGCCTTCTTTGCAACGCGATGGATGGTTCATGCACACGCAAGTGCTGGTGATTGGCGGCGGCAATGCCGCGTTGTGTGCGGCCTTGATGGCCGCTGAAGCAGGCGCACAGGTTCGTTTGCTGGAAGCCGCTCCGCGTGCCTGGCGTGGCGGCAACTCGTCGCACACCCGCAACCTGCGCTGCATGCACGAAGCACCGCAAGACGTGCTGGTCGACGCCTACCCAGAAGAAGAATTCTGGCAAGACCTGCTCAAGGTCACGGGCGGCCAGACCAACGAACACTTGGCACGTCTGGTGATCCGCGCCTCGTCCACCTGTCGCGACTGGATGCGCCGTCACGGCGTGCACTTCCAGCCCCCGCTGTCCGGTGCTTTGCATGTGGCACGCACGAATGCGTTTTTCATGGGCGGCGGCAAGGCCTTGGTGAACGCGTATTACCGCAGCGCCGAGCGCTTGGGCGTGGCCATCCATTACGACACCCCCATCGATCGCATCGAACTCGACGGCACGCGTTTTGTCGCTGCCTGGTCGGGCTCGCAACGCTTCACCGCCGACGCCTGCGTGCTGGCAGCGGGTGGCTTCGAATCCAACCGCGACTGGCTGCGCGAGGCTTGGGGCCAAAACGAGCGCGGCGAATGGCCAGCGGACAACTTCCTGATTCGCGGCACACGCTTCAACCAAGGCACATTGCTGCAGCACCTCATTGCGCAAGGGGCTGACCAGATCGGTGACCCGACCCAGGCCCACATGGTGGCCATCGACGCGCGCGCGCCGCTGTACGACGGCGGCATCTGCACCCGCATCGACTGCGTGTCGCTGGGCGTGGTGGTGAACCGCGAAGCCCGCCGTTTCTACGACGAGGGCGAAGATTTCTGGCCCAAGCGCTATGCCATCTGGGGCCGACTCGTGGCGCAGCAACCGGGACAGATCGCCTACTCCGTCATCGATGCCAAGGCCATGGGGCGCTTCATGCCGCCCGTCTTTCCCGGCGTGGTGGCCAACACCTTGCCCGAGCTGGGGCAGCAATTGGGGCTCGATGCCGACACCTTCGTGCAGACGGTGGGCGACTACAACCGCGCCTGCCGTGTCGGCCAGTTCGACCACACCGTCCTGGACGACTGCCACACCGAAGGCGTGCAACCGGCCAAGACGCACTGGGCTTTGCCCATCGACACGCCACCCTATCGGGCCTATGCCCTGCGCCCGGGTGTGACCTTCACCTACCTCGGGCTCAAAACGGACGACACCGCTGCCGTGCACTTCGGTGGCGTGCCCAGCGCGAATTTGTTTGTTGCCGGCGAGATGATGGCCGGCAATGTGCTGGGCAAGGGCTACACCGCGGGCGTGGGCATGTCGATTGGCACCGCCTTTGGCCGCATCGCTGGCACGCAGGCCGCCCGCTCGGCCCTCCGCACCACCACCGCACCTGCCACGGAGAGCGACGATGTCCGCGCTTGAGACCTTGATCCAGGACGCCCGCGCGCTGGCCCAGGGCATGCCCCTGGAAGCCGAAGCCGCCCGCCAACTGCAGATCTGCAACGCTTGCCGCTACTGCGAGGGCTTTTGCGCCGTGTTCCCGGCCATGACCCGTCGGCTCGAATTTGGCCGCGCCGATCTGCACTACATGGCCAATCTGTGCCACAACTGCGGCGCCTGCTTGCACGCCTGCCAGTACGCGCCACCGCATGACTTCGGCGTCAACATCCCGCAGACGATGGCGCGGCTGCGCCACCACACCTACCAAGATTACGCCTGGCCCGCGCCCATGGGCGCGCTGTACCGACGCAATGGCTTGCTGCTGGTGCTGGTGTTGTGGCTGAGCTTGAGCGCCTTCCTCTACGCCGGGCTGCGTCCCATCGACGGGGCGGCCTGGCATCAGGGCCCGGTCGATTTCTACACTCTGTTCCCGCACAACACCTTGGTGGCCTGGTTCGCGCCCGTGTTTTTGTGGGGCGTGCTGGCGCTGGGGCTGGGTGTGCGCCGCTTTGTGCGCGACATCACGCCGGTGACCGGCCGCATCGCCAGCCAGGCCGATGCCACGCGCGAGGCCGCGCACGATGCATTGACCCTGCGCTACCTCGACGGTGGTCACGGCGAAGGCTGTCACAACGAGGACGACGCCTACACCTTGTCACGCCGTCGCGCGCATCACCTGACCTTCTATGGCTTTGCGCTGTGCTTTGCTGCCACCAGCGTGGCCACGCTCTACCACTACGTCTGGGGCTGGGCTGCGCCCTATGACCTGCCCAGCTTGCCCAAGCTGCTGGGCGTGATCGGTGGCTTCATGCTCACGGCCGGCTCGGCCCGCTTGCTGTGGCTGAACCTGCGCCGCCATCCCCAGCACGGCGACGCTGCACAACAACCCATGGACCGTGGCTTCATCGCCTTGTTGCTGCTCATCAGCGTGAGCGGTCTGGGTCTGTGGCTGGCACGCGGTCACCACGCTGCCATGCCCTTCTGGCTGTGCGTGCATCTGGCCAGCGTGATGACCCTGTTCCTGACCCTGCCCTACAGCAAGATGGCGCACGGCTTTTATCGCACGGCCGCACTGCTGCGCCACGCGGTCGAGAAACGACTGCCCAACCCCGTGGCCGCAGGCGGCGACGCCTGAGCCCATCCCCCACCATCGAACATCCATTTCTCGGAGACGACCATGCACAAACGACTTTTCCTGCACACCGCCTTGCTGGCCAGCCTGGCCGCCACCAGCCTGTCGGGCCTGGCACAAGACTTCCCCCCCAAGAAGAGCATCACCATGGTGGTGGGCTTTGCGGCGGGTGGCGCGGCCGACACCGCCGCGCGCATCATCGCCAAGAAGCTCGGCGAGAACATCGGCGCTGCGGTGGTGGTCGATAACAAGCCGGGTGCGGGCGGCAACATTGCGCATGCCTATGCCGCGCAAGGCCCGGCGGACGGCAGTGTGATTTTGTTTGGCTCGGTCGGCCCCCTGACCATCGCACCGCACATGATGAAGGTGCCCTACGACCCGTTCAAGGACCTCAGCCCCATCACCATGGGCGTGAACTTTCCCAACGTGCTGGTGGTGCATGCGGGCACCGGCATCAAGACCTTTGCCGACTTCATCGCCTACGCCAAAAAGAACCCAGGCAAGCTCGACTTCGCCTCCACCGGTCCAGGCTCGGCCTCGCACCTGGCGGGTGAATTGCTCAACGACATGGCCCGCATCGACACCGTGCACGTGCCCTACAAAGGCGGCGCACCGGCCCTGCAAGACCTGATCGCCGGGCGGGTGGCGTCGTACTACTCGACGCTGTCGACCTCGCTGCCCTACATCGAGACGGGCAAGCTCATCCCCATTGCCAGCACCGGCCTGCAACGTCTGCCGGCGCTGCCCAAGGTGCCCACCATCGCCGAGTCCGGCTATCCCGGCTTCAGCGCCACCAACTGGTACGCCTTTGTGGCGTCGAGCAAAGTGCCCAAGGCCACGCTGGACCGCTGGAACACCGAGCTCGTCAAAGTGCTCAAGACGCCGGACGTGGTGGACGCGCTCAACAGCCACGGCCTCACCCCCATGCCGACCAGTCGCGAAGACTTCGCCAAGTACATGGAGAAGGAATCGCAGACCTGGGGCCGCATCATCCGCGAACGCAAGATCACGGCGGAATAACTCGACTGAACACACAAGGAGACACCCATGATTCGATCCCTCACACGTCGCCTGGCACTGGGCCTGTTCGCCAGTTGGCTGCTGCTGGCCTCGCTGGTCCAAGCGGCTGAACTGCGCGTCATCACCTCGGGCGCGTTCACCGAGGCCTACAAGCAATTGACCCCGATCTACGAGCAGGCCACCGGTCACAAAGTGATCAGTTCGTTTGGTGCCTCGATCGGCAACGCACCGGACTCCATCCCCAGCCGCTTCGCACGCGGCGAGCAGTTCGATCTGGTCATCCTCTCTGAAGGCGGTCTCAAGGCCTTGATGCAGCAAGGCAAGGTATTGCCCGATTCGCGCATGGACATGGCGCGCTCGCAAATCGGTGTGGCGGTGAAAAAAGGCACACCGAAGCCCGACATCAGCACCGTCGACGCCCTGCGTCAAACCTTGCTCAACGCCAAATCGGTGGCGTATTCGGCCAGTGCCAGCGGCACGTATTTGTCGACCGAGTTGTTCCCCAAACTCGGCGTGGCTGAGCGTCTGTCGCAAACGGGCAAGAAAATTTTCAGCGAGCGCGTGGGTGCCGTGGTGGCACGCGGGGACGCCGAGTTGGGCTTTCAACAGGTCAGCGAGTTGATCTATTTCAAAGAGCTCGACTTCGTGGGCACCTTGCCCGACGAAGTGCAACAGACCATCTTCTTCTCCGCCGGCATCGTCGCCGACTCGTCGCAAAAAGACCTGGCGCGCCAGTTCGCGCAGTTCCTCAGCTCTGCTGCCGTGGCCAACATCGTGCGCGCCACAGGTCTGGACCCGGTGGGGGGACGCCGATAATCGGCGCATGTCTGCTCCCACTGCTTCTGCACTCAAACCCCTGCGCGGCGTGCGTGTGCTCACGCTCGCCCTCAACCTGCCCGGCCCCGCTGCCGTGATGCGACTGCGCGCCCTGGGCGCGCAGTGCACCAAGCTCGAACCGCCCGCGCCACACGGTCACAGCACCGCCGACCCGATGGGCCTGTACAAGCCCGCCGCCTACGACGCCATGCACGCGGGTGTGCGCCAGGTGCGTGCCGATCTCAAAACGGCCAAGGGTCAAGCGGTGCTGGAACGCGAGCTGGCCAAGGCCGATGTGCTCATCACCTCGTTTCGCGCCTCGGCCTTGCGCAAGCTCGGGCTGGATTGGCCAACGCTGCACGCGCGCCATCCCGAGCTGTGCATGGTCAGCATCGTGGGGGCGCGTGGCGCACGCGCCGACGAACCGGGGCATGACCTGACCTACCTGGCGGAAAACGACCTCGTGACCGGGCTCGATTTGCCCGCCACCTTGTATGCGGACATGGGCGGCTCGCTGCTGACCACCGAAGCGGTGTTGTCCGCCCTGCTGCGCCGAGCCAGTGCGGCGGGGCAAGGCCAAGGCGTGTTTCAAGAAATCGCACTCAGCGACGCCGCAGACTATCTGGCCCTGCCCCGCCAATGGGGCCTGACCACGCCGGACGGCGCGGTGGGCGGTGCGCATGCGGGCTATCGCATCTACCCATGCAAGAACGGTCGCGTGGCGCTGGCCGCACTGGAGCCACACTTTGCGCAACGCCTGTGCGACGCGGCGGGCCTGCGCGCTGGCAGCGCCCAGAAGATGCACACACGGTCGACGCGTGAAGCCATTGCGGCCTTCTTGCTCAGCCAGACCCGCGCACAGCTGGACAAGCTGGCACGGGAGGCCGACATCCCGCTGCACACCTTGCGTTGACACCGTCAAGATGACACGCAGCTGCGACGTGTCGATGCGGTGCTTCAGTCGCGCAGATCGCGCAAGGGATGTGCTTCGCTGGGCCAGGGGCTGACGAAGAACGGCCCCACCATCTCGGGCGTGATGTCTTCCAGTCGCGCTGGGTTCCAACACGGTTGGCGATCCTTGTCCACCGCCAAGGCGCGAATGCCTTCCACCGTCTCGGTCTGCGCGGCACGGCGTTGCAGATGCTCGGTGTGAAAGCAATGCCGCACCACGTCGCGCTCCATGCGCAACTCATCGGCCAAAGCCATGCCACGCGCACGGCGAATCTGCGTCAGGGTGACGTGCAGCATCAAGGGCGAGCGCTGACGCAAAGCCGTCAACACGCGCGCATACGCGTTCTCGCTCGGCGCGTCGGCTGCTGCACAGCGCCGAGCCAGCTCCTGCGCCATGGCCGTTGCATCGGGCAAGGCCATCACGGCATCGAGCTCATCGCGCCACCACGGCAGTGCGGCAGGACGCATGTCGGTGGTGCTGGCCGCGAGTTCGCTGTGCAGTTGCGCCAGGAGGTCTGCGGCGTCGCGCCAGTCGCGCTCACCCAAGGTTTGCCACAACGCGGCCTGCTGCGCGCTGGGCATGCAAGCGTCGGCCAGACCGGCGCACAAGGCCTCGGGGCCGTGCAGCGTTTGCCCCGTCAGCGCCAGGTACTCGCCCAGATGGCCGGGACAGCGACTGAGAAAGTAGCCGCCGGCCACGTCGGGAAACAAACCAATCAGGGTCTCGGGCATGGCCATCTGCGTGCGTTCGGTCACGATGCGCAGCCGTGCGCCCTGGCTCAGCCCCATGCCGCCGCCCATGACCACGCCGTCCATGAAGGCGATGTAGGGCTTGGGGTAACGGTGGATGAGGTGGTTGAGCGCGTACTCCTCGGTGAAGAAGTCTTCCAGCCGTGCGTCGCCGCTCAGCGCCGCCTGGTGAAAGAAGCGAATGTCACCGCCGGCGCAGAAAGCGCCAAAGGGGCCGTGCTTGTCGCTGCCGCGAATGGCCACCGCGAGCACACGCGCATCGCTGGCCCACGCCTGCAAGACGGCGGTGAGTTCGCGCACCATGGGCAGGGACAAGGCGTTCAGGGCCTTGGGCCGGTTCAGGGTGATGAAGCCGATCTGGCCCCGCACCTCCGACAACACATCCTCGCTCCAACGCATCGCTCACCTCCCGGGCGTCAAGCGTCGCGCGAAGCGCGTTTGCGCTCGTGCTCCTTGAGGAAGCGCTTGCGCAGGCGCACGCTCTTGGGCGTGATCTCGACCAGCTCGTCGTCCTCGATGAACTCAACGCCGTATTCCAGCGTCAACTCGATGGGCGGTGTGATCTTGATCGCGTCTTCCTTGCCGCTGACGCGGAAGTTGGTGAGCTGCTTGGTGCGGGTGGCGTTGACCACGAGGTCGTTGTCGCGGTTGTGGATGCCGACGATCATGCCCTCGTACACCGGGTCACCGGCCTTCACAAACATGCGACCGCGGTCGTCGAGCTTGCCCAACGCGTAGGTGAAGATTTCGCCGTCGTCCATGCTGATGAGCACGCCGTTCTTGCGCGAACCGATCTCGCCCTTGTGCGCTTCGTAGCGGTCGAAGATGTTGCTGATGAGGCCGCTGCCGCGTGTCAGGTTGAGGAATTCGTTCGAGAAGCCGATCAGGCCACGCGCCGGGATGCGGTACTCCAAGCGCACGCGACCACGGCCATCGGGTTCCATGTTGACCAGCTCGCCCTTGCGCTCGCCCAGGGCCTGCATGACGCCACCTTGGTGGTTTTCTTCGATGTCGCAGGTCACGAGTTCGATGGGCTCGCAACGCTCGCCGTCGATGTCCTTGAACACGACGCGCGGCTTGGACACGGCCAGCTCATAGCCTTCGCGGCGCATGTTCTCCAACAGAATGGTCAGGTGCAATTCACCGCGACCCGACACTTCGAAGATGCCGTCTTCGTCCGTTTCCTTGACGCGCAGGGCGACGTTGGATTGCAGCTCCTTTTGCAGGCGGTCCCAGATCTGACGGCTGGTGACGTATTTGCCTTCGCGCCCGGCCAAGGGGCTGGTGTTGACGCAGAAGTTCATGGTCAGCGTCGGCTCGTCGATCTTGAGCATGGGCAGCGGCGTCGGGTTCGCCGGGTCGGTGAGCGTCACACCAATGCCGATCTCCTCAATGCCATTGATGAGCACGATGTCGCCGGGGCCGGCCTCGCTGACCTGCACGCGGTCCAGGCCCTGGAACTTGTGCACTTGGTTGATGCGACCCTTGAACTGCTTGCCGTCCGGACCTTCCATGACCAACACATCCATGGCCGGCTTGATGGTGCCGGCGTTGACGCGCCCGACGCCGATGCGACCGACGAAGGTCGAGTAGTCGAGGGCCGAGATTTGCAATTGCGCCGGTGCGCTTGGGTCGCCTTCGTGCGGCGGCACGTGTTGCAAGATGGTCTCGAACAGGGCGGACATGTCGGGGCCCCATTGCTCACACGCCGCGCCTTCGGTCAGCGACGACCAGCCGTTGATGCCCGAGGCATAGACCACGGGGAAGTCGAGCTGCTCATCGGTGGCGCCGAGTTTGTCGAACAGGTCAAAGGCGGCGTTGACCACCTTGTCGCAGTTGGCGCCCGGCTTGTCGACCTTGTTGACGACGACGATGGGCTTGAGGCCTAGCGCTAGCGCCTTCTTGGTCACGAAGCGGGTCTGCGGCATCGGGCCTTCTTGCGCGTCGATCAACAGCAGCACGCCATCGACCATGGACAGTGCGCGCTCGACCTCGCCACCGAAGTCCGCGTGGCCCGGGGTGTCGACGATGTTGATGTGGGTGTCGTTCCAGCTCACGGCACAGTTTTTGGCCAGGATGGTGATGCCACGCTCGCGTTCGATGGCGTTGTTGTCCATCACGGTGTCTTGCACTTTCTCGTGCGCGGCAAAGGTGCCGGACTGGCGCAGCAGTTGGTCCACCATGGTGGTCTTGCCGTGGTCAACGTGGGCGATGATGGCGATGTTGCGAATTTGTTTGCTCATACAGTCTTTCAATCAATGCCTGCACTCAAGCAGGCGAACACTCCAAAATTTGTTGCACTTCCACCGGGCTCAACAGCCGCGTGGGAATGAGCTCGCCCGCGCGCACATGGGCGCTGCCGAGCAAGGCGCGGGGGGCTTCGCCATACACCGCCACCTGGGCCGCATCGGGCCAGGTGCCGCGACGGCGCAAGCCGCTCAGAAAGCGACCGGCCTCCTCGCTGGGCAAGGTGATGTGCGGGCTCTGACCCAGCAGCACCTCGACCGGCTGCAAGGCCTGCACACGCTGCGCCTCTGGCAAGGCTTCGAGGGCTTCGAGCGTGGTGCATTGCGCCACGTCGAAGTCACCCGTTCGCACACGGCGCAAGGCGCTCAGGTGAGCGCCACAACCCAAGGCTTGGCCGATGTCCTCGCCCAAGGTGCGGATGTAGGTGCCCTTGCTGCAATGCACGCGCAGGCGCAGGTGCGGCACGGGCGCGGCATCGTCGCTGGCCATGCCGGGCAGCCAGCACGACAGCAACTCCAGATCGTGGATGGTGACCTCACGCGCTTCGCGCTCGACCACTTCGCCTTGGCGTGCGTATTCGTACAAGGCCTTACCGTCTTTTTTGAGGGCGCTGTGCATGGGCGGCACTTGTCGGATGGGGCCGGTGAAGCGATCCAGCACTTCAACGACTTGTCCGAGGGTGCAGGTCACGTCGCGGGTTTGGATCACCGCGCCCTCGGCGTCTGCGGTGTCCGTCTGCACCCCCAGACGCACCGTGGTCTCATAGGTCTTGTCGGCATCCAGATGGGCTTGGCTGAATTTGGTGGCAGCGCCAAAACACAAGGGCAACACACCCGTGGCGAGTGGATCGAGCGTGCCGGTGTGGCCCGCCTTTTCGGCGCGCAACAACCACTTGGCCTTTTGCAAAGCCTGGTTGCTCGACAGGCCGAGCGGTTTGTCCAGCAACAACACCCCATGCACAGGGCGCCGCTGCACCCGAGTGCGTGGCGCGTTCATGGGGACTATTCCTTGGCGCGGGAAGCGACCGCCTTGGCGATCAAGGCATTCATGTCGGCCGCGCGCTCAGGCGTCTGGTCGAACACGAAATGCAGCGTGGGCACGGTGTGGATGTGCAAGCGCTTGAACAGGCCGTTGCGCAAAAAGCCAGCGGCCTGGTTCAGGCCTTCGGCGGTTTCTTCCGGGTCACCCGTGAGGACACTGAAAAACACCTTGGCGTGGGCGTAATCGGGCGAGACCTCGACCGACTGCAAAGTGACCATGCCCACGCGGGGGTCCTTCAACTCGCGCGCGATCAACTCGGCCAGATCGCGTTGGATCTGGTCGGCGACTTTGAACGCGCGGTTGGTGGGACTGCGTTTGGGCATGGTGCTCAGAGCGTGCGCGCCACTTCCTTGATCTCGAAGAACTCCAGCGTGTCGCCTTCGTTGATGTCGTTGTAGCCCTTGATGTTGAGACCACACTCGAAGCCTTCCTTGACTTCGCGCACATCGTCCTTGAAGCGCTTGAGGCTGTCGAGCTCACCCGTGAAGATGACCACGTTGTCGCGCAGCACGCGCACGCGTGCAGCGCGCTTGACCATGCCCGAAGTGACCATACAGCCGGCGATGGAGCCGACCTTGCTGACGCGGAACACCTGACGGATCTCGGCCGTGCCCAGCGTCTCTTCCTTCTTGTCCGGCGTGAGCAAGCCCGACATGGCGGCTTTGAGGTCATCCACGGCGTCGTAGATGATGTTGTAGTAGCGCAGCTCAATGCCGTTGAGCTCGGAGAGCTTGCGGGCGTTGGCGTCGGCACGGGTGTTGAAACCAATGATGACCGCCTTGGAGGCGATGGCCAGGTTGACGTCGCTTTCGCTGATGCCACCGACGGCGGCGTACACCAGTTGCACCTTGACCTCGTCGGTCGAGAGCTTGAGCAGCGAAGCAGCCAGCGCTTCCTGCGAGCCCTGCACATCGGCCTTGATGATGATGGGCAGCGTCTTGACCTCGCCCGCGGCCATGTCGGAGAACATGTTCTCCAGTTTGGCGGCCTGTTGCTTGGCCAGCTTGGTGTCGCGGAATTTGCCCGCGCGGTAGGTCGCGATTTCGCGCGCGCGGCGCTCGTCGGCCAGCACCATGAAGTCGTCACCGGCTTGCGGCACTTCGCTCATGCCCTGGATTTCGACTGGGATCGACGGACCGGCTTCTTTCACCGGCTTGGCGTTCTCGTCGAGCATGGCGCGCACACGGCCCCAGCTCTGGCCCGCCAGCACCACGTCACCCGTCTTGAGCGTGCCCGACTGCACCAGCACCGTGGCCACGGGACCACGGCCCTTGTCCAGACGCGCTTCGATCACCAGGCCTTTGGCGTTGGCCTCGACCGGGGCCTTGAGCTCCAGCACCTCGGCTTGCAACAGCACTTGCTCCAGCAAATCGTCGATGCCCATGCCCGTCTTGGAGGACACCGCGATGAACGGCGAGTCACCGCCGTATTCCTCGGGCACCACTTCTTCGGCCACCAGCTCGGTCTTGACCCGATCCGGGTTGGCGTCGGGCTTGTCGGCCTTGGTCATGGCCACCACGATGGGCACACCGGCCGCCTTGGCGTGTTTGACGGCTTCCTTGGTCTGCGGCATGACGCCATCGTCGGCGGCACACACCAGGATGACGATGTCGGTGGCCTGCGCCCCGCGCGCACGCATGGCCGTGAAAGCCTCGTGACCGGGGGTGTCGAGGAAGGTGACCATGCCACGCGGCGTGTTGACGTGGTAGGCACCGATGTGCTGCGTGATGCCGCCGGCTTCGCCCGCCGCCACCTTGGTGCGACGGATGTAGTCGAGCAACGAGGTCTTGCCGTGGTCGACGTGACCCATGACGGTAACCACGGGTGCACGCGACAGCAACTCGGCATCGTGTGCCAGCGCTTCCTCTTCGGTGAAGGCCTCCGGATCGTCGAGCGCGGCGATGATGGCCTTGTGGCCCATTTCTTCGACCACGATCATGGCCGTGTCCTGGTCCAGCGGCTGGTTGATGGTGACCATTTGACCCAGCTTCATCAGATGCTTGATGACCTCTGAAGCCTTGACCGCCATCTTGTGCGCCAACTCGGCCACGGTGATGGTCTCGGGCACATGCACCTCGATGACGCGGGCCTCGGCCGGTGCGGCTTGCGCCGATGCCTCGTCGCGGCGATCGCGTTTGCTGTTCTTGGGCCCGCCGCGCCAGCTGTTGCGACCCACGCCACCGCTGGCATCACCACGGGTTTTGATTTCCTTTTTCTTGCCCTGCTCGTCGGCCCAGCTCGACGAGAGCTTGGCGCTCTTGACTTCCTTGTTGCCACCGGGCGCGGCCTGACCCGGACGGGCCGCGGCGGCACCGGGCGTGCCAGCCGCCGGTTTGTGCAAGGTGCCCTTGGCGGGCGTGGCCGCCGGCGCTTCGGGCTTTTTCGCGACCAAGACCTTCTTGGGCGCATTCATCATGGCGCGGATGGCCTCGGCTTCGGCCAGGGCCTTGCGGCGACGCTCTTCCAGTTCACGGGCACGGGCGGCTTCTTCGGCCGCCTGGGCCTGGGCTTCCTGGGCGCGGGCCTGGGCCTGCGCTTCGGCACGGGCCTGTTGCTCCGCTTGTGCGGCCTGGGCAGCGGCAGCGCCCTCGTCGCTCGTTGGAGCGGCGGCGACCTGGGCCTGAGTGGCTTCCTGTTCGCGCTGTTGGCGCTCGGCCGCGGCCTGGGCTTCGGCGGCTTCTTGCGCCTCGCGCTGGCGGCGCTTCTCGGCCAATTCTTCTTCCTGGCGGCGGATCAACTCGGCCTGGCGGCGCGCTTCTTCTTCGCGACGGGCCAACTCGGCCTGGTCAATCACGGGCTCGGCAGGCACGCTCGCCGAGGCAGGTGCAGCGGCGGTTTCGGACGCATCGTCGCGCTGCACCAGCACGCGCTTTTTGCGCACCTCCACCTGAATGGAGCGGGTCTTGCCCGAGGAGTCGGCCTGCTTGATCTCGCTGGTGGACTTCTTGGTCAGCGTGATCTTCTTGCGCTCACCCGTGGCCGTGCCATGCGCGGCCTTCAAGTGGCTGAGCAGCTTTTGTTTGTCCGCCTCGGTCAGCGCATCTTCCGCAGAGGATTTGGCAACGCCCGCCGACTTGAGTTGTTCAAGCAGGGTGTCGGTGGATTTCTTGAGCTCGTTGGCGAACTCGGCAACCGTTGTACTGGTCATTTCTGGTGTTCCTCTTCATGACCGTCACTCTTGACCCGCGAACCAGTGTTCGCGTGCCTTCAGGATCAGGGCTTTGGCCTCTTCTTCGGACTGGCCGGTGATGTCGGTCAGTTCGTCCACGGCCAGATCGGCCAATTCGTCGCGGGTGTGCACGCCAGCCTCGGCCAGCTTGGCGATCAACTCGACGGTCAGACCGTCCAGATCACGCAGGTCCTGCGACACCTCTTCCACACTTTCTTCACGGGCGATTTCCATCGTCAGCAAAGCGTCTTTGGCGCGCGCGCGCAGTTCGTTGACGGTGTCTTCGTCGAAGGCCTCGATCTCCAGCATCTCCTGCAGCGGCACATAGGCCACTTCTTCGAGGCTGGTGAAACCTTCTTCGATCAGGATGTCGGCGACTTCCTGGTCCACGTCGAGCTTGCTCATGAACAGCTCGCGCGTGCTCTGGGTCTCGTTGGCTTGTTTCTGGGCCGACTCGGCGGCGTCCATGATGTTGATCTTCCAGCCCGTCAGGTCGGAAGCCAGGCGCACGTTTTGACCGCCACGCCCAATGGCGATGGCCAGGTTTTCTTCGTCCACCACCACGTCCATGGCGTGTTTTTCTTCATCGACCACGATGGACTCGACGTTGGCCGGGGCCAAGGCACCGATGACAAACTGCGCCGGGTCTTCGCTCCACAGCACGATGTCCACGCGCTCGCCCGCGAGTTCGGTGGTGACCGCGTTGACGCGGGTGCCGCGCACACCGACGCAGGTGCCGATGGGGTCGACGCGCTTGTCGTGCGAAATGACGGCGATCTTGGCGCGCGAGCCGGGGTCGCGGGCGCAGGACTTGATCTCCAGCAGGCCTTGTTCGATCTCGGGCACTTCCTGACGGAACAACTCGATCATGAATTCGGGCGCCGAGCGCGACAGGATGATGGGCGCGCCGCGCAGGGTCAGGTCCACGTCCATGATCATGGCGCGCACGCGGTCGCCATTGCGCAGGTTTTCCTTGGGGATCATCTCGCCACGGCGCAAGCGGCCTTCGACGCGGCCGGACTCAACGATGATGTCGCCCTTGTCCATGCGCTTGACGGTGCCGACGAAGATTTTTTCGCCGCGCGACATGAAGTCGTTGAGCAGCATCTCGCGCTCGGCGTCGCGGATCTTTTGCAGGATGACCTGCTTGGCGGCCATGGCGCCGATGCGCCCGATGGGCAGCGACTCGATGCCTTCTTCGATGTATTCGCCCTCTTCCACGTCGGACACGCGCTCGCGGGCATCCATCAGCAGTTCTTCGGCATCCGGGTTTTGCAGGCCTGCCGAGTCGGGCACCACCAGCCAGCGGCGGAAGGTTTCGTATTCGCCAGTGTCGCGATCGATGGCCACGCGGATGTCCACCTCGCCCTCATAGAGCTTCTTGGTGGCCTGCGCCAGTGCCAATTCGACGGCACCAAACACCACGTCACGCTCGACGTTCTTTTCGCGCGAGATGGCTTCGACCAACATCAACATTTCGCGGTTCATTCGACAACTCCTTCTGACTCTTTGGATTCAGGTGTTCAACGGGGCTTGCGGCCCTTGAAATCGACGATGGGGGCGAGGCGCGCTTCGCGCAGCTCGTCCAGGGTGAAGCCCAACACATTCAGCGGTGCGGCTTCGCGTTTTTTGCTCACTTTTTGTCCCGGCTTCACGGCGGGCTCATCACGCCAGGTGATCTGCCAGTTCTGGCCATCTTCGGCACGCGACAAAGTGCCGCGGAACTTCTTGCGGTTGGGCGCCACCTGTCCGGCAGCGTCCGCGCCCATGGGGGCCTTGAGCGTGAGATCGATCTCCTCACCCTCGAAGCGCGTGAAATCCTGCTCGTGGCGCAAGGGTCGATCGATGCCGGGCGACGACACCTCCAAGCGCTTGTACTCGACGGCCTCGACCTCCAGGGTGAACTGCAGCTGGCGCGTCACGCGCTCGCAGTCCTCGACGTTCACAAACTGCTCGGGCTGACCGGCTTGCCAGGGCAAATCGATGGTGACACGCAGCAAGCCCCCGGCGGAGCGCTCCAGCTCCACCAGGTCGTAACCCAGACCAGTCACGGTTTGTTCAATCACTTGCTGCCAAGTTGCCATCGATACCTGCTTCAGACACCCGCTTGAAATACGCCCATGCGAAAAACGATGGACCAAAAAAAACGGGCGGTTGGTATCCGCCCGTTTGGTCGTTTCGGGGCCATTGTAGCAGCTAAAGCCTTGATTTCAAAGCCATTTATCCGATTTTTTGCAGTGCAGCGACGAGCACCTGGGTGTAGGCATGGGCCGGGTTTTGCAGCACCGACAGGGCCTCCCCGGCCTCGACCACCTGCCCGTCCTTCATGACCAGCACCCGGTGCGCCAGAGCCCGCACCACCTGCACATCGTGGGTGATGAGCAGGTAGCTCAGGCCGCGTCGGCGTTGCAGTTGCTGGAGCAGCCGCAGCACCTGCTCCTGGGTCGACACATCCAAGGCACTGGTCGGCTCGTCCAGCACCAGCACCTCGGGCTCAATGACCAGGGCGCGGGCCAGCGCGAGACGCTGGCGCTGGCCGCCCGAAAATTCGTGTGGGTAGCGCTGCAACAGCCCCGGGAAAGCCGCTTCGGTCAGCCCCACCTCGGCCAAGGTGGACCGGATGCGCGCCAACCGCGCGTCCTGCCCCAACTGGGGCTCGTGCAGACGCAGGCCCTCTTCCAACAGGGCCTGCACCGTGCAACGGGGCGACAGCGAGGAAAACGGATCCTGAAACACCACCTGAATGCGCCGCCGCAAGTCCCGGTCGGAGCCGGCGCGGCCTGTCCAGGCTTGGCCGTCCACGCGCACTTGGCCCTGAGACGGCAACAAGCCCAACACGGCCAAGGCCAACGAGGTCTTGCCCGAGCCCGACTCGCCAATGACGGCCAGGGTCTCACCCGCGTGCAGCGACAGATCGGCCCCCTGCACCACCACCCGCGCGTCACGACCGAACCAGCCACGCCAGCCCGGGCGTGGCACGGGATAACTGACTTGCAAGCCACGCACCCGCAGGCGCTCGGCTGCGTCGGGTAAGGGCGCTGCGATGTCACGCGCGGGCACGCTGTCGATCAACTGGCGCGTGTAGGCGTGATGCGGTGCATGCAGCACCTCGGCGGTGTCGCCCTGCTCCACCAGCTCGCCGTGTTGCATGACCAGCATGCGGTCGGCAAAGCGCTGCACCAGATGCAGGTCGTGCGTGATGAGCAGCACCGCCATGCCGTGACGGCGCTGCAAATCGTCGAGCAGGGCCAAGACCTGCAAACGCAAGGCCGCGTCCAGCGCCGTGGTGGGTTCGTCGGCGACGAGCAAGCGCGGCTGCCCAGCCAGGGCCATGGCGATGAGCGCGCGCTGTCGCTGGCCGCCCGAGAGCTGGTGCGCATAGCCAGCGGCGCGTTGCTCGGGCGCTTCGATGCCCGTGACGGCCAAGAGGCGCACCGCCTCCTGCCAGGCCTGCTCGGGGCTGAATCCACGCTTGATTTCGAGCACCTCGGCGATTTGCGCGCCCACGCTCATGAGGGGGTTGAGCGCCGTCATCGGCTCTTGGAACACAAAAGCGATGTCGCTGCCGCGCACCGCACGCAATTCGGGCCACGACAAGGTCAGCCAGTCCGTGGACGTGTGTCGCCCCTCGGCATCGGGGGGGGGCGACCAGCGCACCTGCCCCTGGACCTGTGCACCATCGAGCAGGCGCACCAAGCTCAGGGCACACACGCTCTTGCCCGAGCCAGATTCACCGACCAAGGCCACCTTCTCGCCAGCACGGATGTCGAAGTCGATGTCGCGCACCACCTCGTTCGCACCAAAGCGCACGCGCAATCCGCGCACCTGCAACAGGTCGTGGGAGCCGCTCATGCGCGCTCCCGTCGCGGGTCGAGGGCGTCGCGCAAGGCGTCGCCCATGAAGGTGAGCAGCATCAACGTCAGCACCAACACGCCGAAGGTGGACAACGAGATCCACCAGGCGTCGAGGTTGTTCTTGCCTTGTGCCAGCAACTCGCCCAGGCTCGGTGTGCCCGGCGGCACACCCAGGCCCAGAAAGTCCAACGAGGTCAGCGCCAGAATGGCCGCGCTCATGCGAAACGGCAGGAACGTGACCACCGGCGTCAAGCTGTTGGGCAACACATGCCGCCAGATGATCTGGGCATTGGACAAACCCATGGCGCGGGCGGCGCGCACATAGTCGAGCTGGCGGTTGCGCAAAAACTCGGCGCGCACATAGTCGGACAAGCCCATCCAGCCAAACAGGCCGAGCAAGACCAGCAACAGGCCGATGCTCGGATCGAACACCGCCGAGAAGATGATGAGCAGGTACAACTCGGGCATGGCGCTCCAGATCTCGATGAAGCGCTGCGCGGCCAAGTCGATGCGCCCCGCGAAGTAGCCCTGCACCGCGCCGGTGAACACGCCCACCACCGTGCCCAGTGCGGTCAACGCCAGCGCAAACAGCACCGACAAGCGAAAGCCGTAGAGCAGCCGGGCCAGCACATCGCGCCCCCGGTCGTCCGTGCCCAACCAGTGCCGCGCGTCCGGCGGTGCGGGATGCGGCAAGGCCGCGAAGTAGTCGATGGTGTCCGGGTGGTAGCGGTTGATGGGAAACCAAGCCCCGTTGCCCGGCTTTGCGAGCTGGGCCTGGATGAAGGGGTCGAGGTAGTCGGTGGGCGTGTCGAAGTCGCCCCCAAAGGCCGTCTCGGCCGGGTTGTGCCAGACGGGCACAAACCACTGGCCGTCGTAGCGCGCGAGCAGCGGCTTGTCGTTGGACACTGCTTCGGCAAACAGGCTGATCACAAACAAAGCCACGAACAGCCACAAGCTCCAGCGCCCGAGCCGGTGCTGTTGAAAGCGTCGCCAGGCCTGGCGCGTAGGGGAGGTGGCGCGCTCAGTCAAACTTCACCCTCGGATCGACCCAGACGTAGCACAGATCGCTGATGAGCTTGGTCACCAACCCAATCAGCGTGAACAGGTACAACGTGCCCAGCACCACGGGATAGTCGCGGCGCATCACGCTCTCGTAGCTCAACAGGCCCAGGCCGTCGAGCGAGAACAGGGTTTCGATGAGCAGCGAGCCGGTGAAAAACGCTCCGATGAAAGCCGACGGGAATCCGGTGACCAAGGGAATGAGGGCGTTGCGAAACACATGGCGCCACAGCACGCGCCGCTCGCTCAAGCCCTTGGCCCGCGCGGTGAGCACGTATTGCTTGCGGATCTCTTCGAGCACCGCGTTCTTGGTCAGCATGGTGGTGACCGCAAACGCGCCCAGCACGCTGGCCGTCACCGGCAGCACCATGTGCCAAAGGTAGTCGGTGATGCGCGCACCCCAGTCCATTTGCGCCCAATGGGCCGACGTCAGGCCGCGCAGAGGGAACCACTGCAACTGGCCGCCAAAAATGACCAACAGCGCCACACCCAACACAAAGCCCGGAATGGCATAGCCGGTGAGCACGATCAAACTGGTGACGGTGTCAAAGCGGCTGCCCGCGCGCACCGCTTTGGCGATGCCCAGCGGCACCGAGATCAGGTAGCTGATGAAAAACGTCCACAGCCCCAGACTGATGGAGACGGGCAGCTTTTCCTTCACCAGCGACCAGACATCCTTGGGATAGAAAAAACTTTTACCCAAATCGAAGCGCGCAAACTGGCCCAGCATCTGCAGGAAGCGCTCGGTCGGTGGTTTGTCAAAGCCGTAGAGCCGACGAATCTCCTCGATGCGTGCGGCATCCACCCCCTGACGCCCGCGATAGCCCGCGCCGCTGGCGGCGGCGCTCTCGCCCCCCGCATCGCGGCCTTGCAACTGCGCCACCATTTGTTCCACCGGACCACCGGGCACAAACTGGATGACGACAAAGGTCAGCAGCAACACACCCAGCAGCGTCGGGATCATCAGCAGCAAGCGCTTGGCGATGTAGCTCCACATCAGCGCGCTCCTGGGATGTTGGTGTTGAGCGCTGGCACCGCCGCGCGATTGGCCGCGCTGGCCCACCAGGTCGCCGTGGCCCAGGACTCGGGCTGGTAATAACGCGGCAGCGTCGTTGGTTGCTCAAAGCGTCCAGCACGCCACGCCACGCGATGCACCGCGCCATACCAATGCGGCACGCTGTAAAAACCAAAACGCAAGACCCGGTCCAGCGCGCGCAAGGCCGTCACCAATTCGGGCCGCGTGCGCGCCGCGATGACACGCTCCAGCAAGGCGTCGATGGCGGGATCGCGCACGCCCATCAGATTGCCCGACCCCTCGGTGCGCGCGGCGCGCGAGCCAAAGCGCTCAAACAACTCGGTGCCCGGGGTTTCGCTGCCGACGGTGCGGTTGCTGATGATCTCGAAGTCAAACACATCGAGGCGCTTTTGCAGCACGGCAAAGTCCACCACTTTGACTTTGACCTGAAAGCCCAGCTTTTCCAGGTTCTTGGCGAACGGCGTCACCACGCGCCCCATGGCACCCGAGTTGTCCAAAAACTCCAGTGTGAAGGGCTCGCCCTGGGCGTTGCGCAGGGCACCATCGCGGTAGGTCCAGCCCGCTTCGGCCAGCAAGGCTTTGGCGCGGCGCAAGTGGTCGCGCAAGGTTTCGCCAGTGGCGGGGTCCAGTTGCGTGACGGGCGGCAGCGGCACCGGCTGGGTGAAGACCTGCGGCGGCAGTTGTGCGGACAAGGGTTTGAGCAGCGCCAACTCGTCTGCGCCAGGCAAGTCTTTCGCTTCGAAGTCACTGGCGACGAAATAGCCGCGCACGCGGCGGTAGGCGTTGAAGAACAGCTGTCGGTTCATCCACTCGAAGTCCAGCGCCAGGCCAATGGCCTCGCGCACGCGCACGTCCTGAAACTTCGGTAAACGGGTGTTGAACAAAAAGCCTTGAAAGTCGCCCGCATTGCCGTGCGGCAGTTCGCGCTTGATGAGCTGCCCCTGGTCGAACGCACGCCCGGTGTAGGCCTTGGCCCATTCGCGCGCGATGAAGGCCTGGATGAGGTCGAACTCGCCAGCCTTGAAGCCTTCGAGCTGGGCCGTGTTGTCCTTGTACAGCCGGTAGGTGATGCGGTCGAAGTTGAAGAAGCCCCGTCGCACGTTCACATCGCGCGCCCAGTAATGGGCGTCGCGCACATAGGTGATGTCACGCCCGAACACCACCGGGCCGATGCGATACGGCCCACTGCCGATGGGGGTGTCCGTGACGACCTGATCGAAAGGTTTGGCTGTGTGGCCATCGCGCCCCCACTGGCGGCTGAACACAGGCATGCCGCCGATGATGAGGGGCAGCTCTGGATTGGCGCTGCGCAGATCAAAGCGAATGGTGCGGGCATCCACCACCACGGCCGCCGCCACCTCGGCATAGAGGGTGCGAAATTGCGGCGCGGCCTGCGCCGAGATCAAGGTGTCGAAGCTGTGCTTCACGTCGGCCGCCAGCACGGGCTCACCGTTGTGAAAGCGGGCCTGCGGGCGCAAGCGAAACGTGACCGCGCGACCATCGGGCGCGAGCGCTACGTCCTCGGCCAGCAAGCCATAGGCAGTGGCGGGTTCGTCCATCGTGCCGGTGAGCAAACTCTCGAACACCAGTTGCGTCAGGCCCGGCGCGGCGTTGCCTTTGAGGGTGAAGGGATTGTATTTGTCAAAGCTCGACAAACGGCTCGGCGGCACCAGCACCAGCTCACCCCCTTTGGGCGCTTGTGGGTTGATGTATTCGAAGTGGGCGAAGTTGGCTGGGTAGCGGATGTCACCAAACTGCGCATAGGCATGGGCTGCCCAGACGGGAAAGGTGCAGCAGCACAGAAGGAAGAACAGCCAGCGACGCATGCGACAATTCTGCAAGATTTTTTCGGAGCCTTTATTCATGAGCCGACCAACAGGGTTTCTCGCTGGCAAAAAGTTGCTGATCACCGGTGTGTTGTCGAACCGTTCGATTGCCTATGGCATCGCGCGCGCCTGCCACAACCAAGGGGCCGAATTGGCGTTCAGCTATGTGGGCGAGCGCTTCAAGGACCGCATCACCGAATTCGCCGCTGAGTTTGGCTCCACGCTGGTGTTCGATTGCGATGTCGGCAACGACGCGCAAATCGAGCAACTGTTCAAAGACTTGTCCGTGCACTGGCCCACGTTTGACGGCTTTGTGCACAGCATCGGTTTCGCGCCACGTGAAGCGATCGCCGGCGACTTCCTCGATGGCCTCTCGCGCGAGGCCTTTGCGGTCGCGCACGACATCAGCGCCTACAGCTTTCCGGCCATGGCCAAAGCCGCCCTGCCCTACCTGAACGACAACGCGGCCGTGCTGACGCTGTCCTACCTGGGCGCGATTCGCAACGTGCCCAACTACAACACCATGGGTCTGGCCAAGGCCTCGCTCGAAGCCTCGGTGCGGTATCTGGCCGAGTCGCTGGGTGCCAAGCAACGCGGCTGGCGCGCCAACGGCATCAGCGCCGGCCCGATCAAGACCCTGGCCGCCAGCGGCATCAAGGGCTTTGGCAAGATCCTGAGCGTGGTGGCCGAGTCCTCGCCCATCCGCCGCAACATCACCATCGACGACGTGGGCAACGTGGCCGCGTTCTTGTTGAGTGACCTCGCCGCCGGCGTGACCGCCGAGATCACCTACGTCGATGGCGGTTTCAGCCAGGTGGTGGGCGGCATCGCTGAATGACGCTATGACGGAATGACGCCGACGCTGGTGCGTCTTGGCATGACGCCATGACCGCTGATGTGGCCACTGGGCGTTGTCATCCCGTCATGCTCGGCACGTCAGTGCCGGCGTGATTCTTCATGGCGAGCCTGCATCATTTCCGCACGCAGTCGGCGAAATACTCCTTGTGCCCATCCTCGCCCACCACTTCCACCAAGCCGTGGATGTCGGTCTCGAAGCCCGGGCACTGGCGGTTGAACTCGCGTGAGAACTTCAGGTAGTCCACGATCTTCTTGTTGAAGACTTCGCCGGGAATCAAGAGCGGGATGCCCGGCGGGTACGGCGTCACCAAACTGGTGGTGATGCGCCCTTCCAGTGCATCGACGGGCACACGCTCGGTGTTGCGGTGCGCGATCTCGGCATAGGCGTCGCTGGGCTTCATCGCTGGCATGAGGTCGCTCAAATACATCTCGGTGGTCAGGCGTGCGATGTCGTACTTGGCATACAAGGCATGCACGTGCTGGCACAGATCGCGCAAGCCCATGCGCTCGTAGCGCGGCTGCTTGGCGCAGAACTCGGGCATGACACGCCACATCGGCTGGTTGCGGTCGTAATCGTCCTTGAACTGCTGCAAGGCAGTGAGCAGCGAATTCCAGCGGCCCTTGGTGATGCCGATGGTGAACATGATGAAGAAGCTGTACAGCCCCGTCTTCTCCACGATCACGCCATGCTCGGCCAGGAACTTGGTGACCACGCTGGCCGGGATGCCCGTCTTGTCGAACTTGCCACTGAGGTCCAAGCCCGGCGTGACGATGGTCGCCTTGATCGGGTCGAGCATGTTGAAGCCGTCTTCGATGCGGCCAAAGCCGTGCCACTTCGAGCCACGGCCCGCGCCCTTGATGACCCAGTTGTCGGCGCGGCCAATGCCGTCCTCGACCAGCACATCGGGGCCCCAAACCTTGAACCACCAGTCCTTGCCATATTCCTCGTCGACCTTGCGCATGGCGCGGCGAAAGTCGAGTGCTTCCAGAATGCTCTCCTCGACCAGCGCGGTGCCGCCCGGCGGCTCCATCATGGCCGCCGCCACATCGCAACTGGCGATGATGCTGTACTGCGGGCTGGTGCTGGTGTGCATCAGATACGCCTCATTGAACAAGTGGCGATCCAACTTCACGCGCTGCGAGTCCTGCACCAGCACATGGCTGGCCTGGCTGATGCCCGCGAGCAATTTGTGGATGGATTGCGTGGCGTAGACCATCGACTCTTTCGGTCGCTCACGCTTCTTGCCCATGGCGTGGTAAGTGCCATAAAACGGGTGAAAGGCCGCGTGCGGCAACCAAGCCTCATCGAAGTGCAGGTTGGCCACGTAGCCGTCGAGCATCTTCTTGATGGTCTCGGTGTTGTAGAGCACGCCGTCGTACGTGGACTGCGTCAGGGTCAGCACGCGCGGCTTGGTTTTCTTCGGGTCCACGCCCTTGAGCAAGGGGTTGGCCTTGATCTTGGCGCGAATCGCATTGGGTTCGAACTCGCTTTGCGGGATCGGACCGATGATGCCGTAGTGGTTGCGCGTGGGCTTCAAAAACACGGGCACGGCACCCGTCATGATGATGGCGTGCAACACGGACTTGTGGCAGTTGCGGTCCACCACCACCACATCGCCAGGCGCCACCGTGTGGTGCCAGACCATCTTGTTGGAAGTCGACGTGCCGTTCGTCACAAAGAAACAATGGTCGGCGTTGAAGATGCGCGCCGCATTGCGCTCGCTCTCGCCGATGGCGCCGTTGTGGTCGAGCAATTGGCCCAGCTCTTCAACGGCGTTGCACACGTCGGCGCGCAACATGTTCTCGCCATAGAACTGGTGGTACATCTGGCCAATGGGGCTCTTCAAAAACGCCACGCCACCCGAGTGGCCGGGGCAGTGCCACGAATACGAGCCGTCCTCGGCGTAGTCCAGCAAGGCCTTGAAGAACGGCGGCTGGATGCCTTCGAGGTAGGCCTTGGCCTCGCGCACGATGTGACGCGCCACGAACTCCGGCGTGTCCTCGAACATGTGGATGAAGCCATGCAGCTCGCGCAGGATGTCGTTGGGCAAGTGCCGGCTCGTCTTGGTCTCGCCGTAGACATAGATGGGCACATCGGCGTTCTTGAAGCGCACCTCTTCGATGAAGGTGCGCAGGTTCAGCACGGCGGGGTCCAGGTCGGGGCCAGGCGTGAACTCTTCGTCGTCGATGGAGAGGATGAAGGCGCTGGCGCGCGACTGCTGCTGCGCGAACTGGCTCAAGTCACCATAACTCGTGACGCCCAGCACCTCGAAGCCTTCGCCTCCAATGGCATCGGCCAGCGCGCGGATGCCCAGACCCGAGGTGTTTTCGGAACGGAAATCCTCGTCAATGATGACGATGGGAAAACGAAACTTCATGCGGCACTCCCGGGCGTGGGCTTCAAGGGTCAAAACAGCGGCGAAGTGTACTCGCCCACTGCTACAATGCGCCCTCACTCGGAGCGGTGGATGAGTGGTTTAAGTCGCACGCCTGGAAAGCGTGTGTGGGTTAATAGCCCACCGCGGGTTCGAATCCCGCCTGCTCCGCCAGGACCTCAGCAAAAAAGCGCCTTCGGGCGCTTTTTTCATGGTGTGTGGTCCATCACGGGCTTCGCGCACTCGGCAAGCGCCCATCAATACGACTTGGGCAACCCCAACACCTTCTCGGCGATGAAGCACAGGATGAGCTGCGGGCTCACCGGCGCCAAGCGCGGGATCCACGACTCGCGCAGGTAACGTTCGACGTGGTACTCCTTCGCATAGCCCATGCCACCGTGGGTGAGGATGGCGTTTTCGCACGCGTGGTAGCAAGCCTCGGCCGCGAGGTATTTCGCGGCATTGGCTTCAGCCCCGCAGGGCTGGCCTTGGTCGTAAAGCCAGGCCGCCTTTTGCACCATCAGGTGCGCGGCTTCGAGCTCCATCCAACTCTTGGCCAGCGGATGTTGAATGCCTTGGTTCTGACCGATGGCGCGTCCAAACACCTCGCGCTCTTGGGCATAGCCGGCCGCACGCGCCAACGCGGCGCGTCCCAGACCAATGGCTTCGCTGGCAATCAGGATGCGTTCCGGATTCAGACCATGCAGGATGTAACTGAACCCCTTGCCCTCCTCGCCGATGCGGTCCTCGACCGGGATGCGCAGGCCATCGATGAACACTTGGTTGGAGTCCACCGCCTTGCGCCCCATCTTCTCGATCTCGCGCACCTCGATGTGGCTGCGGTCGAGATCGGTGTAGAACAGGCTCAGGCCCTCGGTGCCCCGGCAGTCTTCGACCGGCGTGGTGCGCGCCAACAGCAAGATTTTGTTCGCCACTTGCGCGGTGCTGATCCAGACTTTTTGCCCGTGCACCACGTAATGGTCACCCTCGCGCACCGCACGGGTTTTGAGCTTGAGGGTGTTGAGGCCCGTGTTCGGCTCGGTGACCCCGAAGCAGGCGCGGTCCTCCCCCGCGATGAGCGGTGGCAACCAGCGCTGCTTTTGCGCGTCGTTACCAAACACCACCACGGGGTGCAGGCCAAAGATGTTCATGTGCACCGCTGACGCGCCCGACAGGCCTGCACCCGTGGCCGAGATGGTGTGCATCATCAGCGCCGCTTCGGTGATGCCCAGGCCCGCGCCACCATAGGCCTCGGGCATGGCAATGCCCAGCCAACCGTCATCGGCCAGCGCGCGGTGGAAGTCGTGGGGAAAGCCGCCCTCGCGGTCGCGTTGCAGCCAATAGTCGGCGTCAAAGGGTTCGCAAACACGCTCGATGGCTTGCTGGATTTGCTGCTGCTCGGGGCTGAGGTCGAAATGCATGGTGGGAGAAACGCAATGGATGTTCAAGCGGCGGGGCGAATCACCTTGTCCGGCGACTCCAGGTACGGCGGGCTGTAGATCACCAAGAGCTTGACGGGTGTGTCGCTGGTGACCTGGAACAGGTGCAGGGTGTCCGCCGGGAAAAAGCAGGTGTCGCCGGGCATCATGTCAAATGACTCGCCCGCCACCTCGACATGGGCCGTGCCCTCCAACAAGTAGCAGGTCTGCTCGATGCCCGGGTGTGCGTGCGGCAAAGCACCGCCGCCCTTGTGCAAGGTACCCAGCAGCACCTCCATCTGGCGCGCGCCCACGGTCTCGGGCGAGATCAAGCGTTGGTTGTAGGTGTGGTGGTGGTTGGCCGGTTGGTAAGACGGGATGTCGGCGCTGCGCACCAGGTAACGGGGTTTCATCGTGGCTCTCTTTCTTCGTCAAGCGCTGGCGCAAACACCTTGCGCGTCAAGGCGATCGATGTCGGCGTCGCTGTAACCGAGCGAGCGCAACACCTCGCGCGTGTGCTGGCCTTGCAGCGGCGCGGGGCTCAGGGTGTCGGCCGGTGTCGTGTCCGACCAACGCGTGGGCGTGCGCAGCACATGCAAGCGCCCCTCGGTGGGATGCTCGACCTCGCGCACAAAACCCGTGGCGCGCAATTGCGGGTGCGCCAACAGTTGCGCCGGATCGTGGATGGGCATGTTGGGCACATCGGCGGCGTCGAGCAATTGCTGCCACTGCGCGGTGGTGCGGGTGCGCAGGATGCGCGCCACCTCGGCATACACCTCGTTGATGTGCTCGCCGCGCGCGGTGTGGGTTTGGAAGCGCGGGTCTTGTCCCAGGCCCTCGCTCTCGCCAATGGCGGCAAAGAAGCTGCGCCAGTGCTTGTCGTTGTAGATGAGCACGCACAACGTGCCGTCCGCCGTGGCGTAAGGGCGTCGATGCGGCGTGACGAGTCGCGCATAGGCCGGCGGCCCAGCGGGCGGATCGAAGGTCAGGCCCGCCATGTGGTCACCCAGCACGAACTGGCTCAAGGCCTCGAACATGGGCACGACCACCGCCTGCCCGCGTCCGGTTTGCGTGCGGGCATACAGCGCAGCGGTGACGGCATACACCGCATGCAAGCCGCTGACGCGATCGGCCAGCGTCACCGGCGCATAACCGGGCTCGGCGACACCGTATTGCTGGTTCAGCCACGGGATGCCCACCGCCCCTTGGATCAAGTCGTCGTAGGCGGGACGCGCGGCATCGGGGCCGTCTTGGTCGAAGCCGCAGCACGACACATGGATGAGCCCCGGATGGCGCTCGGCCAGCGTCGCGTGGTCCAGGCCCAAACGCGTCAAGGCTTGCGGGCGGATGTTGCTGATGAACACATCGCAGCGTTCGGCCAGCTTCAACAGCGCTTCGTGGCCCTCGGGGTTTTTCAGGTCCAGCACGACGCTGCGCTTGCCGGCATTGGCGTGCAAAAAGATGTGGCCCATGCCCGCGTGGCGCATCGGCCCCACATGCCGCATGTTGTCACCCTCGGGCGTTTCCACCTTGATGACCTCGGCACCGAGCTGAGCCAGGATCTGGGTCGCAAACGGGCCCATGATGACCGAGGTCAGGTCGAGCACGCGCACGCCCGCCAGCGGTCCGCTGCCCGCGCTGGGTGTGTCGGCACTCATTGGGCTTCGGGGCGGATGTTGGCTTGGCGGATCATGGCGGACCAGTGCGCGAGTTGATCGGCCACATAGGTCGCGAATTCATCCGGCGTCTTGCTGGGCCAGACCTCGAAGCCGAGCTGGCTGAGTTTGGCCTGCACCTCCTTGTCGGCGACCACTTCCTGCAACTCGGCATTGAGTTTGTCGACGATGGCGCGGGGCATGCCCGCAGGACCAAACACACCATTCCATGAGGTGAGGTCAAAGCCCTTCACCACCGAGGCGATGGGCGGCACACCGGGCAGCGAGGCCAAGGGCGCGGCGGTGGTGGTGCCCAGCGGACGGGCCTTGCCCGCTTTCATCATGGCCAGGCCCGAGCCGACATCGGTGACATACACCTGCACCTGACCACTGACCAGATCGGTCATGGCCTGCGGGCTGGACTTGTAGGGCACACCCACCACGTCCATGCCCGCGATGCGGTTGATGGTCTCCGACGCCACCAGCGAGGTGCTGTTGGGCGTGGCGTACGACAGCTTGCCTGGGTTGGCCTTGGCGTGCTCGATCAACTCGCGCAGGGTCTTCACGGGCAAGGCCGGGTTCACAGTGAGCACAAAGGGCAGCTCGCCAATGCGCGCCACCGGGGTGAAGTCTTTGATGGGGTCGTACTTGAGCTGGCTGTACAGGCTCGGGTTGGCCGAGTGCGAGGTGTTGGTGGTCATGAACAAGGTGTAGCCATCGGGCTTGGCCTTGGCCACAAAGACCGCGCCGATCTGCGCACTGGCGCCCGGCTTGTTGTCGACCAACACGGGCTGCTTGAGCCGCTCACCGAGCTTTTGTGCCACCACGCGGGCCACGGCGTCGGTGCCGCTGCCCGCAGCGAACGGCACGACCAGGGTGATCGGGGCGCTGGGATACGTTTGCGCATGCGCGACGGCGCTGATGGACAAGGCCAATACGCTGGCCATGAACGGACGAATTGCTTTCACCATGGGTCTTGTCTCCTGATGGGTGGTGTGTGAACGGCTGGCGTCGATTGTGAGGACGCCATCCATATCCGTCCAATTCCGTTTTGATCTTGAGCGATAGGATTTGGGTATCATGAATCATCGCCCGTTCCCCTTGCCTGGAACCGTTGACGCGAGATCTGAATGAAGCTTCACCACCTGCGCTATTTCGCCGTCCTGGCCGAAGAACTGCACTTCGGCCGTGCGGCGCAACGCCTGTCGATGACGCAACCACCCCTGAGCAACGCCATCCGCGCGCTGGAGGACAGCATTGGCGCACGCCTGCTGGAACGCGACAGCAAGCAGGTCCGATTGACCGCCGCAGGCGCGGCCCTGTTGCAAGAGGTCGGACCGATCCTGGAGCGCATCACCCGCGCCTCGCAACTGACGCAGGCGGTGGCGAGCGGTTTGCGCGGCCGACTCGACATCGGGGTGACCGGCTCCATGTTGTACCGGGGTGCACCGGCCATCGTGCAGCGCTTTGCACGGACCACGCCGGGCGTCGAGCTGACCTTGCACGAAATGTCCAGCGCCGATCAGTTGCAACAGTTGCAGCGCGAACAACTGCATGCGGGCTTTGTCAACGCGCGCGGCGTGGGCGAGCCCCTGCAATCCATCGCATTGACCGAGGACCCGTTTGTGCTGTGCTTGCCCGAGGGCCATCGCTTGGCCCGCGCACGCAGCATCGGGCTGAAACAACTGGCGGTCGAGCCCTTTGTGATGTTCGCCCGCGATGTCGCACCGGCCAACCACGACAACGTGCTGGCGCTGTTCGAGCGCGCGGGCATTCAACCGAAAACCGTGCATGCCGCTCGCCAATGGCTGACCGTGATGGCCATGGTGGCGCAAGGACTGGGCATTGCGCTGGTGCCGCAGTCACTGGCGCGTTCGCGCTTTCACGGCGTGCGCTTCGTCAAGCTGAGTGGGGCCGGCGTGAGTTCGCCGGCCTTGTTCGTCTGGCATCCGCAGCACCCATCGCCCGCGCTGCACGCCTTGGTCGAAAGCGTGCGGGCCCACCTGCGTGCGAGCTGACCCATGACCCGCGAGTCCTCCACCCTCCAATGGCTGGAACCGGGCATGCCCATGCCCCCGGCCCACACCGCCCTGTCATCACCGTCCAGCCTGCGGGGGCTGGTGGCCGCTGGCCATGAGTTGACACCGCAGCGGCTGCAAGAGGCCTATGCACAAGGCATCTTCCCGTGGTTCACCGAGGGACAGCCCGTGCTGTGGTGGTCGCCCGATCCGCGCATGGTGTTGCGCACCGCCGAATTTCGACTGCACGACTCTTTGCGCAAGACCCTGCGGCAGTGGCAGCGTCAGGCCCGTCTGGAGGTGCGCTTGGACAGCGCGTTTGGACGCGTCATCCGCCACTGCGCGCAAGCCCCGCGCGCGGGCCAGCACGGCACCTGGATCGTGCCGGAGATGATCGAGGCCTATGAGGCCCTGCACGCACAAGGGCTGGTGCACAGCGTGGAAACCTGGCTCGACGGCGAGCTGGTGGGCGGCCTGTATGCGGTGTCGATGGGCTGCGCCATCTTCGGCGAGTCGATGTTCGCGTTGCGCAGCGATGCCTCCAAGGTGGCGCTGGCGGCGCTGGTGGCCTTCGCGCGGGTGCACGACATGCCTTGGATCGACTGTCAGCAAAACACCCGGCATCTGGCCTCGCTGGGGGCACGCGAGATGGCCCGTGCGGATTTCCTGCTCGGCGTGTACCGCGAGGTCCAACGCCCAGCCCCCGTGTGGGAATTCCGATCGATATACTGGGACGCGCTGTGTTAGCCCAACCTCTCCAGGCGTGACCCACCTCAAAGAACTTCCCCTGCGCGCGCTGCAGTTCTACGCCACGGCGCCCTACCCGTGCAGCTATCTGCCAGACCGGCAGGCGCGCTCGCAAGTGGCCACGCCCAGCCACTTGATCCGTGAAGACCTCTACACCCAACTGGTGCACCAGGGTTTTCGTCGCAGCGGCCTGTTCACCTACCGGCCCTATTGCGACGGTTGCCGCGCCTGTGTGCCCCTGCGGGTTTTGACCCAAGACTTTGCCCCCGATCGCAGCCAGCGACGCACCTGGCAGAAACACCAAAACCTCATCACCCGGGTGATGCGATTGGGCCACGAGCCCGAGCACTATGCGCTGTACAGCCGCTACCAGGCCCAGCGGCATGCCGGTGGTGGCATGGACCACGACAGCATCGACCAATACGGCGAGTTCCTGCTGCAAAGCCGCGTCAACTCACGGCTGGTCGAGTTCCGCGCCCCCTCGCCTTCGGGCGAACCTGGCGCCCTCAAGATGGTGTCCATCATCGACCTGCTCGAAGATGGGCTGTCGGCGGTCTACACCTTTTACGACCCCGAGCCGGGCCAGAGTTACGGCACGTACGGCATCTTGTGGCAGATCGAACAAGCGCGACAGATGGGCTTGCCGCATGTCTACCTGGGCTACTGGATCGAGGCCAGCCCGAAGATGAATTACAAGGCGCGCTTTGAGCCCTGCGAAGTGCTGCACGAGGGACAATGGAAACGGCATTTCACCAAATAAAATGCCACCCATGCGCCCCAAGACCCCACCGACCACCCCGAACATCCAAGTCATCGAGCGCATGTTTGCGCTCATCGATGTGCTGGCCTCGCGCGAAGAAGCGATCTCGCTCAAGGAAATCAGCGAACGCACCGGACTGCACCCGTCCACCACCCACCGCATCCTCAACGACTTGACCGTCGGCCGCTTCGTGGACCGGCCCGAAGCGGGCAGCTACCGGCTGGGCATGCGCTTGCTGGAGCTGGGCAATCTGGTGAAAGCGCGGCTGAATGTGCGCGATGTCGCCTTCCAGCCCATGCGCGAGTTGCACAAGCTGATCCAGCAACCGGTCAACCTCAGCGTGCGCCAGGGCGACGAGATCGTCTACGTCGAACGTGCGTTCAGCGAGCGCTCGGGCATGCAGGTGGTGCGTGCCATCGGCGGGCGCGCGCCTTTGCACCTGACCTCGGTGGGCAAGCTGTTTCTCGCCATGGACGATGCCCCGCGCGTGCGCGCCTACGCCACACGCACCGGGCTCAGTGGCCAGACGCGCAACAGCATCACCCAGCTGCCCGTGCTGGAACGCGAGCTGTCCAAGGCCCGTCAATACGGGGTGGCCTATGACAACGAGGAATTGGAGTTGGGCGTGCGCTGCATGGGCTCGGGCATTTACGACGACCAAGGCAAGCTGGTGGCGGGCTTGTCGATCTCCGCGCCGGCAGACCGTCTGGACGAAGGCTGGCTGCCCAAGCTGCAAGCCACCACCGCCGCCATCTCCCAGGCCATGGGACACAAGGGCTGATCGCCCTCGCGCCCCCTGACCGGGCGTGACTCAAGCCGCCAAGGCCATCACGCCGGTGGCGGTGTTCGAGATGGGGATGTGGTAATTGCGGTGCACCGTTTGGACCGCTGCACCACCCAGTGCGCCGCGCATGGCCAGCCAGTTGAGCAACTCCACGCCCTGGGTGCCCGTCTTCTCCACCAGTTCGTGGATGCTGTACTGCGTGGCCCATTCGGGATCGGCATTCATGCTGTCCATGAACTGCAGGTCAAACGCCTTGTTGATGAAGCCGGCACGCTGGCCGTCGAGCTGGTGGCTCAAGCCCCCGGTGCCGATGATGACCACCTTCGCGTCGCTGTCCCAAGTGCGCACCGCCTCGCCCACGGCCTGCCCCAGTGCATAGCAACGCTTGGCCGACGGCAAGGGAAACTGAACCGTGTTGAGGTTGACGGGCACGATGCGGACAGGGCACCGCTCTTGCGGCCAAAAGAGTTTGAGCGGGATGGTGCAGGCGTGATCGACCAGCATTTCCTGGCAGGTCACGATGTCGAACTCGCGCTCGATCAGGTGATCGATGAGGTGCCACGACAAATCGACACAGCCCTGAATGGGTGGCAAGGTTGGGATGCCCCAGCCTTCGTCGGCATTGCGGTACTCGGTGGCCGCCCCGATGGCAAAGGTCGGCATTTTGTCGAGGAAGAAGTTGAGCCCATGGTCGTTGTAGAACACCACCGCCACATCCGGCTGGACCTGAGCAAGCCAATCGCGGATCGGGGGAAAGCCGTCGAAGAACGGCTTCCAATAGGGGTCTTGTTGCAAGCCCTTGGCGATGGCGCTACCAATGGCGGGAATGTGGGACGCGGCCAGGCCGCCAACGATGTGTGCCATGAAAGTCTCCTAGTCGGTTATGAATGGGCGGCTGCGAGCAGCTTGGCCTTGAAAGCCTCTTTGGTCATGCCGGTCTGGGCGGCCCCCAGGTCCTGCACATCCAATCCCAAAATGCCCGCGAACTTGGCCAGGTAATACACGTTGCCACCGGCCGCGATCAAACCCAACACATCGCGGGTGCGGATGGCCGTGGCCTGCGCGTCGTTCAGGCCATAGGCCGTCATGTAGGCCTCTTCATTGGCCTTGAACGCCTGGCGGTTGTCCGCCGAGTTGAACGAGTAACACATCTTGTTGAGGGCGTAGCCCTTGCGGGCCTGCGTGCCGTCAAACAGGGTGGTGCCTGGGATCGGGGGATGGGTGGTGCTCATGGGCCGGTCTCCTGTCGGTGCGAATACCCCCAGTGTCGAGCAGGAATTCCATAAAATAAACCACTCAAAAGTGATGAATCCCATGAAGAATTTCGATCATTTGGATCTGGATGGGCACTTGCTCAAACTGCTCATCACCGTGGTGGACTGCGGCTCGGTCACACAGGCTGCGGCGCGTCTGGGCGTGACGCAGTCGGCGGTCAGCCATCAGATCGAGCGGCTGCGTGCGATCACGGGCGACGCGCTGTTTGTCAAATCTGGGCGCGGCATCGTCGCCACCTCGCGCGCACTGACGCTGGCCCAGCAAGCCCGGCCACTGTTGGAACAGATGCAGGCTTTCGTGCACACCGGCGCGTTCGACCCCGAACGCCTGCAGCAGGTCTTCACCATCGCCGCCAACGATTTACAGCGCGATTTGTTGTTGCCCGATCTGCTGGCTCGGCTGCATCGGGAGGCACCGAGGGTGAGCCTGCATGTCATCCCGTCGGACGTGCCCAGTGCTGACATGCTGCGCGCGCAAAACTGCCATCTGGTCATCAGCCCGCGTCCCCCTGAAGCCACGGACATCTTGCACCGTCGCTTGTTCACCGACCGCTACCGCGTGTTCTACGACGCCTCGCAGCGCCCGCCGCCCGCGGGACGCAAGGCTTACGAGGCCGCGCAGCACGTCACGGTGGTGCACCAGCCGCAGCGCCCGCTGGACATCGACGATTGGCTACAAGCCAAAGGCGTGCGACGGCATGTCGCGGTGACGCTGGCCAGCTTCGCAGGCATCGCCACCTTTGTGCGTGGCACACAGCGCCTCACCACCCTGCCCGGCTTGCTGCGCAACAGTTTGTTGCACGGTCTGGCCGATGCGCCTGTGCCGATGGCCACGCCGAGCATGCCGATGTATGCCATCTGGCATCTGCGCCATCAGAAAGACCCGGTCCACATTTGGCTGCGCCAATGCCTCTTCGAGGTGGCGCAGCGGGTGACCAGCGAAGTCAGCCAGAGCGGCTGACGCTCAGAACGGCAAGCCGACGTAGTTCTCGGCCAGCGAGCGTTGCGCGGCTTCCGACGAGAACAGGTAGGCCAAGTCGGTTTGCTGCAAGCGCTGGTCGTACTCGAGCGAGTCGGGGAAGGTGTGCAACATGGTCGTCATCCACCACGAGAAGCGCTGCGCTTTCCAGACCCGGGCCAAGGCCTTGGCCGAGTAGTTGTCCAGCCCACTGCTGTCGCCGCGCTGGTAGTGCGCCACCATGCCGTGGTAGAGGTAATAAATGTCCGAGCCTGCGCTGTTGAGACCACGCGCGCCTGTCGGCGGCACGATGTGCGCGGCGTCACCGGCGAGGAACAGATTGCCATAGCGCATCGGCTCGGCGACGAACGAACGCAGCGGCGCAATCGATTTTTCAATCGAGGGAACGGTGATCAGACGCTCGGCGACTTCGCTGGGCAAGCGGCGCTGGAGTTCGGCCCAGAAGGCCTCATCGGACCAGTCTTCCACCGAATCGGTCAACGGCACCTGGATGTAGTAGCGGCTGAGCACCTGCGAGCGCAACGAGCACAGCGCGAAGCCACGCTCATGGCGGGCGTAAATCAGTTCGGGCGACACAGGCTTGGTGCGTGACAGCACACCGAGCCAGCCGAACGGGTACACCTTCTCGTATTCCTTGAGCACGTTCTTCGGGATCGATTTGCGGCTGACACCGTGAAAGCCATCGGCACCGATGACGAAGTCGCAATCGATGCGCACCACCTCGTCGCCATGGCGATACGTGACATAGGGTGTGCCCGTGAGGTTGTGCGGCTGCACATCTTCGGCGTTGTGGATGACCACGCCTTTCATGCGGTCGCGCGCCTCGTACAGGTCACGCGTCAGCTCGGTCTGGCCATAGACCATCACCGAGTTGCCATTGGTGTATTTCTCCAAGTCCACGCGGTCCATGCGCCCCTCGTGGGCGATGTAGAAACCGTGGTGGATTTCGCCCTCGCGGTCCATGCGCTCGCCGCACTGGGCTTCGCGCATCAAAGCGGCAAAGCCATGCTCCAACACGCCGGCACGGATGCGGCTGAGCACGTATTCCCGGCTGTGTCGCTCCAGCACGATGGTGTCGATGCCCTTCAAGTGCAGCAATTGCGAGAGCATGAGGCCCGAAGGGCCGCCGCCGATGATGCAAACCTGTGTCTTCATGGTGTCTCCTCAGAGGATGGGGATGATGACAAAGGCGGCCCGAAGCCGCCTGAGTCACTCGCTGGGTCGTTGCCGATCAGCTGTGTTCGATCTTCACGTACTCGAAGTCTACTGGCTGATTGTTGATGCCCACACGCGGAGGGGCAATCCAGCTCGCGTATTCGCCCGGTTGGTGACAGGCCTTCATCAACGAATGGATGAAAACGTAGTCATCGTCGTTGACCAGCCATTCACCCATGCCCGCTTGCCATTCCTGCTCGCTGAGGATGCGGCCATCGGGGCTGATGCGGGTTTTGTTGAACTCGCCGATCTTGCGGTTGAAGCCCTTGTGCGGCTGGGTGAACTTGAATGAGATGCCGGCCTTCTCGATCACCTTGTTCCAGCGGTCGATGCCCCCCTGGCAATCGGCGATGTAGTCGTCGAGCAGACGGGCATTGATGGCACGCAGGGCGGGCACGTCTTCGGTCACGAACTGGCCGTCGACCACGCGCATCACCGGGTAAGTGGCGTTCTCCAGCACATGGTCGTCGCTCGTGAGGTGGCTCTCGTTGAAACGGCCTTTCAAGCCAGCGCTGAACGATTCTGCGGCGTTGGACGACACCTCGGCACCGAACAGGTCACGTGTGACCGACATGTGGAAATTGGCCTTCTTCTGCAAGGTCGGCAGATCGACCACGCCCAAGGCGCGGATGCGCTCCTTGTCAAACGGGTCGGTGATGCCCGCCTTGTTCATGGCATGGCAAGTGGCTTCGATGGTGCGGCCCACGCCGGTCTCGCCGACGAACAAGTGATGCGCCTCTTCGGTCAGCATGAAGCGGCAGCTGCGCGAGAGCGGATCAAAACCCGATTGCGCCAACGCAGCCAGTTGCATCTTGCCGTCGCGGTCGGTGAAGTAGGTGAACATGAAGAACGACAACCAGTCGGGCGTGCGCTCGTTGAACGCGCCCAGGATGCGGGGGTTGTCTTCGTGACCCGAGCGGCGCTCCAACAGGGCTTGCGCTTCTTCGCGGCCGTCCTTGCCGAAGTACTTGACCAGCAGGTAGACCATGGCCCAGAGGTGACGGCCTTCTTCGACGTTGACCTGGAACAGGTTGCGCATGTCGTACAGCGACGGCGCGGTGGCACCCAACCAGCGCTGCTGCTCGACCGAGGCTGGCTCGGTGTCGCCCTGCACCACGATCAGCTTGCGCAGCAGCGAACGGTACTCACCCGGCACCTCTTGCCAGGCTGGCTCGCCTTTGTGGCGACCACAGGGAATGGTGCGGCCCTCTTCTTTGGGTGCCAGCAAGATGCCCCAGCGGTACTCGGGCATCTTGACGTGACCGAACTTGGCCCAGCCACTGGGGTCCACACCCACCGCTGTGCGCAGGTAGACCTCGGCGCTTTGGAAACCCTCGGGGCCCATCTCCTTCCACCAGTCGATGTAGTTGGGGTGCCAGGACTCCAGCGCCCGCAGCAGTTGCTTGTCGGACGACAGATTGACGTTGTTGGGGATGCTGTCGTCGTAATTGACTTCAACAAAGGCTTCGCCACGGATGGCTTCGGTCGCTTCGCTCATAAGAGTCTCCTGAAATGCACCATAGTGCATATTTGATGAACACAGGAGGAGACTTTATGCAGTATCTTGCAATCTACATTTGATGTATCGCAAACTGGGAAACAACTGGACTTGGTGCAAACCCTGTATCAGCGCTCCACCACCAACTTGCAAGGCGCAGTGATCTTGCGCTCCTTGCGCGACTCTTCGCAATAGCGCATGGCACGGCGCTCACCCTCGGCAGACATCTTGATGTAGATGGAGCAGCGAAACACCATCTTCTCGCCATCGGTGTGGCTGTCAAAAGCCGCTGCGCAATGGCTTTTGTCATTCATCTCCGGCTTGGCCTTTTGGTAATGGTCTTGCAAAGCCTGCGGCAGTGAACGCAGCTCCATGTTGGGATAAGGGCTCTGGGCCCATGCCGGCTGTCCCATGCACAGGGCTGCGCCCATCAGGACGGCGTGGTGAAACCACGACTGGTTGAGCTTCACATCTGACTCCTGGTGAATGTTCATCGTCAGCGCCACGCGTGCGCCTAGCCTCTCATTGTCTGCGCAGCCAGCGCAGCATGAGCGTGCCTGGCCCGGCAAATGCCAGCATCATCAGGCCCATGCCCAGCGCGCTGCTGTGCGGCACCAGCCCCACCAGATAGCCGCCCAGGGCACCCGTGAACTGCTGCATGACGCCCGCGGCCCCCGCAGCCGCGCCAGCCAGTGCCGGCACCACCGCCACCGTGGCTGCCAGCGTCGGCGGCACCAGCAAGCCGTGACCCAACCCCACCAACACCAGCGGCAAAGACACCGCCCAAGGGGAGGTCAGACCCGAGAGCACCGAGAGCAACATCAACACGATGCCCGACAGGGTCAGCGCCTGCCCCACCCGCATCACGCGCGGCGCGCCCCAGCCATGGATGAGTCGCGTCGTGAGGTAGTTGCCGCAGAAATAGGCCATGGGGATGCAGGCGATGTGCCAGCCCACGCCCTCGGGCCCGACGCCATAACTCGCCAGCACCAGGGGCGCACCACTGAGAAAGGTGTAGAACGTGGCCGTGGTGCCCGCCAGGATGACCAGGTGCTGGAGGAACACCGACTCTTGCGACAAGCGCGCGTAGGCGTGCACAAAGCCCAGGGCGTTGGCGTGGCTCACGCCACGCGGGTGGTCCACAGGCAGGCCGCGCCATGCAAGCCATAGCAAGGCGCAGCCGATGACGGCGAGCAAGACGAAGTTCCATTGCCAGCCCAGATGCACATGGATCTGTCCACCCAGCAGGGTGGCGGCGGGCGGAATGCAACCCATGGCCATACCCACAAAGGCCATCACACGCGTGCGCTCATGTCCCTCAAACAGGTCTTGCACCATCGAGCGCCCCACCACCATGCCCGCTGCGCCACCCGCCCCTTGCACCAGGCGGCCCAGCACCAGTTGCTCCACGCTGCTCGCCGTGGCCGCGATGAGCGAGCCCAACAAACCCACGGTCAAACCGATCATCAACACGCGACGGCGACCCAGGCGGTCCGACAGCGGACCGAAAAACAGTTGCAAACCGCCGTAGGCCAGCACATACACGCTGAAGACCAGCTGCACCACCGATTGAGAGGTGTCGAACAAGCCGGCCCAAGCCTGCATGGAGGGCAGGCACAGCGTCATGGCCAACAGGCCAAAACCGATCTGCGCCAACAAATTGCCGATCAGCGGCCCGCGTTGGTGTGTCATGTGTGAAGGATGTCCAGAGAGCGACAGTTTAGGGCTTCGTCTGGGGGAAACCCGGCCTTATTTTAATTAGAGATCAAATAATATAGCGCCACTGGTTCAGAACATTGGAGGCCTTGGCCATGATCACACACGAAGAAAACGAATTGCTTTGCCGCGTCGAAAACGATGCCCCGATGGGGCAACTGATGCGCCGCCATTGGGTGCCCATCTGCCTCAGCGAAGAAGTCAGCGAGCCCGATGGCACGCCAGTCAAGGCCCGCATCCTGGGTGAAGACCTGGTGGTGTTTCGCGACACGGAGGGCCGTGTGGGCGTGATGGACGAACGCTGTCCCCACCGACGCGCCTCGCTGGTCTATGGTCGCAACGAGGACGGCGGTCTGCGTTGTCTGTACCACGGCTGGAAGATGGACATCGATGGCAATGTCACCGACATGTCCTCGGAACCGGCGGGCAGCGCCATGATGGACAAGGTCAAGCACAAGGCCTATCCGGTGCAGGAATGGGGCGGGATGGTGTGGGCCTACTTGGGCGCGAAAGAAACCCAGCCTGAATTCGTGCCCCCGCGATGGGCCCCGACCGCCGAAGCGCGGGTGAGCATTGCCAAGGTGATCATCCCCGTCAACTGGGCCCAGATCCTGGAGGGCGCGATCGACTCGGCGCACAGCTCCAGCCTGCACAGCTCGGACATGGTGCCCGCCCGCGTCGATGGGGCCAAAGCCACCGACAAGAACTGGCTGCGCCCCTCGACCGACAAAGCGCCTCGCTTGCAGGTGCAGCGCACGCCGTATGGCTTTCGCTACGCCGCCATCCGCCGCCCCATCTTCAACGCGCAGACGCACGACTATGTGCGCACCACCGTGTTCGTCGCCCCCTGGACGGTGCTGATCCCGCCCAACAACCTCTACAACGTGGCCAACGTCAACGTGCCCATCGACGACACCCACACCTGTTTTTATTTCATCGGCTGGGGACACCCGGCCCAAACACCGGAGACCGAGACCTGGCGCAAATTCCTCGGTCAATCGCTGGGCATCGACCTGGACGAGCAGTACCGCCCGCTGCGCAACACTGAGAACCGTTTCTGGCAAGACCGCCAGGCCATGAAGGCCGGCAACTTCACCGGCATCCGTGGCATTCCGAACCAGGACATGGCCATGTGGGTGACGATGGGCCCGATCGCCGACCGCACCCACGACCGACTCGGTGCCAGTGACTTGGCCATCGTCGAGTTCCGCAAACAAATGGTGGAGGCTGCGCGCCAGTTCCAGCAAACAGGGGAAGCCATCGGCACGGGCGAACACGCCATCGGTGCCGAAGTCTGCTCGTTCCAAAACGTCATTCCCAAAGAGACCGACTGGCGCGCCTACCCGGCCCGCTACGTCTGGGACGAGCACATGCCCTCCGCCGAAACCGACAACGCCTACGCCGTGCGCAACTGACACCATGAAACTGCCCATCTCCGTCGCCATGGGCGACTACGACCGCAACCGTGCTTTGTTCGATGGCCGCGTCCAGGTGGACGGCTGCGATCCCGTTTACATGCTGCTCAGCCCCGAAGAAATGTTCTTTCGGGCCATGCGCAGCCAGGACTTCGATGTCACCGAGTTGTCGTTCTCCAGCTACCTGGTCAAGCACGCCAGCGGTGACTGCCCCTACATCGCGATCCCGGTGTTTTTGTCGCGGGCCTTTCGACACACATCGATCTACGTGCGCAAGGACCGCATTCGCCGCCCCGAAGACCTCAAGGGCAAACGCATTGGCATCCCGGAATACCAGCTCACTGCCATCGTTTGGGCGCGCGCCATCTTGCAGCAGGACTTCGGCATCGCGCCCAGCGACGTGACCTGGGTGCGCGGCGGCATCGACACGCCGGGACGTCCGGAAAAAATCCGTCTGAACCTGCCGGACAACATCCGCATCGAGAGCGCACCCGCCGACAAGACCATTTCCGAATTGCTCGACGCAGGCGACATCGACGGCTTCATCGCGCCGCGTCCGCCCAGTGGCGCCGCCATGCACAACCCGAATGTGGGCTGGTTGTTCGACGACCCCACCGCCGTCGCCAAGGACTTCTATCGCCGCACCGGCATCTTCCCCATCATGCATGTGGTGGGCATTCGCAAGACGCTGGCACAACAACACCCCTGGCTGCCAGCAGCGTTGTTCAAGGCGTTCAGTGAATCGAAGGCACGGGCGCTGGCGTTGCTGGCCGACACCTCGGCCACCAAGGTGACGCTGCCCTTTGTCGAAGAGCAATTGAAGGCCGCGCGCGAGACCCTGGGTGAGGACTTCTGGTCCTATGGCGTGCCGAAAAATGTCCAGACGCTGGACGCTTTTTTGCACCACCACCACGCGCAGGGCCTGTCGTGCCGACGTGTCGCCATTGAGGAGTTGTTCCACCCCTCGACCTACGAGTCCTACAGCATCTGACGCAGCGATGGCGGGTGGCGCGTCAGCCGCCCTCCTCGGCGGCCAAGTTCTCGATCATGGTCAGCAAGGTGGCGCGCAAGTCGGCCACCGCTTTGTCGGAGAGACCGCGCACGCTGATGTCGTTGACCTGCTCAGCCATGGGCACCAGCACGGTTTTCAGGCGACGCCCGGACGCGGTCAGGAACACATGCATGTTCTTGCGGTTGCCATTCATTTGTCGCCGCTCGATCAGGCCCATGGCCTCCATGGCCTTGACCGCCGAAAACGTGGTCGGCTCCATGACGCCGGCGAGTTCGCTCAACTCTTTCTGCGTCAAACCATCGCGAATCCAGAGGATGCGCAAGAACGTCCAGTGACCAAAGGACACGCCGTGCGTGGCCAGTCGCACCTGCAAGGCCCGCATCTGGGCGCGGGCCACATCGCGGATCAAATGCGCCAGGCGATCGTTGGGGACCGATTCGCGCCAATGTTGCAACACATGGCGGGTATCTTGACGGGGCGGATTCTTGGTGAGGGCAAAACGCCAGCAGGCTCGACTTGATGGTGCAGGATGATAGCCCGCCCCTCTCGTGCCGAAGCCAGCACGGCCAGACACACTTCCATCGTGGCACGTGACCACTCACCGCTGTGCAAGGGCGCAACGCCCTCTCGCGCCACACGCACCAATTCGTCGATCACTTCCACACGCGGCACGCGGCTCAAGGGCGCGGTGACGAAGCGCACGCCCTGGTCGTCGTGGATCTCCACACCGCGCGGTGTCAGTCGCAAATCGCCGCGCTCGCCGCTGACCCACACGGGCCCGAAGTGCTGGCTGGCCTCGGGCGCAAGGTCCAAAGCCGGCACGTAGTCGGGTCCGCCGTAGTTGCGCCGTGCCTTGCGCTCCGATTCAACCGCTTCATCGGCGGTGCGCCAGCGCGCGCGCGTCTGTTGATGGGCGTCGCTCGACTTGCGCTGCCCCAACTCACCCATGCCCTCCATGAGCGCATCCGAGTCGTAATAACCGTAGCCGTTGTAGCTCACCGTGGCAAAGGCACCATTCTCGAAATCGAGCAAGGCGCTGTAGGCCCCTTCGGTCGGGCGTTTCGAATCCCACTGCCCCGTGCGGGCGTACACCGAGCGCACGCGTCCACCAGCGAGCAAGCGCACGATGTCCATCTGGTGCGCGGCTTGGCTGAACACCACGCCGCCGCCCTGGGCGGTGTCGAGCTCTTCGGGACGGCGTGGGCGGTACAAGAAGTCGGTGTAGTTGAAGGCTTGCAGCATGCGCACCGCGCCGATGGCACCGCTGTCGATGATCTGCCGAGCCAAGAGCACCGGCGCATCAAAGCTGTGGCTGTGGCCCACGATCAGGGACACACCGTTGGCCCTGCAGGTCTCGATCATGCGCGTGCAATCGTCCAGGTGCAGGGCCATGGGCTTTTCCAGCAGCACCGATTTGCCATGCGCGGCGGCCAGACACACATGCTCGGCATGCATCGTGTGCGGTGTGGCCACGTACAGCCATTCGACCTCCGGGTCAGCGCACAAGCTCTGCGCGTTGGCGTGCGTGCGCGCACCGAAATCGGCATGCAAGCGCTGCATGGCCTCGGGACGTGGATCGTGGCCGGCCACGATGCGTACCCGTGGGTCGCGCGCAAAGGTCGGCACCATCAGGGTGAAGGCCCGTCCCAAGCCCAGCACGCCCAGACGGATCGGCGCTGTCTCGCTCATAGATCCAACACCAGCGCGTCCGAGCGCGCGCGAGAGACGCACACCATCAGACAGTGGCTGCGTTCCTCGGGCATCAGGACCAGATCGCGGTGGTCCACCTCGCCCTCGACATAGCCCACCTTGCAAGAGCCACAGGTGCCGCTCTCGCACGAGCTGGGAACGCGGATGCCCTGCTGGCGCAAGGCCTCCAGAATGCTTTGCGTCGCTGCCACGGGCACGCGCTGGCCGCTGGACTTCAGCCCCACCTCAAAGGCGCGGTCTTCGGCGTGGGGTTGGGTGTCCGCGCCAAAGCGCTCGACATGCACCGTGCCACTGGCCCAATGCCCTGTCATGTCGCACACCTCATCGATCAGCCCCTGGGGACCGCACACATACACGTGGGTGCCAGCGACCGGCTTCTCAAACACCGACCACAGGTCCAAGCGTCCCTGCGTGGCACTGTGGTGCAAGCGCACGCGGCTTTTCAGATCGGGGCTTTGCCATTCATCGAGGAACGGTGTCGAGACCGCATCGCGGGTGAGGTAGATGAGGCGAAACTCGCGCATGCCTTCCGCTTGCAAAGCCCGCACCATGGCGCGCAGGGGTGTGATGCCAATGCCACCCGCCACCAACAGAAACTGCCGCGCCTTGTCGGTCAACTCGAAGGCATTCTTCGGCAACCCCACACGCAGGGTGTCGCCCTCGCCCACCCCCTCCACCAAACTGCGCGAGCCGCCACGCCCGTTCGCCTCGGCTTGGATCGCCAATGAGTAGGTGTGCCGATCCTGCGGATCGCCACACAGCGAATACTGGCGCATGGCCCCGCTGGGCGTTTGCACCGTCACATGCGCGCCGGCGGTGTAAGCGGGCAACTCGGCGCCGTGGGGGTCCACCAGATCGAACAAGGCCACGCGCGGCGTCAGCCAACGCTTGCTGCGCACCTGCAAGGACAAAGGGGTGATGTCGGAAGTATCGAAAGACATGATGCGGTGAACGATGGATTGGATTTATTATCTTAGGACGCTAAGGAACAACGATGCAGACAAACCCCGCCCCAACCTTGCACTGGCACGATGGCCTGTTGCTGGGCTATGCCCCGATGGACCATGTGCACCAAGCGTTTGTGGATGGGGTGGCCCACCTGCAAAGCTGTGCCGACCATGAACTGTCCGAAGCGCTCGATGCCTTGCAGGCTCATTTGCAGGATCACTTTGGCAGTGAAGACCAGTGGATGAAAGAAACCGACTTTCCCGCCCGCGACTGCCACATCGAGGAACACGCCGCCGTGTTGACCTCGGTGCAGCAAGTGCGTGAACGCTTGGCACAACAGGGCGATGTCGCGGTGTGTCGCCGTCTGGCCGACGAATTGGCCCGCTGGTTCCCGGGCCATGCCGACTACCTCGACTCGGCGCTGGCGCACTGGATGTGCCAACAACGGCTGGGCGGCAAGCCCGTGGTCATCCGTCGCCAGCCCATCGTCTCGCCGCCACCCGGCGCGGGCACGATCACTCGGACTTGATGCCCGCGGCCTGAACGGCCTTGCCCAGGCGGTCGTTTTCCTCGGCGATCGCCTTGCCGTAGTCGGCAGCACTGCCACCGATGGCTTCGATGCCCGCATTGCTCAAGGTCTGCACCAGCTCGGGCTGCTTGGCCACTTGCGCCATCTCGGCGCTGATGCGGTCAATCGCCGCTTGCGGCGTGCCGGTAGACGCCAGCACGCCCACGATGGGCGCGAAGTCGTAGCCGGGGATCATCTCGCTGATGGTGGCCACATCGGGCTCTTGCGTGGAGCGCTTGGCCGCGTTGTTGGCAATCAGGCGCACCTGACCGCTTTTCACAAAACCCGACAGCGACGGCAAAGCGGAGAACAGCATGTCCACTTGTCCGCCGATGAGCGCCGGCACCGACTGCCCCGTGCCTTTGAACGGGATGTGCGTCACATCCAACGACAGCGCGGCCTTGAGCGCTTCCATCGACAGGTGGTGGGTGCTGCCAATGCCGGAGGAACCATAGGTCAGTACGCCCGGCTTGCTCTTAATCAGGCCGATCAGTTCGCGCAAGTTGTTGGCGGGAATGCGCGGGTGCACCGCCAGGTACAAGGGCGCACGCGCGGCCAATGACACCGGCACGAAGTCACGCTTGTAGTCGTAGCTGATCGACTTGTAGAGCGAGGGGTTGATGGAGAACATCGAGCCATCGGTGACGAGGAAGGTGTAGCCATCCTTGGGCGCCGTGGCCATGGCCTGCGCGGCCACCACCCCGTTGGCGCCGGGTTTGTTGTCCACCACCACGGGCTGCCCCAGCCGGTCGCCGAGCTTTTGCGCGAACACGCGCGCCACCGTGTCGGGCAATCCCCCGGCCGAATACGGCACGATGAAACGGATCGAGCGGTTGGGATAGGCCTGGGCCCATGCGGTGCCAGTCAGCCCCAGCGACAAAGCCGCCAGCAAGCTGCCGGTCATCCAGCGGCGTCGGTTGTGTGTGGGAAAGGTCATGCGTGTCTCCTGCTGCATTTAATTAGAAGGCTAATGTTATGCAAACCCATCCCCCGAACCGATCGGGAAAACCCCGTCGGCTGTCTCGCGGGCGTCAAGCCACTCGGGACGGCTCGCGCAGCCAATCGCACACCGCTTGTGCCACGGCTTGCGGTTGCTCCATCGTGACCATGTGCCCGGCCCCGGGGACCACATGCACCGGCGGGTGCAGGGGCATCACGTCGGCCATGGCCTGATGTTGCGCGGGCGGCGACCAACTGTCTTGCTCACCGCACAGCACCAACGTGGGCACGTCGATGCGATGCAACACACTCGTGCCGTCAGGACGCGCCAGCAAAGCACGGATCTGACGCGCAAAGGTGTCTGCGCTTTTGCGCTCGAACATGTCCAAGATCTCAGCCAGCAACACCGTGTCACCCAGCCGGTGCGGCGCGACCATGCCCTTGACCCACTCACTGGCCATGGCGCGCACGCCCTGCTGGCGTGCGATGTCGAGCAAGGCCTGGCGTTTGCGCCGTTCCTCCTCGGCCGCCGCGCCCTCGGGCAAGGGTTTGAAGCCGGTGTCGAGCAGCCCGACATGGCTGACGCGCTGCGGGGCTTGGCGCAAGATCTCCAGCACCACGCGCCCGCCCATCGAATGCCCGGCCACCGCAAAGCGCTCCGGGGCTTGCGCGAGCACGCGCCGGGCCATCTCGCCCAGATCGTCGGCATCGCCGTGATCCACGATGTGGCATTGCGCCAGCGGCGACAAGGCGGGCAGCAGCGGCTGCCAGACGCTGTGGTCGCACATCAGGCCCGGAATGAGGAACAGGTCCCTGCGCATGGCTCAGCGGGTCTTGCCCGGGTCCTTCACGTCCTTGATCGACTCGACCTCGACGTTGTAGAGCTGGCCGTTGCGGCGCTCGACCTTGCGGATGTAGATGCTGTGCACCACGTCACGCGTTTGCGCGTCGATGTACATCGGGCCACGCGGGCTCTCGAAGATCTGCCCCTTCATGGCGGTCAGCAACGCATCGCTGCTGCCCTTGCCCTGCGTGGCCTTGAGCGCCTCATGGATGACGCGCATGCCGTCGTAGGCGCCGACCGCCATGAAGTTGGGGCGCAGGCCGTTGTTGGCTTTGTTGAACGCTGCCACGAACTTCTTGTTCTGCGGCGAGTCGTGTGCCGCCGAGTAATGGTGTGCCGTGACCACGCCGAGTGCCACATCGCCCATGTCATTGAGGATGTCGTCGTCGGTCACGCTGCCCTCCGCGATCATGCGGATGCCCGCTTTGTCCAGGCCACGCTCGGAGAACTGTTTCATCAGCGCCGAGCCCACACCCGCCGGCACAAAGGTGAACAAGGCATCGGGTTTGGCGTCACGCACCTTTTGCAGGAAGGGCGCGAAGTCTGGGTTGCGCAGCGGCACGCGCAGCGTCTCCAGCACCACACCACCGTTGGCAATGAAGGTTTCCTTGAAGTACTTCTCCGAATCCACACCCGGGCCGTAGTCGGTCACCAGGCTGACCACGCGCTTGATGTTGTTCTTGCTGGCCCAGTCGGCCAGCGCCGTCACCACTTGTGGCACCGTGAAGCTGGAGCGCACGATGTAGGGCGAGGACTCGGTGATGCTGGACGTCGCAGCCGCCATCACCACCATCGGGGTTTTGGACTGGGTGGCGATCGGTGCCGTGGCCAGGGCCAGCGGCGTCAAGCCAAAGCCGGCCAGCACGTTCACTTTTTGATTCACCACCAATTCCTGCGCCAGGCGTTTGGTGATGTCGGGCGTGCCCGTGTCATCGCGCACGATCAGTTCGATCTTGCGTCCAGCCACGGTGTCCCCGTGCTGGGCCAGGTACAGGCGTGCGCCCGACTCCAGTTGCTTGCCGGTAGAGGCAAACGGTCCGGTCAGGGGCAGCAGCAAACCCACACGGAAGGGCTCGCTCTGGGCCCAGCTGCCACTGGCCGTGATGGCCAACGCTGCGGCCACTGTGGCACGCATCAGGTGTCGCTTGTTCATCATCTCAGTCTCCGAAGATTGTTTTGGACAGGCGGACCATACCGCAAACGCCCCCCTGGATTCACGTGCGGGGAATCACCGAGATGACACCCCGCCCGCTCAGCCGCCGGCTCAAGATCGGGCGGTTCGGACCGATGCCATGGGCAAGCCCGTCATCCATCGCAGAAAGCGAGGCACACCATGCCACCCCCCGTTGAACTCCTGCCCGTGGCCGCCGCCGTCAGCGTGCTGCCCATCGCCGCGCCCGACAGCAGCCAGGCCACCCACGCCGATTCCCACGGCGCACCCCGCCGTGAGCCCACGCCCAGCAAAGAAATTCACCGTGAACAGATCCGAGTGGACGAGAAGGTGCTGGCCCTGGGTTTCAGCGTGGACCACAGCAACAACGTCATCAAGATTCGCGTCACCAACCAAAACTCGGGTGAGCTGGTGCGCGAATTTGAACTCAAGGGATTGGGTGAGGTGCACCACGAACCGCTGACGCAAAAAGGCGTCATGGTGGACGATCAAAGCTGAGTCAATTGCCCAACATCACCGACTGCCCAGCGGGCCAGCCGCTCAGCCCCCACAGCAAGGCACTGATGGTGAAGAACGACAGCAGCGTCGTCATCAGCAAAGCCGCAGCACAGAATCCGTCGCGCCCGAAACGCTGCGCAAAGAGCGGACAAATGCCCAGCATGGGCATGGCTGCCAACACGATCGCCGAGATCTGCAAGCGCGGCTCAATCGGTCCCAGCAGCCACAGAAAAAATGCCACGGCCGACGGATGCAGGATCAGCTTGGCCAGCGCGATGCCACTGACCTGCGACACCAGGCCCTGCACCCGCAGCCCCACCAGTGACGCGCCGTTGACGAACAAGGCCGTGCCGGCGCAGGCTGCGGCAAACAAGTCGACGGTGCGCGCCAGCGGCTGCGGCAAATGCCAGCCCATCATCGAGAAGAAAAAGCCCAGCACGATGGCCCACATCAGCGGCGCGCGCGCCATGCGCTTGAAGCTCTCGATCACCTGACGCTGCCAGCTCAGGGAACCGGCCTGCCCGCTCTCGGCCAGCGACAAGGACAGCGGGATCATCAGCAGGTTCTCCACCAGCAGACACAGGGCCAGGCCGACGCCCGCACTGGGTCCAATGACTTGCAGCAAGATCGGGTAGCCGATGTAGCCCGTGTTGGAGCAACTCGAGCCCATGCCCATGAACGCGCGCAGCGTCATGTCGTGACCGACGATCCAGCGGCCCAAGGCCCACATCGTGCCGAACGCCACCAGCGAACCCAGCGCGTAAGCCGCCAGATAGACCGGGTGGATGACCTCCTGAAAGTCGCGCGAGGCCAAGGCATTGAACAACATGGCCGGCAAGGCGAACGACAACACGAAGCGGCCCAAGACCTGGGCATCGACCTTGTTCATGAAGCCGCTGCGCGTGGCCACGAACCCCACGGCGATGGACAGGTAAATGGGGCCCGTGATGGCCAGAACGTTGCTCATATCGGGTCGGCAGCGCAGCGGTCAAACGTGGGCCGCGCCGTCATGCATCACTGCTTCTGAATACCCGCCTTCTGGATCACCTCGCCCCAGCGGCGGATTTCGCCCTGCAACCAGTCTTGCGCCTGCGCGGGCGTGGACGGGTGCGGTTGGATGTTGAGCTCCAGCAGTTTTTGCTTGACTGCGGGCGTGTTGAGCGCGGCATTGATCTCGCGGTTCAAACGGTCCACCACCTCGCGCGGTGTCTTGGCTGGCACGCCCAGGCCGTTCCAGGACGAAGCCACCAGCCCTTGGATGCCCGCCTCGCGCGCGGTCGGCACCTGTGGCAAGGCGGCGCTGCGCTGCGTGCCCGTCACCGCCAAAGGCTTGAGCACACCGCCTTTGATTTGCGGCAACACCGGCACCAACACTTCTGCGGCGACGTCGATCTGTCCGCCGCGCAAGGCCGTGACGACCGCCGGCGTGCCATTGAACGGCACCACCTGCGCATCGAGCCCCGCCGTGGCCTTGAACAGCTCGGCTGTCAGGTGTTGGGTGCTGCCAATGTTGATGCTGCCGATGTTGAGCTTGCCTGGATTCGCCTTGGACCAAGCCAGCAACTCTGACAGGCTGTTGAAGCGCGACTCGCCGCTGGTCACCAATGCAATGTCGAACGTGCCCAGCAGCGACACCAGCGTGAAATCTTTCACCGGGTCAAACGGCAAGGACTTGAACAAGCCGGCGCTGACCGCATTGGCGTTGGACATGAGCAGCAGCGTGTGGCCATCGGGCTCGGCCTTGGCGACGATGTCAGCGGCCACAACGCCGCCCGCGCCGGGCCGGTTGTCGATCACCACTGGCTGGCCCAAGGTCTCGGACATGCGCTGGGCCACGGTGCGCGCGGTCAGATCGGCCACACCGCCCGCGCCAAACGGCACAACGATGCGCAAAGCCTTGCTCGGGAAATTGTCGGCGTGAGCCAGGGGGGCAAGGCACGTGAACGCGCTCAGTGCGGCGGCGGTCAGCCATTGACGACGGTGCAAATTCATGAGGGGTTACTCCTTGTCTGTGGGGTCCAAACCGAGCAGGCGAACGGCATTGCCTTTGAGGATGCCGGGCATCACCTCGGGACGAAAGCCGGCCACCTCAAAGTCCTGCATCCATCGCTCGGGCGTGATGAGGGGATAGTCGCTGCCAAACAGCACGCGGTCCTTGAGCAAGGTGTTGGCGTACTGGATGAGCTGCTTGGGAAAGTACTTCGGACTCCAGCCCGAGAGGTCGATCCAGACATTGGGCTTGTGCAGGGCCACCGACAGGGCTTCATCCTGCCAGGGGAAGCTCGGATGCGCCATGACGATTTGCATGTCAGGAAAGTCGATGGCCACATCGTCCAGGTGCATGGGGTTGCTGTACTCGAGGCGCAAACCACCGCCGCAACGCATACCCGAACCAATGCCGCTGTGGCCGGTGTGAAAAATGGCCGGCAGCTGGTGGTGGTTGACCACCTCGTAAATCGGCCAGGCCATGCGGTCGTACGGGTGAAAGCCCTGCACCGTCGGATGGAACTTGAAGCCTTTGACGCCCTCTTCGCGAATCAATCGCTCGGCCTCGCGCGCGCCCATCTTGCCCTTGTGCGGATCGATGCTGGCGAAGGCCATCATCATGTCGGCGTTGTCACGCGCGGCCTTGGCGATCTCTTCGTTGGGGATGCGGCGACGCCCGAGCTGCGACTCGCTGTCGACGGTGAACATCACCAGCCCGATTTTTTTCTCGCGGTAATAGGCCACCGTCTCCTCGATGGTGGGTCGCCGGTTGGAGCCGAAGTATTTGTCGGCGGCACGGTCGTATTCCTCGCCGTAGTTGTCAAACGGATTCCAGCAACTCACTTCAGCATGGGTGTGGATGTCGATGGCGATGAGGTCTTGGTGCTTCATGGCCGCGATTATGCCCAGCCACACCGCGCCCACCTAGGGAAAGCACCGAGCCACAGCCACTCGGGCGACTTTCACAATATCGTTATTAAAAGTAACCTTATACGCACTTGACGAAAGCCGACATGACCGCTCACCACCCCCTGATCGAACGCGCCCGCAGCAACGGCGTTTCTCTTGAGATGCAAGGCGCCGTCGCCGTGGTCCGCCTGTGCCGCCCCACCAAGCGCAATGCGCTGAGCGACCCGCTGATCGAAGCCTTGCGCGACGTGTTCCAGAACCTGCCGGCCGAGGCCCGCGCCGCCGTCGTGCACGGTGAAGGCGATCACTTCTGTGCCGGTCTGGATTTGTCCGAACTCAAGGAGCGCGATGCCGGCGAGGGCGTGCACCACTCGCGCAGTTGGCACGTCGCTTTGGAGGCGGTGCAATTCGGTCGCGTGCCGGTCATTGCGGCCCTGCACGGTGCGGTGGTGGGTGGCGGCCTGGAGCTCGCCAGCGCCAGCCACATCCGCGTCGCCGATGAGAGCACTTTCTACGCCCTGCCCGAGGGCACGCGCGGCATCTTCGTCGGCGGCGGTGGTTCGGTGCGCATCCCGAAGTTGATCGGTGTGGCGCGCATGACCGACATGATGCTGACCGGCCGCGTCTACAACGCGCAAGACGGCGAGCGCCTAGGCTTCGCCCAATACCTGGTGCCGCAGGGCGAGTCGCTGGCCAAGGCCATCGAACTGGCCACGCGCATTGCTACCAACGCGCCGCTGACCAACTACGCCCTGATGCACGCCCTGCCCCGCATCGCCGAACAACCGGCGGACCACGGCTTCCTCACCGAAGCCCTGATGTCGTCCATTGCGCAGTCGGCTCCCGAAGCCAAGGCCCGCGTCCGCGCCTTCCTGGAAGGCAAAGCACCCAAGGTTCAAAAAGAAGAATGATCGGGATGATCTCGGCGCTGCGCGCCTCATGACCTGCATGCCCCCACACCCCCGGGGACATCGGCGCACAGCGCCAACGTGATGCGCAGCGAGATCATCCAGCGAATCGAGGTCATGCGTGCGACGACCTCATCAGAACAGGAGACAAACATGACCCACCCGAAGTTCCGACCGCTGAAGTTTGGCGTCACCCGCGTGCAGTTGCGCGACGGTGTGCCGGGGACCCACTACATGATGGCCGAGCAGGCCTTGCAGGCTTTCCCCGAGCGCCTGAGCGATCGCCTGCGCCACTGGGCCGAGCAAGCGCCCGAGCGCAGCTTCATGGCCCGACGCGTGCGCCACGCCGATGGCAGTCTGGGGGACTGGCGCCACATCAGCTACGCCGAAGCCTGGCAAACCGCGCGTCGCATCGCACAAGGCCTGATCGATCGCGGCTTGAGCGTCGAGCGTCCGGTGGCCATCCTCAGCGAGAACAGCCTGGAGCACGCCTTGCTGGCGCTGGGTTGCCTGATCGCCGGGGTGCCCTTTGTGCCGACCTCGCCGCCGTATTCGCTGGTCAGCGTGGACTACGACAAACTCAAGCACGTGCTGCGCACCGTCACACCCGGCCTGGTGTTCGCGCAAGACACACGCTACGCCAAGGCCATCGCGGCGGCCGTCGGCCCTGAGATGGAAGTGGTGTTGCACGAGGGCACGCTCGACGGCCGCGCCGCCACGCGCTTTGACGACCTGTGTGCCACGACCGCTACCGACGCGGTGGACCGCGCCATGGCCGCCACCGGCCCCGACACCATCGCCAAATTCCTGTTCACCAGCGGCTCGACCAAGCTGCCCAAGGCGGTCATCAACACCAACCGCATGTGGTGCGCCAACCAACAGCAAATGATGCAGTCGATGCCGGTGCTGGCCGAGCAACCGCTGGTCTTGGTGGACTGGCTGCCCTGGAACCACACCTTCGGCGGCAACCACAACTTCGGCATGGTGGTCTTCCACGGCGGCACGATGTACATCGACGACGGCAAACCCACCCCGGCCCTGATGCACGAGACCTTGCGCAACCTGCGTGAGATCGCACCCACCGTCTACTTCAACGTCCCCACAGGCTTTGAAGCCATCGCCAATGCGATGAAGACCGACGACCAATTGCGCAAGACGCTGCTGTCGCGCGTCAAGATGTTCTTCTACGCCGGCGCGGCGCTGGCCCAGCCGATCTGGGACAGCCTGTACGAAAGCCAAGAGCGCGAAATCGGCGAGCGCATCGTCATGACCACAGGCCTGGGCATGACCGAGTCGGGCCCGTTTGGCATCTTCGTCACCAACCCCAACGTGCGCGCCGGTGACCTGGGCGTGCCCACGCCGGGCCTGGAGCTCAAGTTGGTGGACATGGACGGCAAGACCGAGGTGCGCTATCGCGGCCCCAACATCACGCCGGGCTACTGGCGCGCGCCCGAAGAAACCGCCGATGCGTTCGACGAGGAAGGCTTCTTCAAGACGGGCGACGCGGTCAAGTGGATCGACGAGACCGATGTGCACCTGGGCCTCAAATTCGACGGCCGCATCGCGGAGGACTTCAAACTCGCCACCGGCACCTTCGTCAGCGTGGGCCCCTTGCGCGGCAAGATCATCGCGGCGGGCGCGCCCTACATCCAAGACGTGGTGCTCACCGGCCTGAACCTGAAGGAAGTCGGTGCGATGGTGTTCCCCACACCGCGCGTGCGTGAACTCGCCGGTCTGCCCGACAGCGCCCCCTTGTCCGACGTGCTGGCCGCCCAGCCCGTGCTCGATCACTTCCAGGGGGTGGTCAACGCATTGGCGCGCGAGGCCACGGGCAGCGCCAACCGCATCGCCCGCCTGTGCCTGCTGAGTGAGCCGCCCACCATCGACAAGGGCGAGATCACCGACAAAGGCTCGATCAACCAGCGCGCCGTGCTGACGCACCGCGCCGAGACCGTGGCCAAGCTGCACAGCGACGACTTGCACTACATCCTCAAACCCACGGCATGACTTGAAGAAGGCCCCCATGACTCACACTGGATTTTTCAACGCCTTTGAAGACGTCGTCATCGTCGACGGCGTGCGCACACCGATGGTGGACTACTGCGGTGCGCTGGGCCACATCTCGCCCACCGACCTCGGCATCAAGGCAGCCCGCGAAGCCTTGAAGCGCGCAGGCATCGCCGCCAGCGAGATCGGCTCGGTCATCACCGGCAACATGGCACCGGGCGACTTTGACCAGTTCTTCCTGCCGCGCCACATCAGCCTGTACGCCGGCGTGCCGCTGGAAGTGCCATCCATCATGGCGCAACGCATCTGCGGCACCGGCTTCGAGCTGTTCCGTCAAGCCGGCGAGCAAATCGAAGCCGGCGCGTGCGACGCCGCCTTGGTGGTGGGCACCGAGAGCATGACGCGCAACCCCATTGCCGCGTTCGACCACCGCACTGGCTTCAAGCTCGGCGCGCCCGTGGGTTTCAAGGACTACATGTGGGAAGCGCTGAAAGATCCGGCCGCCGGCATCAACATGATCCAGACCGCCGAGAACCTGGCCAAGAAATACAGCATCTCGCGCGAGGACGTGGACACGTTCGCCTCCAGCTCCTTTGCCAAGGCCGTGGCCGCGCAAGAGAGCGGCTTTCTCGCGGGCGAGATCGTGCCCGTGATCACTGAGAAATTCGAGATCGAGGGCTACAAGCCGCGCGGCATCAAGCTGCAAGGCAAAGTCACCGAGGTCAGCGCCGACACGCACCCGCGCCTCTCGCCGGTGGAGGTGTTGGCCAAACTCAAACCCGTCTATGAAGGCGGTGTGCAGACCGGCGGCAACAGTTCGGCCCTGGTCGATGCCGCCGCCGCCTGCGTGGTCACCTCGGGCGCTTACGCAAAGGCGAACGGCAAGCAGCCCCTGGCGCGCGTCGTCGCTGCCGCTGCGGTGGGCGTGCCGCCCGAGATCATGGGCATCGGCCCGGCACCGGCGATCCGCCTGCTGTTGGCTCGCGCCGGTCTGACGCTGGGGGACATTGCCCGCTTCGAGATCAACGAAGCCCAAGGCGCACAGACGCTGGCCGTGGGCCGCGAACTCGGCCTGGACCTGGACAAGCTCAACGTCAACGGCGGTGCGATTGCGCTGGGCCACCCGCTCGCCGCCACCGGCGTGCGCCTGACCTTGACACTGGCACGCGAACTGCAACGCAGCGGTCAACGCTGGGGCATCAGCAGCGCCTGCGTGGGTGGTGGGCAAGGCATTGCCCTGTTGATCGAAAACCCGGCGGCGCGATGACACCATGACCCTGCGCTTCGCGTCAGATGACACCATGACATGCCCAGCGATGTCATCGCGCGCAGCGCGGTCATGGACGCGCAGCAACATCATTGGCGCGCAGCGCCATCATGCAAAGGACAACATATGAAGATGCAAGGAACAGCAGCATTGGTCACCGGCGGTGGCTCGGGACTGGGCGAAGCCACCGCACGTGAGCTGGCCCGCCTGGGCGCGAAGGTCGCGGTGCTCGACCTCAACCTGGACAACGCGCAACGCGTGGCCAAAGACATCGGCGGCAGTGCGCATGTGTGCAACGTCAGCGACGCCGACAGCATGCAAGCCGCCATCGACGCCGCAGCGGCGGTGCACGGGCCGGCGCGCATCCTGGCCCACATTGCTGGCATCGGCACCGCCAAGCGCGTGATCGGCAAGGACGGCAACGCCGCGGCGCTGGAAGACTTCATGAAAGTCATCCAGGTCAACCTCATTGGCACCTACAACGCCTCGCGGCTCTTTGCTGCGGCCGCGGCCAAACTCGAACCGCTCACCGACGGCGAGCGTGGCGTGATGGTCTGGACGGCCTCGGTGGCTGCCTTCGATGGTCAGGTCGGCCAACAGGCCTACAGC